>Ga0213838_1000018_pt1 | contig 528825 bp, 490 predicted proteins | sample SWPATP13_FD_160577 | JGI IMG/M metagenome (GOLD analysis project Ga0213838, IMG submission 160577) | Coastal seawater microbial communities from Marineland, Florida, United States - SWPA TP1 #3 | ecosystem: Environmental > Aquatic > Marine > Coastal | place: USA: Florida | collected 2016-08-06 | reverse complement strand
ATGACAATTGTGGTGATGCAACGGTAACTTTTGAAGAAACCACGACGGCTGGTACTTGTGATAATGAGTACACATTAACTAGAGTTTGGACAGCTACGGATGCTTGTGGTAATGAAACTGTTCATACGCAAACTATAACTGTTCAAGATACAACGGCACCAACCTTTAACGAAACACTGCCTACAGATCTAACGGTTGAGTGTGATGCAGTTCCTACAGCTGATACCTTAACTGCCAATGACAACTGTGGTGATGCTACGGTAACTTTTGATGAAGCTACTACTGCTGGTACTTGTGATAATGACTATACCTTAACACGTACTTGGACGGCTTCTGATGCTTGTGGTAATGAAACTGTTCATACTCAAATCATAACAGTTCAGGATACGACGGCACCAACGTTTAACGAAGCACTTCCTGCGGATGTAACTGTAGAATGTGATGCTGTTCCTACAGCTGATACCTTAACTGCCAATGACAACTGTGGTGATGCTACAGTAACTTTCGAAGAAACAACGACGGCTGGTACTTGTGATAATGACTATACCTTAACACGTACTTGGACGGCTTCTGATGCCTGTGGTAATGAAACTGTACATACGCAAACTATAACTGTTCAAGATACAACGGCACCAACCTTTAACGAAACACTGCCTACAGATCTAACGGTTGAGTGTGATGCAGTTCCTACGGCTGAAACTTTAACTGCCAATGACAACTGTGGTGATGCTACAGTAACTTTCGAAGAAACAACGACGGCTGGTACTTGTGATAATGACTATACCTTAACACGTACTTGGACGGCTTCTGATGCTTGTGGTAATGAAACTGTACATACGCAAACTATAACTGTTCAAGATACAACGGCACCAACCTTTAACGAAACACTGCCTACAGATCTAATGGTTGAGTGTGATGCAGTTCCTACTGCTGAAACCTTAACTGCTAATGATAACTGTGGTGATGCTACGGTATCTTTTGAAGAAGCTACTACTGTTAGTGCTTGTGATAATGACTATACCTTAACACGTACCTGGACGGCTACTGATGCTTGTGGTAATGACACTGTGCATACTCAGGTAATCACAGTTCAGGATACGACGGCACCAACCTTTAACGAAGCACTTCCTGCGGATGTAACTGTTGAGTGTGATGCTGTTCCTACAGCTGATACCTTAACAGCGAATGACAACTGTGGTGATGCTACGGTAACTTTTGAGGAAACCACTACTGCTGGTACTTGTGATAATGACTATACATTAACACGTACTTGGACAGCTACGGATGCTTGTGGTAATGAAACAATTCATACGCAAACTATAACTGTTCAAGATACAACGGCACCAACCTTTAACGAAACACTGCCTACAGATCTAACGGTTGAGTGTGATGCAGTTCCTACTGCTGAAACCTTAACTGCTAATGACAACTGTGGTGATGCTACGGTATCTTTTGATGAAGCTACTACTGCTGGTACTTGTGATAATGACTATACATTAACACGTACTTGGACAGCCTCTGATGCCTGTGGTAATGACACTGTACATACTCAGGTGATTACTGTTCAGGATACGACAGCACCAACATTTAATGAAGCGCTGCCTGCGGATGTAACTGTTGAATGTGATGCTGTGCCTACAGCTGAAACGTTAACTGCTAATGACAATTGTGGTGATGCAACGGTAACTTTTGAAGAAACCACGACGGCTGGTACTTGTGATAATGAGTACACATTAACTAGAGTTTGGACAGCTACGGATGCTTGTGGTAATGAAACTGTTCATACACAAACCATAACAGTTCAGGATACTACGGCACCAACCTTTAACGAAGCACTTCCTGCGGATGTAACTGTTGAGTGTGATGCTGTTCCTACAGCTGATACCTTAACTGCTAATGATAACTGTGGTGATGCTACGGTAACTTTTGAAGAAGAAATTACAAATGGTGCTTGTATGGGAGACTATATAATAGAACGCACTTGGATTGCTACTGACGCTTGTGGTAATGACGCAATACATATTCAAATTATAACAGTACAGGATACCACGCCTCCAGATTTGGTTAATCCGTTTGATGAAAATATATTGACTTCATGTGACGATATCCCTGAGGTGCCTGAATTAGTTTTTGAAGATAGTTGCTCTAATAATATTAGTGTTTCATTTAATGAAGCATCAACTCAAACAAATGACTTTGAAGATTATTCAATTATAAGAACTTGGACTGTAACAGATGATTGTGGTAATGTTGCAGAGTTCACGCAAAACATCACTGTAGAAATTAGCAACGTTATTAATGCCTTTGATGCTAATCGCTGTGTACTAGATTCAGAATTTGATTTATTCGATTTACTATCTGGAGATTTTAGTATGGATGGTACGTGGAGTGTTGTGTCTGGTGACGCTACAATAGATGGAAGTTTATTCGATCCATCAACAGTAGAAGTTGGTATATATACCTTTATATATTCAATTACTGATGGACCTTGCCCTACCGAAGTAGAGGTTAATGTAACTATTGATGATGATTGTGTTGTTTTACCATGTGGTGCTGAAGATGTTGTTATATCAAAAACTGTAACAGCAAATGGTGATAGTTATAATGAATTCTTTACTATAACTGGTGTAGAAGATTGTGGATTTGTAATTGAATTACAGATATTCAATCGTTGGGGAGCTGAAATTTACAAGAATAATAATTATCAAAATGATTGGAATGGCGATGCTCATGGCTCGTCTGTAGGAAACTCTGGAAAAGTCCCAACCGGAACTTACTACTATGTTATTAATTTAAAAAATAGTGGATTGAAACCTTTTGCAGGTCCTATCTACGTTGCAACTGATAAATAAACTTAACCGAGATGAAGTTATCTAAATCATTAAGTATTGTAATATTTATATTAGGTGTCTCTACTGCATTTGCACAGCAGTTACCTCAATTTACACAATACATGTTTAACACCATTTCTATTAACCCTGCTTATGCTGGTAGTAGAGAAACATTTAGCGCTGTTGGCTTACATAGAAGTCAATGGGTTGGATTAGAAGGTGGGCCAGAAACCCAAACCTTATCTATTCATACTCCGTTAAGGAATGAAAAGATTGGTTTAGGTTTATCATTCATAAATGATAAATTAGGTTATGAAAACTTTTCATACATCTATGGAGATTTTTCATATACCATTCAAACTGGTGTAAATTCTAAATTAGCTTTTGGTATTAAAGGTGGTTTTACCCATTACAATTTAGATGAAGAATTATTAAACGACCCTTCAGTCGTTAATGATCCTTTCTTTAATGAGATTTCTAATAGATGGAGCCCTAATGTTGGTGCTGGCTTATACTGGCACTCTCAACGTTGGTATGTTGGGCTTTCGGCACCTAGAATTTTAAATACAGACTATAATAATGGCCGTCAAGGTCAATTAGACTATATCGCTTTAGAACGTGTAAGCTATTACATTACTGGTGGCTACGTGTTTGATTTAAGTGAGACAACAAAATTAAAACCTTCTGTTTTACTTAAAGCTACTAATGGCGCACCTTTATCATTTGATATTTCTGCCAACTTCCTATTCAATGAAACTTTTTGGATTGGTGGAGGTTACAGAATCAACGAAAATGCAGCTGCTATTGGTGGTATTGCAGATTTTCAGGTTTCAAAACAATTAAGAATTGGTTATGCCTATGAATACCCTATTTCTGACATAAGACCATATACAAGTGGAACACACGAAGTTTTATTGATGTTTGAAGTATTTAAAAGTAAACGTATAAAATCTCCTAGATACTTCTAAAAGAATCGCATTATGAAAACAAGAATATTAATTCTAGCACTTATTTTTAGCTGTTCGTTATCGTATGCACAAACGAAGTTGGCTGATAAATTCTTTGATAATTACGGTTATATCAAGGCAATTGAGCTTTATGAAAAAGCTGTTGAAGATGGAGAAAACAGTGCACACGTACTAACACGTCTAGGTGATGCCTATTATAACAATTCTAATTCAGAAAAAGCAGCTTATTGGTATGGCGAAGCCTTAAAAGAACACAAAAAAATAGATGCCGAATATTTATACAAATACATTCAGTCACTTAGAAGTATCGGTAACTATGAGGAAGCAGACAAATGGTTTAAAGAGCTTAGTGCTGCTCAACAAGGTGATAGTAGACTTAAAGGCTATAATCCTGATGAAGTAGATTTATATGCTAAATTAACGTCTAAAAATGATGTCGTTGTAAAAGTTGAAAACTTAGACTTTAATTCTGAAAACTCAGATTTTGGATCATATATTTCTAATGATAAACTCTATTTTGCCTCTTCAAGAGATGGTGATGGTAAAATATACAATTGGAATAAAGAGCCGTTTTTAGATTTATATGAAGTTGCTTTGTCTAATAACAATGGTGTTGTAACCTACGGATCTACAATTGAGCTTTCTGAAAATATTAATACAGAATATCATGAAGCATCTGTAGCTATAACTAATGATGGTAAAACGATGTATTTTACCAGAGATAATGTTAACAAACGTAATCGTATTAAATACGACAAGAAGGGAACTACACATTTAAAACTTTATAAAGCTACCTTGTTAAATGATGAATGGACTAACGTAACTGAGTTACCTTTTAATGATGAAGTTTTTTCAACTGGTCACCCAGCATTGAGTCCTGATAACAAAACATTATATTTTGTATCTGATCGCGAAGGTGGTTTAGGCCAATCTGATATTTATTCCGTTTCAATAAATGAAGATGGCACTTATGGAACACCAGAAAATTTAGGAGAAAAAGTTAATACTGAAGGGCGAGAAATGTTTCCATATGTAGCTAAAGATAGTACGCTTTACTTTTCTTCTGATGGCCACTTAAACCTAGGACTTTTAGATATTTTTAAATCAGATGTTTTAAAAGGTCTACGTAAAGACCCAGAAAATATGGGATCGCCATACAACAGTGGTTACGATGACTTTGCATTCTTTATAAATTCTGAAACAGAACAAGGTTACTTCTCTTCTAATCGACCAGGAGGTAAAGGAAGTGACGACATCTACAGCTTTAATGCTAAAGAGTGTAAAGAAGTAATTACTGGTATTGCCAGAGACAGTAAAACTAATATTATTCTATCTGGTGTTACCGTTCGTTTAATTGACGAAACAGGCAAGGTAGTAGAAGAAATCTTTACTAAAGATGGTAGCGAATATACATTTACTATAGATTGCAACAAAACATACACTATAGTTGGTAGTAAACCAGATTATAAAGACGATCAGAAAACTATAACTACAACTACAGAAGATGAAAAAGTCAATACTGTAGATTTAAGTTTAGAACCTTTAATTGTTGACAATCAAATTGTGATTAACCCAATATTCTTTGATTTTGATAAATGGAATATTAGAACAGACGCACAATATGAATTAGAGAATATCGTAGATGTAATGCGCAAGCATCCTACAATGATCATAAAAATTGAATCTCATACAGATAGTCGTGGTGGTGACAGATATAACATGAAACTATCTGATAGACGTGCAAAAGCCACAAGAGATTATATAATCTCTAGAGGTATTGATACCTCAAGAATTGAAAGTGCTATTGGCTACGGAGAGTCTCAGCTGCTTAACAAATGCTCTAATGGTGTAAAATGTACAGAAGAAGAGCACCAATTAAATAGACGTTCTTACTTCTATATTGTAAACGAATAATTTTACCCTCAAAATTATAACTAAAAAGCAAGCTCATTTTTGTGCTTGCTTTTTTTATTTTAGTGCTAAAAAGTAAGATGAATATATCTGTTTTTAACAATAAGCTTTTTCAGCTATTATTTGTATTTACTGTATTATAAATTGCGAGTCTAACGCTCATAAGAACGATTCCTCAAAAAAGCCTGGTAAAAAAGTAACGATTGATACTCTAAATGCAATAAAAGAACAGGAGGTTATTCTACCTAAAGGAAATCAGATAATTCATAACAGTGAACAACTTTATAATCTAAAATGGAAAAATGGGTATATACTCAATGCAATAAATATATCAGAATGTGATAACTCTAACACTGATGAAGACCTGTTTAAATTCGATAAAAATATAGCGAGTATTACCTTCACTAATGATTCTTTTACAATTAAATTTAAAGCTGTTGAAAATTGTTGTTCTGAATTTTTGTGTGAAGCTGAAATTATTAATAATGATACATTAAACATAATCTATAATGCTTACGGATCTCATTGCTTTTGCAACTGCTTATTTGATATGAGTTTTAAATTCAGTTACAACAATAAATTAGATGACATCAAATTTAAAAGAACTAATATTGAAAGTATTATATTAAATAACAATTTGAATTCTAAAATCAAATTTGAGAACATAGTGAAAGTAAAATAAAAAAAGCCACAACTATTGTCATGGCTCTTAGGGGCTATTAATCAACTTTTATTGCGGTCTAACGCTTAATAAAGATATTAGTAAAGTACCATTTACCTTCATTGTTTTTTTCGGCAGAGATATCAAAATCTGTATAATTGCCTTCTATATTTTCTCTATGGCTTGGACTGTTTAACCAAGCGTTTACTACAGACTCAGCAGAACTAAATCCATAAGCAACATTTTCTGATACTATATTAGCATTCGCATTCAACTGTAAGCTTTGTTTTCTTTGAAAAAAGTTGTCATGCGAAACATTATCTACTTCAATCATGTAATCTGTATGCGTGTAAGCTACCGCTTTTACTGTACTATGATCATTTAATGCATTTAAACCTTGATTGATTCTATGAGCATTAATAAGCTCCATAATTTCAATTTCTATTTGCTTAGCCTGAGGTGCCTCAAGTACATCAATAGAACTAATTTGGTCCTCAGCAGCATTATCTGTAGAACAAGATGTAAAGCCTAAGAGGGCAACGATAGCCAATAATGGCAATAGCTTTTTAGCTTTCATAAGTAGGTTAGTTTAGGATTTAGATTTGGGGTCTAAATTGTTTAACTTAAAACGATTAATTATAGTTTGGGGCAAATAATAAATCATTATTTCAGTCGACAATTTACATTAAATATCGACAGACAACACTAAAAAGTATAATTTTTGGATGAAATGCATTTTTTTGTAAGAAAAAGAATAATTGTTGTCAGTAAAAATGTATTTCATCGATATTTAAAAACATCTAAGGAGATAAGCGTTCAATTTTCCAATTATAATCTTCAAGAAGTTTGTAACGTATTCTATCATGTAATCTATTAGGTCTCCCTTGCCAGAATTCCATTTCAACAGGCCTTACGATATAACCTCCCCAATATTTTGGTCGTTCTATATCTTTTCCCTCATATGCCAATTCTAAAGCTTTTAGTTCTTCTTCAAGAACAGCTCTGTTTTTAATCACTTCACTCTGGTTAGATACTATTGCTCCTAATTGACTTCCTCTTGGACGCGATTCAAAATAACCATCGCTCATATTTTCGGCTATTCTTTCGGCTTTCCCTTTAATTATTACTTGTCGCTCTGCTGCATGCCAAAAAAATGACAAACAAACATTTGGGTTAGCTTCAATAGCCTTTCCTTTTTCGCTATTATAATTAGTATAGAATACAAACCCTTCAAACGTATATTTTTTTAATAGCACTACTCTACTCTTTGGATAGCCATCTAATCCAATAGTAGATATCGTCATAGCATTTGCTTCATCTATATTAAAATGATTATCAACTTCTACAAACCAATCTCTAAATAATTCAATAGGATTATCCGAGACATTGCTTAGTAATAATTCGCCTTTTTCGTATGATTTTCTGTAATTGCTTAAGTCTTTTTCCATAGTTTCACGAAGTTAAATCAATATTTTGTTTCTATCAAAAAAAGTGTAGCTTTGGATACCCTTAATTAAACAACAACCCTAACAGCATGTATTTTGAAGATTCAAATTTTTCAAAACAACTGAAGTACAAAAAAGTTTCACTAGACTTTGGTACTTATTATCTATTAGATGATTTTTTTATTATTGAAATGAATGAAGGTGAGCACTTTAACTGGGATAAATTAAACATTCTTTTAGACTCACTTAGAGATTATTATGGAAAGCATAAAACACTTGCCTATATTGCTAACCGAGTAAATTCTTATTCTATAGACCCAGTGCTTTGGTCTTATTTTGATAAGGATGACAGCATACTTGTAGCTGCTTCTATAGTTAGTTATAGAGATTCTACTTACCTAAACGCAAATATTGAAAAGCAAATGGCTAAAATCCCATTAAAAAGGGCACATAGCTTAGGTGAAGCTATAAATTGGGCACAGAGACTTGAAGAGTTTAACTAAACGTTAAAATTTTCATTTCACTTGCTTTTTTGACTTAAAAATCTTATACTTATAATAAGTTTTCCCCTACTTAATGTCTTTTTAATCAACAGTATAATGGATCATTTTAGAACCATAGAAGCATATTGTAAGGGGATTGGTATATCTAAACCTAAGCACTCTGAATTTGATATCAGAAGGTTTAAGGATAATATGAAAACCATTAACCTTAAACAACCTCCTTTTAGGCATGAGTTTTATGGTATCGCCATAAAAGTAGCTGGTGGTGGTAAGGCTGTCTCTGGTCATCATACAGATTTCCCTAAAGGATATACCATATTCTTTAATTCTCCATTTCAGATACTTTATTGGGATATTTTACCAGATTGGGAAGGCTATTATATTCTCTTTAATCAAGATTTTATATCAAATTCGCCTGCTTTACACAATATTTTAAATCGATTTCCTTTTTTGAAAATAGAAAAAGATATTCCGTTAGAAATTGAACAAAACCAAGTTGACGAAGTAATGGGAATATATGACAATATTTATGAGGAATACCATAGTAATCATGATGATAAATTTCAGATTATAGAATCTAATGTCTTGTTATTATTAAATTATATTAAACGGTACTTCAAAAAAGTAGATGAGTCATTAAACGTTTCAGAAGAGGTTAGAAAAACTGACTTGAAAATACTAGGAAGGTTTCAATCGTTAATTGAAACTTCCTTTTATATAAATAAAGAGTCTAGTTTTAATTCAAAATTACACTCTACATCATATTATGCAGATCGATTAAATATTCATCCTAATCATTTAAATAGAATTATAAAGCAAATCACAGGACAGACCGCAAAACAATTAATACAAGTACAGGTTCTTAATTTAGCAAAATCTAGATTAATTAACACCAATCTAAGCATAAAGGAAATAGCATATTCGCTTCATTATGAGTCGCCTAATAATTTTAGTGCGTTCTTTAAAAGATTAGCTAAAAAAACACCAAACAACTATAGAAAAGAATATAATATTTGATTTCTATACTTTATTATTTGTTTTTACTTCTTTTAAAAGCTTTGATTAATAGAGCTTTACAAAAAAGAAAAAAACATGTATAAAAAAATTACTTTTAATAGTAATGGCCTTAAGCTAAAAGGCAACCTTTTTTACCCCAAAGACTTCGATGCAACCAAAAAATACTCAGCTATCATTGTTTCTGGTAGTTGGACAACAGTAAAAGAGCAAATGGCAGGTCTCTATGCCTCTAAGTTAGCAGAAAAAGGATTCATTGCTTTGGCTTTTGACTTTAGGAATTTTGGTGAAAGCGAAGGAGAACCACGTTTTTTTGAAAGTCCCAAACTTAAAAAAGAAGATATTAAGAGTGCGGTTAGTTATTTGTATAATCATAAATCTATCCATAAAGATAATATAAACCTACTAGGTGTATGTGCTGGTGCTATGTATACATTTTTGGCAGCATCAGAAGATGAGAGAATTTCAACTGTGGTATCGGTAGTTTCATGGCTACATGATAATGAAGCAATAAAATATTTTTATGGTGGAGATGATGGTGTAAAATCTAAAATAAAAGCTGCTAAAAAGGCTAAAATAAAGTATGCTAATACTGGCGAAATAGATTACATCCCAACAATATCAGAAACTGATAAAGATGCAGCGATGTACGGTTCTATTGATTATTATTTAAACCCTAGTAGAGGTAATATTGAAGAATGGAGTAATGACAAATTTGCTGTAGCAAGCTGGGAAGACTGGTTATCTATCAATCCAATGAAGCATGTTCGCAAAGTAAACAAACCTACTTTAATGATTCATTCAGATGGAGCTGTTTTACCGGATAATGCCAAAGAGTTTTATAGCGCTCTACCAGTAAAAGATAAAGAACTTATATGGATAGATACAGATTTAGAAAGTCCATACCATCAATTTGATTTTTACGATCAGGAAACTGAAGTAAACTTAGTGGTAAAGTACGCATGGAAATGGTACCAAAAGAATAAGAGTTAAGCCCCTTAAATGTTAGTTATTAATCTTAAAAAAAGCAATATGAAAATAGAATTAACCCGTTACTACAGAGAAAACAGTTCTCATAAGCTAAAATTATCTTTTGGAACTTTCTATTTATTCAAGAAGTTTTATGTAGCTGAAATTAATGAAGGTGTACATTTAAATTATAATAAACTTAGAGTCATATTTCAAGAAATAACAAATTTCTACGGAAATACTGCCCAAATTGTTTGTGTTGCTAACAGAGTTAACTCATACTCTACAGAACCGGTAGTATTTAATATATTAGATGATGAATTTCCTATATTAAAAGCTTCTGCATTTGTTTCTTATAGTGCAAGTAATCAAAGAGTTGCTACCGTAGAGCAAATTATTATTAAAAATAAAGTTATAAAGTTTACGTCCTTACCAGAAGCGCTTTTTTGGGCAACAAATTATACTAAAGATAAAGAAGAAAAATCAAAAGATTTGCCGTCCTTAGCTAATAAAACATTGTCAAATTCCTCAGAAGCCTCGAGAAGAAACCCTTCATAGCCATTATAGCGCGTAGAATAGTGTCCGAGTATTAAAGTTTCTACATTTGCTTTTTTTGCTATAATAGCCGCTTGTCTGGCTGTACTGTGCTTTGTTCGTTCACATAAATTCTCATTTTTGTCTAAAAATGTAGATTCATGATACAATACCGACGCATTATTGATTATAGGAATAATATCTTCGTTATAAGCTGTGTCGCTACAATAGGCATAACTTTTGGGAGGAATTGGATCTTTTGTCACAGATATATTATCTATCAATACTCCATCTTCATTAACAACATCAGCTCCTTGTTTTAATTTTTGGTAATAAGCCCTATCAATATTAGCATTTAAAACGGCACCAATATCGAGTTTTCGTTCATTCTCTTTTTCTCTAAACAAAAAACCATTAGTATAAATTCGATGTTTTAAAGGAATAGTGTAGACCTTAACCTTATCGTCTTCAAAGATTAATTCAGATTCTTTTGAAGTCAACTCATGAAATATTAATGGAAAGTTTGTCCAAGAGTCAGACAGTTTTAACTGAAGAGTTATAATCTCCTTTATACCCTTTGGTCCATAAATATGAAGTTCCGTCTCACGAGTTAATAGACGAAATGTACTTACCAAACCTATTAACCCAAAATAATGATCGCCATGTAAGTGCGAAATAAAGATATGCTTTATCCTATTGAATTTTATTTTATTTCTACGTAATTCTACTTGAGTCCCTTCTCCACAATCTATAAGAAACATGTGGTTTTTAATTTCTAAAACCTGAGACGTAGGATTGGTGTTGGTGCGTGGTGTAGCGCTATGGCAGCCTAGAATGGTGAGTTTCATATCAAAACCCTAAATCACGTTCAATATCTTCCATTTCTATGATATCGTAGGCTTCATGAATGGTTGGAACAACTACAATTTCATCAGGCATTTGATCTAAATCGGCTTTGTCTGATACAATAACAAACGATTTTTTATCACCTCTGTGATTATTGCTAAGTCTTAAGAACTCTATAATATCTTCTAAGCTAATTTTATCTAAACTTGATAAATTAACTATGATATGATAATTTTTGTACTTATCGTAAGCCTGTTCAATATTATTAACTAAAGTTTTCACTGAAGCTTTTTCTTGGGTAATTATAGTAATATTACCATCTCTATCTACAATCATAACTTACTGTTTTATTTTAGAAGCTAATAAATATATTACGGCCATTCTAACAGCTACACCATTCTCTACCTGATCTAAGATTATGGCTTGCTTAGAATCTGCGACATCACTTGTAATCTCTACACCTCTGTTTATTGGTCCTGGGTGCATTATTACAATTTCCTTCTTTAAACTATCTAAAAGTTCTTTATTAACTCCAAATTGCTGTGTATATTCTCTTGTGGTCGGAAAATAACTAATATCCATACGCTCGTTCTGTACTCTAAGCATATTAGCAACATCACACCATTCCAACGCTTTTCTTAGGTTAGTTTCAACTTTAACACCAAGATCTTTTATATACTTAGGTAATAAAGTTTTTGGTCCACAAACCATTACGTTAGCACCTTGTAATTGTAATGCATAAATATTAGAAAGTGCTACTCTACTGTGCAAAATATCTCCGACAATTACAACATTTTTACCTTTTACAGAGCCTAATTTTTCCCTTATGGAATAAGAATCCAACAAAGCTTGTGTAGGATGTTCATGCGCACCATCACCAGCATTAATAATACTTGCATTAACATGTTTAGATAAAAATACGCCTGCACCAGGATTTGGATGTCGCATTACAACCATGTCTACCTTCATAGATAGAATATTGTTAACTGTATCTATTAAGGTTTCACCTTTTTTTACCGAAGATTGTGATGCTGAAAAATTAATAACGTCTGCTGAAAGTCTTTTTTCTGCCAACTCAAATGACAGCTTGGTACGCGTAGAATTTTCAAAAAATAAATTGGCAATAGTAATATCTCTGAGTGAAGGAACTTTTTTAATTGGTCTATTAATAACTTCCTTAAACTGATCTGCAGTTTCAAAAATTAAATCTATATCTTCTTTTGTGAGATATTTTATTCCTAATAAGTGTTTAACACTTAGTTCACTCATTGCTAGTTAATTTTCTATTTATCAATTAAATACACTGCATCTTCTCCTCCATTCTCAATCCAATTCACTTTTACTTTCTGGTTATCTATGGCATCTACTTGTCTACCTCTATAATTAGGCTGAATTGGTAAATGTCTACTAAACCTTCTATCTATTAAAGTGAGTAATTCTATGTTATTTGGTCTTCCAAAAGATTGTATTGCAGTAAGTGCAGATCTTATGCTACGTCCTGTGTAAAGTACATCATCTATGAATACAACGTTTTTATCTTCTACAATAAAATCAATCTCTGTTGTATTTGCTTCAAGAGGTTTATCTCCTCTTCTAAAATCATCTCTAAAAAAAGTAATATCTAGATGTCCTATTTGAATATTCTTAATCTTATAGTCTTCTTTTAGCATTTGTGCTAAACGGTCTGCCAAAAACTTACCTCTTGGTTGAATGCCTATTAAGACAGTTTCCGAGAAATCATCATGATTTTCAATAAGTTGGCAAGCCAATCTATGTAGTATGATGTTGACTTCCTTAGAATTGAGTAATACTTTTTGACTCATGTAGTATCCAAACGTTGTTGGTTAGCAAAGTTAAGGTAAATTATGAGAGTTTCAAACTAATATAACAGCATAAAAAAAGCCTCTCAAAAATTGAGAGGCTTTAAAAAATATATTTAGGAACGAATTACTTCTTTCCGTCCATTTTGTCTTTAAGTGCTTGTAAAGCATCGTTTGCATCGCCTAAAGTTGGTTTAGCTTCTGCCGCTTGTGCTTCTGCTTTCTTAACAGCTTGCTTAACGATTTTAGCTTCTTCTTCTCTAAATACTGCAGTATGAGACGCTACAACTCTTTTGAATTCTTTGTTGAACTCAATGATTTTGAATTCTGCTTCTTCACCTTTAGCAAGCTTAGAACCATCTTCTTTTTCTAAGTGACGTTGTGGTACAAAAGCAACGATATCTTCGTTAAACTCAATTGTAGCACCTTTGTCTACGATCTCAGTAATTGCAGCTGTGTGCGATGTACCAAGAGCAAACTCAGTTTCGTACTTATCCCAAGGGTTTTCTTCTGTTTGTTTGTGACCTAAAGATAATTTACGTCCTTCTACATCTAGTTCTAATACTACAACGTCTAACTTATCGCCAACGTTACAGAACTCTGATGGGTGCTTAATTTTCTTAGTCCAAGATAAATCAGAGATGTAAATTAATCCATCAATACCTTCTTCTAATTCAACAAATACACCGAAGTTAGTAAAGTTACGTACAATACCTGTGTGTCTAGAACCTACAGGATACTTAGACGTAATATCAGTCCATGGATCTGGCGTTAATTGCTTAATACCAAGAGACATTTTTCTGTCTTCTCTATCTAAAGTTAATACCTGTGCTTCAATTTCATCACCTACAGAAACAAAGTCTTGAGCAGAACGTAAGTGCGTAGACCAAGACATTTCACTAACGTGAACTAATCCTTCTACACCATCAGCAACTTCTACAAAAGCACCGTAATCAGCGATAACTACTACTTTACCTTTTACTTTGTCACCAACTTTAAGATCTTCACCTAAAGCTTCCCAAGGATGCTTAGATAATTGCTTAAGACCTAATTGAATTCTAGATTTATTTTCATCAAAATCAAGAATTACAACATTTAATTTCTGATCTAACTCAACAATCTCATTTGGATGGTTGATACGAGACCATGATAAGTCTGTAATGTGAATTAAACCATCTACACCACCTAAATCGATAAACACACCATAAGAAGTAATGTTTTTAACAACACCTTCTAATACTTGTCCTTTTTCTAACTGGCCAATGATTTCTTTCTTTTGCTCCTCTATATCAGCCTCGATAAGTGCTTTATGAGAAACTACTATGTTTTTGAATTCGTGGTTGATCTTAACAACTTTGAATTCCATAGTTTTATTTACGTACTGGTCGTAATCTCTAATTGGCTTAACGTCAATTTGAGAACCTGGTAAGAATGCTTCGATTCCGAAAACGTCAACGATCATACCACCTTTAGTTCTACACTTAACAAAACCGTTAACGATTTCACCAGTTTCGTGAGCTTTATTAACTCTATCCCATGCTTTGATAACACGAGCTTTTCTGTGAGATAATACTAATTGACCTGTAGCATCTTCGCGAACATCAATTAATACCTCTACTTTATCACCAACTTTTAAATCTGGATTGTAACGAAACTCATTAAGAGAAATTACACCTTCAGATTTAGCGTTAATGTCAATAATAGCATCTCTATCAGTGATGTGGATTACTTCACCTTCTACAACCTCGTCATCTAAAGTGTCAACGAAATTTTCGGATACTAATTTTTCAAATTCTGCAAGTTTCTTGTCCTCTACCTGCTCAATTCCTTCTTCGTAATTGTGCCAATCGAACTCTTTTAAGAATTTTTCTGGATTTGCTTGAGCTTCAGAAACTACTGGAGCTTCAACTGTTTTTGCTTCAGTTGCTTCAACCTCAGCTTGTTTTGTTTTGTTTTCAGCCATTGCTGATTAAAAATTTGTATTCTGTATTTTTTGAAAGCTAAGCGGAAAAATCTACAGAAGTTAATTAAAATTTGTTTTGTATAACCTTTTCTACTTTTCCAAGTCCGCTAAAAAGGAGCGCAAAATTAATCATTTTCAATTAATTAACAAACTAAATAACTTATTTAATTAGCCTACAGTTCAATTAACTAAAAGATAATATTCTATTAATCTTACAAATTAATCATTAAACTAATTTTATTTAGAAATTATTTGGAATGCAAAAACTAAGAATGTCACTTTTATTGTTAATCACGATATTAATAACGAGTTGTGATACTGATGACACCAGCACTTCAAATCCTTTAATTAAAACTGGACTTATTGGTGAATGGGAAATTATTGGACGTGGTATTAACAACGTATCATCTTTAGAAGCGCTTTGTTGTGAAACTTTAAGTTTTTCGGATGATGATAATAAAAGAGATTTACACGGTTCATTTGTTTTTGAAGAACATGGTGTTATTACTAATGGTTCTTACACTGTTAATTTAGAAGAAAACACCATCGACTATGCCGCAGAAAACAGTGATACGATTAGCTTAGGATTTATAATCAATAATTTTACCCTAGAAGTTTGGTATTTTGATGATAACAATAGAAATTGGACTACTTATATTAAACAATAAGTAAAAATTATGATTAAAAATGTGACTTAAACACATTTTAGGTGTCTTATAATTGAATACAAATTTGATGCTTTAAAAATCAATATTTTGGCATTTAAATTGGTATATTTACAATACTATTAATACTTAAAAATTAAAACAATCATGGTTAAAGCAAAATACCAAGACGTTCTAGACTTAGGGGAACAATTAAACATTCAAGATGGTAAAGTTGAAGTAGAAAACGGTCAACTTAAAGTTTGGGGAACAGCAGCAACTCAATATGAGAAAAACTTACTTTGGGATAAGATAAAAGAAATCGGTGGCGATGAGCCTTCTGATATTATGGCAGATATTAAAGTTGCTGATGAATCAGTTTATGCAAGACATACTGTAAAATCTGGTGAAACTTTAGGTAAAATTGCGAAGCACTACTATGGTGATGCAATGAAGTACAAAGAAATTTTTGAAGCGAATACTAATATTCTTAAAAATCCGGATTTAATTCATCCAGATCAAGAATTAGTAATTCCTAATCTATAATCTAGATATATATAATAAAAAAAGCGACCGATTGGTCGCTTTTTTTATGCTTTAGATGCTGCTAATTCTAAAAGTGTTTTTAATTGCTCTTCGATAGTTAAATCTGAATTATCAATCTCAATAGCATCATCTGCTTTCACTAAAGGTGAGTCTTCTCTTGTAGAATCAATTCGATCTCTTGTAGTTACATTTTCTAAAACCTCGTCATAACTAAGATTATGACCTCGTTCTAAAAGTTCTTTATAACGTCTTTGAGCTCTGGTTTCAGCAGAAGCTGTCATAAATATTTTTAACTCAGCATCTGGAAATACCACTGTACCAATATCTCTACCGTCCATTACGATGCCTTTGTCTTTACCCATTAACTGTTGTTGTTCTACCAGTTTTTGACGCACTTCAGAAATTGTTGCTACGGGACTTACGTATTTTGAGACTTCTAGAGTTCTAATCTGCTTCTCAATGTTTTCACCATTTAAGTATACTTCGGCAAATCCTAACACTTCATTAAACTTAAAGGTTATATGTATTTCATTGAGTCGTTCAATTAGTTTTTCAGAGTGAAAGAAGTCTTTTCCTATCAATTCATTTTTCATAGCAAAATATGTCACTGCCCTGTACATAGCACCTGTATCAACATAAATATAGTTGAGTTGTTTTGCTAATTGCTTTGCGATAGTACTCTTACCTGTTGAAGAAAATCCATCTATAGCTATGACTATTTTACTCATATATGTTTTATTATCGTCTTCGTCTTCCGTCTAAATCTATTTGAAGTCCAAAGAAACTAGTGTTAGACGCACTTGTGTATCTTGCATGTGTATAGCTAAATCTCATGGAATTTAACCGAATACCTACACCAACTGACAAACCTGAAAAATTTCTTTGATCTACAATTCTTAATTCTTCTGAACGTCTAAAGTTATAACCAAATCTTAAATTGAATCCTCGTTCTGGCCATAACTCTGCTCCCAAAATTAAATGACGTAAAGCATTGTTAAAAAAACCTACTTTCTCTTGCGTCTGGTTTCCATCTAAATCTGTTGTTGCTCTGGCAGGATTAGACACACCTATTGGCCATTCTTGTAAATTCTCCATTGTTAGATGCCATCTAATAGGAACATTCTCTAGTGTTTGAGACATTCCAAAATTCACTTCAAATGGTAAAGGTTCATTTTGGCCAGCATACGTTGTAAACTGAGTACCTAGATTTCTTACCGTTAATGCTGCATGAAAATCTAACTTTTCATTGATGTACATGATACCTAAATCCACTGCTCCTCCAACCGAATTATACTGTTCTAGTAAAGATGTAATAATCTTCACATTTGCTCCTACATAAAAATCCGTGAATGGAATGTTGTAGTTATAACCTGCCGAAATAGCTGCTTCGTTTCCACTAAAAGTTCCTGTGGAATTACCATTAACATCATATCCATCAAACGTTCCGTAGTTGATATATGTTACACCAAAATGAAATGTTTGCACATGTCTGTCCCAAGTATACGCATATGCAGCCGAACCATATGTGATACCACCTAGATAACTAGATACATTTACGGCTAGTTGATTGTGCATCTGATAGTTTAATGATGCAGGATTATACAAGGCTTCCGTAACATCATGATCAAAGTTGGTAATAATTTTACCGCCTAATGCAGCTTGTCTTGGTGATGATACAAGGTTGAGAAATTGATAAGTAGATTCGCCACCCAATTGAGCAAACAATGGTAACGCTAAAAGCATAAAACAGAATTGGGCAACCCTCTTTATCATAGATTGTGCAAAATAAACAAATCTATCTTAAAACGATGATATGATTTTTTTATTTTTTCGAGGTGATTTATTTCTATTTTAACTTCAATTTTTGACCTATTATAATGAGATTATCTGAAAGATTATTAATTGATTTTAGCTCATCAACAGAAAGTCCATTTCTTTTAGCAATATTGTATAAAGTATCACCTTTAGATACCGTCCAAATCGAATTGTCTGATGATACTTTGTTGTAGTCAGAATGGGACACATTTAACTCTTGACCTACTTTTATTAAGTTTGAAGTTAAACCATTTTTGTTTTTTAATTCTTCCACAGTAAAACCATAACGCTTACTTAAACTGTAAAGTGTATCTCCATTTTCTATAATATGAACACCAGAATTGTTTTTGAAAGAAACGTTAACAACAGAATCTTCTAATTTTTCAATATTTTTAGTGGTTTCAGGTTGTGTTTCAAAATTACTAACTCTAAGTTTTTGCCCTGCATCAACTAAAGTAGTTTCTAAACTATTAGCCTCTTTTAAAGCTGTTAAAGTTGTTTTGTATTTATTAGCTATATCTAAAAGTGTCTCGTTTTCTTTTACAGTATGATATTCTGTTTCTATTTGAGTTACTGAGTACTCTTTATTTTCGCCAATAGATTGATTTGTAATAGAATCGCTTTTAAAATTAACTATTTCTGAATCAGATTCTACTAAAGTAATTTCTCCAGTAATCACATTAAGTCTTGCAGGTTTACCATCTAAGATTACATCTTTATATTGCCCTTCTTCTTGACTAAAACAATTTAGCCATGATAAAAGGACAATACTAATTGCAAAAACTAACTTAGAGCTTTTTAGCATTCTTTACTTTTTGATTTGTAATAGCAATATCTAAAACCTCACTCATATCTTTTACATAATGAAACGTTAGACCTTTTAGATATTCTGGCTTTATTTCATCAATATCGCGTTTATTATCTTCACACAAAAGGATCTCTTTAATTTTTGCGCGCTTAGCAGCTAATATTTTTTCTTTAATACCTCCAACAGGAAGCACTTTTCCGCGCAATGTAATCTCACCTGTCATCGCTATACTTTTCTTTACTTTACGCTGAGTAAACAACGACACTAAAGAGGTTAACATCGTAACACCTGCACTTGGCCCGTCTTTTGGTGTAGCGCCTTCCGGAACATGAATATGTACGTTGTACTTATCAAAAACTTCTGGGTTTATTTCAAACTTATCTGCATTGGCTTTGATATATTCCATTGCGATAGTTGCTGACTCACGCATTACCTTACCAAGGTTACCTGTAATAGTGAGACTGCCTTTTCCTTTAGATAGAATAGACTCAATAAATAAGATATCGCCTCCTACTCTAGTCCAGGCTAAACCTGTTACAACTCCTGCTACATTATTATTTTCGTATTTATCACGTTCTAGTCTTGGTGCACCTAGCACTTCTATAACATCGTCGTTAGAGATTTTAACGTTATAGTCTTCTTCCATTGCAATGTTTTTGGCTGCGTAACGTACCATTTTTGCAATTTGTTTTTCAAGGCCTCTAACTCCAGATTCACGTGTGTAACCTTCAACAATTTTTTCTAATTGAGGTTTTGCAATTTTAAGCGCCTTATTATCCAAACCATGTTCCTTTAATTGTTTAGGTAGTAAATGACGTTTTGCAATTTCTACTTTTTCTTCAATGGTATAGCCTGTTACATTAATAATCTCCATACGGTCTCTTAATGCAGGTTGAATGGTATTAAGGCTATTAGAGGTTGCTATAAACATTACCTTAGACAGGTCGTAACCCATTTCTAAGAAGTTATCGTAAAACTCATTGTTTTGTTCAGGATCTAAAACCTCTAACATTGCAGAAGAAGGGTCACCTTGATTACCAGTAGATAACTTGTCTATCTCATCTAAAACAAATACAGGATTTGATGTGCCTGCTTTCTTTAAACTCTGAATAATTCGTCCTGGCATTGCACCAATGTAGGTTTTTCTATGACCACGAATCTCAGCTTCGTCTCGTAAACCACCTAGTGAAATTCTTACATATTCTCTACCTAAAGCTTCTGCAATAGATTTTCCTAACGAGGTTTTACCAACACCTGGAGGTCCATATAAACACAGTATTGGCGACTTCATATCATTACGAAGTTTTAAAACTGCTAAGTACTCTATAATTCGTTTTTTAACATCATCCAATCCAAAATGATCACGATCTAATATCTGTTTAGCTCGTTTTAAATCGAATTGATCTTCACTAAACTCATTCCATGGTAAGTCTAAGAACAAATCCAAATAATTACGCTGAATAGAGTACTCTGCTACTTGTGGATTCATGCGCTGCATTTTGGCTAATTCTTTATCAAAATGCTCTTTTACCTTGTCATCCCAATTCTTCTCTTTAGCACGAGCTCTCATGTCTTCAATTTCCTGTCCGGATGACACACCTCCAAGTTCTTCTTGAATCGTTTTCATCTGCTGGTGCAAGAAATACTCACGCTGTTGTTGACTCATGTCACTCTGAACCTTGTTTTGAATATCATTCTTTAATTCAAGTTTTTGATATTCTAAGTTCATGTATTTTAAAGTCTGAAGCGCACGCTCTTTTAAATCGTTAATCTTTAAAAGTTCTTGTTTTTCTTCAACTTTAAGATTCATGTTTGAGGACACAAAATTCACTAAAAATGAGTTACTTTCTATGTTCTTAATAGCAAAAGTAGCCTCCGTAGGAATATTTGGGCTCTCTTTTATAATCTCTAAGGATAAGTCTTTTATAGAATCTATAATTGCAGTAAACTCTTCGTTACTTGCGTCTGGTTTGGTCTCAGCCAAATCAGAAATTGTAGCGGTTAAATACGGTTTTTCTGAAATAACTTCATTTACCATAAAACGCTTTTTACCTTGAATGATTACTGTAGTATTACCATCTGGCATTTTAAGCACCTTTAGAATACGCGCTACAGTACCTGTTTTGTATATGTCTTGGGCAGAAGGATTTTCTACAGATTCATCTTTCTGAGCTACAACACCTATAACTTTACCTCCTTTGTTAGCATCGTTGATAAGCTTAATAGATGTATCTCTACCTGCTGTTATTGGGATTACAACACCTGGAAACAACACAGTGTTTCGCAATGGTAAAATTGGTAGTGATTCTGGTAGCGATTCGTTATTAATTAATTCCTCATCCTCCGGAGTCATTAATGGAATTAATTCTGAATTTTCGTCAAAATCCTGTAATGACAAACTGTCAAGACTTAAAAAATTTGATTTCTTCATATTATTTTTAAGCCATTCTGTCACAAAAAATAACAGAATAGCATTTATTTAAAAGTATTAATAATTAACTTTATACTGAATATCAGCACCTTATAAGATATTCAAAGTTATTCACATCTATAATAATTCAATTGTTATGCCATTACCTTTGGTACAGCTTAAAAGTTTTTTTTTCAAAAGTGTAACAATGTAAAAACATCTCTATCTATAGAATAAAGCAATTGTTTTTTTGACATCAACCAATCAAAATATCGAACAGTTATTAGTGCTTTGTAAATCTTGTAATCAACGTGCGCAGTTAGAAGTTTACAATAGATACAACAAAGCCATGTATAACACAGCATTAAGAATTGTAAAAGATTCTTTTAAGGCTGAAGACATTATGCAAGAGTCATTTTTAACGGCTTTTACAAAACTTGAAACTTTAGAGGACACCAAATTATTTGGTGCATGGTTAAAACGAATTGTAGTGAATAATAGTATAGCACATTACAACAAAACCATAAAACAAAACGAAGTGCCTCTAGAACCTGTAATGTATAAAGTTGAAGATGATAACGGCATTGAAAGTCATAATCAAAATAATGATAAGGTGAAACAAATTATTAGTGTTATGAAAACGCTAAAACCCAATTACAACTTGGGACTAACCTTACATCTTATTGAAGGTTATGATTACGAAGAAATCTGTGAGATTATGGACATATCTTATGCTAATTGCAGAACCATGATATCCAGAGCTAAAGAAAGTTTAAGAAAGAAATTAGAGCTAACAGCTTAAATGATTGATGTATGGAAAAAGATACTTTAGACGAATTATTTGATAATTTAAAGGGTGAATTTGATATCAATGAACCAAATGCAGGTCATCAAGATCGCTTTTTAGAGAAGCTCAATACAAATACAGTAGCTTCTACAGAAGAAAAGAAGTCTTCAGGTTTTAATTGGAAACCATTTTTAGCCATAGCAGCTTCTTTAGTGATTTGCTTAGCTGTATTTACAACATCAAATGCTCAGCCAGAAGTTATGGATTTAGCAAGTGTGTCACCAGAAATGTCTGAGACACAAGATTTCTTTACAGCAACAATTAATGCAGAATTAAAAAAGCTTAACAATGAGCGTTCGCCTTTAACTGAGCAAGTTATTACAGATGCGCTTAACCGAGTTGAACTGTTAGAAAAAGATTATCAACAATTAAAAACTGATTTAACCGAAAGCAATAAAGACCAACGTATTATCTATGCTATGATTAGCAACTTTCAGAACAGAATAGATGTTTTAAACACAGTTCTAGAACAAATTGAAATTATTAAAGAATTAAAAACCAACAGTGATGAACCAAAAAATACATTTTAAAATAGCTCTACTCCTTTTGTTAATGCCTTTTATTGCATTAGCAAACATAGAGCCTGCAGCTATTAAAACCTCAAAAGAGCGCAACATTAAAAAGTCTTTTAATGTATCCTCTAATGCAACACTAAAAATCAGTAATAGTTACGGTAACCTTGAAGTGATTACTTGGGACCAAAACAAAATAGATTTTGATATCACCATAAGAGTAACTGGTAACAATGAAGAGAAAGTTGTAGATCGCTTAGAAAATATTGATGTTGACTTTTCATCGAGCAACGATTATGTGTCTGCCATTACCAAGATCGGAAAAAACAGTAAAAACTGGTGGAATTGGGGAAAAAAGATGAATCTTAAATTAGAGATTAACTACGTTGTAAAAATGCCAATGTCTGGTAATGTAGACCTCAATAACGACTATGGATCTATAAATCTAGATAGGCTTGAAGGTAACGCAAAAATAATCTGTGATTACGGTAAAATTACCACAAAGGAACTACTATCGGACAATAATGAAATCCGTTTTGATTATACCAATAACAGTTACTTTGAATTCATCAAGGGTGGAAGAATTAATGCAGATTACAGTGGCTATACAGTGGCCAAAGCCGAAAACTTAAAAATCAGTGCAGACTATACAAAATCTGTTATTGAAGCTGCTGAAAACATAGAATATGTATGTGATTACGGTTCTCTAAAAATTGATAACGTAAACAATCTTAGTGGCAATGGTGACTACTTATCGCTTAGGTTAGGTAACGTTTATAAAAATGTAAGAGTAAGAGCAAACTATGGATCTTTAAAGATAGATCGCATCGCTTCAAAAGCAAATAATGTAGATATCGACTCTGAGTTTATGGGCATTACTATTGGTTATGATAGCAATTACAGTTTTGATTTTGATATCGATTTAGAATATGCCTCACTAAGAGATTCTGATGCCTTTAATTTTACAAATAAAGAAGTCGATTCTTTTGAGAAAAAATACAATGGTTATCATGGCACTAAAGGCTCTGGCAACTATGTAAAAATAAAATCACAGTACGGAAGCGTAAGCTTTAAACAACAATAATTTATCGTCACTTCGAGTGAATTCAGTAGATTTTATCTTATGAATTTGTATCGAGAAGACAAATAAAAGTGTTCTCGATACAATTCCGATTCTCGGAATCACTCGAACTGACATAAAAATCAAAAAACGAACAGTAACCAAACAATTCAAAAACATGAAATTATTAAAATCAATTATGCTAGTCGCTTTTCTCTTTAGTGTTACAACATCTTGTGCACAATGGGGAAAATGGAAAAAAGTTAAAGGAGATGGAAACATTACTACAGAAAACAGATCTATTGGCGATTATGATGGCTTAAAATCTGCTGGACCAATGAACTTTAAGCTGGTACAAGGCAAAGAAGGAAACATTACCATTGAAGGCGATTCTAACCTTATGGAACACATCGTTACCAAAGTTGAAGGTGGTAAACTTGTTGTAAAAGTTGAGGATGGTGTTAACATTAAACCTTCTAAAACCATAGTTGTAACAATTCCTTATGAATCTATTAACTCTGTATCCTTAGCTGGATCAGGAGATATTGAAAATTCAGGGACTATAAAATCAGATCATTTTGATGTATCCATTGCGGGATCTGGTGATATAGATTTAATTATTAGCTCTAATTCAGTGGAAAGCAGTATTTCTGGCTCAGGCGATATAGAGTTAAGTGGTTCTACCAAAGATTTGACAACAAAAGTAACTGGCTCTGGAGATTTTGATGGCAGCGATTTAGACAGTACTAATGTTACTGCAAAAATCACAGGTTCTGGTGGTGCTAACGTGGTTTGCAATGGTGAACTTAAAGTGAGAATTACAGGTTCTGGTGATGTAAAATATTCAGGTAATCCAACCAACAAAGACACTAAAGTAACAGGTTCTGGTAGCGTTAGCAACTAGTGCCCAATCAATCAACCAAAAAAGAAGAAAGGACAAGTGTTAGCTTGTCCTTTTTTAATGTTTTCCTATTGAATCTATAACATACTACTGAATAATATAATGGCCTTTTTTCATACTTATTAATCTAGATGGTGCAGGTTTTAAACATGGCTTTTCCCAATCATTTATATTATTCATATTGTTTGCTAGACACTTGATATCTAAAGATTCAACTTTTAAGAATTTCTTTATTTTGGATTTTCTGATTTTTTTATTTCCCTTAGATAAGAATTGCCTGAATGTCATTCTAACAAAGATTTTAAAATCATTATTTAAAAAACCTTTAAGTCTATAAAATCTATTTGTTGAAGTATCATACGCTAAAACAAATTTCATATAAATATTTAACTTATTCTCAGGGTTATAATCATCAATCAAAAAGGTCATAAAATCATCTTCTGAAAAGGATACTTCAACGAACTTTATATTTAGTTTAAAACCTTCACTCTTTAGAAACTTACATTTAAAAATATCGGTTGAAAGTAGTGAATCAATCAAATGATATTTTGAAGAATCAATAACACCAAGAGAATTGTTTAACCTGATCACTTCACGTTTTGACAGTTCAAGTATTTTTTCGTTACTAACTTCGTTCTGGGCAATCAAAAAGTTTAAAGATATTGACAGTGATACAAAAACAAAATATTTCATAATTATTTTTTTTTAATTTCTCTTATCAACCCTAAGCTAAACTTAGCCATAGTAATTTAAAAAATTACTTCGTCCCAGCTTCAAAATCTACTTTCCATTTTTCCCATTCGTCTAAGAAATAGTTAAGTATAATTGGGTTGTCTAAAGTATTCTGTTTTGTGTCTGCAATGGTAATGTCCTTAGGAAAAATAAAGGCTTGCTCTATTTGGTTTGGGTTAAGATATTTTAAATCTTCTGGCAAAGCTTTAGTATCTACTTTGCTGTCGTTTCCTTCATGTCTGGCAATAATAAATCCCCAATCTCCAAACGATGGTATATACGTGTGATATGGTTGTACGTCTTCAAAAGCTGATGCCAAGGTATTGTTGATGCAACTAAAGACTTTGTTTGAGAAATAAATTTCACCAGATTGTGTTACAAAAACACCATCCTTTTTAAGGTTTCGCTTTGCCATTAAAAAAAACTGCTTGCTGTACAATCTTGCCAATGCTTGATTTGTTGGGTCTGGCAAATCTGCAATAATGACATCGTACTTTTCTGTATTATTAAAAAGATAAGTAAACGCATCTTCTGGTATAAGGTTTACTTTTTCATTTTTTGCAGCATCAGCGTTAATGTCCTTTAGATATTTATTCTCTTTTGCCAAATAAAACATGGTACTATCAATATCTACAACATCTACACGCTGCACAGAACTATGCTTTAGGACTTCTCTACTCGCTAAGTTTTCGCCACCACCAAGAATTAAAACACGCTTTGGATTGTAATTCATAGCTAAAGGAATATGCACCAAAGACTCATGATAACGATGCTCATCTGAAGATGAAAATTGTATAACTCTATTAAGATACAACCTAACATCACCTTGTGTTTTGGTCATTACAATTTTTTGATATGGTGTTTGCTCATTCAATACAATAGGACGTTTGTATATTTTCTGATCCCAAACTTTTAAAAGTTTGCCTCCAAACAACACTAAAACGACCAAAGCAATAACAGCCAAAAAGCCAAAAATGCTGTTTCGTTTTTTGTCTTTGAGTAAGGTATAATTCAAAAGAATACCTAAGACAATATTTACAATTCCGAAGATTAGCGACGAATAGTACAAGCCAACAAATGGCAGTATAATAAATGGGAAAATTAAGGTGGCAATAAGTCCGCCAATATAGTCTAAGGACAATACGTTAGAAAGGTTGTTTTTAATGTTACTCTCCTCTAAAGCAAAGGTTAGTAATGGCACTTCCATACCTGTAAGTAAGCCTATTACAAAAATGATAGCCAAACAACTAATTTGCAATATCATTGGAGACACGTACACAAATAGCATATAAAGCAGTGGCACAGAAATACCTCCAATAAAACCAAGCAGATACTCTACATTGATAAAAAATGTGAGTGGTTTGTCCTTAAAAAATTTAGACAAAAAGGCACCTATTCCCATAGAAAACAGATACACACCAATAATAATAGAGAACTGTCTTACACCATCTCCCAAAAAATAAGTTGCAGTAGTACTAATTAATAATTCGTAGATGATTGAGCATAAACCTGCAATAAATACAGCAAATGGAATTAGTGCTTTTTTATTCATTAAAAATTGATTATGTTTGAGCAAATTAACCTGTCAAAGATGAATAAAAAAATTATAACTGGTCTTGCTTTAACTAAAAAAATAACGTTGACTGCAGCTGTTGTTGCCTCGTTAACACTTCAAAGTTGTGGCGACGACGATCCAAGTCCACGCATTAAAGATGCACAGCAAGAAACAGTTTACGAATCTACACAAGGTGTTATCACTGAGGTTGAAGAAGTAGAACCAGGAAATGATTATAAAATCATCGACGAGCGTTTAATTGACGATAAAGATAAATCTCTTGCTATTGTACACACATTAGAGGGAACAACAGATACATTATCTTTAAGAAAAATGAAAAATGACGAGTCATCTTACAGTCGTCATTCGGGTTTAAGAAGCATTCTGTACTACTCGTTAGCAGCTTCTTATTTTAACAGAAGTTTACGTAACGTTACTCCAAACCAAAGTAACTACAAAAATGCTTCTGCTTATAATAAATCTACAGGATTAAAAAACGATTTAAGAAGCTCTGCAACATCTCGAAGAGTAAGTGTACCAGGAAAATCATCTAGAGGATATGGCAGCGGAAAGTCGTTTAGATCGTTTGGAGGATAGTCGTTTTAAAGAAATAAAACGTCTTAAAAAGAAACACGTTCCACATCGCTTACACTGGTATTTAGAAGAAGACTATTTTTCTGAAGAATTACTTGGCATATACCGTTCTGAGGTAGAGCAACTACGTCGTATTTCTGATGAAGCGTTTTATTTATTTCAACGTGCCACTGACAAAATTATAGCCGAACATAAATTAGGAGAACTTGGTATTCCCCTATCGTTTCAAAAATGTATTGAACATAGCTGGAAAAGCAAGAATAAGCATCCATTTCTTTATGGTCGTTTTGATATTAATGGAGGTTTAAAATCTGATTATGGTCGCATTATCGAGTTTAATGCAGACACATGCAGCACATTGCCTGAGACTTTATTGTGGCAACCACTTCAATTAGAACAACTAAAGGGAAATCCTCAAAGTTTTAATACACTTAAGTTTGATATAAAAGATGCTTTGTCTAACCTAAAATCTTATTTAGGTAAAGACAAACCTGTTTTTCTGGGTACTTCTTTTGGTTATATTGAAGACAAAGAAAATGTTAACTGCATTATTGATATAGCTTACGAAGCTGGCTATAAACCATTTTATTCAGACTTGGAATATGTTATTTTTTCGGATGAAGGTGTGTTTCATCAAATTGGTGATGAATATGAAGATGTTGATGTGCTTTTTAAAATGATTCCCTGGGATTGGATGTTTAATGACGAGCCTGAATTGGCACACATCCTTTCAGACTTAATCTTAAACAATAAAGTTGTGGTTTTAAATCCACCTTATACAGCTATTTGGCAGAATAAAAAGTTTTTGGCTTATATCACACAGAACTTCCCGAATAACATTTTAGCTGAAACGTATTTGAGCAAAGAGCCTAGCTTATACAATTATGTACAAAAACCTGTTTATGGTCGTTTGGGTGAAAATATATCTATAGAAGCTATGGGTAATTCTGAAGCCACATCTAAAGGTGATTTTGGACATCAGGATATGGTTTTTCAAAAATTCTATCCATTGAACAAGGATGAAGAAAATTATTTTTATCAATTAGGGATGTTCTACACATCAAGAGCGTCTGCTATAAACTTAAGAGCACAAGAATCAAAGATTATTACTGATGATTGTGAGTTTATGTCGCATTTTATAATTTAATTTATTTTCTCAAAATAATAGTGATGAACTATTTAAGGTTCGTTTTAGCTTTTTTCCTAATCTTAACATCTTGTTCTAAAAAGAACAAGAATGAATTTATCATAAAACTACCTCATTATTCTAAACAGATAGAAATAAATGGCATCAAAGAATTTGACACCTTAGTAACATGGGATTGGTATAAAGATAATTTTGCTGATGACAGGAGATGTTACCGAATTCAGAATTCAGAATTAGGTGTTATTTTAGAAAATGGCATATTACCAAAATATACAAAAAGTTTTAAGCAGTTGACAATTAAAACTCCCATACCTCCTAATAAATTTGGGAGCATTTCGATAAAAAAATGGCTTATTGATATAAAAACAAATTATTCAGAAGAACACCCCAACTATAAATTTACAGTAATTGATTCTATCATTATTGCAAATAAAAAATTTGGTGTAGTTTCGATTCACAGAGATTGGATTGATGAATACACAATCAGAAATTTATTTATGACAACTATTAATGACGAAGAAATAGTGTTTGATTTTTACACCAACCTACCGAATTCAGAAGATTTTTATTCGCAATCTTTGAATATGATGAAAACAATAAAAATAACTAAATTAAATCACGAGAAATAATAGAGATAGCCTCTCCCCTTTCAATCTGCCTAATAACAACTTTATCTGAACTGAAAGACTTCATTAATAGCTCCTGAATCTTTTTCGCATCAAAAGGTTTACATGAAAAGATATCTACAGCAGCAAACTGATGTTCTGGCCAGGTGTGTATACTTACATGGCTTTCTTCTAAAAGAATGAAACCAGTAACACCAATAGGCTCAAACTGTTTGTATGACTCATTAACCTTGGTAAGCTGTAATTCTTCAACTATAGCATTTAATACTGTTTTTATAGTAGGTATAAATGATAGTGTATCTGCATTACAGTTATACACATCCCAAGTAATATGTGTGCCCAGAGAGGTTTTCAAAAATAGTAAGTTTTATTCTTCTTCAGAATATGAGTCGTAAGCACTTTGCATCATGTCTATAAATTCGTAAGAATCGTAGACTTTAACAAGCGTCGTATAAGATTCATCTGCATCTACTTCTACCATTTCTGGTAGTGTTTCTCTTGGACCATAATCCCAAGTAACCTTATTAATTACGTTTTTTAAAACATCGTAGTTGCCTTCCATAGGCACACCTAAAAACGTTACTTCTTTACTTGGCAATGTAGAAGCATAAGAATTTTGAAATGCTGGTGGCCCATAGTATTCGTCTGCTACTAAGTACTCAGATAACGAAGGGTTAATCATGTATACAGACTCTGTAAAGTTATATTTTATAATACTATCATTCTCTAAGGTTAATTGGTGCTCACCTGGTCCCATTTCTACCCAAACAACATCTTTTGGTGGTACTAAAACGCGTAGTGTATCTACTACAATTTCTACTGAATTATCAGTTGGGTTGTCAATAGCTAAATCGACCTTACTACTACAGGATGATAAAATAGTTAACGCAAAAACGGAAAGAATGAATAGTTTTTTCATTAGAGATTGTTTAGTTACTGGCAATATAAGAATATTTATGAAGTATATATCCTAAATGAAAATAATAGTAATAAAAATCTAAAGTTTATTGTAAACAAACGTAATACGCTCTGCAATAAAGGTATCGTCAACCGTACTTTGAGCATAAAAAGCATCGTCTATAGCTACAAATAACGAGTTACCATTTCTAAAATATTGAGTTGTAACACCGTTACTATCGGTTATAAAAACAGAATTACCTTCTTGATACCAAGTAAATGCTATATCTTCTATAATAGTATTACAGTCTATAAAAAAATCTTCTCCATCTTCATTGGGAGTAAAAGTAATGTCTGCATAAGATCTTAAAAACATGGTACCTGTTCCATCTGTATTAAAGGTTATAGTTTCATTATTATAACAGTCTATTTCATCTAAATAATTGTTGGTAACAACACCATCGTTATCAATATCTCTTAAACTATCAGTAACCCAACCGACTAGAATCCAATCACCCGGTGTTTCAACAAATTCTTGTTGACAATCTCCTAATCCTAAAATTAATGATTCCAAAACTACACTTTCCCCACAAACCTCTTGTTGGTACTCTAAGGCAGACTTGTAGGCTTCGCATAACTGTTGGTAATTGTCGTCTTCAGTATAATTGTTATAATTGGCCTCAGCAATTTCTGAAGCTTCAATGGCTTCAGCGCACAAATCATCGTCATAGCAATCATCTAGACTATCAGACAACAATTGCAAACTACCATCCTCATCACCACAGATTTCTATTTGGTTTAATAGTGCTTCTTTGTAATCTGAACAAAATTCAAAGTAGTCTTCTTCGGAAGCATTTAAAAAGTTTCCGAGAGCCATAGATGTAGTCTCTATAGCCTCTATACACGCAGTATCTTCAAAGATAATTTCACCTTCATAAGGTTCATTATCGCAATTTGCAGCCATAAACAGAATGGCAAATGCAAAAAGCATAAATATTTTCTTCACCATAGCATGCTAAAGTTAAGAAATTTTACAATACAAAATCTCTTAATTAGCTTTCTGTAATTTTTTCATTTTTTATTGTGCTTAGAATTACAAGACCTACAATAAAAAAAGTAATCAAGAATAAAATAGAATATCGCATGCTACCAGTAATCTGAGCTACAAAACCATAAAGGAATAAACCAATTGTTAAACCGATCTTCTCTGCTACATCATAAAAACTAAAATAAGACGCAGTATCTTCTGAATCTGTTGGAATTAACTTACTATATGTTGATCTAGACAAAGCTTGTATGCCACCCATAACTAATCCAACAGACGCAGCAGTAATATAAAACTGTATTGGAGTGGTGATAAAATATGCAAAACCACAAATTAAAATCCAAATAAAGATTACCCATATTAAGGTTTTTATATTACCTATTTTATCAGAAAGTTTTGCTGTATAATTTGCACCAATAATAGCTATTAGCTGAATAAGTAGAATACTAATTATTAATCCTGTAGTAGAGTCTTGAGTTCCCCAATCCAACTCTTCCACAGCAAAGTAAGTAGCAGCTAACATTATAGTTTGTACTGCCATGCTGTAGATAAAAAATGCAGATAAATAGCGTTTTAAAATCTTATTAGATTTTAAAGCATTCCATATCTTTTTCAACTCATTGTAACCAGAGGCGAGTACTGTTTTAGTTACTTTGTGTCCTTCATTTGTTCCTGTTGGTAAATGCTTAAATGTATATTGCGCAAACAATATCCACCATACTCCAACCATAATAAAAGCTATCCTAGTCGGCTGAGCATCATTTTCAAAACCAAACCAGTCGTATTTAAGTATCATTACCAAATTAACTAAAAGTAATATTACACTGCCAACGTAGCCCAAGGAAAACCCTTTAGCACTGACTTTATCTTGTTGTTCTGGATAGGCAATATCTGGTAAATAAGAATTGTAGAACACCAAACTGCCCCAAAATCCTATTAAACCCAGAACATAACACACCATACCAAAAACAATATTCTCAATGGAAAACCAATACAAACCAATACATGAAACCGCCCCTAAATAACAAAAGAACTTCATAAATGACTCTTTGTTACCTACATAATCTGAAATACCAGATAATATTGGTGATAAAAACGAAACAATTAAGAAACTAAAGGCTGTAACGTAACTTATTAAAGAGTCGTTATTATATTCATAGCCTAAAAAGTTTACAGTATCACTCAATATTTTACCAGATTCTTCATCTTTAATAATTGTTAGTGCTCCATAAAAAATTGGAAAAACAGCAGATGATATTACTAATGGGTATACAGAATTTGCCCAATCATAAAATGCCCAGGCATTTAGAAGTTTTTTACTTCCTTTTTTAAGTTCGCTCATAGATATAAATTAAAAAAGCTGCTCAAATTGAGCAGCTCCTAAAGTAAATAAATATTCTTTAACCAAATATTAATTTATTGGTCTAAATGATGTAACATCAAATTTTTTCGCTTCTGCCTTCGCTTTTGGAGAGAGCGATTGTAAGTTTTTAATTCTAGAATCATTACTTGGATGTGTGCTTAAGAATTCTGGTGGTGCTTGTCCTCCACTATTCGCTTTCATACGTTTCCATAATTCTGCCGCTTCGTCTGGGTTATAACCTGCTATTGCCATTAAATATAAACCTATTTTATCAGCCTCTGTTTCATGTGCTCTACTAAATGGTAACATGCCTCCTACATTACTTGCTAATCCGTAAGCTTGCATCCATAATTGCTGTTTTTCCGGGCTCTCATTTCCTGTTGCAACTGCAACTCCTATACCACCTAACTGCTGTAACATTCCAGAACTCATACGTTGCTGACCATGATTGGCTAAAGCATGGGCTACCTCGTGTCCCATAATTGCAGCTACTCCTGTTTCATTTTGTGCAATTGGTAAAATTCCTGTGTAAAAAGCTATTTTACCTCCAGGCATACACCAAGCATTAACTTGCTCTGATTCGATTAGTTTATATTCCCATTTGTAATCGTCTAAATAGCCTTGGTGACCATTAGCATTTAACCAGCGCTCTGCTGCTACAGCAATACGCTGTCCTACTCTGGTAATCATTTCTGCATCTTTAGTTCCAGTAATCACTTTACTTTCACTTAACACCTGATTATATTGAGCAAATGATGAAGGGAACAACTGATCATTAGATACAAATGCCATTGTTTTTTTTCCTGTAAAAGGATTAGTAGCGCAAGACACAACAATTGCCACTATAGCTAATATTGAAAATGCTTTTTTAAAAGTCATAATTTATATTTTTTTAAAAATGTATTTACTAAAATACGAAAATCTATTCGTAACTATAAGACACTTCTTTTATGAGTTGGTCACTTAGATTTTACTTCTTTACCAATAATATGAAGTTCTGAGAAATTTTTATCTACCACAAAAGAATTTGTACCATTTGATTTTAAATGCTCTAGAGAAATAACCTGGTTGTCAATCTGAATTTCAGCAATATCAAAAGGTAATCCATGAATAATAATTTTAAATGTTTCATATTCAGTGATAAACTTACCTTCTTTATACTGATTAATTATAAGTTCGCTAACTCTTCCTGTAAGACTAAAGTTTCTTAAGCTATAACGTCCTTTTGTATAATCGTAACCATCATTTGCATCACTAAACAATTCACTTACTTCTTTCCCTTTTTTATAATAAACATCTAGAGTAATCTCTTTTATTTCTTTTTCACCAACATATTGTTGAATTGGAAATTTTGGAATAATTGCTCCCTCCTTTATAAAAATTGGCATACTATCTATGTCTGCATCTACCCACATTTCTTTACCTCCTTTTATAATTTCATCTGTCCAGAAATTATACCAACTTCCTCTAGGAATATACATACGTCGTCCTCTGGCATTTGCTTCTAACACGGGACAAGCCAAAATCTGCTCTCCAAATATAAATTCATCAGTTCTGTAATGCGTTTGAACATCATCTTGGTCAAACATTACCAAAGATTTTAGTAATGGTGTTCCGTGGTCAGCATAATTCCAAAAAGCTGTGTACAAATAAGGTAAAAGTTGATACCTTAACTCAATAAACTTACGTACTATATCTGTAACATCTTCATCAAAAGCCCATGGTTCTTGGTCTCCATGATCACCAGATGAATGAACTCTGAAGAAAGGGTGAAAAACACCAAGTTGTATCCAACGCGTAAAAAGTTCTCCTTGCGGCTGCTCTGCAAATCCACCTATATCACTTCCTGCAAATGAGAAACCAGACATTGCCAAGCGCTGCGCCTGAATGTTTGCTATCCATAAATGTTCCCAAGTCGCTACGTTATCACCTGTCCAGGTAGAAGTATAACGTTGCGTACCAGAATATGCCGCTCTTGTAATTACAAATGGTCGCTTTGGAAATGAATATTTCTTTAAGCCTTGGTATGTTGCTCGAGCCATTTGCATTCCATAAATATTGTGCGCTTTTCTGTGGCTGCAAGGATTTCCATCATAATCATGTCTTACATCATCTGGAAATGTTTTGTTTGGCACTTCCATTACGGCTGGCTCATTCATATCATTCCAAACTCCTTTAATACCTATCTCTTCGATTAGTTCTTTAAAAAGTCCTGACCACCAATCTCTAACTTCCGGATTTGTAAAATCTGGAAAATAACACTCACCTGGCCAAACTTTTCCTTTCATATAAGGACCGTCTGCACGTTTACAGAAATAATCATTTTCTAAGGCTTCTTTAAATACAGAATACTCCTTATCTATCTTAATACCTGGATCTATAATTGCAACAGTTTTAAAACCTTGCTCCTTTAGCTCATCTACCATTCGCTTTGGATCTGGAAAATATTCCTTATTCCATGTAAAGCAACGAAAGCCATCCATATAATCGATATCTAAATAAATAGCATCACAAGGAATTTGAAGCTCTCTAAACTTTGATGTTATTTCTTTAACCTTGTTTTCAGGGTAATAACTCCACTTACATTGATGAAAGCCAAGAGCCCATAAAGGTGGTAAATGATGAGGCTTTCCTGTTAAATCTGTATAACTTTCTACAACATCATTCATTTTTGGACCGTAGAAAAAGTAATAGTTCATCTCTCCTCCTTGCGCCCAAAAACTTGTAACGTTTCGTCTTTCTTGAGCAAAATCGAAAGAGCTTCTAAAAGAATTATCAAAGAAAATTCCATAGGCCTTACCATGATGAAGACCTGTGTAAAAAGGAATTGTTTTATAAATTGGGTCAGTATCTTTTCCGTAGGCATAAGAATCCGTTACCCAATTGGTGTAACGCTTTCCTTTTAAATTTAAGTGATTTGGCTTATCTCCAAGTCCGTAGTAACTTTCTCCATCATTAGATATTTTACTCATCTTAACGATGTTCCCACCAAACTCATAACTCTCTTCCCAATGAAACCCAATTTCATCCTGATTAATTAAAATACCATCCTTAATATCGTATAGAGAAACACGCAGACTTTCTTTAGAAATTTCGCATCGCAATTTTGAAGTTATTACTACATAACAGTCCTCATTTTCTTCAATTTCTAGTTTATTATATCCAATACTAGCATACTTGGTTATAGCGTAAGAGAAATCGTTATCAAAAGTACCTACTGTTGTGTATCTAAATCTTAAAAGGCTATCGCGTACAACAGTTAACTGAAGAATAACATCGTTATCTGTTGAGAAATAAAGCTTATCTACATCTTTCTCAAAGCTTATTATTTTTGAAGGAAATTGGTTTCCTTTATTTTCTAATTCTGTGTTTGTAATCATAGCATGATTTAATATAAAAGGGCATGTAAAAAAACGGAAAAATTAGAACTTAAGAAAGCGGTTAACATTGTAATTATATAGAATTGTGAACTATAACGTTTTCGGATACAAAATTTGCTTAAATCGCAAATAATAATACGAATATCAAGACTTTATTCAGAATATTTAAAAGCAACCATACCTAAAGGAGGAACATTAATTTCTACGGAAAAATCTCGGTAGTTCCAAGGTACCGCTTTGGTTGTATTTAATTTGTTTTTATACTTACCAGAACCATAATATTTTTTTAAATCACTATTAAAAACTTCTTTCAGTTTTCCTTTTCTTGGTACACCTACTTTATAGTTTTCTTTCGGAACTGGTGTCATATTAATTACAACTACAAGATCTTCAAAAGAATTATTCCCTTTTCTTAAATAACTTAAAACAGAATTTTCTGAATCATTATAATCTATCCATTCAAAACCTTCGTTAGAAAATTGCTTTTCGTAGAGTGCAGGCTGGTTTTTGTAAAATGTATTAAGATCTTTTATTAATTCTTGTACACCTTTGTGTGGCTTGTATTGTAATAAGTGCCAATCTAAACTATTTTGAAAATCCCATTCATCATTTTGCCCAAACTCAGCACCTTGAAACAAGATTTTTGTTCCTGGGTGCGTAAACATATAACTGTACAACAGTCTTAAGTTGGCAAAACGCTGCCACTCATCACCTGGCATTCTTCCTAAGATGGAACGCTTGCCGTAAACCACTTCATCGTGACTTAGTGGCAACATAAAATTTTCTGTAAACGCATACGTCATAGAAAACGTAAGGTCGTTTTGGTGGTACTTTCTGTAAATTGGTTCTTTTGCGAAATACTGAAGTGTATCGTGCATCCATCCCATCATCCATTTCATTCCAAAGCCCAAACCTCCAATAGATGTTGGCTTAGAAACCATAGGAAATGATGTTGACTCTTCTGCAATGGTTTGCACATCTGGAAACATTCCGTAAACTGCTTCGTTCATTTCTCGCATAAAGGATATCGCTTCTAGATTTTCTCTTCCTCCAAACATATTGGGCTCCCATTCGCCATCTTCCCTACTGTAATCTAAAAACAACATTGAAGCCACAGCATCTACTCGCAAACCATCTGCGTGGTACTGGTCTAACCAGAATATGGCATTGCTAATTAAGAATGATTTTACTTCATTTCTACCATAGTTGAAAATTAAACTTTTCCAATCTGGATGATAGCCTTTTCGTCTATCTGGATGCTCATACAAATGCGAACCGTCAAAAAAGCCTAAACCGTGTGCATCTTCTGGGAAGTGAGATGGCACCCAATCTAATATAATACCTATATCGTTTTGATGCAGTTTATCGACTAGCAACTTGAATTCTTCGGGATAACCATAACGCGATGTTGGCGCAAAATAACCTGTTATTTGATAACCCCAAGATGGATCATACGGAAATTCCATAACTGGCATTAATTCTACATGAGTAAAATTCATTTCCTTCACATAGGATACCAATTCATCAGTCATTTCATAATACGACAAGAAACGACCGTCTTCAACCTTTTTCTTCCAAGAACCAAGATGAACTTCGTACACAGAATATGGTGCATCTAAAGCATTTTTAGACTTTCTGGTAGTCATCCAATCCTTATCTTGCCAACTATAATCATCTTCCCAAACTATGGACGCTGTTTTTGGTGGATGCTCATTTCTTCTAGCATAAGGGTCTGCTTTTTCTGTTACAATATCGCTATGGTGACTTTTAATTTTATACTTATATAGATTGCCCTTACCAACATTTGGAATAAACCCTTCCCAAATACCACTTTGGTCCCAACGCACATTGAGTTTATGCTCTCCTTCTTTCCAAAAATTAAAATCACCAATTACTGAAACCTCTTTAGCGCTTGGCGCCCAAACAGCAAAATACGTTCCGTCAACACCTTCTACTGTAGTTATGTGGGACCCAAATTTTTCGTAGAGTTTGTAATGCTTACCAGACTTAAATAAATTAATGTCGAATTCCGTAAATAAACTGTGTACAGATACTTCTGCCATAACCAATTGTTGAAGTTTTAAGATGTTAAATAATATAGGGATAAAACATCCTAAATTTTATTGCAAGGTAATTATAATTTAGCTTTTAATGGTTTTTCTTCGCTTAAAACAAAACATCCTTTACTTTTTCATCTTTTGTTGTCTTAGATAGATTTATAGCGGTTTCAATTAAAGCTAAATGTGAATAAGCCTGTGGAAAATTACCTAACAATCGCTTAGTTTTAAAATCTAAATCTTCACTAAATAATCCTAAATGATTACTGTAAGATAATAACTTTTCAAAATGATCAACAGCTTTTTTCTCCTCGCCTATTTTGTACAAACTATTGATGTACCAAAACGTACAAATTGTGAATGACGATGATGGTAAACCAAAATCATCTTGATTTTTATATCGGAATAATAAGCCTTCATAAGACAACTCTCTTCCGATAGCTTTTACAGTACTAACAAACTTAGGATGCTTTGCGTCTATAAATCCGTAAGATTCCATCAATAAAACCGAAGCGTCTAAATCGTCAGTGCCATAAGCTTGGGTAAAAGCTTGTGCACTATCGCTCCATGCATTTTCCATTATATCTGCTTTAATAGCTTCTTCTAACAATTGCCAACGTGCTAATTTGGACGTCTTGCCTAACAATTTGGCAACTTTAATAGCCTTATCGACAGCTGTCCAACACAAAACTTTTGAAAATGTAAAATGTTGATCTTCTGATCTAAACTCCCATATTCCTTTATCTGGTTCTTGCCAGTGTTTATCTACCGTCCATACAATTCCTTTAGTAATATTCCACAATGCCTCACCATTTTCAATGTCGTTATTGAAATTTACCACTAATTGATGTATCATATCCATAAGAATACCATAAATATCATTTTGCTTTTGCTTGTAGGCAGCATTTCCTATCCTAACAGGACTAGAATCCTTGTAACCTGATAAATGGTCTAAAAATGTTTCGGTCAACTTTTTCTCGCCATTGATACCGTACATTATTTGAAGTTTTTCATCCTTATCTGGAATTAAGTTAATGATAAAATTCAAGTATCGTTTCGCGATATTTTTATGTCCTAAGGTGGACATTACTTTAATAACCATAGAAGCGTCCCTAATCCAACAAAAACGGTAATCCCAATTTCTTACTTCGCCAATGGTTTCTGGTAACGATGTTGTTATGGCTGCCAGAATGGCTCCTGTTTTATCATAACTAAGCAACTTTAAAGTCATTGCACTTCTTGCAATTTGCTTGTTGTATTTTTTATACGATGTTGTACGTTCTAACCAATTAAGCCAGTACACTTTGGTACGTTCGTGCTCTAAGAATGCCATTTTTAAGGTTGGTACGAATAATTTTTCGTGATAACCTACTAAGAAAAAATGGTCTGATGTAACTTCTAGTTCCTCACCTTTTATGACCTTTTCTTTATCAAAATCTGTGTACATAAACAAGGTATCGTAAGCTTCATTATCTGTTAAGCTTACAACAAAATCATTCTTTACATAGGTTTTAGTCTCTTCTTTCGCATATTCTAATTTTGGGTTATAAATAGCCTTTAGAACTGGCTTGCCCGAAACATACTTTATATATCTAATAAATTCTGGTGGTGCATTAAAAGAACCGTTGTTATTATGGTATCTTGGCATAAAATCTCTCACTTCAAATGTATCTAATCCATTACTGAATCTTGTAACCAAGATAACCGTATTTTCAATGTAGTATTGTTGCATTTGGTAACTATCATCTACTTCAAACCCAAAGGAACCACCAATCTTTTCATCTAATAGTTTTCCGAAAACAGATGGCGAATCAAACTGAGGTAGACAGCACCAATCCATTGAACCATTTTTTGAAACTAAAGCAGCACTTCTACAGTTACCAATAACACCATAATCTAAATTGTTCATTAAATCTTTGTTTTTTAAAATGTAAAACCTTTTATTTTCCTTAAATTAACAAAAACCTTTCAACTAGCACAAATAATCTGTATGAATAAAACCATAATTGTTTCTAATCGTTTACCGCTTCAAGTATCAATTCAAGATAATTCTTTTAAAGTTGTACCAAGTGTAGGCGGTTTGGCAACAGGTATGAAATCTGTACACGCAGAGGGTAATGGTATATGGATTGGTTGGTCTGGAATTCCTGAAAATGACTTAAGCCCAGAACTTTCCGAAGAAATTGATTCAAAAATTAGAGATGCAAAATGTGTTTCTGTTCCGCTTACCAATGAGGATATCGAGGAATATTACGAGGGTTTTAGCAACAGAGCTTTATGGCCATTATTCCATTATTTTATGGAATATTCAAATTTTGAGCAAAATGAATGGGAAGCATACAAACGCGTGAATGAAAAATTTGCCGAAGTTGTTATTGACAATTTAGAGGATGGCGATACAGTTTGGGTTCACGATTATCAGTTATTATTATTACCACAACTTATAAAAGACAAAAAACCAAATACTACTATTGGGTTCTTTTTACATATACCCTTTCCGTCTTACGAGATTTTTAGAACATTTCCGTGGCGTGAAGAAATCTTAACCGGAATGTTAGGTGCAGATTTATTAGGCTTTCATACATATGATTATGAGCGTCATTTTTTAAGTTCTGTAAAACGAATAATGCGCTTGGAAGTTCAGTTTAATGAAATAAGTTATCACGATAGAATAATTAAAGTAGACTCGTTCCCTATGGGAATAGATTATGACAAATTTCATAATGCAGCACTAGAGCACGGTAATGATTCTGAAGAAAAGTCGGATTTAAGAAAACGATTGGAAGAACACATTTCTGAAGATAAAAAGTTGATTTTGTCCATTGACAGAATGGACTATACCAAAGGAATCCCAAACAGAATCAAGGCTTTTGAGTATTTTTTAGATAATTATCCAGAATACAAAGAAAGAGTAAGATTGGTAATGCTTGCTGTACCTTCACGTTCTAACGTGCCGCAATATCAAAAACTGAAACGTGAAACAGACGAGCTTGTTGGTAGAATAAATGGAAAATTTGCCACAGTAAGCTGGACACCAATTTGGTATTTCTACAGGTCAATGCCATTCAATAATTTAATTGATTTATACACCTCTTCTGATGTAGCTTTAATTACACCAATACGCGATGGTATGAACTTAGTAGCCAAAGAATACGTAGCCACCAGAACAAAAGGCAATGGGGTTTTAATACTTAGTGAAATGGCTGGTTCTTCTAAAGAAATGAATGAAGCGCTTTTAATAAACCCTAATAGTCATGAAGATTTTGCTGTTAGCCTAAAGCGTGCATTAACAATGCCTTTAGAAGAACAACAAACACGAATGAAATTCTTGCAAAAACGTCTAAAACGTTATGATGTTGAAAAATGGGCTGACGAGTTTTTAAAATCATTAGAAGATACCAAAAACTTAAAAAACCAAAATGTTACGAAAAAGCTTACTGAAGCTTATGAAACAGATTTAATTTCAACATTTAAAGAAAAGAATAAAAGATTGCTGCTTTTAGATTATGATGGAACACTCGTAGGTTTTAAAGACAATCCACAAGATGCACAACCAGATGAAGCTTTATTTAATCTATTAGACAAACTACATGAAAAAACTACTCTAGTACTTATAAGCGGACGCGATAAAGATACTTTTCAACGTTGGTTTGGACACAAATCTTATAATCTTGTTACCGATCATGGTGTCTGGTTGTACAAAAACAACGAATGGAAAGCTCTTGAGCGTTTAAAAACAGACTGGATGCAAAACATAAGACCAATCTTAGAAACCTTTGTAGACAGAACTCCTGGAACATTCATAGAAACTAAAAACTATTCTTTAGCTTGGCATTATAGGAAAGCTGACCCAGAATTGGCTAAAATTCGTACCATAGAACTAAATACAGTATTAACAAGTATGGTTGCTAACAATGGTTTATCAATTCTTAAAGGCAATAAAGTTATAGAAATAAAGAGCAGTAATGTTAATAAAGGACGTGTAGTAAGTCGTCTACTCACTCAAGATACCTATGATTTTGTTAGCATTTTTGGCGATGACTGGACAGACGAATATATGTTTGAAGAAGCACCTGAATCGGCTTATACCATAAAAGTTGGTTTTAATAAAACAAAAGCAAAGTACCAAATACAAGATACAGAGAAAGTCCGCGAGCTTTTAGAGAAACTTGCGAAATAAGTAAGATTAAAAGACAACAAAGGTGATTAAATTCTATTTAAACACTATATAATAGTTCCATGCGGAATTACAGCATCTTTTTTAACAACTACAATACCATCTTTAATCACATACTGGTCGGTTTCGGTGTCTTCTAAATGCTTCCCTCCATTTATTCTAACGTCATCACCTATTCTACAGTTCTTGTCTATAATAGTGTTTTTAATAAAGCAACGCTCACCTATTCCCATTAAGATATCAATCTTTTTAGACTCTATATCCTCTAAAGATTCGTAAGTATCGCTACCCATCATATAAGTATTTATAACCGTAGTTTCTTTACCAATACGAGACCTAATACCAATTACAGATTTTTCAATGGTTGCGGCTTGTATTATACAACCTTCTGCAATAACAGCTTTGTTTAATGTTGTACCAGACACTTTTGAAGTTGGTAAAATACGCGCATTAGTGTAAACTCTATTATCTAAATCAAATAAATTGAATTGAGGTATATCATCCGTTAAGCCTAAGTTTGCCTCAAAAAAGGAATCTATATTACCAATGTCTGTCCAATAGCCTTCAAATGGATAACTTACTACTTTATGTTTTTCAATACTTTGAGGAATAATTTCTTTACCAAAATCTACAGTACTTTCATCATTCATCAACTCAACAAGTAGGTCTTTATTGAAGATATAAATTCCTGTAGAGCCTAAGTATTCTCTACCTTGCTGTTTCATTTCATCACTTACATCAGATTTCCAATCTACAATAACATCTGCTGATGGTTTTTCAACAAATGATGTAATTCTATTTTCATCATCAGTCTTTAAAATTCCGAAAGACGTACCATCTTTAGCATTAACAGGATAAGTTCCTACAGAAATATCTGCATTGGCTTTGATGTGCGCATCTATCATTTTATTGTAATCCATCTGATACAATTGGTCACCAGAAAGTATAAGAGCATATTCAAACTCGTGCTGAAGAAAATGATGCATACTTTGTCTTACTGCATCTGCTGTTCCTTGAAACCATTTATCACTCTTAATAGTCTGTTCTGCTGCTAGTACATCTACAAACGCTGAACTAAAAAAACTAAAGTGATAGGTGTTCTTTATATGTCTATTTAATGATGCTGAATTAAATTGCGTTAATACATACATTCGTTTTATATCGGAATTGATACAATTAGAAATTGGAATATCAACCAATCGGTATTTACCAGCAATTGGTACAGCAGGTTTTGATCGTTGTTCTGTTAAAGGATATAATCTGGAGCCTTGTCCACCTCCAAGAATAATAGATAATACTTTACTATTAACCATAATATTATGTTATTGAATTGTATAGATTTATATATGCTTTTGCCGAAACTTCCCAAGAATTATCAATATTCATTATTACCTTTCTATTATTCTTAAACTCAGTTTCTTGTTTGTAAAATTCTTTTGCCCTGTCGATAGCTTCTAAAATAGAGGTTTCTGACACATCATTATGGCAAATACCATAACCTACTTTATCTTTTATATCAACTACGGTATCTTTAAGACCGCCTACACTTCTTACTACAGGTACTGTTCCGTAACGCAACGAGTACATTTGGTTTAAACCACATGGCTCTACACGAGATGGCATTAATAAAAAGTCAGAACCTGCATAAATGATATGCGATAATCTTTCATCATACCCAATAAAGCAATTGTAATTACCAATATGTATGTTCTTTAAAGATAGTAATTCTGATTCAGTTTGAGACATTCCTGAGCCTAATAATAGAATAGAAATATCCTTTGATTGTAATGCTTTGTAAAAAATACTTGGTAATAACTCTGCTCCTTTCTCTCCTACCAACCTTCCGATGAAGGAAAATAAAGGCTTAGATTCATCGAGATTAAATTCTTTACATAACCAACTTTTGTTAGCTTTCTTTCCAGAAAGAACAGAAGAAGTCTTATAGTTTTTAACAATATACTCATCTGTTTCCGGGTTCCACACATCAGTATCTATACCGTTTAAAATACCAATAGCCTTTTGTCTTTCGGAACTCAATAAAGCTTCTAATCCGTTAGCATTTTGCATTAGCTCTTCCATATAACTCGGAGAAACAGTTGTAACTCTCCAAGCACATTTAATTGCTGCAGCTAATGGATTTATTACTCCATTCCAGTCTAAAAGTCCAATATGGTCTAAATTAAATTCTGGTATTTTACTTAAATACTCATAAGACATCCATCCTTGATATTGAGCATTATGTATAGTAGTTATAACAGGTATTTTATTTAAAGATTCATACTTATATGATTCTTGCGCCATAAAAGGAATTAAACCTGTATGATGATCGTGGCAATGAATAAAATCTGGTTTTTTGTCTAATGTTAGTAACCAATTCATAGCTGCAATCTGAAACGCTAAAAATCGATCTGTATCATCTTCAGAATAGACATAATCTTTATATAACAAAGATTCAATATGAATGAAATAAACAGGAAAGTCTAAAATATTATCCTTCAAGACCAAAACCTCATAAGGATATTGATTTTCCCCGAGCTTAACAGTAGACTCATAAAGCGCTTTAAAAGTGTTATTTTGAGTAAACTTATTATTGTAAAACGGCATTATTACTGCACTATCAACACCTAGTTTATTTTGATATTTTGGCAAAGCTCCAACTACATCTGCAAGACCACCAATTTTAGCCACAGGATAACACTCTGCACTTATATGTATTACACGCATTTATATTAAATATTAATGCCTAAAGTTAACGAATAATAACCACTAAACATTAATACTAACGTAAAATAAATATTACATTTTGTGTAATTAAAGTTATCTTAACTCGACCCAAGACACGAATAAAATTCCTTAAATTTAAGCTATGAAAAAGATAACATTATTATTAGCCCTAGGTTTATTTATGAACTGTAACTCTTCGGCTCAAAAAAAAGAAAATAAACAAAAAGAAGATTTTCCTGTTTCGAAAACCGATGCTGAGTGGAAAGCTGAATTGACCGAAATGGAATATTACGTATTAAGAGAAGCAGGCACCGAACGTGCATTCTCTAGTCCATTGAACAAAAATTACGAAAAAGGGGTTTACCATTGTGCAGCCTGTGATACACCTTTGTTTAAAAGCGAACATAAATTTGATTCTGGTACTGGCTGGCCAAGTTTTGATAAAGAAATTGAAGGTAACGTTGCCTTCTCAACAGATTATGAGATTGGTTATGCACGTACCGAAGAACACTGCGCAACATGTGGCGGACATTTAGGTCATGTTTTTAATGATGGCCCAAAAGCTACAACAGGGAAGCGTCATTGTATTAATGGTGTAGCTCTAAATTTTGTTCCAGAGGAAAATAAAAAAGATGAATAGTTATCTGGCAAGTAGCATAAAACAATTTGAATACTACAAAAGCCTTGGGGATAAAACGTTTAGCCAATTAACTTTTGAAGAATTAAAACAAGAGTTTGAGGAAGATTCCAATTCAATTTCTATCATAGTAAAACATATTGTTGGTAATATGCTCAGCCGCTGGACCAATTTTTTAACCGAAGATGGTGAGAAAGAATGGAGACAGCGTGATGAAGAATTCATAGATTCGTTTCACTCTAAAGAAGAGTTAATAAATGCCTGGAATAAAGGTTGGGATTGTTTATTCACCGCAATAAAGCCCTTAAAAAATGAAGATTTAGAACGTATTATTTACATAAGAAACCAAGGCCACACTGTGGTTGAAGCTATAAACAGGCAAATGATGCACTACGCTTATCATGTTGGTCAAATTGTTTTTTTAGGTAAACTTGTTAAAGGAAAAAATTGGCAATCCTTATCTATACCTAAAGGAAAATCAAAAGATTACAATCAAGAAAAATTTGCAAAAGACAAAGGCAAAAGACATTTTACCGAAGACCTTTAATATTACGTTTTGGTTTCGTAAATTCGTACTCTTAAAATTCAACTAAAAAATTACTCATGAGTAAATACGATATCATAGTATTAGGAAGTGGTCCTGGTGGCTACGTAGCAGCAATTAGAGCATCGCAATTAGGTTTTAAAACAGCCATTATAGAAAAAGAAAATCTTGGTGGTATATGTTTAAATTGGGGTTGTATCCCTACAAAGGCATTGTTAAAATCTGCTCAGGTTTTTGAATATTTAAAACATGCTGAAGATTACGGTTTAAAAGTTAAAGATGCAGAACACGATTTTGATGCTGTCGTTAAACGTAGTCGTGGTGTTGCAGAAGGTATGAGTAATGGTGTTAAGTTCTTAATGAAAAAGAACAAAATAGACGTTATTGATGGTTTCGGAAAACTTAAAGCTGGAAAAAAAGTTGATGTAGATGGTAAAGAATATTCTGCCGATCATATTATAGTAGCAACTGGTGCACGCTCTCGCGAATTACCAAGCCTGCCACAAGATGGTAAAAAAGTAATAGGTTACAGACAAGCTATGAGTCTTGAAAAACAGCCTAAGAAATTAATAGTTGTTGGTTCTGGTGCTATTGGTGTAGAGTTTGCTTACTTCTACAACTCAATGGGTACAGAAGTTACTATTGTTGAGTACATGCCAAAAATTGTACCTGTAGAAGATGATGAAGTTTCTAAGCAATTAGAGCGTAGCTTCAAAAAGAATGGTATTAAGGTAATGACATCTTCTGAAGTGTTATCTGTAGATACATCTGGCGAAGGTGTAAAAGCTACTGTAAAAACTAAAAAAGGTGAAGAAGTTTTAGAAGCTGACGTTGTATTATCTGCTGTAGGTATTAAATCTAATATCGAAAATATTGGTTTAGAAGATGTAGGTATTGCTGTAGACAGAGATAAAATCTTAGTCAACGACTACTACCAAACTAACATACCTGGTTATTATGCTATTGGAGATGTTACTCCTGGTCAAGCTTTAGCTCACGTTGCTTCTGCTGAAGGTATCCTTTGTGTTGAAAAAATTGCAGGAATGCATGTAGAAGCTTTAGATTACGGTAATATTCCTGGTTGTACATATTGTACTCCAGAAGTAGCAAGTGTTGGTCTTACTGAAGCGCAAGCTAAAGAGCAAGGTTACGATATTAAAGTTGGTAAGTTCCCATTCTCTGCTTCTGGTAAAGCAAGTGCAGGTGGAAACAAAGACGGTTTTGTAAAAGTAATTTTTGACGCTAAGTATGGTGAGTGGTTAGGTTGCCACATGATTGGTGCTGGTGTTACAGACATGATTGCAGAAGCTGTATTAGGTCGCAAATTAGAAACTACTGGTCATGAAGTATTAAAAGCAGTTCATCCTCACCCTACAATGAGTGAAGCGGTTATGGAAGCTGTAGCAGATGCTTATGATGAAGTGATACATTTATAATAATACAAAAACAAAAAAAATCCATTTTAGTAAAAATGGATTTTTTTATCTAAATACAATGTTTAAGCATTTTTATGTGCTAGATGCCTTTAGAGGTTTTGCTGCAATTTTTGTTTTTTTATTGCATATGCCAAAGTTATCTTGGTTTACAAATAATTCATTTATAAATAATTCTGAAATTTTTGTAGACTTCTTCTTTGTATTAAGTGGTTTTGTAATCTTCCATAATTATAAACAAAAACTAACTAAAGTTTCAGATCTTAAATTCTTTTTGAAGAAACGATTTAAACGGTTAGTACCACTTCATATTTATGCCTTGTTTATAATTCTTATTTTAGAACTGGTAAAGTATTTATTATACGATAGTTTTCCGTTTACCGAAAAACCATTTGAGCGTAATACCATACCTTCATTTTTTACACAGTTGTTTTTATTAAACGCAACACCATTATCTCTTACAGAACTAATAAACTGGAATGGTCCAAGTTGGTCTGTAAGTGCAGAAATTATTGCCTATATAGTATTTGCTTTTTCTACCATATACATTAAAACAAAACTGAAAAAAAAGGTATTTTACCCATTACTATTTATTGTTGTAGGTTATCTGTTTTTTTTCTTAAAATTTAGTAGTTTTAATGTTGCTACTTACTTAAAATTTGAATTTATAAGAGGTATTATTGGCTTTTATTTTGGTGTTTTAACTTATCAAATATGGCAGGATGTAAAACACCGTTTAAATAAATTATCAATAATCGTTTTTAATTTCTTAGAACTTATAACAATTTCTATTTTAATTACACTTATTAATTATGCCACACTTTTAACGAAATATTTTTTTATTTACCATAGTGCTTTTTCCATACTTTTAATTGTATTTACGTTTGAAAAAGGTTATATCTCAAGCGTACTAAAGCTAAAAGTATTTCAAAAATTAGGACTTTGGTCCTATTCTATTTATCTCAATCATCTATTGATTGTAATAGTGTTTACAATGCTCATTCAAAAAGCAAAAGTAATAGATAACACCTACATTATTATTTATGAATTTTTAGCCCTATTAATTGTTTGTTTTTATTCCTCTCAAACTTATAAGTATATTGAAGCTAAATTTTACAAAACAAAAAAAAGAGTTAATCCTAATTCTTAATCTAGCTAGCCTATAATTTAAATTTTAACGTTTAACAACTATTATTATAACATAACTAACATTACGTAACAACAACTAAAACTTATAACCAAAACCTATAGTAAAAGATCCCTTCTTACCATATTCTATTGTTGAACCAACGCGTTGATATACTGGGAACTGATTGGTTACACCATAATTATACCTCGCATCTATTAACCAATGTGTATCAATATTATATTGAACACCAAGAACCATTGAAGCGCCAAACCTCTTGTTTTTAAAATCTTCATCATAGCTATTCTGCTCAAAAGAAAAATCTAATTGAGGTCCAGTATAAAGCTGAAATCTTTCCGATAAATTATACTTTAGCAGTAACGGTAAATGCAAAGTTGAAAAGCCAGAGTAATTATAATTTGTTTCTAATTGAAACGCCCATTTTTCAGAAATATGTTTCTCTAAAAATAATCCTGCATAATAACCTTGACCATTCTTTAAACTGGTATTATCAGCTCGTAAATCATAGTTAATATAGCCTGCACGTGTGCCAAAATTCCATGATTTTGATGATTCTTCCCTGTCATTTTGTGCATTAATAACACAAATTAAACTTATTGTAATAACAATGATTACACTAATGTTTTTCATAATTGATTGATGTTAGAATTAATATTAGCAAACATAGAGTGTGTTACTGTTAAATAATCCTAACCAAATCACAATCAAAACTAAAATCCAAGTTAATTGAATGTGAAAACCCCTAATATTTTATAACAATTAAAGCTTATAACCCAACCCTAAGAAAAGAACGTTGGGTGATAATTCCTCTAAACCAATAGTGTATTTCATGTGCATACTTAAGTCTGAAGAAAAATCATAATCTAAACTCAAATCTGCACGTACTTTAAATTTATTAGAGAAAAAATCAAAGAAGTAATTTAAACTTGGTCCTACCAAAATATGAACCGAATCATAAATATCATATTTTAAATAAATAGGAGCATTTAAAAATCTAAAATCACCAATTCCTTTATAAAGTAGCTCTGGTTGAATATGAAAACCACTATCTATAGGAAAATCTACTGTAATACCACCATAATAACCAATCTCAGTATCTGGATTTGTACCAAAATTGCCTTCTGTAATTTTAAAAAAGGTAAAATTTAATCCACCTTTAACACCAAATTCTGTTTGTGCAGAAAGTATAGTGCAAAAACAAACTGCCAATAAAGTGAAAGCTACCTTTTTCATTCTTAAAAGATAAAACTTTCTATTGCTAAATCATAGCTTTTAAGACCAAAACCAAGAATAACGCCTTTAGCATTAGACGAAATATAAGATTGATGCCTAAACTCTTCTCGTGAAAAAGTGTTGGATATATGTACTTCTACAACTGGTGTTTGTATCGCTTTTACAGCATCACCAATACCAACAGAAGTATGTGTATATGCTGCCGCGTTTAGAATAATACCATCATAATTAAAACCAACTTCTTGTAGCTTATCAATAAGTTCTCCTTCGATATTAGACTGAAAATAGTCTAAATTTACAGTACTGTATTTAGATTTTAGTACTTCTAAGTAGTCTTCAAACGTTTGACTACCATATATTTCTGGTTCTCTTTTACCTAAAAGATTCAAATTTGGTCCATTAATTATAATCAGCTGCTTCATAAAGTAAATATAGAAAAATAAGCGCATAAAAAAACCGAAGCAAAAGCTTCGGTTTTTATTTATTTGTTTTTAGACTTCTTAAAAGTGTAAAGCAAAACCAATGTTGAACTCTAATACACCTTCATCAGTAAAATCTTCATTTAATGATAAGTTGTAACGTAAACCTGGCTCAATTGAAATGTTGTCAGCAACAAACCAAGCATAACCACCTTGTAAACCTAACCATAATGGGCTTTCATCACCAAATACATCATCACCTGATGCACCAGTAACGTCTACCTGTACAGGAAACTGACTAGCTACATAATATTTAGCACCTACTTTGTATGAAAAAGAAGAAGCTCCATCAAAATCATTATAACCTAGACCTACCTTTACAGCTAAATCATCCATTACAAAATAACCTGCTTCACCACCAATAGACCAAATAGTTGTTCCATCTATAGAAGTTAAACCAAAAGAAGTTGTTGATCTGTGAGCAGCACCTGTAGCACCACCACCAAAACCAGTGTTAGCTTCAACTAACCAAGATCCTTTACTTAGAGCACTAGACTCATCTTCTTGTGCATTAACACTTACAAAAGCAAAAACTGCTAAAGCAGTAAAAAGTAATTTTTTCATAATTATTTTAAGTTTTAAAATTAATTTGGTCGGCAAATGTAAGTTATAGGCTACATATAAAACTTAAAAAATTGTTAACAAAAGAGGTATTTTATCGATATTGAAAAAAGCAAAAAAATAGTCTAAAACTATATATGTTTGAGACTATTTAGGGTAATTCTAAATCGAGAATATAAAAAAAAGAGAGGCAAAAATGCCTCTCTTTATATTTTATATTTAAAAACTATGATTTAAAAATGGAAAGCAAATCCAATTAAACCTTGGAAAGCATCATCATAGAAATCGCTGTTCATTGATAAGTTGTATCTTATTGTAGGCTCTATACTAACGTTATCAGCCACAAACCATGCATAACCACCTTGAACACCAACATACGAAGGATTTTCATCAACATCGTTGAAACTAGCACCTGTAAAATCAACTCCTACCGGAAATTGACTAGCAATATAATACTTAGCTCCAATTTTGTAATTGAATGAAGAAGAACCAGGACCATCAAAACCATTATCTGAGTAACCTAATCCAGCTTTAATCGCTAAATCATCCATAATAAAATAACCAGCTTCAGCACCAGCAGACCACATTGTCATTCCATCTTGAGATGTTAATGAAAAAGCTGTACTACCTGTAGTCCATGACCCAGTGTTAATTTCTACTACGAAAGATCCTTCTGATAATGCAGAGCTATCAGAATCCTGTGCATTTACACTTGCAAAAGCAAATACTGCGAAAGCAGCTAAAAATAATTTTTTCATAATCTTTTAAGTTTTAAAATTGATTAATACAAACTAAAGTCTTTTTTTTATAATATTAAAATTTTCGCATGGAGTTATTAACAACATTGTGAACAATTTCACATATTTTACTGATAATCAATTATTTAATTTTTACGTTATTAACAAATTTTATAAAAAATACGATGAATTACGTATGATTTTCACTACTTTTTAGCCCAGAAATCTCTCTTTTACACCATGAAATGGCCTCAAGCAATTAAAGATTATAGACATTATTTACAGATTGAACGTGGTTTATCTCTTAACTCTATTGAGAATTATAACTATGATATAAAGAAACTCACAAGCTACCTAGAAGACAATCAGATAGATATAGCACCAGATAAAATTACCCAAGAACATATTAAACAGTTTATTTATACCACATCTAAAACTATTAATCCAAGGTCTCAAGGACGGTTAATATCTGGTTTAAGGAACTTTTTTGATTATCTGGTTTTTGAAAATTACAGAGATTCTAATCCTATGGACTTAATTGAATCTCCTAAAATAGGCAGGAAGCTTCCCGACACCTTATCTATTGATGACATTGACTTATTAATCGACACTATTGATTTAAGCTACCAGTACCAAGGTGTTAATCTTGGTGAACGTAACAGAGCTATTATAGAAACTTTGTACAGTTGCGGACTTCGTGTTAGCGAACTTATAGAGTTAAAAATTTCTGATTTGTTTTTTGATGAAGGCTTTATAAAAGTTACTGGTAAAGGTGATAAACAACGTTTTGTTCCTATTGGTGAGTCTACCAAAAAATATATTGAAATATGGAAAGCTATTAGAAACCATATTGATGTAAACCCAGAATCTAAAGATATTTTATTCCTTAATTATAAAGGAAACAAATTAACACGTGCCATGATTTTTACGATTATTAAAAATCTGGTTAAAAAGTCTGGTCTAAAGAAAACTGTCTCTCCTCATACCTTTAGACATTCCTTTGCTACACATTTGCTTGAAAATGGTGCAGATCTAAGAGCTATTCAAATGATGCTGGGTCACGAAAGTATTACAACAACAGAAGTTTATATGCACGTGGATCGTTCGCACTTAAGTGATGTTTTAAACAAGTTTCATCCCAGAAAATAAAAAGGCGCTCTAAATTAATAGAACACCCTTTTACATTACTTGAGTTAGTTATTCTTTATTTAGCAATATTCACTGCTCTTGTTTCTCTTATTACAGTAACTTTAACTTGTCCTGGATACGTCATGTCGGTTTGAATTTTTTGAGAAATTTCAAAAGATAAGCTTGCTGCTTTATCATCCGATACTTTTTCGCTCTCTACAATAACGCGCAATTCTCTACCAGCTTGTATTGCATAAGCTTTTTTAACACCTGTAAAGCCAAATGCTACATCTTCTAAATCTTTAAGACGCTGTATGTATGAATCTAAAACTTGACGTCTTGCTCCTGGTCTAGCACCTGAGATGGCATCACAAACCTGAATAATTGGCGATAACAACGTTGTCATTTCAATTTCATCGTGGTGTGCTCCAATGGCATTACAAACTTCTGGTTTTTCACCATGTTTTTCAGCCCATTGCATACCTAAGATAGCGTGTGGAGTTTCAACATCTGTTTCAGACGATGGTACTTTACCTATATCGTGTAATAATCCTGCTCGTTTTGCAAGCTTAGGATTTAAACCTAATTCGGCAGCCATTACACCACAAAGTTTAGCAACTTCTCTAGAGTGTTGTAGTAAGTTTTGACCGTAAGACGAACGATATTTCATACGACCCACCATTTTTATCAATTCTGGGTGCAATCCATGAATACCTAAATCTATTACAGTTCGCTTACCAACCTCTATAATTTCTTGTTCAATTTGTTTTTGCGTTTTCTTTACTACTTCTTCAATTCTTGCAGGATGTATTCTACCATCTGTTACCAATTTATGAAGCGATAAACGTGCTACTTCACGTCTTACAGAATCAAAACAAGATAAAATAATAGCTTCTGGAGTATCATCTACAATAATCTCTACACCAGTTGCTGCTTCAATAGCTCTAATATTTCGACCTTCTCTACCAATAATTCTACCTTTAACATCATCAGATTCTATGTTAAAGACAGACACACAATTATCAACAGCTTCTTCCGTACCTATACGCTGAATCGTGTTAATGATAATCTTTTTAGCCTCTTGCTGTGCCGTTAATTTAGCCTCTTCTAATCGATCTTGTACATAAGCCATAGCATCTGTTTTGGCTTCTTCCTTAAGTGACTCTACTAGTTGCTCCTTAGCTTCATCTGCCGAAAGCTGCGAAATAACTTCAAGCTGCTTTATTTGGCTTTTGTGTGCTTTCTCAATCTCATCTTTCTTCTTTTCTAAAAACTCTAATCTAAAGTTGTAGTCCTTTATTTTATCATCTAAAGATTGATTAGATTTTTTTGCTTTTGAAAGCTCATTAGAAACTTGAGATTCTTTATCTCTAATACGCTTTTCGGCTTCTGCCATTTTCTTATCTCTAGATAATATAACCTTTTCGTGCTCAGCTTTGAGTTCAATAAATTTCTCTTTAGCCTGAAGTATTTTATCCTTTTTTAAAGCTTCTGCATCTGCTTTAGCTTGTTTTAAAATTGATTTGGATTCGCTCTCTGCATTAGCAATTAACTTAGATGCTTTGCCCTTCTCTAAAGATTTAGCAATTACGTAGCCTATTATTAATCCTAATACCACTGCTCCAACTATAAATAGTATCGTGTTAGTGTCCATGATTTGTGTTTAGTTTAGTATATAAAAAAAGCCTACATCAGTTTTGGATTTTGTATAAACTCCTTAAAAACAAGTTTAGGGCTAACAAACTGATCAAGGATCTGCCCAAATACATAACGTATTAGCAGCATGCTTTTACAATTTAAACTCACCCTTTTTAAAGAATTAACGTTGAGTTTATCAAAAAATATAACTAATGTAGGCAGTAACCTTTTTTTTATTTTAAAGAACGTACGAGTTAAATATGCTGATTCAACAGGTCATTTAAAGCTTCTAACTTTTCTTGCACCTCTTCGTTTACATATTCTTTATCTATCGATTTTTGCTCTACCTGAGCTGCAAACTGCAAGGCACACATTGCCAACACATCTTGCTTATCTCTTACAGAGTAATTTTGCTCAAACTGACCAATCATTGCCTCTATTTTTTTTGTGGCCTTACGTAAACCTTCTTCCTGCTTAGGATTAATTGTCAACGGATATACTCTATTGGCAATAGAAAGCTTAATTTTTAATTGATCTGACATCTAGTCTAAATTTACAACTTTATTCTGAGAGTTGACCTATACAGTGATCAATTTCTCTTATAAGTGCATTTATTTTGAGCTTTGTTTCTCGTTTATTATCGTCACTACCAAGCATTGAATTTGCTATTTTGAGTGTTTCATACTTATCTACCCAAGAAGCAATCTCTTCTTGTTGTTTTAGAAGTTTTTGTTGCTGCTCTTCAATTTGTTGAGATAATTTAGCATTAGTTTGCTTTAAGACTTCCTGCTTATGTAAAACCTTGCTAATTTTGTTCTCTAAAGCATCAACAATTTCTTCTATTTTACTCATTTAAGCAATTCAATACTGTTGAAACAAATTTAACATACCTAATCAAAAAACACAATTCTTTTACAATTATTTTTAGTTGAGATAACAACTTAAAAATTAAAACGTTCAGAAAAATAATGCAGATTTCTGGTTTGTAATTCTTATTCAATTTGATATTTTAGCTGTAATAGTGCTCTATATGAAAAAAATTTTGCTTTTATTTTTAGTGACGAGTTCGTTGTATTCGCAATCAGAATATCCACAAGACTATTTTAGAAATCCCTTAGACATTACTTTAGTCCTTTCTGGTACTTTTGCAGAATTAAGGTCTTCACACTTTCATTCTGGTTTAGATATTAAGACACAACAAAAAACAGGTTTAAAGGTTTATGCTGCCGCTGAAGGCTATGTAAGTAGAATAAAAATTTCGCATTACGGTTATGGCAAAGCGCTCTATATTACACATCCTAATGGCTACACTACGGTATACGCACATCTTCAGAAATTTTCTGATCGATTAGAAAAATATATTAAGGAGTGCCAATATGACAAAGAAACTTTTGAGGTTGAAGTTTTCCCTAGTATTGACGAATTACTAATTGCTCCTAATGAGGTTATAGCTTATTCTGGAAATACAGGTGGTTCTGGTGGCCCTCACCTACATTTTGAAATAAGAGACAATCAGGAACGACCTATGAATCCTATGCTTTTTGGTATTGACATAAAAGACTCTAGACAACCATTTGTATCTGCAGTTTATGCATACCCTAAAGATAAGGATGCCGTAATTAATGGTAAAAATGAGCGCGTTCCATTGCGTTTAATTCCGCAAAAAACTGGAGATTATAAAGTTGAAGAAATAACAGCTTATGGTAATATAGGGTTCGGTATCACATCTTATGATAAGCAAGATTTGGCACCTAATAATAATGGTGTTAGCAACATACAAACCTTTTTTAATGGAAACAAAAGCCTAGAAATAGATTTTAAACGTTTTAGCTTTGATGAAACCAAGCACATAAAACGTCTTATTGATTATGAATATTTCAAAACCAAAAGATCTCGAATTCAAAAATTATTTATTGAAGAAAATAACCCTTTAAGCCTTTATAAAGATGCTTATGACAATGGATATATCGCAGTAGAAGACAGTACTTCATCCGTTTACAAAGTTAGAGTTAGAGACTTTAAGCAAAATGAAACGTGGATCAATATTCCAATAAAAGGTAAGCGTACAGATATAGAAACTTTAGAGGAGGACTTATCTAACAAAACCACAATTTATGCAAACCAAGCCACGGAGCTAAAGTCTGGTTTAATTACTGTTAATTTTTACAAAAATACTGTTTATGAAGATGTGGATATTGATTATAGTGTAAGTTCAGACACGCTCCATCTTCATGAAGATAATATTCCATTACAAAAGAATTTTTACATCAATTACGATCTAAGCCATTATAAGCCTAAAGATCTTGATAAAATGTTTATTGCGAGGTTATACGGTTATTACAAAAAACCAAGTTATGTAAGCACCAAGCGCAAAGGCAAGACCTTAAGTGCTGGCAGCAAAGTGCTTGGCACTTATACTATAGCTATGGATACCGTAGCACCAACCATAACACCTGTAAACTTTAAGGACAAGAAGTGGTTGAGTAAATACCGTTATCTCAAGGTAAAAATTGATGATGACTTATCTGGTATTAGCAAATATAGAGCTACAGTAAATGGCAAATGGATTTTAATGGAGTACGACTATAAAACAAAGATGTTGGTGCACGATTTTAACGATAACATCGTTAAGGATACCAAGAACGATTTAAAGATAATTGTTACCGATAATGTTGGAAATAGTTCTACATTTGAAGCAACCTTTTTTAGAAAATAAAACTAAACTAATTGAAACGCTTACAATTCACACTGCTCCTTGGCTTACTTTTTAGTGCACTTTCTTTTTCACAATCCTCTATAATTAGAGGTGTTATTCTTGACGAAACCAATGAGCCTATTGAAGGTGTAAATATAAAAGCCTCTTCTGGAGATGGTGCAGCAACTAATCAAAATGGTTTTTATGAGCTTAGAATACCTTCTGATGTTGAAGTAACCATAGAATTCACTCATTTAGGTCATAGTAGAATCGTACAAAAGTTTCAATTAAAAAATGGGCAGGAAATAGAGTTTAATCCTGTTATGAAAATTGAAGCAGAACAAATTGCTGAAGTTGTCATTTCGACCAACACAAGACAAAATGACGATGGTGTTGTAAATATTGATCCAAAAACACTACGAACCATAAAAGGTGCTCAACCTGGTATAGAAAATATTCTAAAAACCTTGCCTGGAGTTAATATATCAAACGAATTAAGCACACAATATTCTGTAAGAGGTGGAAATTTTGATGAAAACCTTGTTTATGTTAATGAAATTGAAGTTTACAGACCGTTCTTAATACGCTCCGGAAACCAAGAAGGACTTAGTTTTGTAAATACAGATCTAGTGTCTAATGTCGATTTTTCTGCTGGTGGTTTTCAAGCTAAATATGGAGATAAATTATCATCTGTACTCGATATTACGTATCGCAATCCAGTAGCTTTTGGAATGCGAGCAGACTTAAGCCTACTAGGTGGTAGTGTTGCTGCTGAAGCCGTATCTAAAGATGGTAAATTCTCAGGCATTGCTGGTGTTCGTTACAGAGATAACAGTTTAATTCTCAACAGTCTTGAGACCGAAGGTAATGTAGAGCCTGTTTTTGCAGATGCTCAAACGTATTTAACCTATCGTTTTTCAGACAAGTTTCATTTAAATTTTCTTGGAAACATTTCTCTTAACCAATATAATTTTCAACCAGAAAACAGACAGACTAATTTTGGCACACTACAAGAACCTGTTGCTTTATTAGTGTTTTATGATGGTAATGAAGAAGACGAATATCAAACTTATTTTGGTGCTTTAAAGGCCAATTATTTTGTAAACGACAACCTTACATTAAAATTTATTGGTTCTGCGTATCATACACTAGAGCAAGAGTACTTCGATATTTTTGCACAATACAGACTTGGTGAAGTTAACACCAATATAGGAGATGAAAATTTAGGTGAAGTAGAATTTAGCGAAGGTATTGGATCTCAGCTAACACATGCTCGTAATGATTTAGATGCCTTTATTGTCAATGCAGAGCACAGAGGAGACTATAAAATTGATGAAGAATCTACTGTAGAATGGTCTGTAAAATACACACACGAAGATATTAGAGACCGTTTGGTAGAATACGAAATTATTGATTCTGCAGGCTTCTCTATTCGACCACCAAATTTTAGCATTCCAAATCTTCAGCCTTATCAACCCTACGAAGGGCCATTAACTGCTTTTGAAGATATTAGAGCACTAAACAGAGTACAAATAGACAGAATGCAAGCCTTTGCTCAATATAGCAAACGTACAGAATGGGGAAATAACGAAGTGTTTTATAATGCTGGTGCACGATTGCACAACTGGACGGTTGGCGGAGAAAACCTTGATAGCAATACACAAACTGTTATTAGTCCTAGAGCGCAATTTGCTATAAAACCAGATTGGGATAAAGACATGCTTTTTAGAGTTGCTGGAGGATTATATTACCAACCACCTTTTTATAGAGAACTAAGAGATTCTTCTGGAGTTGTACAACCAAATGTAAAGGCTCAAAAATCATTTCATGTTGTTTTGGGTAATGAGTATAGCTTCAAAATTTGGGACAGACCATTTAAGCTCGTTACCGAAGCATATTACAAAGGTTTATCTAATGTTAACACATACACATTAGAAAACGTAAGGATTAGGTATAGTGCAGATAATAATGCTAAAGCCTATGCCTACGGATTAGATATGAGATTGAATGGTGAATTTGTTCCTGGTACCGAATCTTGGTTTAGTTTTGGGTATCTAAAAACAGAAGAAAACATTGATAATCGAGGCTATATAGCAAGACCTACAGATCAGCGATTAAAGTTTGGTGCTTTATTTCAGGATTATGTACCTAACATGCCAGATTTAAAGATGTATCTTAATTTAGTTTACAACACAGGTGTTCCTGGTGGCTCACCAAGCTATGCAGATCCTTACGATTTTCAGGTGAGACTTAGAGATTATAGACGTGCTGACTTAGGTATTTCTTTAGAACTTGTAAATCCTACAAAAACTTACAATGCAAGGTGGAAAAAGAAGTTTAGAGAGCTCTCTCTTGGTTTTGAGATTTATAACATGTTTAACAATCAAAACTCTATAACCAATACTTGGGTTAGAGACGTATATACTAAACGTCAATTTGCAATTCCTAACTATTTAACTCCGCGTGTATTTAACCTGCAATTGTCGGCTAAATTTTGATGATTTTTCAATAGAAAAAATCATCAATTAAGCATCAACAATATCTTTTAGAACATTTACCGTATAGTCTATTTCCTCTTTAGTTGTAAAGACGCTAAATGAAAATCTTACCGAAGGATGTTTTAATTTTTCCTCATCCAAAATTTCTGTAAGCACATGAGATTGTTGACTACTACCACTTTGGCAAGCACTGCCTCTAGAGCAAGCAATACCTTTAAGATCGAGTTGAAATTGAAGCATAGGCGCTTTAGATGGATCTAACGGCAAGCAAACATTAACCAGAGTATAGGTGCTTTTTGAATTATCTTCACTCGCCCCATTAAAACCTACTGTAGGTAAAACCTTTTTTACTTGATCTATAAAATATGCTTTTATTGAAGATACTTTATCTCCTTCAATTTCAATATTAGTGTAGGCTATTTTTAACGCTTCATCCATACCAACTATATTATGGATGGCTTCTGTACCTGCTCGATGACCTCTCTCCTGCTCGCCTCCAAAGATTAGTGGTTTTAATCCAGATTCTTTTCTAACAAAACAAAAACCAACACCTTTTGGCCCGTGAAATTTATGTGCGCTTGCAGCAAAAAAATCTATTGGTATTTGTTGTAAGTCCAGCTTAAAATGACCTACAGATTGCACACAGTCTGAATGAAACAAAGTATCATTTTCTTTACACAACTTAGCCACACGCTCAATATCTAAAATATTTCCTATTTCGTTATTAACATGCATTAGGCTTACAATGGCTTTTTCAGAATCCTTTAATAAGTGCTCTAAATGTGAATAGTTTACAGTTCCTAGTTCATCTAACTCAACAAAGCTAAGCTTCACATTGTACTCTTTTTGTAATTGCTCTACTGTATGCAGAACTGCATGATGTTCTATTTTTGAAGTAATGATTTCGGTAACACCCAAATCTCTAACAGCACTTCGCAGAGCCAAGTTATCTGCTTCGGTACCACCTGAAGTAAATACAATCTCAGAAGCCGAAACATTAAAATACCCAGCAATGTTTTTACGACATTGCTCTAATAATGCTTTAGATGAACGTCCAAAACTATGCGTAGAAGAGGCATTACCATAACTATTGGTAAGCACTTCTGTCATACGGTTTATGACTTCTGGTCGTAAGGCTGTTGTAGCCGCATTATCTAAATATACTTGCTTCATGGTGCAAAAATATCGCAAATAAAATTATTTAGATAATGCAACGTTATAATTTTACAAATCCATTATTTTTGTTCAAAATGTAAGTTTATGACGCGTTTCTTTTATATAGTTTTTGCCCTTCTACTTTTAACTGCCTGTGACGATGGAGATATTTTTACTGTAGACCTTGTATTTGACAAGGAACTAGATATATGTACCAATAACACAGAGTCTTTTCAAATCTACGATACTAGAGAAGATCCTAGTGAATCGCTATCTTTAATAATACCTCGTAGTAGCGGTGAAGAATATCCGTTTACAGAGCCTACACCTATTGATGAACCGATACCTTTTACTATTAACGGATCATCTATTCGATTTTTATATAGAACCTATAACAGAACTCTAACTACTGATGAGTTATGTGATGCTATACCAGCATCTGATTTAACAATTACCAATGATTATGAGGCTCCCTCTGGAACTGCTTTTGCAACAGTAACTATTGAGGATGATGATAACGATGGTATCCCTTCAGATTTAGAGGGCAGAGGTGAGATGGATGAAAATGGTGATTTTCCAAATGCTCAAGATTGGGATTTAGATGGCACTCCGGATTATTTAGACCAAGATGATGATAACGACAATGTACCAACTATAAACGAGATAAATACTGACGATATTGATGGTGATGGAGATCCAACTAACAACTTAGATACAGATGGAGATGGTAATCCTGATTATTTAGATGAAGATGACGATGGTGATGGTGTAAATACTATTTTAGAAGATGAAGACCAAGATATGAACCCTCGAAACGACCTTAATGTTGGTCCTGATGGTGTTACAATAATACCTCATTATTTGAACACACTAGAAACGACAGACCATGGTAATCCTGGCTTAACAGATACTAATATTTACACAAGAACAGTAACTATAAATTTCTTAATTATAGACTTTAATCTTGAAATATTGTCTTCTGATGCTATAGATTTTGGCACTTTAACCTACTCGTTTAATTTGCCAGACGATGAAGACTAAGGTTCTATATTCTGAAAAATTCTGACTTCTGTAGCACCTATACCATAGGTTTTATAGTCTGCATCATAAAACTGAATATTGTTGTAGCGCCCTAAAAGTGTTTCTAGCTCTTGTCTCAGTACTCCTTCTCCAACTCCATGGATAAAAACCATTTTAGGGATACGCTTACGAATAGCAAATTCTAGTTGTCTTCTGGCTGTGTCTAACTGCAAGTTCATCATATCAAAATTAGTCATGCCTTTTGTAGAATCTGTAAGTTGATGTATGTGTAGATCGACTTCAAATTTAGGTGCATGACGCTCCTTTGGCTTAATTGAGGGTGATATTTTACGCTTAGGAATTTCCTTTTCTCTTTTTACCGATTCAATATCAGCATCATATATAGCATTATCTAATTTTTGATTAGATGACACTACCATTAATTCGTTTTTTTCAAAGTGAAACTCAAAACCATTAGTATCTTCAATCGTTATGGTAGTCCCAGAAACTTTAGTAACAGCACCTCTTATTGCATCATCAATAGTTTCAACAATATCACCTTTTTTCATCGTCCTCTATTGGTTCTGATTTTACAAAAGAATCTTCCTCCTGGTTTTCAAACTTGCTCGGTATATTTCTTGATGTTCTGTAGATTCCAAGCATTAAGCATACAATACCTGCTATTAACAAATAGGTATTTTGATTTCCTCCTGCTTGAGCATAGACTGCTATAACTCCACCTCCAATGATAAAAATAAGATTGATTAGCCTAGAAATATTCATATTTTACGAAATAATTATATACAAAAGTAAGGCAAACAATAGTTATTTTTATATTATCTGGTATAAATGTAAATGGTTAATTTAGCTTTATGTTTCCACTTATAAAAAGTCTAGAAGATTACATGCTACCTTGTGTTATAAAAGAACACTATGGTTTTGACTGTATTGGTTGCGGTTTACAACGTTCAGCATTATTTTTTATAAAAGGTCAGTTCATGGATGCATTTTTAATGTATCCTGCACTTTATCCTATGCTACTGTTTTTTGTTTTTCTTATTTTTGATATGTTCAAAAAAATAGAGAATAGTGAAAAAATGAAGCTAGGCTTAGCAAGTTTAATACTCATCGCTGCGGTTACTAACTATATTTTAAAACTATTTTTTAACTAATTAATTTAATTCATGCAAAAACTCAACACAACATTAGTTTATATTTTATCTGTAGTAGGAATAGTATGTTGTTGCATCTATGGTTTGGGTACAATTTCGGCAATTGTGGCTATTATAATTGCTACTCAAGAACTTAAAAAATATAATGCCAACCCAGAAGAATACAGTAATGGCGTTGCGATGAAAAATGCCAGAATATTTGGTATTGTATCACTTTTTATCTCTTTTATTGGACTTGGCTTTACTATATGGGTTTTACTTAATCCATGTGAATTCTTTGATTGGTATATAGGGCTATTTGAAAACAACCCTAACATTCCTAAAGAAAGTCTTGAGCAAATCTATGAAGCGGCAGAAAGAGCTGGTTGTAGATAAAAAACAAAAGCTAAAAAAACCACGATATTAAATCGTGGTTTTTTTTAATCACTATAATTATTATTCAAACTCTTGAAGCGTTTTTGTAATTATTGCTACACATTCTAATAATTGATCTTCAGTCATTACTAAAGGTGGTGCAAATCTTATAATGTTACCATGTGTTGGTTTTGCTAATAAACCGTTGTCTCTGAGTTTTAAACAAATATTCCAAGCTGTATCGCTATCTTCATCATCATTAATAACAATAGCGTTCAACAAACCTCTACCTCTAACTGAATTTACAATAGTACTTTCCTTAATGTACTTATTCATTTCTTCTCTAAAAATCTTCCCTAACAAATCTGCATTTTCAGCCAAATTTTCTTCTTTTACAACCTCAAGAGCTGCAATAGCAACTGCTGCCGCAATTGGATTACCACCAAAAGTACTTCCATGATTTCCAGGCTGAATAACATTCATAATTTCATTATTTGCCATTACTGCAGACACTGGATACAAGCCACCACTTAAAGCTTTTCCAAGAACCAAAATATCTGGTTTTACATCTGGTGTACCAGAACAATCTTTCTTTTCACAAGTACAATTACCGCAAGTTGCAAGTAATCTACCTGTACGTGCTATTCCTGTTTGCACTTCATCTGCTATAAAAAGAACATTATATTTTTCACAAAGTGCTTTTGCTTCTTTTAAGTAGTTTTCACTTGGCACGTATACACCAGCTTCACCTTGTATTGGCTCTACCAAGAAACCTGCTACATTAGGATTGCTGCTAAGCACATCTTCTAATGCTTTTAAATTATCGTACTCAATCTTAATAAAACCATCTGTGTAAGGTCCAAAGTTTTTACGAGCTACTGGATCATTAGAAAATGATATAATAGTAGTTGTTCTTCCGTGGAAGTTATTTTTACAAACAACAATTTCTGCTTTGTTTAAGTCTATTCCTTTTACTTCATAAGCCCATTTTCTACAAAGCTTTAAAGCTGTTTCTACAGCTTCTGCTCCAGAATTCATCGGCAACATTTTATCGAACTTAAAATACTCTGTTGCATATTTTTCATAACGACCTAGCATATCGTTATAAAACGCTCGGGAAGTTAACGTTAATCGTTGTGCTTGTTCTGTCATGGCATTTACAATCTTTGGATGACAATGCCCTTGATTTAATGAGGAATAAGCCGATAAAAAGTCGTAATACTTTTTACCCTCTACATCCCAAACGAAAACTCCTTCTCCTTTACTAAGTACTACTGGTAAGGGATGATAATTTTGTGCACCATACTTATTTTCTAGTGCCATCGCTTCTTGCGACGAAATGTGGTCTAAAACAGCCATTTTAAAAAATCTTTAAAAAATTAAACGTAATACCAAGCCAAGATTTAATAATTACAAATCTCGCTTAGCGATTTCCTACTCTACCTTTATTCTTTCAAAGACTTACGCATCCACGTGTAGAAGTTATGGTGAAGTCTCGAAAAAGCAGCGTGGGAGAGAAATCATCCCTAGATGTGTGCAAATTAATAAATATTTGTGAAATTTCTATCTCAAAGTTGATATCAAATTCTTTGAAGCTATTACTAAAATGCAACTATATTTGCAGACTAATTCACAATAAATGCCAAGACGAGAACGAAACAAGTTTGTTAAACGCGGAGAGACTATTGAAATCTTAATTGAAGATTATGCCTTTGGTGGTAAAGGCATTGGCCGTATAAGAAATGAACATGGCGAATTTGTAGTTTTTGTTCCCAATACATTACCAGGACAATTGGTAAAGGCTCAGGTCAAAAAATCGAGTAAAAAATATGCTGAATGTAAACTACTTGATGTTTTAAAACCTTCGGAGAATGAAGTAGAAATGCCTTACCAAGATATTCCTGGCGCGCCTTATATTCAGTTGCCAATTAATAAACAGCACGACTACAAAAAGCAAAGTACCTTAGAGCTTTTTAAGCGTATTGGTAAAGTGAAAGATATTGAAACCAAATTTGATGAATTTGTAAGTTCCCCAAACACGTTTCATTATCGCAATAAAATGGAATATGGTTTTTCTGCTATTGGATACGATCGTGAAGCCAAAACAGATGTAGACGAGTTTACTTTAGGCTTTAAACGTCGTGGTCTTTGGTGGTGTGGCGATAACCTAAATAGTGATTCGGGCTTATTTGATGCAGAGCTAGAAAACCACCTTAAAACTATAAGAGTTTATTGTGAAAATACAGGATTAGAACCGTGGCATGCTCCAAAAAAGGAAGGTTTCTTTCGCTATTTTGTGGTTAGAAAATCTTACAAAACCAATCAACTGCTTTTCAATTTAGTAACGACATCTTATGATTTAGAAAAGTTTGATTTAGATGCATTTGCTAACTATTTAGTTGAATTATTTGGAGATAGAGTTGCTGGATTATTACACACCATTAATGATGAAATTGGAGATAGAACTATTGCTACTACAGGAAGGATCAGTTTAATTTACGGTGAAGATAAAATCGTTGAAGAACTGTTAGGTCTTAATTTTGAAATTAGCATGAAAAGCTTTTTTCAAACCAACCCGAAATGTGCCGAAAAATTATATTCTAAAGTAGTGGACTATGCTTTAGAAAACAAAGATGCTGTAGACAACACAATTGTTCTCGATTTATTTTGCGGCACCGGAACTATTGGACAAATTGTTGCGAGCAAATCTAATAACGCAAAAATTGTTGGTGTGGATATTGTAGCTTCAGCAATTGAGGATGCAAAAGAAAATGCCAAACGAAATCATATAGAAGGTTTAGAATTTTATGCTGCAGATGTAGGTAAGTTCTTAACAGAGCATCCAGAATTCAAAACTAAAATTAGAACTATTATTTTAGACCCAGCAAGAGCTGGTATTGCGCCAAAAACCTTAAAAAAAATAATAAACCTAGATGCAGAACGTTTGGTTTATGTATCTTGTAACCCAGCCACACAGGCCAGAGATACAGAGCAATTAATGCAAGCTGGCTATGAGATAAAAAAGCTAAGTCTTGTGGATCAATTTCCACATACAGCGCATATTGAAACTGTGGTTTTGTTTGAAAAATAATTGATGAAAAAGTTAAAATTTATAATCCTATTTCTTTTAGTGGTGCTTATAAGTTGCGAACGCGACGATATTTGTGCCGAAACCACACCAACAACACCTCGCCTTTTGGTAGAGTTTTATGATGTTAACGAGCAGGAAGATCTTAAACCTGTAACGCGTCTAACAGCCTATGGTGAAGGCCTAGCTGATAATCCCACAAATGATAATACTGAGGGCACACTTATTTACAATACCAATTCAACATCATTAGAATTACCACTAATTATTGGAAATGAAGGTGAAATAACTACATCGCGTTTTATTTTAGAAAAAGATACTAACCTTAGACTTGATGAAAATGTAAACACAAATTCAAACATAGATATTGTTGAAATTGCTTATGAAACAGAGTTTGTTTACGTATCTAGAGCTTGCGGTTATAAGAGTATATTTAAAAACATACAATTAAGCTTTGATACTTCAGATGATGGAGCTTGGATTAGTGGTATTGAACTTATTGACACAGTCGAAATAGTAGAAAATGAAAACACAGTACATGTACGCATCTTGCATTAAGAGTATTATTATACTCCTATTGTTTTCTACAATAGTTATAGCTCAAGACAAAAAGAAAACCGTAAAGGACACTCTAATATACAAACAAAAATATGGTCTTCGTTTGGGTGCAGACATTAGTAAACTAGCACGTACCTTTTTTGATGATGACTATACAGGAGTTGAAATTATGGGCGACTATCGTCTTACCAAACGCATTTATTTAGCTGGTGAGCTAGGAAATGAAGAATACACCTTAGAAAACGAAGTTTTAAGTAATACTACAAAAGGAAGTTATTTTAAAGGTGGAATTGATCTTAATTTCTACAAAAACTGGCTAGATATGGAAAATATGATCTATGTTGGCTTTAGAGGTGGCGCCAGTACATTTAGTCAAACTTTAAATAATTATAGCATATATAATGTCTATAATCAATATTGGAATGAGCAATTTAATGTTGAAGAAGGTACAGAGTTTTCTGGTCTTACGGCAATTTGGGCAGAAATTATCATTGGAATAAAAGCCGAATTATTTAATAATTTTTACGCAGGTATCAATGCGCAACTTAAAGGTTTAATCACAGAAACGGCTCCCGATAATTTTGAAAATCTTTACATACCTGGTTTTAATCGAACTTACGATAGTGGTCGTTTTGGCGTTGGCTTTGGATTTAATTTATCTTACCTAGTTCCAATATTCAAAAAGGATAAAGTAGTTGTTCAAGAAAAGGAAAAAGAATAAAAAACAAATGCTTTTTTCAACAAAAGCACTTGTTCGTAGTAAAATAAATAATGGCTATTATCTTATTTAAGATATCCCAAAACATTAGCCTCTATCCTACTCTGAATATCAGACACATCCGCTTTTATAAAAGTTTCGCCAGTAATATTTTCGTATAATTCAATATAACGCTCACTTACTGTTTCAATGTATTCATCGCTCATAAATGGCACTTCTTGACCTTCTTTACCTTGAAAACCATTAGAAATTAACCACTGACGTACAAACTCTTTAGATAATTGCTTTTGTGCCTCTCCGTTATCTTGACGTTCTTGATAACCTTCAGCATAGAAATATCGAGAAGAATCTGGTGTATGGATTTCATCAATCAATACAATTTTTCCGTCCTTAGTTTTCCCAAATTCGTATTTTGTATCAACAAGAATTAAGCCTCGCTTCTCAGCAATTTCAGTACCGCGTTGAAACAACTTTCTGGTATAATCTTCAAGAACCTCATAGTCTTCTTTTGAAACGATACCACGTTTAAGAATATCTTCTTTTGAAATATCCTCATCATGATCTCCCATTTCTGCTTTAGTAGCTGGAGTTATTATAGGCTCAGGAAATTTATCATTCTCTTTCATACCTTCTGGCATTGACACACCACAAAGTAATCTTTTACCTGCTTTGTATTCTCTGGCTGCATGGCCTGACATATAGCCACGAATTACCATTTCAACTTTAAACGGTTCACATAAGTGACCAACTGCTACATTAGGATCTGGAGTTGCTACTAACCAATTTGGCACCAAATCTTCGGTATCCTTCATCATTTTTGTTGCAATCTGATTAAGAATTTGCCCTTTATAAGGTATGCCCTTGGGCATTACAACATCAAAAGCGCTTAATCTATCGGTAGCAATCATTACCAATTGCTCATCATTTATATTATAAACCTCTCTTACTTTTCCTTTATAAACACTTTTCTGATTTGGAAAGTTGAAATTGGTGTCTGTAATTGTGTTATTCATTTTATTTAGCTTTTAGCTTTTGGGTATTAGCTATTAGTTTGTTGTGTTTATTACTTTTAGTTTGAGCCCTAGCCTAGATTGAAGCGGTATCCTTTTTATTTGATGGCTGAGCGTAGTCGAAGTCAGCAAATAAAAAGATATAGCGGAAAGCTGGAAATAGCTCCTAATAAAAATTAATCTCTGTTTTCTATACTTTTATAGGCTGCAATGACTTTCTTAACTAATTTATGACGAATGACGTCTTTGTCATCTAAATAAACCATGCCTATACCATCAATGTTTTTAAGAACTAGCAAGGCTTCCTTTAAACCTGAAATGGTACGACGTGGTAAATCTACCTGCCCAGGATCTCCTGTCAATAAAAACTTGGCATTTTTACCCATACGCGTTAAAAACATTTTCATTTGTGCATGCGTTGTATTTTGGCCTTCGTCTAAGATTACAAATGCATTATCTAATGTACGACCACGCATAAAAGCTAATGGTGCTATTTGTATCACGCCTTTTTCTATGTAGCTTTCTAACTTTTCATGCGGAATCATATCACGTAAAGCGTCATACAAAGGTTGCATATATGGATCTAATTTCTCTTTTAAATCACCAGGTAAAAACCCAAGATTTTCTCCTGCTTCAACAGCAGGTCTGGTTAGTATAATACGTTTTACTTCTTTATTCTTTAGTGCTTGTACAGCTAATGCCACACCTGTGTAAGTCTTACCTGTACCAGCAGGACCAATAGCAAAAACCATATCATTCTTACGAATGCTTTCTACTAGTTTTCTTTGATTAACGGTTTGGGCCTTTATAAGCTTGCCACCTACACCATGTACTATGACTTCACCACTTGAAGCAGAGGTTGAATAATCTTCGCTACTGTTGCTTGTCAAGATTCGCTCAATTACATTTTCATCAAGCTTGTTGTACTTACCAAAATGCTTCATAAGCATCATCATTCGCGTATCAAATTCCTCAAGTAAATCTTCATCACCATAGGCTTTAATTTTATTACCACGTGCAACGATTTTTAGTTTAGGGAAGTATTTTTTTAATAGTTCAATGTTGGCATTTTGGGCACCGAAGAATTCCTTTGGAGTAATTTCTTCTAATTCTAGAATAAGTTCGTTCAAAAGGCTAATTAATTTAGTGTGTTAATCTGTTTTCTTTTCTTAGTTTTGTGTAACGTTTGTGTACAAACAAATCTAACAATTTTACAACCTCAATTCTAAAAAAAATATCAACAATTAATCCATGGCAATTATTACTTTAACCACTGATTTTGGAGAAAAAGATCACTTTGCTGGTGCGATTAAAGGAGCTATATTAAGTGAATTATCGGAAGTTAGAATTGTAGATGTTTCGCATTCTGTGTCTCCTTTCAATATTTCTGAAGCGGCATATATTATTTTAAATGCGTACAGTAGTTTCCCTAAAGGAACCATTCACATTATAGGAATTGATTCTGAGTTAAGCCCTGAAAATAAGCACATTGCAGTCAAGTTAGATGACCATTACTTTATATGTGCAAACAATGGCATAATGAGTATGATTTGCTCTGAGATTGCGCCAGAGAAAATTGTTGAAATTAATATCCATGATAAAATTGAAACCAATTTTCCTGTTCTGGATGTTTTTGTAAAAGTAGCTTGCCATATTGCAAGAGGAGGCACTCTTGAGGTTATAGGAAAAGTTATTAACACTATTAAGCCTATAAAAAATTTAAATCCTTTTGTTAATGATGACAAAAATCAAATAATAGGGAGTGTTATATACATCGATAATTATGGTAATGTTGTTACTAACATTAAAAGGAAGTTTTTTGAGGAAGTGCAAAAAACACGACAATACGAAATCTCAGCTCGAAATCATAAGTTTAGAAAAATTTACAACAGATACAGTGACATTGTAAATTTTGATATTGAAGAATCAAAGCGAAATGATGAAGGAAAGGGCTTAGTGGTCTTTAATTCATCTGGTTATCTGGAGATTGCAGTTTACAAAAGTAACTGTAGTACTGTAGGTAGTGCTTCTACGCTTATGGGTTTAAAAACAATGGATACAGTAACAGTAAACTTCCTGCCCAGCCTCAGTCCTTCACTAAGGGAAGGAAGCCTAAGATGACGCAAAAACCAAAAAAAATATTTTCACAACAGTAAGAAAGTCCTTTACTTTGAAAAGGATTTAGGAAAGGCTTTTAAAATTATGTTAGTAAGAATTGTAAAAATGAGTTTTGAACCGACTAAGATTGAAGAATTCTTGGCTAATTTTGAAGCGAATAAATCTAAAATTAGAGCATTTGGAGGTTGTAGTTTTTTAGAATTATATAGAGATCAAAACAATACCAATATCTTTTTTACGTATAGTTATTGGAACTCTGAAAATGATTTAAATAATTACAGACATTCTGAATTATTTAAAAGTGTTTGGGCTAAAACCAAACCTTTATTTAATGCAAAACCTGAAGCTTGGAGTGTGGATAAATTAGTTTCTCTTAATTAATTTTAAATTTGAGTTTATTAGTAAAAATAGTTTTATCCTTAGTGGTTACATTCATTGCTTTTGGTTTCGTAATATTTTTAGCTGGCGGTGGACATGGTACTTATTTACCGATGAAATATTTATTCCCTTATAGCATGATTATAGCTATACTTAATAAAAATATAAATTGGCTGGCTATATCAATAGGTCTTCTTCAATTTCCCATATACTCATTAATTATTGACAATAAATTGAAATGGAAAATTTTAGTTCTAGTTTTACATATTTTTGCAATAATTATCGTTTTAAACATGAATGATCAAATATTCAATTAAAAATGCTAGCAATCTTAAAAAAAGAAATAAACACCTTCTTTGCCTCACCAATTGGCTATTTGGTTATTGGTGTGTTTTTATTATTAAACGGTTTGTTTTTATGGGTGTTTAAAGGTGATTTCAATATTTTTAATAATGGTATCGCAAGCTTATCCTCGTTCTTTTTATTAGCACCTTGGATTCTTATCTTTTTAGTTCCTGCTGTAACGATGCGTAGTTTTAGTGATGAAAAAAAGCAAGGTACTTTAGAGTTATTAGTTACCAAGCCTATTTCTCATTTTCAGATTGTGTTGGGCAAATATTTTGGTGCTTTTGTCCTTATTATCTTAGCATTAATACCAACTCTACTCTATGTTTATTCAGTTTACCAATTAGGTAGCCCAGAAGGTAATTTAGATATGGGAAGCACTATTGGATCTTACTTTGGTCTACTGTTCCTTGTCGCTGCTTATACAGCCATTGGAGTGTTTGCGTCTACCCTTTCAGATAATCAAATTGTTGCATTTATTATTGCTGTATTTATCTGTTTCTTTATGTACTTTGGATTTGAAGGGCTTTCAAACTATAATGTATTTGGTGATTTAGTATATATGGAAAATCTTGGAATGTCTGCGCATTACAACAGTATGAGTCGTGGTGTTATTGACACAAGAGATTTGGTATATTTTATAAGTATAGCTTTAGCGTTTTTATTATTTACAAAACTTAGAATTCAGAAACAATGATTATAACACCCTTTTTAGTCATATTTATGATAGTAGTCTTTGCACTACTCTTTTTGTTTTTGAATACTGTAGACAAACGCAAATGGTTAACAGGATTAATCAGCTTGGTTTTAACACCTTTTGTGTATTTCTATATGTTTTATCCTTTTGTAAATATTGTTAGCAATTACCATCATCAAAAGTATTTTGATAGTGAAGCATGGATTGAAAAACCAGCCTTACGCTACGAAATGATTGACAACACTATAGAATCTGACACACTTATTGGTGCTTCTAAAACCAAAATTACTTCCCTTTTAGGAAAATACGAATGGTTGTCTTGGGATGACAGTATAAAAGATCATGACAACAATAAATGGAATTACGGATTAGGCATTGAACCTGGTGCTTTTAATAGTGAAAGAGAATGTGTAGAAATCATTTTTAAGAATGATAAGGTCACTGAGTTAAGACATTATCAAGAAGAAATAACCTACGAGAGCAATGAAAAAGAATAAAACTTTAATTTACATACTCGTTGTGTTAGTTGGGCTCGTTTTAGTAAATGCTATATCGAGCAAACTTTATGGTCGATACGATTTAACCAAAGACAAGCGCTACACATTATCTGATGCCACAAATACTATTATAGATAATATAGATTCTCCATTAATAATTGATGTTTTTTTAGAAGGTGAATTTCCTTCAGAATTTAGATTACTTCAAACCGAGACAAAACAAATCATTGAAGAATTTCAACTCAAAACCAATAATATAAAAGTTAACTATATCAATCCTATTGAGGATGAATCTACCAGAGAACAAATTATTGATGAACTTACACGCTCTGGATTAGAACCTTATATTAACACAGATAATAGCACAGGTAAAGTTACTCAAGAAATAATTTTCCCTTGGGCATTTGCAAGCTATGGAGATCAAACAGTTAAAATTCCATTATTAAAAAAGAGTATTACTCAAGAGTTATCCGAGCAGATAAACAACTCTGTACAAGGGCTTGAATATGCGTTTGCTGATGCTTTTAATAAACTCGTAAATTCAAAATCCAAGACTATTGCTGTACTAAAAGGTAATGGTGAACTCGCTGATTTAAACCTTGCGGATTTTCTTCAAACAACACAATCTTACTATAAAATTGCACCTTTTACATTAGATAGTGTTGCTACAAACCCACAAGGAACTTTAGATAAGCTTAAACAATACGATTTAATTGTTGTTGCTAAACCAACACAAGCCTTTTCAGAAGAAGAAAAACTGGTGCTCGATCAGTATACCATGAGAGGCGGAAAGAGTTTATGGCTTACTGAGTCTGTAATAATGGATGAAGATAGTTTGCGAAATGCCACAAACTCTAGTGTCTCCATTATGAGAGACCTTAATCTTAATGACTTTTTCTTTAAATATGGTGTAAGGGTAAATCCTAGTTTGGTAAAAGACCTCTTCTCTGCTCCAATTATGTTGGCTATAGGTGAAGGAAGCCAAGCACAATTACAACCCATTCAATGGCAATATGCACCATTGGCCTCGTCAAATCAAAAGCATCCTATTACCAAAAATTTAGAATTAGTACGCTACGATTTTGCAAGTCCTATGGACACGCTTAAAAATGATGTCAATAAAACAATATTGCTTCAAAGTTCCCCTAAATCTAGATTAGAAGGCGTACCAACTGGTATATCTCTAAATGACGTTACAAAATCTCCTGATGAGAGTTTATATAATTCTGGTCCACAAAACTTAGCTGTTTTATTAGAGGGTGAATTTACTTCTGTTTATGATCAACGTGTATTGCCTTTTAAAGTGAAAAATTTTAAGTCTAAAAGTTCACCTACAAAAATGGTGGTTATTTCTGATGGTGATGTTATAAAAAATGACGTTAGACAAAGAAGACCTTTAGAACTAGGTGTAGATTACAGAGGTTTTCTATATGGTAATAAAGAATTCTTACTTAATACCGTCAATTACCTTTTAGACGATACCGGACTTATAAACATTAGAGCCAAAGAAATTAGCGTTGCTTACCTTGATGAAGATAAAACAAAGGAAGAAAGCAGTACTTGGCAACTCCTAAACATTGCATTACCATTGGCACTACTTGCTGTTTTTGGTTTGGCTTTTAACTTCTTTAGAAAGAAGAAATACACCTAGAATTTGTTAATAAGTTTGTTTTACAAATCTATACGATTAAGATATATTTGTAGGATACGTTATAATTGATAAAATTTTAAATTATTAGCATGAAATTTATAGTTTCAAGTACATATTTACTCAAACAACTTCAGGTATTAGGAGGTGTTATTAATAACAGTAACACGTTACCTATTTTAGATAATTTCTTATTTGAATTAAGCCAATCGAAACTTACGATTTCGGCTAGTGATTTAGAAACAACAATGTCTTCTACAATCGATGTAGAGAGTGATTCTGAAGGTAGCATTGCTTTACCTGCGCGTTTATTATTAGACACGTTAAAAACGTTTCCTGAGCAACCATTGACGTTTGTTGTAGAAGAAAACAATACTGTAGAAATCAGTTCTAATCATGGTAAATATGCTTTAGCTTATGCTGATGGTGCTGAATTCCCAAATGCTGTTTCTGTAGAAGATGCAAGCAAAACAACCATAATGGGAGATATATTAGCTACAGCAATTAGCAAAACTATTTTTGCTGCAGGTAATGACGATTTAAGACCTGTAATGAGTGGTGTCTTTTTTCAGTTCTCTCAAGACAATTTAACCTTTGTAGCTACAGATGCTCATAAATTGGTGAAATATACTAGAGATGACGTCAGTGCAACAGAGTCTGCTGAATTTATAATGCCTAAAAAACCTTTAAATCTTTTAAAAGGAATTTTAGCAGGAAATGATGAAGATGTTTTAGTAGAGTATAACGAATCTAACGCTAAGTTTACTTTTGATAATTCGGTGTTAATTTGTCGATTAATAGATGGTAAATATCCAAACTACGAAGCTGTGATTCCTAAAGAGAATCCTAACAAACTAGTTATTGCAAGAACACAATTCTTAAATTCTGTTCGTCGTGTTAGTATTTTCTCTAACAAAACAACACATCAAATTCGTTTAAAAATTGCTGGTGCTGAGTTAAATATCTCTGCCGAAGATGTTGATTATAGCAACAAAGCAGAAGAACGATTAACATGCGACTACCAAGGCGACGATATGCAAATTGGTTTTAACTCTCGCTTCTTAACAGAAATGATTAATAACTTAAGCTCTGATGATGTTCAGTTAGAAATGAGCTTACCAAACAGAGCTGGTATTTTAACTCCGGTTGATGGGTTAGATGAAGGTGAGCATGTAACTATGCTAGTAATGCCTGTAATGCTAAATAACTAAGCTTATAATAATATTGCTATTTCTCAAATATTTACTTATTTAAAAGCTCACTGTAATAGTGAGCTTTTTTTTATTCAAAAAAAAGGTTCATCATAAACGGATGAACCTTAAAATTCTTGTTTTTAGAACGACTTATTCATCTCCCGGAGTTATATATAAAAAGCTTCCTACATATAGACCCGAAATTTCTGTACCATCATTTCTTGTGAAGGAAAACGACAAATTAATAGAATCTACTGTATAATCTATAACAGTAATACTGCCAGAAGCAACTTCTAAATCAAAGTTACTTCCACTTTTATAAAATTGACTGAAACCGTTTTCAAATTCAGAATTAATAACATCTCCATTAACAATAAATTCTACACTTGAAATCTCATCTAGACCGTAAGTTTCTCCTGGAGTAAGATCAAAATGATTAATCCTTGCTAAAAAATAATCTACATTATTAAGTGTCGTACCTTCAAATGAAGCTGATATTTCTGCCTCAGTACTGTTTGTTAAACTTAAAAAAACAGAATTAAATGACGGCTCTACGACTGCTGCTTTCATCTCAAAAGAAGATTCACCTACTTTAATGAATTTACTTTCTGAAGTATTGGAATCATCATCTGATGAACAAGAAGTTAATAAAATTATAAGCAGTGCAAATGTGATTGTTTTTAAATATTTCATAGTTTTTGTTTTGAATAGTTTCTTTTTAAAAAAAGCGCCCACAAAGTGAGCGCTAAATCAAGTTGAAGTAGCATCAACCTAGTCCTTAAGGAACTTCTGATTAATAGAATTGTTAGAGGTGTTGATTTGAATCATGTATACTCCTGAAGGTAATACAGATACATCAATACCATTTGTAGTTTCAATAGCTTGCTTTACAAGCTGACCGTTAATATTGTAAATAGATACACTTTCAATTTGCTCTGTAGACTTAATAAATAACCTATCACTTACAGGATTTGGGTATAGCTTTACTGAATTTGTAGTTAAAGAAATAGCATCAATTCCTAATGTAGAATTGTACTCGTAAGATCCTAAATCTATCGTAGTGTTAAAAAATCTTGTATTACCTGATAAATCTAAATCGCCAAATAAAGCCACATCGAAGTAAGTATTATCTCCTTGATCTATGATATAAGAAGAACTTGCTGTTGGTTTATAGTCACTATCTAAATTTAAGTTATCATTTACAGGATCTAAAGTCGTAACATTGGTTGCAGAAAATGTACCGTAAGTTCCAGCATTATTGGGTACAGCTGCGATGGTATTTGCTATAACAACATCATAATTAGTTTCAGCTCCGTTGGAAATATCTCTGGTTGCTGCTGCTCCATTAACTGTATTCTCCCAAAAGATAGAATTATAAACATTTAAATTAACACTTCCGTTTCCTGATGCCACAATTGAATTACCATGAGTACTATTATAGTCGTTATTAACAAACGTACTATTATTAATTACAACATCTAAAGTGTTTCCGTTATTCCAATCTGATCTGTAAATATCTAAGGCCGCAACATTAATATCGTTATCAGCCACTAAAACGTTAGCCCAACGTGTAAAAATATAGCCGTTTGTACTATCAGACTGCACATAAACCAATCCCCTATTAACAATGGTGTTATTAATAAACTTGGTGTTTTCAATAAGTAAGCCTCCGTTTAATGTTCTCATTTTAAGTAAATAACCATTAGAATAATTACTTCTGAATACCGAATTTTTAATTTTTAAGTTATTAATACTTGAACTATTAGGAATAAAGATTACGCCGTTTTCTTCAACACCTCCAGATGTAGATGTATCGTAAATGTTTTCAAACACAATACCATCAAAAGTGACATCATGAGCTCTAACTTCAAATAAACGCTCTGCATTATCTGTTTTGTTAGAAGTGAAATCACCTTCAATATCATCACCATTAATATCTCCAGTAAAAATTGTTGCATTAGTAGTATGTATTAAAGCTAAATCTCTGTCTGCTAAAGTTGTCTCTGTTCCAGAAAAACCTCCAATAATATCAACTTCATTTGTATTAACAGTTAATGGCGTGTTTTTATCAACTAAAGTATAGGTTCCTTTTGCAACCCAAATAACATCGTTTAAACTAGTATTAGGTAAAGCATCTCCTAAATTTGTATAAGCATCAGCCCATGAGCTACCATCATTTGCTCCTGTTGCATTAGCATCTACGAAGTATACAGAAGGAATACAATTTACACTATAACTTGCTTGACTATCTTTTGTCCAGCCTACTACATACTGACCACTGTTTGCTGGTGGCGAAAACCCGTTATCAACCTCAATACAGTATAAACTTGGGTTACTATAAGCTTTCATGTAATTGAAATTACTATTATTTCCGTTTGAAATTAACAAAGTTTCTAACTGACTATTATTGTAGCAGAAAATTTCGTTAATACTTGTATTTAAACGAATATCTAAACTTGTTAAGTTATTAGCAGCAACATGCAAACGTGTTAGGGATAAGTTGTTGCTAACATCTATAGTTGTTAAGCTGTTATTAGGCACGTCTAAACGTGTTAAATTAGTAAAAGCCTCAATACCTGTTAAGTCTGCAATACCAATACCATTCATAATTAACTCGGTTGTAGCTTGTGCCTCAGCCACTGTAATTTCAGAATCGTTATTTAAATTGATACTGCTATCGTTTACTAAAAAACTTTTAAAATTTGTATCAGGAATGTTTACAATTTGATTTAAGGCGGCACAATCGTCGCTATAAAATGCAGAATTACCTTTGGTCCACCCTTGACTATAAAGACCAGCTTCTGCAGGTGGTGTAATACCAGCATCTATTTGAATGCACGATAAACTATTACCATATGCTTTCATCCAATTAATGTTGACGTTGTTACCATTTGCAATATTTAACTGATTTAACACACCATTGTTATGACATTGAATATCTGTAATTAATGAATTTGCACTAATATCTAATGTTTCAATTTGATTAGCAGCACAGTGTAAACGCGTTAATGCAAGGTTATTACTTACATCTAAAGACGTTAAATTATTGCTGTAACAATCTAAACGTGTAATATTTACAAAGGCTTCAATACCTGTTAAATCTGAAATTGACAACCCATTAATTAATAATTCACCAGTGAAAGCCTGAGCTTCTGCGACAGAAATTTCATTATCGCTATTGGTATTAATTGATGCATTTCCTACGAGATACGCCTTAAAATTAGCATCTGGTATATTTACATTTTGAGCAAAAATTGCAGACACACCCAAACATAAATAGGTTGTAAATAAGAGTAATGTTTTTTTCATTGTAGTTGAGATTTATTTTTATTTTCAACTACAAAACAACTACTACATATTAGGTTTTCAATTTGCTTTTTTCTGAATAGCTCTAATTTCTTTCTAAATGAAAATTACATAAAAGTTTCCTTAATCACTTCTAAAAACTGATCGCGTTTCGATTTTGAAATTGGAATGCGTTTTTGATTGTTCATTAATAAATAATCGCCATCATCCTTAACTAATTCATCAACATATTTTAAGTTGATTAAATACGAACGATGACATTTAAAAAACATCGCGTTACGTTCTAATTGCTCAACAAAATGCTTTAATGGCTTGCAAATGGTTTTTTGTTTACCATCCATAAGTTGTACGTTGGTATACATACCATCGGCTTCAAAATATACGATATCATTATGCGATGCGAACATGATGCCTTTTGGGATTTCTAAAGCAATTTTATCCATTGAGAGTTGCTTTAACGAGTCTCGTAACTTGTTAAGCTGGTCGTTTAAATTGTTGGTTTTTATCGCTTCTTCAGCTTTTGTTACAGCTTCTTTTAACTCGGTTGTATCAACTGGTTTTAATAGGTAATCTACAGCAGATAATTTGAAAGCTTCAATCGCATATTGGTTGTACGCCGTTACGAAAATGATTTTAAAATCAATCTGATTTGGAAAGTATTCTAAAATGTCTAATCCTGACTGATTTGGCATTTCAATATCTAAAAAAACAACATCTGGTTTACTGGTTTTAATCAAATCTACACCAGATGCCAAATCTTGCGCTTCTTCAATGCTTGTGATGCTTGCGCAATGTTCGGTAAGCAAGTTTGATAGTAAATGTCTGGCGCGTTTTTCGTCGTCTATAATTATCGCTTTCATATCTTAATGTATTGGCATGGTGATGACCACTTTTGTACCTGCAGCTACGTTGTTTTCGTCATACAAATCGATGGTAGTTATGGTTATATCACGTTTTAATTTGTTTTTATATAGATGCACACGTTCCTCGTTAGCTTTAGTAGCAAACGGTTTGTGCTGTTGGTTTGGTCGTTTTAATTTTTCGGATTGTGCGCGACCAATTCCGTTATCTTCAACCGTAATTTCTAATTTATTTTGCTGAATAATTTTCGCTTCAATATGTAGTTTTCGGTCGTTTAATTTGTGTAGTAATCCGTGTTTTAAAGCATTTTCAACGTACGGTTGAATGAATAATGACGGTACTTTTATCTGTTTTGTTTTCAATTGATTATCAACCGAAATAGTATATTCCAATTCATCTTCAAAACGCACTTTTTCTAATTCTAAATACAGTTTTAAAGCGTTTAGTTCTTCTTCTAAAGTAATTTCGTTTTGCTGACTGTAATCTAAATACATGCGGATTAATCGGCTAAACTTCACTAAATACGAGCTTGCCAATTCCTTTTCGTTAGAAATGATATAATCTTGAATAGAATTTAAAGCATTAAAAATGAAATGCGGATTCATTTGCGAACGCAGATTTTCTAACCTTAAATTCGTTATTTTTTTATCGATTAAAATTTTATCAACTTCAGCAATGCGTTGTGCTTCTTTTTGTTGTAATCGCCATCTAAAATATAGCCAGATCAATCCAAAAACAGTTAATAAAACCAATGCGTAAAACCAATAGGTTTCCCAAAATGGTTTAGCAATAACAAAGGTTATTGGTACTGCAAAAACAGGATTTTTAGCACTAATATTTTGCGCTTTTAACTCGAAAGTATATGTGCCGCTTGATAAACTATTAAAGTTAACAAAGTGCGTATTTAAAGGTATGTTTTGCCAACTAGAATCTATTTCTTGTACACGATATTGGTAATTGACATGCTGGTTAGATTGAAATCCGTTAGAATTGAATTTTAAACCTATTTTATTTAAATGATGAGGCAATTTATAACTTCTTGTTACCAAAGTATCTCGATCGTTAATCGATACCGCTTCTACCCTTACCTTTGCCGTTTTAAAACTCTTAAACAAACCGTTTTGTTTTGGCAAAGTGTAAAAACCATTAGGTAAAACGACGACCAACTGATTTTGTAACACCAAAAGGCTATTTACTGCAGTATTCAAGCCATCTTGAGCGCTTAACGATTTAAGCTCATTAGTTTTGGTGTGATATTGAAATAAGCCCGAATCGGTTCCTATCCACAGTAACCAACCATCGGACAAAATGGTGTTGATTTGAAGATTTTCAGGAAGTTTAATTCCAGAAGGTTGTAATGTGTTTTGCTCGTATTTTAGTAAACCGTTATGCTGCGTTGCTAACCAAATGGTTCCGTTAGTATTTGCGATGGCATTTACTAATAAACTGGCTGAATTGTATTGAATTTCTTCAGAAGAAAAGGTATTACAATTGTATTTGTAAAGTCCGTCGATATAAGACACAAACAACGCGTTACCCGAAACAACAGAAGCCTTTACACGACTTTCCTTCAGGATTTGTTTTTCAGAATTATTAAACGCTTTTTTATACACAATAGCTTGACGGTAATTACCATAAAACAAGGTGCTGTCATTAATTTTTGAAAATGTTTTTGCAACAGAAAATCGGTTTTTAACATCGGTAATTTTATCGGTTTTTAAATCGATTACAAAAGATTCTGAAGCATTTATACTAACAATTAATTGCTCTTTTTCAGCATCAAAATATAATTTACCAATTATCTTTTTACCTGGTAATTGTAGCGTTTTTAAAAGTTGATTTTGGTTATAGAAGAGTAATTTTCCGTCATTGGTTCCTAATACAAAATGATTATTTTGTAACGCTAAAGAAGCTGTAATTTTAGATTCAATAGTTGATAATTCTACACGACGAATATTTAAATTAGGTGATACAAACACTCCATTATCTAGCGTAATAAACCAATAATTGTTGTTAAAATCTATTTGAACATCGGTAACAGATTCGGTACTAAAAAGTTGTTCTTTAAACATAAACAACTCATTTTCAAATTCATAAACAAAAATTCCAGAACTAGTTAAAAACCAATATTCGTTATCAAAATTTAAAATATTGTAGATGGTTTCGTTTTGTAATCGAAACGGTATTGCTACTTTTTTTGATGTATTTTCTGCTTTGTCAATGACATAAAGCACATTTCCTTTTGCATTATTGTGAATCAAAAATACATCGTTTTTAAAAGCAAATAGTTTTGGCGATTGTATACGATTGGCACTTGTTATTTCAAGTATTTTGGTGCTTTTTTTCTTACCGAATTTATATAATCGGTGACGCTTTAATTCGCCTTCAAAATTAATAATAAACGTGTAATTACTATCGTGGTCTCTAACATTGGTAATACACATACCTTTGAAGACTTCGGTAACTTGTTTGGTGGTTTTATTTATGTCGAAAATCCCAATTACGGTAAATAACCTAATGCTGTTTTCTAAAATTTCAAATTGTGCTAATTGCCCATTTACTAATTGGCTTGCGTCGTAGAATAGCTGTAAACGATTATTTTCAACATAAAATAACTGTCCATAAATATTGTTGCACCAAAGGCGATCTTTTGTATCAAATTTTAACTGAAAAAGTGAGTTAGATTTTTGCTCAGGATGTGTAAACTGCTTATAAGTTTTTCCGTCGTAGCGATATAATCCTTTGTTTGCAGCTAACCAAATGTAGTTTTGGTTATCTTCTGCAATATCATAAAATTCTACATCTGGAAGGTTAGAAACTGTAGACATATGCACAAAAACAGGGTTTTGCGCTTGCAACAAAAGTCCAAAACAGAAAAAGATTATATATTTAAAATACCAATACATGCTTACCAAGAAACAAACTTAAGATTAAAGCACATAATCTCTAATGTATTTTTCTGTAAGTGCTATTTTTTTTTCTAAATAAACAAAAACGCCCACATTTCTGTGAGCGTTCTTCTACTATCTCTTTGATTCTGAATTATTTCAGAAATGCTAACTAACTAATAAAACTAAGAGATAATGGATAGCTAGGTAATTCTCCATTACTAGCTTTTATTGCATTTATGATTGGCATTACAAATGATAAAACACATACTAACATAAGAGGTAAAAGTCCTATAAAAAATACAGGAATTAAAATAATACTTAAGAAAAAGTAGATTATCATACTCAATTGAAAGTTTATTATAGCCTTACCATGATCATCCATGCCATCTACCCTATCTTTCTGTGTTGCCCAAATAATTAGTGGAACTATTAATCCACCAAAGCCTGTAATATATGTAAGCATTTGAGATAAATGCGTAATAACCAATAATTGATTGTCTGAACGTTTGAGTGTATGATAATTCGATTCCATAATATTAATTTATTTACACTAATGTGACGCAAACTTTATCAATATGTTACAGACTTTAACTAATTTTTTACACCTAGCTTTTCCAAAATCGTATCCATTAAGCACCATTTGGTTAAAGATGACTGTAATAAATTAGCGCCTACAAAAGCGGTAAACCATAGCCAATTTTGATTGACGTATATAGCTAATAACAAACTGATTAAAATAAATGTTCCTGCTATACCTCTAACTATTCTATTTTTCATAATTAATTTTTAAATATATTTTTCAATAGGTAATACAACTCCTCTGATAGGATTATTAGTTTCAATTTTTGAATTAAATTCTGCAATAAGATGAAATAAACGCTCTATCTGCTCTTCTTCGGTAAATGAGAAAAACATATGAGACTCGCTCCCTCCCTTAACACTAGGAAACCAACTCGATGTTGCCAACAAGTTTGGAATGTTTTTATAGCCATCTATATCTGACGTACTAAAACTATCTATATTGGCACTTTTGAATAATTTCAAAACTTCATTTTGAAACTCTTCTACTGCTGTTACAATAACTAATTTCATATTATTTATATTTTCCGTCAGTTCGAGTGATTTCAACTTGTTGAAATTGTATCGAGAACTTATTCAACTTCTCCATATAATTGATCATTCTTCGCAATCACTCGAAGTGACTTTTTTTATTCGTGATTTTTACGTTCTATCATATAATACACTAAAGGCACAACTAATAAGGTTAATACAGTCGAAACGATAGTTCCTCCCATTAACGAAATAGCTAATCCTTGAAAAATTGGGTCAAACAAGATGACGAATGCACCTATGACTACTGTTCCAGCAGTTAATAAAATTGGTGTTGTACGCACTGCTCCTGCTTCTATTGCAGCTTGTTTTAATGGCACGCCTTCTTCTAATCTTAAATTGATAAAATCGATGAGTAATACCGAATTACGAACCATAATTCCCGCCAAAGCAATCATACCAATAAATGATGTTGCTGTAAAAAATGCGCCCATTAACCAGTGACCTAGAATAATTCCAATCATAGATAATGGTATGGCAACCATCATCACTATTGGTGCTTTAAAGTTTTGGAACCAACCTACAATTAAGATGTAGATTAAAGCAATTGCTCCTAAAAAGGCTATTCCTAAATCTCTAAATACTTCCAAGGTAATTTGCCATTCTCCATCCCATTTTACGGTGTAATCATCTTCAAATTCTGGCTGTCCTAAATACATTTCGTTAATCTCGTAACCTTGTGGTAATGGAATTGCTTTTAGCTTCTCTTCCATTCCTAAAATAACATACGCTGGACTTTCTAATTTACCAGCCATATCAGCTAACACATAAACCACACGCTTTTGATTTTTACGGTAAATGCTTTTCGCACTTGTAGTTTCAGTAATATCAACCAAGTCTACAATCGGAACTAAGTTACCTTGTTGCGATTTCACTTTTAGCTGTGAAATATCTTGAATAGTTGACTTTTCCTTTTCATCTAAAGCCAATACTAAACCGATTTGATTTACAGCATCTTCGTCATATAAAACGGTTAACGGTCTGTTTGATAATGCCATATTCATCGTGTATGCAATTTGCTTTGGTGCTACACCGTAAAGCATTGCTTTTTCTTTGTCTATAGTGAATTGAAATTCTTTTTGATCTGCTTCTACCATCCAATCCACATCAACAACATCTTCTGTGTTATTTAAAATGTTTTGAACTTCGTTAGCAATCTCCATTTGCTTATCATAATCAGGACCGTAAATTTCAGCCACTAAAGTTGATAATACTGGTGGACCTGGTGGTACTTCAACAACCTTAACATTCGCATTATATTTTGAAGCTATCTTTTGAATTTCGGGACGTAATAATTTTGCAATATCGTGAGATTGCGTACTTCGCTCTCCTTTATCAATTAAATTCACTTGTATATCTGCCATATTGCTTCCACCGCGTAAATCATAATGACGTACTAAACCATTAAAAGTAATTGGCGCCGAAGTCCCAATATAATTTTGATAGTTAACCACTTCTGGTCGCGTTGATAGGTATTGCGAAATTTCTTGAGCAACAACTGCTGTTCGCTCTAAGGTTGTCCCTTCTGGCATATCAATCACTACCTGAAATTCGTTTTTGTTATCAAACGGTAACATTTTTACAACTACCGAATTGGTAAAAAACATCACCATTGTTCCCATTAGCAAGATGAAAGTCAATCCTAAAAACAACCAACGTTTTGAAGAACTTTCAATTAACGGACGTTCAAATTTTTCGTAGAATTTGTAAATTTTAGTGTCTTCTAATGGCTTCTTAGGCTTTTCTGCTACGCCTTTCTTGTCTTTTTCACGCAAGAAAATATAACCTAAATATGGTGTAATAGTTAAGGCAACAAATAATGATAATATCATCGCAATAGACGCTCCGATTGGCATTGGCGCCATATATGGTCCCATTAATCCAGACACAAACGCCATAGGCAATACCGAAGCAATTACAGTGAATGTTGCCAAAATAGTTGGATTACCTACTTCGTTAATGGCATATAAAGCTGCTTGTTTAAATGGTAAGCGTTTCATTTTAAAATGCCTATGCATATTTTCGGCAATGATAATGGAATCATCTACCACAATACCAGTTACAAATACTAACGCAAACAAGGTAATTCGGTTAAGTGTATAATCCAACATATAGTAGCTTAACAGCGTTAATGCGAATGTAATTGGCACCGATAAAAACACGACCAATCCACCACGCCAACCCATTGCCAACATCACAACAAATGTTACTGCGATGATAGAACCAATAAGATGCAATAGTAATTCTGACACTTTATGAGACGCTGTTTCACCATAGTTTCTAGTAATTTCTACGTGAACATCATCAGGTATTAAAGTTTTACGTAAATGCTCTACTTTATCAATAATGACATCTGCAATTTTCATCGCGTCTGCACCTTTACGTTTGGCTACAGAAATAGTTACAGCTGGATATTCTGATTTATAATCGCTCGCTTTTTCGCTAGCTTGACCAAAACCAAGACTAACGTAATTTTGTGGCACTTCTGGACCATCTATAATTTTCGCCACTTGCTTTAAATAAATTGGCTGATTTTTCTGAACACCAACGACTAAATTTTCAACATCGGTCATCGATTCTAAAAACTTACCAGTGTTTACAACAAATTCGGTATCATTTTTATCAAAAGTTCCGCTATTTAATTGAGCGTTGTTGGCTTTAATCATTTTAGAAACTGATAAAAAGTCTAAGCCTGCACTCGCTAATTTGTCTTTATCTAAAACGACACGTATTTGACGTTCTCTTCCACCTATTTTGTGCGTAATGGCTACGTCATTCACTTTTTTAATTTCGGCTTCTAATTCTTGAGCCATTTGCCCTAATTGGAAATCGTCATAATTCTCACTCCATAACGTCAATCCTAACATTGGCACATCATCAATAGCACGTGTTTTTACTAACGGAAACGTTACGCCTTCCGGCATTTGATCCATATGCTTATTGATTTCGTTGTATAATTTCACAAAAGAACGCTCAATATCTTCACCCACATAAAACTGAACGATGACCATTCCCTGCTCTTTCATAGATGTAGAATACACATATTCCACACCTTTTATATTCGAAATTAATTGCTCTAAAGGCTTGATCACTCTAGACTCGACCTCGGTTGGACTTGCGCCAGGATAACCAACAAAAATGTCTGCCATAGGCACATCTATTTGCGGCTCTTCTTCACGAGGAATTAGAAACGAGCTGTACACACCAATGACCATAAAAACAATCATTAAAAGCACTGTAAGCTTGGATGTCATAAAGACTTTGGCAATTTTTCCTGCTAAACCTTCTTTCATTTTTTCTTGAATTTCTTGTTAATGCTTACCGCGATTGCTTATTGAATATTGATTTTTGCTCCGTTATACAACTTTCCTTCAGCTGAAACGATATAACTTTCATTGGCATTTAAACCAGATAATACTTCCACTTCATTTCCAAATGCTCTACCTAAACGCAGCCAACGCAAAATGGCTGTATTACTTTGGCTTACCGTATAAACTCCACTTAATTGACCGTTGTTTACAATAGCTGCTTTTGGTATTAAAACCGTTGAAGTTTCAGCTTTTCTCTCTACAGGAAATTGTACCGTTGTGAACATACCTGATAGAATTTTTGCATCGGTTTTATCTAATGCTATTTTCACTAAATATTGTCCGCCTGTTTGTGCTGCAGATGTACTTACTTCGGTTACTTTTCCAGAAATAGTTTGGTTAATAGATTTTACATTTACACTTACTTTTGAATCTTTTTTTATTTCTGAAATTTCGGTTTCTGGAACCATTGCAACCACTTCAAAATCGCCTGGTGCTTCTATTGAAATTAAAGGCAGACCTGGATTTGCCATGTCTCCTTTTTTTACATTTTTGCTTGTAACAACTCCGCTAAAAGGTGCTGTAATATTGGTATAAGCAAATTGTGCATTAATTTCGTTTTTCATTTGTTTTGCAGCTTCAAGACCTGCTTTTGCCATCTCGTAATTGGCTGTCATATCATCCATTTCTTTTTGAGAGGCACTGTTTTGAGCAAATAGCGACTTAAAACGCTCGTAATCTTTTTTAGCGTTATTAAAAGCTGCTGTAGCTTTTGTAATATTTGCATTTACCTGAGCCTTTTGCGCTAGTAAATCAGCATTATTAATTGCTACTAACAATTGTCCTTTGCTTACTTTATCGCCAACATTTACAGGTACGTTATTGACGTAACCCATCATTCTTGTACTTAAATTAGCACTGTTTTCGGCTTGAATTTTTCCGCTTACCGCTAAAAATGGACTGTCATTATTGTCGCTAACCTGTGCTACTTTTACTGGAATAGCTGGCGAGTTGTCTGCAACTGCTTTTTTGTCTTCGCTACCACAACTTAACAATCCTAGTAAAGTGATAACGGCAAATAATTTATGTATAGATAATGTCTTCATTTTAGTTTATGGTTAAAAAATTTAAATACGCTTTTGTGCTATTATATTCAAAAATGGTTTGGTAATATTCGAGTTCTTTTTGTGCAAATTGTGTTTCTGCAATAAGCAAATCTGTTGTTTTTTCTAAGCCTTCTTTAAATCGGTTTGTTCTAATTCTTAAAGCTTCTTTAGATTGCTCCATGGCTAATTTTGATAACTCTAGTTTACTTTCCATATCCTGAAGTAATCGCTTAGTTTTATTCAGTTCTAATTGACTTTTGGAAACATATTGCTGATACTCTAATTTTGATTTTTCTAGAGTAGCCTTAGATTTTTTGGCTTTTCCAAAACGTTTGGTACCTTGAAGGATGTTCCATTTTAATTCGGCACCAACCAAATAACCATCAGCACCAAACTGAAATAAACTATCGTCATACAATTGATAACTACCAAAGGCATTCAATGTTGGTAGAAATGTCATTTTATCTGACTTGTACATAGTTTCTCTTGAATTGGCTGCTAATTGCATCGCTTTTATGTCAGCGCGTTCTTCATTAAGACTTTTATCCGTTTCTAAAACGGTCGTTTCCAACTGCAGAGAGTCCTGAGGTTTTAAAACGACATCTGAAGTATCATTCATTAAAAATGATAAGTAGTTTGAAGCGTTTTTTACATTACTCCTTGCTGTTTGTAATTGATTCTTTACCTCTGTTACTCTCACTTCAACCAAAAGCACATCAGATCTTTGCAAATAGCCTTGGTCAAAACTGTTTTGTGCCAATTTTAAATTTGCCTCTGTTGCTTCTAACGCTTTTTCTAATACAGCCACAGCCTTATATGCCAATTGCAATTGCATATAGGCATTTTCGACTTCAAAATTCACATAATCCTTAACTCTGTCTGTTTGCAAAGCCATGGCTTCCATTTTATACTTCGCGGCTTTACGTTGGTAAAACCCATCCATATTAATTAAGGGTTGCTGAAACTCAAAAACCGTAGCATAATTTTGAATTTGACTAGGATTGTTTAACGCATCTGGATTAAAATCTGCTTGAGTTACAATCTCTTGATTTAGCTTAGATCCAAATGCCATTAATGGATTTGTTGTAGCTATTGCAGTATGAGACACACTAATGTTTGGTAAAAACACAGCATTGGTCTGTCTGTAATCTGCTTTGGCCTCATTAAAAGCTTCAACCGAAATCTTTATCTGTTGATTTGCCTCTGAAACCCTATTTAATACTTCTTCTTTAGAAATAGGTTGTATTTCCTGAGCATTATAACTAGATATAAAACCTATACAAATGAAAGTGATTAGATATTTTAGTTTATACATGTTGCATTTTAATTTATTTCAAAATTAAGGCGAGCTTTAGTTTTACTTAGTAACAAAGGTTACTAAAGCAAGAAGCACCTTTAAAAAAAGATGCTTCTTAACACTAACCAAAAAAACTAGTTAACCAAACTAGTCGACCTTTCGCGTTCCACCATGTCCTCCTGCAACAACAATCATTATTTTAATACTCAAATAAATGAATTTAAAAAACTGTAAAATAGGATTCATCATTTTAAAACGCTGATATTTTGAAATTCTTTGTGTCATAATTTTTAATTTTTTATTCAGGAATCAACCACCAAAATGGACGCATTTTTGCTTTGTATATAAAGGCATAATGCAATGCCAATTTTAGCCAATGACCTGCCAAGCCAATCTCTCCAAAGGTTTTCCCTAATTGTCGCCCTTGTGTTTTTGGATATTTCTTATAATCTGGCACAATCGGATACGTTGTAATACTTACTCCACTACCTTGTGTCATTCCATAACCTGCAGAAGCGATACAAGCTGCTCCCATGTTTCCTAAACTACCTTTGTGGTGCAGTGACTCTTTACCAGATTTTATACTATCAATAATATTATCTGCCACTAATTTTGCAGTAATACCAGATGGCATACCTGTACGAGGTGGCGACGGAGAAATGGCTGTACCATTTTTACTCTGTCTTGGTTGGGATATAGCATGTGGAGGTGCAAATGCTATACCTGGTGCAAAAATGTTTTTATAGTTTGGATTTTGATAGGTTTCTGGCCAATCTTGTACAGTCCATTCTTCATATGGTTTTGAAGAATAATCAGCATCCACAATCATAAAGCCTTTAAACAACTTTTCTGTAATGTCATTATTATTTTTATCATAAGCTTTAAAACCATGACCTGAAAATGCAGGAATTAACATTGCAAAATCATAGGTTTCGTTTTTAAACTCACCGTCAAGATTTTCGTAATGCGCAATTCCATCTTCAATTTTATTAACACCTGCTCCTAAAATCCATTTTATGCCTCGATCCTCAAAAATCATTTCTACCATTTCACTAGACTTCATGGTCATGCCATGATAACTCATTAGCATACCATCCATACCAAAGTCTCCTAAATGATATTCATTAGATATCCACGTAATTTCAGCATTATCTCTTACATCATGACGTCTTAGTTCTTGCTCTACATTGAGAATGTATTCAAAAGCAGCGCCTTGACATGTTGCTTTTCCGTGTCCAGTACCGATAAGAATTTTAGCTTTTTCTCCTGATTTTAGTTTTTGAATTACTGCGTTTAAACCTTCCCATGCATGCTCTGCATGACCATAAGTACAAACAGAATACACTTTATTTTCTCCTGGAATTAATCCTTCGGTCGCTTCAAAATTTAGTTTAGGACCAGTAGCATTTATTAAATAATCATAGGTTATTTTCTCAGTTGTTCCTTTTTTATCACCAAATACATACTCCGACAGTACATAAGGTTTTGACTCCTTTGCATCTCCTTCCGGATGAAAAGTAATTGCTTTAGCCTGTTTATATGTAATTCCTTTTTTCTTGTATAAAGGTGCCAAAGGAAAAAGTACTTGTTTAGATTTCATTCTACCAATACCAACCCAAATATTAGATGGTATCCATTGATAATTACTGTTAGGCGATACTACAACAACTTCGTGCTCCTTTGATAGCTTTCGTCTTAAGTGAGACGCTGCTACATGCCCTGAAATTCCGGCTCCTAAAACAACTATTTTTGACATGATATTTTTCTATATGAATCAAAGTTAAAGCCAATTCAACTTCTAGATGGTTACAATTGTTACATAAAAAAAGCACCTTAATAGGTGCTCTTTTCATAAAAACAGTTATTGCTCATACCTTAATAACTGGTATCGTCTAGTTTCACTTTACCATGAAATGTTTTATATAAAAATAAAAAGTATCCTGCCAAAAGTGGAGCGCCTATTAGTACAATGGTTAACATAATGCCTAAAGATTTCTGAGAAGAAGCTGCATTATAAATAGTAACACTATACTCTGGACTAATTGTAGAAGGTAACAATACTGGATATAACTGAAATGCTACCAGCATTAATAAAAATGCCATAATCAATGATGAAAATATCAAAGCATGCGAATACTTCTTCTTAGAGACCAACCTTGGCACATTTGCTACTGCTAAAAACGCCAAAATGGGCAAAACAAAAAATACAGGTTGCTCTTTAAATTTATCGGTTACGCCATGTAGAAATGTTAGCGTGTATAAAGATGTAATGGCAAAACTTATAATAAAGAATATCATACCTTTTTTAAGTAAAAAGGACAATCTGTCATGTAGTCTACCTTCAGTTTTTAATAGTAGAAAAATAGCACCTTGTGTCATAAAAATAGATAAGGTGGTAAATCCTACCATCAAGGCATAAGGATTTAAAAACGAAAAGAAAATACCTCCTTTATATTCAAAATTTTCATGAAGCTCAAAGCCTTGTAACACATTACCCAAAACAACACCAAGAAGAAATCCGATTAAGGTATTGGATACAAAATAGATAATATCCCAAGTTTTTCGCCACCATTTCATTTCTTCTGCACTTCTAAATTTTATGGCAGCAGAGCGCAACACCAATAGCATTAAAAACAGCATGAATGGAATATAAATTGCTGATAACATAGTGGCATACATTACTGGAAATCCTGCAAATAATGCACCTCCACCTATAATTAACCACACTTGGTTAGCATCCCAAAGCGGACCAATGGCATTAATAGCAATACGCCTACTTAAGTCTTTTCTTAAAAATAAATGCCATGCACCAGCACCATAATCAAAACCTTCTAAAATAGCATAACCCGAAAATAACAAGCCTACAACTAAATACCATAATGTTGGATAATCTATACCTAAAAATGTTTCCATAGTACTGCTATTAAGTGTATTTTAAAAATTCATCTGGGTTTTCAGCTTCATTATATGGTCCGTGTTTTATCTTTTTATTTAAAGAATAAAGAAACAGTAAAAATAATATTGCATATACCACTAAAAACAAGATTAAAGAGAATAAAATTTGATTTGCAGAGACTTCTTGAGAAAAAGCTTCACTTGTTTTTAAGTGACCATAAACTACCCAAGGTTGTCTACCCATTTCGGCAGCAAACCAACCAACTTGATTTGCTATTTGAGGTAATAACACCGAAAATGCAAATATTTTAAGTAACCATTTTTTATCGAACAACTTTCCACGCCACCATAAATAAGAAGCGTAAAGGGTTAATCCTATTAAAAACATACCAATAGAAATCATGATATGATAAAACTGAAATACTGCATTAACTTGTGTTGGAATTTCATCTTTTGGAAATGCATTTAAACCTTGTATTGGCTCTTCAAAATCTTGATGTACCAAAAACGATAAACCACCAGGAATACCTAATCCGGTAACTTTTTGTGATTCGTCATCTACCCAACCAAATAAATACAAATCAGCTGCTGAAGATTTATCATAATGCCCTTCCATAGCTGCTAATTTTGCAGGTTGATTAACAGCTACACCATCTGCAGAACTATGTCCTGAAACTAATTGTGTTAGTGATATAATTGTTGCCACCAACAATGAGATTTTAAAGGCTTTTTTAGAGATTTCTACATATCGTCCTTTCAATAAATAATACGCATGTACACTCAATACCATAAAAGCACCAGCTAAAAATGCGCCTTGCCATACATGAATAATTCTATCTACACTCGAAGGATTAAAGACCATAGCCCAAAAATCGGTGACTTCTGCCCTAGCAGTTAATCCTTCACCAACAATATGATATCCAGCTGGTGTTTGTTGCCAGCTGTTAGCTACCACAATCCAAACCGCAGAGAACATAGATCCCAGAAATACACCTATAGTTGAAATGAAATGTACTTTTGGTGACACACGATTCCAACCGAAAATTAAAATCCCTAGAAAGGTACTTTCAAGACCGAAAGCAAATAAACCTTCTGCAGCTAAAGCACTACCAAAAATATCTCCTACATATTTGGAATATACAGACCAGTTAGTACCAAATTCAAACTCCATGATGATTCCGGTTGCAACACCAATACCAAAGGTTATGGCGAATATTTTCAACCAAAAACGTGTTAAAATTTCATACTGTTTTTTACCTGTTTTTAGGTATAAGCCTTCAAAAATCACCATGATTAAACCTATACCAATACTTAAAGGTGGATAGATATAATGAAAAGCTACTGTGAAGGCAAATTGGATTCTGGCAAGGATTTCGGTATCCATAATTGTGAATTTAAAACAAAAATACGATTGACTTTAGATGTAATCTGTAATAAATATTACATAATTGAAATTTTAACATTTTTCGGAAATAGTGCTATTTAAAATTGGATACTGCTTCACTTAAATCGTATACTTTAATATTTTTCTTTAAGTTAGAAACTATACTACTTCCGGCAGCACTTCGGTATCCTCCTGCACAATGCACCACAATAGGCTTATCTGTAGGAATATCCTCTTCAGAATCTCTTAATTCATTTAGTGGGATAGAAATGGCACTATCGAAGATTTTACCCTCTTCTACTTCACTTTTATTTCTAATGTCTATTATGGTATAATGGTCTGGATGACTTTTAAAATCCTCTAAGTCAATTTTATCTGTAGATTCAAAATTTGAATCACCCAAAGTTATTAAACCTAGAAGTTGTTTTTCGTAACCAATTTTTGCAATTCGGTGTAGAATTCCGTCTTTGTCTTCTACTGAATTTAAAACTACGTAGAATTGTTCTTCAGGTTGTACTATAGAACCTAACCAAGTTTCTAGTTTATCATTTTCGGTTTCGGCTATAACATTTATACTTCCTGCAATGTGATTCTTTTTAAAATCGTCTTGATTTCTCACATCAATAATCAAAGAATCACTATCAAAATCTTCTACTCTAAAATGGAAATATGGTTGTGCGATATTAGCTTCATAATTATCTGCTCCAGTTTTATTAATGTCTACATTAAATCCAAAGTACGAAGGAATAAATGGTTGATCTTTTAAAATATGATCTACGAATTCATCCTCAGTTAAATTTTTGAATGCCCAATTTTCTTGTCGCTCTCTACCTAATGTACTTGAAGCATCAGTACTCATATTCTTTCCACATAATGAACCTGCACCATGAGCAGGATAGACTATGGTATTATCTGGCAAATGGTTGAATTTTGTTTGCATGGTCTGATACATGCTTTTGGCTAACTCTTCTCGCTTAGCTTTCATATTCCCAGCTTTTTCGCGCAAATCTGGTCTACCTACATCACCAATAAATAAGGTATCTCCAGAAAACATTGCATAATCATCATTGTTCTGAGCGATAATTGTAATGCTATCTGGTGAATGTCCTGGTGTATTAATGGCGGAAAACACAGTTGTTCCTAAATTATATGTATCTCCATCATCAAAAGTTTTGTGAGGATAATTAGCACCAACCAATTTACTAACAAAAATATCTGCTCCTGTTTCCTTATGAATTTGCAAATGGCTACTTACAAAGTCTGCGTGTGGATGCGTTTCGAAAACCGCTACGATTTTAGCATTATGCTGTTCTGCTAATTTATAATATGGTTTTGGATCGCGAGATGGATCTACCAAGGCCATCATATTATCGCTAATTATAGCGTAAGAATAGTGTGCTAAAGGTTTATCGTTGTATTGAATTATTTTCATTTTATTTTCTTTTTATAGTTACTTTTTAAAATAAAAAAAACGGCCTTAACTGCTAGAAAAGACCGATTTTTTTAAGAGTATTTTATAAGTTTTTCTTAGCCAAATACCAATCTACTTTTTCTAATGTGTCATCATTAATTCTTTCATTTAACTCATCTAAAGTTTTTGGTGGTCCAACGATAACTTTATCACCTTTTTTCCAATCTAAAGGCATTGCAACTTTATGTTTATCTGAAGTTTGAAGTGCTTCTAAAGCTCTTAAAATTTCATCCATATTACGACCTACATTTAATGGATAGTACATTATAAGACGTATTTTTTTACTTGGATCTATAAAGAACACAGCACGTACAGCAGCCGTTTCACTTTCGTTAGGTTGAAGCATTCCGTATAACTTAGATACTTTCATGTCTAAATCGGCAATAATTGGAAAATCAAAGTAAACACCTGTATTTTCTCTTACGTTTTGTACCCAACCTAAATGTGCATGTATACTATCTATACTTAGACCCATAAGTTCAGTATTAAGCGCATCAAACTCTGCTTTTCGAGTTGCAAAACCACTCATTTCTGTTGTACAAACTGGCGTAAAATCTGCTGGATGCGAGAACATTACTACCCACTTGTCTTTTGCAAAATCTGAAAATTTAATTTTTCCTTTTGTTGTTACTGCTTCAAAATCTGGTGCTTGATCGCCAATTCTTGGCATTGCATAAACTTTTTCTATTGTTTCTTCACTCATGATAAATTGTTATTTAAATAATTTATTCAAAATTAAAAAACAATAGTTTAAAGCTATGTAACGAATGTTACGTTGAGGGCACATCATAATGAAGACCTTTATCAGGTTGTATTAAAAAATTTATGACAAAAGTCAGTAGGTTTATTTTACAATACGTATACTTTTGCAATGCATGAAAATAGGTACTTACTTTCTTTCTATACTTCTTGCAGCTCTTATACTATCTAATAGTTTAAGAGTGTCTATTACCTATGCTTACTATAAGCTTGATCCTGTTGGGTTTATAGAAGCGCTCTGTGAAAACAAAGACAAACCAGAATTACAATGTAACGGTAAATGTCACCTTAAAAAGGTAGCAGAATCGCAAGATAGTAATGAGAAAACACCGGAAAGTATTGTAGATTTTAAAGAACTTATTTTAGTTTCTTATCCAAAAGAAGATATTAAGCAGATTACTGAGTTTGTTCTTAAAAAACAATCACCAAATTGTTATAATAATTTATATTCTTTTTTGAATACTGAAGATTGGTTTCATCCTCCACGAGTATAGTTTTCTTTTTTAAACGTAGATAATATCTACCCTTATTTTTTTAAAAATTATAATTATACTATAAATGAAAACATTGTATAGTGCACTGTTATGTGTACTACTTACTGCTGTGTCTTATGCTCAAAAAGAAACAGAGAAAGACACCTTAAATAAAAAAACAACAAAACTAAATGAGGTTATAGTTACAGGAAATAAAAATACCGATCCTGTACTAACAATAGTCTCCAACAAATATGTAGAGAATATTGTACAGCCTAAAAACGTAGCAGATTTATTCAATAATATTATTGGATTTTCTTCTATAAAACGAGGCAATTATGCCATTGATCCATCATTTAGAGCGTCTCAATACGAACAGCTTAATATTCAATATGATGGTGGAACCAAAGCGATGCATGCGTGTCCAAACCGAATGGATCCGATTACAACGCATATTATTCCTGAAGAGATTTCGAAAATTGAAATCATAAAAGGCCCTTATACTGTTAGGTACGGAGCTACGTTTGGCGGAGTCATTAACATGGTGACCCAAAAACCAAATTATTTAGATTATGGATTACATGGCAAAATCTCTGGAGGCTATGAAAGCAATGGTAATTCTTTTGTAAATATGGCTCAACTACAATACATACAAGAAAAGTATGACATTGTAGCGAATGCTGGATACAGAGATTTTGGCAATTATGAAGATGGTGATGGTACTGAAATTCCATCGTCTTTTAGAAGTACAGATTATGGTATAAAAGTTGGTTATAACTTTTCTGATAACCAACGTTTGCAAGCACATTGGAGACAGTCTTTTGGTAGAGATGTTTTACATGCCGCCTTACCTATGGATACAGACTATGATAATAGTAGTATTATTTCATTAGACTATAAACTAGATAATATTGGAAAGGTTATTAAATCTGTAAATGCAAAGGCTTACTACAGCTATGTAGATCATTTAATGACAAACACAAACAGGCCATCTTTTAATATGATGGAGGCAGCATCTAATGTTGATGCTACAACAACAGGTGGTAAAGTAGAGTTACATTGGCAACCTGTAAAAAGTTTAAATATCTTTTCAGGTATCGATATGCTTAATGTTGCCAGAGATGGTAATAGAGAGCGTTTAGTGAAAGTAATGAATGGAAACCCTTTGCCACAGCCTATGTTATTCACCGACAAAGTTTGGCAAGATTCATACATCAATGACTTAGGTGTTTTTACTGAGGCTAAATACAGTGTTAGTCCAAGTACAATTCTAACAGCTGGTATTAGATATGACAACGTCGTTTCAGACATTAAAGATCCTGAAGCAGATTTTGAGGCTATGTATGATTTAGAGAAACGAACAGAGCATAACATAAGTGCAACTGTTTCTGTCAAGAAAATCGTTTCAGACAACTTTACGATAGAAGCAGCTTATGGTCGTGGTGTACGCTCTGCAAATATGATTGAGCGTTTTATAAATCACTTTACTGTTGGACAAGATCCGTATGAATATGTTGGTAATCCTAACTTAGACGCTGAAGTTAATAACCAATTTGAAATCGGATTTAAAGGTTATGAGTCTCTAAAAAATGGCTTAGATGCCTTTAAGTATGAGGCGTCATTTTACTATTCATTTTTTGAAAATTATATCGTTGCCGTTGTTGACGAAAACTTAGACCGTAAGTTTATGCCAATGGCACAGCCACAGCATGCCAAAGTGTTTAGAAATCTTGATGAAGCTTATAAAACTGGATTTGAAGTTAAAGCCGAATTAGATTTTCTTAATGATTATTTTGTAAAAGGTGAGTTTGCCTATGCATATGCAAAAAACAAAGATTTAAATGAGTCTTTACCACTTACACCTCCTTTTACAACACGATTTTCAGCAGGTATTAAAAAAGAGAAGTATTGGGCAAATTTACAATACAACTTAGTATCTCAACAAGATAATATTTCTGAAAGTTTTGATGAAACTACTACTGATGGCTATCAAACATTAGATGCGCGTATTGGTATTAATGCTTTTAAGAATTTTACCTTAGGAGTTGCCGTATTGAATATTTTTGATGAAACATACAATAATCATCTCAATTTTTCATTTACCAATCAGACTGATTTTGGTCGTGTGCCAATTACTGAACCTGGTCGTAATTTTTCAGCATTTTTACAATATAGATTTTAAACATAAAAATTACGTAAGCGGTATAGTTTTTGAATGAATTAATACAAAATTGAAAATCCATGATACGATTAGTGATACTTAGTCTTTTGGTGTGTTCTATAAGTTTTTCTCAAGAGGATAAAAAATATAGCAAAGTCGAATCTAAGTACTTTAATAATTTATATAGTATTAATGATTCTATCTACAGATCTGAACAGCCTAGTAAAAAAGGGTTTAAAGAGCTAGAAGAATCTGGTGCTAAAACCATATTAAATTTAAGACGCTTACGTAGCGACTCTACAAAGGCTAGAGAAACAGATTTAAAACTAAAGCATATACCCTTAGCCACTAAATATATTACAGAAAATCAAATTCTCGATGTATTAAAAGTGATCAAAGATGCTGAAAAACCATTGGTAATTCATTGTTGGCATGGCTCTGATAGGACTGGTGTTGTTGTAGCTGCTAACAGAATGGTTTTTGAAGGTTGGACAAAAGAAGAAGCAATAGAAGAATTTCAAGAAAAGAAATTTGGGTATCATAAGAAGCGATATCCGAATTTGCTTAGTCTACTTGAAAATCTAGATATTGAATTCTTAAAAAAGCAATTAGATCTTTAATTCTAAAATCTAATACAATAAAAAGAGGCTTGATTAAAAAATCAAGCCTCTTTCTTTAGCCCAAAATTCAAGAAGAATTTCAAAATATCGCACAGCTAAAAAACCATGCAATACATAAAGTTAAATTAGTTTAGTTAGTTTCGTTACTGTCGTTTTTCTTTTTTCCGCCAGACATAAAATTAATAAGGACGCCTACTAAAATTACACAGACTAAAGCAAACACAGCTATCATTATTACTCCGTTGCTGTGGTCATATATTAGTAAAGAGTTGTTCATTGGTTAATCTATTTATCGTTTACAAAAGCTAAAGTAGCTTCAAAATTTTACAATAAAGATGACTTTTGTCAGTAAATAAAAAAGCATCTTAAAATTTTTCAAGATGCTCAGTTGCTATTAAATCAAAATTAAAGGATTGACTAGACCTCTTTTCCTTTCATCATTTTATTCCAGTATAAATATGGTAATCCGTATTTTTTTAGCATCCATAATCTCCAGTGCTCTTTCTCACTGTTAAAGACAAGCATTTGCTTAAGTTTAGGATCTGGAATGAAGTTATTATCATAATCAAATTCGGCTAAAATCATTTTACCATAGCCTGTCACTAACGGACAGGATGAATAGCCGTTATAAGATTTATTTCCTTTTTTGTCGTAGGCAATTAACTGACGAATGTTATCAGAAACCACAGGCACTTGCTTGCGTATAGCTGCACCTGTTTTTGCTGTTGGTAATGCAGCAACATCACCTAAACCAAATATGTTTGGATATTTATTGTGCTGTAATGTATGTATATCTACATCTAACCAACCTGCATCATTAACCAACGATGATTCTTTTACAAATTTTGGTGCAGTTTGAGGTGGTGCTAAATGAAGCATATCAAAAGGCATTTCAATAATTTGCTCACCAGACATTACTTCTCTGAGCTCATTATCTTCATTAATCACACACTTATTTTCGCCAGTACCAACACCTTTAAAAGTTACTATTTGGTTTTCTCCATCAATTTTTATTGGTGCATAAAAGGGTTTAAAGTGAATACCATACTTACTAATCACCTGCATTAAACTCTCTCTAATTTCCTTAACGCCAAAAATTACAGAACCAGGCGTTGCAAAAACCACATTGCTCTTATTTTTAAGACCATTCTTTTTAAAATAGTCCGCTGCTAAATATGCTATTTTTTGTGGTGCTCCACCACATTTAATTGGTGTTGTGGGTTGTGTAAAAACCGCATTACCGCCTTTAAAATTTCTTAAAACTTCCCAAGTATGTTTTGGGTCCGTATAATTACTACACACTACACCTTTTCCTAAAGATTCTGTTAAACCTTCTATGAGTGATGTATCCATTACCAATCCAGGAGATACAATTAAATAATCGTAAGTAATATCACCGCTTTCTTTTGTAGACACTGAATTTCCTTCAGGATTAAAGCCTGTTGCATAATCTTTAATCCAATCCACACCATAAGGCATTACAGAAGACATTGGTCGTTTTGTTTTTTCAAAATCATAGGTTCCTCCACCTACAAGTGTCCATGCTGGTTGATAATAATGCCACTCGGCTGGCTCTATTAAACCAATATCCAAGGATTTATCTTTGGCTAATAAGTTGGCAGAAGTCATAATACCTCCAGTACCTCCACCAATTACTAAGATTTGATAGTGAGATTTCATAAAATGTAAAACAATTAGTTAGTGTTAGTTAGTTAAAAATCAATTCGTCTAAAATTAGATTCTTTTAAATGAATGAGTGTAACTTTTGTTACATAAGCACTAATTTATTGATAAAATATCAAAATTCAACTATATTTTTTATTAGACAACTAATAAATTAACTTATATAATGAAGAATTGACAAAACATGTTATAAATGAAAATAAATAGATGACCTTTAAACTGAAGAACAGAAAACAGAACTTTATCGTTTACTTAAAATCTAATCGTTACTGGTGATGAGATTTATTAAATCGTCTTTTTGAAGTAAACCAGATTGTCGCCAAACTTGCTCGCCATTTTTGAATAACATGAGAGTTGGTACACCACGCACTTGATATCTAGCAGCTAAGGCCTGATTTTTATCAACATCAATTTTTATAATAGAGACTCTACTACCAAGGTTATCCTTAACTTGTTTAAGGATAGGAGTCATCATTTTACAAGGTCCACACCACTCTGCAAAAAAATCGACTAAAACGAGTTTATCTTTATTTATTATGTCTGAAAACTTGCTCATACCTAAACTTTTAATTCTTTTTAAAAGATACATTCCAAATACCTCTTACATGGTTTTCTGAATAGCCTATAGCTTTATCTTCAGGATATAGTAAAGTTAGTGATTTTAAAATATCTGGCTTAATATTAGTTTCTGCTTTACCATGGCATTGTAGACACATTGAATTTGTTACAATCGGATAGTACACATGGACATCGTCTTCTGTTTCCTTTACAATTGGATTGACTTCCTTTTTCTCTGAAAGAAGGTTTTTAAAAGTTTCAATATAATCCAACTCTTCTTTATTGGCCTTATTTTTTTGATTTCGTGGTTTATCACTTATACGCTTAATGTTAGCATTATGAACTACAGCCATACTATCGGTCAATGGATACGCTCTAACATTACAAAATTCTAAGGCTTCTAATGCGCCTTTATTTTGAATTGTACCCATAAGGTTTTTACCCAAAACTGCTTTGGTGGTTAAAGCATACTTTAGACCTCTTTCGCCATAAGGTAAATCTCCATAACTGGTTTGTGCTTGTTGCTGATGTTTTCCTTTACCATGTCCCATGCCTTTGCCTCGACCATTTCCGTTGTGTTTTCCTTTTTCTTCATTAAAATGATCTTCGAACCATTCTGGTTGGTCGATGTCAAAATCAAACATGTAGTCAGCAATTTTTTCAATGGTCTCTTCTGGAAAAGCTTGTTTTGGCATTACTCCAAAGCGTCTAACAGCACCACGCATTTTGGCATCAGCCTCGTTTGGATTTTTTATCCAAGCTTGAATATCTTCAATAAATTGCTCTTTAGAAGTTTCATCCTCAATATAATGCTTTTTTATAGCTATCATTGGTGGCCCAATTCTATCATCATGACTGGCAGTTGGACTATGGCAAACGTAGCAGTTGGTTTCCATCAATTTTTTACCTGGATGATTATTGGCCTGCATGTTTTTTTCAAATGCAGATAGGTCTTTATTTTTGGAGTTATTGCAACTCAAAATAAAGACAGAAATGAATAGTATTAAAATGTACCTCATGTTGAAATTACTAATATCTTAATATACCTCCTTTTAAATCATAGATTTCAGTAAAGCCCATAGCTTCTAACTTCTTAGACGTTTGTCTGCTTCTACTTCCACTACGGCAGTATACATAAACAGCTTTATCTTTATTCAATTTATTAAACTCTACGTTGAATTTTCCAGAGAAAAAATCTATGTTTTTTGCACCTTTTATATGACCTCCTTTAAACTCTGGTGGTGTTCTAACATCTATAAGTTGAACGTTTTTGTTTTCAACTTGCGCTTTAAATTCCTCTGGTGACAATAGTTTTATGGCATCACTCTGTGATGTTTTAGAACCAAATAATGAAGCAAAAAATGACATAAGAATAATTTTTATTTTTAACTATCGTAAAATTAGTTGTTTAACCTTTGGTGTAGCGTAACCTATGTTACACAAAAGGCATGTACTACAATAAAGAGTACATGCCTAATTAATTACAACTTAAGGGTTTTTATTTTAATGTTGATGGACACACATAATCTGTTGTTGGTATGTCCGTGTTCTTAATAGCACCATAACCGCCTGCTACGTCTACCAAATTATGTATACCTCTACTTTTTAGAATTGAAGCAGCTATTACAGATCTATATCCACCTGCACAATGCACATAGAAGGTTTTATCTTCTGGAAATTCGCTTAGGTAATTATTTAAATAATCTAGTTGTGTATTCTTAGCTCCATCCACATGTTCAGCAACATATTCACCTTCTCTTCTAACATCAAAAACAACATCCTTTTTATCTTCAAAGTCCTTTGCAAATTCTTCAGCAGAAATTGAAGTTATCATGTCGATTTCCATATTGGCAGCTTTCCAAGCTTCGAAACCTCCATCCAAGTAACCTATAACATTATCAAAACCAACTCTAGATAATCTGGTAACCACTTCTTCTTCTCTTCCTTTTGGCGCTACCAATAAAATAGGCTGTGTAACGTCTACGATTAATGCTCCTACCCATGGCGCAAAATTACCATCGATACCTATAAAAACAGAACGTGGAATATGTCCTTTAATAAACTCTGATTGATGACGAACATCTAATACAATAGCTTCAGTTTCGTTAGCAGCAGCTTCAAAAGCTTTTGGTGATAATGGATTTTGAGCTTTATCCATAACCTTGTCAAAGCTCTCGTAACCTTTAATATTCATTAGCACGTTCTGTGGAAAATATCCTGGTGGCTCTGTTAAACCGTCTAAAAGTTCTTCTATAAACTCTTCTCTGGTCATATCTGCTCTAAGTGCATAGTTTGTTTTCTTCTGGTTACCAAGTGTATCAGTAGTTTCTTTACTCATGTTTTTACCACATGCAGATCCTGCTCCATGATTTGGATACACAATTAAATCGTCACTTAATGGCATTATTTTATTACGCAAAGAATCGTATAAATGAGACGCTAATTTATCTTGAGTAAGTTCAGCTACTACTTTTTGTGCTAAGTCTGGTCTACCAACATCACCAATAAATAATGTATCACCTGTAACAATACCATGTTCTTTTCCGTTTTCGTCTATCAATAAATAGGTTGTACTTTCCATAGTATGACCTGGTGTATGGATGACTTTAACTTTGTAATTACCTACTTCAAACACCTGACCATCTTCTGCTACGATAGCTTCGTAGTTTGGCTTTGCAGTTGGTCCAAATACAATTTTAGCTCCTGTTTTTTCTTTAAGATCTAAATGACCTGAAACAAAGTCTGCATGAAAATGCGTTTCAAAGATATATTTGATTTTTGCATCGTCAAGCTTTGCTCTTTTAATATATGGCTGAACCTCTCGAAGCGGATCAAAAATAGCGGCTTCACCATTACTCTCTAAGTAATAAGCTGCATGCGCTAAACAACCTGTGTAAATCTGTTCTATTTTCATTATTATTTTGGTTAATGTGAATAAATTTCATTCAAATTACTAACACTTCGAAAAATAAGCTGTAACAAAAGTTACATTGTTAATTCCTTATAAATAATGTAGATACCCATTATTAAAACGAACCAACCGAAGCCTTTTTTTAGCTTTTTACCTTCAATAAAATTAGATAGGTAAATCCCTAAAAATATTCCAATAACAGATATGGATGTAAAGGTTAAAAGGAATGTCCAATCAATGTCTAAATTTTCAACATCACCAATAAAGCCAATCAATGATTTTATAGCAATAATGAGTAATGAAGTAGCTACAGCTTTTTTCATTGGGAGCTTGGCTAGTAATACCAATGCAGGAATAATTAAAAATCCACCTCCTGCTCCAACGATTCCTGTAATAACACCAACGATTATACCTTCTGTAACGATTAATGGATAATTAAAAACTACTACGGAATCAGAAACTGCTTTAGCCTTTTTATTCTTAATCATAGATACCGAAGCAACAAGCATAACGATGGCAAAAAAGATCATAATACCTATGTTTTTTGTAACCAAGAAATCACCAACTCTAAACAACTCTTCTGGAATTGCTGGTACCAAATATTTTCTTGTAGTATAAACGGCAATAAAAGCTGGTATAGCAAAAACAATGGCTGTTCTAAAATCTACTAAGCCCTTCTGAATATTTCTTATAGCACCAACCAAAGAAGAAACACCAACTACAAAAAGAGAGTATGCTGTTGCCGTAACAGGATTTACAAACAGTAAATAGACCAAAATAGGAACAGTTAAAATAGAGCCTCCACCTCCAATGAGACCAAGAACAATACCAATAATTAAAGCTCCTATATAGCCAAAAATTTGATTTAAATCCATAAATAATTTAGTTAGTGAAAGTTCAAAGCTAATAGAGAACTAAACTTATATACGTAACAATTGTTACAATGTAGTAATTGTAGACCAAAGATTAATTTTTATAGTCAACTGATTAATTTTAATTTGACGAAATAAATGCGTATTTTCTTCAAAATACGCAATTTATCGTATGGTTTCATTAAGTAACTTTTTTGATTTTTGTATAAACTTTAACATCATGAAGAACCTACTAAGCCTTATTATTTTAGCAATATTTAGTTTAAGTATTTCTGCACAAGAGATAGATTTTGTAAATGCACCTGTTAATCCTATTGGATTTAAACAGAAAAAAGAGCATTATAAATTGAAAGGTGATATATATGCATCTGAGGGAAAAATCTTTGATAGAAAAGGTAACCTTGTATATAATTTTGGAACGAGATATTATTATGACAATTCAGGTCGAATAACAGGAAACAACTACAATGATGAGTTTGAATATGACTACCGAGGAAATATTATTCGTTTCAAATACCCATCTGGTTCTGAGTATAATTACCAATTCAACAGCAAAAACCTATTAACATACGAGAAAAACACCTATGGTGATGAAAAGACCTATAAATATGATAGTCAAAATCGTGTAACTGAAATGGTACACAAAAAAAAGGGCGTACTAAACCTAACCAAATATTTCAGCTATGAAAAAGCAGGTAATATTATAATAGTGACTACAAGAACTGCATATGCTGATGGAAGACCAAATTATACAAGTAAAGTACATTATCGCAATGGCTATTTAGTTAAGGAGGAAGTAACATCAGGTATTTATGAATACGTTGTAGAAACTGATTCTAATGGGAATAAGATTAAATTCTATGACGCAAATAAAGAAGACCCTAGAGTATTTGAATCTTATAATCGATATTATAGCGATATCAACAAACCGCTAAAAATAGAACTTGGATATTATATTCCTGGTGGTCTTAAAACAGGGAATAAAAAAGAGGCTGTTTACATTAATGGAAATCATGCTAAAGATATAGCTATAAGCAAAGGTATGAAGCCCAATGAAAAAGTAATATACGATGGTCTTACAGAAACCTATTATTCTGTTCCAGACTTTATAGACACAAATCACACTTTAGATACTCGTGTTCCTGTTACAACTGTTCTGTCTAAAAACTTACCATATATTAACTATGCTTACGATGGAAAGTTCATTAACTATGTTCATGGTTACAACAGAGTAAAATCAAGAGAGTTTTCTTTCATTGGCCCTCACATGATTGACTACCGCATAGATAAAAGTAACGGTATTACTTATATTATTGATGACTATAAAAACATTAAGTACAAGGAAATAAAACCAATGCGTGTTTTTACGACCGATACGTCTTCAATAGTTTATAACCGTAATCTAGAAACAGAGAATTTTTATGTTGTGGTAAAAGGGAAGCATATTGATTATAAAAAAGCAACGTTTGAATATCTAGAAAACGGAGATCCTGTTATTTCTATTGATAACAAACCTATGTACGTTCTTAATGGTTTTGCAGCAGCAAGAGAAAATAAAGTTTTTAAAGGAAGTCTTTATAATAATGAACTGAACACCAATAAGACATCATCAACACAAGTAACAAATACATCTAAAACTACGAGTACAACATCTAGTAGTTCTAGTTCTTCGGGATACCAATGTATAGAAGGAGATTGCACCAATGGTTGGGGAAAAATAAAACTTCCAGATTCTGAGACGGAGTCTACATTTAGCAATGGTGCTCTTAATGGTGTTACTTACATAAGCTATTCTAATGGAGGTTCTTATCATGGTGAGTATAATGACAACAGACGTGATGGTACTGGGTTTTATTATTGGTCTTCAACAGGTAACACCTACATAGGACAATGGAAAAACGGCAAGCAAGATGGATATGGGTATGTTATTGATAAATATGGCAATATAAATAGTATGGGGAAATACGCAAACGGTGAGTTTGTTAAAAATCTGGGAACAGATTACAAGTCTAAAAAAGTTTCTGGTAATTGTATGGGAGATTGTAGTAATGGATTCGGAAAGTACACATACAGCAACGGAGACGTCTATATTGGTTTTTTTAACAACGGTTACCGTGCTCACATAGGTACATACTATTGGAAAAACAATAGTTCATACACAGGCGCTTACTCAACAAACGGAAAAAGAAATGGATATGGTAAATATACCTATGTAGATACTTCCGTTTATAAAGGTATATTTATTGATGATAAAATTGATGGCTTAGGAAAAATGAAATATGCCAAATCTGGTAATGTAGTTAATGGTGTTTTTAATAATAACGGAGCCAAGGTTAAGGATTATTAATAAACGATAGAGACTTATTGTCTTTGCTGATATAGAAAGTCATAAATCATTGATCCTAATTGCTATTTGAATAAGCTATTAGTTGTCACCAAGTATTATCTCTTCTATTTTTTTAAAGTTTGCTGTATTTGGTACATGTTTAGACCCTTTTAGTAGCAGAACTTTATGCAACGATGAAAAGATATTCTGGGCTCTTTTTATCATCTTTTTTCCTGGAAACATAAGGTCGTTTTCACAAGCAAAAATGGTAATTGGTGTTTTTATGCTTTTAGCTGAATCTTTAGATATTACTGGTAGTGGAGAGAAATCCATATTACAATGCTGAAATGTAAATGACATGTATTTTAATGCAAAATCATCATACTCTGAAAACAAAGCACCCATTACCTTTTTAATATACTTTGAGTTGTTAGTTTTTATAAACTTTTTTAAAGGTATAAACATTTTCCATAAACCTATTAAAGGATTACCATTTACAATATAAACTGGTGCAATAAGAAAGGCCTGTTTTATTAATGTTTCATTAAACTCTAAGGCCTTTAAACTAATAAAACCACCAAACGAAAAACCAACTAAAGTAACCTCTTTAAGTCCTAGTTTTATAATGATTTCTATCAGCCATTTCCCATAATCTAAAGACTTCATGTCTAATCTATTCTCAGCACTTTTATTGGGCTGTGCTAATACATCAATAGCATAGACACAATATTTTGAAGACAAACTTGGAAAAGACTCCAAAATTTGTGGCGCACAACCTCCAGTACCATGAATAAGCAGAAGTGGAGGCAAATTTGTATCACCAACACTTATGATATTGGTTATACCAAACTTGGTTTCTAATAGTTGTTCAGAATAATCTATTGAGAGGTCTTCAAGCTTTTGATGATATAGGTCTAAGATTTTTGATTTTCCTGCTTCCGATTTAAAAAACATAAAGTGTTAGTTTTGGATTGATGTTTGAAAAGGCTCTGTTTGAAAAATAGAATCTAATTGGTTGAACCATTTTTACTCTTTTCCTGTTTATTCAATTCAAATTCTTTTGTTCGCTTGATCTGTTCTTCAAGATTCCATTCAAAATCGAATCTATTCTTTAGAAAAATGGCAATAGAATCTAAACCAATTGCTGTTCTTCTTTTATCTATATTTTCTGGATCAAAAACTGGCCAAAGATTAAAACTTTTAGTTTCTGGATAGTACTTCATCTGTCCACCATAGATTTGTAAATCGCCTCGTTCAGTTGCAATTCTGTCTTCTGCTCTAACCAAAAAGCGTGGTTCTAACTTTTTGTCTTTTACAGCTTGTCTCATCATTGGAAGGTATTGTATTCGAACTTCATTATCTGAGTGTTGAATAACATTACATATAGTCCAATTACCACGTTCTCCAATCATATCTTTAGTTGGCCAACCATGTTTATCTAGAATTTTTTTCACTCTATCTTCATTAACTATATGATTTTTATCTATAATCAACTGCTGTTCTTTTACTAGCTCTGAGTCAACACCATGTACAGCCATTAAAGAATCTCTTAGTCTTATTGGCTCTTGTTCTGTTTTCCAAATGTCATCAATCAGTGCTATTAAGTTTTCTTCCTTAGCCTCTTTGGTTTTAGTAATACAAGAACTAAAAACTAATAACACTAAAAGAGTCAATAAGTAATATGGTTTTTTCATTTTCTTATACTTTTTAATTACTAGGTTCATTTATTGAACCTTATGTTATTATGTTCATTATTTTACAACCAGCTAAAGCCTAATCCTACATTAAAGATTACTGCATCTCTATGTGCATCACCATCTAAAGACGTACGCCCTAAAACTAATTTAGACTGAACATTAAGTGCAAAATTTTTCTTTTTATAAATCTCATAACCTGTACTTGCCATAACAGCACAACCAAAGTTCCAATCGTCATTTACATTGTCTTTAATATCATATAATGCTGGTGAATCTATAGCTAAACCAATTCCGCCATGAATCCACCATCTATCTTTTACCCAATATTGAACGGATGGAATAAAGCCACCAAAGTTTCTGTCATTATCTTGAAATTCGTATATATTTCCTGGCATAGCAACAGTAATGGCGAGTTTTTCGTTTAACATGTAACCAAACTTTAAATCTGGAAAAACGAATGTCCCTTGAGATTTGTCGAAGGTTTGAATACCCTCACTATCTTCTATACTGATAATACCTCCACCTACTACAAATTCGAAGATAAAACCATCTCGTTGTGGTATAGGTTCAGAATTTGTGTTTTGAGCATATGTTGTGCTAGATAATAATGCAAAGGCAACACAAGCCATTTTTAATACAATTTGTTTTTTGATTGTTTTCATTTTAATTGTTTTCATAATTGTTCGTTTTTTGATTAATAATTGATTGATGATTTTTAAATTCGAAGTGCAAACTTCCAGTAAAAAACAGATGTCTAAATATTAAAGTATCTGAACTGTTGACTTAGGATGATGAATTGTCGATTTTCTAATACATAGTTCTCTATAATTTTCAACCCATCATGTGATCTTTATTTATGAAAGCTGAAAACAGTTATTGTAAACAGGATATTTTATTTATTAGAATTCCAAATAGGTAAAGAAATACTACTGTTACCTGTAAACGTTATTTTTAAAGGAATTTCGGCATCTTTAATGCTTTCGCTGTTTACATCTCTACCTGTGCCGTAATTTATTTGAGCATTGTTGTTTTTATTGACGTTAACAACTACAACAATCCGACTACCTTTCTGTATTTTTTTGCTAATCAATTTAGAATTATCAAAAGACACTTTCGTCATTTCGTTCGGTATAAGTAAATTTCTATACTCTCTGTCTTTAGCAAAGCTAGCTCTACCAATATAATAGCTTAAATGAAAGTATTTGTTTTCTGGTGTTAATTGATAAACTATAACAGAATAGTCAACATCTTTTTTATTAATTGAAAACTCAAGATTTCCTGTAAAAGAACCATTCATAATAACATCTTCTTTTAGAGCTTCCGATTTAAAAATTAAACCATCGTTTAAGTTGATGTTGTCTTTTTCTAAAGGCCATGGATAATATTCGGTATTAGTCATGCTTTCTCTATCTTTAAAGTCAATCACCATTTCTATTTCGGAAGGATTCGATTTCGACTTTAACCCATAAAAACCATCTGTTTTTGTGTCACTTAAATGAAATTTTAAGGTGTCATTTGTCATGGCACTTAAACTCGGTTTATGCATCCAAGTATCTGTATCCATCACTTGAAAGTTTACTTTATCTTTTAAAATACTTGGTTTTTCTTTTCCGTTTAAAACATAATCAAACCATTGGTAAATAATATCTTCTTCAATATTGATTAATGCAGATTTGTCTAATTTGTAATTCCTTAAACTTTCTTGTGGCTTCGATTGTGCTGTCCAGTGATCATAAGGGCCAATTAATAAATAATGATTCGGATTTTTTGCGTATTTATGATGTTGATTGTAATAATACATCGCACCTCTTTGTGAGTCATCATAATAACCTGTAATCGTTAAAATTGGAATATCAACCTTAGCAAACTCCTCCTTGTACGGAATCATCTTTTTCCAATAATCATCATAACTTGGATGTTGCATGTAGGTGTTCCATAATTTGTTTACTTGGCCATCTAAACTGTCCAATTTGTTAAATGCAACACCGGTTTCGTACCATGTGTTTTTTAAGGTATTCCAACGATTAAAATCATTTGAAGCTTCAAAGTCTAAAAACTTGTTGTTAGTGACATAAAAATTCCAAGAGTATGAATAATTATGCAGTACATTATTTTCCATCGGATAATCAATTCCAGGCGCAATGGCTACCATTGGAACAATTGTTTTTAGTGCAGGATGTACTTTGCGTTTCATAGAAGCCCATTGCGTAAAACCATTGTAACTACCACCAAACATGGCTACTTTTTGATTGGACCATGATTGTTTACTAATCCAATCGATGACTTCATAAACATCTGTGTTTTCATATTCAAGAGGCTTTATATCGCTTTTGCTCAATCTTTTCCCTCTTGTATTAGCAATAACTCCTACATAACCATTAGATGCTGCTAACATTGCTGAAGCTACATTTGTACCTGTATAGATTGAAGATACAAATATTGCTGATTTTTGGGTTGTTGAACTTCCCTTTCGCTGAACTAATACCACTGAAACTTCTGCGCCATCTTTCATAGGTATTACAATACTATCATTTACAACATATCTACGTTTATGGTCTTGCTTTATTTCTTCAAAATAAATACCTCTGGTAGATGAAAACACAGTACTTAAAAAGTATTTTTTCACTAAATCTTTAGCTATTCCCTGTGTTATTTTTCCTGATTTAATATTACTGTACGTATTGTTGAAATCACTAACATAATAATCTGTAGGATCTCTTAATATCAATGCTTTATCTAAATTAATAACTTGTTTATCATCAGAGTTTTTTACGTATTTGCTGTAAGAGTTTTTAAACGCATTTTTAAAGTTCGTAGAAAGCCTTGCTTCTGCATAATGCATGTATACATCTAAATACGGTCTTTTATCTATTGGTATTTCTTTGATTCCTTTTTTGAAAGTAACTAATGCTGCTTTATAATCACCGCTAATCACCTGTACCTTAAACACATCTAATTCTGATAAATTTTGAATATTACATAATAGGGCTAATTGCTGCATTTGATTTGCAAGTGCTATTGAATCGGATAGTTCTACCTTCTTAAATGGTATTTCTTGACCAAAAGAAGCTATAGGTATTGCGATTAAAAATAATATCAGGACAGATTTTTTCATTGTTTTACGATTGAAAACTGATAGCAAGCTATACTATTTCTCTTTTGGATTTTTATACTTAATTAACTCTTCATTGTATAAAAAACCATCTTGAGTCTGTGTCATTTTAATAAAGTTTTTAATTTCTGGTGCATACAACCAAACTTCATCCGTTTGCGCGTTGTAACCTCTAGAATTTGAAACAGTTCCTTTGTATTCAATGGTGTATGCCATAAATGTACCTGCGTCTACAGTTTCTTGTTTATAAGATACTACTTTTGCATCTTGACTTTGAGTTCCTGTAGTACCATCTTGACTGGTCCAGTTTTTTTCATATTTCCATGTCTCACCAACTTTTAAAGGCCACTTGTATTTTGGTGTTTTGCTTTCTTCTGGCTTTGTAATGTCTGATAAGGGAATCGTATCTTTTCCTATTGTCATACCTAAAACACCTTTCTTACTAACAATTTCTCGTGTATCTTCTCCTTCTGAACGTACTTCGCCTTTTGTGGTTACTCCTTTATATTTCCAAGTCCAAGTTTCTCCAACCATATAATCATTTAATGTTGGTTGTTCTGCTAATGAATCAGTGCTTTCATTACAAGATATCAATATTGAAACAAGCACTAGATAAACAATTTTTACTATTCCGAATACTACTTTTAAATAACTCATAATTAAAACTTTTAAATTAATGATAGTACAAAGTAAAGGTGTCTATTTCTACCTTAAAAGAAAAAGTACATGAGCGTAAATAAATGTAAATGAACGTAAATGAACGTTATAAAATTAAACGATTGTTGATTTACAAACTGTTCCAGTTTTTAAATTTAACAGATTGTCTGCTAGACACTTCTACCTTTTCGCCAGTAGTTAATATAATTTGTAGTTTATTATTGAAGTATGGATGAATCTCTTTGATATAGTGTATATTAATCATTTGGCTACGATTCACACGGAAGAAAACTTTAGGGTCTAATTTTTCTGCTAATAAATTTAAAGAGCGTTTTATCATTGCTTTATCCGAGCCAAAATAAAGACGCGCATAATTTTCTAAAGATTCAATAAAATGAATCTCTGTTAGCGGAATAAAATGACATTTTTCACCATCTTTTATAAATATCTTTTGATGCATCGGTAAGGTTGTAGGCTCTAATTTCACCCTATTAGATAGTTCTTCCTTCACTTTTTCAATAGTTTTAGAAAAACGTTCATCTCTTAAAGGTTTTACTAAATAATCTAAAGCATTCATCTCAAAAGCTTTTACAGCATATTGATCGTAAGCTGTTGTAAAAACAACATCTGGCACATTGGTTAACTCTTCCAATAAATCAAACCCAGATTTCCCTGGCATGTGGATATCTAAAAACAATAGATCTGGCTGTAAGTCTTCAATTAAAGTTATGGCCTCATCTACATGACTTGCTTCACCTATAATTTCAAACTCTATGTGTTTTTCTAATGCACGTTTTACTTCTTCTCTCGCCAAACGTTCATCATCAATGATTATGGTTTTATATCTTTTCATCTTCAATATGCATTGGAATTAATATTTCTGCAACTACAAAGTCATTTCCCTTCCCTCTTAAACTAAAACTAGCCTTGCCTTTATATTGGATATCTAAACGTTTTTTTAAGTTTTTTAAACCTAACCCAGCTCTTTTATCGGTATTAATTACTCCAGGGTTCTCAACAATTATACAAATATTGGCATCCTGTTTATTTATTTTCAAGGAAACAACACCTCCTCCAACTTTTAAGTCGATTCCATGTTTTATAGAGTTTTCAACTAACAACTGAATACTTAACGTGGGAATCTTATAATTAATCAGGTCATTATCAATATTGGTTTTTAGTTGTAGCCGTTCTTCAAAACGCATTTTTTCTAATTCTATATAATCATAAACTAAAGCAAGTTCATTTTTAATAGATATTAAACCTTTGTCTTTTTCGTATAATGATGATCGCAATAAATCTGATAATAAATCAATTGCTCTTCTTGCCACGTTAGGATTTTCAATTACCAACGATTTAATTGAGTTTAAAGAATTGAATAAGAAATGTGGATTTAATTGAGCTGATAAATTATCTAATTGAGCTTGTTTAGCTATTAAAGATAATTGAGCATTTTCTTTAGCGGTAACAACTTCCCTCTGATAGTAATGATACAAGTGATATGCCAAAACCCAAATAGACATTAATCGAAGTCCTGTAAGTAATATTGGATCCCAATAAATAATTGCCTGTAATAAATTTTTATTCTCGCCTGCTATGAAAGTCCAGTATGCATACCATTTCAAATTATTCAATAACACATATAAAACAGCTAATAGAAGTATGGTAGGCACTAAACGGATTAGTAATTTTTTTATGGGCAAACTACTCCATTTTGCTTTTAAGGCAAATCGTCTGTACATGTGTGTTAAAAATATTCCAATGGAAATATCTAATACATAATTTAACAGCGTATAAAAAATGCCGTAATTATCTCTTGTATATACTGTATATGCCCAATAAATAGAAACGGTACTCCATCCTATTAATTGACATTTCCAATAAAGCGATAGTCTTGTATTACTATTATTTGTTTTTTTATTGATATCCATTCCTAAACAAAGCAACAAAATACTTTAAAATAGTGAAAGGAAAAGTACAGGAACGTCAAATATGAGGTTTAAGTGCTATTTAAAAACAGCAAACTAGGTTTAAACCGTTCTAACTTTCTGAATCAATTTATATGCTCTAAAACCCAGCTCGATACTTCTTTTAATGCGATTGGAGAAAATGTTTGCTCTATCTTTCTATATTCATCCATCTTTCCTGTTTCACACTCTTGAAAAAAATGGTTTAAATTTTCTAATTCTAAGATTTTATAATCCTTATTTCCACCTTTAATCAAAGCTTCTCGTATACCATTTTGATTTATTTGAGCGTTCACTTGGGTGTCTTTACTTCCATTTAAAGACAACACAGGAATTTGCAATTTCTCGATTTCGTCAGCTGGATTATATTGTAAAAAGTAACGCGACCATGGTTTTATACTTGTATTTACCTGACTGGTAATAAACGTATTGATATTCTTTTCTGGCACATTTAAACCACTTAAAATTGGTCTTAAAAAATCATTGTAGTGAGCTGTCAATTCTGCTTTAATTTCAGATTCACTCTTATTAGAGGTGACAATGGCTATGGCTTTTCTAGTATTTTTTTCATAAGCTTCTTCATCTTTTACAGGAAATTCTCTTAATGTCTTAGACTGCATTACGGACAATTCAGTTCCTGATATTCCTGTAGAAGCAAGCAATACCATAAATGCAACATCCTTAGAGTTATTAGCTGCTAAGGGTGCAATAATACCACCTTCACTATGACTGATTAAACCAATATTCTTTTTATCTACTTCCTTTCTAGTTTTCAAATAAGCGATTGCGCTTAATACATCTTTAGAAAAATCTTCTGTTGTTGCACTTCCAAAATATCCTGTAGATTCTCCTTGACCACGATCATCAAAACGCAATACACCAATGCCTTGTTTTGTAAGATGATCTGCCAATACTAAAAAAGGTTTGTGTCCCATAAAGGTTTCATCTCTGTCTTGTGGGCCGCTTCCACTAATTAAGATAACCACAGGAAATGTACCTTCTTTATTAGGTAAGGTTAAAGTACCTGCTAGGCTTATATTTGCTTCCTTATTTTGAAACATAACCTCTTCTTCATAATAAGGATAAGGTTTTACGGGTTCTTGAGGTCTGCGTTGGTCTACTATCTCTACTGCACCTTTTTTCAAATTTAGTGTCATTTCTATACCGCCTTCTTTATACGTGCCTTCAAATTGCTGCAGTTCGTTATTAAACTCTGCTACATAAGACATGCCTAAATTTGAACCATCAATTATCAACTTTCCGTTTGTAAAAGTAGTTGCTGCTGGTTTAATACCAGAAATCCTAAAGGTAGGTACATTCATTATTGAAGAATAGTTAGTACCTTCTTGTTTTATGTTAAACACAAAGGTAATTTCTTTATCACCTCTTTTGGCTTTTCCACTCCAATCTCCAGAGATTTCTTGAGAAAATGCGCTTACTATAGATAGTATAAGTATTAATATGATTGATATTATTGTTTTCATTTTAGGTTGTTTTTTTCTTGCCGAATAGTATTCAGCTATTAAATTTTAGACTTGTTCGTAATTAATTGATGAATGAGATTAATCCTCTAGTTCTTTTAGTATATCGTTGGCTGAATCCGTTGCTTTTTTATATTTTTTTAGTACCCATTGAGAGAAAATAAATAAAACACCAATTCCTGAAGGGACTAACCAATTAAGTTTTTCTGTCATTATAAAAACATCAATGCCTTTCATGATTTTTCCGAATGTAATAACAGCAAGTATCAATACTAAAAAGCTTGCATAAAAGCTTATTTTTTGCAAACGCATAAACTTTGTTTTTTCCTTTGCGTAATTCACTAATACCTCTTTATAAGTACTTTTAGAAATATCTATAGCCTTCATCTTTTTAATTGATTTTAATGAAAGTATAGGTAAAAGCAAACAAGCAACTATTGTGAGTACACCTGAAAGCTGAAGATACCAAACATCCAATAAGTTAAAGTTAATTATCAGATAAATGACAGCTGTAAAACAGACAAAAGCACTAATGGTTTCTGGCACAGAGATTCTGCGCATTCTATTTTCATAACGCTCTTTAGTCATATCTAGAATTAATTGATCGGTCAATATTTTTTGTTGGTCAACTTTCTGACTCATATCTTCCCATAAAGATTTCATTTCTTCAAGTTCCATACTATTGTTATTTCTTAATTTGAGATTTTAATTTATTTTTTATTCTAGCTAAACGTGTACCAACATTGGTAGCTGTAAAGCCTGTGATTGCAGCAATTTCATCATAGCTTTTACCTTCTAAATAAAGCAATATGATTCCTCTTTCTACAACACTGAGTTTTTTTATATGCGCATATAAAAGTGTAATTCGCTCTTCCATTACTGTATCAACATGATCGATTTTATTCAAGAGAAAATTGTCCATAGATACTCGAATTCCTTTTCTCTTTTCTTTTTTTAAATTGTTGATTGCAGTATTTAATGCAACACGATACATCCAAGTACTAATTTTTGAATCAGCCTTAAAAGAAGGGTAAGATTTCCAAAGTTGATATACAATTTCTTGATATACATCCTTTTGATCTTCGATAGTATTGGTGTAAAGCCTTGCAACTTTATAAATAATACCTTCGTTCTCTTTTATTTGTTGAATAAAGTCCTCTTTTGTATGCATTTAAAGATTGATTACAATCTATTAGTATGTGAAGTATTCAAAAAATCACAAAAAAGTGTTTTTATTTTTGAAAAAATTTATAATTAATTGATTTTCAAATAAATAATATCAAATAAAAATACAACAATAAACAGTGATTTCAGTACTTTGGTGTTGATGGTTTAATTTAATGAAGTAAAATTAATTGATTACTCTTAAAGGTTTTAATAGCCCTTAATGAGCTATCATAATCTAATTTCATTTAAATATCGTCCTACCTATTCTTTATAAAAGCTACCTTTAACTTTTCGCCTATTTCAAATGAAATTATGTCTAGTAACTGCTTAAGGAACAATATAAAAAATGCCTTTAAACTCTATTTACCGATACAATATTTAACTATCCTTATGTCTATTGACGTTAAGGCATTTGGGCAACAAATAGGGTGCAAAAAATACATAAAAAGAATAAATAAAGAGTAAACATCAATAAATTGAGCTACTAATATAGCACAAAAAAAACCGCTCGATTAGAGCGGTTTCCAAATAAAAACACCAAGCATTAATTAGCTGTACCAGAGCCTAAATAAATACTGTTTGATACTTGACTACCATCAGCAGTAATAAACGCCATAAATAACTCTACCGTATCTCCTGCATAAGTTGTTGGGATTGAAACAATTTGAGAACCTACTGTTCTGTCTGCTCCATCAAGTAAAGAAATAGATTCCTTTTTTGAGGGATTGTAAACCAACAACATCGCTTTATCAGTTGCATTTGCGTTACCTTCGGCAGAGTTATCATCCCACCCAAAAGTTACTTCTCCAGCAGTTGCTAAATCAGTCGTCGGGTTTAACGCACCAGATAAACCTCCGCGACTTACTAAAGCGTTTGGATAGTCAACAACAAAGTTAGGTTCTGTACCTGTAATCTCATTATTCAACACATACGACATTGCAGCATTAAATTCTGTTTTCTTAACTGCTAATCCTTTATACCCTAACTTAATAAAAGGCTTTACAGCCTGTAAAAATTCTAAAGTGGCAGTAAACTTTGTTCTTTGGTTTACTTGACCAACAGTTCTTGGATTGGCTACACTTGAGGGTTTAATTCTAATGTAATCAATTCCTTTCCAGCTTCCACCGATAACGTTTCCAACCTTACCTGAAAGCCCTCCTAAAATACCTTGGGAAATTTTACCCATAACATAAATAATTTAAATGAAACTTATTTTTCTTCGGACTTGGTACGGACTTAACACGAAGTTGTACCTTCCGACTGAATATATGGCAAGTTTTATGCTATTCGTTAGATATGGATTTTGTTGCTTTAGATTGCTTCTTTTTGCATTTTAGAAAATAAACTTTGAATGTATGATACTTTCAAATCTGCCATTTTTGAAATGACTTTTTGAAGTTCGGCTTCTTTTTTACTAATCGCTGACACTATATTAATATGCTTTTGCAATTGAAATTCATTATTTATTAATGATATAAAACTATTTTTTAGAGTATTTCTGCAATCATCTATTGAAATAAACGGAATAACACTTCCTTTTAAATGGTAAGCGTAAAAACCGCCTATTTGTAACATCATAGATAAGTTAAAAAGTGTGTGTTTTACCTCTTCTGTTGTAGTAGTGACAACGAAACAGTTAGCACAGGATTTTAAGAGTGGTTTTCCGCTGTTTAGCCCTTTGTTTAGTATAAAAAAATGAGGGTTTGAGTAAGCTTTTCCGACTTGGTGTGTTTTTAGTTCAAAAGTTGACATAGCTATCCAATTTAAAATTGCTTCGCTACGCTTCGCGCCATTATTTTTTTTTGAAAAGAAAAAAGATAGCCATAGTTGTTGTGGCGTGGGTAAGGCTGTCAAGGTTTTTGGATAAAAGTTTTTTTATTGAATGACTAAATCAAAAAAAAAGGTATTGAAAAAAGTTTTATTCAAAACCCGTAGGGCTTGACCTTTATAGACTTGCGCGTTGGCTGTGGTAGCCACATATATTTGCTACCTTTTTTTATTTATTGACTGTTCTTCTAAAACATCTAAAATATCTTGTTTTTTGTATAGGATTCTGTTTCCCATACGAATTGGATTTAAAATACCGTGTTTATTCCAAAAATGTATTGTTACCAAACTGATTCTTAAATATTCGGCGACTTCTTGTCTTGTTAGTAATTCATCATTTTTTGATTTTGATAGTTCTTTAAGGTAATCTTCAATTTTAAGTAATAATTTATCTGCTACCTTTTCCGCTAATTCATCAACTGTGACTTCTGTAATTTGGATTGTTTTTGTAATCATATTGAAATGTATTTAATTAATTGAACAACACTTTTTGGGGCATAAACTCTTAAAAAAATAGGTTATTTCCAATTTGAGCGATGGATGCAGCGATTGTATGGGTAGCGTTTTAAATAGTTGTTTGATAAAACAGCATTTAAACAAGCTACTTATACAGGACTTTTAGGCAATAGCTTTTTGTTTTTTTGAGGCACGAAAAAAAGCAATATGCTATGGCGTATTACAATATATTATTAACCTATTTTTTTATAACCGCTGACTTGGGTGGTGGGGAAAAGTGGACTATTATATTTGTTAACGAAATGAAACAAACAAAGACTTGAGGTAAGGAATACTTGGACTTAACGATGGTTTTGTGCAGCTTGAATGAGATAACGAATATAATACTAAACTAATTCAACCTTTTAAATTTACTACTGTTTAATACTTGTTCAAAATGTGTTTATATGTGCGGATGTGAGCGTTGGCTGTGTGGATATTTTACATAATGACAGTTATAGGCACGAAAATATAAAAAAACGCCGTAGGCAACCGTTGAAAGGATTTTTGCTCCTATAACTACCCGTTATGTAAACATAGCTTGGGGTAGTTTTTGGTGTGAGGGATGGCAACAGCTCTTTGCTTTTTTATTGTACTACTTTTAAAATATAATAGCAAATAAAATAAGCAATGTGCTGTGTGAGGGTTGGCAACCAAAAACTACAAGTGCGGTGGATAGCGGAACAAAACAAAAGACAGAGGATTTTGAGGTACGAAAAAACTGGGTTTTGGGTTGTGGGGACAATTACCAACTCATTCGTTGTAATCTAACTGCATTTAAAATTGCTAATAATGCTACTCCTACATCTGCAAAAACTGCTTCCCACATTGTAGCTAAACCACCTGCACCGAGAATGAGGACTATAACCTTGACTCCAAATGCAAGCCCGATATTCTGCCATACAATACGGCGCGTTGAACGACCAATTTTAATCGCTCTTGCAATCTTGCTCGGTTGGTCTGTCTGGATGATAACATCGGCTGTTTCGATGGCGACATCGCTTCCTAAACCACCCATCGCAATACCTACACCACTTGCTGCCAAAACGGGTGCATCGTTAATACCATCGCCAATAAATGCTACTTTGGTTTCGGGTTGTTTTTTGAGCTCTTCAACTTCATTGAGTTTATCTTCAGGCAACAATCCACCTTTCGCCCAATCAATATTTAACTCTTTTGCAACTTGCTGTGTAATAGAGTCCTTGTCGCCTGATAGCATTATAATTTTTGAAATTCCGGAATCTCGAATTTGTTTAATGGCCTGGTGCGCATCATCCTTTAGTTCATCTGCAATGGTTACATAACCTGCAAAATTTCCATCAATGGATACCATTACGATGGATTCTACAATACCATCTGTTTCCGAGGGGACTTCTATGCCATTTGAGGTCATCAAAGCTTTATTACCTACCAATACCGTTTTACCATTGACCGTTCCTTTTAAACCTTTTCCTGCAACTTCTGAAACATCGGTCGCCTCGTAATCCGAACCGTCTGCTTTGTATTCGAGAATCGCTTTTGCAATAGGATGGGTAGATTGCTCTTCCATTGCCATCAGGTATTTCATAAATTCGGCTTCCTCAAATGTGATGGAATTGATTTCTTTGATTTTAAAAACCCCTTTGGTAACGGTTCCTGTTTTGTCCATTACGACCGTGTTTACTTGGGTCATTGCATCTAAAAAGGATGCACCTTTAAAAAGAATACCATTGCGCGATGCCGCACCCAAACCGCCAAAATAGCCGAGAGGAATAGAGATGACCAACGCACAAGGACACGAAATCACGAGGAATATCAATGCTCGATAGAGCCAATCCCTAAACACATAATCATCTACAAAAAAGTAAGGTAGAAACGTCAGTCCGATGGCAAGGAATACAACGATAGGCGTATAAATCCTTGCAAATTTTCTAATGAACAGTTCGGTCTTTGATTTTTTGGCGGTTGCATTCTGCACCATATCCAGAATTCGTGCAATGGAACTATCCTTGAATTCCTTGGTCGTCTCGATTTCGATTACGCCATCAAGATTAATGCTTCCGGCAAAAACAGTATTGCCTTTAGCAATCGTATCAGGTTTGCTTTCGCCTGTCAAGGCAGCAGTATTAAAAGAACCCTTTTCAGAAAGCAGAATACCATCAAGCGGAACTTTTTCGCCTACACGTACCTGTATCTTTTCGCCAATTTCAACAGTCTCGGGATTTACTGAAACAAAGTCGCCATCACGATAAACCAAAGCTTCATTGGGTCTTACATCGAGTAAGGCTTTTATATTTCCTTTCGCACGGTTAACGGCCGCATTTTGGAAGAGTTCGCCCACAGCATAAAACAGCATTACGGCAACACCTTCGGGATATTCGCCAATGGCAAATGCACCTAAAGTGGCTATGGACATTAAGAAGAATTCCGTAAAAAAATCACCATTTTTAATACTTTTCCAGCCTTCTCTTATCACCGGAAAACCTACAGGGATATAGGCTACCGTGTACCATACTACGCGAATCCATCCTTTGAAGAAAGGAAACGCATCAAAGTAATCAATAGCGATTCCGGCTATCAACATCACAAAGCTGAAAATAGCCGGTAGATAGGTTCTAAAATTTGAAATTTCTTCAGGGCTGCTATGGTTATGGCCATCGTCGTGACTGTGCTCGCCTTGTTGTTTTTTTGGTTCTAAGTCACGTAAGTTTATTTTTTTCTTTTTCATATGTTCTAATCAAGTTTGATATCATTTTAAAAACTACTTCGATAATTTCAATATTCTTAATGCACCGCGCATTACAAAAGTGAAAACGATGCCGCCAATCACTAAATCGGGCCATTTACTATTCAGAAAATAAACCAGCACCCCAGCTACTATAACACCACCATTAACAATAATATCATTGGATGTAAAAATGGCACTTGCCTGCATATGAGCCTCTTGACTCTTTGCCTTGTTGATGAGCCAGAGCGATATCAAATTACCTGCCAATGCGAAAATTGAAACGATAATCATCCATTGAAACAAGGGTGTTTCGGTATTGCTAAAAAACCTTCTCAAGACCTCTGCAAACCCAAGTGTTGCCAATGCCATCTGAAAGTATCCGCTGTATTTCGCAACCTTCTTTTTTCTTGAAATGGCACCGCCTACCGCAAATAGGCTTAATGCATATACGATGGAATCTGCCAGCATATCTAATGAGTCTGCCACAAGTCCCATAGAAGAGGAAATCCAACCTGTGGTCATTTCGATAACGAAAAAACCAAAGTTGATGCCCAAGACCCACCAAAGGATTCTTTTTTGTTTGGATTGGTCTTCCATTACGGGTGGTTCGGCTTCTGTGGTTCCCTCTAAAGAATCCCCAAGGTTTAAACCGGCTATTGATGTTTGTATATCTTCAATGCCATCCACATGATATACTTCCAATTTCCTGTTGGGAATATCAAAATCCAAATATTTCACTTGAGCATAAGATTCCAACTTCATCCGGATCATCTGCTCTTCCGAAGGGCAATCCATTTTGGTTATCTTAAATGTTGTTTTCTCCATTATCTCTTTTTTTATTTTTAATATTCGTTATAATAGTTGTCCTTTATCCGGATACAATTGTTACAAAATCCTTTTAGCAGCAGGTTTACTTCTTCTGCCTGAAACCACTCCGGCAAAGGCACTTTTGCTCTTCATCTTTCTCCCATTTACCAATGTATGTTTCCCAGTAGCTCTTTTGAATTTTTAGGAACCCCCGCAGGCTATCCGGTTTCATCAAAGACATAGACATTTCATTTCTTTGCCTGTATGCTGAATTATTCAGTGTCTGGACACCCTTCTGGAGGAATAATGTTTTTTGCACTCTTTTAGGAGCAGCGTCTTTTCGCTGAAACTTTTCAGTGTCATAGAAAACCTCCGCGGCTTCTTTTCCACTCATGCAGATCGTTTCCTTTAACATCAAACGGGTTCTAAAAATATCGGACCAAAGCTTTTGACGCTTTTTCTGAATAAATTCATAGCCGTCACGAAGTAGCGTCAAACTACTATCGATGTTTTTGTCTTTCGGAATAGTTCTCATGCTCTTTACATTTTTAAAATATTTATTTTATTTTTTAGACCATAAACTTAAACTTAATACAAACTGATTTAAGTCTTATGAAATGATTAAAAACTGCCTAATCCGATTTTACAATTAAATTAAGGCCGTTAAATATGCAACGCTCTGTCTTCGGTGGCTGCCAGACAGGCCTCTTTAAAGGTTTCTGAAAAAGTTGGGTGCCCGTGGGACATCCTTGCAACATCTTCGGCAGATGCCCTGAATTCCATCGCTACCACCGCTTCGGTATAGCTGTCTGCAATGCGTGGCCCTATCATATGCACTCCCAATATCTCATCAGTTTCTTTATCTGCGATTACTTTTATGAAGCCGTCGGTGTCCATACTTATTTTCGCCCTTGCGTTGGCCTTAAAAGGAAAAGAGCCTGTTTTAATACTTCTTCCTGCTTCTTTCAATTCTTCTTCGGTTAAGCCTACCCCGGCCACTTCGGGCTGGGTATAAACAATATTAGGAATAAGCGAATAATTGATATGTGGCTTTTGATCTGCTATCCTTTCGGCTACAAAAACGCCCTCTTCACTGGCTTTATGGGCAAGCATTGCCCCTCGGATTACATCCCCAATGGCATATACACCCTTGACATTGGTTTCAAGGTTCTCATTTACCGTTACCTGTCCTTTCTCATTGGTTTCCACGCCAATGTTTTCAAGGCCTAAATTGGCGGTGTACGGTTTCCGGCCAATGGCCATAAGGCAATAGTCGCCTTCTAAATTCATTTCTTTTTTATCGGACAGGTTTTCCGCTTTCAATTCAACTTTGTTGTCCGTTGCTGTTGCATTGGTCACTTTATGTTCCAAATAAAACTCAATTCCCTGTTTTCTTAGGGAACGATGCAATTGATGTCCCAGTGCGCCATCCATAGTGGCGATGAGGCTATCAAAATATTCCACAATAGACACCTTAGAGCCCAGGCGGGCGAAAACAGAACCTATCTCAACCCCGATAACGCCTCCACCAACGACCAATAAATGGTCGGGAATTTCCTGTAGCGCAAGGGCCTCGGTAGAAGAGATTATCCTTTTTTTATCGATTTTAATATTGGGCAAGGAAGCGGGTTTGGACCCTGTGGCAATGATAATTTTATCGGTTTCTATAGTTTCCGTTTTAGCTTCGGCCTTAATCTCAATCGTGTTTTTGTCCTTGATGGTGCCGTGGCCTTCATAGACGGTAACTTTGTTCTTTTTCATCAGATACCCAACGCCATTGATGATTTCCTGTACCACATCCTGAACCCTTTGGTTCATTTTTTTGATATCGACATTGGCTTCTTTTACATCAATCCCAAAATTTTCGAATTGATGTTTGAGTTTGTAATAATGCTCAGAGGCTTCAAGCCAGGCTTTTGACGGGATACAGCCCACGTTAAGGCAGGTGCCGCCAAGCGTGCTGTACCTTTCAATAATGGCTACTTTTAATCCTAATTGGGCGCAACGTATAGCGCTTACATACCCGCCAGGGCCAGAGCCTATAATTGTTACATCATATTTTTCCATATTCGTAAATTTTTTAATTAAATAAGGTGGGGGAAACCTTAAGCTGACCAGGGGCGCAAGGGTTCAGTTTTAAGGTACTCCCACCTATTATTTTTTACTACAATTTTTACATACCCCTTTTAATACCAGGTTCAAATCGTTTATTTCATAATCGTCCGGCAAGTTTTGTTTCGATATTCTATCCGGCAAGCAAATAGTTTTTCCGCAAACGGTACAATGAAAATGCATATGTAAATCTGTACCGTATTTACCTTTGGCCTTTTTATCGGAAATTGCAAATTTTGCCACTCCTGTCCCATCATTAATCTGATGAATTAGCCCTTTATCTTCAAAAGTTTTTAGGTTTCGATAAAAGGTAGTTCTGTTTGCCGTTTTGTTTTTTTCGCTTTTAGCGATAAAGACTTTTTGCATTTCGTTTAAACTTACTGCATAGGTCTTCCTATTGAGGTATTTGTGAATTTTCAACCTCATTTCAGTGGGACGTATCCCTTTTGACGATAATTTTTTTTCCGTTTTTGTCATTTTATATTCTTTCGAAAAACAGTCTAAGTCCGGATCTAATCTTTTTTATAAGCCAAAAGCCTTAACGCATTAAAAACCACCAGAAGCGTCGAACCTTCATGGATTACTACAGCCACTCCAATATTTGCCAAGCCGAATATGGTTGAAGGTATAAGCAGGGCCACAATACCAAGGCTAACCCAAAGGTTTTGCCTGATAATCGCCTTTGCCTTCCTGCTTAAGCCTATGGCAAAGGGCAGGGTTTCCAACTTATCGGCCATTAGCGCAATATCCGCCGTTTCCAAGGCTACATCACTTCCCGCAGCACCCATAGCTATGCCTACAGTGCTGTTTGCCATGGCAGGGGCATCATTAACGCCATCGCCCACCATTGCCACCTTGGATTCCTTTTCTTTTAATTCTTTTATAGCATCCACTTTTTCTTCCGGCAATAGGCTCCCCCAGGCATCGGTCAATCCTATTTCTTCTGCTACAGCGTCTGCTACCTTCTGGTTATCTCCGGTAAGCATGATCATTCGTTTAATGCCGATTTCTTTTAATTTTTTGAGGGTTCCCTTGGCGGCTTCACGAGGGGTATCCATTAATGCAATGATGCCTATATATTCTTCATTTTTTCGTATAAGCATTGTTGTATTTCCACCACCTTCAAGACCACGCACTTTCGTAGCTATTTTTTCGGAAGGTGTACTCTCATCAAGCCCTTCGTACAGGTCGAGGTTACCTATATAGATTTTATCATTGCCAAACGATGCTTTAATCCCTTTACCCAGAACTGCCTCCAAATTAGAGGCATTTGGGATTTCCTCGCCTTCCAGACGCTCTTTTCCATCACGAACTACAGCTTTGGCCAGGGGGTGATCACTCAAACTTTCCACAGCTACTGCTATTTTGAGAAGTTCGTTTTCAGATATATTTCCAAGTGGCACCACTTGGGTAAGTTTTGGCTTTCCTTCCGTTAGAGTTCCGGTTTTATCAAAGGCGAGGGCGGTAATAACCCCCAGGTCCTCCAGAGGGCGCCCTCCTTTAATTAATACCCCGCCACGGGCAGCTCTGGCCACTCCACTCAATACAGCACTTGGGGTCGAGATTGCCAACGCACAGGGACTTGCAGCTACCAGTACCGCCATTGCCCGGTAAAAGCTCGCGCTAAAGGGTTCGTCAATAACTAAAAAAGCGAACAAAAGAATCCCGACCAAAATAAGGACGGACGGCACAAAATATTTTTCAAATTTATCGGTGAGCAACTGGGTAGGTGATTTTTGGGTCTGGGCCTCGTTAACCAGTTTCACCAATCGGGAAAGCGTTGAATCTTTGGCTGCTTTGATCACTTTAATTTCCAAAGTATTGTTCCCATTGATCGTTCCGGCAAAAACGCGGTTTTCATCCTTGATATCATCTTGCGCCGAATAATCCTTGTCAACATCTTCTACGGGAACTTTATCTACCGGTACACTTTCCCCGGTAATCGGAGCTTGGTTGACACTGCTTTTTCCGTTGACCACAACGCCATCGGCAGATATTTTACTGTTCGGCTTGACCACGATAATATCGCCTATACCCAATTTTTCGATACCCACCTCTTCGGTTTTGCCATCTTTTTTGAGCAAAGCTGTTTTTGGTGCGAGATCGGCAAGGGCCGCTATGGACTTTCGGGCCTTGTTCATTGCATAGTGTTCCAGGGCGTGGCCAAGGCTGAACAGGAACAGCAAGAGTGCACCTTCGGCCCATTCTCCCAGAACAGCGGCACCTATGGCGGCCACCAACATTAAAAAATCGATTTCAAAACCACCTTTGGCAACGGTCTGTATGGCCTCTTTTGCCGTAAAGTAACCCCCAAAAAAGTAAGCACCTATGTATAAAGTAAGACTGACCCAATCTGGGATGGATGCAACATAGGAAAGTCCGAAACCTATCCCGAGAAGGGCGCCGCAGATAATAGAAAAAATAAGCTCCGTATTTTTACCGAAAATCCCACCGTGGGCGTGCCCTTCTCCTTCCTCGTGGGTCTCGCCCTCTTTGTGCTCGTGCCCCTCTGTGGAAGTTTGTTCTTTAGTATCTTCCTTCTTTGAACGCTCCTGTTTTTTGGATGCTTTGGTGTAATCATTTTCGTTTGAAGAACTCCGCTGAATCTGAAGGTATTCTTTTTCAATTTGTTTACTTATTTCATCAAAATTCGTTTGCTTTTTATCAAATTCAAGTCGTACCATTCCAGAGCCTGAAACGGAAACTTCCAAAACTCCATTGATTGCCAAAAGGCTTTTCTCGATGGAACGAGCGTGCCTTGTATGTCTAATCCCCTCAACCTCTAAAAGAAGATGACCATATTTTTCTGTAATTTCTGCCCCGGCATTTTCCGCCAAAGATTGAATTCGGTCAATAGAGATAATGTCCGGATCATAATGAAAGCACAGTTGCGGCACCGTATCTTCCTGATCATCTACTATATGTACTTTTTCAAGACCCTCTTTGGCCTCTAATTCAGCAATGAGCCTTTGCACACAAGTGTCTTTTTCATTTGGCACCTGAGGTAGCAATACCGGAATTTTTAGTTGTAGCTTTTTCATATCCCTATTGGTTTAATATCCATCTTTTAGCTTCTTCCTTTTCGGTAAAGTCGAAATATTTAACTTCCGAGCTTGTAAAAAAATCAGTGGCTTTAGCAGCCCATTCCTGCCATTCTTTTTCACCCACAAAGGCCATCTTTCCATAATCTGAAATATGGGCGGTATCAACTTTTAAATCTTCCCATAAGCCTTTGAGATCGTAGCCCTTAAAGTTAACTAGTTCAAAAAAGAAATTCACCTTATTTCCATTTTTGACAATATTATGTATCAAAGGATGGATTTTCTCTATATCCTCTTTAGTAATCTTACCGCTTATTGAAGCGGATATCAAATTGCTTTTTTCGACATTTTTGATTCGTATCATTGTTTTAAGTTTTTATGAGCAGATTGGTCTATGTTATATTTTAGCTTCTTTGCTTTTTGGCATTTTACACATGCCCCCTTCAAAACTAAATTTACTTCGGTTATTTCGTATTTGTCAGGTAAATTTTCCTGTGGAACTTTATTGGGCAAACAGAAGGTTTTGCTGCAATTCATACAGTGAAGGTGTAAGTGTAGATCCAGCGAATTCTTATCAGAATATGCATATTTTGCGGTAGCCGTACCGTCATCAATTTGATGTATAATCCCTTTCTTTTGAAATAATTTTATACTCCGATAAATTGTTGTTCTATCTCGTGTATGTTTACTTTTTTTAACGAAAGCCGTTTCTATTTCCCTTAATGTTACAGCATAAAACTTTCTTTTGAGATATTTATAAATAAATAATCTCATTTTGGTAGGTCTAATCCCGTTGTTTCTAAGTGTTTCTTCGGCTTTGGTCATCTCATAAAATTAAACGCCACTACATTTCTCACATATTCCCTTTACTACCAGATTGATATCCTCTGCCACATAGCCTTCGGGCAGGTTTATCTGAGGGATTTTGTGCTCTGTAAGGCACACGGTTTCCCCGCAACTATTGCAATGAAAATGTAAGTGAAGGTCGTTTCCCACCTCACATTCACAATTGTCTTCGCACAGGGCATATTTAATGATGCCGGTGCCATCCTCAATTTGATGCACGATTCCTTTTTCTTCAAATGTCTTCATAGTACGGAAAAGCGTACTCCTTTCCGAGCTTTCGAAATCCTTTCCAAGGTCGCCTAAGCTAACGGCCACATTCAGTTGTGCCAGCCGTCTATAGGTCATCAAGCGCATTGCCGTAGGGCGGATGCCTTTGCTTTCCAACTTTTTTACTATTTTTTCCATTTGCTATAAAAGTATTTAGGGGTCGTAACGCTTTATGGATTCCCCGGTTTTTATCTGGAAGGCATCTTCAATATCGGAAAGATAAATTATTCCGTCACCGGGTTCAGTTGTTTTTGCATTCTCAAGGATAATATCTATTGCTGATTGTGCTTCTTCGTTTTGACATACCAGTTCTAACTTTACAACCGGACTGTCTGTTACACGGAAATCTAAAGAAGGTGATGCGCCTTTTGCTTTAAAAGCCCCGGTACCTTCCCCCTGGGAAAGCGTCATACTTTTGAATCCACTTTCACTAAGGGATTCTATCACTTTTTGAACTCGTTTCGGTTTTATAAATGCTTTTATTTCTTTCATTGCTGTAATATTAATTTTAGTATTAAGGATGAACCCTCTGGAATTTTAATTAAGACAAACATTTAACAGAGAGTCCATCCATCTATTTTTTTTAATTTAATGACCATGGGAAGTCTGGCTTTTCTGCATTTCAGAAACCAGATAATAGGCATTATTATAGGCAACCAACGTACCTTCAGGCAGAGGCTCCAGCAGTTTAATTTCAACCCAACCATCTTCATTTATTCCCGTTCTAACCTGCACTGGTTTCAATTCCCATTCGGTTTCACCATCTTCCTGGTGTTTTTGGGCCGTAAAGATGTAGGGATTTCCTTCTTCTTCAATTATTGCTTCTTCCGGTAAGGCAGGAACAGCTTCTTCACCGGTCCTGATTTTTCCGTTTATATACATCCCCGGAATTAGAAAATCTTCTTTATTATCGATTTCTGCATGCACATGTACCGCTTTGGGGTTTTGTTCAAATTGTTTCCCCACTGAATAAATTTCCCCGGTTAAATTACTGCCTGGAACCGATTCCAGTGTAAACGCAATCTTTTGGCCTTCTTTCACCTTATAAATATCTTTTTCAAAAACCATTAGATCGGCATGCACATGTTCATTATCAACTACCATAAACATACTGGTTTGTGGTTCTACATATTGGCCAATTTGCACCTTTACTTTTTCTATATAACCTCCAATTGGGCTTACTACCGGAATATATTCATATAATTCACCGTCTCTAACCTGGGAAGCATTTAGGTTTAACTGCCGTAACTGTGATTCATACCCCCGCACTTCACCTTGTACAGACTGGTAATCTGATTGGGTTTGTTGAAAAGATTTTCCAGATCCTACCTCTGCTTCATATAAACGTTTCTGTCTTTCAAATTCCTTTTCCAAAAATTGCATCCTACTATATGCATTAATATAATCAGACTGCATTCTGGTTAAATTTGGGTGAGAAAGATAAGCCAACACCTGACCTTTATTTACCTTATCCCCCTCAATAACCTTTATAGAAGTTATATTACCGCCTAAAATTGCCGTAACGGTAGCTTCATATTGTGGCGGCACTTCTAACTGGCCATTGGCTTCCACAATACCGGACAAAGCTTTTTTAGGCAAGGTATCTACTTTAATCCCCAGACTATTGAATTTCATTTCTGAAAGATGTACCGAACGCATCCCTCCTTCTTCTTCATCTCCTTCCTCACCGTGATTTTCACCTTCTTCGGTATTAGTAGTTGCAGTTTCACTGGAAGCATCTTCCCCTGCCGCAGGATTTTCTTTACATCCAAAGAATATGCTGAGCGTTAAGGCAAGCATTAGAATATTTATTGATCTTGTATTCATATCGATTTTCTTATTTTAATTTTTAATTTGAATTCTTAAGGTAATATTCCAGTTGGTAACGGCTGTCGAGATAATCGTTAAAAGCACTCCAGGCATTTACCTCGATTCTAATGGCATCTCTTATATTTTGAAGGAAAGTTATATAATCTATAGCTCCCTCTTTAAATGCTAATACTGACCCTTCCTGTTGTTCCTGTGCTAAAGGAAGTGCTTCATCCCTATAATAATTCCATGAGTTTCTCCATTTGATATAGTCTTCACGCATATTTTTATAGGCGGTTTCCAGTTCGATTTTATCCTGATAAAAGTTTTGCTCTGCAATCTGTCTATTTACTTGTGCTTCCTGTGTACGGCCTAATTCCGGCCCAAAAAACAGCGGAATTTGAATTCCTATTTGATATTGGAAGAAACCCGATTGCCCGGCTATTTCCTGCCTACCGTACTGACCCTGAAATTTGGGCAAAAATTCAGATTTTCGTTCTCTGGTAACCGCTTTGGCAACATCTATCCTTTGTTCCGAAACCTGTAGCAACGGATGATTTTCAAGCGACTCTACCAGAAAGTTTAAAGGTTCGTCTAAAGTTTCAACAGGCAAATCTGGTACATCATAGATTGTGTCACTAACGAACCATAGGTTTAAACGCTGTATTGATTTCAGGTAATCTCGGTACGATTGTTCCAGCTGTATTTTAACCTCGTTCGCCTGGTTGGAGGTAGCAAGATATTCCAATTTGGAGGTGGCCTCTGTTTCATACCTGATTCTTGCAGCCCTTTCAATATCTTCAAAAATTGAATCCATTTTTCTATAAACCTGGAATGTCCTTTTAGTTGTATAAACCGAGGCCCAGGCCCTGCTTACTTCACGTTCAATTTCAATAGTAGATAACTCTAAGGCACTTTCAGCAAGGGCAACCCTTTCTTTCTGCAATTTTAACCGGGGGGCAATTCCAAAAATATCAATGCCTTGCTGTTGGACGCCAATTTGAGTATAGACCCCATCAGAGCCATTTCCTACTTCTTCTTTTCCTGTAAAGATTTGGGTATTTCCAAAATCATAGGCGGTTTTACGCAATACTTCCTCACTTTCAATTTCAAGTTGAGCAGCTTTTAATTGCGGAAAGTTTTGGATTGCCATTTCTTTAGCCTCTTGCAAACTAATAGTTTGTAAAGAATCCTGTTGTGAATATTCAGATGACATTGCATCAGATTGTGCATTTACAGAAAAGGTTCCGCCTAAAACAAAGCCAATTATCAAAATCGTAGCTAAAGATCGTGAATTGGAAGAACCAAGCTTGTTCTGTTCCTTTTTCTCCCGTCTCTTCTCTACAAATGTATAAAGGACAGGAAGAACCACCAGCGTAAGCAAGGTAGCCGTAAGCATACCACCTATAACAACTGTAGCAAGTGGTTGTTGAACTTCTGCACCGGCAGATGTGGAAAATGCCATTGGTAAAAAACCGAAAATATCTGTTGTTGCTGTTAACATAATAGGTCGTATTCGTTCTTTGGTTCCTGTAAAAATTCTATCTCTTATACTGGTTACTCCTTCTTCTTTTAAAGAATTGAATCTATTTATTAGTACCAGTCCGTTTAAAACTGCAACACCAAACAGAACAATGAAGCCTACACCTGCGGAAATGCTAAATGGCATACCTCTTAACCAAAGGGCAAAAACACCTCCGATAGCAGCCAATGGTATCGCCATATAGATCATGATAGATTGGGAAAAAGATTTTAAGGCAAAATATAGAAGCACGAAAATCAGGAATAAGGCTATCGGTACCACAATCACTAATCGGTCTTTGGCACTCTGAAGGTTTTCGAACTCCCCTCCATAAGTAATATAATAACCTGGTGGCAATTCTAATTCCTCATCTAATTTTTGCTGAATGTCGTTCACCACAGACTCTACATCTCTTCCCCGGGCGTTTACACCCACATAGGTTCTTCTGTAGGTATCATCTCTTGAAATTTGCATAGGCCCCGGAACATACTCAATATCTGCTATTTCTTTTATAGGCACCTGAGTTCCGTCTGGAAGATCGATATACATACCACGCAAATCATCAATATTCTTTCTATGATCTTCATCAAATCTTACTACCAGATCAAATCGTTTTTCTCCTTCAAAAATGACTCCGGCTGTTCCTCCTGCAAAAGCTGTACTTATGTAATCATTGGCTTTTTGGATATCCAGTCCATATTGCGCAATTTTATCACGGTTAAATTTAACGGTCATTTGTGGGAGGCCTGATGTTCGCTCCGCGTTTACGTCTCCTGCACCAGGCACGGTTTGGATAATACTGGCCATTTCCTGTACCTTTTCCGACAACACCCCCAGGTCCTCTCCATATAGTTTAACCGCAATATCTTCTCTAACCCCCTCTAATAATTCGTTGAACCTTAATTCTACAGGTTGCGTAAACACAAGGTTTACCCCAGTAAGTTCTTTATTGAGTTTTTCCTTGATTTGCGCTATAAGTCCTTCTTTAGTTTCAGCGGTTGTCCAATTATCCTTATCTTTTTCAAGAATCAGGTACATATCTGCTATATCCATCGGCATTGGATCTGTTGGGATGTCCGCTACTCCAATTCTTGCTGTTGCTGTTTTAATTTCAGGAAAATTTTCTAGAAGGATATTTTCTATTTTTTTGGAAACTTCAATAGACTCTGTTAATGAACTTCCTGGTCTGATTAAAGCCTGCATTGCAATATCCCCTTCATCCAGTTGAGGCACAAATTCTCCTCCCATTCTGGAAAAAAGGAAACCGGCTAATACAAGTAGAACAGCAGCAGCACCTACAACAATGAGCTTCAGTTTTAATGCCCCTTTCAGTAAAGGCATATATACCCTTTGTATTCCACCAATTATCTTATCACTTATCCTTTCCAGCCAGCGTTCAAACCTTCCAAACCAGTTCTTTTTATTCTGAATGGGTTTCATAAATAGGGCAGACATCATAGGGACATAGGTAAGGCATAAGAAAATAGCACCTATCATGGCAAAACCGAAAGTGTACGCCATCGGCTTAAACATTTTACCTTCTACCCCCGTAAGAAAAAGTATAGGCGTGAATACAATAAGAATTATAATCTGTCCAAAAAATGCGGAACCCATCATCGTGGTTCCGGCATCATAGGCTACTTTATCCATTACGCCTTGATTGAATTTTAGCTTTCCAGACCTAATCCGTTTTTGGATCTCATACACCGTTCCTTCTATAATAATCACGGCACCATCTATAATAATCCCAAAGTCTATAGCTCCCAAGCTCATTAAGTTTGCCCATACATTAAATTGCTTCATTAATATAAAGGCAAAAAGCAAGGACAACGGTATGGTCGTGGCCGTTATGATGCCACCTCTTAAACTACCCAACAATAAAACAAGGGCAAATATCACGATTAGGGCGCCTTCCAGTAAATTGGTTTTAACGGTATCGGTCGTTCTGGCAATTAGCTCACTACGATCAATGATAGGGGCGATAGTGAGACCTTCTGGCAGGGATTTTTCAATTTCTGCCATACGATTCTTAACATTTTGAATAACCGCATTAGGGTTTGAACCTTTTAGCATCATTATTATTCCTCCCACGGCTTCCTTACCGTCTTGCGTAAAAGCACCATAACGTACCTGATTCCCAAAATGGACGCGTGTTGCAACATCTCCAATAGTTACGGGAATGTTGCCCTCGTTAATAATCGAAATATCTTTAATGTCTTCCAAAGAGCGAATAAGACCTTCACCTCTTATGAAATTTGACATTTTATTTTTTTCTATGTAAGCACCGCCTGTATTCACATTGTTCCGAGCGAGAGCCTCATACACTTGTGAAATACTAATACCCAAACTATTCAACTTATCTGGGTTGACAGTGACCTCGTACTGTTTAATACTGCCTCCATAAGAGTTGACCTCTACCACGCCTTCCAGTAATGTGAGTTGTCGTTTGATAACCCAATCTTGCACGGTGCGCAGTTCCATAGGCGAATACTTGTTTTCAAAACCCTCCTCTGGCTTTATAGTGTATTCATAGATTTGACCTAAACCAGTAGAGATGGGACCCATAGATGGACTTCCAAATTTTTCAGGGATAGATTCGCCCAGTTCGTTTAGTTTTTCCTGTACCAGCTGTCGAGGAAGATAGGTTCCCATATCGTCTTCAAAAACGATAGTAACTACGGAAAGGCCAAAGCGTGAGATAGATCTTATTTCTGTAACGCCTGGTAAATTACCCATAGATAGTTCTACGGGATAGGTTACAAATTGTTCAATATCTTCTGTGGCAAGATTTGGCGACTGGGTGATCACCTGAACCTGATTGTTAGTAATATCTGGCACCGATCCCAGGTTGACGGTCATCATGGACCAAATACCCGTCCCTATCAGCGCTAAGGTAAGTAGTCCAATAATAAATTTATTATTAATGGAAAATGCGATTATCTTATTAATCATATAAATAAAAATTTAATTCAGTTAAAATTCTTGATAATAATTTTGTGCCTAACAAAATCTATCAATAGGACCAAGGATCTAGTATGAGAACCAGGATTTGGTCAAAAAAGGATATAATTATCCTTTAAAAAAACTGAATTATGCCTGTGGTGGCTGTAAAATGGAAGTGGTAAAATCTTTTTTTATACCGTTTAAGTAGAGAAAATCTTGAGAAGAAATGTATTTAAACTCAAATTTTATTTCTGCGAATTTGAAATAAGTTACGTTTAAATGGCAACATTGGCAAATACAAAATGGGGAACATAAATCTGCATCTTGATGTTGGTGGTTATCACCTAAATCTTGAGAAATTTCTGTTTTAACTTCATTGTCAAAAGTACCTGTATCTTCACAAGGCACTAAATTTAGTGTGAAGATATAGATTGACAATATGAATGCTAAAAATTTCATTAAGGCAAATATAAGAATTTTTTAATGCAATGGTTGTGCAAAGAAAAAAGGCTTCGGATTATAAAAACCATAAGGTTTCTTGACCAAAAGGTGGTATTTCCTTGCTTTCAAAACGAGGTGCTATTTCTGCAACCATTTCAGGATATTTAATTGTTATTGGTACGTTTTGTTGACGTAAGGATTTCCAATATAGCCTACTAAATTGATACACTTGCTCTATTAGCTTTCTAATCATTTTACTATCATTTAAAGCCTCTGGTGTAGGACTTGATATTTTAAGTTTTATTGGAAATGAATAACTTGAATGACTTGGGTATTTTACAGTATTGTTATACCTCAAATTATTAAAGAGTAAATATTTATATTCTCCTTTAGGGCCAATATTTATATATGTGCCACTCATTGGAATTAACTCACCATTCCAATTTTGGTCAAAAGCAATAATATCTTCTGCTTCTGTTTTATTGATATTTAAAATGTAAAGAGGAATTTTCAACCCTAATGTATGCATCCCTCTTATAATAGGTTTTAGTTCCTCGTAACTCATTTCCTTATAAAAGTGAATCACTACTTTATCTGCTTCTGCAACCGATGTAAAATCTCTTATGGCTTTACATATACTACCTGCTAATAGGTCTGTTTCGCTTTGGTCGAAATACTCGAACTTTCTAAACAAACCATTGTTTTGAAAACTAAAGGCACTTGCTATATAGCGTCTGTTTTCTCCTTGATTGGTAAATGCACCAACACCTATTACTAATTCTTTTTTATCAGTTACTGCGAGCTTCCAAGGTGCGCCACCTAATTTAGCGTGCATTGCTAACGCCATATTTTGTAATGAGAATTGGAAGTTGTATTGATTCTCAATATTGACCACCATTTTTTCATAATCTACAACCTGTGTAACAATGCCTTCGTTTAAAAACAATTCTTTGATTTGAATATAGATGTCTCGGTCTTCGGGATTTGGCGTGAACTTATCGAAAGGACTTAAATAGAACGCCGCATAACGTATATTATCGTGGTCGAAGGTTAAGCTCTCTAACTTTTCAACTATTTCTGGTATTGGGTTGTTTTCGTTGGTAAACTCAATAAAATGTTCTTTAGACGTTGAAGCCTTAATATTTACATAAGCCTCAATCCCTTTAAAATATTTTTTTTGAGAGGTAACACCAAATTTTAGATTGTTGTAAAAGGTTTTAATTGCTTCTTTATGTGAGGTATGGTACACAAAGAAAAACTTAATGTTTTGGTTGTTAGGTCTTTTATAAGGATTAAGATTATTCATTGCCAATTTAGGCACTAAATGGGTTTTCTTGTTACCATATTGGTCTTTACCAAATTCTAACAATCCTACTTGTGGGTCTATGTGGTTAATACGATTAAGTGGCACATCAATAAATGCATCAGTCTTAAAAGGAAATATGGCTTTAAAATCTTCTGTAAACAGATAGTTGGTTGCAAAATTATTAATAAGTGCTACGTACTTTTGGTATTTATTAATTGGTCTTACAGGTTCTTCAATAGGTATATCTAATGCTCGTGCTAATGGCAAATTAAAAATTGGGTATGCTTGCTCAAACTGAATGGCATTGTAAAATTCTTCTTTTTCCTCTGTGTCGAGGTCCATTTGATAATTGAACGTTTTTTGACCATATACACAACGCTTTATTAACTCTGAATCCTCTATATCCTTAACTGACGTTGTAAGGACTTTTGAAGTACCATCGTATGAAACAATTAACTCTGGTAGGTCTGTGAGTTTTGCAAACTGTATTTTAAATGAAAATTTATAGTAGAGGTTATAGTCTTCTGTATTACCTTTTTTTGAAGGCATCCACACTTGTACATCACCAACGAAGTTTTTTACTACGATATAGTCTTTAGATTTAAAATAGCTTCTTAATTGGTGTTTAAGGAATTGCTTGTATATTCTTAATTCTCTACCATCTACTAAATTTAGCTTAATGCTTGGTGCATCTGGTATTTCTGTTGTAAATGTTGTAAATATTTGGTCTTTGTTAGATAAGTCTGCATCTGGAAACACCTCTTTAATCTGCCTTGAAAATTTAGATTTATGTATGGGATGGCTACCTTCTATATCCTCTGAAGTTAAATAAATGGTAGGCGCACTATTAGGCCATTTAAAGTTAAGTATGTTGGTTTTGAGGTGTTCTTGCATTGGTATTCGTATTTAAATTATTGCCATAAAGGTTCTTTTTGCCAATTAGGTTTCATTCCCAATGCATTAGGGTCTACATTAGGATATTTAACAAATAGGTCATTTAAACGGGTTGTAAATTGGTTGTTAGGTTGTATGGTATTCAATAGATATTTCATTAAACACATATGTACATACAGCTTACTAAACTCGTGCTGTTTTGGTACATTATCTATATCTGTAATCCAAGGATTAGGTGGTTTTGGCAACAGCTTTACCGTACCTGGAAGATTACGATTCCATAGACGTGAGTGATGCGCACAAAAGTTGCGTATTTGTGCAATAGATTGTAACCAACTTGGTAAATAGGTATGGTTAACTGCACCAAATTCTTGGGCAATACTATCTTTGGATTTTAAATTGTTATTTAAATTTCTATACATTTTTGATAAATTACCAATACTTGTATGTTCGACGGTTTTCCAAGCAGGTGGTAGTTTCTTATTGGTATATTTTTTAAAATGCTTTTTAAGTGTAACATCCTTTCTTTGAGAACGCTTAACTTCTTTTTGAATAGATTCTAATGACTCTTTGAAATATTGATAATTTATGAAACACTTTTTGTTCTGAAACCACCAAGGGTCAATTTCGTGTGAAAGATTATAAATGAGTTTGGTTCGTAAACTAATTTCTATTTTTTCAATGACATCAAATAACAATAGTCGTAATTCTGCATCAAAATTATATAAGGCTACGACATCTGTAAATCTACTATTGGGCTTAAAAATGTGTTGCTCCTTATCTGCTTGCATTACATACCAATACTCCCCAAGACGGTAGTAACTTATATTAGCCAAGTATTTTTCTGCCAATGGTCCATTAGAGATTTGTAAACCTCTTTTTTGTAATTGAGCAATTTGTTGTTGTATGGTAATTGGCTTTTTGCTAAACATTGAAAGTTGCATTACTGTTTAACAAAAGGAAGGTATATAAAGCAAAAGACACACCCTGGGACGCTGTTCTAATGGGTAGCGTGGTGTGTACTGTTATTGCAAAAGTACAAACTTTATACCATATTTTATTGTTTTTTACCATATTTTTTGGTTTTACTATCTGTTTATGAGATTGCTTCGTTGCTCTCGCAATGACCTTTCGACTGCGCTCAAGGCAGGCTAATTATAATTTTATGAGTTTTCTATAATGCTACGTTCTTCTTGTGTTAAGCCATATAAATCGTACACCATCGTATCAATTGTTTTTTCTGTTTGGGTGATTTGGGTTTGTAACTCTTGGGCTTTTTTCTTGTTATCCTCGAAGAGTTCTAACCACTCAAACTCGTCTTTTTTGGTTAGTGGCGTACCACCTGCTTTTTTAATGGCTTTGTTGAGTTCTTTTATAAAGTCTGCAAAGTCTAACTCGTGCCAGTTATCGAGTTTGCGGGTTACAACTAATTCATTGTATTGGTGCAATAAATAGGTTGTAAACTTTGATATAATATTATCATACGTACTGTATAGTTCAATTATTTTTAAAGATTTTTCTTTGAGGCTTGTTGTTTCGTACTTTTCTGGAATAGGAATAGTATTCAGAATAGTTGATGAATATGAGTAATAACCTCCTTGTTTTAATGGGGATGTTGAATGCAAGTAAAATTCAACCAATTTAGAATTTAAAAGGGCTAACAATGCCAATAGGTTATCCTCATGATTAGTTGTTGAATTTAGAGTAATTGAAAAAACCCTTGCTCCACTGTAACCAGATTTGTTATAATCAATACCAAATTTATTATTCTTGGTTTCTCCTGGGTAAACAATTTTAGTCTTATTAAACATATCAATTGTGCCAAATCTTGTTAGCTTATACCAATCTTTAGCACCTTTAAGAGTTTTCCGAGAATCCTTTCTTTCTTCTAATGTTTTTTTGTGAGCATTTAAATAAGCATAGGCGTTTGGAAAATTATTCATTAGTTCTTCTTCAGAAAACAATATGGTATCACCATCTAAATTTTTATAAGGATAAATAATTCTTTTGAGGGCTTCAACCTTTTTATATCTACCACAATTTTCAGCTCTTAATAAAGGCAATAAAATTCCATCTTCGATACTGTGTAATGCTAAATCATTCGCGTCAACTATAAATACTGAATCATTACCTGAAACAATTCCATAATTACAATTACCTATATTTTTTAGATTAGGATAAAGTTTTATTTTTTCGATAATTTCAGTTTCTCTTGAATCTTTTAAAGTCCAACTATCATCAGTCAAATTCTTTATTTGAATGTTTATAGCTTCCCCAAAATCTAATTCTTGTGCTTTTTGTAAAGATTCAACATTAAATAAATTAAAGTTTGTCGGTTTGCTGTTCCGCAATGTAAAAATGCTGACGTAGGTCAAAGCACCTTCAAAAACAGGTAAATCAGCAAAATCTATTAACCTCTCAATTTTAAATTCTTTCAACAATAATTTTCTACAGTTTCTACCATATTCTGTTGTTAAAAATTGATTAGATGTTATGAATGACACCAATCCGTTTTCTCTCAAAATCGCACTTGCGAGTTCAAAAAACATAAGAGAAATATCTATCCTTTTGTGTGCAACTTTTTTATTCTTTTTAAACCAATCAATTTGAGTATGTTCAAGGAATTGTACTCTTACATAAGGTGGATTCCCAATAATGACATCAAAACCACCTTTATCAAATATTTGTGGAAATTCTTGATGCCAATTAAAGGCTTTATCTCCTGCTACAGTTTTGCTATCAATTAATGAGTTGCCACATTTAATGTTGCTGCTTAAATCGTTGAGTTTTCGGCGTGGTTGTGCGGTACGCAACCATAGGGATAGTTTGGCAATTTCTACAGATTCTTCATTGAGGTCTACGCCATAAATATTGTTTTCTAAAATGGTGTTTTCTATATCACTTAATATAAGGCCACCACCTAATACTTTTGCTTTTAGCTCATCGATGTAACGGTGTTCTTTAATAAGAAAATCTAACGCTTGGTTTAAAAATGCTCCAGAGCCACAAGCAGGGTCGCAAATGGTTATTTGCAGTAACCACGCTCTGTAATTATCTAAAACCTCTAATAGTTGTTTTTTGGTGTTTTGGTGTGTCCCTTTTTTTATCTCGAAATAGGCTTCTTCCTTAAAACCTAATTGGTCTTTTTTCTCTTGGCAAAGTTTACCAACGGTATTTTCTACAATGTATTTGGTAATGTATTTTGGTGTGTAGAACACGCCATCTTTTTTACGCTTACTCTTTTGCTTATCGAACTCGCCACCTTCAATTTCAGCATTAACGCTTTCTATTTCGTTAAGTGAGTTTTCAAAAATGTGACCTAAAATATTAACATCTACTTGACTGCTAAAATCGTATTTAGCGAGTTTGTAGGTGTGTTTGTAAAGTAAGTCATCATCAATCTCTAAACTATCGAGAATGGCATCCGGTTTAAACAATCCGCCATTGTAGGCATAGATTTCTGCTCTTGAGGTTGTGCCTTTTCTACCTTCATCTAAAAAATGAAAGTATTGTTTAAAGAGGTTGTATAATGGGCGTTCATCACCAAAATCGATGTCGGCTTTCCACTTATCTAATATCTGTATTGTTGAGTTTGGTGGTAATAAGTCTCTATCTTCCGCAAAGAAAATGAACAGGAAACGGTCTATGAGTTTCTGTGATTTTTTGAATAGGGATAGTTTTACGTTTTTTTCGAGTGCTTTTAGTTCGTCAGCTTCTTGAGACATCTCGACTGCGCTCGATGTGACAGCTTCGGATTTAATGCGTTTGGCATTTCGTTTTACGAGGTCTCTAAAGAGTTCGCGTTTAAATACGGAATAGTCGTTGTAAAACTGTTTGGTAATCTTGTCTTCCTCAACTAAAGACGCTTCTTTAACGGTTAATGGTAGATTGTTGAGAATGTTATCCTTTTGTAAGCACAGGTGCATTAAAGCAAATTCTTCGGGCGCTAACTGAAAGAGATTAAACTCTAAAAACTCGGTAGCATCATTGATGTAAAACCGCAACTTCTCAAAGTTGGATGTGATGACATACACACAGCCTTTTTGATTGGCTTTATAGTCGAATGCCTGTTTACGGATGCTTTCTAAATCTTTGGTGTTGGTTCCCTTTAGCTCAATAACTCCAATAGCTTTGGTTTCCTTTAAAATAGCTCCATCTGCTTTTCCTGCTCCTTTTTGGTTTTTAAACTCGGTAGTGATATTAAAATCAGGCTTTGGATTTAGCGTATAACCCAAGACATTGACAAACAGCTCATCCAGAAACTTTGCCTGGTACTGTTCTTCTTTAGAGTTTTTAATATTCTCTTGAATGGTAGCATTGTGAAAATACTTGGTATATTTTTTATAGGCACGCTCTACTACTGAATTATCTTGTTGCGCCAGATATGTTTTTAATACTGATGTTTGAAATAATGCCATTTAAAGCTACTTTTTTTGGTTGGTTAAGTTCTTAATTTCTTCTTCTACTTTTTTGAGGATTTCCGTACTGTTGGATACATCTTTAAGCATATTGACAATTTTATCAGCCATCCAAAACTTTAGTAAATCACTTTCACTTTTGTTTAATGCCTTTGCTAAATCTTCCACCTGTTCCTTTCGGGCCATACGTGTACCACGTTCAATTTTACTTAATAAGGCGGTATCAATGTTCATTTGAGAGGCAACCTCACGCAGTAATAGTTGCTTTTCTTCCCTTAACTTCCTTATATAATTACCAAATGTCATTTTAGAGATATTTTGACTTGTCAATATTTGTCTAATTTAAGAAAAGGAAACAAAAGGAAAGTAAAAAGATATAAACAGTTATTAACAGCATTTCGACTGCGCTCAATGTGACATTTGAGGAAGTTGAGGATTTGAGGAAATCCATTTAATCATATCCTTAAATCCTCGAAATCCTTAACTATATCTTTGCAGGATTTGAATAGTTGTTGTGGGCTTCTCTGTGTATTAATCCTGCATCAACAAATTTAGTCATATAGCCTTCTGCGGTTTTGTGTGGGATGCTCTGATTTGTAGCTAAATCTAAATACTCCTGTCTGTTAAATTGCTTTGGTAAACTCTCTAAAAAGCGTTCTTTTCTATTTAAACGTTTTGTTGCTTTTTGCTCAATAGGTAAATCATTAAAGACTTTACTACTGTGCTTCACTAAAATTGAAATTATGGTTAGTGCGTTTTCAAAATCTATATCCTCACATTCTTTAGTTGTGTTTACATCGCCATCTTCCATAATGCGAAAGGCTGTAAATAGCATCATTATCCTAAACGCAATTAAACCTAAACGTCTTATTGTTGCAATGTACTCTTCGGGTTGTAGGTTGATGTATTTGGTCTGTAAGGATTCAAAAAACGTATTGAATTGCTGTTGTTGGGTTGTAGTTAACCGTATTTCAATCTCTGGATTGTTTTTTAGCGTTTTGTACAGTTCTAAAAACTCGCTACCCAATTGGTTGTAGTAATCGTCTAAACCTACTTTATTGCTATTTTGAAACACGTTTTTCCAAGTTGGTTTTATATTCATATAGTAAAACATAAAACGACTAAACAAACCATTTTCTGCGTTGGGTATTAAGGTTGCCACTTGTTTAGGTGTGCCTGATAATACTGTTGACAAACACGGTTTCTCAATATCTACATATTCTCTATCTGTTCTGCGATAATAGCTTATAGTTTCGTGATGAAAGGCTTTACGAAAACCATCGGAATAATTACCATAATCGCTTTTAAAGGCTTGTGCTAACGTATCGCCTTCGGTTTCAAAAATTAACCCTCTGCCTTTATTATCAGAAATTAATTGATATACGCCTGTTACACTATTGTTAGCAGGAATAAACAGCATTCTTTCTGGTGGTTTACTTGGTTTTTCCAAGTTTTCATCTTTACCCTTGTTCATATTATAAGTTGCCATTTCTGTATTAAATTGTTGCTTTAGAACTTTGGCTTGTTCCCGTTTTAACTTGTGAACAGGTTCTACCAAATTTTTAATTTGATTAAGCCTGCCTTTACCTGCAGATGCAGGTGCAGTTACAAAAAGATATAAATTAGCAAACACCTTACGTTGGTCGTAGATACCAAAGAGTTTAGGAAAGCAGGCACTAAAAGCCGTTAAAGCTCCTAACAACAAAATGTCCTTTTCCTCTTGACTGCTCGCTGGATTTACAACTTGTTGTAAAAACTGCGGTAAGGTATTAAATACCTCATCCGGTATTGTTGGCATTGCTTGGTTGGGTGTATCAACAATAGTTGCAACGTTTGTTGCAACTTCGTTGTTGTACTGTTGTTTGGTCGGTTTGATACCTGATTGATGTGCGTTATGGTAAAAGGTAGCAATAGTAATTCCGTGTCCTTTTGCGTTTAGGCATTTGTTGAATTGTGCGTCACACTCTTTGGCATCGTAACCTGCATAATTTTTGCTTATTCGGTGGAAATAATCTCTTCCTGTTTCTCCATATTCTTCAGCTAAAGCAAAACCTAAATCTCTCCAAGTTGCATAGTTTCCTGTTATGTCCAAACCTGATTGCTCGATTGCTGAAATGTAGGATTCAATGTCGTTATCAGCAACAGCAACAACATTAGTTGTTGCCGTGTTGCTTTTTGGTTGAGGTTGCTCTTTAGGAACTTCTAACCAATCTTTTGGGTTAAATATTTTTGTCATAATGCTTGATGTCTTTTATGTAGAAAGGCTGTTGGGTCATATGGTAAAAAACACGCTCTGGAAACGTCTTTACCTGACTGGTCAACCTCAATGTTATAATTGTGTTTAATGTAATTTGCTACTGCTGTGAAATATTCTGAATGTGATACTTCTGAAACATCTATTCTAATAATCCATTTTAAACCATCACCAGATGGTGATATGAATAGCATTTCGGTTTCAAAATATTCATCATTTAAGAGTTGTGTTCTTAACTCTTGTAAATTCTCTAAATGGTCAAAATCAATCGTTAATAGATTAGAATGCTTTAGCAAATTGTTATCACTTCGTTTTTCAAATGTTCCTGAAAGTGTTACGTAATCAAAGCGATTTGCTTTGAATTTACGTGCTTCTTTTACATTGGTAATTGCTCTTAATTCTTCAGTAATCCTTTTGTATTTATCACTTGTGATTAATGCAAATATTTGATGCAGTCGCAATGTTTCCGCAGGAAATACATTACGAACAGGTGCTTTGAAAAAGCTACAGTAAGCATACCAGGTATCGTCTGGTTCGTTTAACCATTCTAACTCGTCATTTTCTTTGATTTCTAAATTCAGATGTACTGCTTCATTTATTTTCTGCAATAAATCAGCTTCATCAATAGTTTTAAAATGATATTTGGCAAATTCAAATACATCACCGTTAAAGGTTTTTAGTTCGGTATCTCTATGGGTTGCAATCACTCCATCAATATGAATCCGTAAAGTTTCTTTTCCACCATTAAATGGGTTACGAGTTATCCCGCAGTCCCTTCCTTTTACGGAAAGGACTGTTGTATCAGGATAATACTGTCTTAACACATAGGCATAAATCTTTAAGCCATAATGTGTTTTGTCTAAAATTGCTTCTCTACTTATTTCCATCTTGCTTGAAATTATGGTTGTAGTAGTTATCTTGAAGCAATTGCTCTATGTCAGCAACTCTATAGTAAAATTTACCTTTTACTTTGCTGTAAGGCAAAGTGCCATTGGTTCTTAAAGTTTGCAACGTACGCTTACTAATATGTAAAGTCTGCAATACATCTTGATTGTCTATCCACGTATCCTTTAATACTTCTGCTCTCGATTGTCGCAACAATTCGATACGTGCTTTTAAGTCCTTTATATCTTGCGAGAGTGCCAAGATTAAATCGATTATTTCAGTCATAACTTCACCGCTCCTTTCTTAATTAGGTAATCGGCAGCTTGCTGTTCGATTTCATCTTGTGAATCAACACGGTTACTTAATAACCATTCTTCTAATTCGACTCTGTTAAAATAAATTTTCTTTCCATTCGGTTTATAATGTGGAATGGTTCCTGTACTTGTAAGTTTGTATAAATGGGATTGTGATAATTCCAAAAACTTACACGCTTCGTTGAAGCTCAATACGTTTTTTACAATAATGTTTCTGTCTAAAACGTGCTGTTCAATAATTTTGAGACGTTCTAATATTTCGTCCATAACTAATAAAATTTTAGTTTTTAGTAAATGGACATCTGGCCAAATGTCATTCTTGGTTTTCAAGAACAGGACAAAGGTTCAAAATTGGCTTCTCGATTTTAGTAAGAGTGTAAAACAAGGGTAAGACAACAGTAAGGTTTCTTACTATTCTTACTGTTTTTTATTGCAGTTGTTGGATAATGTTATCTATTTCTTCCTTTTCTTTTGGGTTATGAACTTTGTTTTTGTGAAGATTATTAGCCTTTAATAGCGTACCTGTTTTGGTAACAAATTTTCCAGAACGTTCTATTGCCGTAGGATTGAAATAAATAAAAAATGGTTTAAGTTTTGTTACAAGGTAACTAAACTGTGTCGTCTCGCATTGAAGATAAATTTGCGATTCTGTATTTGTGAAATCTTTTGCTAATAAGAGTTCGTGCAACTGTTCTACAGTTGTACGGTTATCTAACAAATCTATTTTTAGATTTACCAGTTTGAGCACAGTTAGCAAAGTTGAAGTGTCATTACTTTTATATCCGAAAGAAGTCTTTGGTTTTGCTTTCGTTTTTGATGTTTTTTTGGTAGCAACTTTTTTAGTGGTGCTCTTTTCTATCACATTAACATCAAAAGTTTCATCATTAAAGTATTTTTCTGCAATTTCTGAAATAGAAAATGTTGTGTTTTCTGAAAACTGACCGTATTGCTCTTGTAGTTCAGCATACAATCTTATAGCAGACACTTTTAAGTAGTTTATGATATAATTATCATCATTATTTAAATCTGCTGTTATTCCTCTCTTATTGATATAAGTTGCAATGTCATTTAAGTACTTATCAAATTTATTAAGTAGAATAGTATAGCTATATTTATTTTCCGGTGTAGTTGCATTTACGGGAAATTCTTTTGAAAATGATGCTACTGTATTTTCTGTTTCAACAAAGATTAGCTTTTGGTAGTATTCTTTTTTCGCATTTAAAGGCTTTTTAAAGTTTACTTTAAAAACTGCATTATTGGCTTTTGGATTCAATTTAAAATCAGACAGTAGGTATTTAAAATCCTTTTTTTGTCTATTATCTCTATGTAAGCCATTGGTTATAGAAACCAAACTTGAAAATACACTTCCTTTCATTATAAATCCAGTTGAATACGGTTAGCAGCTTCTTTCTTTTTATCGTCAATTACTTTAGCATATATCTGTGTAGTGCGTAATTCTTTATGACCTAATAATTTTGATACTGTATATATGTCTGTACCCAATGTTAATTGTAAGGTAGCGTAGGTATGGCGCGCGCAATGGAAGGTTATATTTTTAGTAATACCTGCTTTCATCATCCATTGTTGTAGCTTTAAGTTAGACCAGGCACTATAATGTAAGCCATCAAACACTTTATCATCTGGATTACCTTTTTCTCCTAATAGATTTCTTGCTTGGTCTGATATTGGTAAGGTTTCAACACCTTTAGTTTTCTTTTGTCTAAACCTGATATAATATCCCATTTCTTTAGAGTGCTGGATTTCTGACCATATTAGTTTTTCAATATCTGACCAACGTAATCCGGTTAAAGCTGAAAAAATAAAAGCATTCTTTAAAATAGGCAGTTCACATTCTGTATTAACTACTTTTTGTAATTCATCAAGCGTTAAAAATTCTCGTTGAGGTTCGCCTTGTTTGAAGTATTCAACACCATTTGCAGGATTTACTTTTAAAATACCATCCTTGACCGCCTGTTTTAATGCTGCTGAAAATTTTCCGAAATATGAATATTTTGAATTTTGAGACAGTTTTTTACCTGCTCTACTTATTGCATCTTTATCTAAATACTCTTTGAAACGCTCAACAAATGATTTGTCTATGTCTTGAAAACTAACATCAGTTGGACAAAACTTTTTTAAATGTTTTAGCATACTATTCCAATTTCCATAGTTGCCAGAGCTTGTATTTTTCTTTTCTGCTAAAGCTGTGATATAAGTAATAAAACTGCCTTTTAGCTTTTCAATATCTTGAAAGCCATAAATACCGTTTTGAATTTCAATCTGTCGTTGTGCACAAATAGTTTCTGCAAGTTGCTTCGTTTTCCTATTTACCTCTCTTTCCGTTTTGGTTTTAGGATTTGGTGTAAGGTATAAGCGTAAGTATTCGGTTTTACGTTTACCTTTATGATAGTAATCTAAATACAGGCTTATTTTGTCGTTTTTCTTGCGTTGTCTTAATGTTACTTTCATAATGGAATTAATTAAAGAGGTTTTCTATTTGCCATCTGGCCACAATACGCTTTCTACCAAAAGGAACTGCTTTTAAACGTCCTTGTTGAATCATTCTTTGAATGGTCCATCTACTCACACCAATAAGTTGTGAGGCTTCTGTAACGCTTAAAAAATCTTTGTTATTTACAGCATTAGGATTGTGAACTTCAACAACTTGTTTTTGCTGTTGCATATCTTCAGTAAGAGTAGCTTGGATTTTTTCTTTACGCTTACGTGCCTTATATGCTCTTTTTGCACAAGTATCGCCACAGTATTTAGTAACTGTTGTACGTGCTGTGAAGGCATTACCGCAATGCTTACAAGTTTTAGGAATGAATAAATTACTGCTCATAAATGGTGCTTTATGTAGCGTAATGGTGCAACGTGGTGCGTTATGGTGCATCATTTCGCCTTTATTTTTGCCAACAGATTTGGGCAACAAATCCATATTTAAGGCAACAGATATACAACAAATTTAATCAAAAAAGAGTAAATAAGCAACAAATAAAAGAAGATAAAACACTATAAAATCAACAATAACAAGGTATTAACAAATAAAAGAAAGTAAGTTACTTCCCGATACAGAAATTAGCAAAAATATTACCAAGTAAGTCATCATTTGTAATCTCACCTGTAATTTCACCAAAATGATATAAGGCTTGGCGAATGTCTATAGCCAACAAATCGCCTGAAAGCCCTGTTTCTAAACCATATTTCACTTTTTGAATCTCTTCAAAAGCCTTTAAAAGAGCATCATAATGTCGAGTATTGGTCACTATGGTTTCATTATTTCGTAAAGCACCAGTATTTATAAGATTTAATAATGAATTTGTTAATTGCTCAACACCAAATCCTGTTTTAGCAGAGAGTAGTAAAACATCTGCAATAGTAGAATTAATCTTTGCCAATTGAGTATCATCCAATTGATCTATTTTGTTAGCTATAACCAATAATGGTTTTTGAGGGTATTTATTTCTTATCTTTTCAATCTCAATTCTTACATCTTCAAGAGCATTTATATTTTTGCTGGCATCAAAAAGATAAATCGTTACTTGAGATTGCTCTATTTTTTCAAAAGTCTTTTTTATACCTATACTTTCAACCACATCCTTGGTCTCTCTTATTCCTGCTGTATCAATAAATCGAAAACCGATACCTCCAATGGAAATTTCGTCTTCAATAGTATCTCTTGTAGTACCAGCAATTTCAGAAACTATGGCACGCTCTTCATTTAATAATGCATTAAGAAGTGTGGATTTACCAACATTAGGTTCACCTACAATGGCTACAGGAATGCCATTTTTAATCACATTACCAACAGCAAAAGAGTCTATTAAACGCTTTAATACAAAAGTGATGCGCTCTATTAATTCTTTAAATTGAGTTCTGTCTGCAAACTCAACATCTTCTTCTGCAAAATCTAATTCTAACTCAATTAGAGATGCAAAGTTTAAAAGCTCTGCTCTCAACTTGGCTATCTCAGAAGAAAAACCTCCACGCATTTGTTGCATAGCAATTTGGTGTGAAGCTTCATTATCACTACTTATTAAATCTGCAACTGCTTCTGCCTGACTTAAATCTAATTTACCGTTTAAAAATGCACGAAGTGTAAACTCACCAGCATTTGCCATTCTACAACCTTGTCGCAAAAATAGTTGTATAATTTCTTGTTGAATGTAAGGCGATCCATGACATGACACTTCTATAACATCTTCACCTGTATACGAATTTGGGTTTTTAAAAACAGACACCAAAACCTCATCTATAGTCTTACTACCATCTATAATATGACCTAAATGAATCGTATGAGTAGATTGATTTTTAAGATTTTTACCAGAAACAGATTTAAAAGCAGAAGAGGCTATCGCAATAGCGTCTTTACCAGATAATCTTATAATAGCAATAGCGCCACTACCTGATGGTGTTGCCAAGGCTACAATGGTATCATTTTGCATAGTCATTAGATTTATTACAAAAGTATTGTAAAATATGGGATTGTTAAAAAGTTAAAGAATTCTATTTAAGATTTAATTCACATCGAAATCTTAGAATAATCAGCCTAGGTTGTTATATTTGCTAAGCAAAAATTGAAAATGATAAAAATGAAAAAATTACTAATCTTATTAGTTGTAACACTTGTATTTGCAAGTTGTAATGAAAGTAAAGAAACAGGATATGTTATAAATGGTAATGCTGAAGGCATACACAATGGTGTTAGAGTACGTTTGGCTCAAATTGATGAAAAAGGAAAACAAGTTATAAAAGACTCTGCCGTTGTAATGGATGGAAAATTTAATATTAAAGGTGCTGTTGAAGAACCTGGTGTATATTTTTTATCTGCCGATGGAACTCCGGGAAATATGGTTTTTATGCTTGAGAACAGCGATATAAATATAGATTTCAATTCTAAAATGCCAATGGATTCTAAGGTTACTGGTTCTGAATCTAACAAAAGTTATGAAGATTTTCAGAATGGAATGCTAGAATTTAGAAAAGAAGGAGAGGCAATTATGAAAAGATTTCAAGAATTAGGACAAGAGCCTGCACCAGAAACTAGAGATTCTATTAAGAAAGCTATGGATAATATGAGACAAAGACAATCGGCGTATCCACTTAGCTTTGTAGAAAACAATAACGATAGTTATTTTAGTTTAAATCTTATTCAATTAGAATCTAGTAGACCTACTTTTGATGTTGTAAAATACAAAGAGATTTTTGAAAGTTTTCCTGCCAATTTAAAGGAATCTAAAAGAGGTCAAATTGTAAAGCAAAGACTAGACGAACTTTATAAAGAATACGAAAAAATAGCTCATTTAGATTTAGGTAAGATAGCCCCAAACTTTGAGTCTAAAACACCAGAGGGTGAAACAGTAAGTTTAAATGACTTAAAAGGAAAAGTAACTATTATCGATTTTTGGGCAGCATGGTGTGGTCCTTGCAGAAGAGAAAACCCTAATGTGGTTAAGGTATACGAGCAATACCATGATAAAGGTTTAGAAATTATTGGTATCTCATTAGATGGTGCACCAAATCAAAAAGATCCTAAAAAAGCGTGGTTAGATGCCATAGAAAAAGATGGATTAGAATGGAACCATTTATCTAGCCTAATGTACTTTAACGATCCTGTTGCTAAGCAATACAATATAAAATCTATACCTGCCACTTACATCTTAGACGAGGAAGGTAAAATCGTAGCAAAAAATTTAAGAGGTGCTGCGCTAGAGCTTAAAATTAAAGAGCTTCTTGGTAATCCTTAATTTGCGTGATTTTTTGATATAAAAAAGCCTGCACTATGCAGGCTTTTTCTTTTTAATGTAATTTGCCGGTTTTATAAAGCACAAACAAAATAATTATAGGAATGGCTAATAAACCTATGTGAGCTAAATCGGTTTCAAATAAACTGGGTTTTAAAATTAAAGTCACAGCGTAACCTCCTACAGCACCACCAAAGTGTGCATCGTGGCCTATGTTTCCAACTCTGTTTTTCATTCCGTATATGGAATATAGAAGATAACCAATACCAAATATATAGCCTGGTATAAAATTAATTCGCATATTCGGTTCTAATAAAATAGCCGAGTATAACACGCCAGTTACCGCACCACTTGCTCCAATAGCACTATACCAAAACTCTTCTTTGTGAAAATACAATGAGAGTAAATTTCCAAAAATTAAACTTGCCAAATAAACAGTTATAAAATTTATGTTTCCAAGGTCTTTTATAACGGTATGAGCAAAAAAGAAAAGCGTTACCATATTAAACAATAGATGCTTAGAATCTGCATGTAAAAAGCCAGAACTAAACATTCTTATTTGTTCTCCACGTCTTATACTACCTACATTAAACTTATACTTTTCAAAAAATAAACGATCATCAAAACCTTTTAAAGACATTATAACATTAGCTGCAATAATTGCAACAGTAACGGAATCTAAATTGTACATAAACTCTAATCTTATAAATCAAATATAGCATATATTTGCTGTTGCAAAACTAACATACTTTCATGCAACTTATTGCCTATATTCTCATTTATCCTATTCTTTGGTTAATTTCTATTTTGCCGTTTAGATTACTCTATGGTCTTTCTGATGTATTATACATCTTTCTTTTTAAAATTTTCGGATATAGAAAGTCTACTGTAAAAGAGAATCTTCGTCTGGTATTTCCTGATAAACCTGAAAAGGAAATAGCTACCATTACTAGTCAATTTTATCATCATTTATGTGATATGATAGTTGAAGCTATTAAATCTTTAACTATTTCTGAGAAAGAAATGAAAAAGCGTTTCAAGTTTACCAATATTGAAGAACTACATAAGCTTGAAGAAAAAGAACGCAGCATTATACTTATGTGCGCTCATTATGGCAGTTGGGAGTGGATATTTATATTACAAACTTACTTGAAGTATAAAGGTTATGCTGTGTATAAAAGACTAGCTAATAAACATTTTGACAAACTAGTAAAGAGAATACGTGCTAAGTACAATTCACATTTAATTACTACAAAAGAAACATTTGACATTCTTGCAAAAGCCAAAAGTAAAGGAGAACTAACGATTAACGGATTTGTCTCAGATCAATCCCCAAAAGCAAATAAAGCCTTCCACTGGAATGATTTTATGGGTATAAAAGTACCTATGTACACTGGCGCAGAAATGCTTGCAAAAAAGCTTGATATGGCTGTTGTATTTTTTAGTGTAAAACGATTAAAAAGAGGATACTACGAAACCACATTTCAAACAATTACAGAAAACCCTAAAGAATATAAAGACTACGAAATTACAGATATCTTCTTTAAACTAGTTGAACAACAAATTAAAGAAGCTCCTCAATATTATCTTTGGACACATAAACGTTGGAAGCACAGAGACAAGGTTCCTGAACGTTTTAAATAAAATATAAGTTTGATGGTTATTAATCCAAATCAAACCAACCATCTACATTAGTCGTAGTACATGGTTTATCGATTAAAGATTTATGGATAAATTCGTTATTGCAACGAGAGTATTCATAGTCTTTAGCCCATTCCTCGTGATTTTTGGCTAAGTCAACAATACTATTACAAACATACTCAATCTCTTCATTGGTTGTTGTTGGATGAATAGACATACGTATCCAACCTGGCTTGCGGACTAAATCTCCAATAGAAATCTCGTCCGTAAGCTCTTTAGATGTTTGCTGATCTACGTGTAATAAAAAATGTCCATACGTACCTGCACAACTGCAACCTCCACGAGTTTGTATTCCAAATCTGTCGTTTAGTAATTTTACACCAAGGTTGTAATGCAAATCATCAATGTAAAAAGAAATAACACCCAAACGATCTTGATGCTGACCAGCCAAAATATTAATGTTAGAAACCGGTTGAAGCTTATTGAAAATAATATCTATAAGCTCATGCTCGCGCTCAAGGATATTACTAACTCCCATTTGCTCTTTCAGCTTAATAGATAAAGCCGTTTTTATAGTTTGAAGAAATCCTGGTGTACCACCATCTTCTCTGTCTTCAATGTTATCAATGTATTTATGCTCTCCCCAAGGATTCGTCCAACTTACAGTACCTCCACCAGGACAATCTGGTACCATATTATGGTATAATTTCTTATTGAAAACCAACACACCAGAAGTACCTGGTCCACCTAAAAATTTATGTGGTGAGAAAAATATAGCATCAAGCTGTTCTTCTTCATCTTCTGGGTTCATATCTATATCTACATAAGGTGCCGAACATGCAAAATCCACAAAACACACACCTCCATGCTGATGCATAAGCTTAGCTGCCTTATGATATGGTGTTTGTATGCCTGTAACATTAGATCCACCAACAATAGAGCAAATTTTTAATGTTCTGTCTTTATACTGTTCTAGTAATACTTCAAGATTATTTAAACAGAATAAACCGTTATCGTCTGGTGGCACTACTTCTACTTTTGCAATGGTTTCTAACCATGAGGTTTGGTTAGAGTGATGCTCCATATGTGAGATAAAAACAACAGGTCGCATTTCATCTGGCACAGTTGTATACTCTCTTAGATTCTCAGGAATTTTTAGTCCTAAAATACGTTGAAACTTATTAACTACACCTGTCATTCCATTACCAGTAACAATTAAAACATCGTCCTCATTAGCATTAACATGGTTTTTTATAATGTGTTTGGCTTTGTGATACGCTTTTGTCATAGCTGTACCAGAAACCGTCGTTTCAGTATGAGTATTAGCTACAAAAGGGCCAAACTCATTAAGTAGTTTTTCTTCTATTGGTCTATACAAACGTCCTGAAGCCGTCCAATCTGTATAGATTATTTTTTGTTCACCAAAAGGAGATACAAATGTCTGATCTTGACCAACAATGTGTTTTCTAAATTGCTCAAAATAAGCTTCAAGCGTTGATGTGTTATGTGTTGTTGCTTCAGAAATCATAACTTAAATATACTAAATATTAGCGATAGCTTTAATTTCTGCAATAAAACGATCTGCTAAATCATCTGCAGCTTCTTGCGACTGAGCTTCTGTATAAATACGAATAATAGGTTCGGTATTACTCTTCCTTAAGTGTACCCAACTTTCTGCAAAATCAATTTTTACACCATCTATGGTTGTTAATGTTTCGTGACTGTAATTAGCTTCCATAGTTTTTAAAATAGCATCAACATCTAATTGTGGTGTTAATTGAATTTTCTTCTTACTCATGTAGTAATTCGGATACGTTGCACGTAATGAACTTACCGACATCTTTTTCTCTGCTAAAAGACTTAAGAATAAAGCCACACCAACTAACGCATCGCGTCCATAATGTAACTCAGGATAAATAATTCCTCCATTACCTTCACCACCAATAACCACATTATTTTTCTTCATCAATTCTACCACATTTACCTCACCAACTGCACTGGCTTCGTAAGTTCCTCCATGCTTTTCGGTAACATCGCGTAAGGCACGTGTAGAACTCATATTACTAACGGTATTCCCTGGATTTTTACTCAACACATAGTCTGCACAAGCCACTAAAGTATATTCTTCACCAAACATTTCTCCTTTTTCATCCATAAAGGCCAAACGATCTACATCTGGATCTACTACTATACCAAAATCAGCATGTTCTTTTACCACAGCTTTTGCTAAATCACCTAAGTGCTCCTTTAAAGGCTCTGGATTATGCGGAAAATGACCTGTTGGTTCGCAATACAATTTTACAGGTTCAACACCTAAACGCTCTAATAATAATGGAATCGCAATACCTCCTGTAGAATTTACACCATCAACTACAACTTTAAAATTAGCGGCTTCAATAGCATCTTTGTTGACTAACGGTAAATCTAAAACCTCATCGATATGCAAATCGATATACGCATCGTTTTTAGTAATCTTACCAAGGTCATCCACCTCAGCAAAAGTCATATCGTTAGATGCAGCAATATCAAGAATCTTCTTGCCTTCTACTCCATTTAAAAACTCACCTTTATGATTCAATAATTTTAAAGCATTCCATTGTTTTGGGTTATGGCTTGCTGTTAAAATAATACCACCATCTGCATGTTCCATTGGTACAGCAACCTCAACGGTAGGTGTTGTTGATAGGCCTAAATCTATAACATGAATTCCCATACCAACTAAGGTGTTCATTACTAAACTCTGAATCATTTCACCAGAGATACGTGCATCTCTACCAACCACAACTCTATAGTTATCCTTACTGCGTTGTTGTTTTAGCCAAGTACCGTAAGCTGCTGCAAATTTTACAGCATCTATTGGTGTTAAATTGTCTTCAACAGCACCTCCAATTGTTCCACGAATTCCTGAAATTGATTTAATTAAAGTCATAGATTTTTGATTTTAAGCAAATATAAGATGTTAGAGACGCTTTAAAAATGATTTTTGAAATTTGTTATTATGAATTCGTAAATTCGAGCCTATGAATTTTTTAGCCCACATTTATCTATCTGGAGACGACGAGCTCTTAACCATCGGAAATTTTGTTGCCGATGGCATTAGAGGCAATAAATACAAAGCTTACCCTAAAAAAGTTCAAGCTGGAATTTTGCTGCACAGAGCTATTGACACCTTTACAGATGCGCATCCTACTTTTAGACAAAGCACCAAGCGTTTACACAAAAATTATGGGCATTATAGTGGAGTTATAGTTGATATTTTCTATGACCATTTCTTGGCAAAAAACTGGCAACAATATTCAGATATTCCATTAGCAAAATATATAGACGATTTTTACCAAAGTCTTAATGCTAATTTTGAAATTTTACCAGATCGCTTCAAACATTTAACACCAATAATGATTGAAGGCAACTGGCTTTTAAGCTATGCCACAGTTGAAGGTATTCAACTTGTATTAAATGGAATGAATAAACGTACCAAAGGCAAATCTAAAATGAATGAAGCTACTAAAGAGCTAAAAGAACATTACTCAGAATTTGAACATGAGTTTACCACATTTTTTGAAGAATTAAGAGCCTACAGCAACTCAAAACTAATTAAAATAAAAAAGCAATTCGAACTATGAAAAACCGCTTTCTAACATTATTAATTTTATTCAGTTTTATTGCTTGTAAAGATGTATCAAAACAGCATAAAACAGAGGTTAATACACGTGGGACTATTGCAGAAAAAGCAATGGTTGTTAGTGCCAGAAAAGAGGCTTCAGAGATTGGTGTACAAATTCTAAAACTTGGTGGTAATGCTTTTGATGCTATGATGGCAACCGAAATGGCTTTGGCTGTAACCTATCCTTATGCTGGTAATCTTGGTGGTGGTGGATTTCTGGTTTTTAGATTAGCTGATGGCACAAAAGGCGCATTAGATTATAGAGAAAAGGCTCCGCTGGCATCAACAAAAAACATGTATCTCGATGACAATGGTAATGTGATTAAGAACCTAAGCACTGTTGGCAGCATGGCTATTGGAGTTCCAGGAACAATTGCAGGTATATTTGAAGCCCAACAAAAATATGGTAAGCTCGATGTAAAAACCGTCTTAAAACCTGTTATAGAACTAGCAAATAACGGCTTCGTTGTTACCAAAAGACAAGCAAAACGATTCGCTGCTTACGATAGCATTTTCAATGCCGTAAACAAAAAGCAAATACTATTTAACAAATCTATTAAAGCCGGAGATACAATAAGAAACAAAGCTTTAGCACACACACTTCAACGTATCTCTGATCATGGAAGAAATGAATTTTATAGTGGCAAAACCGCGGAAACTCTCGTATCATTTCTTCAATCTGAAGGCAGTATCATTACTCTTGAAGATTTAAAGAAATATGAAGCCAAATGGCGAAATCCTGTAACGTTTGAATACGATGATTTAACCATTACCTCCATGTCTCCACCTTCATCTGGTGGTATTTGCTTAGGGCAAATTATGAAAATGATTGAACCCTTCGATTTAAATGATTATGGTCACAACGCTTTAAAAACCATTCAGGTTATCATCGAAGCCGAAAAGCGTGCTTATGCAGACCGAAGCTACTATTTAGGAGATCCAGATTTTGTAGATATCCCAACAGAAACCTTATTGAGTGATGTCTATCTTCAAGATAGAATGAATAATTTTTCATTTGAAAAACCGACTCCATCAGATGACTTATCACATGGTAATATTGTGGGTTACGAAAGTGATGAAACCACGCACTACTCTATCGTAGACCAATTCGGTAATGCCATTGCTGTAACCACGACACTAAATGGTGCTTATGGTTCTAAATTGTATGCTGAAGAATTAGGGTTTTTTCTTAATAATGAAATGGACGACTTTAGCAGCAAGCCTGGCGAACCAAATTATTTTGGCCTTATTGGCGCAGAAGCTAATAGCATTGCGCCAGAAAAACGCATGTTGAGTTCTATGACACCAACTATTGTAGAAAAAGAAGGCGAACTCTATATGACGGTTGGCACACCTGGTGGATCTACAATTATAACCTCTGTATTACAAACCATTCTTAATGTGCATGAGTTTGGACTTACAATGCAAAATGCAGTAGATGCTCCGCGTTTTCATCATCAATGGTTACCAGATGAAATACGAATGGAGCCAAATGGTTTTGATGACAAACTCATTAAAGAATTAGAAGCCTTGGGCTATACCATCAACTTAAAGCGCTCACCTGTTATTGGCAAAGTAGATGGTATTTTAATTTTAGATAATGGCACATTAGAAGGTGGTGCAGATCATAGAGGCGACGATACTGCTGTTGGTTTTTAACATTGTTTTAAAATTTTCAATTTAAGGATATCGTATCTTTAGCTACATCAATCAACTATTAACCACCATTAAAACCAACCAGATATGAAAAATCACATTGCAATTGTAGCGCTATGCGCTTCTATTTTCTCATTTTCTCAAGGCACACAATTATTAAGACAACCTACACTTCATGGAGATGATGTGGTCTTTGTATATGCCAACGACCTTTGGAAATCATCTCTAAATGGTGGCACAGCAATACGATTAACCAGTGATGAAGGCTATGAGTCTAATCCTCATTTTTCTAATGACGGAAAACTAATTGCCTTTACTGCGCAATACGACGGCAATGTTGATGTATTTGTTATGCCTGCTGAAGGAGGTGAACCTAAGCGTCTTACCTATCATCCTGGTGGTGATTTTGTGCAAGGATGGACACCAGACGGCAAAGTATTATTCCGATCCGGAAGAGAAGCACAGCCAACCATGACCAATAAATTTTTCACAGTCTCTACAGATGGTGGTTTGCCAGAAGCTCTAGATATTCCCAGAGCAGCTTATGGAGAAATGTCTCCAGATGGCAAACATCTCGCCTATACTCCTATTACAGGTTGGGATGCTGAGTGGAGAAACTATCGTGGTGGACAAGCAATGCCTATTTGGGTTGTAGATTTAAAAACAAAAGACCTAGTAAGAACATCGCAACCAACAAAGGAGCGTCATTTAGATCCTGTTTGGTTAAACGGACTGGTATATTTTATGTCCGAACGCGATTATACCATGAACATCTGGTCTTTTAATCCTTCAACTAAAGAAGAAAAACAAGTGACTTTTCATAAAAAGTTTGATGTAAAAAGTTTAGATGCGAGTGATGATAAATTGATTTACGAACAAGGTGGTTATCTTCATGTTTTCAATCCTTCAACAAACAAAACAAAGCAATTAAATATTGATGTTAAAGCAGATCTCAATTTCTACAGAACAAAATGGGATAATGTTTCTGCCAGACAATTAATAAATCCTAATGTTTCACCAACAGGAAAGCGTGCTATTTTTGAACATCGTGGTGAAATCTTTACCGTACCTAAAGAAAACGGTACATGGAAAAATATTACCAACTCTCCTGCTGTTGCAGATCGAAATCCTATCTGGTCACCAAATGGTGATAAAATTGCTTGGTTTTCTGACAAAAGCGGCGAATACCAATTAATGCTAGCTGATCAAAATGGTGATAATGTCGAAGCGATTTCGTTGCCAAATCCAACGTTTTATTTTCAACCAGATTGGTCTCCTGATGGTAAGCACATTGCCTATACAGACACACATTATAACGTTTGGATTATAAATCTTGAAACTAAAAAAACAAAAAAGATTGATACAGATCGATATGCACATCCTAACCGTTCTATGAATCCTGTTTGGTCACCAGACAGCAAGTGGATAGCATACGCTAAACAGCAAGACAACCATTTTAAAGCGATTTTTGCTTACAACATAGACTCTAAAAAAGTGATTCAGATTACAGATCCTATAGCTGACGCCATCACGCCTGTTTGGGATGAGTCTGGGAAATACTTATATACGTTAGCAAGTACGAATTATGGATTGCAAAGTGGTTGGTTAGACATGAGTAATTATGATCCTGCAGCAAATCTTACCAGAAGTTTATACGCAGTTGTTTTAAGTAAAGATGGCAAAGCGCCTAATCTTCCTAAAAGTGACATGGAGGAAGAAAAGAAGGAAAATGGTAATAAGAAAGAGGATAAAAAGGACGATAAAAAATCATCTGATGGTGTTACGGTAACAATTGATGAAGATGGTATTTTTGATCGTGCTGTTGCCTTAGACTTACCAGCGAGAAACTATGTAGCATTACTAAAAGGCCCTAAAAATAACATATTTATTGCTGAGGCTATTCCTAATTCCAGAGGACTAAAAGTACATTCGTATAATGTTGAAAAAGAAAAAGCTTCAGACTTTGCTGAAGGTGTTTGGGACATGGTAGCCTCTAACGACAGAAAATCTATTTTGCTATCTCAGAATGGTAATTGGGTACTAACAGGTGCCTCTGCTCCACCAAAACCCGGAAAAGACAACTTAAAGATTGATATCAAAATAAAGTTAGATCCTAAAGCTGAAGCGCATCAAATTTTTAAAGAAGGCTGGCGTTACATGAGAGACTTCTTATATGTAGATAATGTGCATGGTGCTCCTTGGGACGAAGTATACAAATGGTATGCACCTTGGATAGACCATGTACGTCACAGAACAGACTTAAACTATGTTGTGGATATAATGAGTGGTGAAGTTGCTGTTGGACATTCGTATGTTTCTGGTGGTGATTTCCCTAATGTAGATCGTGTCGCTGTTGGGTTGCTAGGTTGTGATTTTGAAAAAACCAATGGCAACTTCAAGATTTCTAAAATTTACACAGGAGAACGTTGGAATCCTAATATTGATGCGCCTTTGGCAAAACCAGGTATTGACGTTAAAGAAGGAGATTACATCCTGGCGATTAACGGAACAACATTAGATAGCAAAACCAATCCTTATGCCTTATTAGAGCAAACTGCTGGCAGAGAAATTACCATAATGGTAAATTCGCAACCAACACTTACCAATGCTCGTAGCATCCTTGTAAAACCTGTAAGTAATGAACGTGGCTTAAGAAGTATCGATTGGATTGAAGACAACCGTCGTAAAGTAGATGAACTATCTAATGGTAAGCTCGCTTACGTCTATGTACCAAACACTGGTGGTGGAGGTTTTACATCGTTCAACAGATATTATTTCGCTCAGCAAGATAAAAAAGGGGTTGTTATAGACGAGCGAAATAATGGTGGTGGTTCTGCTGCAGATTATATGATGGACATCATGTCGCGAGAAATCTATGGTTACTTTAATAGTAAAGCTGGCGATAAACGTCCTTGGACCACACCTATTGCTGGTATTTGGGGACCAAAAGTAATGCTGATTAATGAGCGTGCTGGCTCTGGTGGTGATTTACTGCCATACATGTTTAAAATGAGAAACTTAGGACCATTAATTGGTACAAGAACTTGGGGAGGACTTGTTGGTACTTGGGATACTCCACGTTTTATTGATGGTGGACGTATGGTAGCGCCTCGTGGAGGTTTCTATGATGTAAATGGTGAATGGGCTGTAGAAGGTGAAGGTGTGGCACCAGATATTGAAGTGATTCAGCATCCTAGAGAAACATCAAAAGGGAATGATCCTCAATTAGAACGTGCGGTACAAGAAGCTCTGAAGCTTTTAAAAGACAATGAATTTGAATTAAAACCAGAACCAAAAGCTCCTGTACGTTGGAAACGTCCTAAGGGCTACAAATCTGATAATTAATAATACAACGCATTACGAGTAATGTTGTTCTGTGGTAAATTACAATTCCACTGAAAATTAATTACTCGTAATGAACAATAACATTACTATGCCAAAAACCTCAAAGACTAAACGTGTTTTTAAAATCATAGGAGGACTCATAGTGTTCTTTACATTACCTACACTACTCTTCTTTGGGTTTATGTATTTGAAGTATAATGAGGACTTACCTACTGGAAAACTAGGCACAGAAGCTGACCAATTAGCGACTAGCATGTTAAATGCCTTAAACGAAGAAGCATACCTTAATACGGATTATATAGAATGGACCTTTAAAAGCAGACATCACTACAAATGGTACAAAACCGATAATACTTGCGAAGTATCATGGGATGCCATGACTGTGATTTTAGACTTTGAAAATTCTGATAATTCTAAAGTATTTGCAGGACAACAAGAATACAATGGTGTAGAAAAACTAGATTACATCAATAAAGCGACGGACTACTTTAATAACGACTCGTTTTGGTTAGTGGCACCTTATAAAGTTTTTGACAAAGGAACTGAACGTCGATTGGTAACATCAGACGATGGCAAAAAGTCCTTGCTTATAACCTACACAAAAGGTGGCACTACTCCTGGTGATTCCTATCTATGGCATTTGGATGAAAACGGATTACCGAAAAGCTTTCAAATGTGGGTAGATATTTTACCTATTGATGGTCTTGAAGCGTCTTGGGACCAATGGGTAACTACCGAAAGTGGTGCCAAATTACCAACCTCCCATAAATTCCTAGTTTTTGAATTAGATATGGGAGAGGTTAAAGGACTAAAGTTTTAATCAATTAATTAGTACTGTTAGATAGAAGTATCAAATTACTGATATTGCCTACTACCCTACAGCGACTGAATACTATTTAGACCGCTGCCCAACAAACTGCTGGCTTTTTAGCTTAAACAGCACATTAAAGCTCGTTAAACTACCATAGCTTCTTGTAATGTATTGTTGTAAGTCGATCTTTTCTTGCTCTTCAAGATTACTTGAGTTTATCTTTTGCTCCATTACGCGCAAGCGATCACGTACCATGGTAATCTTATGAAAAAAGGTATCTATTGGCAGTTCTTTGCCTTGTAGGTTGGTATCACCAGGTTCTAAAATAAGTTTACCACCTTTCCACTTATCCGCAATGGAAACCACCTCAGAGACATCGGACCATTTTTTAAGAATGTCTTTCAGGCTTTTTTCAACTTCATAAAAGCTTACAGTATCTACATCGTCTTCTGCGGCTTCAATAACTTCAAAGTCCTCATTGAGCTCTAAGGTCTCTAACCCCTTATCTATAAATGTCACCCAATAGTGCTTTGAAGTGACATTAGTCACGACTCCTTTTCCATGTTCTGTATGATTAATACGCGATCCTATTCCTAGTAATTTCATTATTAATTGTATTTTGTTATTGTGTAACAAGTATACTAAATCTCTGTTAGATTTCCTCTTTGTACCTATGAATCTTCCTTCACTAACCCTATTTTGATTTTAGTCTAAAATCCACTACTTTTAAACATCCACTATAACCAACTAATTATTAGCCGTATCCCAAAACAACATACGATATGGACTACCACATTACATTCTGGAATTTAGAAAACCTCTTTGATATTGAACACTCGCCAAGGCGTACCGAAAAACTACAACGTGCTATTGGTAGTGATGTTAAAGGTTGGGGACCAACCCAACTGAATCAGAAATTAGACCAACTCAATCGGATTATTATGCAATTGAATAATGGCAATGGTCCTGATATTCTTGGAGTCTGTGAGGTTGAAAATGCCCACGTGCTTCATCTGTTGATTCAGAAAATGGGTGTTTTAAATCGGAACTACGCCTTAGTGCATAACGACTCTGATGATCGTCGTGGTATTGACGTGGCCTTTATCTACGATGCGGATCTCTTTAGCGTGGAAGAAGAAAACGGCGAGCCTAAAGTGTACGACCATTTTGTACTTAGACGAACAGCCACCAGAGATATTCTACAAGTTAACTTTTTAACCAACCATAGCCAAGGCCAACAGCGTTTGGTATTGATAGCAAACCACTGGCCTTCACGTAGTGGTGGGCAGTACGAGTCTGAAGGGTATCGACAGATTGCTGGTGAAACGTTGAGTTATTTCCATCAGCGTATTAGGGAGGTGCATGGTGATGCTACTCCGGTACTAGCAATGGGTGACTTTAATGATGAGCCTTTCAATGAATCTTTAACACGTTTTGCGCTGGCTTTACGCAGTAGGGCTCGTGTAGTACGTGGTCGTATTCCTTATTTTTTAAACCTAATGTGGCCTTTAATGGATTATGGTACTGCCAGTTTTTACTTTGGAAATAAGCCTAATATGCTAGACCAGTTTTTGGCCAATGAAAACATGCTAAAAAGTAACAGTGCTATTAAAGTAGTACCAGATTCTGTGAGTATTGAGCGTTTCTCTGAAATGATAAAACCTGGTGCTTATGGTGTGCCTAAGCATTTTGGTGGTATGGGTAAAAAGATTGCAGCAGATGGTTATAGCGACCATTATCCTATTTCAGTGAAGCTGCGCGAATCTTAGACTATTTTTATATTTTAAACTAGATGAACATAAAAGCATCATCGTCTTTAACAGTCTTATTAGCATCTTTAGCTTTAGGTGACACCTCTACCTTTGGCTGAGGTACATTTATGGTCTGCGACCTGGATTTTAGTAGTCTTAATCTTAATTTTTGAAATGAGTTCATAGCACTTATTTTTATCGTTACTAAAGATACGATGCAAAAGGGACATTTAGACGTCTTAAATGATTAGTTTTTAAATATTTAGTGTTTTGTTAACATTCAAAATCTTCTAAAAGATCTATAATTCATCAAAATCACCTGCTTTTGTAACTAATTCGCTTACGAATACCACCACTCGCACGGTGAATGATAACATCGGCATTATAGCGTTTCGCCAATGTTTTGGCTTTGCGGATAGCTGTGCCTTGCTTACGATGCTTAGAGGTAATACGCTTGTTGCCTTCGCGACGCACTGCCCAGCCACCTTCATAGGGTACTACATGTTGGTGCCAGGTACGCTTAGGAGTATTGTGATAGCCTAAGACTTTTAGAATAGCACTTATTAATTGCTGAATAGCGTCTGTTAGGGAATTTTGCTTAGACATTTTTATGAGCTATAAAGTAAATATAGTAAATAAAACTAGACCAACACTAATGATCATTGTGAGTGATTAATGTAATATGCAAAGCGATTCTGCAGTCTAAATGTCTATAACAATCTAACCCTTAATGTACTGAAAACAGTTCAACTACCTGTGTTTTTCCTTTTAACTGCACTAAACCCAGACTTTCACATTGATACATGCTTGTAGATACTCTATCTATTACTGCTTTGGACACTAATAAATCTACACCATAGGTATGACATTCTGATTGAAGACGTGCTGCGGTATTGAGTACATCTCCTGTGAAAAATATGTCTTTTTTAAGTGCACCTATTTCACCCGTTGAGACTTCACCAAGATGAATAGCAGCTTTAAAATCGGGAAATACACCATAGTGTTTTATATAATGGGCTTGCCTTTGTTTTAAGTCCGTTTTCATAGCATAAAAACAATCTAAGCTTAACTGCACAAAACCATTAGTAGTACTTGGCCATGTTAATACAATCTCATCACCTACATACTGATACACCTCCCCTTTATGACGTAAAATAGCATCTGATAAATCGTTGTAATAGGATTTTAAAAACTGAAAATATAGATCATGTCCTAATGTTTCAGCAATTTGTGTGGATGATTTCATGTCGCTAAACATAAATAACCTGGTCTCTGTTTTTGGATGATGGTACCTCCCTGTGATAAAATTGGTTAAAACTGAATGTCCTAAATGCTCACTTACCTCTACATAAAACAAAGACAACAACATGGAAAACGCTAACTGAATTAGCGTGGTGGTATGGGTTATACTATTAAAGAAAATCAAATATTTTTCCCACACTTCATTTGAAAATATAGATATACTTTGTTCTATACTTGCGGCTATAATAAACGTTACAAATACAATAATTTCCATGAAAAACACATAGAATACAAACTTACCCAACAATTTAATTACAAAGCGATATGGTTTAAAAAGCGTATTAATAAAACGGTACTCTATAAAACCAACTAAAACCCCAATACATGCCACACTAAAGGTCGCAAACCAAAATACTTGAGGGGTTAAAGAAATTGCGGAGTCTGGTGTGTTTTCCTGATGTCCTATAATGGATTGTTCGGTCCATAAAAACACCCAACCCGTAATCAGCCATATAATCGCGATAGGTAATGATTGACTTAATAGACGTTTATGTTTTGGTGATAACACTATTACAAAAAATGTTGGTCGCTACTAAATTAAGCAACTTATTGCTAGCAACTTTAATTGACGACTAAAATAAAGTACCTATTGTTTTTCGAGTGGTTCCGAGGTATGAAGATTTGTATCTCAAGCCTTTTGGGTTGTTAAAATTCTTATTCTCGATACAAATTTTTCTCATTGTAATCGAAAAATTCACTCGAACTGACGAATTTTATCTCGATGTGATTTCTTTGCCATACTTCATCGTAATGATAGTGGACGAAAAAACTTATTTCTTACGACTACGATCGGTATTACAACGTCTGCAGCGTGACAGGTAGGTCATGGATAACTCATACACTCCATCCGTGCGGCCTATATTAGATGTGTTCTTATCATACGAAAAGCCAAAACGAAAGGTTTGATACTCTAATCCAACAAAAGCATTAATGGATGTTAGTAAATGTGCGTTCCCATCATTTCGTGCAGGATTAGTGGCCGCTGTAAGCCCTAATAAAATAGCATCAAGTTGAAAAATGGTACCAATGTCTAAACGGTTATATGGTCCTTGTACCATAAAATTTGTTGTCATCATTATTGTATTCTCATATAAGAACGGAAATCTAACATTACCATGAAACGAATAAAATATATCTAACGGTAGCTTTTCACCTTCAACAATAGAAATATTAGGACGGTTAAGATGACGTACAGAGCCTCCTACCCAATAGCTAATATCATTAAAGGTTTGTTTTTCTACCAAAAAGCCAGCATTGATATCTAAAAAAGGGTCTGCATTAATGCGACTTGCCAGAGGGTCTACTGATACCGGATTAATAACTCCTGAACTGATATTTATCTGATCTGCTAGGGTTAGATTTCTAAAACGGTTGCTCTTATTCCCTACTCCGACTTCTATTGCTGGTCTAAAGTACCAACCATTATTAAGATTTATACGGTGTGCATAATTCAAATTAACCTGTGCGTAGTTATAATTATTAAACGATTCGTACTGCCAAACAGCATTGATACCGACACCAAAGCCAAGGCTTGGTCCATAATCATAAGATTTATTCACATAGGCATATTGTGTATGAATCTGTAAATCGAGATTTGGCCATTGCACACGACTTAATAGTCCAGCCGCAATACGGTCGTTATCTTCAAAACCTGAAAATGCGGGATTCAAGGTTTCTTGTATGTAGTTGGATTGTGTAAAAACCGGATCTTGTGCCTGAGCAAAGCAGCAACTAACAAGTACAATTATAGTGAGTATGGGTCTTAATGTCATGAGGTTTATTTTATAAATACAAATGCGCCTTGGGCAGTGATGGTTTTTCCGTAAAATGTTTTGGCACTAAAGGTGTAATAGTAATTACCGTTTTCGGCAATTTCGTCGTTTATCTTTCCGTTCCAACCCGTGAAATTCTCATCGTCTTCAGTATAGATAAGACTGCCCCAAGTATCGTAAATATTTATCTCTAAATTATCGAGTCCTTCGTAAACAGGACCAAAGAAATCGTTAATACCATCTTCATTTGGTGTAAACGCGTCTGGCATTATTAACTTATAGCCTTTTTCAACGTATAAGGTAATTACGCGCTCATAGACACAACCAAATGGATAAGTAACTGTTTGGGTAACCACGTAAGAACCAACGTTAGCATAAGTATGTGTTGGGTTTTCTTCACCTGAAAAATTACCATCACCAAAATCCCATAAAACACTGAGATAATCTCCTGTAGCCAGATTAGTAAAGGTAATTGGGTCTTCTATAGAATACACACCAAAATTGCTAAACCCAAAGGAAGACAAATCAAAATCTGGATCTCCCAGGACTGGGATATCCACGTTAAGACTATAATTGGCGGTACAGCCTTGTGCATCGGTAACTTCAAGCAATACCAACCCATCTTCATCTGTAGTCATTAATTCATTATTAGCACCACTTACTGTGCCACTAGACCAGTTATAGGTAAACGGTGGCACTCCTCCACTAGCCATGGCTACAAAGGTTTGGTTCACAGTTTTTGTATCACAATCCACTTCAGATTGGGTATCCACATCTAAAACTAACGGTTCAAAACGGTTGACATCCCAACTGCCTTCGATACTACAACCATTAGCATCAGTAACTGTCACCACATACGTATTTGGTGGAATAGCTGTTAAATCCTCTGTAGTCGCACCATTAGACCAAGCTACAGAGAACGGAGGTGTTCCGCCTTGAATTAATAGATTGATTGCACCACTATTGGTGTCGTCACAATCTAAAGCATCTGTAACATTAGCAGACAATTGCAATGGTAAAATATTGAAAATAGTAAAACTCTCTTGAATCACACACGGAGTGCCATCTGTAATGGTAACACTATACGTACCAGGTGCTAAATTATTACGCTCTACACCTGCTGAAGCGTCATCATCCCAAACCACGGTTATTGGATCTAATCCACCTTGAAAATTAAGTACAATACTGGCATCATTTTCACCTGCACAAGACATTTGCGTCACAACAGGGTCAATGAGGAAAATAGGTGCTTCATCAATTACGATTGGAAACTCGCGCACACAATCTTCAGCATCGGTAATGGTAATAGTGTACGTACCAGCTGAAAGGTTAAACTGACTCATACCAGTACCAAAGTTACTCCAAGCCACATCATAAGGCGCTACACCACCTGATATATTATTTATGATTATAGACGCATCATTATCTCCGTAACATTCTATCTCTGTAGTCGTGACATCGATGGTGATTTGATCATTCTGAATAATTTCAACACTCAACGTATCAGTACAATTTGAGCTATCGGTTACCGTTAATACATACGTACCTGCAAACAAGTTAGTGATATTGGCTGTAGTACTTGTAAATCCATTAGGTCCATTCCAACTATAGGTATAGTCTGGTCTACCTCCAACTGTAGTAACTTCGATTGCACCTGTGGCATCTCCAAAACAAATTACATTCGTTTGATTTTGTATACTAACATCTAACAATGGAGGTTCTATAATTACAAAAGTAGAACTGATAGGCCCACAATTATTGGCATCGGTTACTGTAACTTCATATGTGCCAGGCTCGAGGTTATCAAGGTCTTCATTATTAGAAAACGGATTACCATTAAGCGTCCAGTTATAGGCATAAGGTTCTGTACCACCACTAATATCTATAGAAATCTCTCCATCATTGGCTCCGAAACAAGAAATAGTTTCAGGATCGAAATTAACAGCGCTAAAAACAAGTTCATCAGGTTCAGTAATACTAAATGTTTCATTGTATGGACAGCCACCATCATCCAAAATATCTAAAGTATAAGTCCCTGCTTCTAAGTTTGAAATCGTCGTTGCACTACTAACAAAACCATTAGGTCCTGTCCAACTTACTTGATAAGCATCACCAGATGTAAAAGGAATGCCTCCAGTAATCGTAATTGCAATTGAGGCATCATCTGAATTGAAACAACTGTTATAGACCACTGTTGAAGCCACACTAATTGAAGGATTAACCGTAACGACAACCTCAAAATCAGTACCAATACAGCCGTTAGTATCTGGTGTTACCGTATAAGTAACCGTTGCTGGATTAACTGTTGTATTCTCTAAAAACTGAGATATTGTTGTACTAGGTGTCGCCTGAGCTGCTGCTCCTGTTATACTTCCTGCTGGATTTACAACAGGATTAGACCATGTATAGGTCGTTCCAACCGGAACTACATTACCTGTAATGTTTTCTGGTAAAAATTCAAACGTATTACCACTACAAATCAGGACATCACCATCAACTATACTCGGAGTATTGTTTACAATGATTTCGGCCACATTTGAAATAATCTCAGAACAACCTCCTGTATTGAATGTAATAACGACGTAGTAATATGTTGTTCCTACTGTATCCACTAATGGTTGGTATGTATCTGTGGCTGCACCTGCAATTGGTGTCCCTGTAGTTGTATCATTTACTGTATTTTGGTACCACTGGTAACTCGGTGTACCAGTACCATTGGTATAAGACACGCTTAATGCAGCTGTTGTTTCACCCAAACACAACTCATCTGAAAGTGGTTGTGTGCTAAATTGAGCAGCTGCAGTTACCTCAACTGTGGCAACAGAACTCGTCTCCTCACAACCTGATACATCTTGCGTTACAATACAGTAATAATAAAATGTACCCACCACATCTGAAGGTGGTGTATATATCGCTGCTGTCGCACCTGCAATAGGTGTTCCTGATGTGGTGTCATTTACCGTATTGACATACCATTGGTAGGTTATATTTCCTAATCCTCCAGAAACAATAATATCTAAAGGGTCTACAGTACTATTCTGACATACACTTTGCATTCCAAAATCAGGACTCGTAATCTCAGGATCGTCTACCACAATAACTTCAGCAACAGCACTTACCAATCCTGAACAACCACTACCTGTAAAACTGATTTCTACATAATAATAAAACGTTCCAGAAGTCGTAAAAACAGGAGGAGTATAACTTGCTGATGTTGCACCTGCAATAGCAGTACCTCCTGTATTAGTATTAGCCGTATTACTGTACCATTGGTAAGTTACTGTTCCTGCTCCACCAATAAGATTAACCGACAACTCTTCCGATGTTCCTCCTACACAAATGGACTGTGTAGGTATTGGCTCCGTGTCGATTTGCGCAATGTCTTCTACTGTAATTTCAGCAGTATCGGAAATAATTTCATTACAATCTCCTGTAGTAAATGTAATTATTACATAATAATATAGCGTACCAACACTATCAGTTGGTGGTGTATATGTTGGTCCATTAGCTCCTGCTATGGCTGTACCACTTGTATTGTCATCAACTGTATTTACATACCATTGGTAACTTGGAGTACCTGTTCCTTGGTAACTTACCGATAAATCATTTGGTGTACCATTAAGACATATGTCTTCCGGTTGCGGTTGGACATCTATGAAAGGGGCTGGTTCTACTGTTATTGTAAAACTTTCAGATGGCCCAACACAACCATTGATATCTGGAGTTACAGTGTATATGAGATCTATTGGTGTACCCAAAGTATTGATAAGTGTTTGAACCGGAATTGTATCACCTGTACCATTAGGAATATAACCTGTAAGACCCGCTGGATTATTGGACGTCCACGTGTAAGTGGTGTTCGCATTATCTGATGTAAGTACAATGGCATTACTATCATTACCCGAACATAAGGTTTGATTAAAATCGGTATTGGTAATCGTTGGACTTTCACTGACAGAGAAATCTTCAGTTACTGTGGCTGTACCACAAGCATTAGTAACACTAAAGGTTACAGTATAATCACCTGGCGTAGTATAACTAATCGTCCCTGGATCTAATTGATTGGAAGTCGCTGGTGTACCACCTGGAAACGACCAACTATATGTTATGGTATCTGTTGCAGGTGCACAAGTAGTTACTGTAGCAGTAGGATTAAAACTAGCTGTTCCACAGGCATCTGCTATTGTATTGATAGTTGCTGCAGGTGGACGTTTTACATTAATTTGCTGAGTTGTTGTAAAATCACCACAAGAATTGGTAATCGTCATGCTTATAATATAGATGCCTGCATTTAAAAACTGAAACGATGGATTTTCAGAATTTTCATCGGTATTATTGGTAAAACTCCAAGATGCCGAAGTACCACAAAAGTCTGCTGCATAAGTAACATCCCAAAAATAGGTTTCCCCTCCACAAGACTGTGATAAATCTGTTGTATTTGTAGCTGCAACATCAAAAGGGATACAACCGTCTGTGTTGTCTAAAGCAAAATCGGCAATCAAATCTGGTTCTATACAAATAGTCTTAACTACAGGCTCTGATATACCACAAAAGTTTTCTTCCGTTAAAGTGACTGTATATGTACCTGGTGATGTATAAATATGTGTAGGGTTTTCTAAGTTAGACGTTGTACCATCACCAAAATCCCAGTTATGTGCTGCTTGGGTTACGCAGTTAGGTCCAAAACCACCTTCGGTAAGATTTGTAAATTGAACAGCAGTATTAACACAACTCGGACTCTCGAACTCGAAATCTACCTCAGGTTGTGCCAAAATTATTATTGGTCCAGCTGTTAATACAGTTTGTCCGCATGAGGTCGCAATGATTAATGTTATGGTATAATTCGGATTTGGACAATTTGATTCTGTGTATTCATGCGGAATTGGGAAAGGATCTGCCAATTCTGGATTATTAGGATCATAATTGGCTACTGCAGCAATTAAATCGTCTTGGGTATAAGTCGCTTGTGTACCATCGCCATAATCAATAAAATACGTTGTATCTGGTGGATTGGATCCCCAAGAACCAATAGCAAATGCAAGTTCATTAGCTGGTAAACATAAGTTTACCGTGTTACCTGGGCTTATAATAGCACCAATAGGATTACTTGAATTTTTAACCAAAATGGTTTCTGTGGCATTACAACCACTATCACCATAACCAGTTATCACCATACTGAAAGATCCTAAATTTGCATAGGTATGTGATAATGGGAATGTAACGTTAGTCTCGGACGTACCATCTCCCCAATCTATATCGTAAGATGTGATGCATGCTGTTGAAGTTGAAGTATTACCAACATTAATGGTATAAGCAGGATCAACAGTATTATTACCACAATTATCAAAAGGTGGTGTAAACTGCGCATCTAAATCCTCAAAACTTAAATCTGGACGCTGTTCTACATTCACTGTCTCTGAAACTGAAGCCGTACATCCATTCACATCTGTGACTTCTAAAGTTGCTGTATAATTTGAAAAACCGCAACCAAAAGCATCGTAAATATGTAAAGGGTCCTCATCTGTAGAGGTATTACCATCTCCGAAGGACCAGTTGTAAGTAAAAGGTCCATTACCTGAGGCTGTAGCATTAAAATTAACGCCATCAGCAGAGCAATCTCCATTATTAAATGTAAAATTCACTGTTGGAGGATTGGCCACTATTACAGTCGCTGTACCATTAACAGTTTCTGTATCACTATTATCATCTGTAACAGAAACTAATTCATATACAAAGGTGCCTGCTGTATCTGTATTAACTGGCAAAGTCGCAGAATCATTTGTGCCTGTACTCGATATCGTCTGATTGGCACCTCCATTTAAAGTATATGTAAATGTATAAGGCGCATCGCCATCTGTACCTGTAAATGTTATGACGGGTTGTGGTGTTTCATTAAGACAAACAGTTGTTGTACCAGATATACTAGCAGAAGGAGGTAGTATTACTTTGTTTTTTGGTGAAACCGTTACAAGTTTAGTTATGTTATAAGCAGCAGCGATACCTATACATAAATAAAAAAGCAATGCAAAGGCATGGCGTTTATGATACTTCATAATTGATTAATAGCTAATTAACGATTGTTAAAGTAGAAAAAAATATATAACATAAAATATCTAAACTGTTATTTTTCGTTTAGATTACTATAATTTCTTTAAACGGTAACTCTTTAAAGCTAAATTAGTTATGATATCATAAGGAAACTATACCTAATAAAGGGTATATAAATAAGGGAAAAGTATAATTAGTTATAACGCTATTAAAATGCTATATATCTAATCTGTTATACACCAAAGACTTGTAGCTTTCGCCAATAGGTATGCGCTCTCCATCAATTATAATTCGATTTTTTTGTATTGAATTAATTTTGTTAACATTAACTACAAAGGAACGATGTACTCTAATAAAAGTGGTTTCTGGTAGTTTTGCTTGTATTTCCTTGAAATTCATTAAGGTAAGTACTGACTTATTGGTGCCATTATGAATTTTTAAATAATCCTTAAGTCCTTGAATGTAAGTAATATCCTTTACTTCCAACTTTACGTTTTCATATTCGGATTTTACAAAAATAAAATCATCTTTAGTACTTGATTCTAGACTTATACTACCTGCAGAAGATACATTGAAAGATGTCTGAATGTTATTCAGTTTTATCATCTCTTTTACTCTGTTCACTGCTTTTATAAAGCGCGGAAAAGGTATTGGCTTTACTAAGTAATCTACGGCATTGAGATCGAACCCTTCTAAAGCATATTGCGGATATGCTGTAGTAAAAATGAAGTATGGTACTTTGCCTTCTAAGGATTTTACCAAATCTATACCATTAATATTTGGCATTTCAATATCAGAAAACACTAATTGTATATTTTGATTATTAATAAACTCTAGTGCCTCTAAGGCATTTGTAAAAGTTTTAATTACCTCTACACCTCCTATTGCTTTGCAGTAAGACTCTATAACGTCTACTGCTAAAGGCTCATCATCTATAATTATGCATTTCATTGTGTATTTAGGTTTAAGGTTAGATTGACTTCGTAATAGCCTTGATTAGAATCTATTGATAGATTGTGTTGTTCATTATAAAGATACTGCAACTGACTCTTTATGTTTTCTAAACCTATGCCTGAGTTTTCTTTATCTTCTTTATGTATGCCTATATTATTCTTTACATAAAAATGAAGCTGATCCTTTATTATATTAATCTTAATGTCTATAAAAGTTTTCCCTTTGTAATCTGTTCCGTATTTAAAGGCGTTTTCAATAAACGTAATAAGTATTAATGGGTATATCTTAAGACCTTTGGAATTGCCATGTATATTGATTTTTACATCTTCACTATTTTTGATTCTAAGGCGTTGAAGTGAGATATAATTTTGAATATAGTCTAATTCTTTTTCTAGTGGTACTTCTTTATCGTTTGCTTCATATAACATGTAACGCATTAACTCTGAAAGTGTAATCACTGCTTCTGGCGCATCGTCTGATTTACGTCTTACTAAAGAGTAAATACTGTTAAGAGAATTGAACAGAAAGTGAGGATTTAATTGGTTTCTTAAATATTGAAGTCTTATATCTGTCTTCTCGTGCTCCATAGCTCTTGAAATCCGTTCTCTTTTGTAAAAATCTATTACTAATGCATAAATTCCACCCAATAAATAAACAGTTAATGAAAAAACTGCTGGTACTACATACCGCATATTGAGCATAGGTCTTGGACCATTAGGTGGTTTACGAAAAGGCAATTGCTCCCCAATATCAGAAAAATTAAAAATTAATGTTTCTGTAATATAGTTGTAGAGAAATAAAAACAAAAAGGATACTAAAATATACAGAGCTACCTTCCGTCTTAATAGTAAAAAAGGGACAAATATTAAATAGTTGGTGTAAAACAAAACAGGACGCAAAAGTTGTTTTATAAACAAGTTATTAGGAATAATACCTAAATCTACATACGTAATTAGTAATGGAAATAGGCTAAGTCCTACCCATACAACGATATGAATTAAAATAATCTTAGTTTGAAGTTTTTTCACGACACAAATTTGACAAAACTAGTTTTTTATAAGGGCTGAAAAGCAATTTTACATGTAATTAACTCTTCTTTAGTAATTAAGGGTAGTTGTTGTTTCTGTAACTTGTTTAAAACTAATTGTGCTACCTGATTTGCATCATTTTTAGAGGCAAACCTTTGTTTACCATGTACCGCTGGCACATATTCTTGTTTAATATATAGAAGATCATCTCTGTAAATCTTATACAACCAGTTACCGTCTTCTTTTACAACTTCAACGCTATATGTAATTTCACTTTTCGTTTCTTTTGAAGATTGTGGATTTAGAAGTGTAATTATAAGACCACTTAACAAAATCACAAAACCCAGAGTTTTTAATAGCGTACTGTATTTTTTTAAAACTGCTTTCATAAAAATAATTATTCTTGAAAATGAAGTTGAAGAGTGTCGAGGGCAAAACAAAATCATAGTTCTGCCACTCGAACACTACCAACCGCTATTAACCAGCCTCATTTAGGTTAATAACCATCAATCAAATCAAAATTTAAAACTAACTATTAATTATCGTCGTCATCTTGTTCTTCATTAGGATAAAACTCCATAAAATCATCAAGATAAAGTGTACCATTTCTTCCAAGACCAACAAAAGCTCTAGAACCATTACCAAAGGCAATAGCATCTCGTCTGGCATAAAGTTCAAATTCGGTCTTCTCTTCCCATTCTTCGGTAGCAGGATTATACTCATAAACACTAGATTGGCTCCCAGAATAATCTCCACATGCTACATAACCCTTACCATCTATAGTAAATGCAACAGCATTTGAGCGTTGTACATAATCATCATCGTCATCATCTACATCAACTAAAGCCGTCCATGTTTCGGTATCTAAATCAAACTTCCAAAAATCCTCTTCATATATACCATTGCTTACTCCTGTAACCAAATAAACTTCATTGCCAATAGTAAATGTGGTACCTTCTCTACGTTTATCTCCACCAAAGCCAAAAATCTCCTCCCATGTATCATTACTTGGGTCATATTTCCAAAAATCTTTTTTATCACTACCATCGTAACCTGTACCTACATAACCATATGTGTCTGAACCAAAACCAACTGCACCATAACGCGCTGAACCGCCAAAGTCTGCTATAGCCTCCCAAGTATTGGATGCTGGATTATATTTGTAAAAATCTGTAAGTTCTTCATTGTTATCTCCATTATATCCTGTTCCTAAGTAACCTTCATCTCCTATAGTAAATGCTGTTGCAGAACTGCGGGCAATTCCAGGAAAATCTGCCAGTTGCTGCCATGAGTTAGTATCCATATCATAACTCCAAAAATCATTATAATAATCATCACCATCGTAGCCAGTTCCCATGTAGCCTATATTACCAATAGTAAATGCAGCTGAGCTACTTCTAGCTTCTTCATTAAAAGTTGACATTTTCACCCAATTACCATCTAAATCAGAGCTGTCATCATCGTTATTACAACTATTAAAGGTCACAAATACAACTATTAAAAGTGTTAGTGACATCCATTGTTGGTTGTTTGTTATTTTCATCATTCTACTTATTATTATTTATATTAAAATTTAATCCGAAACCTACCATAAAGCCATTATCAGCTTTAAAATCGTATATAGTATTATCTGTATCTAGAGCTTTAATCTTCATTGTTGATGAAGTTGTATAGCCTATTTTAAAAAATGAAGACCAGTTGTTATTAAAATCGAAATGATATCTTAAGCTTGATTGTAGTGCTGTAAATTCTAAATATGAGTCTGTAACGTCTGCTGCCAGATTATTATCGTACAACGGCTGATTATGTAATGTATAAACAGACTGTGGTGCTACTGTAAAGTCAAATTTGCTTTGATTGTTTAATCTGTAATATATTGCAGTTTCTGGAAAACCTAGTTTGTAACTTAACTTTTCATTTACCGTGTTGAAATAACTTAACGTAGGATATATTTTTGGTGCTCCTAATTCTGTTCCGTAAGCTAAACCAACAGATAAGTAAGAAGGCTTAGCCTTTTGATCTAAAATTCGTTTTAACTCTACCTGAGATTCTAAAACGATAGCATTACTTTGCAATGAAGTTTCTAAAGTAGATGTAATTAATGGAGAAAATTCTACTCCTAACGACCATTTATTATTAATAGTGTAGTTGTAGTTCATCAATAGTTGTATTTGATGAAAATCTCCAAAAGCCATTAGTTCTGGAGACCATGTGTATGTGTCGCTATTTAACATATTATATGTGTAAGCAGCACCAATCCCTAGCTCTCCTTTAGGTACTGTAAATATTGTATTAAACACAAATCCTTTAGTATCTAAGTCTACAGAATTTAATGTAGGATACAGATCATAGAAAAGATTCAAAGAAGTTTTTGTTTCCTTTTCTGTTCCTAAATCTTGTCCTGCAACTGCATTGACCATTGCATTAACAATTATTATATGTAGTATGATTTTCTTCATCTTTGGCGAACATACTACCTAAACCTAATTGGATAAATACGAAATAGACTGATCCGTTTTTTTTATAGACCAATACCTTGTTTTAACCTATAAATACTTCCATGAAAACTAATCGGCAAAATTTAAGCGTTTGTAGACCTATCATGCAAACTCGTCTATTTCGCTTTTATAAGCACCTTTTGTTATGTTGATTTGCTGAAATTCTTATAATCATGTTTAAAAAACATCTTTCATTCTATATCATTCTGGGCTGTACTTTTTTATTTCTAAATTGTAATTCTGATGACATTACGTCGCTATCTGTTGGTGAAGATTTTACCAGCACAAATATCAGGGTGCTGTCTATAGATACGTTTGCTGTTGAACTTTCTACAATGAAGTTTGACTCTTTGGTTACTTCGAGTCAAGAACGCTTATTATTAGGACGTTATTTAGACGATTATATGGGAACCGTAAAAGCATCTACCTTTCTCAGAGTTCACCCAACCACCTATTACGTGGATGATGATGCTATATTAGATAGTATTGGTTTGGTTTTAGGATACGATCAATACTTTTACAACGACACGACACAAACCTCAACGATAAGTGTACATAAACTGGAGCAAAAATTAGATTCAGAAAATGGATATTTATACAACACCAGTCATTTTGATTATGATACTAGTAGTTTAGGAAGTATAACCTTTGAAGCAGAACCTCATTCAGACTCTCTTTATGTGGGTTTAGATTACAATTTTGGATTAGAAATATTCAATGATATTAAAGAAAATATCATCACTGATGAAGAGTCACTTTACCAAAAGCTTAAAGGGTTTTACATACAACCAGGATCTAATGATAATAGCGCAGTTGTAGGGTTTGCTTCATCAGAGGTTTATCTTCGCCTGTTCTACTCCATACCAGATGAGTTAGAAAATACCGCATATACTTACGATTTTTATATTGACTCAGAAAGCACAGCTTATTATAATAAAATTGAAAGTGATGTAACAGGATTAACATTAGAAGATATCACATCCCAAGAGTACAACTTAGCGAGTACCTACAGTAACAATGTAAGCTATAATCAATCTGGCATTGGTTATGTAACTCGAATACAATTTCCCACCATAAAAAACATTTACGACATTAATGATGAAGGTACTATACTAGATGCTACATTATATGTAGAGCCGGTAGTCGAGGCGTATTCAGAAATACAACCCATTTCCGAAGAATTGTCTTTATACACAGTTGATCAAAACAATTATTTATCATCACAAATAAGCGATAGTTCAGACTTCATATACGCGTATTTAGAAACCAGTGACTCTGAATTTAACAATCAAGTATATACAATGTCTGTATTAAACTATATAGATAGCAAACTCAACGAAGAACCCGAAATTGATAATGCTCTTATAATGCTTCCTGAAGATTACAATAGCACTATTAACAAACTCTTAATCAACAATCCAGAAGCTTCTAACTTTAAAACAAAACTCGTCATTACCTATGCCATTTATGAAAAAAATTAAAAGCAGCATCCTTGTAATCGGTCTTGTTTTTAGTGTTGCTATTAACAGCCAAACTAATAATCTTACATCGTCTCCTTATTCTTTATTTGGTTTGGGTGTAGAAAGCTCTATAAGTTCAGGACGTAATACCGCAATGGGAAATACAGGTATTGCTCTAGATGCTTCTAACGGATTTAATTTGTATAATCCAGCTGCGTTTGCTTCGATGTTAGAAGATAATTTTGTCCTTGAATTTGGAGTTACTTCAGAAATGGTTAATATCTCTAATTCAGACATAAACGAATCTCGAAACACCTACAACTTTTCTAACATATCTGTAGGCTATAGCAGAAAAAAATATGGTGTCGGATTAACTCTAAAACCATCAACTAACATTGGCTACGAGCTTATTGGATTAGAAAATAATATCGAAGGAAGTAATGATACTTTCTCAACTAATATAACAGGTTCTGGAGGTATTAACGAAATGCGTTTAGATTATGGATATAAACTAACAGACAACCTTAATCTTGGAGCAAGATTTTCGTATTTATTTGGTAAAGTTGAAGAAACAGAGTCTATTATTGCAGCATCTAACTATCTAGAAATATACGACGAGACTTATTACAGCGGAGCACGCTTTGGTCTAGGCGCACAATATAATCTCTCAGAGAACCATCGGTTTGGACTAACCTTAGATTTTCCAACAAGCTTAGGTGCAAAACAAAGTAGCTTAGTCATAAAGTATAACTTAGAATCATCTAGCACATTAGAAGATACTACAGACGAAAGAATAAATAGTTTTGATTTACCATTACAACTGGGTTTTGGATATAGTACAAAATTCAATAATATACTTTTTACAACGGACTACAATAAAAGATTTTGGTCTAACACTAACCAAACAGATGCCATTGGCGACTATGTAGATCAGGATATTTTTAGCTTAGGAGTATCATATAAAATAAACCCTAAAAGTCGTAACTATTTTGAACGTGTCGACTACAGGTTAGGATTTAATTACAACTCAGGATATTTAAAAATTGACGACACAAAAATTGACAGCTTTAATACGTCTCTAGGTCTTGGCTTGCCGTTAAGCAAAAACTCTAGTCTTAATTTTTCATACACGTATAGCAACAGAGGAACAACAGAAGACATATTAGTGCAAGAACGTTCTAATATGTTTAATATCAATTTAACGCTTTCAGACCTGTGGTTTCAAAAACGAAAATACAATTAGCACAGTACTTTTAATTCAATTTTACTTATTTATATTAAAGACTTCATTCCTATTTGTTTAATTGTTTCGATAAAAATTCTACGTAAAACAATGGCATCATAACTTCACAACTATTTAACATCTAAAATCGTACCTTTGCAACTTTGCTAGAATTAAAGAAGAAGGATAACCATTTATGAGCCATTTCGACGAGTCTATTGAAGTAAAAGGAGCCAGAGTTCACAACTTAAAAAATATAGATATTACCATACCAAGAGAAAAACTTGTGGTTATTACAGGTCTTTCAGGCAGTGGTAAATCGTCTTTAGCCTTCGATACTATTTATGCTGAAGGGCAACGACGCTACATCGAAACGTTTTCGGCTTATGCCAGACAATTTTTGGGCAGTTTAGAACGTCCAGACGTTGATAAAATTGATGGGCTTTCGCCTGTAATTGCCATTGAGCAAAAAACCACTAGCAAATCTCCTCGCTCTACCGTTGGTACAATTACCGAAATCTATGACTTTCTGCGTCTTCTGTTTGCCAGAGCTGCAGATGCATACAGTTACGAAACTGGCGAAAAAATGGTGAGCTACAGCGATGAGCAGATCAAAGACCTTATACTAGAATCCTATAATGGCAAACGCATTAATATCTTATCGCCTGTTATTCGTTCTCGTAAAGGCCATTATCGTGAGTTGTTTGAGCAAATTGCCAAACAAGGTTTTGTAAAAGTACGTACCGATGGTGAAATTGTAGATCTTGAAAAAGGCATGAAACTCGATCGTTACAAAACACACGATATAGAAATTGTTATAGATCGCTTAAAAATTGATAATTCTCAGGACAACGAAAAACGTCTTATGGAGTCTATAAATACAGCCATGTATCATGGTGATGATGTATTAATGGTTATAGACCAAGACACCAATGAGCCACGTTATTTTAGTCGAAATTTAATGTGTCCTTCATCTGGTATTTCGTATCCTAATCCAGAGCCTAATAACTTTTCATTTAACTCGCCAAAAGGTGCTTGTCCTAACTGTAACGGTATTGGAGAGCTATATGTGGTTAATGATAAAAAATTAGTGCCAGACGAAACACTATCGATAAAAAATGGTGCTTTGGCACCTCATGGACCTGAGAAAAAAAGCTGGATTTTCAAACAGTTCCATACCATAGCACAACGTTTCGACTTTACATTAAACGATCCTTGGAAAGACATTCCTGAAGAGGCTAAACAAATGATTCTTCATGGAGGAAAAGATAAATTTACTGTAGAGAGTAAATTGCTTGGTGTTACCAGAGATTATAACATAGATTTTGAAGGTGTTGCTAACTTTATTGAAAACCAATACAAATCAGATTCTACATCTTTAGTGCGTTGGGCTAAAGAATACATGGATAAGGTAGAATGTAATGTATGTGAAGGCTCTCGTTTGCGCAAAGAATCGCTCTACTTTAAGGTTGATGGAAAAAACATTGCAGACCTTGTAAAAATGGATGTTGTAGATTTAGCTGAATGGCTAAAAGATTTAGAAAACAGACTTTCTGAAACACAACGCAAAATTTCTGAAGAAATCATAAAAGAAATAAAAGCGCGTACACAGTTTTTACTCGATGTTGGCTTAACGTATTTAACGCTTAATCGTAGTTCTAAATCGCTTTCTGGTGGAGAAGCTCAGCGTATTCGTTTGGCTACACAGATTGGGTCGCAACTTGTAGGTGTATTATACATCCTTGACGAACCGAGTATTGGACTGCATCAACGCGATAATGAAAAACTTATCAACTCATTAGTATCGCTTAGAGACGTTGGCAACTCTGTACTTGTTGTAGAACACGACAAAGACATGATAGAACGTGCAGATCATGTTATAGATATAGGTCCTTTAGCAGGTAAACATGGTGGAGAAATCATTAGTGAAGGCACACCAAAAGAGTTGTTATCCTTTAATACACTTACAGCCGAATACCTTAATGGAAAAAAAGAAATTGAAGTTCCGAAAGAACGTCGCAAAGGCAATGGAAACAAAATTGTCCTAAAAGGCTGCACAGGTAATAACCTAAAAAATGTTGACGTAGAATTTCCATTAGGAAAAATGATTGGAGTTACTGGTGTTTCAGGTAGTGGTAAATCTACTTTAATTAACGAAACCCTCTACCCTATTTTAAATGCACATTTCTTTAATGGTGTTAAAAAACCGATGCCATATAAAAGCATTAAAGGCTTAGAGCATATAGATAAGGTTATAGACATTAACCAATCACCAATCGGCAGAACACCAAGAAGTAATCCTGCAACGTATACCAAAACTTTTGACGAAATACGTAAGCTTTTTGCACAAATCCCAGAAGCTATGATTCGTGGTTACAAACCAGGACGCTTTAGTTTTAACGTGGCTGGTGGACGATGCGAAACTTGCCAAGGAGGTGGATTGCGCGTTATAGAAATGAATTTTTTACCAGACGTATATGTAGAGTGTGAAACTTGTCAAGGTAAGCGTTTTAATCGCGAAACATTAGAAATACGATACAAGGGAAAATCGATAAGCGATGTGCTAGACATGACGATTGAAGAAGCTGTAGATTTCTTTGAGCACATTCCAAAAATTCACCGAAAGTTAAAAACCATTAAAGATGTTGGTTTAGGCTACATTACATTAGGACAACAAAGTACAACGCTTTCTGGTGGAGAAGCACAACGAATTAAGTTAGCTACGGAGCTAAGTAAGCGCGATACTGGTAACACATTTTACATCTTAGACGAACCTACAACAGGTCTTCATTTTGAAGACATTAGAGTTTTAATGAAAGTTCTTAATAAATTGGTAGACAAAGGAAATACCGTTTTAATTATAGAACACAACCTCGATGTTATTAAAACAGTAGATTATATAATAGATATTGGTTACGAAGGCGGTAAAGGTGGCGGAAACGTTGTGGCCAAAGGAACTCCAGAACAAATAGTGAAAGACAAAAAAAGCTATACAGCTAAATTTTTGAAAAAGGAATTGAAATAACACTATATTGTAAAGCAATAAATTAAAAAGACATCAAATTATAAATGAGAAAAGAAAACAAACATAAAGGCTGGAATGAAATTAAAACTAACGACTCATGGGCAATTTTTAAAATTATGGGTGAGTTTGTTAATGGTTACGAAAAGCTGAGTAAAATAGGACCTTGTGTCTCTATATTTGGATCTGCACGTACCAAGCCAGATCACAAGTATTACAAGCTAGCAGTAGATGTAGCACAAAAAATAGTAGATCATGGCTATGGTGTTATCACAGGTGGTGGACCTGGTATTATGGAAGCTGGTAACAAAGGTGCACATATTGCAGGAGGAACCTCTGTTGGTCTTAATATTGAATTACCATTTGAACAGCACGACAATCCATATATAGATAGTGATAAAAGCTTAGATTTTGATTATTTCTTTGTTCGTAAAGTAATGTTTGTTAAATATTCTCAAGGTTTTGTTGTAATGCCTGGCGGATTTGGAACGTTAGATGAACTTTTTGAAGCGATTACACTTATACAAACTCACAAAATTGAAACCTTTCCTATCATTTTAGTTGGAAAAGAATTTTGGGGAGGCTTGTTTGAGTGGGTAAAAACAACGCTTTTAGAAGCTGGTAATATAAGTCCCAAAGACTTAGATTTAATTCATCTTGTAGACACCTCTGATGAGGTAATAGATATTTTAAATAAATTCTACAAAGAATATGGCTTAAGTCCAAACTTCTAGAGATTTTCTATTTTAATGCTATGAAAAAGAAATTAATAGGTTTAGTGGCCACAGTATTTTTGGTATGCTTAAATGTTTCTGCACAAGAAACTTTTAAGGTAATGTTCTATAACTTATTGAACTATCCATTGGAAGATGCTGTACCAGGACGAGAACAAGATTTGGCCTTCATTTTAACAGATTACCAACCAGATTTGTTTTTAGTCTGCGAGTTAAATAATATTACTGGCGCTAACAACGTTCTTAATATTACCAGATCTGCTATTAATCCAAACTTTGAAATGGCTACTTACGTGTCTAACACATCTGATGATATTTTTGGAGACCAAAATGATCTTCAGAATTTACTCTACTACAACAGTTCTAAATTTAGCATTCAAGAAGAGACTATTGTACAAACAGATTTAAGAGATTTTAATGTTTATAGAATAAGATTAAATACTGTAGACCAAGACACAAATCCTGTTGATGTTTATGTAGTTGTCTGCCACTTAAAAGCTTCTAGTGGTACAGTAAATGCTCAGAGAAGATTTGAGATGGTTACAGAATTGGTTGCCTATTTAGACACTTTACCAACAGATGCCAATGTACTTTTAGGTGGAGATCTTAATCTTTACACTGCTTCAGAAGCTGCATTTCAAGAGCTTTTAAGTACTAATAACAACATTACTTTTGTGGATCCACCAAACCGTGTTGGAAGTTGGAGTAATAACACTAACTATGTTGATGTATTTACACAATCTACCAGAACCCAAACAGGATTGGGTGGTACCACAGGAGGTTTTGATGATCGATTTGATTTTATTTTAACTTCTGAAAACATGCTCAGTTCTGCGGACATTACTTATGTTGCAGATTCTTTTCAGGTTTATGGCAATAATGGTTTAACCACTTGTTACAATAGTTCTATAAACACTGCGAATTGTGGAAGCAGTAACTCGGAATTTTCATTTGAAATTAGAGATGCCTTACACAATTTTAGTGACCATTTACCTGTAACACTTTCTCTTGAAGCTGATGTTACACTTTCTAACAACAACGATATTAAAATACAACAAAAAATAGCATTAGAAAAAACAATAACAAACTCAGAATTAACCATTTACATAAATTCACCTGAATTTTTAAATCAATCATTCAATATTTATAATCAACTTGGTCAGTTAGTCGAAGTATTTCAAACCAATACTAAGCAAGTACAAACTTTCAACATTAACAATCTTAGTAACGGTATCTATTTCATAGGATTTTTAGAAAACCAAACAAGACCATTAAAATTTATTGTTTCGCATTGATAAAAAGACTCCTCATATCATATTTATTTTTTGTTTTTAGCGCATCAATGTATTCTCAGAATTACATTAATGTAAATGCAGATGTAGATGTAGAAACAAAAACTATCACAATATCTCAAGACATAATTTATAAAAACGAGACAGGAGATAACTTAAACGAAATTTATCTTCACGATTGGAATAACAGTTACTCTTCTAAATCTACACCTTTAGCCAAACGGTTTGAAGAAGAGTTTAGCACAAAGTTTCATCTTGCAAAAAGTGAGCAACGTGGGTTTACCTTAGTTACATCTATTGCAGATAACAAAAACAAAGTAAACCTTAACTTTGAGTACTTAGACGAACATCCTGATGTTTTAAAAGTTACCTTAGCTGAGCCTCTAAAATCAGGGGAATCTTACAGTATTAACCTTAGCTACATTTTAGTACTACCAGATGCTACCTTCACAGATTATGGTATTACTAAAAATAGAGATTTTGAATTAAAATACTGGTACATTACACCAGCTATATATGATGGAGATTGGCATTATTATAGTAATAAAAACCTCGATGACCTTTATATCCCTAAAGCTGATGTAAAAATTACGATTGAGCATCCTATAAATTACAGACCTACATCAGAGTTAGATCTTTTATCAGCCGACCCTGATAAGGATACAAAAAGACAAACTACAGTATACTTTGGTAAAGACCGAACAGACACCTACTTAGCTCTTCAAAAGTTTCCTTTGTTTCGCTCTATTCAAACAGACGATTTAATAGTAGTATCTAACATCAACGAAAGAGGTTTGCCTGGACCAGACAAAGCTATTCTTACAGACAAAATTGCCAGATTCCTTACTGAAAATTTAGGGGAATATCCTCATAAACGATTATTGGTCTCAAGAATTGATTACAACAAGAATCCATTGTACGGACTTAATCAATTACCTGATTTTTTAAGACCGTTTCCAGACCAATTTCAGTATGAATTAAAATTATTAAAAAGTGCCTTAAAAAAGTATATAAATAATATTCTACTTTTAAACCCGAGAAAGGAACACTGGCTGTCTGAAGGACTTCAAATTTATTTCATGATAAAGTATGTTGAAGAGTACTATCCTGATATGAAATTATTAGGAACATTGGCTAATGTTTGGGGAATTAGAGCTTTTCATGCTGCAGATGTAGATTTTAACTTTCAGTATTTCCTTTACTCCATGGAAATTGCCAGAAAAAATAGAGATCAGCCTTTAAACACCTCTAAAGATTCATTAATAAAATTTAATGCCAATATAGCCGGAAAATACAAAGCTGGTGTAGGTCTTAACTACCTAGATAAGTTTACTGATGATATTGATTTATCTGAAACAATTACCGAGTTTTTAATACAAAACAGACTAAACCAAAGTACTGGTATTGCAGATTTTGAAGCCTTTCTAAATTCAAAAACATCAAAAAATATTGATTGGTTTTTTACTGATTATGTAGGTACTCGTAAGAAGATAGATTTTAAAATTAAAAGTGTTGAAACTACTGAAGACTCTATAAAAGTTACCGTTAAAAATAAACGTAACAATAAAATGCCTATTTCGTTATTCAGCATTAGTAATGACTCTGTAATTGGTAAACAATGGGTAGAAAACATTAAAGGCACAAAAATCATAAGCCTACCTAAAGACCAAACCGATAAGTTTGTTTTAGATTACAACAATGTAATTCCAGAGTTTAATCAGCGTGATAATTACAAGTCGGTTAATGGTTCGTTTATAAGCAATAAACCACTTCAATTTAGGTTATTTAAGGATATAGAAGATCCTTATTATAACCAAGTATTTTTTATGCCATTGGTTGAGTTTAATAACATTTATGACGGTCTAACATTAGGGACAAAAGTCTATAACAAAACCATACTAAGAAAACGACTTAATTATAGGTTTTCACCACAGTATGCCACTAAATCAAAATCGCTTACTGGCTCTACCTCTATTTTTTATACGCATAATATTGAAAATAAAAACTTATATGATATTACTTACGGAATAAATGCTGGTTATCAATCCTTTGCCGAGGATGCTTTCTATACAAGAATTCGTCCTACATTGTCCTTTAGTTTTAGAAATGACAATGATTTTAGAGCTGATCAAATTGATAACATTACAGCTAGATTTGTGAGTATTAATAGAGATGTTGGTGAAAATGCTATTGTTGAAATAAATGAACCAGACTACAACGTATTTAATCTAAGGTATACACATTATAATCCTGGTAGAATTAACTTCTCTAGCTTTAGTACAGATTTACAATTGGCTAACAACTTTAGCAAACTTTCTTTGAGTTATGAGTTTAGAAAGTTAACTCAAAGCAACAGAAATATTAATCTTAGATTATTTGCTGGAATATTTCTTAATAATGACACTGACCCAAGCTCAGACTTTTTTAGTTTTGGTTTAGACAAACCAACAGATTATTTATTTGACCTAAACTACTTAGGTCGCTCTGAGGCTGCTGGCTTATTTAGTCAACAACTTATTATTGCTGATGGTGGTTTTAAGTCTGTGCTAGACACACCTTTTGCAAATCAATGGATGACTACGGCCAACTTTAGCACATCTATATGGAGGTACATTCAGGCTTATGGTGACCTTGGCTTGGTTAAAAACAAATTTGACAGTACTCATTTTGTATACGATTCTGGTGTAAGGCTTAATCTGGTAGAAGACTATTTTGAACTATATTTTCCTGTTTACTCTAACCTTGGATGGGAAATTGCAGAGCCAAATTATGGCGAACGCATTCGTTTTATTATCACTGTAGATCCTCAAGTACTTCTAGGTCTATTTAGACGTAAATGGTATTAGCATATTCTTACTTAAATGTTAATTTTTTGTATTTTTTTAATTAAAAATTAACAAAAAAGCACTTATTTTGAGAATTATTTAAAATTATACTTATTTCAGCTATTGCATAAAAGGTCGATATTTAGTACATTTGTATCTCCAAAAATTCGACCAATATGAAATCAAATCCCAATACAAAAACAGAAATTACCTTCGAAGATTTTAAAGCAGAAGTAATCAATGATTACAAATTAGCTGTTACAAGTAGAGAATGTAGTTTACTTGGTCGTAGAGAGGTTTTAACTGGTAAAGCCAAATTTGGGATTTTTGGTGACGGTAAAGAAATACCACAAATTGCTTGGGCAAAAGCATTTGAAAATGGTGATTTTAGATCAGGTTATTACAGAGATCAGACCTTTATGATGGCTATTGGTGAATTAACCATAGAGCAATTCTTTGCAGGATTGTATGCAAATACAGACTTAAAAGAAGAGCCAATGTCTGCTGGTCGTCAAATGGGAGGGCATTTTGCTACACATAGTTTAGATGAAAGTGGTAATTGGAAGAATCTAACAGAACAAAAAAATTCGAGTGCAGACATCTCACCTACTGCTGGGCAAATGCCAAGATTGTTAGGTTTAGCACAAGCTTCTAAAATATACAGAAATGTTGAAGGTATAGACACAACTAACTTTTCTAAAGAGGGAAATGAAATTGCTTGGGGAACCATAGGAAACGCAAGTACAAGCGAAGGTTTGTTTTTTGAAACCATCAATGCTGCAGGAGTACTACAAGTGCCAATGGTTATTAGTATTTGGGATGATGAATACGGTATTTCAGTACATGCAAAACATCAAACGACTAAAGAAAATATCTCAGAAATATTAAAAGGTTTTCAACGTGACGAAAACAACAATGGTTACGAAATATTTAGAGTAAACGGCTGGAATTATGCCGAATTAATAGACACCTACCAACGTGCAGCCAAAGTTGCCAGAAAAGAACATGTGCCTGTAATGATTCATGTGCAAGAGTTAACACAGCCACAAGGACATTCTACTTCTGGATCTCACGAACGTTATAAAAACGAAGAGCGGTTAGCATGGGAAGCCGAGTACGATTGTAATGCTCAGATGCGTCAATGGATAATTGAAAATAACATAGCAACAGACGAAGAATTAACTACTTTAGAAAAAGACATTAAAAAAGCTGTGAGAGATGGCAAAAAAGCGGCTTGGGCTTCTTATATAAATCCAATAAAAGAAGAAAAGAAAGAAGCCTTAACATTAATAGAAAGCGTAGCCAAAATAAGCTCTAACAGTGTATTTATCTCTAAATTAAAAAATGATTTAGAAGCAATAGATGAACCTTTACGAAAGGATATTCTATCATCAGCTCGCAAAACCTTGCGCTATATCATTTCAGAAGAATCTAATGAAAAGTTAGCGCTTCAAAACTGGATAAACAGTTACATAGAAAAAATACAACCTAAGTACAGCTCTCACTTATACAGTGAGTCTAAACATAAAGCCGAATTTCAAAAAGAAATAGTACCGACGTACAACGGAGACACTACAGAAGTAGACGGACGTGTAATATTAAGAGATAATTTTGAAGCCATTTTTAATAAGTATCCTGAGACTTTAGTTTTTGGTGAAGATGCGGGACATATTGGTGATGTCAACCAAGGTCTAGAAGGCTTACAAGAAAAATTTGGTGAGCTTAGAGTTTCTGATACTGGTATACGAGAAGCTACAATTTTAGGTCAAGGAATCGGTATGGCTATGAGAGGTCTTAGACCAATTGCTGAGATTCAGTATTTAGATTACATTTTGTATGCTTTACAAATAATGAGTGACGATTTGGCTACAGTACAATACAGAACCAAAGGTCGCCAAAAAGCACCATTAATCGTAAGAACACGTGGTCATAGACTAGAAGGTATCTGGCACTCTGGTTCTCAAATGGGAGGTATTCTTAACCTAATTAGAGGTATTCATGTTTTAGTACCTCGTAACATGACTAAAGCTGCAGGCTTCTACAACACACTTCTAGAGAGTGATGAACCTGCTCTTATCGTAGAATGTCTTAATGGTTACCGTTTAAAAGAAAAGATGCCAAGTAATATTGGTGAGTTTAAAACACCTATTGGAGTTGTAGAAACTATTAAGGAAGGTGAAGATATTACACTTGTATCTTATGGTTCTACTCTGCGATTAGTAGAACAAGCCGCAAAAGAATTACTAGAGGTTGGTATTGATGCTGAAATTATAGATGTACAATCTTTGTTACCGTTTGATTTAAATCATGATATCGTTAAGAGTATTGCAAAAACTAATCGTGTTATGGTTATTGACGAAGATGTAAAAGGTGGTGCATCAGCTTACATTTTAGATCAAATATTGAACGAACAAAATGCATTTCAACATTTAGATAGCCAACCAAAAACATTAGCTGCTAAACCTCACAGACCAGCATATGGCACAGATGGTGATTATTTCTCTAAACCATCAGTAGAAGATATTTTTGAAGCTGTATATGATGTGATGCACGAGTCAAATCCTGCGGATTATCCTAAATTGAGATAAACCCATTAAGAATATTATAAAATCAAAAACCATCATAATTATGATGGTTTTTTTATATTTAAGTACTAATATATTCTTCATGCTAACAAAGTCAGATAAATCTCAATTGAGAGGTATAATTTTTCGTCATTTAGATGGTATAGCTACAGCAACTTCAGCATTTGCTTTGCATAAAAAACAAATTCTAGATTATATCTTAGAAAAAAAATCTATTAATTTAAAATCACTCTCTGACATTTTTAATGCTAATGAAGGTTACCTTAATGTTGCACTTAGAGTTTTGTGCTCTCAAGGTTGGCTAGAGCAAGACCTCAGTAATAAAGACAATACAGTAACATACTCTACCAACGAAAAGTCAGAGGTAGCATTTCAATTGGTGTACCTTTATGAAGACGCAGTAAACCTATTGCGCTATTCTGATAGATTTGCTACCGAAAAAATGATAAGTACAGATGCGTTTATTGCATTAGAACGCATTTTTAAAAAGTTTGAAAATAACTTTGGCCTAGACATTTCGGATGAGACTTCAATAGAATACCAAATCTACAAACATATTGAAGGCACCATTGCAGGACCTATCATTGTTTTATTAGGTGTTAACGGATTGTTTCACAAGTATTTTATGGAAGCCTCCTTTACGGCTGAAGAATACCATAAAGATCCTGAAAGCTTTAAAAAAATCCTCGATTTCTTTTCACATCTAGGATGGTTTAAAAAGAAACGAGATACGTATCAATTTACTGACAAAGGTCTCTTTTTTGCAAAACGTGCCAGCGCTTATGGTGTAACCGTATCTTATTTACCAACATTTTTACAACTAGACGAACTCATTTTTGGTAATCCATTAGTACTTAAAACAGATTCACCAAATGATACTGAAAAGCACGTACATCGTGAAATGAATGTTTGGGGAAGTGGTGGTGCTCATGCCACGTACTTTAAAGTTATAGATAAGGTGATCATCGATTTGTTTAACAGACCTATTGACCTTCAGCCTAAAGGCATTTTAGATATGGGTTGTGGTAATGGTGCATTTATAGAGCATATTTTTAATATTATTGAGCAACAAACCCTTCGTGGTAAACTATTAGATGACCATCCATTGTTTTTGGTTGGAGCAGATTTTAACAAAGCGGCTTTAAAGGTTACTAGAGCCAACCTGATTGCAGCTGATATTTGGGCCAAGGTGATTTGGGGAGATATTGGCAGACCAGATCTTTTAGCTTCAGATTTAAAAGAAGACTACAATATAGACCTCAAAGATTTACTCAACGTTAGAACGTTCTTGGATCATAATCGTATTTGGAAAGCACCAAACGACAAATATGATTTTATTAGCGCATCAACAGGCGCATATGCTAGTGCTGGTAATCGTTTAAACAATAATGATGTGGAAGCATCATTACTAGAACATCTCAGCAAATGGAAGCCTTATGTTGATAAATTTGGCTTGTTAATCATAGAATTACACACCATTGATCCTTCTCTAACAGCTAAAAATATTGGTAAAACTGCAGCTACAGCTTATGATGCCACTCATGGTTACAGTGACCAATACATTGTAGAAGTTGATGTGTTTAGAAACATCGCAGAAAAAGCAGGCTTAGCACCAGACGACATGCACTTTGCTAAATTTCCTGATAGCGAATTAGCAACTGTAAGTATTAATTTATTAAAAGGAAAAGATTAAATGTCAGAAATTAATAAAGACAAAAACAAACCATTAATAACTCGCGACTGGCTTGCGATAGAACGCACTAAGCTTGCTAACGAACGTACCTTTTTAGCTTACTTTAGAACATTTTTGGTAATACTTGGTACAGGAGTCACTATTTTAAAACTCGAGTTCTTTTCAGATTTAAAATCTTATGGTATCATTCTTATCATTGTCTCTGCTTTTATTCTAAGTATAGGTGTTTATCGATTATTTAGAGTGAAACGCACCATACGCAAACACTATTGAATTTATTTTAAAAAGATTATCTCTAAATGAAGATAGAATCTATCGTTACCATAAAAAAAGAGCTTCAACATTTACCAAAAGAAGATTTATTAGAACTTTGCCTTCGTCTTGGTAAGTTTAAAAAAGAGAACAAAGCACTACTCACCTATTTATTATTCGAAGCACATGATGAAGATGGTTACGTTGCAAGCGTAAAATCTTCATTAGATGAATTGTTTGATGGTATAAACACAGATAGTTATTTCTACATGAAAAAAACCATCCGCAAGATTTTGCGTCAGATTAGAGTATACAGTAGATATTCTAACAAAAAATCTACCGAAGTTGAGCTCCTACTCTACTTTTGTGAGCAACTCAACGAGCTTAGACCATCCATACATAGAAATAGAACATTGAGTAATCTATACCAAAGACAAATTCTGGCTTTAAAGAAAAAAATAAGTGTACTTCACGAAGATTTACAATACGATTATAATTTACAATTAGAAGCACTACGGTAATTTTTCAATATACTATATTTGCCTTCAAATTTTATAGAATCAAAAATGAACAAAGCGAAACTATCTAACCTATTAAGGCAACTCAATCTTATCTATGTTGCTGATCTTATTAGGTTTCGCATTCAAAAATTCAAAAACAGAAAAGTTAACTCTCAGTTTAGAAAAGCACATCCAGAGGTTGTACTTCCATCAGATTATTTAATGTATGAATCATTTCAAATGAATTATGACAAATACTATAATGGTGGACAAAACATGGCAAAAACCCTATCAGAATACTTTAAAAAACACATAGAATTAAAGGATAAAAACATTTTAGATTGGGGCTGTGGACCAGGCAGAATTGTTAGGCATATGCCAGAAGTAATAAATAATGGCTGCCAATTCTTTGCAACAGACTACAATAAAAACTCTATAGATTGGTGCTCTAAAAACTTACCAAACATCCAGTTTAATAAAAATGAACTGGAAGCCAAACTACCATACGAAGACAATTCAATGGATGTTATCTATGGTATTTCAATTTTTACACACCTCTCAGAGCAAATGCATTACGATTGGTTTAATGAATTACTTCGTATCTTAAAACCAAATGGCATTATGCTATTAACCATGCATGGAGATAACTTTAAAGTAAAACTAACGGAGGCTGAACTTTCAGATTATAATCAAGGTAAATTAGTGGTTAGAGGCAGTATTAAGGAAGGCCACAGAACTTATGCCGCTTTTCATCCAAAGGCATTTGTAAAAGATTTATTTAAAACAACAATTGTTTTAGAACACATACAATTGACTTCAGACACAAAATCTTGGGTACCACAAGACATCTGGATTATTAGAAAACCGTAACTTACTCTTAAACTTGACAAATGTCATAGTAATTGTGATGTAGAATTTAGAACTTTAAGAACATTCTAAATTACTGCGTTATGAGAGTTTATTCAATAATTTCGGGATTTTTACTACTACTGCTTTTTAATTGTGCTGCTACGAGCGAAGTGGTGTACGACTACAACTTAGATGTAGATTTTAACCAATATGACACCTACGTACTCTGCATTGAGGATTTTACGGTTGAGCATCTTAACTATCCACAACTAGATAATGATTTGGTAAGACAAACCATTGGTGATGCTGTTGCTTTAGAAATGGAAAACAAGGCACACAGAACCAATGTTCTTAATCCACAATTGCAAGCTGGTTTTAGAATTATCATCAGCGAAGAAACCGTAGAGTTTGAAAACTGTGAGCATTCTAAACATTTAGAATATTGGGAAAGTTGTACCATACACGAAGAAACCTATGAAGAGGAAACACTAATTGTGTATGTTGCCGATTTTGAAACCAATAAGGTATTATGGCATGCTTCTGTATTGTGCGAACTCAACAAACCAGACAAAAAATTAACACCTTACATTAATGGTTTGGTTAAAGATTTGTTTGAAACCTACCCAAAAACACAAGTAGGTCGCAATCCTGATGAACAAAAAGAACTTTAATTGTTTTGTTTTTTGGCCTTTCGGCTGCCTTCGTACATTTCGTATTTAACTAAGCGCGATTCTAATTTTGCATTAAATACTTTTATTTTTCGAGATGGTCGCAAACCAATGTATTTTAAAGCTTCAAGATTAGAGGTTACCAGCCATGCATCCGTATTTGGGTAACCATGTTTTAGTGTTGTGCCAATATTACCGTAAAATTCTTCGATATTAAGATTTTCTAAACGCTCGCCATACGGAGGATTAAACACCATATGTAATTTAGACGAACCTGCTTTTTGAGTTTTAAAGAAATCCTCATGCTGTATATGAATAAACTCATCTAAATGCGCATTCTTAATGTTTTCCTTAGCTTTCTTTACAGCAGAAGGTGACTTATCATAACCTATTATTTTATGATGAAAATCTCTTGTTTTCTTCAATAAAGATTCTTCAATCTTTTCAAATAAATCTACGTCCCAATCTTCCCAACGTTCAAAAGCAAATTCCTTTCGCATTAAGTTTGGTGGAATGTTACATGCAATCATCGCAGCTTCAGCTAAAATGGTACCACTACCACACATTGGATCCATAAAATCGGACTGACCATCCCAACCACTCATCATAATTAATCCTGCTGCCAAAACTTCGTTTATTGGAGCAATATTAGTTGCTGTTTTATAGCCTCGTCTATGTAAAGATTCACCAGAAGTATCTAATGAAATCGTACAGCGTTGACGGTCTATGTGCACGTTGATTTTTAAATCAGGAAAACGTAAATCTATATTAGGTCTATTGCCATCTTGCTCTCTAAAACGGTCTACAATAGCATCCTTTGTTTTTAGAGCTGTGTACTTAGAATGCGTAAATACACTGTGATGCACTGTAGCATCTACAGCCAAAGAACCATCAGATTTTAAGTAGTTTTCCCACTTAATATTTTTTACGTTATTGTATAAATCTTCTTCTCTGGCAACTCTAAAAGATTTTATAGGTTTTAAAATTTTTATTGCAGTACGCAAGCCCATATTTGCTTTGTACATAAAGCCTTTATCACCAACAAAGCTCACATTTCGCACACCTTTTTCAACTTGCATAGCACCAAGTTGTGTGAGTTCTTTAGCTAATATATCTTCAAAGCCAAATAAAGTTTTGGCTACCATTTTGAAATTATTGTCCATATAACACGTCAAATAGATTGCAAATTTAAACTATTTTTGCAGGACGTAATATGTTATGACAAATTCTACAAAACAATGGTACGCTTCGTGGTTTGATACACCATACTACCATATTTTATATAAAGACAGAGATTATACTGAAGCACAGCTTTTTATGGATAACCTCACCGATTACCTCAATATTCCAGAAGGTGGAAAAATTCTGGATTTAGCTTGTGGTAAAGGCAGGCACTCCATATACCTAAACTCATTAGGTTTTAACGTTACTGGTGTGGACCTGTCGGAGCAAAGTATAAAACATGCCAGCCAGTTCGCTAATGATACATTAAAGTTTGCTGTGCACGATATGACCAAACCGTATCCTGAAACTTTTGATGCTGTCTTTAATTTATTTACAAGTTTTGGCTACTTTGAGGATGATACTTGTAACCTAAAAACCATAGCAGCCATTAAAGAAGAATTAAACGATTATGGTTTTGGTGTCATAGATTTTATGAACGTTAACTACGTTACAGAACATCTAGTTGCTGAAGATATAAAAACAGTTGAAGGTATAGATTTTCATCAAAAAAGAAGTGTTAAAGACGGTTATATCGTTAAAGATATTAGTTTTAAAATTGATGATGAGCCTTACCAATTTCAAGAACGTGTAAAAGCTTTAACCTTAAATGATTTTCAAATTTTATTTGAAAAAGCAGGTGTCCATTTATTAGATGTTTTTGGAGATTATAAATTAGGTAAATATTATCCTCAAAGCTCTGAGCGTTTGATTATGATTTTTAAATAGAATGAACAAGTACCTTTTTCCCATTTATGCTATAATAATTGGTGTTATCATCGCATTTCTAACCAAAAAGCAAAAGTCAATATATACTAAATTACTACTATCATTTAGTGGAGCTTTTTTACTGGCACTTACACTTTTTGATTTACTGCCAGAGGTTTATGAGCATTTAGAAGCCAAAAAAACTGGTCTTTTTATAATGTGTGGTATTCTGTTGCAAATTATATTAGAGTTTTTATCTAAAGGTGCCGAGCATGGCCATGTACACATACATAAAAAAGACACTGCTTTTCCTTGGTTATTATTTATAAGCTTATGTATTCATAGTTTTTTAGAGGGTTTTCCTATTCATCAGCATAATGATATGGTCTATGGTGTTTTAGTACATAAAATACCTATTGCTGCACTCTTAACATCTTTTTTATTACAATCAAAGTATACAAAAGTTCAAGCTTTAAGTTTTATGTTGGTCTTTGCTGTAATGACACCTCTAGGTACACTGGTATCTAATACAACGTCTATTGGTACTACCCTACTTATGAGTATAAATGCTTTGGTAATTGGTATCTTCCTACATATCTCTACCACCATTTTATTTGAAACAGGTGATGGACACAAGTTTAATTTATCTAAACTAATAGCTATTAGTATAGGTGTATTAATTGCATACTTTATATAAATGTATAGTAAAGAAGAAAGCCGCCTATTACGACAAGAATTCTGGACCAGCTTCGGTAAATCATTTCCAAGAAAGTGGTTGCTGTATAATACTAAAATTAAAGGGCTTTCTTTTAAATTTCATTTCGACACAAAAAAAGCTCTTATATCTCTTGATTTAGAAGATGATCTCGAAAACCGTATTAATTGTTGGGAAAAACTAGAAGCACTCAAAAATATACTTCATACAGATTACTTACCTGATGCAATCTATGAGGAAGAATATTATTTAGAAAACGGTAAAGAAATATCGCGTATTTACCTTCCATTAGAACAGAAAGTATCTATCCATAACAAAAATACATGGAGAGCTGTTATGGAATTTTTTAATGTAAATATGATCTTATTTGAAACCTTTTTTGAAGAATATAAGGATATTATAAAAGGATCGTAAGCACTAAAACTCTTAAATTATAATTAAAAATTCTCTTTTTTTTGTTAATGTGTATCGATTGCAATAATTTTGGATGCTGAAATGAGAAACACTTTTAGAACATATCTGTATCTTACACTGGCTTTGTTACTAGGCTCCTTGTCTAGTTTCCATGCCTATGCAGTTACCTCTATAAGTAGTAATGAAACATATTCAAATCAGTATTTACAGGATTCTGATATTGATTCATTTCATTTCACAGGAGCTCATCAAACATCTGATAAAGATTACTTCGCAGAAGTACCAGAAATTGATGAATCTGAGAATGAAGAGTCTACTACAAAAACAAAATTAGACTCTACAATTTTTCACGCAACAGCATTTATTAATGCGCTTCTTTTTGAAAACTCCTCTAAAGAGCTTGAAAAGAGTGTTTTCCGTTCACCTAATACAATAACCAGACCTAAGGAAAGGTTATTTCTCTATTTTCAGGTTTTTATAATTTGATTTTGTACAACCGAAGAAGAACTCTAAAGTTCTTACTTTCTTAAGGAGTATTTTACTCCTAAGCACATTCCATCTGAGTACAGATGCTTAAGTACAATTATATCACATTATAAAAATTTCAAAAAATTGAAAACAAAATTTATTGTAACCATTTTTGCAGTATTACTTACACTACTATTTTCAAGCTGTGAAACCAAAAAAGAAAAACACGAAGAATCTACAACCTTTCTAGTAACGCACCCTGTTAAGAAAGACACCTCAACAACAAAGGATTATGTAAGTCAGATTCACTCAATAAGACATATAGAGCTCAGAGCTTTAGAAAAAGGCTATCTAAAAAACATTTATGTAGACGAAGGTCAATTTGTAAAACAAGGCCAAAAGATGTTTCAAATAATGCCAAACATCTATGAAGCTGAACTAAGTAGAGCTAACGCAGAATTGCATGTTGCTGAAATAGAACTACAAAACACGCAGTTATTAGCAGATGGCAATGTTGTATCACCTAATGAACTTGCTATGGCTAAAGCCAAATTAGACAAAGCTAAAGCAGAAGTAGCTCTAGCTCAAACGCATTTAGGGTTCACCAATGTAAAAGCACCTTTTGATGGTATTATGGACCACCTAGAAGTTAGAGAAGGTAGTCTTTTGGATGAAGGAGAGCTTCTTACAAAACTATCAGACAACAGTAAAATGTGGGTTTACTTTAATGTTCCTGAAGCTGAATATTTAGATTACATTACAAGTAAGGAAAAAGGTAATAAACAAAAAGTTTCACTTCTAATGGCTAACAACAAACCTTTTAATCAAACAGGTATTGTTGAAACTATTGAGGGAGAATTTAACAACCAAACAGGTAATATTGCATTTAGAGCAACCTTTCCAAATCCTGATGGCATTTTAAGACATGGCGAAACTGGAAGTATACTTATGACAGCACCTTACAAAGATGCTATTATAATTCCTCAAAAAGCAACCTTTGAAATACTAGACAAAACATATGTTTTTGTAATAGATAAAAACAATACTGTGATGCAGAAACAAATATCCATTGCTGCAGAACTACCTCATCTTTTTATTGTAGACAAGGGTCTCTCTGAAAACGACACCATACTTTTAGAAGGTATAAGGATGGTAAAAAACAAGGAAAAGATTAAAACCGAAATGGTAAATCCTACCGAAGTTTTATCCCATCTCGAATTATACGCAGAGTAACCTAAATCTACAAACATTATGTTTAAACAATTTATAAAAAGACCTGTTTTGGCAATTGTCATTTCGGTCATCATACTATTTATTGGTGGGCTTTCCATTAAGCAATTGCCAGTATCACAATTTCCACAAATTGCACCTACTACTGTAAATATTTTTATTGCATATCCAGGATCCAGTGCTGATGTACTGGTAAAATCTACATTAATACCTCTAGAAACAGCAATAAATGGTGTACAAGACATGCGCTATATTGCCTCTGATGCCACTAGTGCTGGTGAAGGCACAATTCGTATTATTTTCGATCCAGGTACAGGCCCAAATGAAGCTGTTGTAAGAGTAAAAACAAGAGTCGATCAGGTGATGCCATTATTACCAGAATTGGTTCAGCGAGAAGGTGTAATCATTACACCAGTTCAGCCAAGTATGCTAATGTACGTTAACCTTTTTAGCGACGATGATCATACAGACGAAAAGTTTCTTTACAATTATGCTTACACCAAAATTGTTCCAGAAATACAGCGTATTAAAGGTATTGCCAGTGCCCAGATATTAGGAAGTAGAAAATATGCGATGCGTGTTTGGTTAAAACCAGATCGTATGCGTGCTTACAAAGTATCGGCTGAAGAAGTATTAGAGGCTATGGATGAGCAAAGTATAATTGCACGTCCTGGTCGTTTAGGAAGAAGTTCGGGTATAAAAGCACAATCCTTAGAGTATGTACTCACCTACCAAGGTAGGTATAATGAACCTGAAGATTACAAGAATATCATTATTAAAGCTAATGAAGAAGGTGAAATTCTTCGTTTAAAAGACATTGCAGATGTTGAACTTGGTAGTGAGTTTTTTGATATCTACTCTAATCTAGATGGCAAACCATCTGCATCAATTGTACTAAAACAAACTTTTGGTAGTAATGGTAGTGACGTTATAGATGCTGTAAAAGAAAAGCTTAATGAGCTTAAGGAAGACCTTCCTCCAGGAATAAATTATAAAATAAGCTATGATGTTTCTAACTTTTTAGACGCTTCTATAGAACAAGTAATTCACACTTTGAGAGACGCATTTTTCTTAGTAGCCGTTGTAGTATTTTTATTTTTAGGAGATTGGCGTTCAACATTAATTCCAATAATCGCTGTTCCTGTATCACTAATTGGTGCATTTTTTATTATGCAATTATTTGGTTTATCTATAAACCTTATTACGCTTTTTGCCCTTGTTTTAGCCATTGGTATTGTAGTAGATGATGCTATTGTTGTAGTTGAAGCAGTACACGCCAAAATGGAAGAAGAACACTTAACTCCCTTCGATGCTGTTAAAAGTGTTATTGGAGAAATTGGTGGTGCAATTATTGCCATTACCCTAGTTATGGTATCAGTATTTGTACCTATATCCTTTATGACTGGACCAGTTGGTGTTTTCTACAGACAGTTCTCTATTACCATGGCTGGTTCTATTATTATTTCAGCATTAGTTGCACTAACACTAACACCTGTATTGTGTGCAATGCTCTTAAAGCACAATACTGGAGGAAAGAAAAAATCTCCTATAGATCGTTTTATGGACTGGTTCAATAGAGGTTTTGAACGTCTTACAGGCAGATACATAAAGGTGTTGAACAAAATTGTAGCACGTAGAGTATTAACTTTTGGTATTCTGGCTGCATTCTGTGCAGGTATATATCTAACAAACAAAGTTTTACCTGCAGGTTTTATTCCTAGTGAAGACCAAGGAATGATATATGCTATTATACAAACACCACCAGGTGCAACATTAGAACGCACAAATGAAGTTGCCAAAAAACTTCAGGAAATATGTGAAGAAACCGAAGGCGTACAATCGGTATCGTCGTTGGCTGGTTACGAAATTATGACTGAAGGCCGTGGATCTAACGCTGGTACATGTTTAATAAACCTTAAGCCTTGGTCTGAACGTCATCACTCGGTTCATGAAATCATGGAAGAGCTTGAAGAAGAAACTAAAAACCTTGGAGCTGTAATAGAATATTTTGAACCTCCAGCAGTTCCTGGATTTGGTTCTTCAGGAGGATTCTCAATGCGTCTATTAGACAAAACAAATTCTACAGATTACCATGAATTTGAAAAAATAAATAACAATTTCATGGATGCCTTACGAGAGCGCAAAGAAATCACTGGTTTGTTTACATTTTATGCTGCTAATTATCCACAGTATGAAATAAAAATAAATAACAAGGTTGCCATGCAGAAAGGAGTTTCTATTGGTAAAGCCATGGAAAACCTAAACATCCTAATTGGTAGTACCTATGAACAAGGTTTCATAAAATACGGTAGATTCTTCAAAGTATATACGCAAGCTGCTCCAGAGTACAGAGCCTTACCTACAGATTTAGACAAACTTTTTGTTAAGAACGAAGAAGGAGATATGGTACCTTATTCATCATTTATGACCTTAGAGAAAAAATTAGGACCTAACGAAATAACACGTTACAATCTGTACAATTCTGCTGCAATTCGTGGTTTACCAGCTGCTGGCTTTACAAGTGGTGATGCCATTAAAGCCATACAAGAAGTTGCAGAAGCCACTTTACCAAGAGGCTACGATGTTGCTTGGGAAGGCCTATCTTATGACGAAGCGTCTCGTGGTAACGAGTCTATTTACATTTTTGTAGTTGTACTCATTTTTGTGTATTTGGTTTTAGCCGCACAATACGAAAGTTTCCTATTACCACTTGCTGTAATTCTATCATTACCTGTTGGTATTTTTGGTTCATTCTTCTTATTAAAAGTCATGGGACTAGCCAATGATATTTATGCGCAAATAGGCATAATTATGCTTGTTGGGCTTTTGGGAAAAAATGCTGTACTAATTGTAGAATTTGCTGTACAAAAACGGAGTCAAGGTTCTACAATATTAGAAGCCGCAATAGATGGTGCCAGAGCACGTTTCAGACCAATTTTAATGACCTCTTTTGCTTTTATAGCTGGCTTAATTCCATTAATCATTGCCTCAGGTGCAGGTGCAATTGGTAATCGTACTATTGGAGGTTCATCCCTTGGTGGTATGCTGCTAGGAACATTATTTGGCGTTTTAATAATACCTGGACTATACTACATTTTTGGCAAGATGGCTGATGGTAAAAGTCTTATTAAGGACGAAAAAGATCAACCTCTTTCTGAAGAGTTTATTGAAAGAAGTGAAGCCGAAGATCAAACCAGAACTAATACTGAAAGCATCAATAGACTTCAAAAGTTAATTAACAAATTAAGAAAAAGTAATAAAGATGAATAACATCAAATTATATAACATAAAGACAAGATTTCTCTTTGTTTTAGTCTCGTTTTTAATCTTAAGTGCATGTGTACCTACACAAAAAGCAATTAGAGAAGAAAGCAAAATCGTTCCTGAATATTATCAAAATATAGAAACAGATACGATAAATTCTGCTCAGATACAATGGCGCGATTTCTTTTCTGACGAAAATTTAATAGCTCTTATAGATACTGCATTAGTCAACAATCAGGAGCTTAACATTATGCTGCAGCAAATTGCCATAGCTAACAACGAGATAAAAATTCGTAAAGGCGAGTATCTTCCTTTTGTTAATGTTTATGCTGGTGCTGAAGTAGAAAAGGTTGGCGAGTATACCAGAAATGGTGCTGTAGAACACAATTTAAACGTTCGTGAAGATGAAGAATTTCCTGAGCTACTTACCAATTTCACAGCAGGTCTATCCGTAACTTGGGAATTAGATATTTGGAAAAAACTAAGAAACGGCAAAAAAGCTGCTGTTTTAGAATATCTAAGTACCATGGAAGGCAAAAACTTTATGGTTACCAATCTGGTTGCTGAAATCGCAAGCACATATTACGAGCTTTTAGCCTTAGATAATCAATTAAGCATTATTGAACAAAATCTCGAAATTCAGCAAAATGCCCTAAAAATGGTACGACTTCAAAAGCAAGCTGCCAGAGCAACACAATTAGCTGTAAGACGTTTTGAAGCCGAAGTATTAAAAAACCAAAGCAACAAATACAATATTCAGCAACAGATTGTAGAAACCGAAAACAAACTCAACTTTTTAATTGGTCGTTTTCCACAACCTATAGAGAGAAATACAGATGGTTTTATAGAGCGAAATATCGATATAATTTATACTGGCATTCCATCACAATTACTTTCTAATAGACCAGATATTAAACAGGCAGAATATGAGTTGGAAGCCTCCAAACTGAATGTAAAAATTGCCAGAGCAAACTTCTATCCTTCTATTGGTATAAAAGCAGGTGTTGGTTTAGAAGCTTTTAAACCAAAATATATTGTAGACACACCACAATCTTTATTATATAATTTGGTTGGAGATGCTGTAGCTCCACTAATTAACAGGAATGCTATAAAAGCTGAATACAAAACAGCTAATAACAGACAATTACAAGCTGTTTTTGAGTATGAAAAAGCAATCTTAAACGGTTATATAGAAGTTGCTAACGAACTCTCTAATATTAATAACCTAAAGGAAAGTTACAAGCTTAAAGAGCAACAAGTAGAAGCTCTTACAGAATCTATTGACTTGTCCATTAAGCTTTTTAAATCTGCAAGAGCAGAATACACTGAAGTATTGCTTACTCAACGCGAAGCTTTAGACTCTAAAATAGAAATTATAGAAACCAAGAGAGATCAGTTTTTAGCCAACATCAAACTTTACCAAGCTTTAGGTGGTGGCTGGAACTAACCCTTAATACCCTTAATTAATTTCATAAGCCATTCTGCAATTCTTTGTAGAGTGGCTTTTTTTATTACACTTTCATTTATCTCCACAAATTCACAAATAAAACCATATATTAGTTGGTATATAACGAGTTGGCAATAATATGAAAAGACAAACTAGAATAATAATTGCAATTGTATTTCTTCTCACTTCATTGTTGAGTAGTTTTTATTTTTTACCTAAAGAATCTGAATTATACTTGAAAAGTGACATATCCGAATTACGCAGTTCTATTTTACCAATCTCAATTTTATTATCCATTGTTTTAGCCTTCATAATTGCTTTTCATAAATCTGAATTTAATGGTGGAAAATGGTCTAAAGCTATTTACATAGGATACATTGGAATTACAAGCTATCTGATTTTGAGTTTGACATCTGACTTATTAACGACCATTGCTCTGAAAACAAACAGAATAACTAAAAACGAAACTGTGAATAAAAATTTCGTTATAAGTACATTCACAGTAACTACCAATGGAGAATTAACGGAATCTGGACCTTGGGTTATTAGATCTGAAAACAAATATGAAGTTCGTGGAAGAATCAAAGATAAATCATATGAAGATGATGTTGACGGAATATTTATGGACAAAAATGACTATGCAAAAATTGAACATAAAGAAGAATTCAAAATCACTTTATCAAATGGACTTTTCGGAATTCCTTATGAACCAATAATAAATGACTAAATACTATTGCCAACAATGTATAACCGCAATTACGGCGGATTCGACTACGTCCGAATCCACTCGGAATTGCTAAAGTCAGTCCAAACCGAAAAGTTTGCGTACTTTAACCCGTAACTGACGGTTATACGAGACCGTTGGGGCAATTTGAAGAAAGACAAAAGAAACTATCAAGTAGCATGACAAATAAATCTTGACTTGGATAACATTGAAAAGAAAATTGAGAAATTCAAAATATAGACAATTAGGAATACCAAGTTTATTTATAGTTGGTGGTGGATTTGCAATATTGTTTTTAATTGGATTATTTGTTTTAAACTATAACAACTATCGTGAAACAAACGCTGGCTATTCATACTCTGACCTGAAAGATAGATACCCAGTTATTGAAGATATTGAAACCTATGACTTCATGAATCACACACTCTTTGACGGTGACAGTATTCTGACAGACTCAATGGAGTTTATGAAGCTAAACTGCTTTTCTTTGAAACACAGTTCAGATTTAAAATCGTTCATCAATTCAATAAGTGACAGCTTATTAAGTAGTTCTGACAAGAAATTTATGAGAAATCAATTGACAGATGAAGTTTACTTGTGGGACAATGAAAGATTGATAAATGCTTGGTGTCTTATTCCAAGTGACTTTGCTAAAATAAATCGTTCTGACACGACTGATTATTGGGAAGAGTTTAGAGCGAATTTTGGCAAGTATGGACACCACCACTATTCAAGGCCTATATTTAACCAAGACAAGAATATTTGTGTAATTGAGCATAGCGGACAAGGCGATTGGCTTATGGGTAGTGGAGACATTCTTTTATTCAAAAAAGTAAACGGAAATTGGAGACTGTTGAAAGAAGAAAATTTATGGATAAGTTAAAAAACAAAAACTGCCCCCAACAAAGTGTATAAATATAGGGCTGATAGGGGTTACGGAGAGTTTTCTGCTCTCAACAAACATCCTGCTCGCTGGACACTGACATAGTTCTAAAGCCCTACATTTCATACACAAACCGTTGGCTAAAATTTGTAAATGATTCGAATTTGGTGTATATTTACATCAAAATATGTAGTTATGTCAAGACAAAGTATATCATTTACAAAACCGAACGATGAATGGCTAAAAGCCCAAGTGGACAATAAAGAATATTCTAGCAAAAGCGAATTAGTTAACGATTTAATTAGACAAGCCCGAAAACAGCAAGTTCAAATTGACTGGATTCGAGCTAAAATTGAAAAAGCTGAAAATAGTGGATTTACGAATGACAGTAAAGAAAGTATTTTAGCTCAATCAAAGTCTTTGCTGAATGGCTAAATACAAACTGACAAATGAAGCGAAAAATGACTTGATTCGGATTCACCATTACGGAGTTAAAAAATTCGGAATGACCCAAGCGGACAAATATTTTGAGTCTTTTTTTGAATATTTTGACATTATCGCTGAACGTCCTTTTTCCTTTGAATCTGTTGATTATATAAAAAAAGGATACAGACGTTGTGTTTGTGGAGTTGATAGTATTTTCTATAAAGTCAATGAAAATAATATTGAAATAGTGACAATAGTTGGAAGACAAGATTTGAATGAAAAATTTTAATGAAATTAAAAAAACTGTAACCAACAATGTATAACTGCAATTACGGCGGATTCGACTATCCTTCGACTACGCTCTGGACAGGCTCAAGCGAATCCACTCGGAATTGCTAACGCCAGTTCTTAACCGAAAAACATTATCTTTAATCCTATAACCGAGGATTATACGAGACCATTGCCACACATTTGAAAAATCTGCTCGACATAATAATCTTAATTCTAATTTTGACCTCGTGTCAGAATGAAAAAAAGCTGAATGGAACTTGGATATCATCCTACAAATTTTCTGACAATGATTCCATTAAAAACTATGATGTTGGAGACTTTCCTTTCAATCAGCTAATAACATTTGATAATGGAACTTTCCACATAATAGAATTCAAATATGATTCTTACGAAAATAAAAGAACTGCTCAATTTGAACTTAAAGGAAAAAATTTATTAGATTTTGAAAATAAATACTTCGTAATTTCTGGAAATGAAGACTATAATTCCGAAATAATTGACCCATTGACAAAGGACAGTCTGGTATTCAAAAATTACAATCAAAATAGTGTTTATAAAAGATTAGTTGACTCTTTAAAAAATAAGTCGATCGACATAAAACTGAGAGGAAAAAAATTCGTACGGAATTTTAGAAAATGGACTGATACAATTCAATTTATAAATGACTCAGTTTATGTGAGTAATTCATGGAAATTTGGAGACTCTGACCATTTTATGTGGGAACGAATAAAACATAATGGATTTGATATATTATTCACCGAAAATTATGCACCATTCATATTAAAAAAACAAATTGGAGATGAAATTTATGTGTCAGTTTTAGGAAATAAAAAGGAAGATTATATTTTAAAAGAAATTGAATAAAACTGGTGGCAACAACATTTAAAGCTCATTACAACTGAATTCTTTAATAGTGCTACCTATACTATGAAAAAAATCGTTCTATTTACAATAGTTTTAATTTCGATTAACAGTTTTGCACAAGAAAAACGAAAAATGTTTCAAGCAGAATTTGCGTCGTTCACTATCCAATGCGAAACGATTGGCAGACTATTAATTGACAAAACAATAGCTTCTGACCTATCAGAATGGTATGAAGGTAGTGATTTGGAAAAACTAAAGTCTGAGATAGCAGACTTTGAATCTGAAATTGATGGTTCTGATTTGGAGGTTACATATTACTTATCTCTTATGAATGAAAAACCGTTAATCTACACATTTGATTTTCGTAATGCAGAAAGCGGAACACCATTTGGACAGATATTCATTCGATTTAAAAATGATGATAATACTTTAGTTGATAACTTAAGAATAGTCACTAAATCAAAAATTGAAGAAATAGAATCTGAATCTGAAAATTCAGACTTCCCAAAACTTCCTCCTCCACCCAAACCTCCAAAAGAGACAAAGAAAAGTGGTAATTAAACTATGATATCTAAACAATAAATTTTGTCAGCTATATAATTATTAATCTTATTAACTATCTTTCAATCACCTAAAAAAGCCATACTAGAGACTTATAATTTTTATTTTAAAACTATCGGTAAGTAAATCATAAACCATATGAATCCTAAAGTTACTGCGTATTTAGACAATTTAAATAGATGGCAAGAAGAATTGACACTACTGCGTAAAATTATACTAGATTGTAACTTAACAGAAGCTTACAAATGGAAACATCCTTGTTACACTTATAAGAATAAAAACGTAGTTATTATTCACGATTTTAAAGATTACTGTGCCATTTCATTTTTAAAAGGCAGTTTATTAAAAGATACAGAAGATATTCTAATTCAACCCACAGAAAACATACAAGCCAGCAGACAAATAAGATTTACAAACCTCAATGAAATTAAAACCCTTTCAACCATAATTAAGCACTATATTTTTGAAGCTATTGAGGTTGAAAAATCAGGACAAAAAGTAGCCTACAAAGCACTTTCAGATTACGATATACCTGCTGAATTAGAAGAGCAGTTTCAAAATGATAATGACTTTAAAAATGCATTTAGCAACCTAACTCCAGGAAGACAAAAAGGATACCTGTTATTCTTTAACAAAGCCAAACGATCTAAAACCAAGACTAACCGAATAGAAAATAACAAACAACGTATTTTAGATGGCTATGGACTAACAGATTGTACCTGCGGACTCTCTAAACGAAAACCAAATTGCGATGGCTCTCATAAGCAATTAAACGCATAGAAGATGAACTCTGACATTACACTTTATAATCAAAACCAAGAAGATGGAGCACGAGAAATTTGTGAGCAATTATCTACTATTCTTTATCAATTATTGCCTAATGCCGAAAACAAAATATGGCACAGACATCCAGTATGGTTTTTAGAAGGTAATCCTATTGTAGGTTATAGTAAACTTAAAGCAGGCATACAACTTATGTTTTGGAGTGGTGCAAGCTTTGAAGAAGAAGGTTTAAAACCTAGAACCGGAAAATTTAAAGACGCATCTAAACTCTATACTTCTATAGATGAGATTAATCTCGAAGACTTAAACCGTTGGATTGAAAAGTCTAAATTAATTCAATGGGATTATAAAAACATCTATAAACGCAAAGGTGTGTTACTTAGACTCAAATAATTAAAAAAACATTCTTGAATATCTATGAATTCAACCCAACTAGCCAACAGACTTGGAGAAGTTATTTTAAGTGGCACATGGATAGCTAACACCAACATTAAAGATCAAATAGAAAACTTAGATTACACCATTGCCAACAAACAAGTTCAATTGCTAAATACCATAGCAATTTTAGCGCAACACATACACTACTATGTGTCTGGTATAAAAAACGTTTTTATTAACGGTAACTTAGAAATAAGAGACAAATTTAGTTTTGATTTTCCTCCTATAACATCACAAAAACAATGGAATTCGTTTCAAAATCTATTTTGGAAAGACACCGAAGAATTAATTCAGCATATCAGTCATTTATCAGAATCTGAACTTCAAAACCCATTCGTAGATGAAAAATATGGCAGCTACCAACGCAATATTGATGGCTTAATAGAACATGCTTATTACCATCTTGGGCAAATTGTACTGATTAAAAAGATGATTGAATCGACTTAAATCACATGATTAAAAATCATAAAAAAATGGCAAATGGCTCCACCAAGCACAAACAAATGCCATATAACATGATTATAAGGAATCCTTTGAATGGCATAAAAAACAATACCTACTGTATAAGATAGACCGCCTGCAAATAACCACAATACACCAGTTGGTCCGATTGCTTCTGCTAGGTTAGAATAGTCAAAAACAATTAACCAACCCATCACAAGGTATAACAGTGTAGAAAAGAGTTCAAATCTACCTGTAAAAAAGAGCTTTAAGATTAGTCCAAAAGCAGCAATTCCCCAAACCACCCAAAACAATGGCCAGCCATTACTATCTCTAAGTGTTATTAACAGCACTGGAGTATAAGTACCTGCAATAAGTAAATATATGCTTATATGATCTACAATTCTAAAATAATGCTTGCGCTTCTCCCCTTTTACAGCATGATAAAATGTAGATGCTAAAAACAGAATAATTATAGATATACCATAAACAATGACACTAAAAAGACTCCAAGGTTTTGTCTTGTTATCAGAAAACACAATAAGTAAAACCAAAGCAGCAATTCCCAGGGCAGCACCAATACCATGAGACCAAGCGTTTAGTTGTTCCTCTAGTTTGGTTTGTGTACGCATTAATTATTCAGATTTGTTAGATTTCTTTTTAGATTTAGACCATTTATTTACACAAGCATAATAGTCTATTTCAAATGCTGGTTCTTGTTTTTCTAATATGCCATTTTGAAACGCTCGTTGTAAAATATCTTCTATTAAATAATCCTCTTCTACTACTAAAGGATCAAACTCTTCCTTTAAAGAAATATTAAATAATTTTGCCGTACTATTAAACCAAAAGGCGCGCCAACCATTCCGCAACTCTTTAATAAGATCAAAAGTTGTTTTTCCGGTTTGTCTGTGTATAAGTTTTACCAGTATTTGCCCTTCGGTTTTTGTTAGTTTTTTTAGCTCAGCAGAAAACTCATCTTCAATATACCGTTGTATTACTTTAGCATACTTTTTTCTATCGCGTTTTCGCTCTAATAAATCTAATCGTTTTTGTAAAGTTTCTAATCGTTCTGCTGCTAATTTTGCATAAGGAAAAACCTTATGAGTTTTTCTTCTCAAAACAACATATCTAATACGTGCTTTTCTGTCTTTAAAACTAAGATTAGGAAGCATTAAAACTTCATCCAACTCAACTTCAGTAACAGGAATAGAATCCCCTTCAATAATCATATAATGTACCGCTGTAGAATCTTGCTCCACAGGATCTTCCTGAGCAAAAACTAAAGCAGAAAACAGCAACATTATGTAAGTTATATACTTCATGTTGAAATTGATATCTAAAACCGTTCCAAAAAACAAATTTCAGGGAATTCAAAATTAACAATTATTACTTCCTTTAACCCTAAAATCGTATTAATATTATTATTTTTAAGGAAAATTTTTACCAATGGCTAAAAAGCAATTACTCAACAAAAAGTCGATGGACTTTTTAGAAAAATATTTAAATAATGCCTCACCTACAGGTTACGAATGGGATGGGCAAAAAATATGGATGGATTATCTAAAACCGTATGTAGATGAATTTATAACAGATACTTACGGAACTGCTGTAGCAGTTATAAATCCTAAGGCAAAATACAAAGTTGTAATAGAAGGACATGCTGATGAAATCTCTTGGTATGTTAATTACATCTCAGACAACGGTTTATTGTACGTGATAAGAAATGGAGGTAGCGACCACCAGATTGCACCAAGTAAAGTTGTAAACATCCATACCAAAAAGGGTATTGTAAAAGGTGTGTTTGGTTGGCCTGCCATACATACTCGTAATAAATCTAAAGAAGAACCACCAAAACCAGATAACATTTGCATAGATATTGGCGCAAAAGACAAAGATGAAGTTGAAAAAATGGGAGTTCATGTAGGTTGTGTTATTACATATCCTGATGAATTTCATATTCTTAACAAAGACAAATTTGTTTGTAGAGCACTAGATAATAGAATGGGTGGTTTTATGATTGCTGAAGTGGCACGTTTACTACACGAAAACAAAAAGAAATTACCTTTTGGACTTTACATAACCAACTCTGTACAAGAAGAAATTGGCTTACGTGGTGCGGAAATGATTACTCAAACTATTAAACCAAATGTAGCTATTGTTACTGACGTAACTCACGATACCACAACACCAATGATAGACCCTAAGAAGCAAGGTTTAGCAAAAATTGGTGATGGTCCTGTGGTTGCTTATGCTCCTGCTGTGCAACAAAAGTTAAGAGACTTAATTACAGATACTGCTGAAGAAAAGAAAATACCTTTTCAGCGTGCTGCATTATCGAGAGCTACAGGTACAGATACTGATGCCTTTGCATACAGTAATGGTGGTGTAGCTTCTGCCCTAATCTCTTTACCATTGCGTTACATGCATACAACGGTGGAGATGGTTCATAAAGATGATGTTGAAAACGTCATAAAACTCATTTATGAAACGCTTCTAAAAATTAAAGACGGAGAAACGTTTAGCTATTTTAAATAATTAAAAAAGACGGTCTGAGAAGTAGGAAAACTGTCATTCTGAATTGTCCCACTGAGCGCAGTCGAAGTGTATTTCAGAATCTGAAACAAGTTCAGATTGACAAAAAATGCTTTTCAGACCGTCTTTATTTTATATGGACGAATACATAGACATAGTTACTGCAACAGGTGAACCAACCGGTAAAACTGCCCTTAAATCTGAAGCCCATAAAAACGGTTGGTACCACAATACAATCCATCTCTGGCTATACACCAAAAATGATGAAATTTTATTACAACAACGCTCCCATAAAAAGGTAATTCATCCATTACTTTGGGATGTTTCAGCAGCGGGACATATAGATGCTGGAGAAACTTTTGCAGATGCTGCTCTAAGAGAAACAAAAGAAGAAATCGGACTGACATTAAAGCCTGAAGAATTGATTAAAGTAGGCACAAAACTTCATGAAAGTTCTTATGCTAACGGGACTATTCAAGATAATGAATTTCATCAGGTTTATATTGCAGAATTAAAAGTAAATCTATCGGATTTGAAGCCACAAGAAGAAGAGGTTGAGGCTTTAAAACTTGTTACTTTTGATGAGTTTGAGACTTTGTTAAGTCAAAGTGAAACAAACAATCACTTTATACCAACCAACAAATCGTATTATAGTTTTATCTTAGATGCAATTAAAGCCCAACTAGAACTATGAATTTAATTCTATGTGCTGTTGCACCAATATTTACGATAATCATTTACATTTATTTTCATGATAAATATGAAAAAGAACCAGTTGGGCTTTTAATTGCTAATTTTCTTTTTGGTGCAATAGTTAGCATTATTATTGTAACTATCCTTTATATTTTTACAGGACGCTTTATTCCTATTACGGATGAATATAGCGTTTGGCAACAATTTATTCAGGCTTTTGTGGTTGTAGCCCTTTCTGAGGAATTTAGTAAATATGTTATTGTAAAGTATTTTGCCCAACCAAAAAAAGCATTTAATGAGCCCTATGATGGTATTATATATGCAGTGATGGTATCAATGGGTTTTGCTTGTACAGAGAACATCATGTATGTTTTACAAGGTGGTTACGAAACTGCAATCTTAAGAGCTTTTACTGCTGTACCAGCACATGCAACCTTTGGAGTTTTAATGGGTTATTTTATGGGATTGGCAAAATTTTCAAACAATAGAATAAAACTCAATATGGCTGGTTTATTTTTAGCAGTATTGTTTCATGGCGCTTATGACTTCTTCCTGTTTATACGATTTATTCCTGGTATCTCAATTGGTGCCTTTGTGTCCTTAATTATTGGTGTTATTTTATCAAGAAAAGCGATTCGCAGACATCAAGATAACTCAACATTTAAAACCGATTAGAAAACACAATTTACACTGTCATTAAAATGTTATAATCTCTTAAAGTCTTTCTGTAAACATGATTTATTTCATATTTTAGAAGTCCATTAAAATATAACTTAGCCAAAGTTTAATAAACCTCTACATATGTATAAAGCAAAAGTTAATGCTTCTTATGAGTTTGATGTAACCGAAGAAGCAGTAGACCAACTTGATGCTGTTGAAACCTCAACAAATAAGTATCATATTCTTCAAAACAACAGTTCAATTAAAGCTAACATTGTTAGCTCAGATTTCAACAAAAAAACATACAGTGTTAAAGTTAATAACAACACTTATGATGTTGCACTAAACGATGCATTAGATCAGCAAATAGTTGCTCTAGGCTTTGAAATTGGTGCTTCTAAAAAAGTAAACGATATTAAAGCACCTATGCCTGGATTAATCTTAGAGATTAATGTAACAGAAGCTCAAGAAGTTAAAGAGAATGATCCGTTATTAATTCTTGAAGCCATGAAAATGGAAAACGTTATCAACTCACCTCGCGATGGAGTTATAAAATCTATCAAAGTCAGTCAGGGAAATACTGTTGAAAAAAATGCACTTTTAATCGAATTCGAATAAAATGATGAGTCAGTTCGAGTGTTTTGTGAAGTATGAACAAAATGTATCGAGAACTTCTCGGTAAGATTTTTTATCAAAAATCACTCGAAGTGACGCCAAAAGAAACTCATATGAAAAAAATATTAGTTGCCAATCGTGGCGAAATTGCAATTCGTGTGATGCGAACTGCAAAAAAAATGGGAATAAAAACTGTCGCTGTATTTTCTGAAGCCGATAGAAATGCACCTCATGTAAAATTTGCAGACGAAGCTGTTTGCATTGGTCCTGCACCATCTAATCAATCTTACCTTAAAGGAGATAAAATTATTGAAGTTGCAAAATCTTTAAATGTCGATGGTATTCATCCTGGTTACGGTTTCTTAAGTGAAAATGCAGATTTTGCTGAGTTATGCGAAAAAAATGATGTTATTTTTATTGGTCCACGTTCTAAAGCCATAAAAATGATGGGAGATAAATTAGCAGCTAAAGATGCTGTTAAAGATTACGATATTCCAATGGTACCTGGTGTAGATCATGCCGTTACCGACCCAAAAGAAGCTGTTGAAATCGCGAAACGAATTGGCTTACCTATTCTTATTAAAGCAGCTGCAGGTGGTGGTGGAAAAGGAATGCGTATTGTTGAAAACGAAAAAGATGTTGAAAGCCAGATGAAACGTGCCATTAGTGAGGCTACTTCTGCATTTGGTGATGGTTCTGTTTTTGTTGAAAAATATGTAACCTCACCAAGACACATCGAAATCCAGGTGATGGCAGATACACATGGTAATATTGTTCATTTCTTTGAACGCGAGTGTTCTGTACAACGTCGTCATCAAAAGGTAGTTGAAGAAGCGCCTTCTGCCATATTAACTCCAGAATTAAGAGAAAAAATGGGACAAGCAGCTATAAACGTAGCACGTTCTTGTGATTATGTTGGTGCTGGTACAGTTGAATTTTTAATGGATGCCGACCATAATTTCTATTTCTTAGAAATGAACACGAGACTACAGGTAGAGCATCCTGTATCAGAGTGGATTGCTGGTGTAGATTTAGTCGAGCTTCAGATTAAAGTAGCTCGTGGTGAAGTTTTAGACATTAAACAAGAAGACCTAAAAATTAATGGTCATGCCTTAGAGCTTCGTGTGTATGCCGAAGATCCTATGAATGATTTCTTACCAAGCGTTGGTAATTTGGAAGTTTATCAATTACCTGTTGGTGAAAATATTCGTGTAGATAATGGTTTCGAAGAAGGTATGGACGTACCAATCTATTATGATCCAATGCTATCTAAACTTATCACTTATGGCAAAACACGTGCAGAAGCTATTGAGCTTATGATAAAAGCAATTGATAACTATCACGTTAAAGGCGTACAAACTACATTACCTTTTGGTCGTTTTGTTTGTGAGCACGATGCGTTTAGAAGTGGAAACTTCGACACTCATTTTGTGAAGAAGTACTACTCACCTAGCCTTTTAGAAGAGCAGCATAAGGCTGAAGCAGAAATTGCTGCCAAATTAGCCTTGAAGCAATATTTAGCAGACCAAAAATTACTAAGACTACCTAATTAAGATACTATGAGTTCTAAAATAAAAACACTAAATGAAAAAATGGCCTTATCTAAATTAGGTGGAGGTCAAAAACGAATAGATAAACAACACCAAAAGAAAAAATTAACAGCAAGAGAGCGTATTCTCTACCTATTAGATGAAGGTTCTTTTGAAGAAATTGGCGCTTTGGTAACACATAGAACTAAAGACTTTGGTATGGAAAACCAAAAATTCTATGGAGATGGTGTAGTAACAGGTTATGGTACTGTAGATGGACGTTTAGTTTATGTTTTCGCGCAAGATTTCACGGTTTTTGGTGGTTCTCTATCTGAAACACATGCCGAAAAAATCTGCAAAATCATGGACATGGCTGTTAACGTTGGTGCACCAATTATAGGTCTTAACGATTCTGGTGGAGCACGTATCCAAGAAGGTGTACGCTCTCTAGGAGGTTATGCTGACATTTTTTACAGAAATGTTCAAGCATCAGGTGTTATTCCTCAGATTTCCGCTATAATGGGACCTTGTGCTGGTGGTGCTGTATACTCACCTGCCATGACCGATTTCACTATTATGGTTCAAGATACAAGCTACATGTTTGTAACTGGTCCAAATGTTGTAAAAACTGTAACCAACGAAGAAGTAACAAGTGAAGAACTTGGTGGTGCAAGTGTACATTCTACCAAATCTGGAGTTGCCCACAAAACTTCTGCAAATGATGTCGAATGTCTTGAGGATATCAAAAAACTATTAAGTTATCTACCACAAAGTAACAGAGAAAAACCAGAAGATTTAGAGTTTGAACTTAAAGAAGAAATTAGAGAAAGTCTTTCTGATATAGTTCCTGATAATCCTAATAAACCTTACGATATGCACAGTGTTATAGAAGGTATTATTGATGAAAATTCATTCTATGAGATTCATAAAGATTATGCTGAAAACATTATAGTTGGTTTTGCAAGACTTGGTGGAAAATCAATTGGTATTGTTGCCAATCAGCCGATGTTTTTAGCAGGTGTTTTAGGTGTAAAAAGTTCTAAAAAAGCCGCTAGATTTGTGCGTTTTTGTGATGCTTTCAATATTCCATTGTTAGTATTAGAAGATGTACCTGGTTTCTTACCTGGAACGGATCAAGAATGGAATGGCATCATTGTACATGGTGCCAAGTTATTATATGCATTTAGTGAAGCTACTGTACCAAGAGTTACTGTAATTACACGTAAAGCGTATGGAGGAGCCTATGATGTAATGAACTCTAAACACATAGGTGCGGATATGAACTTTGCTTGGCCAAATGCTGAAATTGCCGTAATGGGAGCCAAAGGTGCTGCTGAAATTATTTTTAAACGTGAAATTTCTGCTGCAGAAGATCCTGAAGCGAAATGGAAAGAAAAAGAAGCTGAATACGCAGAACTTTTTGCTAACCCTTATAGTGCGGCAGAACGTGGTTACATTGATGAAGTTATTTTACCACAAAATACACGAAGAAAACTAATAAAAGCATTTAGTATGCTTGAGAATAAAGAAGTTAATAAGCCTAAACGTAAGCATGGTAACATTCCATTATAATTTTTACTTACATTAATAAAAAAAACCCGATTTTTCAATCGGGTTTTTTTATACTATATACTTTAGAATTTAAGCTTCACAGCTTGCACATTCTTTCTTTTGCTTAAACTTCTGAGCAGCATTCATACTATGTTGATAGTATAGTGACTTTAAACCTAATTTCCATGCTGTAACGTGGATTTTGTTAATCTCCTTCACAGACATATCTGGATGTATAATTATATTAACTGACTGTCCTTGATCAATATGGTTTTGTCTATTAGCTGCTTGATAGATAATATCCATTTGATCGATTTCAGAATAAGTTTTAAAGACATCTTTTTCTTCCTCAGTCATAAAATCTAAATGCTGTACAGAACCATCGAAATCTCTAATACTTCTCCATACTTCAGTCGTGTTTTGACCTTTAGACTCTAAAAATGCTTCTAAATATGGGTTCTTAATCGTTGTCTTAATCTTTGCAATATCTTTTACATAGATGTTAGACCAGATTGGCTCAATACCTTGAGATACTTGTCCTAAAATAAACGCAGAAGATGTTGTTGGCGCAACAGCATTTAAGGTTGTATTTCTTCTACCATAGCCTTTTAAAACTGCTGGTTCTCCAAACTGAGCAGCTAATTCTTCAGATGCCTTGTAAGATTTCTCCTTTATAACTTTAAATATCTCACTATTCAAATTAAATGCCTCCTGACTGTTAAATGCTAACATCTTAGACTGAAGTAAAGAATGCCACCCTAAAACACCTAAACCTAATGCTCTGTTATCTTTTGCAAAGTTATAAGCACGCTCCATAAATAGGAATGTTTGCTGATCGTCTTTGTTTGGAGAATTCTTATAACGCTCTAATTTCTCTGTAAATTCAGTGATTATTGCATCTAAGAAATAGATCATAGTCTCTACAGCATCTGTATCTTTCCAATCTTCGTAATGCAATACATTTAGTGAAGATAAACAGCATACAAAAGACCAGTCATCATTAGATGGCAACATAATTTCTGTACACAGGTTACTCGCATAGATTGGCATCTTTTTGTCTTGATAGACGTCTGCAGCACCATTATTAGCATTATCTGTAAAGAAGATGTAAGGGTAACCCATTTCACCTCTTCTCTGTAATACTTTTGCCCAAACCGTACGTTTTTCTACATCACCATCAATCATTTCTTGCATCCAATCGTTAGTAACTGTAACACCATGTGTTAGCTCTTGGATTGGATTTCCTTCAGTACCTATTTCTAAGAACTCCATAATGTCTGGATGATCTATTGGCAAGTATGGTGAAAAACGTCCACGACGCACAGACCCTTGACTTACAACATCGACCATAGACTCAAACAACTGCATAATATGTACAGCACCAGAAGCCTGACCATTATTTTTTACAGCAGCACCACGATGTCTTATTTTACCAAAGTAACCAGAAGTACCTCCGCCAAGTTTTGACATCATACCTACTTCTGATTGGGTATATAAAATATTACCCATATCATCATCTACATGCGAGCCAAAACAAGATATAGGAAGACCTCTTTCTTTCCCAAAGTTAGACCATACTGGTGATGACAAGGAAAAGTAGCCTAGAGACATGTAGTTAAAAAACTTATCTGCATAACCAGGAATTCCTAAAATTTGTTCTGCTCTGTCTGCAATTTCTTTAATGCGCTCTTCTGCAGACACACCTTCAGTAAGGTAGCCAGATGCTAAAAATTTACGACTATGATCTGTTAACCAACTAAAGTCACCATCTGTTTTGGTTTTTAGTTGTTGTAACGATTTTTTTCTTGCGTTTATTAATTCGTTTTCTACTTTACTTTCTGTACTGTTCGCGCTATTAATCTGGTTTTGTTCTATCATTTTTAAAAAAGGTCATCACTGGTTATACTCTGGGTTCTTTTGCTGTAGTTGATTGATCGCTTCACGAAGAAATCACCATGTTTGGTTCCTATTATTTCATCATCAAACCATTCAGTCTCTGCTAATAATTTTTCGTCTGTATCAAATATTGTATCTATTCCAATACTATTTAAAGATCTATTAAATCTATCTTTAAGGAATTCATTTACAACTGCTTTTGGTAAGAAGTCTATTTCTCCTTTTTCAAAAATCCAGTCTACAATTTTACTTTCTGCATCAAAGGCCTCTCTACACATATCCTGAACAGTTGCATTGTAATCTTCATCAAACCATTCTGGGTTTTCGTTTTTGATAATTTTAATAATATCTATTCCGAAATCACCATGGATTTGCTCTTCTTTTGATGTTGCTTCAACTACATTAGAAACACCTTTTAATACATTCTTATGCTTATTGAATGCCATTATAATAAGGAACTGAGAAAATAGAGATACATGCTCTATAAATAATGAGAATAATAAAACTGCATCTGCATATGCTCTATTATCTTCACTTTTAGAATTCTTTAATGCAGTTTCTAAATACTGAACACGACGCATTATCACAGGTTTTTTCTTTAAGTCCTTAAATTCTTTGTTAAGACCTAAAATCTCTAATAGATGTGAGTATGCATCATGATGTCTTACTTCACTCTCAGCAAATGTTGCACCAACAGACCCTATCTCTGGTTTTGGCATTTTATGATAAATGTCTCCCCAAAATGATTTTACTGCTACTTCTATTTGAGAGATAGCAAGCATAGTGTTTTTAATTGCACTACGTTCTACGTCTGACAATCCTGCTTTAAAGTCCTGAATATCACTTGTAAAATTAAACTCTGTATGAATCCAATACGAATGCCTTATTGCGGGCACATACTCATATAAATCGGGATATTCATATGGCTTAAGGTTAATTCGTTTTTCAAAGATGTTTGTCTTACGTTTTCTTGCTTGTTCATCTCTATAAAGTATGTATGCTTTAGCAACATCAAAAAATTCATTTTTCATTAATGAATCCTCAACAGCATCTTGTATTTCTTCTACTGTTGGCACATACTTTGGCTCTTTTTCTTTTTGCTTTAATAACACATCTAAAACACTCTGAGAAATGCGCTCAGCATCTTCTAAACTTCCATGTTCTAGTGCTGTCATGGCCTTTAGAATTGCATTTGTAATTTTATTAAGTTGAAATGGTTTTGTTGAAAAATCCCGTTTCTGGATATGTGTTATTTGCATGAGGAAAATGTATTTAGATTAATATTTGGACGAAGTCAAATATCCAATTTATTCCTCCTTTTTTCGAGACTACATTTTCATTTTTTTTAACACTTTTATTAACATTGAGATAACGTTAAATAAACATCAATAAAACAGCCTATTTGAAAAAATATATTCAAAAAAATGGTTAATTTTTATCATTGTTTTGAAGATTATACAATGAAAAAATCACCTAAATATTTATGAACAAATTCTTAACAATCTGTATATAAAACATTTAAATTTCTTATGTGGATTATCGTCTTAAAACGATAGTAAATCTGTGCTAAACCTTTTAATCAAAGACCTTTCCGTAATAATTTAGATCAACCACTTCTCCTTTGGTCGTTTTGTAGTCTCTTCTTATGGTCCCTTCAAGTTCAAATCCATTTTTTACAATTACAGCTATACTTCCTTTATTTCTAGCATTAGCCCTACAGAGTAGCTTTATAAATTTATACTCTTTTACAATATGTTCAACTACAAGTTTAGCAGCTTCAGTCACTATACCTTTACTCTCGTAACGCTTATCGATAAATGATCCTAGCTCTGCTTTAGGTAGGTTTTTATCAATATTTTTTACATCAACAAGACCAATAAATTCACCTGTATTTGTATCCGTTATCATATAAGGTAAATAGTTGAAATTTTTAATTTTTTCCTGAATTTCTTCACAATACAAAAGTGTATCTGCCAAGGTTTTAGTTTTTGAAACTGTACCGGCAAAAAAATCCTCTAGACGACTTCTGTTATTCTCTATAAGATTGAAAAATGCCTTGCCTTCGTTTGGTTGAAGAAGTCTTATTTTAAAATTTTCAAATTCCATATTTTCTAGTCTAACAAACGTCTGTGATAATTAATCTGCCCTAAATGATATGCCAGATGCATAGATAAATGCAAAAGAAAATACTCAGTTGTCATCTTTTCTTTAAATGGATTTTTTTCGTATTCCTTATCCAAATCACTTTGCGTTAAACTACTCAAGGTGTTTTCTACAACCATTATGGTATCATTTATTTGTTTTATTAACTCTTCTACAGAAATATTTTTTAAAGAAAATTCTAAGTCTCTCTGCCTAACATATCCTGTATTTCCTAAGGCAGTTCCAATAAAATGGTTTAGGTTACCTACTAAATGAAGTGCTAAATTACCAGCTGAATTAGAAACTAACTTATCTGTAATCCAAAGGTTAGATTCTTTATTGTAGAGTTGAATTTCTTCTTTTAATTTGGTTAAATCCCGCTTGAATAATTTTATTAGGTTTTTGGTTAACATGGTAACAGTTATTTGAATGTTAATGTTGCGTTATTGTATGGTAACTCTTCAAAAATAGATAATAATTGACTTACTTTTGCCCTATGCAAAATGAAAACCAATCTCAATTAGAGTTTATTGTACTAATGGCTGCACTAATGTCTATTGTAGCATTATCTATAGATGCTGTATTGCCTGCTCTTCCTACAATTGGAACTCATATTGGAAGTCTAGGTGATACTGAAAATCAAAAATTAATAACAACAATATTTTTAGGTCTGGGTATTGGTCAGCTAGCTTTTGGTCCACTTTCAGATAGTTTTGGAAGAAAGCCCATGGTATATGTTGGCTTTTTTGTTTTTATCATTGCGTCTTATATCTGTATTACGACCAAAAGTTTTGAAATGATGCTTTTAGGTAGGGCATTGCAAGGTATTGGATTATCTTCTCCAAGAACTATGAGTATTGCGATTGTAAGAGACTCCTATAGTGGTGACCATATGGCAAAAATCTTATCTGTTGTGGTAATGACGTTTATTTTGGTTCCTGTTGTAGCACCTATGCTTGGACAGTTTTTAATGCAACATTTTGGTTGGAAATCTATTTTTACATTTAACTTAGGTTTTGGTCTACTAATAATGTTTTGGTTTTGGAAAAGACAAAAAGAAACTCTAAAACCTGAATATAAGAAAACGTTTAGACCTGCTATATTCAAAAGCGGAACTATTGAGTTTTTTAGAATAAAACCTGCCGTTATTTATACTTTATTTTCTGGCTTAATTACTGGCTCTTTTATGGTTTACCTTAGTACTGCGCAACAAATATTTCAAGTGCAATATGATTTGGGAGAATATTTTCCTTACATTTTTGCAAGTTTAGCTGTAACTATAGGCTTAGCTACTTATCTTAATAGTGCTTTGGTAATGCGTTTTGGAATGCGTAATCTTGTAAATGTAGCCTTACTATCCTTTATTGGCATTTCTCTTACTTATGTAATTTTGTTTGGTTTTTCTGGCAATCCTAGTATTGAAGTGTTAATAGGCTTTTTTATGTTACAATTTGCCAGCGTAGCATTTCTGTTTGGTAACCTTCGTGCTTTAGCTATGGAACCTATGGGACATATAGCAGGTATAGGTTCTGCACTAAATGGATTTATTTCTACAGTAATGGCTGTACCAATTGCTAATTTTATAGGTGGTTTCGTAAAAGAATCGGTGACACCTTTATTTGTTGGCTTTTTAGTTTGTGGTATTATTTCTCTTATTCTTTTTTACTCAATTAGTGCAAGAGTAAAAACAATACTAAAAAATATCTAGAGGTCCTTTTCCTTCTCTTACAACTTTAGGTGATTCATCTGAAAGGTCTATAATAGTAGAAGCTTCGTTTCCACCATAACCACCATCTATTACCAAATCAACTAAGTTATTCCACTTCTCTAAAATTAGTTCTGGGTCTGTTGTATATTCTATAATATCATCCTCATCTCTTATAGACGTTGATACTATTGGATTACCCAAGGCGTTCACCAACGCTAATGCTATAGAATTATCTGGCACCCTAATCCCAACAGTTTTTCTTTTCTTAAATGGATTTGGCAAACTTTTAGAACCTGGCAAAATAAAAGTATAAGGACCTGGCAAAGCACGTTTCAGAATTTTAAAGGTCGAGGTATTTATTTGTTTAACATAATCACTAAGATTGCTCAAGTCTTCACACACAAAAGAAAAGTTAGACTTTTCGAGCTTTACTCCCTTTATCTGTGCAATACGCTCAAGCGCCTTAATATTAGTAATATCACAGCCTAGACCATATACGGTGTCGGTTGGATAAATAACTAAACCACCTCGTTTTAAAACCTCAACTACTTTTTGAACCGCTTTTGGGTTCGGGTTTTCAGGATATATTTTAATGAATTCTGCCATAAATTAAAGATACGTATAAATGCTAAAAAAATTATAATCTTTTTTTTAACTGTAACAATTAATATGCATTTACAGTCTATATAGTATGCATCAATCAATCAAAATAATCATCGTACTCTTGTTTTTTGCAAAAAGTTTTGCAACAGAAACAAAACCTATAAAGGATGTTCCTCCTTTCTTTTTTACAAAAGCAGAATTTGTTAATGCTTCTACTACGCGTATACCTTTTAAGGTTATAGATCAACTCATAGTTGTTGAAGTAGAAATTCTTGATGAAGTTGGCGACTTTATTATAGATACAGGTTCTGAAGCACTTATTTTAAACAGCGTTCATTTTAAAACTACAAGAAATTTTATTGATGAAAGTGAGCAAAAAAGTGGAATAAATGATAACATTGAAGATGTTAAAGAAAAACATCTCAATCTACTAAGCATTAATGACATCAGTCTAGAAAAACTCAACGCTGATGTTATAGATTTATCTCATATTGAAAAAACCAAGAAAATCAAACTTCTAGGTATTATAGGCTACAGTATTCTCAAAAATTTTGAAGTCTTTATAGATATGCATTTAAATCAATTAACCATAACCAGAATTGACAAAAAAGGAAATAAACTCTCCGATAAAGTTTATGCAGAAACCATTGAGGACAGCATAGATTTTAATCTAAAAAAACACACTATAATTTTAGATGCCTACGTTGGTGATAAAAAGGTTGTATTTGGTTTAGATACAGGTGCAGAATACAATCAACTTAATAAAAACTTAGATTCAGAAATTTTAGATTACTTTTATCCAAGCAGAGAATTAAAGCTTACAGGTGCCAGTGGTAAGAAAAAAAAGGTTTTGGCAGGAAAATTGTACAGAGTAAAATTGACAGATTCAATTTACTTTGGACCAATGAAAACAGTAATTACTAATTTGAGAAAAATGAATACTGCTTTCGGCACTAATCTAGATGGTGTTTTAGGTTTTGAATTCTTCAAACAAAAGAGAACAATAATTAATTACAGAAAAAAGAAGCTTTATTTTATAGCAAATCCTATTACTGAACCTTGACAATAACAAATAAGATATTACTACCTTTTTTAGGTCTTTTATTTTTAACCATCAACATTAATTCCCAAAACAAAAAGGGTTACAAGATTGAAGGAGATAATCTTACATTTATATTTAATGTTAACGACTATCCAAACATAAAGAATAATGGAGATGATATAGAATACGTGTGCGTTTCTGGAGAATTTAATGATTGGACAAGAGACAATGACAAATGGAAAATGACCAAAGTCAGCGACTCCATATATGAATTAAAAAGAGATCTTTCAATCTTTACGTCAGATTTTGACTGGGAATTTAAGTTTATTGTCAATGGATTTCATTGGGCAGAACCATCTGAAGATTTTGAAAATATTGTAGACGCTAGAGATTATGGAGGCCAGAGGTTAATGACTTACAACCTTAAACTTTATAGTGCTTTTGCAACTGATTATGGCAATGTTACCTTTAAACTAAAGGGATATAAAGACGCCAAAAAAGTTATTCTTAGTGGCACTTTTAACCGTTGGGACGAAACTGGTTTTAAAATGAAGCCAATAGATGATGGCTGGGAAGTAACCTTGCAGTTAAAACCAGATATCTATCAGTATAAATTTATTATTGATAAAAACCTATGGATTACAGATCCTCAAAACCCTTCAAAGGTTGAAAACGAATACGGAGGCTACAACTCAGTAATTGACATACAGAAAAATGTAACATTTAAACTTTGCGATTATCTAGATGCAGACACCGTTATTCTTAGTGGTGATTTTAATGATTGGACAGAGGATAATTGCGAAATGACAAAAATTGATGATTGTTGGGTTTATAACATAAGTCTATCTGGAGGAAAACACCATTATAAATTTATTGTCGATGGAGAGTGGATTACCGATCCTACAAATTCTGTTAAAGAATATGATGATGATGGCAACATCAATTCAGTTTGTATGGTAAAATGATTTCTTGTTATTAGGTACTAAAACGATAGCTTTTCTGTAAATGCTGCACTTCCAAAATTAAATTTTAGACCAACATTCAATGTGTTATAAGTTCCTTCTTCAAAGAATGATTTCAACTCATTTGGCACCCTAATATCTGTCTTTATTTTTCGCCAATTGTATTCTAACAGTATATTTAAGTTTCTAACAAACTCATACTCTAACGTTACTCCAAAGTTTCTTAGTTTACCAAAATCTCTGTTACCATATCCAGATTGAATTGAATTTGTTAACGTAGCATTTCCAAAAATCGAAGTGTTAACACCTAACCTAACTTTAGGTAACGGAATAAACTCATAGCCGATTACACCAGAAATTTCTTCAACAGTACTCTCAGTATAATTACCTAACAATTCAGTATTTATATTGTTAAAATTGCTAAAGCCATAACTAAAACCTACAAAGAAGTTTTTGAACACATAAATCTGAAATTTAAAATTATAACCTCCTTTACCTTCAAATCCTTCGCCAATAAAATTGTCTCCATACGACATTGGATTTTGATATGCTATTGAGATTGCTCCAAAATATTGACGTTCGTCATCAAACAAAAAAGGAACTTTTGAGTTTTTTTTATTTTGGCTTATACTATCGTTTTGAGCATTCAGCTGAAAACCAAACACAAGAATAATTAAAACTTTAGTAGCTAAATTCAAACGCATAATCAGCAGAATTAATGGTTATAATTTCAGAAACCTCATCACCTTCATTAAGACTATAGGTAAACTCAACTTGAGATTGTAATGGCACAACAAAGCTTCTGTTTTCGGCATTAGGAGATAAATTATTTAAGGTAGATCCTATAAACCTCATGCTATTACAATTACTCTGAGTTTCATTTAAAACACCATCCTCATAAACCTCTACACAATCAGCATCAAAATATGAAAAACTGTATTGCAGTGTATTGTCCTCTCCACTTTCTCTTATAATATTATAATTGAAATTAGTAATCGATTTCAACTCAACAGTTTCCAAGTTAAAAGTAAGATTATTAGGTGTGAATTCTTCCGTATTAGTTTGATAGCGATACGTAGAAAATTGATCACCAAACGAAATATCTACAAGAAACAATTCATTTGGTCCAAATAAAGCAGTTACACTAAAATTTCCTGAAGCATCACTTACTCCTTCACCTAACAATACACGGTCCGCACCAAAGGCATCTGCATCTGCATACACTCGAATACTTGCATTAGCAATTGGTTGTGTGTTTTGGTCTGTAACATTACCAGTTACCAAAACTCTAATGTTATTTTGTATTTCAGTGTCTTCACAACTAAAAACAGCGATTAGTATTAACCAAATCGCAAAATGAAGCCTTCTGAGCATAATGAAAAGTTTATTTTTAGATGAGAAAAACTACAAAGGGTTGCGTTAAAAGACTAAGAAATAATTTCTAGCTTAGCAAAACGCAAAAGCAATTTTTTAGTACTTCCGCCTTCAAACTTAATTTCGGCTTTTAAGTCACCACCAGCTCCTTCAATTTTAAGAACTTCCCCTCTACCAAAACGTTGATGATTCACAATATTGCCAACCGTTAATTTGGTGTCAAATAAATTAGCTCCAGTATTGGTCTGACTTACCGGCTTTAATTTTTTTGGAGTACTAATTTGAAACTTCTCAGGTTTCTTGGTCTCTTTCTTTTTAAACTTTGGAGACTTTGGTTTTGCAAAACGGACCTTATTAGGCTCAATGTCACCAAAAATTGAAGCATCTAACATTGGGTTGAAACGTTGCTCTTTTAACGGAGTTGTGATGTTTATAAATTCATCATCAATTTCTTCAATAAATCGGCTTGGCTCTGCATCAATTAGTTTTCCCCATCGATAGCGTGATACTGTATAAGTAAGATAGGCTTGCTCTTCAGCTCTCGTTAAAGCCACATAAAACAAGCGACGTTCTTCTTCAAGCTCACTTCTGGTATTCATACTCATGGCACTTGGAAACAAATCTTCTTCCATACCAACAATAAACACATGAGGAAACTCTAGACCTTTTGCCAAGTGAATAGTCATTAAAGCCACATGATTAGGATCGCCTTTATCACCGTCCAAATCCGTTGCTAATGCCACATCTTCTAAAAACTCAGCTAAAGAACCTGTACTATCTGCAACTTCTATCTGCCCTTCAACAAAATCTTTAATACCATTCAATAATTCCTGAACGTTATCCAATTTAGTAACACCTTCTGGTGTACCATCCTTACCTAACTCGCGTATAAGACCACTTGTTTTAGCAACGTGTTCTGCCAATTCAAACGCATTAGCATTTTGGTTCATAACCTTGTAACTTTCTATCAACGTTACAAAATCCTTTAGCTTATTTTTGGTACCATTATTAATATTGATAGATACACTATCAATATCTTTCATAATGTCATAAATGGTCTTTCCTGTCGCATTGGCTGCTACAACTAAACGATCTACCGTAGTCTGACCAATGCCTCTTGCTGGATAATTAATAACACGCTTTAAAGCCTCTTCGTCTGAAGTATTTAAAATTAAACGTAAATAAGCCGTTACATCTTTAATCTCTTTACGTTGATAAAACGACAAACCTCCATAAATTCTATATGGAATATCACGCTTTCTTAAAGCATCTTCAATAGCACGAGACTGCGCATTTGTTCGATATAGTACTGCAAAATCACTATTTTGTAATTGCTTATTCATTTTGGTTTCCCAAATGGTACTAGCTACATAGCGACCTTCGTCTGCGTCTGTCATCGTTCTATGCACAATGACCTGTTCTCCAACATCATTAGCTGTCCAGACAATTTTATCTAGCTTAGTTTTATTGTGTTCTATAACAGAGTTTGCAGCACCTACAATCATCTTTGTAGAACGGTAGTTTTGTTCTAACCTATAAACTTTTACATCGTCATAATCCTTCTGAAAATTAAGGATGTTATTAATATTTGCACCACGAAAGGCATAGATACTTTGCGCATCGTCACCTACCACACAAATGTTCTGAAAACGATCAGACAAAGCTCTAACAATAAGATACTGCGAGTGGTTGGTATCTTGATACTCATCTACTAAAATGTATCTAAAACGGTCTTGATATTGCGCCAATACTGCAGGAAAACGTGTTAACAATTCGTTAGTTCTTAATAACAAATCATCAAAATCCATTGCACCCGCTTTAAAACAACGATCTACATATTCTTTGTAAATCTCTCCCATTTTTGGCCTACGTGCCATGGCATCAGCCTCCATAAGCTCTGGATTTCTAAAATAAGCTTTAACTGTAATGAGACTATTCTTATACGAAGAAATACGACCATAAACCTGTTTGGTTTTGTAGATATCCTTATCTAATCCCATTTCTTTTATTATAGAACCGATTAGCTTTTGCGCATCTTGAGTATCGTAAATGGTAAAGTTACTCGGAAAGCCTAAATGATGCCCTTCGAAGCGAAGAATCTTAGCAAACACTGAGTGAAATGTACCCATCCAAAGGTTTTTAGCCTCGCTATCACCAACGATATCAGCAATTCTACCTTTCATCTCACGAGCCGCTTTATTTGTAAAGGTTAATGCCAAAATATTAAAGGCATCTACTCCTTGACTCATCAGGTAAGCAATACGATATGTAAGTACGCGTGTTTTACCAGAACCTGCACCAGCAATGACAATCATTGGTCCATCTTTCTGAATAGTTGGTGCTAATTGGGCTTCGTTTAATTGACTAAGATACTTTTCCAAAACTTCATTTTTTCAAATCGTGAAATTACACATTGTCCTAGGCTTATCCATGCATAAAATCCAATAATTATAAACAAAATATCAAAAGTTTTATATAATCAATTTTCAATATCTTAGTGCAAAATTTTTATTTCAGATTATGGATTCCGTATTAGAATTCTTAGGCAATATACCTTGGTGGCTTTGGATTATCATTTTTTTAGCACTCGTAGCTATAAGAGACATCTTTTTTCAGCGTAAACATACTATTAGTCATAATTTCCCAATAGTAGGTCATTTACGATACTTACTAGAAAGCATAGGGCCCGAAATGCGTCAATATTTTGTTGCTAACAATCGTGAGGAATTACCTTTTAACCGCATAGAGCGTGGGTGGATTTATGCATCGGCAAAACAAGAAAACAACTACGAAGGTTTTGGTACAGATAGAGATATATACGCACATCAGCATATTTTTATAAACAATGCTATGATGCCTTATAAGGTTGAAAAAAATCATCCAAGTGCACTCGACAAAACATTTGCTCCTTGTGCAAAAGTAATGGGTGCCTATAACAAGCGAAAACGTCCATACAGACCAGCATCTATTATAAATGTTTCTGCAATGAGTTTTGGTTCTTTGTCCGCAAAAGCCATAGAATCTCTAAACAAAGGTGTTAAGCTAGCAGATGCATACCATAATACTGGTGAAGGAGGTTTATCTCCATATCATAGTAATGGTGGTGATGTTATATTTCATTTTGGTACTGGTTATTTCGGAGTACGTGCTGAAGACGGAGGTTTTTCAATGGAAAAAATGGTAAAATTAGTTGAGGATAATCCGTTTATAAGAGCTATTGAAGTAAAACTATCTCAAGGTGCAAAACCTGGAAAAGGCGGAGTTCTTCCTGGAAAAAAAATCACTAAAGAAATAGCAGAAATTAGAGGTGTTGAAGTTGGTAAAACTGTATTATCACCTCCAAATCACAAAGCCTTTTCTACCGTTTCAGAACTAGTTGATTTTGTTGAAAGTATTGCCAAAGCTACAGGTTTACCTGTTGGTATAAAAGCTGCTATTGGAAAATTAGACCAATGGAAAGAACTTGCTCAGATTATGGAAAAGGAAAACCGTGGACCAGACTTTATTACCATTGATGGTGGCGAAGGTGGTACAGGTGCAGCACCACCAAGTTTTGCGGATCATGTCTCTTTACCTTGGGTTTATGGATTTAGTGATTTGTATAAACTTTTTCAAAAACATAATCTTACCGAACGTATTGTTTTTATTGGCAGTGGAAAACTCGGATTTCCTGCAAAAGCAGCAATGGCATTTGCAATGGGAGTAGATTGTATTAATGTTGCACGCGAGGCTATGATGAGTATTGGATGCATACAAGCACAAATTTGCCATACCAACCGCTGTCCTGCTGGTGTGGCCACCCAGAAAAAGTGGTTACAAAATGGCATTAATGTACCTCTAAAATCTGAGCGTTTAGCACAGTATTTTAAAACCTTTAGAAAGGAACTTATGGAAATTACGCATGCAGCAGGTTATGAACACCCTTGTCAATTTAATATGCGTGACATTGAAATGAACGTAGATGATCATAACCTAACAAAAGAGTTTAAGCACACCTTTAATTACGAAAAGACACCAGTTGCTTTTAAAAATATGCAAGAATTAAAAGATTGTGTTTATCTTGGCGGCAAAAAGGATAACTAATTTTATGGAACAACAACTTCTTAATCTTTTAATGTACACAATTCCTGCACTTATAACGGGTGCTATTGCCTATTTGTTTTTTAGAGAGCAAATGGATAACGAAAACAAAAGACGTCATTTTTTACTCACAAAAGATTTACAAAAAGAATCATTCCCATTAAGACTTCAAGCGTACGAACGAATGTCTCTTTTTTTAGAACGTATTAAGCCGCAAAGCTTATTAACAAGAATTAATCCAACATCTTCAAATAAAGATAATTACGAAAACTTACTTATAGCTACAATTGAACAGGAATTTGAACATAATCTAACCCAACAAATTTATGTTAGCGACCAATGTTGGAGTATAATTTTAGCTGCAAAAAATGCCACCATTCAATTGATTAGAAAAGCAAACATGAATGAAAAAACAGATAGCGCAGACAAGTTGCGTGAAGTGGTTTTAACTGAGCTTATGGATAAACCTGCACCAAGCAATGCAGCGCTTTCTTTTATAAAAGAAGAAGTTGGTGAGATGTGGTAGATGTCTAGTGTCTAGTGCCTAGCAAAAATAAAATAGCGATACACTTTACACTTAAAACTCTCGACTAATTACTAAACAGAATGCTTTTTCTCAGCATAATCATAGCCTTGTTCCCACCACTTTTCCATTAAACGCTTACTAAAAATTAGAGAATTTTCAGTTAAACTCTTAGGCGTATAATAAAGATTTAATTTTACGTTTCTGTTTTTTGCTGCAAGTTGACCTATAACAATATCGCTTCGCTCTACCTGATCGAGTAAGTGCCCAAATAAATTCATCATTAATGAAAATGGGTTTTTTCCAAGCACACGTTGCTTACCAAGGTTTTCGGCTTCGAGAACAATAGCATCTACTTCTGTTGCACCTCTTAAAATAGCTTCTCTTATAGGGATTACACACCCTAAACCACCATCTGCATACTCATAACCATCAACCATTGCCAAAGACATAAATGGAATATAATTACACGAAATCCATATCCAATTACAAAACTCATCATAGGTACAATCATTTATAGATTTATACTCTACACGATTCATAGACAGATTACTTACTGTAACCACCACATCATGTTTTTCGCGCTTAATATGTTGGTACTCCTCAATAGTAAAATGTTTCCTTATATGCTTTCTAAGTGCCTTACTTTCGCCAAAAGTACGTTTCATTCTTACAAACTGCCACAATGAGTTTACAAAATCAATAGACACATATTCTCTATCCCCTTTTTTGCGCTGTACAAAGGGACTTACACTAAAAATATCTTGTTGCTGAACGTTAGTAAAAATATCATAAAGCTTACCGATTTTACCCAATGCTAAATGAGGCACTAACAGACTTCCTGTTGATGTTCCTAAAAACATATCATACTCTCGTTTTTCGCGCTCCATAAGGTATTGCGCTACTCCACCTGCAAAAGCACCTTTACTTCCACCTCCTGAAATTACTAATGCTCGCATTATTTTTTGTTCTCTAATTTTTCGGACATATCTTTTGCAAACTTAACCATTCTCCAGTTATGATGCGATTTTGCTTTTTCGAGATTAGATTTACAAGTATCATTACATGCATTCATAAGATTAAGATAGTTAAAGGCATTCATACGCAAATCCGCATTGTAGCGCTCATCTGTGTAGCTTACTAACTCTTCAAACAAGCCTTGTTTATTATCGGCCTGATAAAATGGTGTATTAAGATTTAAAGCAATCCATAGCAAACGCACATTCTTGTCATTAAAGCCAACTATATTTCTCGTTTTAGATAAGTATTTTGCTCTATCCTCGGGAAAAGTGTTCCAAAGATTATACAAAGCATTTTCTATAGTTACGTAAGACTTATCATCTAACAACGTTTCATAGTTTTCCTTTAGCGCTTTTGGTATTTGCCTTACGTATTGCGAAATTGCTTGCCTTACCTTAAAACCATGCTTAAAGGTATCATTTGTTACCAATTCTGGCATTTGAGAAATCACTTTAACCTTTGCTTCGTCTGAAACATAATATCTTAAATACTCTTTACACTTAGAAGTTTTCGCCTGGCAATCTACCATGAGGTACTCATTAATAAAAGTAGATTCATTTTGAAGCAACCCAAAAGCAGCATCAACAGGAAAATTCTTTCGCTTAATCCACACATCAACAAACATATTAAGCGATTTACCATAAAAACGCTCTACTTCTTTTATAAAATCTGAAGTTTCAACATTTTTAAACTGATGTTTTTCCAAATAAGCTTTCACGGCCTTTTTAAACACATCCTCACCAACTAAACTTCTCAACGCATGAAGCACCCAAGCACCACGCTGATAAAAGGTCAAACTACTCGACTTTGCATTTAAAAGCGACGTACCATCTCCAGCTAAATCTTGTCGTCCTAAATCTACAGCAGATTCATATAATTTGAAATAATAATGATTATCACCAAAAATATCGCGCTCTGCTAACAAGGCGTAATAGGTTGCAAAACCTTCTTGCAACCAATGATGCTCACCAGACGTTGCCGTTACCAAATCACCAAACCATTGATGAGCCAATTCGTGCGCATTAACATTGACATAGCTTTTATCATTAAAACCTATATCATCTACCATAAAAGCATCTGAAAAAATGGTACAGCTCGTATTTTCCATACCAGCATACAAAAAATCGTGCACTGGCACTTGTTTGTAGTTTTGCCATGGGTAAGCAAACCCAATCTCTTCCTCTAAAAAATCGAACATTCTTTTACTATAGCGATAGGTTGGCTCAACTTTTAAAGAATCTTCAGGATAGTAATAAAAATCTAAAGGAATACCGCTTTTTGAAATTTCTTTTTTAACCTCATAATTACCCACAACAAAAGCAACCAAGTAACTTGACATAGGCTTTTGCATATTGTATTGATATTTCATACAGTTGTCTGGCAAAGGAACACTTAACGATTGAACACCATTCGACAAAAATGTATCTAAATCACAATCAATAAAACCTATATTAAATATGATTTTATCATTAACGTCATCTATACTTGGCAACCAGTTACTTGTATACTTCCCTTGGCCTTGTGTCCAAACTTGCCACTCATCATTTCTCTCCAAAAAATACATCGCTTTTTTAGGGTAAGCTATATAATCAAAAAATATCGTGTATTTTTTTTCCTTTTCAAATGGGTATTTAAAATAAATCTTATCATCATAAAATCTAAAATCTAAAGACTCCTTATCGCCTTCTGTTCGAATATAAACATTGTCAAATTTCATATCTACAGCATCTAAAAAAATTGAATCTGTTGATTTTAAAATTTCCAAATTGTACCAAACTTTACCATATACTTTGGAAGAATCTGGAGTTATTCCTAAATATGTTTTAGCGCTTTTATAATCCACATAATCCGTTTGCTGTGCATTAGAAAACACCGAAATGAACAGCAGACAAACAACCAATAATTTTTTCATAATTCTGATTAAATCAAGGATTAGACCAAAGTAAAACTTTTAAAACAAACACTAAACCTAATAGATTAGAAATAATAAAATTTTAGAATTATCCCTTTATAAGAATTTGGTAAATTCGCAACTATGAGTGTGAACTTACAAACACCTATCGATTACCTTAAAGGCGTTGGACCTAACCGAGCTGATTTATTACGCTCAGAATTGGGTATTCACACCTATCAGGACTTGATTAACCTCTTCCCAAACCGTTACATTGACCGTACCAAATACTATAAAATCAACCAATTACAACGCAATAATGCCGAAGTACAAGTTATTGGACAAATAACCAGCTTTAGAGAGGTTGCTCAAAAACGTGGAAAACGCTTAGTAGCTGAATTTAGAGACGATACTGGTCTTATGGAACTCGTATGGTTTAGAGGACAAAAATGGATAAGAGAAAGCTTAAAAACAGGACAGCCTTACGTTATTTTTGGTAAAACCAATTGGTTTAATGGCAAATTCAGTATGCCACATCCTGAAATAGAACTGCTATCGGAACATGAAAAAAATCTGCGTTCTGCCATGCAAGCCATTTATCCGTCTACCGAAAAACTATCAAATAAAGGGATAACAAATCGTGTTGTAACCAAAATAATGCAGCAATTATTTTTGGAAACCAAAGGACGTTATGCTGAAACTTTATCGGATACAATTAGAGGAGAATTAAAATTATTATCAAAATCTGATGCACTTTTTAATGTGCATTTTCCGAAGTCTCCAGAGCTGCTTTCGAGAGCTCAATTTCGACTAAAATTTGAAGAATTATTTTACATTCAATTGCAATTAATTCTGAAAAATTTAATCCACAAATCAAAAATAAAAGGCTTCACTTTTGAAAAAGTAGGGGACTATTTCAACACCTTTTTTAAAGACTATTTACCGTTCGATTTAACTAATGCACAGAAACGTGTTCTTAAAGAAATCAGGGCAGATTTAGGCAGCAACGCACAAATGAATCGCCTTTTACAAGGAGATGTAGGTTCTGGTAAAACTATAGTTGGATTTATGTCAATGCTCATGGGACTTGACAACGGTTTTCAATGCTGTTTAATGGCGCCAACTGAAATTTTGTCAGTTCAGCACTATAACGGATTATTAGAATGGTGTAATAAATTGAATATCAGTATTTCATTATTAACAGGTTCAACCAAAACTTCAGATAGAAGAATTATTCATGAAAATCTCGAAAATGGCACTTTACAGATCTTAATTGGTACTCATGCGCTGCTCGAAGATAAGGTGAAATTTAAAAATTTAGGACTTGCTATTATTGATGAACAACATCGTTTTGGAGTAAAACAAAGATCGAAATTGTGGCATAAAAACGAACTTCCTCCTAATGTTTTAGTCATGACTGCTACTCCAATTCCGAGAACCTTGGCAATGTCTGTTTATGGCGACTTAGATATTTCAATTATTGACGAATTACCTGCTGGTAGAAAACCGATAAAAACAGTTCATCGATACGACAATAATCGACTGAAAGTTTTTCGATTTATGAAAGACGAAATTGCAAAAGGCAGACAAATCTATGTCGTGTATCCTCTCATTCAAGAAAGTGAAAAAATGGACTATAAAGATTTGATGGATGGCTACGAAAGTATCTCAAGAGAGTTTCCAACACCAGACTATCAAATCTCAATAGTTCATGGAAAAATGAAAGCCGAAGACAAAGATTATGAGATGCAACGCTTCGCTGAAGGCAAAACCAACATTATGGTTGCAACTACTGTTATTGAAGTTGGTGTTAATGTACCAAATGCTTCGGTTATGATTATTGAAAGTGCAGAACGCTTTGGTTTATCGCAACTGCATCAGCTTAGAGGACGTGTTGGTCGTGGTGCTGAGCAGAGCTACTGTATTTTAATGACTGGGCATAAACTGAGTAACGACAGTAAAACGCGTTTAGAAACCATGGTACGCTCTAGTGACGGTTTTGAAATTGCTGAAGTAGACCTAAAACTTAGAGGTCCTGGAGATATCATGGGCACACAACAGAGCGGTGTTTTAAATCTTAGAATTGCAGATATTGTAAAAGACAAGGACATTCTTGAACGCGCCAGATATCATGCGAAGTCGGTTTTGAAGCTTGACCCAAGCTTAGCTTTACCTGAGCACAAAATGATTTTGAATACTTACAGACAAATGAGTAAGTACCGTAATATCTGGAATTATATTAGTTAAGGTTTTCAAATTGCTCTCAGCAAAAAGTTCTCGATACGATTTCTCGTAACTCAAAATCACTCTAACTGACGGAATTTGTGAAGATATGAGATTCCTGCTTTCGCAGGAATAAAAAAAGGCCTGGCACCAACAACAACCAGACCTTCAAAACATAACCAAACGTGTTTTGCTGATGAATATATTTTCAAGGTAGACGGTTTTTGAAAGCGAGGCTGTTAGCAACTTGTTAAAGAACAGTAACCAATTGTTAATTAACGTATTATTAAGACAAAAGAAAAGAGGCATGAACAAATCACACCTCTTCAAATTTTCAACTTTTACGCTGAAATAAACTTCTTTATTAATTCATAGCAACTTCAAAGGCTTTACCTATCAAGGTTTCACCTTCTAAAATTTCAAAAGTTTTGTTTTTAGGAGCATCGTCATGCAAAGCTCTAACCAACGTTTGCGCTACATCTGCTCTACTGATTTCTCCCTGTTTATTCAATTCGTTTTCTGCAATTTCAATTTTACCTTTACCTTCTTCATTTTTTAATGTTCCTGGTCTAATAATCGCATATTTCAAATCACTTTCTCTTAAATGCTTATCTGCATTTTGCTTGGCTTTCATATAATCTTTAAGGTCTTCAAACTTCGCTGGAGTATTAGCGCCCATTGAACTTAACATCACAAATTTATTAACATTTGCCATCTTGGACACATCTATTAGTCGTTTTGCACCTTCCTGATCAACCTCAAAAACATTCTTTCCGCCAGATCCTGCTGCAAACACCACTTTATCTACATTTTTAACAACATGGGTTAAATCCTTGGTTAAATCACCTAAAACGGTATCTATATTTTCATTTTTGAACTGCTCTAACTGCGACTCTTTTCGCACCATAGCAATCGGATTAAAATATTGCGAATTTTTTAAAAGGTTAACAACTTGTTTTCCTGTGGTACCATTGGCACCAGCAACTAATACATTTTCCATAAATTATTTTGTTCTTTTATCATGTTTCCTAAAGCTTCTTTTTCTGCTTTAAGTGTAACCACGTTATGTGAAATTACAAATCATTTTCATTTATTATAATTTAATATATCTAATTACAAATTGTGTTAAGGTTGCCCTAATTTATATGGACAAAACGCTAAAACAGTCTTAAAACCATCCTACAAATCAAAGAATACTTTGTTGAGTCCGTTTTTAAAATTCAATGTAAATTCCGATTTTTAGCAAAACAACACCAACCATGATTACCAAACTCGGTCAGAAATTTACGGATGCTTTTACCAAATACATGCCAAGTGCTTATGTGTTTGCGCTGCTACTTACACTACTCACTTTTGTTTTAGCCTTGGTATTTACAAACCACCAACCTATAAATATTTTACAAGGCTGGTATGATGGCTTTTGGAGTCTTTTGTCGTTTGGTATGCAGATTGTGCTTATTATAATTACCGCATACTGTATTGCGCAATCGTCACCTGTAAAAAAAGGGATTGACCATATCACCAAATACATAAAAACACCAACACAGGTTTATGTAATTATCATTTCGCTTGGTGCTTTATTCTCTTTAATTAGCTTTGGAATGGTCGTGGTTACTTCTATTTTGGGACGTGAATTGGCTTTGCGAATTAAAGGTATTCACTATCCGTTTTTAGTGGCTTGTGTGTACTTTTCTTTTAATGGTTGGGTTTGCGGTTTATCGAGTTCTATTGCCTTGTTGCTTAATACCGAAAACAACTTTTTGATACAAGAAGGTATTTTAAACGATACCATTTCTACAAGTTATACTTTAGGAGCGACGCTAAATATTGCGATGATTATTTTGTTTGTAGTAGTTTCTCCATTATTGATTTGGTTGCTAATACCTAAATCATATGAAGGCAAAGAACTCAAGGATTTACAAACCTCGTTAGATGACGAAACCGATTCGGTTAAGGATGAAGCACTCTCTTACAAATTACCTTACAAAGCACTATCTGATGCATTAAATAATGCTAGTTGGTTGCAGCTTACTGTTGCTGTACTTGGAATAGCCCATATTGTTTACCACTTTGCCACCAAAGGCTTTGACCTCAACTTTAACATTATGATCTTCATTTTTCTTATCGTTGGCATGCTCTTACACATTACACCAATGCGCTTTAGCATTGCTATGAAACGTGCCAGTAGCAATATTTCTGGTGTGTTGTTTCAATATCCGTTTTACGCAGGTATAATGGGCATTATGCTCGCTTCTGGTTTGGGTGAAAAAATCACTAATGCTTTGGTGACTATTGCCACTACCGAAAATTACGCTTTTATATCCTATCTATCAGGTGGCATCATAAATTTTGCAATACCGTCTGCAGGTGGTGAATTTGCGGTTATTGGCCCAAGTATTTTAAATATGGTACAAGAACTCGGCACCAACCTCTCACCTACTGAAGTTACAGCTATGACAGCCAGAGCCTCTATGTCTGTAGCTTACGGAGAAAGCTTAAGCAATTTACTACAACCCTTCTTTTTGCTCGTCGTTTTCCCTGTAATGGGCAAAGGAATTAAAATACAAGCCAGAGATGTGGTTGGCTATTTATTTATTCCTTTTGTGGTATTGTTTGTGGTGCAGGCACTTTTGGTGACATACTTACCATAACAACAAAACCCTATTTAAGCTTATAAAAGTGTGACATAACTCATTTTGCATGGTTATGACACAACTTACAATAAGATACTGAATAACAAATAATTAGGATTGTATTTACGTACTTTTTTGGCTAGGTTTGCATATATAATCGTTGTACGTAAGCTGAGAAAACCGATGAACAAACTAAAATTATTACTTGTCTTATTTCCAGTTGTCTTTTTCTATTGTGAAAGAGAATTTGATTATGGAAATTCTGAATTGTTCGAAAAGATTGACTTAACTGACATTAATATCCTAAAAGAAGATAGAGAAAATTTGACAATGACACCTTAAGAGTAATAGGCAAGGTTTCAATGTCGTTCGAGAACATCTCGATTGGAAATGGAGATTCTTGGATTTGGATTGATTCGTTTAAACCAGCTGTTGAATTTGATACAGTATATAATAATCTGAATTTTTGTGAAGTCCAATTAACTGGATTGTTTGATTCAAAAAACACTGGACATTTGGGACAATATAATGGAGGATTTAAAAAAATTTATGTAATAAAAACTGAATAAAGCCTACATACAACATTGCATAAACCAATTACGGCGTATTCGACTGCGTCCGAATCCACTCGGAATTGTTAACGTCAGTGCTTAACTGAAAAACATTATCTTTAATCCTATAACTGACGGTTATATGAGACCGTTGTGCAACATTTGACCAAACCATCCAGAAATATATGTTTACACCAATTATTAGAGTAATTCTTGTCATATTTAGTTTAATTGCTGCTGCATACTTTTACTCAAAAGAGGATTTTGCAAATATGTCAATGATGTTAATTGCTGGAGGACTTTTTATTTATGGATATTTCAAGTACGGAACTGTTTATACTGCTTTTCAGCATATGAAAAAGAATAATCTTAAAAAAGCAGAAGAACTAATTTCTAAAATTAAAAATCCAGACAAGTTAACTAAAGGACACAAGAGCTATTATTATTTTACAACTGGAATTATTGCTTTAGAAAAAAAAGAATTTGAAAAAAGTCATTTCGATTTAACTCAAGCTTTGAACATTGGCTTAAGAACCGAAAACGACAAATCAATTGTCTTACTTAATTTAGCAAATATTGAACTTTTGAGAAAGAACTTTATAAAAGCGAATGAATATATAAAAAAGGTCAAAGAACTTGATTTAAAACCTTTAGTTGAATCAGAGACCGATAGAATTGAAAAAGAAATAAACATTGCACAACAAAGTTTATAAGATTGCTCGTATTCCACTAAAACAAAGACATTGGAGACACAAGACATTAGAATTGGATTTAAAAAACTGTTCGGAAATGAAAAATATATTCATTTCGTTCTTACACTTTACGAGGCATTTCCATTGAGAAAAAGACTTTTCTTTTGGCAAGAACAGTTATTAAAAGACTTTACGAATAAATTTGACTTGGAACCAATAGAGATTGAACAAGTTTACGAGATATTTAACCATTGTCCTGTGCATAATTATGAATTAAAAGATGACAATGTTTTAATAGTCGATGGAAATGAAATTAGTTCTAAAGTCTCTTATGAGAGAGAAAAAGAACTTTTTCCAATGGCAAATATTAATGCACCAAGAGACTTGGAAAGATTTAATTATCCGAAAGATGTTAATGTTGTTTATTGTGAAAAATGTAGGGAATTAAAAAGAGTGTGACGAATAAAAAACGTTGCAAAATAATATGTATAATTAATTGCTGATTATGGCCTACTTTCAAAAGTCCTCGCGGACTTTCTATCCGTGATTTATTTACTAAATTTAGTGCTTAAACACGCTACAAAATCATACATGAGACCGATGGAACAAATTTGAAGAAAAAGTTGCTCATATCGAAAAATATTATCAAACTGATTTTAATTTTAGTTTGCGGAATTTCTTATGCACAAACTGAAATCATTGGAAAAGTTATTAGTGGAATTTCTGGAGAAGTACCAATTTCCGAAATTTATGTAAAAGAGCTAATTACTAAACAACCTTTAACAATGACAGATAGTTTGGGTAATTTCCGAATTGAATATTTAGAACCTAACAAAAGTTATGTCATAGAAATTTCAGCATTCGGGTACGGAAATCAAAAATTTGACGTAAAAACAAAAAGCGGAATTAATAACGTGATTTTTGAACTGAAAGCTGAATGTGGTTATAGTGCGGAACGTGCTGAATCAGATTGGAAAAACGGAAAAGCAAGTTTATTACTTATTGGCTCAATCGCACCAATTGCAAATTCACCAGCTGACAAACGATTTGAGAAAAAATACGGAATCAGATATTATGACTTTGGTTGTACACCACCAATTTCGGAATGTATAAAAGAATATAACGAGCGAATTTTTGAACTTATGGATAAAAAGTATGGAATGGAATGGCGAAAAAAAGTTCGTTCTGACGTCCAATATTTAAACTAAAAAAAATACATTTTACAATACCGAGTATAGCTCATTGCGGCCTAATTCCTAATCGGAATTCATTGCAATTTGCTATCTTTCGATTACGGCAGAATTATAACCAAACCATAGTAAGTAATTTTGATGACAAAGGAAACCATTTTTCGAATAATTATCACATTAACTATTGTCTTAATTACACAATTAAAAGCAATAGAATACTATGGAGAACTTTCTAGTTTCTTAATTATTATACTTTTAATATTTGACCTTTTTGAAAAAAATCATTTTAACGACTCAAAGCCCGAATTAATTTATTACTTATCATGGGGAACAATTGGACTGTCAACATTTTTAATTAGAAAAAGTTATATTGGACCTTACAGTCCAATTTTCTTAATATTAATAATAAAGCTTGTCACCTTACTTCTCTATTATTTAAAATATAAAAGCCTTTGTGTAACTAGAACAATTTTATCAAAGTTATGCTTAGCAGCCTTAGCTCTATATTTCATTGAGTTGCTAGCTAACTCTACTCACGGCTTAGGATCAACTACATTGTTTTGGACAAAACTATCTTCAGCCGAACTATTTTTGATTTTACTAACAAAAAAGGATAGAATTAAATATAAATGGTCTATCCTGGACTCTTCATGGAAAAAATAAAAACAATTTACAACACGGTTTATAGTATAATGCTTCTGATTTTCAGATACTTATCTATCAGCTTTATTTTATTATTTTATCGGCACTTTAGCAATTTTGACATTATTAAAAATTAAAATGTAACATTTTCTAATTTCTGCATCTAAAGGGAAATTTAAAACGCAGAATCATGAAAACCATAGCATTATTAATTCTCTCAACATTTTTCACTTTTTCATTCCCAAAAGATAAGACTCCTCAACCTATTCATGTGGAAGTTTCTGGCAAAGGAGAACCAATTTTATTAATTCCTGGATTTACAGTTCCTGGAGAAGTCTGGAATCCATTAGTTAAAAAATTAGAAAACAACTACGAATGCCATGTTGTAACCTTAGCTGGTTTTGGTGGCAAAGCACCTATTGAATTTCCTTGGTTATCAAAAGTAAACGATGCCCTAAACAACTACATAAAACAAAATGAGTTAAATAATGTCACCATTATTGGTCACAGCTTAGGAGGAACTATTGCTACTTGGTTAGCCAGTAGAGAAAACTCACTTGTCTCTGATATCATCTTAGTAGATGCTTTACCAGCCGCTGGAGCTCTAATGATACCAAATTTTAATCCAGATGACCTTGCTTATGATAGTCCTTACAACAATCAGCAACTCGCCATTAGCGACGAACAGTTTGAACAAATGGCAACAAGCATGTCACAAGGTATGAGTCTAAATAAAAAAGCGCAAGAACGCATTAAATCTTGGATATTAGCTGCAGACCGAAAAACCTACGTTTACGGTTATACAGATTACCTTAAATTAGACCTTAGACAGGATTTAAAAAACATTACAACACCAACCACTATTATTGCCGCAACAAAACCTTATGGTAAGGAAATGGTTATAAAAACTTACAAAGAACAGTACACTAATCTAGAGAATTATAATTTTATTTTAGCAGACAATGCTGCCCATTTTATTATGTTAGACCAACCAGATTGGTTTTTACAAACAATAAAAACAGTTCTATTAGCCCAATAATGATTTCAGAAAAAGACTTTACAGTAGTATACAATACGCATGCTGCAAAAATCCGGAGGCTATGCTTAGGCTATGCCTCTGGAGATTATGACCTTGCGAATGAATGGCTACAAGAAACCTTTATAAAAGTCTGGAACCACAGAAAATCGTTTAAAGGAGACGCTTCTGTTGACACATGGATATACAGAATAGCCGTAAATACTTGCTTAAGTGATTTGCGCAAATCCAAAAAAAATATTCCCATTAATGAAGACCTATTAAAAGACCATGAACCAGACAATACTATTGCTACGAAAGATAAGAAGCTCAAAAAAATGTTTCGATGTATAGATCAACTCACAGAACAAAATAAAGCTTTAATTCTTTTAGAGTTAGAAGACATACCACAAGCTACAATAGCAGAAACCGTAGGATTAGCGCATGGCACACTTAGAACACGATTAAGCCGAATAAGAAAATCGCTTTTAAAATGTATTACCAATGGAAAATAGCACACTAAACAAAATATGGGATAGTCAGGATAACACTGAAATAATTCACCCTGAAATCATTATTAAAAAAGCAAAAAAACAACGTAGAAGACAGTATGGCTCAATTTTAATTATGGGCTTAACTGTAGCAACACTCATTGGTTTTACCATATTTGTATCACCAAGTCAGTGGAATAATTTTACTTTAGGGTTATTATTGATGATTTTGAGCTTGGTATTTAGGATTACGTTAGAGTTAGGTACTATTTATCTAAGAGACCAAAAACTAGTAATATTAGATAACAAATCTTACAAAAGTTATTTAAAAAGGCATTACAAATCACGTTTATGGGTACACTACTTTGTAACTCCAATTTGCTTGCTAATATACATTTACGGCTTATATTTGCTCTTACCTTATTTTAAACGTGAGTTCTCTGAAGGCTTTTATCTATATATTTTAATTTCAGGTTTTGGATCCATTGCTGGTATAATTGCAATAATCATTTACAGTATCCGAAAAGAATTACGTTTTTTTAATAAACTAAATAACAATTAAATTATTCGTTGAGTAATTCCGCCACAAAACTCTCAAATTCCTTTTTGAATTCTGTATACTTCTCACCTGTTGCAGGTCCATTAAATCCTGTATGTATCTTTCTCACTTTTCCTTTTTTGTCTATAAAAATTGAAGTAGGATATGATAACACATGATTAAGCATTGGTAATTTTTTTTGTGCCTTAGATTTGTCAGCACCTCCGTACTGTGCTAAAAGTATCGGATAATCTATATCTATTTTGTATGCCAAACGATCTATACGACTAAAAGCAGTTTCTTTGTCTTTTGCATACTCAAATGCCAAGGCAATAAACTCTACACCTTTGTCTTTGTTTTTTTTATAAAAGTCGGCATAGTATTTACTCTCATCCAAACAATTAGGACACCATGTTCCCATTATTTGTACCACAACAACTTTGTCTTTAAATCGGTCATCCTTAAGACCTACCAACTCATCAGAGGTGTTAGAAAACACAAAATCTAAACTATCATAGCCTTCTTTTAGGTATGTTAATTCGTTAGCACTTGGCAGCTCAAAATCTTGGCTTCGTTTGGCCTCAAAAGGCTCTTTCCAATGGTTTCCAGAATAAAAATAACCGTTCATGGTTGAATCAGTGACTTTAGCTGTAAACAAAAAGGCATGTGCGCCATCAAAAGTTGATAGCTTTAGACGCGTCCCATCTAGCACTCCTTCTAAGTAACGATAATCACCAGTTGTGGTTCTAAATGTTCCTGTAATTTTCCCATTATCGTATTGCTTAAAAATACCTTTTGCAAGGTATTCATCTTCCTCAACACCTTTACTAAATACAGTTTCCCAAACTCCTTCAATATTATAAGCCGCACCTGTTCCTGTTCCAAATCTAATTGCATTTTTAAACGTAGCTTCAAACGGTACTTTTCTATTTCTATCAGGACTTATATAATAACCGCTTAAATTATTATCCTGATTAATTTTTGCCACTAGGTAGTCTTCAAATACAGGTAAGTTAATGTATACAGAATCATTTTTATATTCTATTTCATCTACTACAATCGTTTCTTCAGCATTGTAAATGTTTAATTTTTTATCAGATTCTACCTCAAAAACAAAAGGAATTTCCTCATTATCCTGAATTGAAATCCAAGCTCTGTAACTTCCTGTTTCTAATTTATTGTCGCTAAGGGTGTTGTTTTTTTTATCGTCTTTGCATGAAAATAGAAGACTTATCACTAAAAGACCAAAAATATATCGCATTGTAAATTGAATTTTATTTAAGTTCGAAATAACAACAATTACCTTACATAAAAAAGCCTATTCAAAATTCCTCTACTCAGATTTTTGTTTTTATAATAGCGAAATGCAACCTGTTTAAAATTTAATTAGGGATGTTTCATTAACATTTAAGTATTATTATCTTTGTGGCCTGAATAAAACAGCACATGAAGATATCTTACAACTGGTTAAAACAGTTTATCAATATAGATTGGAACGCCGAAAAAACAGGCGAATTACTTACAGATCTTGGTCTTGAAATAGAAGGTATAGAAACCTACGAATCTGTTAAAGGTGGCTTAAAAGGCATTGTAGTTGGCGAGGTATTAACTTGCGAACAACACCCAAACGCAGACCGATTAAAAGTAACAACTGTAAATATTGGTGAAGCAGAGCCGGTACAAATTGTTTGCGGAGCACCTAATGTGGCTGCAGGACAAAAAGTACCTGTTGCTACAATTGGCACAACACTTTATACTGCAGAAGGTGAAGCCTGGAAAATCAAAAAAGGTAAAATTAGAGGCGAAGAAAGCCACGGAATGATTTGTGCTGAGGACGAACTTGGTCTTGGCGAATCTCATGATGGCATTATGGTTCTTGATGCCGACTTAAAAGTCGGAACTCCTGCCGCTGAGATTTTTGAAGTGGAAAATGATGAAGTTTTTGAAATTGGTCTAACACCAAACCGTGCCGATGCCATGAGTCATTATGGTGTGGCTAGAGATTTAAAAGCTGGTTTATTACAACAAGATCTTAACTTGGAGTTGATATCTCCATCAGTAATGTCTTACCATGTAGATACGCGTTCTTTAAAGGTTGACGTCGATGTGCAAGACAAGGACAAATGTCCGCGTTACTGTGGTGTTACTATTTCTGGTGTTAAAGTTGAAACATCTCCAAGCTGGTTACAAAACCGCTTAAAAGCAATTGGCTTATCTCCTATTAATAACATTGTAGATGTTACTAATTATGTTTTGCATGAATTAGGACAACCATTACACGCTTTTGATGCTGCAAAAATAACTGGTAACAAGGTTGAAGTTAAAACCTGCGAAGCTGGTACAAAGTTTACAACTCTAGACGAGATTGAAAGAGAATTACATGAAGATGATTTAATGATTTGTGATGCCGAAAAACCAATGTGTATTGCTGGTGTTTTTGGTGGCATAGATTCTGGTGTTACCGAAACAACAACCAATATCTTTTTAGAAAGCGCTTATTTTGATCCTGTAAGCGTTAGAAAAACAGCTAAGCGTCACGGTCTTAATACAGATGCTTCTTTTAGATTTGAACGTGGTATCGATCCTAACTTTACAAAGTACGCTTTAAAGCGTGCTGCACTTTTAATTACTGAAATTGCTGGTGGTGAAATAACAAGTGACATCTCTGACGCTTATCCTAATAAGATTGAAGATTTTCAGGTTGTATTGAGTTTTGATAATGCTAAGCGATTAATCGGTCAAGAAATTCCGAAAGAAACCATAAAAAGTATTTTAACCTCTTTAGACATAAAAATTAATAATGTTACTGAAGCTGGTTTAGGACTTACGGTACCGTCTTTTAGAAATGATGTGCAGCGCGAAGCTGATGTTATTGAAGAAATTCTAAGAGTTTACGGTTACAACAACATAAAAACTACTGAAAAGCTTAACGCTTCTATTTCTAACACATCACGTTTTGAAGATTACAAACTTCAAAATGTTATTGGCAATCAGTTAGCTTCTCAAGGCTTCTTTGAGATTATGGCTAACTCACTAACATCGCCAAAATATGTTGAGTTAAGTGAACAATTGAATGCAGACCATAACGTAAAAATGCTAAATCCATTAAGTAATGATTTAGAAGTTATGCGTCAATCCTTATTATTTTCTGGATTAGAAGCTGTTTCGCACAATATTAACAGAAAACGTGATGACCTTAAGTTGTTTGAATTTGGTAAAACTTACCATCAGTATTCAGACAATAGAGAAGAACACAAACATTTGGCACTTTTTGTAACCGGAAACAAAGCACAAGAACGTTGGAATACACAAGCTACACCTAGTGATTTCTTTTACCTAAAAGGTACTATTGAAACTGTATTAGAGCGTTTAGGATTAAACCGACTAAAATCTGCACCTCATAAAACCGATATTCTTAGTGAAGGTATGAGCCTTTCTATAGGTAAGAAAACTTTAGTTGAATTTGGGTTGGTTAAAAAATCAGTTTTAAAGCATTTTGGTATTTCTCAAAACGTATTGTTTGCTGATTTTAATTGGGATAATGTGTTAGACATGGCACAACACAACAAAATTAAGTTTACTGCCATACCTAAGTATCCAGAAGTTCGTAGAGATTTTGCGTTGCTACTAGACAATAGCGTTACGTTTGACGATATCTATACAATTGCCAAACAAACTGAAAAACAATTGCTAAAAGCTGTAAATCTGTTTGATGTTTACGAAGGTAAAAATTTACCTGCAGGCAAAAAGAGTTATGCAGTAAGCTTTACGCTACAAGACGAAAATAAAACGCTTAACGATAAGCAAATCGATAAAATAATGAACAAGCTTCAATCTAATTTTGAAAACAAGCTTGGTGCTGAATTGAGATAATCAAAGCTTTCTTTTTATGCTACTAGCTAAACGCTTTTTTATATCACTAATATTCATTTTTTATTTTTTTGAAGACGCCTCTGCGCAACGTCTTTATAAAATAGATCAGGACAATGCTTCAACATGGTCATTACTAAAGTATGATATCAATACAACATGGAATGGATTAAAATATTCGTTTAAAAGACCACTTCACTGGAAAAAAAATGATTTTTTAAAACTTGGTGGTTTAGTCTTTGGTACTGCTACTCTAGCCCTTGCAGACGAAGGTGTTGACAAATATATAGATAACCATAGGTCTAATTTCCCTAAAGTCGTTAGAGATTATGGTTGGTACTTTGGCAGTCCTCAAAATTATTTTATGGCTAACGCTGGTTTATATGGTTTTGGCTTAGTAACTAAAAACAGTAAAATTAGGCGAACAAGTGTGCTTATTATTACTTCATCTATTACAAGCGGGCTTTTGCAAACCATTTTAAAAAACGGACTTGGTAGAGCAAGACCAGGTACAGGCTATGGTGCATTTCATTTTAAGCCTTTTTCAAAAGAAGGAGGTCAACACTCATTTCCTTCTGGACATACTGTACTTTCTGTAACCATGGCACATTCTATTGCCAAACAATTTGACAGTCCATGGATAAAAGCAGGTGTTTACACCTTAGGTGCAATTCCACCAATGTCTAGGTTAATCGATGGCGCACACTGGCTATCTGATATAGGGTTTAGTACAGTATTAAGCATCATAGTCGTGGATGGCGTTGATAAGTTTTTATTCAAAGAAAATGCCTTTAACATCGTAGAACCTAATAAAAATAAAATATCTTGGAGTTTTGCATTTACAGGTAACCAAATAGGTATTGTTGGTAGATTTTAACCAATTTGTACCACAACTTTATTATTTTTAATTTCTAAACATGAACGTTAACAAAGATATTTTTACCGTTTTAGATTCGGGTATTCCAATATTTATGGAAGCAGATTTTCCATTGGAATGGTCTATGACCAGAAATGAAAAATTTTGCTTCATAAAGCTATTAGAAATCTTAAAACCTGAAGTTGCTATTGAAATAGGTGTAGATCAAGGAGGAAGCCTCCAGGTTATGAGTAAGTATGCTGAAAAAGTATACGCTATAGAAATCGATGAAAGTAAGGTAGAACGTTTACAAGGCAAGTTTAATAATGTTGAATTTTTGGTAGGAGACTCCAAAACAATAATACCTAAACTTTTAGATACAATTCAAAAAGATGGAAAATCCTTAGAGTTTGCATTAATTGATGGAGATCATTCTGAAAAAGGTGTAAAAGCTGATATTGAGAATCTTATAAAATACATTCCACCAAAAAGTTTAAACATTATTCTACATGATAGTTTTAATCCAGATTGTAGAAAAGGAATGACATCGGTGAACTTCACAACTAACAAGCATGTTCATTATGTTGAACTAGATTATATCTCTGGAACTTTTGAACCTGATGGACAGAAAAATGAAATGTGGGGAGGATTAGGTCATATTGTTCTATTAAAAGAAGAACGAACTAAGCATTTGGATGTAAACCAAAGTCAAGAACGATTATTTAATATCACAAAACGTTACTCAAAACATTATTGGAAAAATAAATTTAAACTCCTAAAGCCATTCAAAAAATAATTATTTTCTAAAATACTTTTTACATAAGATTCAATTAGAAGAACGAATAAATAAAGTATTACTATTTTATAAAATTTTAGGTCTATTACGGTCGAGTAAGCGTCATTGTACCAATACTTAAATTATTCCATAAGCCTCCATCAGTTTCATGTGAATAATTACCCGAAAAACTATCAGTGCTTTCTTCATAAACTCCTTCAAAAATAAATGTTCTATCATCAAAGAAGAAACCAGAGGTGCTATATGTCCTTATTTCCATTCTTAAATTTACACCATCAAAATTGAAAGAACGCTCAAGGAAAACTTCTGTATTTGTATATACACCATCGTTATAAACAATTCCACAACTTATACTTGTGTCTTCACAATAATTATAATTTAAATCCTCGGAGAACTCTAATTCTAAACCTTCAAATGTACTATGACTAACGCAATCTGGATCATTGCTATTTCCTGCAGCATTACACTCACTCATATTTATATTTGAAATCCAAAATCCGGTTATATCAGGACCTGTAACTTCTTCAATACCAATACCAGTTACTGCAATTACATTATTTTCTGAATCCAAGTCATTATTTATAATAATGGAACCATTGTAATTTTGAACATTATTAGGACTAAAGGTAATATCAATATCTTGAGAACTTTGACCATTAATTAAGCCACCTGTCCAATTTGCAGTATAGCCAACAGGTAGATCTACTGATGAAACTAGCATAGGTACAATTGTATTATTCTGTACTGTTAAAACTCTCACTTCCTCCGAACCGATTTCCACATCACCAAAATTCATATCACCAGATAAGCTTATTGCATTTTGCACAACACCAATACCAGTAACAGGAATTAAATTATTAATGTCATCAACATCATTATTTACTATAATATCACCATTATAATCTTGTAATTCAGTAGGTGAAAATGTTACTACTACATCTTGCGTAGATTCAGCCGCTATTTGCCCACTATTCCAATTTACACTATACCCTTCAGGAATATCAATTGACGAAACATTTATTGGTGTAGAGTTCGGATTCTCTATTGTAAATGATATGTTCTCAGAACTTCCTATTTCAACTTCTCCAAAACTTAAATCACCTATTAAGCTTAATTCAACCTCGCCTGCATTTGATGTAAAAACTAACGTTTCACCTACCACATCACCTCCAGAATTTCTAATTTCAACATTTACTGCTTGTTCAGTTGTGAATGTTCCCAAAGTCCATATAACTTCCGCAAAACCTTCATCGTCTGTTAAGACACTAGTATTATCTACTTCACCATCACCTGGTGTAACTTGAAAATATACAGGAACGTTTGAGATTGGATCACCCATATTATCAGTTACTTTTACTTTTAAAGGCTCGTCTAATTCGGCTCCTTGTGTGCCCTCTTGCTGATTACCAGATACAATTTCTAATGTTTTAGGTGCTTCCCAAACAGTAACATTTGATGAGAAAATGCTTGTGTTGTAATCTACTAATGTTTCACCTAATACTTGAGCATCTGCTCCAACAACTATATTAAGCCCTGCATCTACCTTGGCATTCCAATCTGGATCTTCACCATCAAAATTTACTCCCAAGGTTAAATCCTCTGTCATTATAGGTGTACAATAAGGTCCCACTACATTGTAAAACTTAATATCAACTTTTGGTGTAATTGTAATATTTTGCATTATTTCAGCCACAGCGGAATTATCTACTGGTTTTCCTGTAGTATTTGATGAAGTTTCACCTATATAATCCCATACACCATTATTATAAGTTGCTCCTAAAGTTGTTGTATTTACCGAAGTAAATCCTCCAGTAAAACCAAACTGACCTGATGTTTCTATTGATAATTCAGCAACGAGTTCTGTTGACACAGTTACAACTACAGGAACAAAACCAACAAATGTGGTAAAAGTTTTATCATACTCAGCTATTGTAGTAGAAACATTTAATTGATCCTCAGCATTAAGTCCAAAAAACAAATCACAATCTATGGTTAAATTAGCATTTTCTGCACTAAATTCAAATTGCTGTAATGTTGAATTCTCAAAGTCAAAATCAAACTGAAAATTAGGATTAAATTCCGCTGAACCATCTGTAATATTAAACACAACTGGTCCATCTTGATATATGACGGTATTGGAAAAATCAAAAGAAAAACCTTCACCGTCTCTCTTACTATTTATATTTTGATTATTGTTATTTGTATTTCTTTGTGGAGTCTCTGATAAATCAGCATTAAAACTAAATTCAGCATTCTCAAAGACATCTTCCATATTAGCTTGCTCTACTTGAAAAGTTGCTTGATCACCTTCAATTGTTTTAGTGATAACTTTAACTAAAAATCCACCATCTTCTTGTCCTATCAATACAGAGCCAACTTCAACATCTTCTACCAAACTTGCTGGTTGCACAACTAAAGTGCCATTAAGTATTTCTGCAATTTCATTTGTAGTTTGATTATTGTCAGACAGTACAACTACATTATCTTTAATTTCTATTTCTAATTGTTCAATTAATTCAGGCTCTAAGGCTTCATTATTTTTATCACATGAACTTAAAATTATAAAAAATATTAGAAGTAATTTTTTCATTGTTCTCTTGTATTGGTTAATAGCTATTCAAAACTAAACACCATAAATAATAAATAAAATACCCATTAAACGGTATTTTATATGAAGCTGAATTTTTAAAAACATTATCATTTTATTTAGACTTTTCAGTATTGCTTTTTTTATTTTTAACAAAATTTAAAAACACTAAACCATGGCAAACGTAACACTAGGAGGAGCTCCAGTAGAAACAATAGGTGAATTACCAAAGGTTGGTAGTAAAGCACCGAATTTTAAACTAACAGATACAGATTTAAAAGATCATAATCTATCAGGATTTGAAGGTAGCCGATTAGTATTAAATATCTTTCCAAGTGTAGATACAGGAACCTGTGCTCAATCAGTAAGAACCTTTAATGAAAAAGCAAGCCAATTAGAAAACACCAAAGTACTTTGTATATCTAAAGATTTGCCATTTGCTATGGCACGTTTTTGTGGTGCCGAAGGCTTAGACAATGTTATCAGTTTATCAGATTACAAAACAGGTCAGTTTGGCAAAGATTATGGTTTGGTATTCTCTAATGGCACTTTTGAAACATTACTATCTAGATGTGTTGTTGTTATAGACTCAGATGGTACTGTATTATACACAGAGCAAGTTTCTGAAATTGCAGACGAACCAGATTACGCAAGTGCTTTGAGCAGCTTATCATAATTTTTAATGCAAAATACCAAAGAGCCTTTTATAATTAACAGACTAAAAAGTGTTGGCTTTGCTTTTAAAGGAATGCTTATTCTTATTAAAACCGAAGCCAGCATTAAAATTCAAGTCTTTATTGCTATAGTTGTTACTGTTGCTGGTTTTTATTTTGATATATCAGCCACAGAATGGATGTTTCAAACCGCTATGATAGGTCTAGTAATGAGTATTGAAGGTGTTAATACTGCCGTAGAATACATTGCAGATTTTATTCACCCAGATCACCATCCAAAAATTGGTTTAATAAAAGATATTTCTGCTGGAGCCGTTTTTATTGCTTCCATAGTCGCTGTGATTATTGCAGGAATAATTTATCTACCTAAAATATTTTAAATACCAAACCTTAGCTTTATTACGTTACATGATTGAAAACTTAATCAGTCTTAGACCTATGCCGTGCTATAAAATGAAGCTATTTTCTATTTTACCTTTCTTTATTCTACTTCAAACTAGTTGTAATAACAAGCCTAAAGAAATATTATCAGTTGTTGTTACTAATACTGAAGCAAAAACTAAGATTGAAGAAAACAGCAAGCTAAAAGACACACTAAACATTACTTCTAATTTTGTTCTTGGGAAATTTGATTACAAATCAGATTCTACCTTTGTAAAGGTTGATAGCAGATATACAGCAAAAGATATTTATCTCAACTATATGACTTATAAAGCTTTTCTAGAAATGTCTAATAAAGCTAAAAGAGATAGCATTGATTTAAAAATAATATCTGGAACAAGAAATTTCTATGAGCAAAAAGCCATCTGGAATAGAAAATGGAATCTATATAATAACCTAAATCCAATCCATAGAGCTAAGAAAATTTTAGAATACAGTTCTATGCCTTCTACATCTAGACATCATTGGGGCACAGATATAGATTTGAATAGTTTAAATAATTCGTATTTTAACACCGGAAAAGGTTTAAAAACCTACCAATGGCTAAAAGAACATGCCAACAGTTTTGGTTTTTATCAGGTTTACACCAATAAAAATAATGGAAGAACAGGCTATAATGAAGAAAAATGGCATTGGTCTTTTGTACCTTTGGCGAGTAAATATTTAGAGTTTTATAATTCTAATATAAAAACTGAAGATATTTCAGAATTTGAAGGATCTCAACTTGCTAAAGATCTTCATATTATAGAAGATTACGTCAATGGGATTCCGAAAGAAGTAAAAAAATATAAACAACAAACACCTTAAAGATATAAAGGTAATTACCGAACAGTATTCGGCATAACATGGCAAAAAAGACAACTAAAAAGAAAAATACAACCAAAACCAATTCAAAGTCTAAAAAGACTTTCAAGAAACCATCACTAGTATTATCTAATCAGCAAAAGCTTATTTTTGGTAGTCTATTGATTATTTTGGGCGTGCTTTTATTTATTTCCTTTTTGTCATTTATATTCACAGGAAAGGAAGATCAAAGTGCATTAAGTAACTTCCCAGAACGTTCAGAAACCTATAAGAATTGGGCAAGTCAATTAGGTGCTTGGGTAAGTGAATTATTTATAAGCAAAGGATTTGGTATACCATCTTTTATTTTTTCTGGTTTAATTTTTCTTTCTGGAGTTTATGTAGCGCTTAATCTCAATAAAGCAAAACTTAGAAAACATTGGATTTGGGGAACACTAATAGTTATCTGGCTTTCTATCTTCTTTGGTTTCTTTACTCATAAATTCGATATACTTGGCGGTACTGTTGGTTTTGAAATGAATCATTTCTTTCAGGATTATATCGGAAAAATCGGTACCGCACTATTACTACTTTTTGGTCTTATAGCCTATTTGGCTCTACGATTTAAAGTTACTGGAGATACGTTTGTTAAACTTTTTAGTAGTGCTAAAAAGGATTTTCAGAATGACATGAATTCTAATACTGAAGATGATTCTCAAACAGCCATTGTAGATAACAGCCTAACCGAAGAAGCTGAAGCTATTAAATCTGCTTTCGAGATTTCTCTTGATAAACCAGAACCTACTATTAGCAACCATTCTAAACCAAAAGAAGACAAAAAGCCATTAAATATTGAAGTAAAGCCTCAACCTATAGAAGAAACAGAATCAGAACCAGAGCTTAAGGTTGAAGTAGAAACAGTTGAAGAAGAAAAATCTGAAACTGATAATCTTGCAGCAAAACTTGTTGAAGATTTTGGACAATTTGACCCAACTTTAGAATTAGGTAATTTTCAATTTCCTCACTTAGATTTATTAAAGAAATATGATAATGAAGGGATTTCTATAGATCAGGAAGAACTTGAAGAAAATAAAAACCGAATTGTAGAAACACTAAGCAACTACAAAATTGGCATTACCAGCATAAAAGCAACGATTGGTCCTACGGTAACACTTTACGAAATTGTACCAGATGCAGGTATTAGAATTTCAAAAATTAAAAATCTTGAAGATGATATTGCTTTATCGCTTGCTGCTTTAGGCATCAGAATTATTGCTCCAATTCCTGGTAAAGGTACCATTGGTATTGAGGTTCCTAACAAGAAATCTACTATTGTATCGATGCGCTCTGTAATTGCTTCGCAAAAATTTCAGAAATCAGATATGCAGTTACCAATAGCGTTTGGTAAAACCATTAGCAATGAAACCTTTGTGGTAGATTTAGCTAAAATGCCTCACTTGCTTATGGCTGGTGCAACAGGACAAGGTAAATCGGTTGGTTTAAATGCTGTTTTAACTTCGTTATTATACAAAAAACATCCTGCTGAAGTAAAGTTTGTATTGGTTGATCCTAAAAAGGTAGAATTAACACTTTTTAATAAGATAGAGCGTCATTATTTAGCCAAGTTACCAGATAGCGAAGATGCTATTATTACAGATAACACAAAAGTGATTAACACGCTAAACTCACTTTGTATAGAAATGGACAACCGTTACGAAATGCTTAAAAATGCATTTTGTAGAAACATTGCTGAGTACAACGCCAAATTCAAAGCCAGAAAATTGAATCCTAATGATGGTCATCAATTCTTACCATACATTGTTTTGGTGGTAGATGAGTTTGCCGATTTAATTATGACAGCTGGTAAAGAAGTAGAAACACCGATTGCCAGATTGGCACAATTAGCACGTGCTATTGGTATTCACCTTATCATTGCCACACAGCGTCCTTCTGTTAATGTTATTACTGGTATTATTAAGGCAAACTTCCCAGCTCGTATAGCATTTAGAGTTACTAGTAAAATAGATTCGCGCACCATTTTAGATGGCTCTGGCGCAGATCAGCTTATTGGTCGTGGAGATATGCTCTACACACAAGGTAATGATCTTATACGTCTGCAATGTGCTTTTGTTGACACACCAGAGGTTGAAAAAATCACAGAATTTATAGGTTCGCAAAAAGCCTATCCAGATGCTCATCTCTTACCAGAATATGTTGGTGAAGAAGGTGGCACAAATCTTGATATAGATATTTCTGACAGAGATAAATTGTTTAGAGAAGCTGCCGAAATTATTGTTACAGCACAGCAAGGATCAGCTTCATTATTACAACGAAAGCTAAAATTAGGTTACAACAGAGCTGGTAGAATTATAGACCAGTTAGAAGCTGCTGGTATTGTAGGTCCTTTTGAAGGTAGTAAAGCCAGACAGGTTTTAGTACCAGATTTAGTAGCTCTAGATCAATTACTAGAAAATGAAAAACAATAATATATTACACTTATATAAAATGAAACGACTATTAATTATAGCCTTTATCACTCTAGGTTTTACAGCTTTTTCACAAAATGACACAAAAGCCGAAGCACTATTAACAGAAGTAAGTAATAAAATAAAAAGTTACAAGAACATCTCTATAGACTTTAAATACGAACTTAACAATGTTAATGAAGAGAATATGAATCAGGAGACTCGTGGTGACGTTGTTATAGAAGGTGAAAAATATAAACTTAATATCTTAGGGATTACAAGAATTTTTGATGGAAAAACACTTTACACCATTAGCCCTGAAGATGAAGAAGTAACAATTTCTTCAGATAACTCAGACGAAGAAAGTACGATTTCTCCTAGCGACATGCTATCTTTCTATGAAGATGGTTACACTTATCAAATGGATATCATTCAAAATGTAAAGGGACGCAAAATTCAGTATGTAAAATTGAGTCCTATGGACACAAACTCTGAAATAAAGCATGTTTTATTAGGTATAGATGCTACAACAAAACACATTTATAATCTTATTGAAGTGGGTAAAAACGGAACAAAAACAACATTAACTGTTAATTCTTTTCAAACCGATCAACCTATCTCAAAAACCTTGTTTACTTTTGACGAAAGTAAATATGAAGATTACTACATCAATCGAATAGACTAAGGTTTTAATACTTAATGTGTGAAAATACTAGATAGGTACATACTTATCACATTTTTAAGGACGTTTTTTAGCGTCTTTATTATATTCATGTTCATCTTTGTGCTGCAAGGTGTATGGCTTTATATATCTGAGCTTGCTGGTAAGGATCTAGATGTTTCCGTGACTGCAAAATTTATTCTTTACTACATGCCAAAGCTAATTCCTTTGGTAGTACCGCTTACCATTTTATTATCATCTATTATGGTTTTCGGAAATTTTGCCGAGAACTATGAGTTTGCAGCAATGAAATCTACAGGCATTTCGCTACAACGAGCAATGCGTAGTCTAAGTGTTTTTATTGTTGCATTAGGTATAGCTTGTTTCTTTTTTGCAAACAACGTTATTCCTTGGGGAGAATATAACTTTTACAACTTAAGAAAAAACATAGCAAAAGTTAAACCTGCCCTAGCTATAGCAGAAGGCCAGTTTAATGAAATTGGCAACATAAATATTAAAGTAGATAAAAAATCTGGAGATAGAGGTCAATACTTAGAAAATGTAATTATACACGATAAAAGTTCTGCCAGAACTGGTAATTACAAGGTTATTGTTTCTGAAAAGGGTGAGCTAAAAAGTAGCAAGGACTCTAATGTTTTACAACTAGAACTTTTAAATGGTAACTATTACGAAGAAATTATAGATAAAGATATTCGCAAAAACATTAATAGACCACATGCCAAAAGCTATTTTGACAGCTATACCATTAATGTAGACTTGGAAATTCTTAATGATGAAGACCTTGATGAAAAGAACTATAAAGGGAAGCATTCCATGTTAAATATTGATCAATTAAATTATACCATAGATAGTTTAAAAGGTCAAAGAAGAGAAGACTACAAAACCTTATCTAACACATTATATAACAGAACAACTTACGCTGCATTAAACCTTAATATTAATACCGAAAAAGATTCTTCTTTTACAGGTAATGTAATCGATCTTTTTCCTGCAAGCAAAAAAGGACAGATTATAAACCTTGCATTAAATTCTGCAAATAGTACCAACCAAATTATAGACTCCAACAAAAAGAATTTTGAAACCAAGTCTATACATTTAAACAAGCATATTATAGCTTTTCATGAAAAATTTGTCTTAGCAATTGCCTGTATCATCCTGTTTTTTGTTGGAGCACCTCTTGGAGCTTTAATAAGAAAAGGTGGTTTAGGTTTACCAATTGTAATTGCGGTTGTACTGTTTTTAACCTATCACTTCTTTGGTATTTTTGCCAAAAACAGTGCTGAAAAAGGAAGTTTTAGTCCTATTATAGGATCATGGTTATCTACAGCTGTAATGCTTCCTTTAAGTATTTATTTAACCTCTAGAGCCACTAATGATAAAGGAGCTTTTGAAATTGAATCGATTCTTAAACCATTAAAAAAGTTCTTTAAACTTCAAAAAAATGAAATTAGAGACAAATCGTATTTAGATAAAACATCTGAAGATTATAAAACGCTATTAAGTTTTGAAAACTCAAAACTTATTCAAATTGTTAAAAATCATAGAGATTTTGACTATAAATATGAGCACAAGAACTCAGCAATCTCTATACTTAATGAAAGAGGAATTACAGTTCAAGAACTGAGGTTGGCAGGACATTTATCTAGCAGAAAAGATGATGAGATAATAAGCCTAAAAAATGAATACGAAGAAGATTCTAAATTAGCATTTATCTTTTACATCATAATGACTCCTCTTATTATTCTTGCTGGAGTATTCAATAATAATGGCCCACAATTTTTGGCATTTGTATTTTTTATACCAGGTATTCTCGCATTTTTAATTTGTGTAATTGCACTTATAAAATCTATATCAAAACATATAGATTTGTTTAAAGCACTTGGAAAATCTAGGAGTGCCAATGGAGCCATACTATATTTTCTTGGACTACCACTATATTTTATATTTTACTTTGTTCAAAAGAATCAAATAGAAACAGAGCTATTCAAAGTAAGGTCAAAAGAAGTAAGCAGAGAGCAACTTTCTGAAAATTCTCAAAGACTTCTAAAAGATTATAAAGACTATTCTAACACAAGTTTGGTGAGCTATCTTTTAAGTTTAGTTTTTATAGGTTTACATTTTATATTAAAAAACAATAAACTTCCAGAAATAGCGGAGTCATCTCTTAGCTTAGGGTTTATAGCTTTAGTATTCTTTATTATTTATGCTTTTGTAGATGCCTACTTCTATTTAAAGTTTTATAAATCTACCTCTAAAAAAGGTAAGCATCTTAGTGTTTTTATTTTAATAATACTATCTATTGTCTATCCTTTAAGATATATTCTTACACGAAACAAAATCAAGCAAGACTTCGGTTAACAAAACCGCGTTATCATACAAAATAACCGTATCTTTGCATAACTAAATTCTTAGGTATGACTATTAATGCTATGGACAAAAAAACCAAGTTAAATACTATTGAAGAAGCCATTGAAGACATTCGTCAAGGTAAAGTAATTATTGTGGTTGATGATGAAAACCGCGAGAATGAAGGTGATTTTTTAGCTGCTGCCGAAATGGTAACTCCTGAGATGATCAACTTTATGGCTACGCATGGTCGTGGTTTAATATGTGCACCTCTTACCGAGCATCGTTGTGAAGAATTAGAACTTAACATGATGGTTAGAAACAATACCGATCCTATGGAAACTGCTTTTACAGTTTCGGTAGATTTAAGAGGTAATGGTGTAAGCACTGGTATTTCTGCAAGCGATAGAGCTAAAACTATAAAGGCATTAGTTAATACTGACACAAAACCTTTTGAGTTAGCAAGACCTGGACATATTTTTCCTCTTGTTGCCAAAGAAGGTGGAGTTTTAAGACGTACAGGCCATACAGAAGCTGCTATAGATTTTGCGCGTTTGGCAGGTTTTGAGCCAGCCGGTGTTATCGTAGAGATAATGAACGAAGATGGTACTATGGCACGATTACCTCAACTCATGGAAGTCGCAAAAAAGTTTGACTTAAAAATTGTTTCTATCGAAGATTTAGTGGCTTACCGTATGGAGCACGACTCTTTAATAGAAAAGAAAGAAGATTTTAACATAGAGACACGTTTTGGTAAATTTAGACTTAGAGCATATTTACAAACTACAAATAATCAGGTACATATTGCATTAACAAAAGGCACATGGAAATCTGATGAAACAGTTTTAACACGTGTTAACTCTACATTAGTTAATAATGATATTCTTGGTACGCTAACCAATAATGCTGACCAAAAGTTAGATGATATGTTCAACGCTATCAATACAGATGGAAAAGGCGCTATCATATTCATAAATCAGCAAGCTCAATCTATGAACCTTTTATCACGTTTATCTGTTTTAAAAGAAAGTCAAGAAGAGGGTAAATTGGTAAAAGCACCGAGAATTTCTATGGATTCAAAAGACTTTGGTATTGGAGCTCAAATTCTTCATGATTTAAAAATCAGTAAAATCAATCTTTTATCCAACAGCTTACAAACCAAACGTGTTGGCATGATTGGATATGGTTTAGAAATCGTAGATTATGTTAATTATTAAGACTAGTAATTAAAGCTCTAAACTCCTCTGAAGTTTTTTCTTTGTAAATACTCTGAATAATTTCTTTATTCATTTCGTGATTCCTTGAGTTTCTCTTATACTTTTTATAAAACTCAGGATAATCTTTTTTTAGAAGTAATCGCATTTTTGTCCTAGTCATTGGATAAAATTGACCTGTACTTAAATCAAATAAAACTGTTTGATGTTCATTAGACATTAAAACTCCCAATACACCAAAGGCAAGAGACATGCCACTAACATTATCTTGATTTACAAATACATCTGAAAAAATTAAAAAATCATCAAAGCGATCTGTTTTTACATAATGACGTTCACCAGAATAAGTAGAGGCATTTAAATAAGTGTTCTCTCCATCATTATAAGCGAAATGCATAATTTTCTTATTAATTATGGTATCCTTTAAGTGCAATTTTTCGTCTGTGGTTCTATTCTGAATTTTAAAATTTATATCTCTTATTGGACTATTATTAGCCAATTCCATATAAGTTTCAAAAAAACCTTGTTTAATAGAGTCATTGAGAACTTTTACAGACTCAGGTGAAAAAGGATTCAATTTTTTTAAAACCAGTACTTCTCTATCCAAAGAATCGAATTGCATTAAACAATCTTTTAAAACTGCCCTTATTCTGTCATCATGTTTTCTGGTGACATCCATACTATTTTTGGATCTAGAAGCTTCAAAACTACCATAATTACCATATATTGAATCATTTAGTTTTACCAAAACATTTAGTCTTACAATGGCTTTACCTGTTTCCTTAAATGCACCTGTATGCTCTGATATTAAAAGTTGATTAATACGCAATGATAAAGCTGTTTTAGAAGAATCTATTGGTAAAATGGTTTCTAAATAATCAAGTATTTCACGATCAAAATCTTTACTAAAATCGGATAGAACTTTTCTATTCATTAAGCCCTTTTGAGCTATACCAATGTTAGATTTAATAATACGATTATCAATAATTTCTGAAATATAAAAATCTGTGGATAAAACCGTTTCCGTTTCATTTGGTAATAACTCTATTTCATGGACATCTTTATTTTGAGCATTTAAAGCGAACGAAACTAATAATGTAATAAAAAAGTAAAATGATATTTTTAATATCCTCATTATAAGCAAGATTCAATTAGTTTTTTCATTTTTTCTGCCCTATTCCCTACTTCATCTTCTGTCCAAGATAATTTTATTAAGCATGAAATATTTCTACCAATGTAATTATCTGATTGTTCGAATGATTTTGTTTGAAGATATTTTAAACCATCCTTTACGTCTTGAGTAATTGGAAATAAAGATTTCAGTTCTTTTAAATGATCCCACTTGCGTATGTAGTGCCAATTGTTGTCATAATAATTCCAACAAGCATCTATACCATTTTCTTTAAAAGCTTTAATAACTGCTCTTGTCGTTTCCAAATCTGGTAAAAAGAAATTAAAAAACGCTCCACTCTCCTCACCTCCTTCTGGCACAGTTCTTAAAGTTATTTCTGGTATTTGAGATAGTTTATCTTGAAATATCTTTAGATACTTACGTTGAATGTCTAGAAACTCTGGTAATCTCCTAACCTGCGCCAAACCTACAGCTGCATGCAGTTCTGAAATTCTAAAATTATAACCTAAAAACGGATGAGTTTCAGCACCTCTGTCATTTCCAATATGATCATGACCATGATCACTATAATGGTCGGCATTAAGGTAATAGTCTTTATTATTAGTTATTACCGCTCCACCTTCACCACAAGTTATAGTTTTTACAAAATCGAAAGAAAAACAACCTAAATCTCCTACACTTCCTAGAGGTTTACCCTCATAGGTTGCTCCTATCGCTTGGCAAGCATCTTCTACAAGAACAAGATTATTAACATCACATACTTCTTGAAGTGCATTTAGATTAGCCATACTACCACACATATGAACTACCATCACAGCCTTTGTCTTTGATGTTATTGCAGCCTTTACAGCTTTAGGGTCTAAAGTTAAAGTATCATCAATATCTACTAAAACAGGAATTGCTCCTAGCATCATTATGGCTTCAAAACTTGCAACAAAAGTAAATGTTGGCATTATAACCTCATCGCCAGATCCTACGCCAGCAGAAGCTAATGCTACAGAAACTGCTGCTGTTCCACTTGATACTAATTGTACATGTTTAGTACTAAAAGTTTTAGATAGTTCTAACTCAAGTTCTTTGGCTTTCCAATGTCCCTTGCGCATTCCGTCAAAACCATATCGCATTAAAACTCCATTATCTAAAACATCGTTAACTTCCTTTCGTTCTAAGTCACCAAATAACTCAAATCCTGGCATAAATTTTCTGTTTTTTTATTTTAAACAAATATAAGCTTTTGAAGTTCTTAAAAATCGTAATCTAAATTTCAATTGTAGTTTCTGATAAAGGTTTTCTTACTTTCTTAAGACTAGCAAACATATCATCTTTTGCTCTAAAACCTACTGGGAACAACAGAACAGAAGTTAATCCATATTTATCTAATTCTAAAACCTCATCTACTTGCTCTGCTACAAAACCTTCCATAGGACAGCTATCTATGTGTTCCATTGCGCAAACGGTCATTAAATTACCTAAGGCTATATACGCTTGCCTTGTTGCCCAATCATTTTTTTTGATTTTGGTCATACTTTGAATTGTAGACTTAAGTCCCTTCTTAAATGGATCTAAAATTTCATCTGGTGTTTGCCTTATTTCTTTTATAATATTAAAATGATAATCGACATCCTCATCATTAATTTCTTTTTGAATACAAATGACTAATAAATGAGAAGAATCAATTACCTGGCGCTGACCATAGGAATGCTGTACAAGTTGCTCTCTTTTTAACTTATCTTCTACAACTACCAATTTTAAAGTTTGTAAACCATAAGATAATGCAGTAAGATTAAATGCTTGTTTTAAGGTATTTATCTGATTTTTAGATAATTTTTTTGTAGTATCAAACTTTTTTGTTGCGTAACGCCACTTCAATTTTTCGATTATAGACATATTCTTTTTTATTGCAAAGATATGCCATAAACAAAAAAGAGTTCCTATTTCTAGGAACTCTTTGCGGAGAAAGAGGGATTCGAACCCCCGGAGGTGTGACCCTCGCTGGTTTTCAAGACCAGTGCATTCGACCACTCTGCCATTTCTCCAAATGCGGATGCAAATATAAAACCCTTTTTGATGTAGCCAAAGATTTTTATGTAGTTTTTTTAAAAATGTTTCTAATCCATTTTAAAATAAAATTAGCAACATTAAATAAAGCATTGTATTTTCGGCACAATATATGCTATATAAATCGTTATTATTACAAATCAATCTCTATGAAAAAATACGTTTTTGTTTTTACAGTTTTATTTGGATTGCACATAACAGCTCAAAATAATACAATTGCTTTTGGTGAAAAACTAGTTTTCTCTGCATCGTATAATATGTCTGGTATATTAACAGACATTGCCCAAGTTAAAATGGAAACAAGTGAAGTTAAAACTTCTAAAAGTACGCTGATGCGACTAAAGTGTACTGCTGCTACATATAAAAAATGGGACAACTTTTTTAAAATAAGAGACTTATACGAAAGTTATGTAAATCCGAAGACCCTAACCCCTTACCTATACAAAAGAGATATTAGTGAAGGTGGTTATTATAAGTTTATGCAATATAAGTATAACCATAAAGCTAATTTGGTAAAAAGTCTAAAACGCAAAAAAAATAAAGAAGGTAAAACCTGGGATGAAAATAAAAATGTAAAAATTAGTGCTTCAACAAAAGATATAGTAAGTACATTGTACCATATAAGAAATCTAGATATTCACAAGGCCAGTCCAGGGGATCAACAAGACTTTACGGTATTATTTGACAATAAGGAGACAACCATAACTTTAAAATATCTTAGTAAAGAGACAATTTCGACAAATATAGGTCCTAAAGAATGTTATAAGTTAGCATTATCCTTAAAAGGAAGTGATGTGCTAAAAGGAAGTAACTCTAATTTATTATGGTTAACTGCCGATAAAAACAAGATTCCTGTGTATGCAAAATTTAAAATTGCTGTAGGAAATGGAGAATTAAAGATTCAATCTGCAACTGGTTTAAAACATTAAAAAATCATGGGAAAGAAACTCATTATAATTTTAGGATTTATAGCTGCCGTTTTAGCTGTTATTTTAGCTGTAACACCATTTTCTAATCTTGCTGTAATACCAATTGTTGTAGCTTTTATTTGTGGTTTATCTATTTTCTTTATATCCAGAAAAGAAAAATCCAAACCAAAATCTATTCAATATATATTTTTGATGGTAATTATTGCTTTGGTATTAACCGTTTACAAAAGTGTTTATTATACTTCTGAAGTTGGAGATACTGAGCAATTAGAGCAACGCGATGAAGAAAACCTTGAAGACTCTAAAGAATTATTAGAAGACATAGACTTTGATGAAGATATTTAAATTTTCATTCTAACTGTAAGAAAATATCTCATAGTTTTAACTTATTTTTGCATAAATCAAATAGTTACAAACAAATTCTATTATTTAGCCCCAATTTTTCGCAAGAGAATAAATAGTAGAGTTTGATGAATATTTAGTAAAAACAAGTAATTCGTTAAATGAAAGTATTAGTTGCCTCTGCACTTATTCTTGTAGGATCTTGCGCTACATTAAGACACAGTGAAAAAATTGAACAATTAAAAGAAAGTATTTCTTACGACAACAAAAGCGTTGTTGAAAAGTACTTAAACACTATCACTACTGATGAGTTGAAACTCTATGTTGAAGAGGTGTCTTCAGAAAAATACAATGGTCGCATGACTGGCGAAGAAGGCCATAATGAAGTCTGCAACTACATAAGAAGATATTACGACTCTTTAGGAATAAAACCACCTAAGACTCATCCAGATTACTTCCAAAAAGTACCAAAATCGGTTTTACCTGATGAGTTAAATGATTCACAAAATGTAATAGCATACATTGAAGGATCCGAATTTCCTGATGAATATATTTACATAACAGCACACTCTGACCACGAAGGAGTTAAAGAAGGAGAAATTTATCCTGGTGCAGATGATAATGGCTCTGGTACTGCAGCAGTGTTTGAGATGGCTGAAGCCTTTAAAAAAGCTGTAGAAGATGGAAATGGCCCTAAACGTAGCATTGTATTTCTTCATGTTACTGGTGAAGAAGTTGGACTACATGGTTCTAGATATTACACTAATAATCCTATTTTTCCTATAGAAGATACTGTAAGTACATTAAATATTGATATGATTGGTCGTGTAGATAGCAGACATAAAGACAATGAAGACTATGTATATGTTATAGGAGCCGACCGTATAAGCACAGAACTTCACTTTGTTGTACAAGAGGCTAATTACAATTTTGTGAATTTAGAATTAGATTACGAATTTAATGCTGAAAATGACCACAATCGTTATTACTACAGGTCCGATCACTACAACTTTGCTACAAAAGGTATTCCTGTAGTTTTCTTCTTTAACGGAGAGCATGAGGATTATACAAAACCAACAGATACAGCAGATAAAATTAATTACCCTTTACTTGCAAAACGCACAAAACTTATCTTCGCCACTGCTTGGTACTTAGCTAACGCTCCAGAGCGCTTAAAACCTGAAATCATCTAGTGTTAAACTTTGCTAAAGAAAAACATCAAAACAACTTAAGCTATTTTTGATTTTTGTAATTTAGTCCATAGTTATCAAGATTAAACAAATCATTATAAAATGAAACAAATATTATTGCTCTCTTTTACGGCACTTTTAATGACCAGTTGTGGTACTTCATCTCAAAGTAATTCATCTTCAATAAACATGAATGAAGCTAAAGTAGAAGACCCAACAAAATACGCAACCTCTATTACTGCAGAAGAGCTCAAAGAAATGCTTTACAAATATGCTTCTGACGAATTTGAAGGCAGAGAAACTGGTGAAAAGGGACAAAAAATGGCTGTTGAATACTTAAAATCTCAATATCAAGCATTAAACATACCAACACCTTTAGGAAACGATGATTATTTTCAAGAAGTCCCTTTAGAAAAGCAAAGTGTCTCTGAAGCAAAAATAACTGTAAACGGTAAAGATTTTAAAAGTTTTGAAGAGCATATAGTGTTAAGAGCTTCTGGCAATGTTAACGTCTCTACAAAAGAAATAGTTTATGTAGGTTACGGCATTGATTCAGAAAACTACTCAGACTACAAAGATCTTGATGTTAAAGGCAAAATTGTCTTAGCAAAAGCTGGCGAACCTAAAGATGACGACGGCAATTATGTAACAACAGGAAATGCAGAAGATACTAAATGGTCTAGTGGTCGTCAGTCTCTATCTAGCAAAAGAGATGCTGCCATAGAAAATGGTGCTAAAGGACTTATGCTTTTAGATTCTTACATGTTCGTTAGATATGCTCCTTATTACCAAAGACAGGCAGAAAGTGGAACTTCTGGTCGTTTATCCTTAAAAAGTAACGATGATGAAATGATGATGCTAATGATAAATGAAAATTTAGCTAAAGCATTGCACCCTTCAATACTTGAAGATGATAAAACTAAAACACTTAAAACCGATTTAAATTTAGAAATAGAAAATAAATCTGAACAAATAACTTCTGAAAACGTAGTAGCCTACATTAAAGGATCTACAAAACCAAATGAGATAGTTGTAATCTCAGCGCACTTAGATCATGAAGGTATTAAAAATGGTGAAGTTTATAATGGTGCTGATGATGATGGCTCTGGCACTGTAGCAATACTAGAAATCGCTGAAGCTTTTAAAATAGCTGAAAAATCTGGTCATGGCCCAAAACGTTCTATTCTTTTTCTTCATGTAACTGGCGAAGAAAAAGGGCTTTTAGGTTCTAGACATTATACAGATAACGATCCTATTTTCCCTTTAGAAAATACTGTAGCTGATTTAAATATTGACATGATAGGTAGATCAGATCCTAAAAGAAAAGAAGGAGACCGCAACTACATTTATTTAATTGGTAGTGATAAGTTGAGTACAGATTTACATAACATTTCAGAAGAAGTAAATAAAAAATACTGCAATGTAGAATTAGATTACACATACAATGATGATAATGACCCAAATCGTTTTTATTATAGATCTGACCACTACAACTTTGCAAAAAATAACATTCCTGTAATATTCTATTTTAACGGTACGCACGATGATTACCACCAGCCTAGTGACACTCCAGATAAGATCGAATACGACTTGCTAGAAAATAGAACTCGTTTAGTGTTTCATACAGCATGGGAAATTGCGAATAGAGAAAACAAACCCATTGTTGATAAAGCTACAGAATAACTAACTGCTTTAAAATAGATATACAAAAAAAGCCTTTCAGAAATGAAAGGCTTTATCTTTTTGGGTGGAAGATGGGACTCGAACCCACGACATCTGGTACCACAAACCAGCGCTCTAACCAACTGAGCTACAACCACCATTTTTGATTAGGATTGCAAATGTAAATTATTTACTCATTTCTACAAAAGGTTTTCTCAACTTATTTTAAATCAAATAAAGAATCTACTGCAGGATAGCGTTCTACGGTATATCCTTCACCATATTCTGTACCTATTAATCTTCCGGCATTTCTTGCTCTGTAAATAATACTATCTGTAAAGTTTTTACTAGAAATTGGTGTTTCTGGCTCTTTACTTTCCGGATCAAAAAATTGAGTTTTGTAAGCCAAAACAGCTTCCATCTTCTTTTCAATATAACCAGTAACATCAACTATAATGTCTGGTTCTAAATCTTTCCACTGTATGTAATGATAAACCGCCTTAGGTCTCCAAGGCTCTTGCCAATTGTCTCCATCATTATGTTTAGTATCAATTTTTCGTAATCCACTTAAAAAACAAGCATCACTAACAAGCTTACTCCCTTTTGCATGATCTATATGTCTGTCATCAATAGCATTACATAAAACAATTTCTGGTCTATACTTACGTATTTCTTTTATAAGTTCTATTTGGTGCTCTTTATTATTAATAAAAAAACCATCGGCAAACTCCATATTAGTGCGCATCGCTACACTAAGAATCTTAGCTGCGTTAAAAGACTCCTCATCTCTGGTATCTGCTGTACCACGTGTTCCAAGTTCTCCTCTTGTTAAATCTATAATTCCAACTTTTTTGCCATTTGCTACTTCTTTTGCAATTGTAGCTCCACAACCTAATTCGACATCATCAGGATGTGCTCCTATGGCTAAAATATCTAATTTCATACGTGATCTCTCTTGTTTTAATAATCAAATGGTATATCCAAAAATATCATTCTGACATCTCTTTAAGAAAAAATAATGGATATTTTATATGGTTTTCACCTTTTTCGGATGTCAAAAATATTAAAAAGGATGTAGAATTTCATCTCCTTTCTATTTCGCAAACGGTTTCGTTTAAACTTTCTTTGAATTGCATCCCTTAAAACTATTAAAAATTGAATAATTCGTAAATCCTAAAAAGCATGACATTAGTCATAATTATTGGCACAGTTTGACTTTAACTTTACCCTAAGATTTAAAAGTACATAACTTTATGAGCCTAATGCTTATCATCCTAACTGTTACAATTCTTCTTTTTATTTGGGGAAAATTCACTCCAGATATTATTGCACTAATTTCTATGCTAAGTCTATTTCTATTTGGGATTTTAGATTTACAAGAAACTCTTAGCGGCTTTAGCAATCCAACGGTAATAATGATTGCTTCATTATTTATTATAGGAGAAGGATTATCTCAAACTGGATGGACGGCCTTAGCAGGACAAAAATTTATTAAAATGGCCGGTAAGAGTGTTACAAAACTTTTACTGATTACTACTTTAGGTTCTGGTTTACTTTCTGGCGTTGTAAGTAATACTGGTACCGTAGCAACATTAATGCCTGTAACGATATCTTCTGCTTGGAACATTGGAACTCTTCCTTCTAAATTGCTAATGCCTGTTGCATTTGGATCTAACACTGGTGGATTACTCACATTGACAGGTACTCCACCAAACATTATTGTTAATAACACCATGCTAGAAAGTGGTTTAGAAGGCTTTTCATTTTTTGAGTTTGGGCTAATTGGTCTTCCGCTTTTATTAATTGCTCTACTCTACTTTAGATTTGTTGGGTACAAATTACTTCCTAAAAACAAAACTAATAACAAACCAGTGGATATTAGTACGACGCTTCATAAATGGATTGAAGCTTATAAAGTAGAAGGTGATTATTACCGATTAAGAGTACGTTCTGTATCTCCTCTACTCGGTACACATATTGGAGAGTGGAATTTTGAAGATAATCATCAAATCTCCATACTTAGAATAAAGCGTCGTCACCCTAATGTTTTAAAGGGAAACGAACCTTTTATTGAATTCCCTTCAAACGAAACCGAATTTAAATATCATGATATTATAACTGTCAAAGGAAGCACAGAAGCTATTAATGCTTTAATGATAAAATTTAGATTAGGATTGTTACCTCTAGAGTCTATTAAGGACGAGCTTCGTAATAACTTAATTAATCAAGAAGTTGGTATGACCGAAATTATTGTAACACCAAACTCTACTTTAGTGGGTAGAAAATTAAGAATTGGTAGATACTTTAGAAGGTTTGGTGTTCAACTTATGGCTGCTTCTAGAAATAATAAACCTTTTACAGACAGAGAGATTGTTGTTAAAGCAGGTGATGCGTTCTTAATAAGAGGCATTTGGAGTGACATTGAGCAATTAAAATCTTATCACGAAAATCTTGTTATTATAGGCAGTCCAGAAGGTATAGCTAAAACCGTTACCAATATTACTCATAAGTCTTACATAGCTCTTTTTGCTCTTATACTTATGATTGCTTTATTAGTTTTTAAAATTGTTCCTGGCGCAATAGCCGCACTCATTTCTGCAGGTATAATACTAATTACAGGATGTGTACCAATATCAAAAGCATATAAAGGAATTAGTTGGGTAAGTGTCGTTATGATTGCAGCTATGATTCCTATGGGATTAGCACTTCAAAAAACCGGAACTGCAAAACTCATAGCTGATGGATTGGTAAATGCTTTAGGTAGCTTACACCCTATTGTATTACTTGGTGGTGTTTTTCTTCTCACAACATCATTTAGTCAAGTTATAAACAATTCTGCAACTGCAGTTTTAATGGCTCCGATTGTCATTATTACGGCAAACACATTAAATCTATCTGCGGCACCTTTTATGATAGCAGTTGCTATAAGTGCTTCAACTGCATTTTTAACACCTGTTGGAACAACCACAAACGCTATGGTTATGACTGCAGGTGGCTACAAATTTATTGATTATGTAAAGGTAGGTGCACCCTTGCTTCTACTCTTTTTAATAACAACATTAACCTTAGTGCCATTGATTTGGCCATTTTAAAATTTTTAACTCATGGAAACATTATTAAAAGATCCGATTATGAAAACTAGAGACCTTACAAAGTATGGACTGAAAGACACCAAGGCACATTGGAATCTTTCTCCTGAAGAATTACAAACCATTACCCTTGAAAAAGGAATGGGTAAAGAAGCTGCTAATGGTACCTTAGCCATTAATACCGGAAAATTTACAGGACGTTCACCTCAAGATAGATTCTTAGTAAAAGATAATTATACAAAAGATAGAGTTTGGTGGGGAAAAACTAATAAGGCTATATCACCAGAAAATTTCGACTATTTACAAGGTGAAATAGAAAAATACCTTAGTGGTAAAGAAATTTACGTACGTGATGGTTTTGTAGGTGCTGACCCAGAATACAAAATGGGAGTTAGAACTGTAACAGAATATCCTTGGTCTAATATGTTTGTTTTCAATATGTTTTTAAGACCTACTGCTGAAGAACTTGAAAACTTTGAAGAAGAATGGTTAGTACTTTGTGCACCTGGTTATGAGTGTCCAGAGCCAAAAAAATATGGCTTAAGACAAGGCAATTTTTCAATCTTAAACTTCACTAAAAAAATAGCATTAGTAGGTGGTTCTGCGTACACAGGCGAAATTAAAAAAGGGATTTTTTCTGCTTTAAACATGATACTTACTGTTGATAAAAACGTACTACCAATGCACTGTTCTGCGAATGTTGGTGAAGATGGAGAAACAGCTATTTTCTTTGGTTTATCAGGTACAGGTAAAACAACACTATCCGCGGATCCTAACAGAAAATTAATTGGTGATGATGAGCATGGCTGGACCGCTGAAAACAGAATCTTCAATTTTGAAGGTGGTTGTTACGCTAAAGTGATTGATTTAACTGAAGAAAAAGAGCCGGACATTTATAGAGCTATTAAACCTGGTGCTATTTTAGAAAATGTAATCTTTAAAGATAATGGTGAAGTAGATTATATGGATAGTAGTATTACACAAAATACACGTGTAAGTTATCCTATTTACCACATAGATAATATTCAGCAACCTTCTTATGCAGATAATCCTAAGAATATATTCTTCTTAACCTGTGATGCTTTTGGTGTATTACCTCCTGTTTCTAAGTTAACTCCAGGACAAGCTGCATACCATTTTATTTCTGGATATACTGCAAAAGTAGCTGGTACAGAAGCTGGTATTACAGAACCTGTGCCTTCATTCTCTGCTTGTTTTGGTGAGCCATTTATGCCATTACATCCAACTAAGTATGCCGAAATGCTAAGTAGCAAAATGCAAGAAGCTGGTGTTAATGTTTGGTTACTGAACACTGGTTGGAGTGGCGGACCTTATGGAGTTGGTTCTCGTATTAAACTAAAATATACAAGAGCGATGATTACTGCCATTCTTAATGGTGAATTAGACAACGTTGACTACGAACAACATCCAATTTTCGGATTGTACATGCCAAAATACATTCCTAATGTTCCATCAGAAATGTTAGACCCAATGAATACTTGGTTACAAAAAGGAGCTTACATCAGTAAAGCTATTCAATTAGCGCACTCATTCCACTTAAATTTTGAAAAATTTGCAAGTGAAGCTTCTGAACAAATTATAGAAGGAGGTCCATTAATTGATGAGCACCATCATTTAACAGACCATGTTTAATAATTCCATGACAAGGAGGAGCTCTCTTGGAGCTCCTCTTTTTCATTACCTTAACTGAACTCTAATTCTCAAATAATAAAGATGAAAAGTCAAATGAGAATTCTACTAACGATTGTATTTTTAACTCTAATTTCAACCAACCTCAGCGCCCAAAATCCATCAGAAAATCATTTAGGCTCTTGGTATACTTATGGGAGTCATCATAGATTAAACGAGCGTTTTAGCTTAAACCCATGGGCTGAATTACGATTTTATGAAGCGTCTTCAAATTATAACTTGGCTTATATCTCCTTACGTGGAAATTATCACTTAAAGAATAATCAGACCTTAGGGTTAGCCTATGCTTATTTAGATATAGATACTGTTTTTGAATTTGACCATCAACCCAACGTACACGAGCATCGTGTTTATGAACAGTACACATATAATCAAAAAAAATCTAAATTAAGTATTCAACATAGAGCAAGATTTGAGCAACGCTTTTTAGACTTTTCAAACAGAAATGAACTTCAAAACAGATTTAGATATAGATTAAGTTTGAAATATAATTTGAGTAATACTGTTTTCATAAACGTTTCAGAAGAACCTTTTGTAAATTTTCAAGATCAGGTATTTCATGAAAACAGATTTTACACTGGTTTTGGTTTCAATGTTACTAACCACTCACAATTACAAATAGGTTACTTAAAGCAACATATTCGTAAAAACAATCTTAACAGAATACAAGTTGGTATTAGCTTTAAAACAGATAACCGCAAACCAAAAACTACTTTAGCGCAGCTATAGCCTTATCTATATCGCGTTTTAAATCTTTTACATCTTCTATACCTACAGAGAATCTAATTAGTCGGTCGCTTATACCAACCTTATCTCGCTCTTCTTGTGTTAAAAGTGCATGAGAAGTTAGGTGTGGAGAAATCACAGTACTTTCTACACCTGCTAAACTCATAGAAGATTTAATGAGTTTTAATGCTTTCTGAAATTGATATGCATCAAGACCTTCTTTAAGCTCAAAAGATAGCATCGCACCAAAACCTTTCATTTGAGATTTTGCCAATTTATGCTCAGGATGCGATTTTAAACCTGGATAATACACCTTGTCTATTTTTGGATGTTTATTTAACCATTTTGCCATTTTCATGGCATTTTTGGTTTGTGCTTTTACACGTAAGCCTAGAGTTTTCATACTACGCTCTAGCATCCAAACTGTCATATCGCTAAGACTACCTCCAAGATTTTTACTCACATTCCAAACTCTGTCAATATATTCTTGAGAGCTTGCTACTGCACCTGCACAAATATCGCTATGACCACCAAAATATTTTGTTGCCGAATGCATTACCATATCAATACCCAAATCAATCGGGTTTTGATTTACTGGAGAAGCAAACGTATTGTCAATTGATGTTACGATATTCTTAACCTTACCTAGCTTAGCAATGGCTTTAATATCTGTAATTGTCAATAATGGATTTGAAGGTGTTTCAATATGAATGAGCTTTGTATTAGGCTGAATAGCCGTTTCAAAATCTTCGACCTTATAACCATTGGTAAAGGTGTATTCTATTCCATATTTTGGAAACTCTTCTTTTATAAAATTAACCGTTCCACCATACAATGTATTTTGCACTACCAAGTGATCTCCTTTTTGCAAAAACGCCAAAAACATATGACTAATCGCTGCCATACCTGATCCAAAAATCAATGCTGCTTCAGTATGTTCTAAAGCAGCTATTTTTTTTGCTAAATATTCTTGATTTGGTGTATTAAAATATCTTGGATAGCGCTTTACATCAACATCTAAAAACTCGTAAGATGAGCTTAAATACATTGGAGATACAGCACCTTTAAACTGTTCGTCTTTAACTTCACCTAAATGTGTGCATATGGTGTTTAATCCTAATTTTTCTTTTGACATAGCTTATTAATTATGGACTTAAAATTAAGAAAAAATACCATGAAATGATCTTAAACCTGAGTAGTTTTCCAATGACCTTTTTTAAACCAAATAAGTCCAAGTATAGTAATCAACACTTCAGCTAACGTTATCGCAATAAAAACACCTAAAGGTCCAATGTCTAACGTTAATGCTGTGATATACGCAAGCGGTAATTGAAACAACCAAAAACAAATAAAATTAATCCAAGTTGGTGTCTTGGTATCACCAGCACCATTAAATGCATTAATGATTACCATTCCGTAACCATAGAATACATAACCAGCGGCTATGATTCTAAGACATAACGATCCATGTATAATTACCTCTGGTTCTTGAGTAAACCACGATATAATTTGAGGTGCAAAAATGAGATAAACAATAGAAACAAATCCCATAAAAATTGCGCTATACTTTCCTGTCTTCCATACAGATGCTTCTGCTCTGTTTGGCTTTTGGGCACCTAAATTTTGACCAACCAATGTTGCTGCGGCATTACTCATTCCCCAAGCTGGCATAAGGGTAAACATCATAACTCGTATAGCTATGGTGTAACCTGCTAATACTTCGCTACCAAACTCACTCATAATACGCATTAAAAATACCCAAGAAGATGTACCAATTAAAAACTGACCTATTCCACCAAGCGACACTTTAATTAAATTTACCATTACAGCTATTCGAAGTACCAAGTCTTTAAAACTGACCTTAATTTTGCTCCATCCATAAAACAACACTAAAAGTTGAAAAATAACTGCTGTACCTCTACCTATAGTTGTTGCAATTGCCGCTCCTTCCACTCCAAATGCTGGTATTGGACCCAAACCGAAAATAAAAATTGGGTCTAAAATGATGTTTAAACCATTGGATAACACCAAAGCCCACATAGCTATAGATGCATCACCAGCACCTCTAAAAATAGCATTAATTAAGAACAAAAGCATTATCGTAACATTTCCTCCAAGTAGCACTTGCGTGTATCCATATCCCTCAGCAATTAAATCGGGTTCACCTCCCATTAATTGCAAGATTTCCTTTGGAAAAAGGATGCCTATAATACTTATAATGGTGGCCACTAAAACTCCTAAACCAATGACTTGTACAGCGGCCTGAGACGCTCCTTCCCTATCCTTTTCTCCTATGCGTCTGGCAACAACCGCAGTTGCAGCCATACTTAAACCTATAGCAACAGCATATACTAATGTAATAACAGACTCGGTTAGACCTATTGTTGCAACGGCATTTACACTGACTTGAGAAACATAAAAAACATCGACGATTGCGAAGATAGACTCCATTAGCATTTCTAAAATCATGGGAACCGAAAGCATAAAAACAGCTTTACGAATACTACCTGAAGTGAATTCCTGCTCTTTACCAGAAATTGCGATTTTTAAATATTTGAAAAATTGACGTATTGAGACTTTATTTGATTGCATAACTAAAAATGTACGATTAATTATAGCTGAACATATAGAAATATTCAACAATTTTACATCACATGAAGTAGTGACGATTTATATCTGATGGGTAAATTAGGCAATCATAATAGCGCAAATATGCGTATTATTTTTAAGAAAAGGATAATTGGTTAAGAAAATTAATCGTTCTTTCCTGCTTTGTTATATGCACGAATCATAAGAATTGCCCAAATGGCCACTAAAACAACCACAACAATTGAAAACCATAATACTATATCATTTGCTTCCATTGTCCACAAGTTTTAGATATATCATAACGCCCAATAAGGTAGGTGCCCAAAGGCCTACAAACAAGCCATGCATCTGGTCTCCGGATAAAAATAGATATTCGGCAACCAGGATAATAACCGCACACAAAATGAGCATTAATGTGTTTGCAGTTCCAATTTTTTTGAAGTAATTCATTATTTGAGGGTTAGTTTTAACACCTCAATTTAAGAAAAATCCAACGATTTGTTATCCTTTATTTGTAATGCTTCTTATATTTAAAATAAGCAGCAGTAGCTATAATAGCAATTATAGATAATGTATAAGCACTAATTTCTAAACTTAAGATTTGGTCTCCACTAGCATAAGCGTGCAATCCTGTTAAGTAGAAATTAACACCAAAATAGGTCATTAAAATACTTGCAAATGCAATCACCGACATCAAGCTAAAAATCCATCGTCCACGAAGTCCTGGCACTAATCGCATGTGAATAACAAATGCATAAATCATAATACTAATTAAAGCCCATGTCTCTTTTGGGTCCCAGCCCCAATAACGTCCCCAACTTTCATTAGCCCACATACCTCCTAAGAAGTTACCAATGGTTAACATAATTAAGCCTACTGTTAATGCCATTTCATTAATAATAGTTAATTCTTTTATATTAATATCCATTCGTTTTTTGTTCTTTTCAGTAGTAAAAATCATTAACAATAATGAAACAACACCTAAAATCATACCTAAAGTGAAAGGTCCATAGCTAGCAACAATAACAGAAACGTGAATCATTAACCAATAACCTTGTAAAACAGGCTGAAGATTTGCAATTGCAGGATCCATCCAGTTCCAATGTGCAATCATTAATATCATTGAGGTTACAAATGCAGAAGCTGCAACTGTTAAATCTGAAGATCTTTTTTCAAAGAGACCATAAAACGGTACTAAAGATTTAAATGAAAACTTTTTTGGTATTAATTGTCGGTTATAAGCTAATAACAAACCAAATAACATTAAGGACCAAGCAACATAAATTAAAGACTCGTAAGCATCACTCCAAGGCGCATGACCAGATAAGTACCAACGCCAAATTAATCCTAACGTGTGTAAAACAAATAGAGTAACTACAATGCCAACTAAGGATTTTACAATAATGTTTACAATCTTATTCTTATGGTAAAATATTTGAATAATAATCATTACAAACAGTAGTGTTGCAGCATACATATACCAACTGAATAAGCGCTTAAAAATATCGTATTCGTTGTATAAAATTTCAGACTCTATCTTGTCATCAGATAGCATTACCTCACTTCCATATTTTTGCTGTGTTTTTTTGAAATCTTCCAACAGCTTATCCGCATTATCAAAATTACCTGATTGCTTTGCATTATTTAGGGTCATTAAGTAATAGCTAAATCCATTTTTTACAAATGCCTTATACGATTCGTCCTTAATAGCTTCATCGTAACCGCCTTGCTTAAATTCAAAAGAAGAAATCCATTTATTATTATCATTTTCTGGTATAGGGAAAATTTTGATATTTCTTCCTTGCATAACATCTGATAATAGACTTAACCTATCATACGTGTTTTTTACTTCTTTTTGAAAACCATTAGGAATTTGAGTGCTATAAGCTTCCTCTATATATGGTCCTAGCTTATTGTCGCCATTTTCTTTGATAAAGTCTAGCAAACTCACATATTTCTGATCCTTATCTACGCCTATAATAGCCCTTATTGAGTCTGCTTTTCTTGGTGTTAAATATATAACTGGCATATTATACCATAGCATAGGACTTTCTTGTATAGATAAGAAAATCTGAGAAGCATTAAGGCCTTCATAGGTATCCTTTTTACTTAATTTTCTCAGCATCTCAGAAGCATAAGTATGAATAGGCATCATACGACCACTATAATCTTGTATCACCATTTTAGCAAACTTAGCTGCGTGCTCTTTTGGTGTAATATTGGCTTTTAGAATAGAGTCTAAAGCCTCTTTTGATGGTGTTTGTTGTGAGTGCTCATGACCATCATTTTGACTATGCTCCTGTGAGAAACCAGATAAGCTTAATAACAGAAGCAACGTGGTCATTATTTTCACTTTCTTTTCTTTAAGCTTTTTTAGACGTTTTCTGATATCATCAAACCTCGTGTTTTTAGCAAATAAGATGGCTATAAGACCAAAGTATAACAACATGTACCCTGCATATGTAATATAGGTTCCCCAACGATCGTGGTTTACAGATAGTATTGTTCCCTTTTCATCTTTATCAAAATCCGCTTGAAAAAATCTAAAACCTCTGTGATCTAAAACATGATTCATGTATATATGAAAATCAAAGTCACCTTGTTCTTTATCTAAAACAGTTACTTTACTTTCAAAAGTTCTAGGAATGTCTGTTCCTGGTCTTTTTTCTGAAATAAAATCGTTTAACTTAACTTCAAAAGGTAATTGCTCCATTCTTGACCCAAACCTTAAAGCAAATTCTAAACCACCAACTTCAAACTCTTCAACTCTGTAATACGTCCAAGGACCTCCAATAATATTCACATTCTTGGTTTCGCCATTTGCTGAGACTTCTAACACAATTCCACTATCATCACCTTTTAGACGCTCTGGCTTTTTAACAACATCAAAAACACCTTTGATAACTGGTTTTGGAAACACCAATTGCATATTTCCTATGATGTAACGCGAACGTAGCGCTAAAGGCTGTAAACTATCCTTTACCAATGTCCCTGTCTGGCCAGTTGCCATGGTCATAAACTCACCGTCAAAAGGGGACTTAATAAACAAACCTTCTTCGGTATCATAAATATTAATAGCACCTTGTTGCTCTTTATTCAAAGATATAAGAACATTATGCATACTAGATACCTCACCCTCTTTTAGAAAATGATTATGCGGATTACCATCTGCACCAGCTTCCACTATTTTTAGATAGTTTTCCCCATTGTCATCTGGGACAATATCTTTTTCTGCACCTAGAATAAACTTTTTTAGTTTGAAGTTTACTTGAGTACCACCATAATTGTAAGTTCTTTCAAATTCGTTGTTTAAGCGAGAGGAAAAATCTACTTCTTCCATAATTGGAAGTTGTTGTAATTGCCCATTAATTTCGTAATCACCGAGAATTCTTCCGCTTATATATGTTTTTTGAGATCTAAACTGGCTTTCTGTTTCACCTTCTCTTATCGCCATCATACCTTCATAACCAATATATCTGGTAACTGCTGCTCCCAGTATGATTAAAATCCACGACACATGCAGAATAAGAATAGACCATTTTTCTTTTCTAAGTAGTCGGTAGCGTGAAATATTACCAACAAAATTAATGACAAAAAAGACCATTATCGTCTCAAACCACCATGTATTATAAATAAGAGTTCTTGTGTATGGTGTTGGTGATTTATCAGTTGGGTTATCAAAAAATGGTGAATCTAGAAAAGTACCAACTGCCATTGCAATGGCAAATACGATAAATAAAACAGCTGTAAGCTTGGTTGAAAAGAGGAAGTTTGCGATTTTCTTTTGCATAGTCTGAAGGGCTTTTTTAAGCTCGTGCAAAGATAGTGCTTTTTACTGTTTTGCTTAATTTTTGCATTCCCAAAAAGCGTTAAAATTCATTAATATATTTTCAATTATTTTGAAACTTGAGATTTAAGAAGTCGATTCTGTTCTTCCATTAAGTTTTTTAAGTCTGATAATAGTTGAATATCCTTTGGTGTTGCTACCGTTTTATCTTTAGTATCTTGTGCTCTGTTTCTTAATTTATTCATGGCTTTTACAACAATAAACACAGTGAATCCTATGATTAAAAAATCTAAAAATACTTCGAAGAGTTTTCCATATTCAACAGCTACTTCGCTTATTGTTATTGCACCTGAAGCATCAGTTACACCTTCTCTTAAAATCAATCTTTTATCCTGAAAATTAGTTCCATCAGATAATAATGACAAAGGTGGTAATAAGACTTGTTTTGCAAGGACATCTATAACTTTATTGAATGCAGCACCAATAATAATACCGATAGCCATATCCATCATATTACCTTTAACTGCAAATTCTTTAAACTCTTTAAGTAACTTCATTTTTGATTAGGTTTAATTAAATTTAAACCAACAAAGTTAACAAGAAGCTAAGGGTTATTTATTTCTGGCTTCAAATATTTTTAAGTAGAGAAAAGTGCCCATTTTTCGTGCTCTTCGTTTAGCATTTTCGGCATAATCACCTTCAAAAAGTTCATCAATGGTCTGATACCACAGATTTAACCAAAGTCCGAAGTGTTCATTTTTTATACTATGATTATGAGCTGCATCTACCTTAACATGAGCTTCTAACGGATTGCCATAATACCTTGTTTTTAAAAACAAACTCGATTCCCAAAACGTTGTAAGATGTTCTAGGTGCGCATCCCAATCTTTAATAGTTTCGTTGAAGAATGGACCCAATGCTTTATTCTCTCTCACTTTTGCATAAAAAGTAGAAACTAATAAGTACACATCTTCTCTGTTTTTGAGGTCATTTTTCATTTAATAAATTAAGTGTAGTAAAAGAGTGACATTTCACTTATTAAAGTGACAGAATTAACTAAACTTTTATCTTTTCAAAGAAAAATGACCAGATTTACTTTGACCATCTTCGAAAACAATCTCAAACCAATAGTCATTGGCTGGCATATCTTGTCCATTATACTTCCCGTCCCAAACACCACCATTTTGCGTTATAGATTTTAAAAGTTTTCCGTATCTGTCATAAATAAAAACTGAATAAAGTCTATCTGTATTACCTCTTAAACCCCAAAAATCATTATTATTATCACCATTAGGGGTAAAATACTTAGGGTAATCTATTATTGTTACCAATTCTTCTAAAATACCACATCCATTAACTTCCTTAACGTAAACAGTGTAATCACCACCAATTAAATTATTAAATACATTACTGTTTTGGTAATTTAATCCATCTAACGAGAATTGATACTCTAAATTTGAATCAATAAGAACCTCTATACTATTGTTAAGACTTAACTCCACTATTATTATTTCATAACTTGTTATGGGTGTAAATTGAGTTACTGTAACCTCAACCTCCGAGAAACTCATACCACATAAACCATTATCTATTGTGTAGGTGTATGTACCAGAGCTATCAACCAATGGGTTAAAAATACCTGAACCACTTGATAATATTGGAGACCATGTACCACCTGAATCTGGTGAACCGTTTAAACTATCGAACAAATTAACTAAACCTGAGTTTATACAGATTTCTAATATTCCATCTTCACCAGAATTAGGTGAATCATTTACAATTACATTTACTTCTGCTGTAGAACTTCCACAAAACACACTTTCTACTGTATAAATATAAGTTCCTGAAATATCAACTGATGGGTTAAATATCCCACTCCCACTTGATAAACTTGGTGACCAAATTCCCCCTGGATCTGGTATTCCATTTAAGTAATTAATTAAATCAACTGAACTGTCAGATTCGCATAACTCCAATATCCCATTCTCACCTGCATTTGGCAGCTCATAAACACTAACATTAACCTCTGAAGAGCTTGTACCGCATAAACCATTATCTATTGTGTAGGTGTATGTACCAGAGCTATCAACCAATGGGTTAAAAATACCTGAACCACTTGATAAAATTGGTGACCAAGTGCCACCCGAATCTGGTGAACCGTTTAAACTATCGAACAAATTAACTAAACCTGAGTTTATACAGATTTCTAATACTCCATCTTCTCCAGAATTTGGCGAATCACTAACAATTACATTTACCTCCGCTGTAGAACTTTCACAAAACTCACTTTCTACAGTATAAATATAGGTTCCTGACACATCAACTGACGGATCAAACATTCCACTTCCACTTGATAAACTTGGTGACCAAATTCCCCCTAAATCTGGTATTCCATTTAGGTAATTAATTAAATCAACTGCACCGTCAGATTCACATAACTCCAATATCCCATTCTCACCTGCATTTGGCAGCTCATAAACACTAACATTAACCTCTGAAGAGCTTGTACCGCATAAACCATTATCTATTGTGTAAGTGTATGTGCCAGAATTATCAATCAATGGGTTAAAAATACCTGAACCACTTGATAATATTGGAGACCATGTACCACCTGAATCTGGTGAACCGTTTAAACTATCGAACAAATTAACTAAACCTGAGTTTATACAAATCTCTAAATTAGCGTTTTCCCCTGCACTGAAAATACTAAACTCCTGAAAGTCTAAAACAGAATTAGAGTTTATATCTAATGGTGTGGAATATCCATTTAGTTCTCCTATGATTAACCCATTTGCATCTACATTGTCAGGCAGAGTACCTAAAGTTCCATTTTGATCATTATCTGTAAAGCCAGATTCGATAACATCAAAACAACCATCATTATCACTATCATAATCCATATGATCTGGATAACCATCAGAATCAGTATCTCTATTTTCATCACCATCTTGTTCAACCTCATCTAGTATACCATCATTATCATCATCTAAATCATCATCATTTAAAATACCATCATTATCAAAATCTGGCACACAATCTTGTTCAATTTCTTCTCTGCTACTACACATAGAAGGATTACCTGATATATCTACAAATCCTGTAATACCATCCGAAACTAATAAATTACAGATTGCAGAACAGTCAGTCAATGAGACATTATCAGTTATTAAAAAGGAAAAATCATTTATAAAATTTGGACCTGCTACTTGTATTAACGATTCTAAGCCATCTAAGGATGTTAATGAAGGATTTACATTTATCTGAAACAATCCACCAACAATGGTCAGCTGATTAAAGCCTATAATACTTTCAAGAGAATCATTGGTAATTATTTGGACGACTCCTCCTATTTGAGTCAAACTATTAAAACCATTTAAATCTATTAAGGAATTATTACCGGTTAATATAAACCAATCTCCAATATTGGTGAGACTATTAAACCCAGATAAGGTTTCGAGCGAAGTGTTACTAATTTCAAAACCGTCATTAACAGTAGTAAGAGATGGAAAATCAGTAATAACAGATAAATTTAATCCTGAAAAGTCAATAAATCCATCTATAATTTCAAGGTTTTCAAAACCTGTCAAAGAGATTAAATTTGTATTATTCCATACATAAAAAACTCTATTATCAACTTGGTCTGCTAACTCACCTATAGTTTCTAAGCTTGAAAAACCACTAACACTTTCTAATACATCATTACTTGTAAAAAAAAGACTATTACCTATCGTATTTAAAGAATTAAACTCTGGTATTAGAGCTAAGCTGTTATGGTTATTAAAAGCTAATGACCTACCAATAAAATTTAAATTTTCAAATCCTATAACTTCAGTTAAAACTAGATTACTATCAATGTTTAGATTACCTGATATATTGGTAAGGTTAGAAAATCCCTCTATACGTTCTAATCCTGTAACACCAATATTATTATCTTCAATTACTAAATCTCCGCCAACTGTCATTAAAGCATCAAACCCTATTATTTCTGTCAGCTCAGAAGTGTCAAATATTTGTAAATCAACACCCACACTTTCAAGGTTATCAAAAACGGCTATAGAATTAATATTAGGGCTAGAAATTCTTAGAGACCCACCTACTGTTTGAACCGGAGGTAAGTTAGAAATATCAGTAACTCCAAAGCCAATTATTAGGTCTCCTTCTATGTTTACGCAGTTCGGAAAATTTGTAGTAAAATCATTCATTTGAGCCTGTGATTCTAGAATTACATCACCAGAAGGGCATTGAGAATAAAGTGATTGCAAAAACAACAAAAGAAAAAAGATGTAAGTATAACTAACTCTGGCAATTATTGACATAGGACATTGCTTTAGTAAACAAAAATAAAAATAAAAGGGTAATTCTTACTATTTTTACTGCATGATAACTGTTACAATTTTAGGTGCCGGAAATGTGGCATTTCATTTATATAAAGCCTTTAAAAACGCTAAAGATGTTACCGTTAAACAATGGTATAATCGTACATACAGCGATATATCGTCTTATGCGAATGAAGTTGATACGATAGATGATTTGTCTAAACTTGAAGATGCTGACATTTACATTATGGCTGTTAGCGATGATAGTATTGCATCACTTTCTAGAGCATTACCTTTTGAAAACAGGTTGGTAGCACATACGTCGGGCAGTGTTTCTATCCACGATTTAGACAAGAAAAATCAGCGTGCTGTTTTTTATCCTCTACAAACTTTTTCTAAAGATGCGGAATTGAATTTTAGTGAGATTCCTATTTGTATTGAAGTGACTGAAAAAGCAAATCTTCAGTTTATGAAAGATTTAGCCGATGCCTTGGGCTGCTCAGCATATAAAATTAACACTGAACAACGCCAAACTCTACATTTATCGGCTGTTTTTATTAATAATTTCACCAATCAATTATACAGAATAGCTCATGAAATTAGTGATGCAAAAAGCATAAACTTTGATATTCTAAAACCGTTGATAATGGAGACTGCCAGAAAGGTTCAGGATATGTCACCTTACATGGCACAAACAGGACCTGCAAAACGTAACGATAAAAAGACTATAAAGCGTCATCTAAAACAGATAGAAAGCGAAGAGCATAAAGCCATTTATGAATTGCTAACCGCTTCTATAAAGAAAACACATAATTATAGATGATTGAGACTAACGCTTCACCTTCTGAACAGTCATCTCCTTTTTATGACACTAATAAAAAGTTCTGCTTAACATTTGAAAAATTTATTAAAGAACATGAAGGTTTCTCTGAGGGTAAATACAATGCTTGGTCTTATTCGGTGATTGGTAAAATTGGTACAACTAGAGAATGGGTCTTAAAGTACAAGAAATCTACTTTTACTTCAGGTAATTTGTTATTTTCAAATAAAACACAGAGCTTATTTGTATCCTCTATTTGGAAAACACACGGATTAGAAAATGAAAGATTTGTAATCAGAAAAAAGAAAATAAAAGATTTATTTTTCAAAATATTCAATTCAAAATTCAAAGCGCTAGACAACTTTAATAAGTATACTTTAATTTCTAAAAACAAATCAAAATCTATTTCAGATTTGGCTACTATTTTAAGACCTTTGTTAATATCTGGTGAAGTTTATCACATTTCCAATAACAACAAAGAGTTGTTTATTGAATTAAGAACTGACAAACATTATTTTGATATATTTAAAAAATTGAGCGATAGTAATATTACAGATTAAACACATGGACAACGATAAAAGCTATAAAGAGTACCTAATAAATATCAACACCTTTATTTTTGATGTAGATGGTGTACTTACAGATGGTACAGTTACCATTACCACCTCTGGTGAAATGCTACGCAGAATGAGCATTAAAGATGGTTTTGCCTTAAAAACTGCTGTTGATGCTGGTTTTAATGTGTGTATAATTTCTGGTGGCTCTAACGAAGGTGTTCGTAAGCGTCTTCAAGGTTTAGGTGTTACAGACATTTACCTAGGCGCACACAATAAAATAGAGCAACTCAACGATTATTTAGAAAAGAAAAACGTTAACGTTTCTGAAGTTTTATATATGGGAGATGATATTCCGGATTATCCTGTTATGGAACTTGTTGGTTTACCATGTTGTCCGCAAGATGCTGCGCCAGAAATTAAAGCCATTTCAAAATATATTTCGCATAAAAATGGCGGAAAAGGTGCTGCCAGAGACGTTATTGAACAAGTGCTTAAAGTACACAACAAGTGGAATGGTAATTTTGATGCTAAATACGATTAAATAACATGGCTCGAAGAAGCAGACGACATAGCACTGGTTTTGGTTACATAGGGTTTGGTAACAACCAATCTACCTTTAACCAAAAAACAAGCACACCTTTTTCAGTCTATAAAGAAAAACTAGATTTAGAGGCACACCTCCATTATGAAATGGAGTTTATGCACAAAAACCTAAGTAAAGCAGATAAGGAAAAAATAAAAAACAAAATACGAAAACAAGAACGCAAACTATTTAGACGAACCGTTGCTATCAGCCTTATTGTCTTTGCTTTTGTTTTATATGTTGCTTATTATTTAATCAATCAAATTCTTTCTCATTAATCCCTAATAATGATTCATTTTCTTAATCTAATCCGTTGGAAAAACCTAATTATGATTGCCCTTGTGCAAATCTTAATTAAATACGCTTTGTTGCTTCCATTTAATGAAAGTCAAGGTGTTACAACTACTCTCAGTACTTTTGCTTTTATTATTTTGGTTATAGCTACATTATGTATTGCAGCTGGCGGATATATTATAAACGATATTTATGATATTGACACAGATAAGGTTAACAAACCAAGTAAAGTCATCATCAATAAGCACATTTCAGAAAAGGATGGCTACACCTACTTCATGCTTCTAAATGTCATTGGTGTTGGATTGGGTTTTTACCTATCATATCACATTAATTATTCTTCTCTTTTTGTAGTATTTTTTATTAGCTCTGCGTTGCTGTACATCTACTCTACTGCACTAAAACAGATGTTTTTAATAGGGAATATTGTGGTTTCTATTGTTGTGGCACTAAGTATTTTGGTGGTTGGTGTTTTTGAATTAATCCCTTCTATGATGTCATTTAATAATGTAGCCAACATGCCTTTTTTAGAAATCATAAGGGACTATGCTATTTTCGCTTTCTTAATAAATCTAGTTAGAGAAGTTATAAAAGATATTGAAGATATTAATGGAGATCATAAGGTTGGTATGCAAACCATGCCAATAGTTTTAGGAAGAGATAGAGCTACAAAAATTGCGTTTGTGCTATCTTTAATTCCTCTTTTTGCAGTTGTGTATTACATTATCACGAGTTTATATACGCAACAAATTTTAGTAGGTTACTTTTTAGTATTTGTTGTCGCACCACTAATCTACATTACCATAAACATTTTTAGTGCAGAACAGCAATCGCACTACAAGCATATTAGCTTGATGTTGAAACTAGTTATGCTCACAGGTATGCTTTCTATGAGTCTTTATCCTTTTGTTTTAAATTAATATGTTAAACGACAAACTAAAAGATTATAATATCATTTTAGCATCTGCTTCTCCAAGACGCCATGCCTTTTTAAAGTCTATGAATATAGATTTTGAAGTGCGTCTTCACCCTGTTGAAGAAGTTTATCCTAATACTTTAAAAGGCACTGAAATCACAGATTATTTAGCAAAATTAAAAGCTGAAGCCTTTAAAAGGCAACTCAAAGAAAAAGACATTTTAATTACCAGCGACACTATTGTTTGGTTAGACAACAAAGCTGTTGAAAAACCAAAAGACAAGGATGATGCCTTTAGGATGATTAAATCGCTAAGTAACAAAACCCATGAGGTAATGACCTCAATCTGTTTCACTCAACTAACCCAACAAAAAGTTGTAAATACCATTACTAAAGTTACGTTTAAGGCATTAACAGATGACGAAATCTGGTACTACGTAAACACGTATGAACCATTAGATAAAGCTGGTGCTTATGGCATACAAGAATGGATTGGAGCCATAGGAATCACCAATATTGAAGGCTCTTATAACAACGTAGTAGGCCTACCTACACATTTACTTTACGAAACGTTAAATACCATTGCCAACACTTAAGTAGATTGTAACTTTGTAAGAAAGCTCATTTTGGGCTCCTGCCTGTCAGTAAACTTCGTCTCTCCGTACCATTATATTACTGACAAGCATTCTTATTAAAAATTTTATGTTGATGAAAAAGTTACTTTTTATACTCACAATTTTAGTAGTTGCATTTCAAAGTTGTAAAGAAACAGTTGAAACCACTTCGGAAATCTCAGAAAACTTACGTCCAGAGATTGAAGAAAAACAGCCTAAAGAAGAGTTATCGCAAGCATTTAAAGACTATTGGTATGCTGGTGAAGCAGAAATTACATCTTACAAACTAGAACAAGCGCGTTATGGTGAAATAAGAGATGGCAAAGCCGTTTTAGTTTTTGTTACTGAAGATTTTTTACCAGACGTTCAAGTAAAAGCAGATAATTACAGTGACAAAAACACTCCTGTTTTAAAATTAAATGCAACCAAAAAATTCAACACTGGTATTTATCCGTATAGTATTATGCAGAGTACGTTTTTCCCTGTAGCTAATAATCAGCACGCAGTAAAAGTATCAGCATCTATACAAGAATGGTGTGGCCATGTGTACACGCAACTTAACAATCGTAATCAATTTGAAATTATGTCGCACTCCTATTTTCAAGGTGAAGCGGATCAAAATTTTAAACTTGGAAAAACATGGACAGAAAACGAACTTTGGACTAAACTGAGAATAAATCCTAGCACCTTACCTGTTGGTGAAATCAGTATTATTCCATCATTAGAATTTATAAGATTATCACATAAAGACATCAAAGCTTACAAAGCTTTTGCAAACTTAACTGATGGTACATATACTTTAAACTATCCTGAATTAAACCGAAGCTTAAAAATTAATTATAACACAGTATTTCCTTTCGAAATTTTAAGTTGGGAAGAAACATCAACAAGCGGATTTGGTGCATCTGCAAAGACTTTAACAACTAAAGCCACAAAGCTAGAAACGATTAAATCAACCTATTGGAATAAAAATAATAATGTTGATGAAAGTTTAAGAACTACCCTAAAGTTACAATAGAATAATAGCTACCTTTGTTTGTATACTAACCTTAATACGCTATGTCAAATTTCTTTGAAACTTATCAATCCGAGATTATCTACTCCATTATTGTTCTTGTTGTAATGCTAATTATACGAGCGATAATTGTTGTCGCAGTAAATAAAATTGGAAAAAAAAGTGGAACTACCGAAGCCAGAGCTGCACTAATTGGTCGCTATGCAACAGTAACCTTGGTACTGTTGGCTTTGTTGATAGAAGCCTTTATTCTCGGTGCTAAAACTAGTGATATTACCCTAGTGTTTTCGTCTGTATTTGCTGTTATTGGTATAGCCTTATTTGCTATTTGGTCTATTTTAAGCAACATAACTTCTGGAGTAATTATGTTTTTTTCATTCCCTTACAAGGTTGGCGATAAGATTAAAATACACGACAAAGATTATCCTGTTGAAGCCATTATAGAAGACATTAGAGCATTTCAACTCATCCTTAGAGAAGACAATGGCGATTTAGTTACTTACCCAAATAACTTAATTCTTCAAAAAGCTGTAACTTTAATGGAGAAAGATGCTTTAGACGATAGCAGTATTCTTTAAATTATGATTAAAAGACGAACTAAGAAAAAACGCACCCAAGAATCTAAAAAACATATTGGTCAGGTTCCTGGAACGCTAATATATACTGGCAAAAAGTCAGACAAAGATTTTCATGTAGAATGCTTCGATTACACAAAAGATCATATTGAAGAATCTATTTTGTTAAATATTGAAGATGCTGTTAATTATAAAGAAACAGATTCGGTAACCTGGATAAATGTCGATGGACTAAAACATACAGACAAAATTGAAGATATTGGTAAACAATACGACCTTCATCCACTGGTTTTAGAAGATATTGTTAACACTTCTCAAAGACCAAAAATAGACGAATATGATGATTATCTCTTTGTAGTTTTAAAAATGCTGTATTACGATGACGAAGAAAATATTGTAATAGAACAAGTTAGCATCGTACTTGGCAAAAACTATGTGCTAACTTTTCAAGAATCCGAAGGAGATGTTTTTGGGTCTATTAGAGAGCGACTGCGGTTGTCTAATGGAAGAATAAGAGGTTTAAAATCTGATTATTTAATGTACGCATTAATTGATGCTATTGTAGATAATTATTTTAGTATCATTGAAACCTTAGGCAACAAAATTGAAGATTTAGAAACCGAATTGTTTTCTGGTAATGCCAGAGAAAATATTAATGTTGAAGTACAACAACTTAAACGTGAAATTCTAAAAGTCCGTCGTGCAATTTTTCCACTTCGTGAAATTATAAACCGTATTGAAAAAGGTGAGCATCCACTCATTTACAAACGTACAATTAACTTTTTCAGAGATATTTATGATCATTTAATTCAAGTCTCTGAAAACATTGATATTTATCGTGAAATGATCTGGAGTTTAATGGATATGTACATGACCACCATTAGCAATAAAATGAACGAAGTGATGAAAGTCCTTACCATTATTGCCACCATTTTTATTCCGCTTACCTTTATTGCTGGTATCTACGGTATGAACTTTGACAACATACCAGAATTACATTATAAATACAGTTACCACATACTCATTGGAGTAATGGTTCTACTCTTTTTAGCAATGCTCTATTACTTCAAACGAAAAAAGTGGTTATAACTTAGCTTGATGGAGTTAGCAGATAAACTTTTTGAAATCCCAATATTCATAAGTAGGTACATCATTTCCTTTATTTATCTACCTGTATTATTACTTATCATCCTAAAAATATCCATTGATTCAAATAGTATAGCTGTACCTTTAAAATTTATTAAGTGGATAATAATCAGCTATTGTGTTATAACTATATTATGCTGGCTACTCATACTTATTTTACCTCACTCCGGCAATTATGCATTTATAAAAAGAGCTACAGGGCCATATGCTTGGGCATATTGGCTGATGTTGTTTTTTAATTGTCTTCTTCCTTTAGTTCTATTACACAAAAAATTCGGAAAGAATGTTTATATCGTATTTGTTATTTCATTTTTAATGAATTTTGGCGCATTGTTTGAAAAATTCGTCATTATTATTACAAGTTTTCACCGAGATTATTTACCATAGTTACAGTACACATTTCTCAATTCTAACTTCTGGTATCTCACATCTCAAAAACCCAACGTTAAACAAACCCTAAAAACAAGGTTATAGTAACCAACTTTTTTATATTTGAAAAGCACACTAACTAAATAACCTCATGTTTCAGATTAGACTCTGTATTCTCTTTGTTTTTAGCTGTTTAACTACTTTATCAGCACAACAACCCAAAAAACTTAATTCCTCAGAAATATACGAAGCCGTCCAAAAACTTAATGTTTTAGGCTCAGTACTTTATGTCGCAGCGCATCCAGATGATGAAAATACACGATTAATTTCTTACATGTCTAACCAGGTGAAAGCGCGAACTGCTTACCTTTCATTAACACGTGGAGATGGTGGACAAAATCTCATTGGACCAGAAATTAGAGAACTTCTCGGAGTCATAAGAACTCAAGAATTATTAGCAGCTCGTCGTGTAGATGGTGGCGAACAACGTTTTTCTAGAGCTAACGACTTTGGCTACTCTAAGCACCCTGACGAAACTTTAACCATCTGGAACAAAGACGAAGTATTATCTGATGTCGTTTGGACGATTAGAAATTTTAAGCCAGACGTCATCATTAATCGTTTCGATCACAGATCGCCAGGTACAACCCATGGTCATCATACAAGCTCTGCCATGTTAAGTATGGAGGCTTTTGATTTGGCTAACGATGCTTCAAAATATGCTTCGCAATTACAGCTTACGGATACCTGGCAACCAAAACGTATCTTTTTTAATACCTCTTGGTGGTTCTACGGTAGTCAGGAAAAGTTTGAAGAAGCTGACAAAACCAACATGCTAAATTTTGATATTGGTGTCTACTACCCTTCTAAAGGCTTATCTAACAATGAAGTTGCAGCTATTGCAAGCAGTCAGCATTTATGTCAAGGGTTTGGGCGTTTGTCTCAAAGGGGCACACAAGAAGAATATATTGAGTTTCTTAAAGGCGAACCTCTAAATGGCAGCAACAATATTTTTGAAGGTATCGATACCTCTTGGAGTCGTGTTAAAGGTGGAAAAGCCGTTGGAAACATTCTATACAAGGTAGAGCAAAATTTTAATTTTAGAAATCCTGCGACACACCTACCACAATTATTAGAAGCCTACAAACTACTTCAAAATATAGAAGATGAGCATTGGAAATCAGTTAAAACCAAAGAACTAAAAACAATTATTGAAGCTTGTGCAGGCTTATATCTGGAAGCTTCAGCAAATGTACCTTATACTGCACCAAACACAACTGTTAGTCTTAATATTGAAGCTTTAAACCGAAGTAATGCCACAATAGATTTAGTGTCTTACAAACTTTCTACCCTAAACAGTGGCACTTCAAAAAACATGAAAATGCAGAACAATCAACGTTTAAATTTTGATGAAGGCATTACCATACCAAACAACACTACTTACACTACTCCATATTGGTTAAATAAAAAAAGTACACTTGGTATGTATCATGTAGACAACCAGGATTTAATTGGTCGTCCTGAAACACCAAGAGCTGTTTTTGTTGACTTTAACCTCAATATTGAAGGAACTCCAATAACCTTTACAAAACCAGTTATCTATCGTTATTCTGAGCCAGATAAAGGAGAACTGTATAGACCTTTTGAAATTATTCCAGAAGTCTCTGCAAGTATATCTGACAAAGTTTTCATTTTTGACAACGATCAACAAAAGGAAATCGAAGTTACTGTAAAAGCTGGTAGAGATGCTATTGAAGGCTATGTGCAAATGGCTTATCCTAATGACTGGAGTGTATTTCCACAAAAGCAAAAAATTGAAATTGTAAATAAAGGCGATGTTCAAAAAGTTGTATTTACTGTAATTCCTCCAAAAAATCAAAGCGAAGGTCTTATTACACCAATGGTAAACATCAACGATAATTTTTATACAGACGAACTTATTGAGATCGATTACAGTCATATTCCTTTTCAAACTGTATTGATGCCTAGCGAAAGTAAAGTAGTGCGTTTAGATATTGAAAAACGAGGCAATAACATTGGCTATATTGAAGGTGCTGGCGATGTAGTACCAGAGAGTTTAAGACAAATTGGCTACAACGTTACCATCATAAAACCTGAACAAATTTCAGCTGAAAATCTGGTTAATTTTGATGCAATTGTTGTTGGTATCAGAGCTTATAACATCTTAGATGAATTAAAATTCAAACAAAAATTCTTACTACACTATGTTAAAGAAGGTGGAAATCTTATTGTACAGTATAATACTAACAGACGTCTAAAAGTTGATGACTTAGCACCATACCATTTACAACTCTCAAGAGATCGTGTTACTGATGAAAATGCCACAGTAACAATACTTAATCCTAACCATTCAATTTTAAATTTTCCTAATAAAATTACAACACAAGATTTTGAAGGTTGGGTACAAGAACGTGGTTTATATTTTCCAAATGAATGGTCAGAAGAATTTACACCACTTCTATCCATGAATGATAAAGGTGAATCGCCTAAAGAAGGGAGTCTCTTGGTTGCCAAATACGGAAAAGGTAACTACATATACACTGGTTTAAGCTTTTTTAGAGAGTTTCCTGCTGGTGTCTCTGGTGCATATCGTCTTTTTGCCAATCTGCTTTCTGCTGGTAAAGAAGAAACTAATAAACTTAAAAACTAATACTTTATTAAAATGCAGAACCAAGATCAACCGCAACCAAAGCAAAAATGGGACAAGATGTACACCATCGTACTCATCGCAAATGCACTTTACATTGTATTATTTTATTTTATAACTGCTTCATTCGCCTAAGCTTATGCAACAGACTTTAGACTGGATAGATTGGACTGTTCTCATTGTTACATTGGCTGTAATTGTAGGCTATGGCACATGGAAAACAAGAGGTAGCAAAAACGTTCAGGATTATGTTAGAGGAGGTAACTCTACAAAATGGTGGACTATCGGTTTGTCCGTCATGGCAACCCAAGCGAGTGCTATTACCTTTTTATCTACTACTGGTCAGGCATTTTCGGACGGTATGGGATTCGTGCAATTCTATTTTGGTTTGCCGATTGCTATGGTTATCATCTGCCTGGTATTTATCCCTATTTACCATCGACTTAAAGTATATACGGCTTACGAATTTCTCGAAAATCGTTTCGATTTAAAAACCAGAACACTTACTGCTATTTTATTCTTAATTCAGCGTGGTTTAGCAGCAGGTATTACCATATTCGCTCCTGCCATTATTCTATCTGTTGTATTAGGTTGGAACATTGTAACGCTCAACATCATCATTGGTGTTTTAGTTATTATCTATACCGTTTCTGGTGGTACTAAAGCTGTAACTGTAACCCAAAAACAGCAAATGTTTGTGATTTTTGCTGGTATGATTGCTGCGCTAATAATCATCATTAATCTTATACCTAATGACGTCTCTTTTGTAGATGCTATTGATATTGCAGGTGCTACAGGAAAAATGCAGGTTCTGGACTTTTCTTTCGATTTAGAAAATCGTTATACCGTTTGGACAGGACTAATTGGTGGCACATTTTTAATGTTATCGTATTTTGGTACAGATCAAAGTCAGGTGCAACGCTACCTTTCTGGTAAGAGCATGAAAGAAATGCAAATGGGCTTACTTTTTAACGGGCTTCTAAAAGTGCCTATGCAATTCTTTATTCTACTGGTTGGTGTTATGGTGTTTGTGTTTTATCAGTTTAACCCTTCACCATTAAATTTTATTGATAAGTCTACGGAAACCGTTTTAGCTTCAGAATATGGAAATGAATATAGAGCACTTCAAGATAAGCAAGCAGAATTGTTTGACATGAAGCAACGACTCAGTTTAGCTTATGCAAAAGATGAAAACCCTGAATTAAAACAAGAATTATTTCAAATAGATAGTATTGAAAAAACGTATCGCTTAGAGTCTAAATTCTTGATAAAAAAAGCCATTGACCCAGAATACAAGGCAAACTATATCGCTCTTGAAAAATCAGTTAAACAACTAGAGTCTAACCCTAAAAGCGAAGCTTACAAAACCAAGTCGGCTGAACTAAAAACACTCTATAAAGACGCAGCTAAAGACACACAAACCAATGACCGAGATTACATGTTTATTCGGTTTATTCTAAATCATTTACCAACAGGTTTAATCGGTTTATTATTGGCTGTAATTTTATCTGCAGCAATGTCTTCAACGGCATCAGAAATTAATGCTTTAGCAACGATTACTTCGATTGATCTGTATGGTAGAAATCTCAAAGAAGATAAAGGTGAAACACACATGGTAAAAATGACCAAGTGGTTTACATTTGGATGGGGAATTGTAGCTATAATTATTGCCTGCTTTGCAGATTTGGCTGAAAACTTAATTCAGCTCGTAAACATAATCGGTTCTATATTCTATGGTAATGTTCTTGGTATTTTCTTACTGGCCTTTTTCTTTAAACACATAAAAGGAAATGCGGTCTTTATAGGAGCACTTATCACACAATTTATTGTAATTATTGGTTGGGCTTTTGACTGGATGCCTTATCTCTGGCTCAATTTATTTGGTTGTATATTAGTAATAATAATAGCACATATAATTCAGCCTATATTACCTAAAACACAAAATAATGGAAACTAAAACGATACGTTGGGGAATTATTGGAGCTGGTAAAATCGCTACTAAATTCGCAAAGGATTTAAGTACTGTTCCTAATTCAAAATTATACGCTATAGCTTCAAGAAATCTTGAGAAAGCTAAAATTTTTGGTCAAGAATTCAATGCCGATGTCGCTTATGGCAATTACGAAGAGTTAAGTTTAGATCCTAATGTTGATGCTGTTTATATTGCAACACCACATAGCTTTCATAAAGAACACACCCTTTTATGTCTCAATCAAGGTATTGCTGTGTTGTGTGAAAAGCCATTTGCTATGGATTTACAGGAAGTTGAAGAAATGATTCAACTTTCAAAAGAAAAAAATACGCTTTTAATGGAAGCCATGTGGACTATATTTCTTCCTCATTTTAGATATGTCTTAGATTTAATTGAGCAAAAGCATTATGGGGATCTTGTAAAACTTGAAGCTGATTTTGGCTTTAAACCAGAGTATGATGAAACATCAAGATTATTAGATAAATCTGTAGGAGGTGGTAGTCTTTTAGATATTGGTATCTACCCTATTTTTGCTGCACTCTCTAGTTTAGGAAAACCTGATAGCATAGAAGCTAGAGCTGAATTTTTTGCTACTGGTGCAGATGCTGAATGTAACATGATTTTTAACTATAGTAATGCTATAGCGATTTTAAAGAGCACACTAAAAGAAGAAACTAAAACAGAAGCAATTTTCCATTGCGAAGAGGGCATCATAAAAATTAACACAAAATTTCATCAACCATCTACAGTAAGCCTAATTGACAGTAATGGCAATGAAGAACTTAAAACTTTTGATTATAAAACCATAGGTTATAGTTACGAAACAGAACATTTCAATCAACTCATAAGAAAAGGTAAAATTGAAAGTGATGTTATGACTTTTGAAAAAAGCAAAGAACTTATTTCAACTTTAGATATGGTTAGAAAACGTATAGGTCTAGATTACAAGTAAAAAAAAACGCAACTCAATAAGTTGCGTTTTTTTATTATTAGTGAGGCTATAATTACATAGCTCCCCATTCTTTTAAAGAATCTTCATTCATTTTTATGTAGTCTGCATTTTTTGCTTCTTTTGCACCTTCAAGAGACTTCTTAGCTGCAGCAATAGCACCTTTTTTATCTCCATTTGCCGCATGAATTAAGGACTGCTGTCTTAGAAACCAAAAACGAGGCTCATCTTTTGTCATTTCTACAGCCTTATCAATCCACTCCATTGCTTGCTCTAAATCTTTACCTTCAGATAAATTATACACAGCTGCAGAATAATAATCATTTGCAGAAGGGCCTGACATTACTTTATTTATGGAAGCTGCTACTTTTGCTTTTGTAGGCACATCAAACTTAACAGCTGCGTATGCTTTTTCCCACATAAAACCAATCATTGCAGAATCATTGGTTAAATCATCAAAAGAAATTGTGAACGTCTCAATATCAATAGGTAATTCATAAACTTCAGCCTTTACTTTAGCAGCAACTTTAGACTCATCCCATTTTTGTGGCGTTCCCCAATTATTAGTATCTGTATAAAAAACAACTTCCCAAGATTTCTCTGAAGGAGTGATAAAAATTGCATAGCTACCTGCCTTTAACTCATTATCGCCTACTGTAACATTATCACTAAAAGTAACAACAGTATTTTTGTTAGCTCCTGCTCTCCATAACTTTCCGAAAGGCACTAAATCTCCGAAGATTTTTCTGCCTCGCATGTTAGGTCTAGAATATTCTACTGTAACATCTGTTAATCCAACCTTCTGCTCTACCTTACTAAAAGGACTAGGTTGTGGTGTCTGTAATTGAGCATTTACAGAAACTGTAAGTGTCAATGCAAATACAAAAAGTATTAGTTTTTTCATTTTTGAAAAGTGTTGATTGTTATTAACGCTAAAATTACAATATAAGCCTACCTAAGAATGTTAATGAATCCTTAAAATGAAACTTTAACAAAAGAAATAACATCTATATAACGATATTAAATTTCTTTTATCGTAATATTGCAATATAATAATTAAAGAGAATAATGGGACTTACTAAATCTGAAATTTTTACAAATGAGCAAAACCAAATTGCCACAGTAGCAAAAGCGTTTGCACATCCTGCAAGAGTTGCTATTTTACAGCATATAATCAATTCTAATACCTGTATCTGTGGTGATTTGGTGGAGGAAATTGGTTTAGCACAAGCTACAATTTCTCAACATCTCAGAGAATTAAAAAATATTGGATTAATCAAAGGAAATATAGAAGGCACTAGTGTGTGCTATTGTATAGATGAAGATAATTGGACTAATGCAAAGGATCTTATCTCTCAGTTTCTGGATTATGAATCTAAAAAACCTAACTGTTGTTAAACCATAATGATTATACATCAATACAAAACATATAATTATGAAAACTGAACAAGAACTTAAAGACATCGTAAAAGAACAATATGCAAAAATTGCCGAGCAAGGTAAGATTGAAAATGCTTCATCTTGTTGTGGTGCCACTACTCCATCCAACAAAGTTTATAACATAATGATGGATGATTACTCCGAAACTAAAGGTTATGTCAGTGATGCTGATTTAGGTTTAGGTTGCGGGTTACCAACACAATTCGCTTTAATACAAAAAGGTGATACCGTTATAGATTTAGGCTCTGGTGCTGGTAACGATTGTTTTGTAGCGAGACATGAAACTGGTAGCAAAGGAAAAGTTATTGGTATAGACTTCACTCCTATTATGATACAAAAGGCACGCATTAATGCTGAAAAACTTGGCTACAACAATGTTGAATTCAGAGAAGGTGATATTGATAATATGCCTGTTTCTGATAATATTGCCGATGTCATTGTGAGCAATTGTGTACTTAATCTAGTGCCTAACAAACAAAAAGTTATCAGTGAAATTTTCAGAGTATTAAAACCTGGAGGTCATTTTAGTATTTCAGATATCGTTTTAGTTGGTGACCTACCTAAAGCTTTAAAAGAAGATGCCGAAATGTATGCAGGATGTGTTGCTGGAGCTATTCAGAAAGAAGAGTATCTCAAACATATTTCTGATCAAGGCTTTGTTAATGTTAATATTCAAAAAGAAAAGCCTATCACTATTCCTGAAGATATCTTAAGCAAGTATTTAGATGAGGAAATGATTAAACAGTTTAACTCTGATAATGTTGGTATTTTCAGTATTACAGTTTATGCTGAAAAACCAGGAAAAAAGGAAAAGAAACCAAAACTTCAATTAGCAGACATTACAAATGATGAGCCTTGTTGTTCACCTGATGGTAATTGTTGTTAAATCATATAAATTCCCCAACTAGGCATGTTATTCTCAAAATTATCAGAAAAAATAGATAGTCTTGATACATCTATAATTTCAGAAGAAAGGAAAGCTGTTTTACAACCTTTAATAGATTTTATTCAATCTAAAGTTGATACAAAGCAGATGATCAATCTCAATTTCATCTGCACGCACAATTCTAGAAGAAGTCACCTCTCACAAGCTTGGGCACAAGCGACTGCCTCTTATTTTGGCATAGAGAACTTGTTTTGCTATTCTGCAGGTACAGAGGCCACAGCATTATTTCCTGTGGCTGCAGAAACACTTTCTAATTCAGGTTTTAAAGTTGATAAACTTTCTAAAGGAAACAATCCGGTTTACAGTTTAAAATACGCTGAAAACGCACATCCTATCATCGGATTTTCAAAAACTATTAATTCAGAATTTAATCCTCAAAACGGTTTTGCAGCCATAATGACTTGCTCTTCGGCAGATCAAGGCTGTCCTTTTATTGCTGGTGCAGAAAAGCGTATTCCTATTACTTACGAAGATCCAAAAATAGCGGATGGCACACCACAACAAGCCGAAAAGTACTTGGAACGTAGCACTCAAATTGCCACTGAAATGAAGTTTGTTTTTTCTCAGATAAAGCACTAATCAAAAATGAAAAAGAAACTAAATTTTTTAGATAGCTACCTTACATTATGGATATTTTTAGCTATGATTTTGGGAATTGGGATAGGTTACTTCTTTCCAAAATTTCCAGAGCTAATTAACTCCTATAGTAGTGGCACTACAAACATTCCTATTGCCATCGGACTTATATTAATGATGTATCCTCCATTGGCAAAAGTTAATTATAGTTTACTACCTAAAGTTTTTAAGGATGTAAAAATATTATCCATTTCATTAGTGCTAAACTGGATTATTGGTCCTGTTTTAATGTTTGTTTTGGCTATACTATTTCTTCAAAATCACCCAGAATATATGGTAGGTCTTATTCTAATTGGTTTGGCACGTTGTATAGCTATGGTATTAGTATGGAACGATTTGGCAGAAGGTAGTAGTGAGTATGGTGCTGGTTTAGTGGCTTTAAATAGTATTTTTCAGGTGTTTGGCTATAGCTTTTATGCTTATCTGTTTATCACTGTGCTACCACCCTATTTTGGTTTTGAAGGTGCCATTGTAGATATATCTATTGCAACCATCGCACAGAGTGTTGCTATTTATTTAGGTATTCCTTTTTTACTTGGCATATTGTCGCGCGTAATACTGGTAAAACTTAAAGATGAAGCTTGGTATACACAAAAGTTTATCCCAACAATTTCACCATTAACACTTATTGCATTGTTATTTACAATTATTGTGATGTTTTCATTAAAAGGTGAACTGATTGTTGAGATTCCTGGTGATGTACTAATCATAGCCATACCTTTGTTAATCTATTTTACTGTAATGTTTCTTATTGGCTTTTTTGTGAGTAAAGTAATAGGCGCACCTTATGATAAAAATGCAGCGATTGCTTTTACAGCAGCTGGTAATAATTTTGAATTAGCTATAGCAGTTGCCATAGCAGTCTTTGGACTTAATTCTGGTCAGGCCTTTACTGGAGTAATTGGACCTTTAGTAGAAGTACCAGCATTAATTCTTTTGGTACGTGTCGCTTTTTGGTTACGCAAAAAGTACTATACCAAATCAAAAGTATAAGCCTAAAATCTGCTTGCTTTATATTGGGAGTTAAATTTTGTTTAACTTTTAATTTATATCGTTAAACATTTTGTATCTTTACATTGTAAATAAACTACAATGGCAAAGAAAAAAAATATAAAACAAGCAGATCTTATTTCTTATTATATGGATTATGTCCTTACACATAGCCAACAACCAAAATCGGTATATGTGTTTGCAAAGGACAATAATTTTGAAGAACAACAATTCTATCAGTTCTTTTCGTCATTTGATGTTTTAGAACAATCCATCTTCAAAATATTCTTTGATAATACAATTACAGTTTTAGAGAAAAGCAATGATTACGCTTCTTTCGACGCGCGAGACAAACTTTTAAGTTTTTATTTCACTTTTTTTGAAATTCTAACAGCAAATAGAAGTTACGTAACTTATGCCTTGGGCGAACATAAAACGTCATTAAAAACGCTACGCACTTTAGCACCTTTAAAACAGCGTTTTACAAATTTCATTGAATTGCTTAACATCAAGACCATTGATTTAAAACAAGAGCAGTTAACCAAACTACAGCAACGCAGCCTAAAAGAATCAGCATGGTTGCAATTGCTTCTAACGATGAAATTTTGGTTAGATGACAGTTCTCCGTCATTTGAAAAAACAGATGTCTTCATTGAAAAATCGGTACGTGCAAGTTTTGACCTAATAGACACAACACCACTGAAAAGTTTAATTGACTTTGGGAAGTTTATTTACAAAGAAAAAATACACAGCAATTAAATGAAGACCATAGATAGCATACCTATATCAAAAATATCTCGTGCCTCAAAACTGGTAACCACAGGTGCAAAAGTTGGTGTAAACTACTTAAAATATTATGGTGATAAGATTACCAAATCTGAAGCCGAAGCCAAAGAACGCCTAAATCAAAATAATGCGGAGGACATCTACGACAGCTTAAAACAACTTAAAGGCAGTGCACTTAAAGTAGCGCAAATGCTTAGCATGGAAAAGAGCATTTTACCACAAGCTTATGTAGAAAAATTTTCCCTGTCTCAATTTTCTGTGCCACCATTGTCACCTCCATTAGTTATAAAAACATTTAAAAAATACTTTGGGAAACATCCTGATGATTTATTTGATACTTTCAATGCAACTTCAGTCAATGCTGCCAGTATTGGCCAGGTCCATATTGCAGAAAAGGATGGGAAAAAATTTGCTGTGAAAATCCAATATCCTGGAGTTGCAGAGAGTATCGCATCAGATTTAGCACTGGTAAAACCAGTGGCTATAAAGATGTTTAATATAAAAGGAAAAGATTCCGACAAGTATTTCAAAGAAGTTGAAGACAAACTTACAGAAGAGACCAATTACAATCTCGAAATAGCACAAAGCAAAGCTGTTGTAGACGCTTGTAAACACATTCCAAATTTGAAGTTCCCAGAATATTATGAAGATTTATCTTCTGAACGTATTATAACCATGGATTATATGGAAGGTGAGCATCTTTCTGAATTCGCCAGTCATAATACAGATCAAGCGTTAGCAACTCAATTAGGTCAAGCTTTATGGGACTTCTATATGTTTCAAATTCATAACCTTAAAAAAGTGCATGCGGATCCGCATCCAGGTAATTTTTTAATTTCTAAAGACGGACAACTTATTGCCCTAGACTTTGGTTGTATGAAATCAATTCCTGAGGAGTTTTATAAACCTTACTTTGAACTTGCGGAAAAAGACACCATCAATAATCCTAAAAAATTCAAAGAAAAACTCTACGAACTTGAAATATTAAGAAAAGATGATTCCGAAGAAGAGATTATCTTTTTTACTGATATGTTTCACGAGCTATTAAGCTTATTTACACAACCATTTCACTCAGAAGAATTTGACTTTTCGGATGCTAATTTCTTTGGAAGAATTACAGAAATGGGTCAGAAATATTCTAAAAGTACAGAATTGCGCAACATGAATGGCAATCGTGGCTCTAAGCATTTTATTTACATTAACCGAACCTTCTTCGGACTGTACAACTTAATGTTTGACCTTAAGGCGAAAAACATCAAAATCAACAATTTTATAAATCTTTAATATGGCAACCTTTAGTATCCAAGACATAGACAACATGCATCATTTGTACCGCATCAACCTAATTAACAGTTGTAGTGGTTACAAATCTGCGAATCTAATTGGTACTAAAGACAATTTAGATGTTACAAATGTTGCGGTTTTTAGTTCCATTACGCATTTAGGTTCTAATCCTGCTTTATTAGGTTTTTTCCTAAGACCAACAACAGTTATTCGAAATACTTATGATAACATAAGGTCTACTGGGAAATTCACCATAAATCATATTCATGAAGATATTTTAGAAGACGCACATCATACCTCAGCGAAATACGATGCACAAATTTCAGAATTTGATACCACTAAATTAGAAGAAGAATATAAAGATAATTTTTTTGCACCTTTTGTAAAGGGTTGTCCGATACAAATGGCCATGAGCTATGTAGAGGAATATGCGATTGAAGCTAATAATACCATACTTTTAATAGGAAAAATCGAAAATCTTTACGTGCAAGACGATTTGTTAGAAAAGGATGGATTTATAAACTTATCTAAAGCCAAAGTAGCCACTATTAATGGTTTAAACGGTTATGCCATCCCAAATTTAAAACAGCGATTAGAATACCAACGACCAAAACCAGAATTTGCAATACCTAATGACTAATGCAAATACTAATTACAGGAACAACAGGCTACATAGCCAAAAGATTAGCACTTCAACTTCTTGAGGAAGGACATGAGTTGGTTTGTTGTGTTCGTGATTTAAATCGTATTCCAGATGAAATTGAAGAACATCCGCAATGTTCTTTTATAAAAATGGATTTTCTAAGTCCAGAACCTAATAAAATTCCAAAAACCATAGAAGCCGCTTATTACCTCATCCATTCCATGGCTACAAATGCCGACGATTTTGAAGATTTAGAACGTCAGTGTGCTCATAATTTTAAAAATCTTGTTGAAGCTACTGAATGTAAACAAGTCATCTATCTCAGTGGTATCGTTAACGATGATTCGCTTTCTAAACATCTAAAGTCTCGCTTACAAGTTGAAGAAACTTTAAAATCTGATAGCTATGCCCTAACAACATTTAGAGCAGGTATTATTGTAGGTAGTGGTAGTGCTTCCTTCGAAATTATAAGAGACATCGTAGAGAAGCTTCCGGTTATGGTTACACCAAAATGGTTGAATACAAAAACTCAACCGCTTGGTATTAGAGATGTACTCACCTACTTATCACAAGCCCTAGGTAAAGAAGTACTTTACAATAAATCCTATGACATTTTTGGTCCTGAAGTATTAACCTATAAGGAAATGCTTTTGCAATTTGCGGAAGTACGTGGTTTAAAACGGTATATCTACACGTTACCTGTTTTAAGTCCAAAACTGTCATCGTATTGGCTCTATTTTGTCACTTCAACATCATTTCAATTGGCACAAGCCTTGGTGGATAGCATGAAAGTAGAAGTCATTGGTAAACCAAGTGATATCAATACACATATAGACATTTCGCCGCTTTCTTATAAAGAGGCTGTTGAATTAGCTTTTCAAAGAATTGAGCAAAACAGTGTAATATCTAGTTGGAAAGACGCAGTTAGTAGTGGACGATTTAAAGACCAGCTTTCAAAACATATAGAATTACCACAGTATGGCTGTTTTAAAGATATACGCTCTAGAACTATAGAAAATGAAGATTATACACTGAATAAAATCTGGAGTATTGGAGGCCGAAACGGCTGGTATAGTTTCAATGGTTTATGGAAAATAAGAGGCTATGTAGATAAGCTCTTTGGTGGTGTTGGACTAAGAAGAGGACGCACGCACGACACTTATCTTGAGGCTGGAGATCCTTTGGATTTTTGGCGCGTACTTTTTGCAGACAAACAAGAAAAACGACTACTCTTATTTGCTGAAATGCGCCTACCTGGTGAAGCTTGGCTTGAGTTCAAAATTGTAAAAGACAAACTCTACCAACGTGCCGTATTTAGGCCAAAAGGACTTTGGGGACGTCTCTATTGGTATATGGTTTTACCATTTCATGCCTTTGTTTTTAAAGGAATGATTAATGCCCTAATAAAACCCGAATGAGAGGTGTAAAAAAGCAACATCTGCCCACAAAAATATGCCCAGTTTGTGAGCGACCTTTTACCTGGCGCAAAAAATGGGCAAAGAATTGGGACAACGTAAAATATTGTAGCGAAAAATGCAGAAAAACGACATAAAAAATCTGATTTGGTTTAGAAATGATCTTAGAACTGTAGATAATACTGTTTTAAGCGAAGCTACTAAAAATGGTAATACTGTTTTTGGTGTGTATTGTTTCGATCCCAAACAGTTTCAAATTGATGCTTTTGGTTTTAAAAAAACAGAAAAATTTAGAGCACAATTTTTAATTGAAACTATCCAAGATTTAAAAGTACAACTTAGTCAACTCAACATAGAATTACTAGTGTATAACGAGCATCCCGAAGTAATAATTCCGAAGCTTTGCAACACACTAAATGTTGAAGCCATTTACCTTCAAAAGGAATGGACACAAGAAGAAATTGACACTGAAAACGTAGTCAAAGCAAACATTGACAATGTGACTTGGCATCACATTTACAATCAATTTCTATTTCATCCTGAAGATATCAATTTTCAGATTTCAAAAACACCGCAAGTCTTTACGGTTTTTAGAAAGAAATTAGAAAAATACGTCAGAATTAGACCTGAGGTTGAAACACCAAAACTACCGGAGAGCAATCGTTTTGAAAATACCACAAACATTCCATCGCTTTCAGATTTAGGCTTTAATAATTTTGGAAGACATCCACACTCAGCATTTCCGTTTAAAGGTGGTGAAACTGCGGCCCAAAACCGATTGGATGATTATTTTTTCAACACCAAAAAATTAGGTTTTTATAAGAAAACCAGAAATGGTTTGGTAGGCAAAGATTACAGTTCAAAATTTTCGCCTTGGCTGGCTAATGGCAGTATATCTGCTCGAACAATCTATTGGAAAGTTAAGCAGTTTGAAAAAGAACATTACAAAAACCAATCCACCTACTGGTTAATTTTTGAATTGATTTGGCGCGACTATTTCAAATACATTTCTCTGAAGTACGGCAACCAGATTTTTAAACTCGAAGGTATACTAAACAAAGATTATAATTGGTCTACAAATCAAACGCAGATTCAACAATGGATAAATGGTGAAACACCGTCTGACTTTGTAAATGCCAATATGATAGAACTTAAAGAAACAGGATGGATGAGCAATAGAGGTCGCCAAAACGTAGCATCCTTTTTTGCTAAAGAGTTAGAGTTAGATTGGCGCATAGGTGCTGCATATTTTGAGTCACTCCTACTCGATTATGATGTGCACAGCAACTATGGCAATTGGATGTATGTAGCTGGAGTTGGTAACGATCCTCGTGATCGTAAATTCAATGTGCAATTGCAAGCCGAGCGTTACGATAGCAATGGAAAATTTAGAAGTTTATGGTTACAACCGAGTTTATTCCTGTGAAAACAGGAATCTCTCTATCGGTAGTAACATCTATCGTTTAAGCTGTATTAAAAGAATTAGACAACCTTCAAGTTTTAAAATTTTGTTGGTCTAAATAAGTAAAGAAATTATAAGACTAAAATAAGATTCCTGCATTCGCAGGAAGTAAACATGAAAAAAAACGACTACATATTACTATTTCCACATCAATTATTTCAGGATTCACCTATTCTTGAAATCGATTCTGCTATTTACCTCATTGAAGAATATCTGTTTTTCAAACACTATAAATTTCATAAACAGAAAATAGCGTTCCATAGATCATCTATGAAGGCTTATGAAGATTATTTAAAATCGAAAGGCAAGACAGTAAATTATATTGAAGCAACTTCAGACGATAGTGATATCAGAACATTGATACCTAAACTCATTGACAATGGTGCTAAAACACTTCATGTCATTGACCCAACAGATAATTGGTTAGAAAAGCGTATTAAATCAAATTCAAAAGACATATCAATTGAATGGTACGAAAGTCCTTTATTTATCAATACAAAAAAAGATCTCAGCTCGTTTTTTAAACCTTCAAAAAAGAAATTTTTTCAAACTTCATTTTATAAAGAACAACGAAAAAATCGAGACATTTTAATGGTTTCCAATGAACCTGAAGGAGGTAAATGGACTTACGATTCTGAAAACCGAAAGAAATATCCAAAAGACAAAACACCACCAAATATTCAGTTTCCTGAACGGTCTGAATACTATGAGGAAGCGAAAACGTACACAGAGAAACATTTTGATAATCACTATGGTGAATTGAATGACTTTATCAATTATCCTATAGATTTTGAATCCTCTGAAGTATGGTTGCAGCAGTTTTTTGAATACCGTTTTCATGAATTTGGTGTGTTTGAAGATGCCATTGTAAAGGAAGAACATTTTTTAAACCACAGTTTACTTTCACCTTTAATTAATGTTGGTTTACTAAACCCTTCAAGCATTATTGATAAAGCCATTGCTTATGCTAAAGACAATGACGTACCCATCAATTCAACAGAAGGTTTTGTTAGACAAATTTTGGGTTGGCGCGAATTTATAAGAGGTGTTTACGAGGTAAAAGGCACAGAAGAGCGCACTAAAAACTTCTGGAACTTTGATCGAAAAATTCCTGCATCATTTTACGATGGTTCTACAGGTATAAAACCCGTAGATGATGTGATAAAAAAAGCACTAAAAATAGGTTATGCACACCATATAGAACGCTTAATGATTCTTGGCAATTTTATGGTGCTTTGCGAGTTCGATCCAGATGAAGTTTACCAATGGTTTATGGAACTGTTTATAGACTCCTACGATTGGGTTATGGTGCCTAATGTGTATGGCATGAGTTTGTTTGCCGATGGTGGTTTAATGTCTACAAAACCATACATAAGCAGCAGCAACTACATTATGAAAATGAGCAACTACAGCAAAGGTGAATGGCAAGACACTTGGGATGGCTTGTTTTGGACCTTTGTGGATAAACATCGTGATTTTTTTGAGAGCAATCCTAGATTAGGTATGCTCTTGGGTAATCTAGATCGTATGAAAAAGGATACGCTAGAAAACCATTTTAATAACGCAGAAAAATTCCTCAAAACACTATAATGACAGACAAACCAAATATTAATGTTGTATGGCTAAAGCGCGATTTACGACTTCAGGATAATGAAGCCATTACTAATGCGCTCTATACTGGCAAACCTACGCTACTTCTTTATGTGTTTGAACATATCTTACTAAACGACAATCATTATAGTGAACGACATTTTAACTTTATTAAAGAATCAATCAATGACCTAAACAAGCAACTAGAGCCATATAACACTAAAGTATTAAGCGTTACAAGCGATATTCAAACAGCATTTAATTTAATTCAAGAGTTCTATAAAATAGATGCCATTTTCTCTCATGTAGAAACTGGCATTTTAGTGACATACAATAGAGATAAAGAATTTACACGTTACTGTCGTAATAACTTCATCCGCTGGAACCAAAGTAAAAACAATGGTGTAGAACGTGGACTAACCAATAGAGACAACTGGTTAGAACAATGGGAAGATTATATGAGTCAACCACTTCTAGAGTTTAATCCAGAAGAAAATCAGTTACTTCATCTTAATGCCATAACAAAATTAGAAAGTGTACTAACAGTTACAGACTTAGACACACCAAAAGACTCAATATTTCAAAAAGGTGGAAGTTCTACTGCTTGGAAATATGCTTCGTCATTTTTTGAGAATCGTCATAAAGACTATATGTTCAACATATCAAAACCAGAAGCATCACGTACAAGTTGCAGTAGGCTTTCGCCTTATATTGCTTGGGGAAATGTTTCTATCCGACAGATTTTTCAAAAAGCTCAAAACCTTAAAGAACAAAGCAACGATAAAAGACATATTGGCGGTTTTTTATCGCGATTACGATGGCAAGCCCATTTTATTCAAAAGTTTGAAATGGAACATACCATGGAAAACGAAAGCGTTAACAAAGGATATCAAAAATTAAAAAAGAGTATTTCCTTAAAATACCAACAAGCCTGGAAGGAAGGCCAAACAGGTTTCCCTCTAGTAGATGCAAGCATGCGTTGTTTAGTAGAGACTGGTTATGTAAACTTTAGAATGCGTGCCATGTTAGTATCCTTTTTTACACATATTTTGTGGCAGCCTTGGCAAAATGCCTCAGAACACTTATCGCAACAGTTTTTAGATTTTGAACCTGGTATTCATTTTCCGCAATTGCAAATGCAAGCAGGTGAAACCGGAATTAATAATCTAAGAATTTATAATCCAACATTAAACGGACTTAAACACGATCCTGATGCTGAGTTTATAAAAAAATGGGTACCAGAACTTGCACATTTAGATGTGCCTTTTATTCACGAACCTTATTTAATGACCGAATTAGAACAAGGGTTATACAACTTTAAATTAGGTGAAGACTACCCAGAACCAATTGTAGACATAAAGGAAAACAGAAAGCGTGCCAGCGATATTCTATGGAATATGAAAAACGATCCAGAAGTTGTAAAAGAAAGTTTTCGCATATTAAAACGACATACACTACAAGATAGAAACAGCCTTTTGCGTCACAACTAAGAAGCTCTCTTCTCATTGTAAAAATAGTACTATCATAATTCCTTGTTAATTTTTGTTTAACTTTTAAGAACAAAGATTAAACATTTTGTATATTTGAGTATGCTAATAGAAACTACACATTATAATTCTGAACACAAACAAATCATTGCAGACCTTGTTGGCAGTCCTTTTAGTTTGGTACAGAAATTGAAATTAAATGGTGTAGGCTCTAAGCGTATGATTATAGACGAAGTTAGTCCTAATTTACAGCAGGTGCTAAACATGGTATCAGATATTAACTATGGTAACATTGAATTACGCCCAAAAGGAATTCTAATTCATATTACAAAAGGCTTAAAAAACTTTACTTGGATTATACCTTATTACCATTTGGTTATTTATAAAATCAATGGTTCTAGCATACATGCGCAAGGAAAATTTGTGCACTTTAGAGCTAACAAAACTTTTAAAGAAAATAAGAAATTTTTTGACAAGTTAATCGACCAAAAAACAAAGTATGATATGCTTTATAAAATGCCCGACACCTTATGGATTTAACACAAAGACATATTGATCGGGTTATTGAAATGGCATGGGAAGACCGAACACCTTTTGAGGCCATAAAATTTCAATTTGATTTAAAAGAGCAAGAGGTTATAACCTTAATGCGAAGAGAATTAAAACCCAGTAGTTTTAGATTATGGAGAAAGCGCGTGCAAGGAAGAGCCACTAAACATATAAAGAAAAGAACGTTCGACAAGGGTAGATTTAAATGCTCACGACAAAAAACAATAACACACAACTCTATTTCAAAACGTTAACTCGTGCTTTGATTTAAGCTTGGAGTACTTAAAGACAGCACATTAAAAAGATGCTATGAAAACGAAAATTATTCCTAACAAAAATGGTCATCAACTTAATGGATTATCTATAGATGATATTGGAGATGACCATTTATTTACTGGTTTAGACACACCAATGAAAGCAAATGCTTTTGAAATGTCTAATGATGAAAAAAAGCAACGTATTTCTATTCTGTTTTCAGAAATAATGGATGTACTTGGTTTAGATCTTACAGATGATTCCCTTAAAGGAACACCAGATAGAGTCGCTAAAATGTATGTAGAAGAAATCTTTTCTGGGTTAGATCCAGAAAACAAACCTAAAGTTGCTCTTTTCGACAATAAATATCAATACAATCAAATGTTGGTTGAAAAGAATATTACATTTTATTCTAACTGCGAACATCACTTTGTACCAATTATAGGAAAAGCACACATTGCTTACAAATCTTCAGGTAAAGTTATTGGACTATCTAAGCTTAATAGAATTGTTCAATATTATGCCAAAAGGCCTCAGGTACAAGAACGATTAACAAATCAGATTGCTAACGAACTAAAAACGGTATTAGAAACCGAAGATGTTGCTGTAATCATCGATGCCAAACACCTTTGTGTATCTTCAAGAGGTGTAAAAGATGACACCTCTACCACAGTAACGACGTACTATGGCGGAATTTTTAATACGCCAGAAAAAATCAATGAAATTCAAAATTACATAAATAATTAAGTTATGGATATAATAGAGCAAGCCAAAGAATTCGAAAACAGAAAGTTTTCATTCAAAACAACAAGCGACAGAATTTTAGCTGCTAGAGAAGCAAAAGACATCATTCTTGGTGTTAATGAGATCTATAAAAAGAAGAAAGATCAAAAACTTATGGACCTTATGAAACGCCTTACAGTTATAAAGCAAAAGATTGAAAAGCGTCTAAAAGGTAAGCCATTAACTGCAGCATAATGAAGAGTATAATTGTTATAGGAGGAAGCAAAGGCATTGGTAAAGCCTTAATTTCGTCTTTGTTTTCTTCTTACGATAACATTATTAATATCAGTAGAACTGAACCAGAAATTTCTAGTGGTAATGTAACCCATTATACATGTGATATTCTCACAGATGATCTACCTGATATTGAAAGTGCAGACGGACTAGTTTATTGTCCTGGAAGTATTAATCTTAAACCTATTAATCGTTTAAGCATTGAAGATTTTCAAGATGATTTTAATATCAATGTTATTGGAGCGGTAAAGGCCGTTCAAAAATATTTACCAGCATTGAAAAAAGGAAATAATCCATCAATTGTAATGTTTAGTACCGTTGCGGCAAAATTAGGAATGCCTTTTCATGCGAGTGTTGCGGCTTCAAAATCTGCTATTGAAGGTTTAACAAAATCTTTGGGTGCTGAATTAGCACCAACTGTTCGTGTAAATGCTATTGCTCCAACTGTTACCAATACAGAATTAGCTTCAAAGCTATTAAGAAATGACAGTATGATTGAAAAAATGAACGAACGTCATCCTCTTAAAAAAATACTTCAACCAGAAGAGGTTGCTGACATGGCAGCATTCTTGTTATCTAATAAAGCAGCTTCGCTATCAGGACAAGTTTTTGAAATGGATTGCGGTATTGTAAGTTTTAAAATTTAGATTATGAATCCGATGAAAGCATTTGTTGGCACATTAAAAGTATCTGACAGGGATATAAAACAAAACGCATTACAACCATTGTATGCAATCAGAATTAATAGTTTACAAGGAAAGCCAGTAGACCTTTCAGATTTTAAGGGTAAAAAAATACTCTTTGTCAATGTAGCTTCTAAATGTGGATTTACACCTCAATACAGAGAACTACAAGAACTTGCAGATAACTATAAGGATCAATTGGTAGTTATTGGTGTGCCGTGTAATCAATTTGGTGCTCAGGAACCTGGTACAGCAGAAGATATTGAAGAATTTTGCCAAGTCAATTATGGTGTATCTTTTCTAATCACCGAAAAGATTAATGTAAAAGGAGATCACCAACACCCACTTTATGAATGGCTTACATCAAAACGCTTAAATGGCAAACAAAATTCTGTAGTAAAATGGAATTTTCAAAAATATCTTATTGATGAACAAGGTGAATTTTTAGATTATTTTTATTCTATTACAAAACCAACCAATTCCAGAATTACAAAATACTTGAAATAGTTATGTTTGGATTGTTTAAAAAAAGTACCGAAAAAGAAAAATTACAAAAGCAATATGAAAAACTTATGGCAGAATGGCATAAGTTATCAACGACTAACAGAGCGGCAAGTGACTTAAAATATACTGAAGCTCAAAAAGTTTTAGAACGATTAGAAGCGCTTAAATAATTTTGCATTGAACAAGAAAATCTTATATTTCATACTCTTTTTAGCTATTAATTTTGGTGGTTTAGCACTAGGTAGCTGGTTAATGAATAATGGTCCGACATCTGATTGGTACTTAGGTTTAAATAAGGCGCCATGGACACCCTCTGGTTGGGTATTTGGTGTGGCTTGGAGTACCATTATGGCTTGCTTTTCTTGGTATTTAGCAGAACTCTTTATACTTAGAGCTTCAAGATATTTATGGATAATTTATATTTTTCAGGTTATACTAAATGTTGGTTGGAACTACGTATTTTTCAACAAGCATTTAACAACAGTTGGACTTGGAATTATTATTCTTCTAACCTTAGTTATACTTTATTTTTTCATAACATTTAGAAGTGACAGGTTAAAATATGCAAAATATCTACTTCTACCCTACATTGTATGGCTATGCATTGCAACATCGCTTAATGCTTATATCGTTTTAAATAATTAAACATGAAAATTTATACCTTACATAAAAAGCAGAATTTACCAATTTCTGTAGACCAAGCATGGGATTTTCTATCTGATCCTAGAAACTTAAAAACCATCACACCAGACTATATGGGTTTTCATATACTTTCTGGTGCAGACAGGCCAATGTTTCCTGGGCAAATTATTCAATATATTGTCACACCTGTTTTAGGAATTAAAACAAAATGGGTAACAGAAATTACCCATGTTAAAGACAAAGAATATTTTGTGGATGAACAACGATTTGGACCTTATTCGCTCTGGCACCATAAACATTTTATAAAACCAATTGAAGGTGGTGTAGAAATGGAAGACATTGTAGATTATAAAATTCCTATGGGTATCTTAGGGCAATTGGCACACCCTATTTTGGTAAAACCAAAACTTGAAGAAATTTTTAATTACCGAACTAAAAAGTTAGAAGAACTTTTCGGAAAATATTAATATGAGCAAAACAGTAAATATATTTTGGTTTAGAAGAGACCTAAGATTAGACGACAACGTAGGTTTTTATGAAGCCTTAAAAGGAGAATATCCTGTTTTACCTTTATTTATTTTCGATTCTGAAATTTTAGATAAACTGCCTAAGGATGATGCTCGTGTTACTTTTATTCATGAAACGTTGCAAGAGATGCGAAATACGCTTCAGAATGAACATAATAGTAGCATAGCCATATATCATGGCAAACCATTAGATATCTATAAGCAACTTACTGAAGAATTTGAAATTAAAACAGTCTACACCAACCATGATTACGAACCTTACGCTAAGGAACGTGATGAAGCGGTTCAATCGTATTTAGAATCACAAAATATTGAATTTAAAACCTTTAAGGATCAGGTCATATTCGAAAAAGATGAAGTAGTAAAAAAAGATGGCGATCCTTATGTTGTGTACACTCCGTACATGCGAACTTGGAAAGAAAAATTCAAGAGTATTGATTTAAAGATTTACTATACCAATTCTTATTTAGATAATCTTATTGAGCATACAAGATTAGCAAATTTAAGTTTATCTGATATTGGATTTCAAAAATCAGATCAAGAAATAGCTCCGTATGATGTTACACCAACTTTAATACAAGACTATGAGGCTACTCGAAATTTTCCTGCCAAAGATGGAACCTCACGTTTAGGTCCTCACCTACGATTTGGTACAGTAAGCGTTCGTAAAATGGTAAAAAAAGCTATCGCTGAGGACAACGAAATATTTTGGCAAGAGTTAATTTGGCGCGAGTTTTTTATGCAAATTTTATGGCATTTTCCACATACAGTAGATAAGGCCTTTAAACCAAAATACGATAGGATTGAATGGAGAAATAACGAAGAAGAATTTAAAAAGTGGTGTGAAGGAAAAACGGGTTATCCTTTAGTTGATGCTGGAATGAGAGAGCTTAACGAAACTGGCTTTATGCACAACAGAGTACGTATGTTGGTTGGCAGCTTTTTGTGCAAGCATTTGCTTATAGATTGGCGTTGGGGCGAAGCCTACTTCGCAGAAAAGTTACACGATTACGAAATGGCAAGTAATGTTGGCAACTGGCAATGGGTTGCTGGTTCTGGTGTAGATGCTGCACCATATTTTAGAATTTTTAATCCTACTTCTCAGATTAAAAAGTTTGACAGTGATCATAAATACATTAAAAAATGGGTTCCAGAATATCAAGAGCTAACGTATCCTAAACCTATGGTAGATCATAAAGAGGCACGTGAGCGTTGTTTAGCTACATATAAGGCAGCATTAAATTAATTACAGCTTTACACAATAAACTGAAAATCTTAGCGTTACAAAAATTAAGACATAATGTCTTAACAGAAATAACCATTTCAATAAACAATTTTAAAACCCTGAAAGATTTTCAGGGTTTTGTTTTATAAAAAAAGCTTCAAATATTATTTGAAGCTTTTAATCTCTTATATTTTATAAGTCCTAATTACCAGAAACACGTTCTATCTTAGCTCCAATAGCTCTAAGACGTTCATCTATATCCTCGTAACCACGATCTATCTGTTCTATATTATGAATGACAGATGTTCCTTTTGCCGATAATGCCGCAATTAACAATGAAATACCAGCTCTAATATCTGGAGACGTCATTGTAGTTGCTTTTAATTGTGACTTAAAATCATGTCCTATAACAGTTGCTCTGTGTGGATCGCAAAGTATAATTTTTGCTCCCATATCTATCAGCTTATCTACAAAGAACAAACGGCTTTCAAACATTTTTTGATGTATTAAAACCTCACCTCTTGCCTGAGTCGCTATTACCAAAACAATACTTAGTAAATCTGGTGTAAAACCAGGCCAAGGCGCGTCTGCAATGGTTAATATAGAACCATCTATATAATTCTGAATTTGATAACCATCAGTATGTGCAGGAATATGAATATCATCTCCTTGCTGTTCTACCGTGATTCCTAATTTTCTAAATACAGATGGAATTTGTCCTAAATCATCCCAACTAACATCTTTTATGGTTAGCTCACTTTTAGTCATGGCAGCTAAACCAATCCAACTACCAATTTCTATCATATCTGGCAGCATTTTATGTTCTGTGCCACCTAAACGTTCTACACCGTCAATAATAAGCATATTAGAACCAATACCCGAAATTTTGGCACCCATTCTATTTAGCATTTTACACAACTGCTGTAAATACGGTTCGCAAGCAGCATTGTAAATTGTTGTTTGACCTTTTGCTAAAACAGCAGCCATAACAATATTTGCTGTTCCTGTGACAGAAGCTTCGTCTAAAAGCATATAGGTTCCTTGTAGTTCATCTGCCTCTACACCATAGAAATAATCTTCTCTGTTGTATCTAAACTTAGCGCCGAGATTTATAAAACCTTCAAAATGGGTATCTAAACGACGACGACCAATCTTATCACCTCCAGGTTTTGGAATATAACCTTTACCAAAACGACCTAATAATGGACCAACAATCATTATTGAACCTCTAAGACCTCTTCCGTCTTCTTTAAATTCAGCAGATTCTAAGTACTTTAAATTAACGTCGTCAGCCTTAAAACTGTATGAGCCTTTTCCGAGTTTTTCAACCTTTACACCTAATTTCTTTAATAAGGCAATCAGCTTATTAACATCGATAATATCTGGAATATTATTAATTGTAACAGTCTCTGAAGTTAACAATACTGCACAAAGGATTTGTAAGGCCTCGTTTTTGGCACCTTGTGGCTTAATTGCCCCTTTTAATTGGTGTCCGCCTTCGATTTTAAATGTACTCATCGTTATTAGTAACGTTTACGATTGTTAGAATATTTCTTTTTAGATTTTTTTCCTCCTTTATTACTATACTTAGATTTTGTACGCATAAGGCTAGATGAATCACTAAGGTCTTCTTCACTATTTTTCAGGTTAATTTTACCATTAGACAATTCATACAAATGATCAAAAATCACTGTATCCTCAACACTATCTTTATTCCAATTGAGGTAACATTTTTTCATATGATTTGCAATGGTATAAATCAATGCCTCCTTCATATCTCCTTCTTCCCAAGTACATGCAACGTCTATCATAGTTTTTATATTATTACCATAAAAACGATACTTTGGATGATTCTGTGGGTATTTTAGAGGATCTGGACCTGCCGTTAATTCTTCACGCGATGGCTTTGGATAGGGTGAATCAGCATCTAATTCAAAATCTGACATAATGAATAACTGATCCCATAACTTATGTTGAAAATCTGGCACATCTCTTAAATGTGGCTGTAGATTGCCCATTACAGAAATAATGGCTTTTGCTAATTTGTTACGTTCTTCTTTAGTTTCTCGCGTTTTAGCATGATTAATCATTTTTTGTAAATGACGACCATACTCAGGAATTATCAAATGTTCGCGTTCTGTGTTGTATTCTAAATTATCAATCAAAATGTAAAAATGTGTAGTAAATTATATAAACCTGAAGTTTCTCGGTTTTGTCGCAAAGTACAAAAAAATAGCTAGGTTCAAGGAAATTTTAAAGAGAAATTACGCCTTCAACTTTTTCACCTACTTCTTTATATTTTGCAATAACTGCATCAGGATTTTTCATTCTTACATAAACAGATACACTGGTGTATTTACCATTTTTAGATGGTCTTGTATTAATTACTGCTCCCAAATGATTAAATAATGCCTTTACTTCTTCTATTTTTGAAGCTTCAGAAGTAACTATAAACTTATATAAATATTCCGTTGGCCAAAGAGCTGTATCTTGTAATTGTGACTTTAACTTTTTGTAAAACTCTTCTGATTTTTTATTCTTGTCCATTATCAATTTTTATTAATGCAAAGATACATCTTACTTTACATTTTTGGTTTTAATATTTTATCACGATTTTTACTGCAAAAATACTGCCAATTTGAGTCCTAAGAAAATCGTTATCACAGGTGGTCCTGGTACCGGAAAATCATCAATAATCAATCATTTAAAACATCGTGGTTTTTTGTGCTATGATGAAATCTCTAGAGAAGTGACGCTACAAGCAAGGAAAGATGGGATAGAACAATTATTCCTAACAGAACCTTTGCTGTTTAGTGAAAAACTTTTAGAAGGTAGACTTAAACAATATAATGATGCTTCTAAAGAAACCGTAAGTGCTGTTTTTTTAGATAGAGGAATACCAGACATTTTGGCTTATATGGATTATATAGGTGACACGTATCCTCAATATTTTAATGATGCCTCACAAAATAATAATTACGATTTTGTTTTTGTGTTAGCACCTTGGCAAGAAATTTTTACTAGCGATAGTGAGCGCTACGAGAATTTTGAACAAGCCATAGAAATTCATCATCATTTACTAAAAACATATATGAGATTTGGTTATCAATTAATTGATGTACCCTTTGAAACTATAGAAAAAAGGACTGATTTTATCTTAGAGGTCTTAAATTTGTAGTAATGCATGCTATTGAAGTTTTAGAACGTTACTGGAATTATACTTCTTTTAGACCCTTACAGGAAGACATTATCAATTCTGTATTAGCAAATGAAGATACCTTTGCTTTGCTACCAACTGGCGGAGGAAAATCAATTTGTTTTCAGGTTCCTGCAATGATGAAAGAAGGTATTTGCATTGTGGTTTCGCCACTTATTGCCTTAATGAAAGATCAGGTTAATACGCTAAAACAAAAAGGTATTAAAGCCATTGCATTAACATCTGGCATGTCTTACAAAGACTTGGACACACAACTAGATAATTGTATTTATGGCAATTACAAGTTCTTATACCTTTCACCAGAGCGCTTACAACAACCATTAGTACAAGAGCGTTTGCAACTTATGCAAGTAAATTTAATAGCTGTAGATGAAGCCCATTGTATTAGTCAATGGGGAAATGATTTTAGACCAGCTTATAAGCATATTTCAACTCTAAGAGAACTTCACCCTCAAGTTAATTGTATTGCATTAACCGCATCTGCCAAATACAGCATTATAGATGATATTGTTAACAATTTAGATTTTGTTGCACCAAAAATTTACAAAGCATCTTTTACACGAAAAAACATTGCATATCAGGTAGTTGAAACTGAAGACAAATTATTTCAGTTAAAACATACATTAGGTAAAAATCCAGGAAGTTCTATCATCTATGTTAGAAACAGACGTGCTACAAAAGACATTAGTAACTACTTGGAGGCACAAGGCTTTTCTTCAACTTTCTATCATAGCGGCATAACCAATAAAGAAAAAAATGAACGATTACAATTTTGGCTAAGTGAGCAGAAACTCATCATGGTAGCAACTACAGCTTTTGGTATGGGAATTGATAAACCTAACGTAAAAAATGTTATACATTATAATTTACCCGAAAGTTTAGAGAGTTACTATCAAGAAGCAGGTAGAGCTGGTAGAAATGGTCAGTCAGCAAATGCCATAATACTAAAACAAAATATTGATGAGGAACATTTAAAAAATCAATTTTTAAGCACTTTACCATCTACTGACTATGTAAAGAACATATACAAAAAGTTATGCAACTATTTTCAAATAGCTTATGGTGAAGGAGAAAACAGCACGTATCAATTCGATTTTAAAACATTTTGTAGCACCTATAAACTTAATCCTAGCATAACATATAATACACTCACAGTTTTAGATCGTAACTCAATCATAGCCCTAACGCAGCATTTTAACTTTAGGACTAAGATTCAGTTTTTAATTACCAGCAATGCTTTATTCCAATATTTAGAACGTCATTTAGAACTCAACACCTTGGTTAAAGTGTTACTCCGAACTTATGGTGGCATTTTTGATTACGATACTAAAGTGAATCTCAACTTGGTTATTGATAAAACTAGTTTACCTGAAAAAAAGGTGATTCAACAATTACAACTATTAGAAAAAGATGAAGTTATTAGTCTTGAAATGGCGAATACAGACTCTGAAATCACTTTTTTAAAACCTCGAGAAGATGATATTACTATAAATCCTATAATTAAAACTATAAAGCAACAATACCAATTGAAGCATCAACAGGTTGAAGCTGTTATAAATTACGTTAATAATGATACTGTCTGTAAAAACCGACAATTATTAGCATACTTTGGAGAAAAATCAAAAGATAATTGCGGAATCTGTTCGGTTTGTGTTAAGGATAAGTCAAACAATGAAATTAGTTCCTCTAACTTAACCCAACAAATACTTATGGCTTTAGCACAGGAAGATCTATCTTCGCGTCAATTAATAATGTCCATTAACTGTACAGAAAGCACATTAATAGCGGCTCTTAAAACCCTCATTGAAACAAAAAAAATTAAAATTACAGACTCAAACACTTACACATTAATATGACAGAAAAACGCGATTTAAGAATTGTTTTTATGGGAACGCCAGATTTTGCAGTTGCCACTTTAAAAGCACTATTAGAAAATGATTACAATGTGGTAGGAGTTATTACAGCACCAGATCGTAAAGCAGGTCGTGGTCAGAAATTAAAGGCTTCAGCAGTAAAAGAGTTTGCACTAAAACATAATCTGAATATTCTTCAACCTACAAACCTTAAGGCCGAATCTTTTATTGAAGAATTAAAAGCTCTTAATGCCAATCTGCAAATTATTGTTGCTTTTAGAATGTTACCTAAAGTTGTTTGGCAAATGCCAGAATATGGTACATTTAACCTACACGCATCTTTATTACCACAATACAGAGGAGCAGCACCAATACATTGGGCCATTATAAATGGTGAGAAGAAAACCGGAGTCACCACATTTTTTATAGATGAAAAAATTGATACAGGTGCCATAATACTAAGTGAGGAAACAGACATTAGTGAAAACACTACAGTCGGAGAGCTACACGATGAACTCATGACTATCGGAAGTAATCTTGTGATAAAAACAGTGCAACGCATTGAAGAAGGAGATATAACCACAACTATACAGCCAAAATCAGAAGATTTAAAAACAGCTTACAAACTCAATCGTGATAATTGTAAAATTGACTGGTCTAAAGATTTAGATACCATATATAATAAGATAAGAGGATTAAATCCTTTTCCAACAGCTTGGTGTTATCTAGATAATAATGAAGAAGACCTTTTATCCATTAAGCTTTATGGTGTAGAAAAAGAATATGAAACTCATAATTTTGAAGCAGGATTAATTTTTTCTGATAAAACAGAACTAAAAGTTTCATGCCAAGGAGGTTACGTAAAAGTTAAAGAAATGCAGTTACCTGGTAAGCGAAAAATGGATATAAAATCTCTTCTAAATGGTTTTGAATTCTCGAAAAACGCAAAACTTCTGTAAAGCCTTGTTATCATTGAGATAGTGAAAAATCCGATAAAATGCAGTGCTTTATTAACAAATGGGATGATTTATTAACAAAATCGCCGATTTCCCTTGCTATTACTTGCGTGGCTTAATATTACTGATAAATTTGTGTACGGATTTTTAAAAAACATTTTTTTAAAAACTGAATATTTAACAATTTAAATTTAAAATTTATGAACAAAACAGATTTAATCAATGGTATGGCAGAGAATGCTGGAATTACTAAAGCAGCTGCAAAAAAAGCATTAGATTCTATGTTAATTGACATCGAAGGAGCTTTACAAAAAGGAAACAGAGTTTCTTTAGTAGGATTTGGATCTTGGTCAGTTTCTAGAAGAGCTGCTAGAGATGGAAGAAACCCTCAAACTGGTAAAACTATCAAGATTAAAGCTAAAAATGTAGTGAAGTTTAAGGCTGGTTCTGACTTAAGCAACGCTGTAAACTAAGACATTTTTTTCTTAAAATATTAAGCCTGCTCAATGAGCAGGCTTTTTTTTGCCCTAATTTTAGTGCGTTTAAGTTGTTTAAGTGATAAAAAAATTCTAGATTTAGTTAAGATTTAAGAGAATTTTAAATATGAATAAACCCGAAAAAGGCAGTTTACTAATTGCAGAACCATCCATTATCGGAGATATTTCTTTTAACCGAGCAGTGATCCTATTAGCAGATCATAATGCTTTAGGTTCTGTTGGGTTTATATTAAACAAACCTTTAGAATATAACTTAAAAGATCTAATAGAAGGCACAGACTCAGATTTTACTGTTTACAATGGAGGTCCTGTTGAACAAGACAACTTGTATTTTATTCATAAATCACCCGAATTAATTCCTGATAGCATAGAGATATCTAATGGTATTTTTTGGGGAGGTGATTTTAATGTGGTTTTAGACCTTATTAATAGTAATAAAATAACTAAAAATGATATTCGATTCTTTTTAGGCTATTCTGGCTGGGCAGAACAGCAATTACACAATGAGCTAGAATCTAATGCTTGGCTTGTCTCCGAAAACATTTACAATAATGAGATTATATCTAAATCGTGCAATTCTTTTTGGCGCGAAAAAATGCTAGAGCTTGGTGGCGAATATAAAATATGGTCTAACGCACCAGAAAATCCTAGTTACAATTAAGCTCCTAAGCGTATCTTAGCATTTAATTTATTTGTTAGTGCTTTAGCAAGTTCGCATCCATAAGTTTTTTTACGATATTTTGTTATAGGTACTATACCCTTAATAACATTGGTAATAAACAATTCATCTGCTTTTTGAAGTTCAAAAGGACTAATTGAAGCTTCTTCAGTATAAAGATTAACATCTTTAGATAAAATTTCTAAAACTTGCTTACGCATCACACCCTTTAGACAACCATCTTCAAGTGGCGGAGTTTTAATTTTATCACCTTTAACTAAAAATAAATTCCCGTTTAAACCTTCTATTACAGATTTATTGGTATTCAGAACTAAACAATTTTCTAAATCATTCTCCTGTGCATATATGCTTCCCATAACCTGAACAGCTTTATTGTTATTCTTTAAACCAGAAAGCAAACCAGGTGCTATAAAAAAGTCTTTGTACAAATCTACTTCATAAGTTTGCTCATCTTTAACTGAATAAAAAGGCTCGTTAAAAGTATCTGCTACAATGTTGAAAGCTACTTTTGATGTTTTTCCCGGTAGATATTTACCACCTTCACCTCTGTCAACATTTAATCGTACTCGGGCTGAAGTATTTGATAGATTGTTGGCTTCTATTGTTTTTAGAATTTCAGCTTCTAAAAATTCCATTGTAAAATTCATAGGAATATCCATACGCATTATACGCATTGATGCCATGAGTCTAAAGTAATGATCTTCCCAAAAAAAGATTTTACCATTAACTACTTTAAGAGTTTCAAAAAGCGCATCTCCGTACTTATAACCTCTGTTTTCTGAAGTAAAAAAAGATTCTGCAGAGTCTATAAGGCTTCCATTAAAATTTACCATAAAAAAAGTCTCGATTTAGTGTTAAATTAAACCGAGACAAAGATATAATAGTTGAGTTAGTTACTTGTTATCTTGAGCCTAAAACTTGTTTAAGACTTGATATTTGATTATCCCAAAGCATTTTGCCTTCATCAATTTCATCTTCTTCAGCAAAATCAGTTATCATAAGAGAGACATCTTTGGTAATCTCATCCACTTGTATTCTAATTTCAAAATAGTAGCTTGCACCATCTTCTTCATCACTCACCCAACGAAACTTTACACGTTCACCACTCTTTTTAGTTAATAATTTAGCTTGTTCCTCAGAGCCATCCCAAATGAATGTAAATAGCTCACCACGTGAATTTACATTATCGGCAAACCACTCAGAGAGCCCAGAAGGTGTAGATATATATTGGTATATTAAAGAAGGAGATGCTTGAATTACAAACTCCATTTCGTATTTTTCTTTATCGTCCATAGAAGCATTTAATTATTTGCTCAATATATGCAATTATGATACAATTCAAAACTTTAGACAAAAAATATTTTTTTAGAATGTATTGTTTGTGGTACTAGATTTTGTTTATATATTTGCAACCGCAAAAATGGCGAGGTAGCTCAGTTGGTTAGAGCGTCGGATTCATAACCCGGAGGTCTCGAGTTCAAATCTCGATCTCGCTACAAAATCTTAAATTATATAAAATCAACGGTTTAGCTCAGGCTAAACCGTTTTTTAATTTAATTATTTAATTTTAAAATCTATGAAATTGCCCCTAACTATTATTTCGGCATAACAATAGCTTTTATTTTTCTAAGTATAATAAATACATATACTACACATAGTGTCAAAAGAATAGTGACACCAAAAACAGTTATATAACTACCTTCTTCAGAAAACTGAAACAACGTATCTATTTTTTCTAAGTATACGTTTCTTACATAAATCCCTAGGATAATGGCAGGAACTATAGCTAATACTGTTGCTACTGAAATAACTACTTGATAAAACTTTGATATTGATTTGTATGAATACCCAATAGCACCAAGATTTGAAATCATAGCTTTGTTTTTCTGTATTATTAAATTAAAACTTAATAAAATAAAAGCTACGGAAAGGACTAGTATTATTAGTGCTACTGCTATTACAAATACCAATGCAGAATTGAAGAAAAACGAAAGCTTACTGAATTCTAATTTATCTTTATTGATAGAATAATTGTTCTCATTAAAAAATTGTAAAATTCTTTCGTCGGTAGGATTATTAAATGTAACCAACAACCTACTAATCCTTGATTTTTTTGAACGGCCAAATTTGTTGTTTGCATATTCTAAAAACGTTTGTGGTACTAAAATAGAATTGATCTTATTAGAAAAGCCTACTATCCTACTCTTATACACTTCGCTATTAAAGTTTCCAATCACCTTTAAGTTAAAGGTTATTTGTGAAATAGTGTTCTTAGATAAGACTGGCAACCCTTGGCTTTCGGCAAAACCAAAATTGTATAATTTTAGATAATTCTCTGGAATTATAATAGGTACAACCTCATCATTTTCTCCCCAAATCCAATCTTCTGATTCTACATCTATGTAAGCATCTGGAATGCTTTCAAAAAATAAATCTGTTTGAAACAGCGGAATATTCTCTGACTGTTTAGAATATGCTTTAATCCTAAAATCAGCATTGTTAAAAATAGAAACGTCTTTTATAAAAGGTTGTTCTTTTAATTCATCTATCTCTTCTGAAGAAAAATAAATTCGGTCTTTATTTACACTTTTAAATACAGACACTTCTTTACTAATAACTGCAGATTTATCGTTAAAAACATCGGTTTGCTCAGATATTAGTGGCTTTACATCCTGATACAACTGAAGCGTTGTTAAAACAATAAAAACACCTATAAACAAGGTGAGTATATAACCTACTAATTGAACCTTGACGAGGGTCTTTTTTTGAAGTTTAGTTAGCATACTAGAGATTTATAGTTTTATCAAATTCAAAAAAAGGTAAATCATCTAATGCTGTTATAATAACAGATGCTTGTCGTTCTTCTAACTCTTTATTTAAAATACGCACTATAATTTTAATATTAGAGCTATCTAAATGGCTAAAAGGTTCATCTAACAATAAGAAATTAAAAGGTTGACAAAGTGCTCTAATGATTGCTACTCTTTGACGCTGACCAAGAGATAAAGTGGCTACCAAACTGTCGCGTCTATGAGATAATTGCATTTTTTCTATTAACTCATCTATCTGCTCGATAGATTTATAATGCGTTAGCTTATTTTTTAATTGAATATTTTCAAAGAGAGTTAAGCTTGGAAATAACTTAAAATCTTGAAAAACGTAGCTTATTTCTGTTTTGCGTAAATTAAAAATAGAGGCTTCAGTATTACTGTAATCAACCTTACCCGTATAATTATGATTACTGCCATAAATAAAGTTTAATACTGAAGACTTTCCATGGCCAGAATTTGCTTTGATTAGGTACTTTTTGCCTTTCTCAAAGACTACTTCTTTTTGTAAATAAATGTCAGAAGCAGCTAATTCTGCTTCTGACATGTATGTTGGTTTTAAATTATTTAAACGTATTTGCATAAGATTCTATAGAGAAGAATAGCTTTTGAAGCTTTCATCCATAAGCTCTAGTAGTTGTTGCAAACTGTTTTTATCATTGTCATTAGTTTCTAGATTAAACTCTAAGGTAAAGTTATCTATCATTTTTAATTCAATTCCTCTTGCAAAATCTGTCCAAATTTCAAACATCTCCTCTTCTCTATCATTTTGCTCCTCTTTTAGCATCTTTTTTATCTCTTTAGGATAATCATCATAGTTTAAGTTTAGATAAGCATAGTAACCACCTCCTGAAAAGTCTGATAATTTTGAAGAACCAGACAAACTGTTAGACCCTAAACCACCATCTTTAAATGCTCTAATACTCTTTTTGTCATTGGTGAACAAAAATGCATCATCATCAAAAGCAAAATATCCAGAGTATGAACCATCTAACTTAACTTCGTAATAATCGTCTTTTTCTTCAATCTCTCCTTCTGGTATTTTCTTTATCATTTTCTTAATATACTTATCAGAATTTAAGTCAAATACTAAAGACATTACTGGCAATGTCTTTGTTCTTGTTTCTGTAGTATCTCTATACTCATAACCTCCTTCATAATAATATTCATTAGTTGTTGCATCGTACAGCCTTGTTTTTTTATCGTTATATACCATTCTATAAGTATCATAAGAGTAACTCATTTCTTCGATATTAGATAAACTAAAAACCATAGATCCTTCTAGACTTTCTACAAGATCCTCGAGCTCAAAACCCATTTCTTTTTCAAACTCTTTTTCAACACTTTCTATTTCCCCTTGCTCCTTCATTATTTTATAGTTCTCTGAAGGATTAAAAGCAATTGCTAGGTTTGCAAAACTTTGTTCTGGTAAATATTTCAATAAATCATTGTCAAAATCATGATCCCATACATTATCCTTTACCATCAACTCTTTTACTTCTTTATTTGGGAACATTTTACCCTGAAGACTAATGCGATCATCTTCAAACTCTATAAATGCAGAAACATAGTTATCGGTTAGATCTACGTCTAATTCTTTTTCTAACTCTTCAAGATAAAAGCTAGAGGCAAATAAATTTGAAGACATCCAGAAGTTGATATCTTTTTTGTTGTGATAAAAAGTCATAAACTCTTTATTAGCTCTTATTTGTTTGTTTCCCTTAAGTTCAAATAAAGCTTCTACTTCTAAATCCAGGTTTTCTCTACTCGACCAGTTCTCAGCTGTTACAATAATTGCTTTGTCACTATCCCAAGCAAAAGCAACTTCATTTTGCACTATAAAATATTTATAGAGATCTTCCTTTTTTATGTCAAAATCTACACCTGCCTTATCAAACATATCTTCTAAAAACTCCTCAAACTTTTCTTCGTCACTAATATCTAATGACACACAAATAAACTTCTCATCAGATCCTTCATCTATATAATACATAAAGACATCTTTTGTAAAATCTACTCCTGTCATTCTAGGATCGTCCTTAAGGTCATCTAAAAAATTAGCCACTTTTTTATCTTCATTTCTTATTTCTTTTTGAAATGCCTTAAAAAATTCTAAATCTTCTAAATCTTCAAGATTCCCTTTTTTGTAGAGTGAATACACATCTATAACTGTAACAGCATTTGTATTGTCTGGTATAGTTTTAAGCCCTTCCGGTGAACTGCTACAAGATGCAAACAGCACTAATAAAAGGCAATAAATGATTGTTTTAAATTGTTGATTGATTGGCAATAGCTTCATTTTGATATTGGTTTATTTTAATTGAATTAATGTCTAAATATAAAATATAAATCTTTTTAAATTGAAATTACATAAAGCTATACAACCTATTTCTCTACAATTAAAAGAATTACAAAAAGTTTGAACCAGAAAATGTTCTAAGGGACATTAAAGATATGAAAAGAAAGTAACCTTAAAAGTTTTTAAATATAAAATAAAAGCTATATGTAGAGCAAACCTTTAGTTTTCAATGTTCATTCTACGCTTAGGTTTATTTTGAGTTACCAAGTAAACACCTATTACAACCAATAGCATTGCAAATGGTTTATCCCAAGTAAAGTAGTCCTGCCCTACTACAACAGCAACTATAGATGCAATAATAGGCTGTAGGTTCATAAAGATACTTACTGTACTTGCCTCTAATCGTTTTAGTGCATACGGCATTAAAAAAAATGCTAAAGTCGTAGAAAACAATAGTGCAAATGCTAAGAAAGAATAAGCCATGAGATTTGATTCTCCAGAAAAAATGACTTGATGGTCTAACTCAGAAAAACTAAAAGGAAACGCAATAAGAGCAGATACCAAAAACATCCATTTGGCAATAGTAACTGGTTGATATTTCATAGATACTTTTCTTGTCATAACCAAATAACCAGCATAACACAGCACACATAGAACTGAGAACAATAAGCCTAAAAATGCATTACCCGATTCGCTACCATCCGAATCACCTAAAACGATAATTAGAACAGCGCCTGTAATACTTGTGAGAATACCTATTATCTTTTTTGCTGACACTACTTCTTTCAAAAAAATAGTAGATAGTGCTAACACTACCACTGGAGTAAGCGCCATTAACAAAGAAAAAGTGACTGGTGATGTATATTGCAAAGCTTGGGAAAACAAAAATTGTGTTCCAATAAATCCCATTAATCCTCCAATAAAAATTATAGGAAAATCTTTTTTATCAACTTTTTCCTTTGATAAAAATAGACCTTTAAACCAAAAAATGAGGACACCGAAAAACATTCTGACTATGGTGTAACCCATAGGTGTCATCCAGGCATCCATCAAAGCTTTAGTTACAGGAATGTTTAATCCAAAAATTGTATTAGCTGTTAAAACCGCTAACAATCCTTGTTGTTTCTCCTTCATCTAAAAGACTTTCACTGTTGCTGCCTTTGCCCTATTGCTTATCATAGATTGCAAGTATGGACTACTATAATATTTTGCTTTATAAGCAGCATCTATTTCATCATTTATTTCACCTGAAACAGGTTGAAACTGAACCTTAAACTCAGTACCATTAGATTTAATTTTACCTGATTTTTGAGATAAAGCCGACTTGTACCATATCGAATTTACTCCATTGTAAGCTCTAACGTAAAGACTACCTTCTACCTCAACAACCCAAATCCAAGTTAGTGTTCCAAAAGTTTCTCCATCTTCTCTATAAGGTGCAATATGAAAATCATTCAGTTCAGAAATCATTTCTATTGCTTCTTTGTCTAATTCTTTCATCATTAATATTGTTTAAAACTTATATCCAGGCTTTTTGTAAAGCACTTTTTCCTTTGCCATTATTTCTTTAGGATAAATCTGTGTTTTCCATTGATTAAGCGAGTACTCTTCTATCGCTACCGAATAAGACTCTTCTCCAAAACCAATAACATTTTGTGCTGCTTTTATAACTTCTGCAGCTAGTTTTTGCTTTTGTTCTTCAGATTTTCCTTCAAGCAATTTTATTTGAAAATGTGGCATGGTTTATTTTTTATATTGATCATCTGTAACATGCTCTAACCACCTTACTACTTCGCCATTTACTTCTTCTTGAACAGCAATATGGCTCATTGCTTTTTCTGCTGAAGCTCCGTGCCAGTGTTTCTCGTTAGGTTCAAAATAAATGATGTCTCCTGGTTTGATTTCTTCAATTGGTCCGCCTTCTTTTTGTACCCAACCTAAACCTGACTGCACGATTAACGTTTGTCCTGCTGGATGTGTGTGCCATGCGGTTCTTGCGCCTGGTGCAAAGGTTACTAAAGATGCTGCTCCTTTTGTTACGTTTTCTACGTTTTGATATAGTGGATCTACGATGACATCTCCTGTAAACCAATCTTCTGGTCCTTTCATTGATGGCAATTCGCCATTTCTTGTAATTTTCATAATGTTTTCTTTTTAAGTTTTTTAATACTAAAAAATGCATCTTAAGAAGATGCATTTCAATTTATTTTGCGAATACTGGGAAGTTACTTGCTTCTCCGTAATCTTTGATTTCTTCTAGATTATTTAGCTTTTCCATATCTTCTGCAGAAATTTCAAAATCTACTTCTATATTAGATTTCATATGGTCTGGCGTTTGTGTTTTAGGTAATGGTAATAAGCCTAATTGTAAATCGTATCTAATTGCTAATTGCGGTACAGAAACTCCGTATTTTTCTGCTACTGCTTTTACGTCTTCATTTTTGAATAATTCGCCATGACCTAATGGTGAAAATGCTTCAATTAAAATGTCTTTAGATTTTGCATACTCAATCATATCTGTTGGCACATTTGTGATGTGCGCCAAAATTTGATTGACTTGTGGCTTTATTTTTGCATTTTCTAAAATGTTATCTAAATCTTCTTTTTTGAAGTTTGAAACTCCGATAGCTTTTAGTTTTCCTGCTTCGTAAGCTTCTTCTAAAGCTTTCCAAGCTTCTAAGTTTCCTTCAAAATATCTGTCTTCGTTTTGAAATTCTTGCCAAGGTTTTGGACTATGAATAATCATCATATCTATATACTCTAAGCCCATGGTTTTTAAAGATTCGTCTATCGATTTTACAGCTTCGTCATAAGATTTTACTTCTGCTGCTAACTTTGTTGTTACAAACAAATCTTCTCTTGCTACATCACTTTCTTTAATTGCTTTACCAACACCTTCTTCGTTTTGATAAGCTTGTGCTGTATCTATATGCGTGTAACCAACGTTAATTGCCGTTTTTACAGCATCAACAACAGCATCGTTGTCAATCATCCAAGTTCCGTAACCTATTTTAGGAATTTCTACTCCGTTATTTAATTTATATGTTTCTTTTGTAATCATTTCTTTTTCTTTTTTAATTATTTTAATTCTTTTTTAAAATGTTGAAGCGTCGATAACGTATCTGTATCTTGCTTCTTTGTTAACCACTTTATCCCAAGCATTGTTAATCTGGTTGGCATCAATAATTTCGATACTTGGCTTGATACCATTATCGGCACAATAGTGAACGACTTCCTGAGTTTCTGGAATACCACCAATTAATGATGAATTGAAATTAACTCGTGCAAACGCTAACATTAAGTTGTTGATCGTGATTTCTGATCCTTCTGGCATACCAACAAAAGTGAACGTTCCGCCAGGTTTTAAACACATGACGTAAGGCGTTACATTAAATTGATAAGGAATCGTAGAAATCATATAATCTAAAGTTTTATTGTAGGCTTGCATATTTTTAAATTCATCATCCACAACAATAACTTCTTTTACTCCCCAAGATTTGATGTCTTCTACTTTATCTGGTGTTGTTGTAAACGCATAAACTTCTGCACCTTTAGATACTGCAATTTTAACTGCTAAATGCCCTAATCCACCGATACCTGCAACACCAACTTTGTCTCCTACTTTAAATTGAGCTCTCATTAATGGCGAATATGTAGTAATACCAGCACATAAAAGTGGTGCAGCTTCTTCAAAAGTGATGTGATCTGGAATATGAACAGCAAAATGATCTCTAACAACTATTTTATCAGAATATCCACCTTGGGTAATTCCTGTTGGCTCCGCATCAGATGGTGCTCCGTAAGTGAATTTAGTTTCTCCTCTATCGCAAAAATGCTCTTCACCGTGTGTACAGCTTTCACATTCCATACAGCTATCTACCATACAACCAACACCTGCTCTATCTCCTACTTTAAACTTTGTTACATTTTTTCCTACAGCAGTAACGACACCAACAATTTCGTGTCCTGGAACTTGAGGATATTGTTGTTTTCCCCAATGTCCTTTTTCTTGATGTATATCGGAATGACAAATACTTGCAAATTTGATGTCGATTAAAATATCATCATCTCCAACTGGTCTTCTTTCAAATTCCCATGGACTTAATTTACCCGATTCATCTTTGGCTGCGTAGCCTTTTGTTTTTATATTTTTACTCATGTCTATAATTTCTTTTTCTTCTGATTTTTTTGAATTTGCAAATAGTGGAACTGATCCCATTAACATCATTCCTGCGCCAACAGCACCTGATTGTTTTATAAAATTTCTTCTAGATTGCCCTTTGTTTTCTTGGTTGTCTTGAGTTTTCATATCTAAAAATTTATAGGTTATTGTATTGCTCGTCTGTAACTGGTTCCATCCAATTGACTATACCTTTCTCAATATTTGGCACAATGTACATTTGCTGAAGAGCTTTATCCTTACTTGCTCCGTGCCAATGTCTTGTATTTGGTGGACAAGTAACAGCATCTCCTTTTTTAATGACTTGAATTGGTTCTCCTTCGATTTGATGATACCCAACTCCGTCAGTGATTACTAAAATTTGACCAGCTGGATGTGTATGCCAATTACTTCTTGCTCCAGGTTCAAAATATACATTACCAACTATTGTGGTTAATGTTGAATCCATAACTATTCCGTAATTATACGCGTTACCTGTAAAGTTTTTATCTGGTCCTTTTTGACCTTTTGGAAAAATGAAGTCTAAATCTTCTGAAGAGTTTTCGTTTTCAGTTTTTGCTGTGGTTACTTCTTTGGTTTCTTCTGTATTAGAATTGCTTTCTACTTTTTTACAACTTTGAAAGCAAAAAAATACTGAAGCAATTAATACAAGTGTAGTGTTTTTCATAATTTTTAGTTTTTTAAATCGATTTAATAATTTTTGCAGGAACACCAACAACTACGGTTCTATCGGGAACATCTTTTGATACTACAGCACCTGCTGCCACAATAGCATGCTCACCAACAGTTACACCTGGCAATATTGTTGATCCTGCGCCAATCCAAGCTCCTATTTTGATATGAATTGGTTTTCCTATCAATGCTTTTCTAGATTCTGACTCTATAGGATGAGTTTCGGATAAAAGATTAACTCTTGGACCTACCATTACATCATCATCAATGGTAACGCCACCTAAATCTAAGATTTGACAGTTTTGGTTTATAAAAATGTTCTTTCCGAGTTTTAGATTTTTACCATAGTTGATACTAAAAGGCGTATAAATAGTTGTACTTGAATCAACTTCATTTTGGATAAGTTTACCTAAATGCTGTCTGATTTCAACAATAGTTTTAGATGTATTTAAATCTGCTAAAATTGCTATAGCACGCTCTGACTGTTCAGGCAACTTATAATATTCTGGATCACTAAAAGGAACGACTTCACCAGATAGTATTCTTTCAAAAATGTTATTGTTGCTTTTTGCACTCATATCTTCAACTTCAAATCTATGGTACAAAGATACTTTCGCTAACCTATTACCGGATAACGAAATTCAAATCAAAAATTATAAAATTCAAACCAAATTAAACTCTAACCGTTTTTGGTGTTAATCCTGTTTGCTTTTTGAAGAAGTTATTGAAATACGTAGGATATTCAAATCCTAAAGCATAACCAACCTCGCTAACATTCCAGTTTGTATGTTGCAACAACGCTTTAGCTTCGTTAACTATTCGTTCTGTAATATGTGTAGAAGTAGACTTTCCTGTGACTGATTTTACTGCACGATTTAAATAGTTAACATGAACAGATAATTGATCAGCATAATGTTGCGCTGTAGTAAGTTTTAATGGTGAATCTGCAGTTTCAATAGGAAACTGACGTTCTAGAAGTTCTAAAAACACTGATGTTAAACGAGAAGCAGCATTTGCGTGTTTTTCATCTTGTTCTGAAGGCTGCATTTTCATAGCTTCATGTAGAATTAACTGAATATAATTTCTGATTAAATCATCTTTAAAAGAATAATCTGTTTGTTGTTCTTGCATCATTTTCTCGAAGATACCATTCAGAAATAAACGCTGTTCTTCAGTTATTTTTAAAACAGGTGTACCACCTAATTTAAACAAAGGTGACTGCAACAAACTATCGGTACGCTCAGACAATTGCAAAAATTCTTCAGAAAACAAGCATGTATAACCTATATAAGTTGTAGATATTGTTTCCCAAGAGTATGGCACATGGGGATTTCCAAAAAAGAGAATAGTCCCTTCCTGTTCGTAACTTCTGTCTGCATAGTGAATTATGCTCTTACCAGTAGTCAGACAAATTTTATAAAAATCTTTACGACTGTAAATTTTAGTTGCACTACTATCTTCCTCAATTCTAAAGACATTAAAGCCTTTTAACTTTAGCTCACTATTAAATGGTGATACCGAACGTTCTGTTTTTCCTTCCATAAGGCAAAATTAAGAAATTCAAACCTCAAATTCAGCATTCCTTTAACGGTCTTTTAACAATATTAGACAGTAAACTTATTTTAAATCTTTCCACCAAGCTTCAAAAACTTGCGTACTATCTTTTAGTTTTACTACTTCACCAATTTTTGGTGTTACCAAAGAAATTCTTTCCGTTTTATTAGCTAGCGCTTCATCTAATGGCTCATACCAAGGATGATCCGAAAGCGTAAACTTTGAGTTATGAACTGGAAACAGCTTTTGAGTATTCAACTCTTCTGCTACTTGATATAATTGTCTTGGTAATAAGTGAATCTGATTCCAATTTTCGCTATACTGACCTTGCTCAATAATAGACAAATCAAAAGGACCATATTTAGCCGCAATATCTTTATAAAACGTATCGTAACCACTATCACCACCAATGTAGATATTATTATTTTTTGTGTTTAACACATAAGATGCCCATAAACTTTTATTTCTTTTGATACCTCTTCCTGAAAAATGACGTGCTGGTGCTGCTGTCAATTTTACGCCTTCAAATTCGATAGCTTCGTACCAATCTAGCTCGTTAATTTTAGATGCTTCATAACCCCAATATTCAAAATGCTGACCAACACCTAACCCACAAACTACATGACCAACTTTAGACTTTAGTTTTAATATTGTTTCATAATCCAAATGATCCCAATGATCGTGAGAAATTATTAAATAATCAATATCAGGTAAATCTTCTACACCATAATTATTAGTTCCTTTAAATGCATTAGTCATAAAAGAAAATGGTGCTGCATAACCACAAAATACAGGGTCTACTAAAAACGTTTTTCCATCCAATCTCATAAAATAAGATGAATGTCCAAACCAAATTAACACATCTTCTTTCTCATCTAAACCTTTAATATCCGTTGAAACGAATGGCAAACTATCTTCAGGTTTTACTTTGTACTTTTTAGCAAATATAAAATCCCACATAGCGCCTATTGTACTTTTATCTGAGGTCATAACAGCAGTCTCACTTAAATTTTTAAATGATCCATCTTTATAGTTTGGGGATTTTTTTATACGTTCTAAACGTTCGCCTTTAGGATGTTGTCCAAATTTTGACTGGTTAAGTATCATAACAGTTATTAAAGATATAAGTAATACAATACCCAATAAGATTTTTAAAAAGCGTTTCATTTTATTTGGGTTAAGTTCATTACTACATATAAGAAATGTCTTTTCTAAAGTTTCTTAGAAACACAAAGTTAAATAGACAGTATTAAATTTAACTATTAGTCTTACTGATAATATTAGATAAAACTTAAAAATCAAACTTGGTTTAACCCGATTGATATAATTAATTTGTTAAAACATTGAATTAAAGGTGGTTTCATAAATAAAAAATTTAAAATGCCCACCATTCAAACCTACACAAAAATGCATTTCATCGATATTTTTTGCTTTTTATAGATTTTTTTTCAAAATAAATGATATATTAGCATCCGAAATAAATTCATTTAACCCCAAACAAAATGAAAAAAATTACATTAGTCCTCCTTTGGACTTTATTTACAACCACTATTTTTTCTCAAAATAGTCCAACAGGGAAACGGATTTCAATTTCTAATCCAACTCATGACCAACTTCATCTATTAAAAGATTCAGGTGTTGACCTCTCATGTGGTGCAAATTTCTCTAATAACGATCTAATTTTAGAATTATCTGATTCTATGATTGGTGTTTTAGATTCTAATAATGTTAGTTATACTATACTAATAAACGATTTAACTGCTCATTTTGAAAACGTTACTGCTGTTGAGCTACCTTTAGCAAAAGCTGAACTTGCTCAAAAAAAAATGAGTAATACACAAAATAGAGCTCTTAGTATTTCTACAGCAACAATTGACAACTTAGTTCAATACGAAGGCTGTTCTGAAATCAATTGGGATAATTCTGTGCCAAACAACTTTAACTTAGGAAGTATGGCTGGATGCCTTACATACAGTGAAGTATTAGCAGAATTAGATGAGATGAGAGCTTTATACCCAAACTTAATTTCGGTAAAAGCTCCAATTTCAACTGATCCCAATCATAAAACTCATGGAAATTCTTATACCAATGGAGGCCAATATGATACTTGGGCAGGCCAAGACGTATTATACGTAAGAATATCTGACAATCCAGATACTGATGAAACCAATGAACCAGAATCATTATACTCTGGTATGACCCATTCTCGTGAAGTTAGTAGTATGATGAATCTTATATACTACATGTGGTATCTTTTAGAAAACTACGATTCTGATCCTGGAATTAAAAACTTAGTAGATAATCATGAAATGTATTTTATTCCTGTAGCCAATCCTGACGGGTTAATGTGGAATGAACAAATTGCACCTTCTGGAGGTGGTCTACAAAGAAAAAATTTAGGCCCATATAACACAGGAAACAACAACGCAAGAGGTGTAGACCTTAACAGAAACTATGACTACTTTTGGGGTCCTAATGCTATATATGGTGGTTCTTCTGGCACAACTTCAAATCAAACATACAGAGGTCCATCTGCTTTTTCAGAGCCAGAGACTCAAGGTATAGAAGCTTTTGTAGCTTCAAGAAATTTTGTGACCGCGATGAATCATCATGCTACATCAAATTTAATTCCTCATGCCTATAATGGATATCCTAACGCTCCTTCTTCTGGTCGTGAGGATGACTTTGCAAAATTTTGTCATGACATGACAAGATACAATAGATATATATACGGTGAGGCACCAGATATTTTAACCATAGCCAATGGAGATATGAGTGACTGGATGCTAGGTGGTGTAGCAGACGTCAATGGTTCTACAGGTTCTGGAGAACAAATTTTAGCACTAGCACCCGAAAATGGTGCTTGGGATGGCAGCGAAGGTGGATTTTGGCCAAATCCTACTCAAATTGTTGATATCGCTCAAAGAGCAATGCGAATGAATTTTATGAATGCTTACTACAGTGGTAAGTTTGCTCAATTCCATGACTTAAATACATCAGACATTAATACAACCAGCGGAAATTTAAAATTTGGTATTGAATATTTAGGTCAAACACTGGGAGACATTACATTAAATGTAACTCCTGTATCTTCTAATATAATATCATTAACTGCTCCTGCTACGCAAACTAGCTGGACAAAATTAGAACAAAGAGAGCTTAATGTTCCTTTTACATTAGCCCCTTCCATTCAAGCAAATGATAAAATTGAATTTCAAATAACTTTAAGCAATGATGATGGATACGTTATGTACCAAACTAACATCATTAAATCTTACAACCCAACGATTCTTTTTGATGATGATGCAGATACCAATGGCCTTGCTAACTGGAACAATGGAGGAGGAACATGGAATGTTACCACAGATGCTTATTCAGGCTCTACTGCAATTACAGATAGCCCTTCTGGATCTTATAGTAATAACACCATTCAAACACTTACGCTAAGTAATGCTGCAGCAGTAGATTTAACTACTTCGGAAACTGCTGTAGTTCAGTTTTATGCAAAATGGGATTTAGAAAGAAACTTTGATTTTGTACAATTCCAAGCGTCTACAGATGGATCTAACTGGGTAGAATTATGCGGTAAATACACAAAACCTGGTTCTTATTATTTAACCACTAGATACAGTAGCGGTAACAGTTCTGACACAGGTCCTGGTAAAAACACATCTGATTTAAATCATCAACCAGATGGAGAAGCTATTTATGACGGTAACACACAAGATAAATGGGTTATGGAAGAGTTTGTGATTGACGCTTCTAACAATGCTTTTCTTTTGGGTGAAGGAAACGTTCAATTTAGGTTTGTGTTAGGCTCAGACTCATCAAACAGAGCTGACGGCTACTCAACAACTTTTGACGGCTTTACTTTTGACGACTTTAAGGTTATAGATATTAAATTACCTTGTGAAACTACAGTACCAACAAACTTGGCTGCAAATTCAATAACTGCTTCAACAGCAGAAATTACTTGGGATAATGTTCCTTCAGCCACTTATGATTTGAGATATAGAGAAACTGGAGCTCCAAGCTGGGTAGAAATTACAGATATTACTAGTACCAGTTATTCTCTAACAAGTTTAGATATTACAACAGAATATGAAGTACAAGTCAGAAGCCGATGCGTTTCTTCTACTTCGGCTTATTCTGCTTCAGAAAGCTTTACCACTGCCGATTTAGTATATTGTACCGCAGGAGGGTCAACAATTTCTGACGAATATATTGGAGGTATCTCTTTAAACGGTACTTTGAACGATACTTCTAGTAGCACTTCTTCTGGGTATTCCGACTTTACAGGCGCTTCAATATTTGAACCTATACAAGTCGGAAGTACAGGAAATAGTTTAGTTGTTACTAAAACGTGGACTGGCACACAATACGATGAAGCTGTGTCTGCTTGGATTGATTTTAACAAAGACGGTGATTTTGACGATACTGGAGAAAAAGTACTTGAAGTAGGTGCAAATCAGACTACATCTGTCTCTAGTTCTTTTACAGTGCCAGTTTCTGCAAGTACAGGAAATACCAGAATGAGGGTTATAATGGCATATTATAACTCATCAGGAACAATACAAAACGATCCTTGCGACAGTTTCCAATACGGTGAAGTAGAAGACTATGATATATACATATATGAAGGTTTGCTATATACAAGTGCTACTTGGTACCCAAACCCACCTTCAGACCTTACAGGATCCGATAATGTTACCATTTTAGATGGCACTTATAACACTACTTCTGATATAGCTGCAAATAATGTTATAGTAGCATCTGGCGCTACACTAAATGTGAGTAAAGAAAACGCTGTAACTGTTAATGGAAACATCACAAACAATGGAGAATTCGTAATGAATTCTGATTCAAATGAGTTTTCAAGTCTACTTTTATCAGGAAGTGCTTCAGATAATTTAAAATATAATAGACATGTCAATTCTAATACTAACAGAAATGATTTAATTTCACCTCCTTTTAGCGGAGAGAGTTTTGTGGATTTTCTTTCAAACAATTTAAATGTTGTTTCAAATGCTGAAGAAACTATTTACTTGTTTGGCCCTTTCGACAAATCTGTTAGCAATTACTTAACCTATTCTAATACAGATACGAGTACACTAGATGCTGGCAAAGGTTACAGAACGGCGTCTACGGACAATAGCACATTTACATTTACAGGTGCAGCAACAACAGGTGATCTAAATGTTCCTATACTAAAAACAGGTTCAGCTTACGAAATATGGAACTTAATTGGTAATCCTTATCCTTCTTATATAAAATTAGAAGATTTTCTAACAGCAAATGTATCTCAGTTAGATCCTTCAACTGCTGCTGTTTATGGTTATGACGCAGATAATTCTAACGGAAGTTATTGGACCATTTGGAACTTTGCCTATGCAACTGCTAATCCAAATACTTTAATTGCACCAGGACAAGGTTTCTTTGTATCTTCAAAGGATGGTGGTGGAACCATATCTTTTGCTTCATCAATGCAAACCTCTGGAAATTCTGATGATTTCATTACAGGTAGAAATAACAGCGCAATTGAATTTGGAAGTATAATATTAAGTTCAACAGATAGAAGCTTCAAAACTGATTTATATTTTACAGATAATGCTTCTCTAGGTTTAGACGTTGGTTATGATGCCAGTCATTTTAGCAATGTAACTTCAGATTTTGCTATCTACTCTGAATTGGTTAATGATAATACAGGAAAAGATATGGCTATACAAGCCATAGGCTTCAATGATATTAATAATAATACTATTATACCATTAGGCGTTAATGCAAACCAAGGTGAGCAAGTTACGATTAGTTTAACGGATTCTAATATTAACACGAATGTTTATCTTGAGGATGTAATTGCAAATACATTTACCCTTTTAAATACAACGGACTACACATTTACACCTTCATCTGATATTTTAGATACAGGTAGATTTTATTTAAGATTTGATACACCATCTTTATCAACTAATGAATCTAACTTAGATACTATACAAGTCTACAGCGATTATAATAATGAGCAAATTGTTATTAAAGGCTTACTGACTTCTAAGACACAAGTATCCTTATTTGATATTCAAGGTAGACAAATATTAAAAGATGATCTAAACATTAGAAACTCTTCAAATTCATTAAGCACAAAAGAGCTGAGCACTGGTGTTTATTTAGTAAAGATTTCTAATAATGTTTCAAGTATTTCTAAAAAAGTAATTATAAAATAATAATCTCAAATTTTAGTTAATGAACAAAAGCCGAAGATGAAATCTTCGGCTTTTTCCTTTTATCGTTTAAAAAGGTCTATTTAACTACAATTAACAACTACCCACCTACACTTAAATGCATTTTATCGGATAAATTTGCATTTTATAGATTTTTATTATATATTAGCCCTCGAATTTTAGTCCCAAACTAAACTTTAACCGCTTATGAAAACTATTACCCAAGCTTTAAGAAAGGGAAATCTTTTATTGTGGATGTTAATTATTAGCTCAAGTTTTGCTTATGCACAAACTTCCTATGTAGAAGTCTCCGTAAATTGGCCATCTTGGTCATCTGAAAATAGAGTTGAAATTTACAACCCTAGTGGCTCTGTCATTGCAACTATAGACAATGGCTATACAGGTAGTTCTGATAATAGCTATTCTACCACAGTATCGTTAGGTTGTATTGCAGATGACACCAATTATTATTTTATCATGTATGACACATATAATGATGGATGGAATGGCGCAGATAACATAACAATAACCTCAGGCGGTGTTAACGTAATTAATCAAGATGATGGAGATTTGGCAAGCCCTAGCGGTTCAGCACCAATATACTTTGATGTTTCTGGTGGTTGTTCTGCTACTTGTAGTTCTACTGTTGCGGCTTTTCCATACTCTGAAGGATTTGAATCAGGATTTGGTCTTTGGGTGCAATCAACTACCGATGACAGAGACTGGAGTAGAATAGGTGGAGGAACACCTTCTGGATCAACAGGTCCTTCTGGACCTAATGAAGGTTCGCGATACATTTTTACAGAAGCATCATCAAACTCTAATAGAACTTTCGTTTTAGAAAGTCCTTGCTTTAATTTATCGACAGCTTCTACCGCTAATTTCTCCTTTTATTACCATATGTATGGTTCTGACATGGGAGATTTGTATTTAGAAATGAGTACAGACAATGGTCTAACTTGGCCCACAACCTTATGGTCACAAAGTGGGCAAGTACAAACTAGCAATGGGCAAGCCTGGAATCAAGTCAATGTTAACCTAACTCCACACGTTGGTCAAACCATAATGATTAGGTTTAGAGGTGTAACCGGAAACAATTATAGAAGCGATATGTCTCTTGATAATTTTTCACTAACAGCTACAACATCTCCTTTGCCTGAAATAAATATAACAGGAAATGGGGTCACTATTGCTGATGGTGACACAACACCAGCAACTTCTGATGATACTGACTTTGGTAATGTATTAACTGCAGGTGGAACAGACGTGCACACCTTTACAATTGAAAATATTGGAACGTTAGACTTAAATTTAACTGGTAGTTCACCATATGTTACTATAAGTGGTACAAATGCCGCAGACTTTAGTATTACGGCAATACCTACTACTCCAATAAGTGCAAGTGGGTCTACGACATTTCAAATTACTTTTAATCCAAGTGCTAACGGTCTAAGAACTGCATCCATATCTATTGCAAATGATGATAGTGATGAAAACCCTTATACTTTTAATATCCAAGGAACAGGCTACACTCCTATTGCGGAAATAAACATTGAAGGCAACGGAAATACAATTACAGATGGAGATACAACACCATCAACAACTGATGGAACTGACTTTGGTAATGTTATCACACTTTCAGGAAATAGAGCTAATACCTTTACAATTCAAAATATAGGTACAGCAAATCTGAACTTAACTGGTACTTCACCTTATGTAAGTATTACAGGAGCTAACGCTGCTGATTTCAGTATAAGTACAGTTCCTAATGCTACAATCACAGCTGGTGGGTCTACGGTTTTTGAAATTAATTTTACACCTAGTGCAGATGGACTAAGAACGGCAACTGTATCTATTGCTAACGATGATAGTGATGAAAATCCTTATAACTTCAATATTCAAGGTAATGGCTTTACTCCACCAGAACACACAATTTACTACGAAAATTTTGATGAAACTAATGGTGGTTGGTCTGCTTCAGGCACAGGAACAACAGTATGGTCTAGAGGTACAGGACTAACATCAGTAAGTGAACTTGGAGAAGGCAACTACTGGTATACAGACAATTACAACAGTTATGCAAATAATATAAATATTGTTTTAACAAGTCCAATTATATCTACTTTAGGATTTGATGACTTGGTATTTAATGCAGATATACGTTATGATTTTAGTAATGATTCTGACGATGGTATGCGTATTGAGTACAGAAAGCGTACCGCTGCAGTCTGGTCTTCTTGGACAGTGTTGGGTGCGTTTGGAGATGGTACAAATTGGTATGATGGCAATGGTAATGTAAATGCTTTAGGTACAGGATCTGATGGTTGGACAGGAACAACTACAACTACCCAGGCAATTCCTAACCATTTTGAAACAGCAACAATAGAACTTCCTGTTACTCTACATAATTCTAATGAAATTCAATTTAGATTTGTTGTCGCTTCAGATGCAGCTGATGTAGACGCTGGTGCTGCAGTTGATAACATTATTATAAACGCTAACCCAATAACACCTTTCTCGGATCCCGTTTTAGGACCTGGATCTGTAAATGGTGATTTAAGACTTTGGTTAAAAGCAACTGAAGAATGGAATGTTTTATCTGACAACGATGATGTATTAACCTTAAATGATGCAGCTTTTGATAATGATGCCATTTCATTAACAACTAATAGCCCTGCATTTAAAGATAATGCTACCGACAATATTAACTACAATCCAGTTATTGAGTTCGATCGTAGTAATCTTGAATACTTAAGAGGTAAGGGAGGATTTTTCTCTCAAGATTATTTTGTAGTAATGAAATCTACTGGCACAATAGACTATACTGGTACTAACAGACAAGTTCCTATAGCTGGTAGAGTAGCACCAGTAAGCCCACAGGTAGATGGTACAGGTCTTGGACTAGGAAATATATCTGCTCGATTCACAGATGAAGTTGTAGCACATATGACTAGCTCAGTGCCAACAAACACGCCTACAGATTTATCCTATGGTAGAGCTTACTCAAGTAATACAGATAGTTTTGTAGACGAAGTAATTATTTATAATGTTAAAACTAATGCTGCAGGCACATTAACGGAAATTTACAAAAACGGTAAGCGTATTGATAATGTAACAGGCCAAACACAAGGTACACCTGTAGACTTAACCTTTTATGAATTTATTAATCAACAATATTACTTAGGTGTTGGTCGATTCAGCCTTAATGGTAATGTAGATGCTTATGTGAATGGTAGAATGACTGAAGTCATAAGCTATAAATCACGTAATAATGCTCTAGACAAACAGAAAATTGAGTCTTACCTTGCCTTAAAAAATGGTGTAACATTACATGCTGCAAATAGTACAACTGAAAATAGATTGAATGACATTGATTATATTGATACACAGGGCAACGTCATTTGGGACACCTCATTAAATGCAGGTTATAATTACGACATTGCTGGTATTGGTAGAGATGATGATTCTGGATTAATTCAAAAACAATCTGCAAGTGAAAATAAGTTTAGTGATGGTACAGGACTTACTAGTGGCTTCTTGTCCATGGGACTTACAGACCTATATGACACTAATAAAGACAATATTGACTCCAATGGCACCACTTTTAACGACCGTGAATTCTTAGTTTGGGGTAACAATAATGCAGACATTAATTCAGCAGCATCAACGATTACTGTTAATATGAGTTCTGGAATATCACCTGCTCTTACTACCAATGTTACATTTACAGCAATGCAACGTGTTTGGAAAGTGGTAGAAACTGGTGGAGATGTACCGACGGTTAAAGTGAGTATTCCACAAAATACTGTTAGAAATATATCACCTCCAGGTAACTATTACATGTTTATATCAAGTACAGGTGTTTTTGACCCAACTGCAGATTATAGAGTAATGACAGCTGATGGTAGTGGTAACTTAGAAGCTGAATACGACTTTGACGGCACAAAATATATTACATTTGGCTATGCACCACAGGTTGTAGTTGAGCGTTCTTTATACTTTGATGGTTCTGTAGATTATATTGATGTAGAAGACAATTTAGATTTAGATCCATCAGGATTTACTGTTTCAGCTTGGATAAAGCGTGACGCTGCAGATACAGGCACAAAATCAATCTTATCGAAAAGAGATTTATCTTTTACACAAGGTTATGATCTAAGAATTCTAAATGATAACAGAATTCAAATCACATGGATAAATGGTCTTACACAAACGCTAAGTTCTACTACATCCATACCTGATGATGAATGGCATCATGTAGCTGCTATATATAATGGCTCAACGGTATCAATATACATTGACGGTGTATTAGATAATTCTGGTGTAAGAACTGCGCCTGTTAGCACAACAGATTCATTTTTAATAGCTGCGGCAGGTAAAGGCACCACAACACAACATTTTAGAGGAAATATTGATGAAGTACGTGTATGGGATACCGATTTAACCGAAGACCAGTTAAGATTTGTAATGAATCAAGAGATTGAAGATAACGCTGGTCAGGTTATGGGAGTAGTTTTACCTGCATCAATAACTAAACACGATATTAATGCAGTCCCATGGAGTGATTTAGCAGGCTACTATCCTATGTCTGTGTACACTTACACAAATACAGATGATGCGTCAGGAAATGGCCATCAAGGAGCTTTAAGAAATCTTGACACTGTTGATAGACAAACAGCTCCATTACCATATGAGTCATCTCAAAATGGAGATTGGGACACAGGTACTACCTGGACTAACGGTAATGTACAATATATGCCAGGTACAGCTTCAATAGTTGACCCTACAATTACAGTAGATTGGAACATTGTAAGAACATCTCACAATGTAACTATGGATAACAGTACATTGCCTGCCGGAAATAACGAAAACAGAAATGTTCTTGGACTTTATGTAGATGCTAATGAATTAACTTTAAATGGTGATAATGCTACCAACACTGGTAGTGGTCTAACAGTATCGCACTACCTTAGTTTAACAGGTAAAATTGACTTAGAGGGAGATTCTCAATTAATTCAAACAGAAGATAGTGATTTGTTAGTAGCTGTTAACGGAGAGCTTGAAAAAGATCAACAAGGTACTGCTGACACCTATACCTATAACTACTGGTCTTCTCCTGTTGGTGATATAGATACTGCTGTTAACAACTATCGTTACTCTGTACAAGACGTAATGTTTGACGGCTCTAACCCTGTTAACTTTTCTAGTTCAGGTTATAATGGTGCAGCAACCAACCCTATTAGAATTGCAGATTATTGGATTTGGAAATTTGCAAACTTAACTAGTGACGATTATTCTGCATGGCAGCATGTTAGACGTACAGGAACAATATATGCTGGTGAAGGCTTTACTATGAAAGGTCCAAATACAGGAGGGATTTTAGACGATCAAAATTATGTTTTCTTAGGAAAGCCTAACAATGGAGATATTAGCTTAACTATAAACAATGGTAATGATTATTTAGTTGGTAATCCTTATGCCTCTTCCTTAGATGCTAATGAATTTATCCTAGATAACCCAAATACAACTGGAGCACTACAGTTCTGGGAGCATTGGGGAGGCGGATCTCATATATTACAACAATATCAAGGTGGTTATGCTGTATACAACCTTTCAGGTGGTGTTCCAGCACCTGCTCCAGACCCAGATGTGGCTCAAGTTGGTGTAGGTACTAAAACACCAGGAAGATATGTACCTGTTAGCCAAGGATTCTTTGTATCTGGAATTAGTAATGGAACAATAAACTTTGAAAATGATCAACGTGCTTTCACTAAAGAAGGTGGTTCTTCTTCAGTATTTATGCGAACTGCAAATTCTTCAGAAAGTCAAAACAACCAAGTTGTTGATGTAGATGATAGAATGAAGTTTAGAATTGGTTACAGAGCTAGTAACAACATGCACCTGCAAAGAGAAATTCTCTTAACTATTGATGAAAACGCAACTGAAGGTGTAGATTGGGCATACGACGCACACCTAAACGAGGACCAAACAGACGATATGTTCTGGATGATTGGAGATGAAAAATTCATCATTCAAGCTAATGATAATGCTAATCTAAACACTGTTTACCCGTTAGGAATTAAAACCAGTGCTGATGGTAACAGTAGATTTACAATTAATGCTTTAGAAAACGTACCAAACTCTGTAAATATTTATTTACGTGATAAAGATTTAAATATCTCCCATGATTTGAGAGTAAGTGATTACGAGATCTTCTTGACTGCTGGTGAATACTTAGATCGTTTTGAAATTACATTTAAAATTATGACTAATTCACTTGGATTAGATGATGAAAACATAAACAGTTTAGATGTATTATACTCCAATGATAAAGAGAAAATTGTATTAATTAATCCTAACCTAATAGAAGTAAAATCTATAGAATTATTTAATATGCTCGGACAATCTGTCCAAAAATTTGAAAGTATTTCAGAGAGCGGTTACTCTGAATATGAAGTTAAGAATTTAAGTACTGGAACTTATATTATTAAGTTATATACTGTAAGCGGTTCAGTATCGACTAAAAAAGTTTTAGTAAAGTAATTTTTGCCCCAAATCTTAAATCTTAACCACGAAAAAGCCCTGAATACTTCAGGGCTTTTTTAATTGTTATAATATATGTATTACTCTATTTCAATGAAGATAATAACTCCTGAAGTTTTAATTTCTCTTGCTCTCCGGTTTTCATGTTTTTAAGGGTGTATGTATCAGAGTTAAGCTCCTCCTCTCCTAATAAAACTACATAAGGAATATTACGACGATTGGCGTGCGTCATTTGCTTTTTCATTTTAGCATTATCAGGATATAATTCTGCTTTAACACCATTTTGCCTTAACTGAGTTACAGCTTGCAGACATGCCATTGCTTCTTTATCGCCAAAATTGATAAATAGTACTTTGGTTGCATCTGCAATAGTTTCCGGGAACAAGTTAAGCTCTTCTAACACCAAATAGATACGATCTAATCCAAAGCTAATACCTACTCCACTTGTATCTGGTTTTCCGAAAATGCTCGTTAAATCATCATAACGACCACCTCCACCAATAGAGCCCATTTTAACACCATCTGGTGCTGACACTTCAAAAATAGCACCTGTGTAATAATTAAGTCCTCTTGCTAAAGTAACATCTAATTGAAGGTTGGCTGTTTTTAATCCTAATTTAGAAATTGAAGCATCTATAAACTCTAACTCTTCAATACCTTTTAATCCTACTTCAGAGGTGTTTAAAATAGATTTTAAGCTTTCTACTTGCGTACCAAAATCTCCTTCTAAAGAAAATAAAGGCTGTAATTTAGAAATACCATCTTCTGACATACCTTTGCTACGCATTTCTTCTTTGACCTTCTCTTCTCCTATTTTATCAAGTTTGTCTAAAGCCACTGTGAAATCAATAAGTTTATCTTGTACTCCAATAACTTCAGCAATACCAGATAATATCTTACGATTATTAATTTTTATAGTTACACCTTTTAAATCTAAAGCTGTAAACACAGCATCATAAAGCTGAACAAACTCAACTTCCTGAAATAACGATTTAGAACCTACTACATCTGCATCACATTGGTAAAACTCTCTAAAACGGCCTTTTTGCGGACGATCTGCTCGCCAAACTGGCTGTATTTGATAGCGTTTAAATGGAAATTCTATCTCATTTTGGTGCTGCACTACGTAACGCGCAAATGGCACTGTAAGATCGTAACGAAGTGCCTTTTCAGAGATTTTATTTGCTACATCTTTAAAATTATCTTCAATGAAAACATTTTTGAAGTATGCTCTTTCAACAGCCTTAGAAAACCTTTGTGAGTTTTCAAAAAGACTGGTATTATCCTCAGCTATTCTCTTCATGTACCTAACTATAGCTGCCAATAAAAAAGGACTCATTTTTGAAAATTCCTTTTTAATTTTTTCAATTATGTTATCTGAGAAAGTATTTAAAAAAAGATTATTATTAAATAAACTGGTCTCATACAAACTTTCAATTTTGTCTACATCAGAAATATTGTCAATTTCTTCAATAGATTTATCTTCAAATTCTGCCTTATAAAGAATTATAAAAGCATCACCAAGATTCCTCCTAAATATTTCTTTGAGAAATTTTGACCCTAACTCTACATTTCTCAAAAAGTCTCCACTATTCAAAATCTTAAAAATCAAGCGATCTCCTTCATCTCCATACTTGCCCATTAAGGTGTCTGAGTTTTCAAAACTTGGCGTTTCAATTGGTTGAAATCCATATAACTCAAATTGCTCTTTTATAATGTTCATTATATATGAACGTTTTGCAACCTCTACTGCATTAAAATCTCTGGTACCTTTTGGAATACTTGGTTTTTGTGCCATAATATTTCCTGCAAAAGCAGGAATCTCTTTTAGTGAAACTTCATATTTAAGTCACAAAAATATTATAATTTTTAGAGGCATACCCAAGTAATTTTAAATTTATAGTAACTTTATGGTGTTTGGGACGTCTTATGGTTTTAAACAACCCAACTAACTACAGATACAACTATGTTTTCATTAGCTAGAGAGAATGTAAGAATTGCTTTTGGTTCTATAAAAAGCCAATTACTTCGTACTATTTTAACGGTTTTAATCATTGCTATAGGTATTATGGCATTGGTGGGCATTTTAAGTGGTGTTTCGGCCTTAGAGAATACAATGTCTAGTAACTTTTCTTCGATGGGTGCTAATACTTTTAATTTTCAACGCTACGAATTTAGAACACAACGCCAAAGTGGTAGAGAACGTCAAAAAGTTAATCCTATTATAAGCTACAGAAATGTTAAAGATTTTATTGACAGTTATGATTATCCTTACACCAAGGTTGCGGTTTCTTTTTATGGCTCCTCAACATCTGAAGTAAAATACGAAAACGAAAAAACCGACCCAGAAGTTGCTGTTATTGGCTCTAATGAAAATTACATTGAGAATTCTGGTTTAGAAATTGAAAATGGCAGATCCTTAAATTTTGCTGATGTAGAAAACAATAATGCAGTTTGTGTTATTGGTAGCGATTTGCAAAAAGCGCTTTTTCCTGATGACAACCCAATTGATAAAACCATAAGTGTAAGAGGGTCTAAATTTAAGGTTATTGGTGTTTTAAAAGAAAAAGGCTCTACGTTTGGTAACAATCAGGATTTAAGGGTGATTATGCCTATTCAAAAAGCGCGATCTATCTTCACCAATCCAAATATCAATTATACGCTTAGCGTTAAAGTGGATAAAACTGACATGTTAGAAGGTGCGCAAGATGATGCAATTATTACCTTTAGAAATGTGCGTGGACTCAACCCAGTAGAAGAAAATAATTTTGGTATAGAACGTAGTGAAGACCTTTTGAATCGTGTGGCAGAAAACACAAAGACTCTTAATTGGGCTGCTTGGATAATTAGTATTATTACCATTTTTGGTTCTACCATTGCTTTAATGAATATTATGTTGGTTTCTGTAAGCGAACGCACAAGGGAAATTGGTGTACGTAAAGCCTTGGGTGCTAAACGCAAAACTATAGCATTTCAATTCTTTATAGAAACCATTATTATTGGTCAGCTTGGAGGAATTTTAGGTATTATTTTAGGTATTTTGATTGGTTGGGGAGTAGCTTCTGCTTTTGAGCTTGTGTTTTCAACACCTTGGTTTGCTATGATTTGCGCTACAGCTATTGCATTTTTTGTAGCAATTTTATCTGGATTATATCCTGCAATTAAAGCCGCTGCACTAGACCCTGTTGAATCTCTTAGATACGAATAATTCCTGCGAAAGCAGGAATCTCCTAATCACGCTTAGAAATTATCATAGTAATTATGTAAGTTTTTGCCAATAAAGACCTTTAAGCAAGGTTTATTCCTTTTTTGCTGAGAGATACCTGCTTTTGCAGGTATTAGTTCCTAATCAACTTTTCAAAATACTGAAACAACTCACCTTTGGTAATATTAGCACCTTGTTGAATTAACTTAAATATATCCTGATGTTTATCCTCTGAGTAATCTTTCTTTGCGTTGAAAAATTCAATATCATCAGACAATAAGTTATCCCTTAACCACTGAAATCCTTCTTTTGTTGTTAAATCAGTTTTATCTTCCTTTAATTTAAGCGCTATTAAGTGCATGTCGTTTTCTCTACACTTAAAAAGATGAATCTGATTTGGTGAAATATGCTCCAAGTATTCTACTTTACTCAACACACCATACCAAACCAAGTCACTAAAAACATCTAGCTCTTGCTCTGCGGCTTCTGGTTTGTTTTTCTTAATGTCTTCCCATTCATCAGCAGTTATAGATTGTGTTGCCAAAAAATTAATAAATTCCTGGTGTAACTCTTCAAACTGCTCTTTTGTTAATCTTGCGTATTTCATAATATTTCCCACGAAAGTGGGAATCTCTTTTAATTATACTCTATTTTATATTTGTTTCTCATTTCCACTTCGACTGCGCTCAGTGTGACATCCTCATCTTTAAGATAGAGAATTTACATTTAATCAATCGCCTTGTAAGCCTCAAAAGGTCTATCTGTTGCTAAAATATCAACTCCCTGTTTTTTCCATCCTAGATATAACTCATCGCCTCTTGCTTCTGCTTGTTTATCTAAGTTGCCTAATGTACCCAAAATGCAAACTATATCTTCGTTGTGTAATCTCTGATATAACGATTTGTCAGACATACGTGTACCAGTAAAAGCAAGCATATTTTCTGTAGGTATTTTGGTTTTTAATAATCTATCAAACTCTTCATGATTTCTTGCTGAAACCGAAAGTAAAATATCTGGTGCTAATGCATAAGCAGATTGAGCTTGTTCAACATCATAAGTTATAATAATGCTTATGTCTTTTGCATCAGCTGCGTCTATAGCATTTATAACATCTTTTTGGCTAACGCTTCTCTTAATATCAATAGTTAAAATAACATTGTTTGCTTTACTCCATTCTAAAACTTCAGAAAATAGTGGGATTTTATAATTGGTCTGGTTTCCAAAATCGTCCACTAGATTAAAGTTCTTTAATTCTTTATATGTCAAATTCTTCACAGAGCCATTGCCTGTTGTGGTTCTGTCTATAGAATTATCATGCATTAAAATTAATTTTCCATCTTTTGTTTGGGCCACATCAATTTCAAAAATTGCAGAAATACTATCACTGACATATTGTATAGTTTCTAAACAATTTTCAGGATAATACTTTAAACCTTTCCCTCCGCGATGTACACTTATATTTGGATAATCGGATCTTGAAGGCTTAAAAAGCTCAATGAGTTTCGATTTTTGTACTTGAGCTTCCTGATCATTTGATTTAGCTTTTTTACATGCTACCAAGCTAATAATGGCAAGTAGTAGTAACAGTCTTTTCATGGAATATAACTGAATAAAAAAACCGCTTAGAATACTAAACGGCTTTTATTAATATTTGATTTGAAGATTGTTACGCCTCTGCAACAACTTCAAAAGTAAAATCAACATTTACAGATCTGTGTAAACGAATTACTGCTTCGTACTGACCTAAACGTTTAATGTTACCACCGTTGATAGAAATATATTTTTTATCAACTTCGTGACCTTCGTTTCTTAATGCTTCAGCTAAATCCATATTAGTTATAGAACCAAATAGTTTATCTCCAGCTGTTGCTCCTGTACCTGCTTTTGCAGTAATTTTAATATCTAATGCCTTTAAAGCTTCTGCTGTTTTTTCTGCTTCAGCTATAATAGATTTTTCTTTAAAAGCACGTTGCTTTAAAGTCTCTGCTAAAACTTTTTTAGCAGAAGCTGTAGCCATTACAGCGTGTCCTTGAGGAATTAAAAAGTTTCTACCATAACCGCTCTTTACTGTTACAATATCGTCTTTAAATCCTAAATTCTCAACGTCTTGTTTTAATATAAGTTCCATTGTTATGATATTTTATTTTAATAAATCAGCAACATATGGCATTAAAGCTAAATGTCTAGCTCTTTTTACTGCCACAGATACTTTTCTTTGGTATTTTAAAGAAGTTCCTGTTAAACGTCTTGGTAATAACTTACCTTGCTCGTTCACAAAGCTTAATAAGAAATCTGGATCTTTGTAATCTATATACTTAATACCAGACTTTTTAAAACGACAATACTTCTTTGTCTTTTGAGTCTCTATATTTAATGGTGTAAGATATCTAATCTCACCATCTTTTTTTCCTTTTGCTTGTTGTTCTATTGATGACATAATTAAGCTTTTTGTTTGTTTCTTTGTCTTCTCTTTTCAGCCCAAGCAATTGCGTGCTTGTCTAGCTTTACAGTTAAATAACGCATAAAACGCTCATCACGTCTAAACTCTAGCTCTAAAGTTTCAATAACTTCACCAGCTACTTGGTACTCAAATAAGTGATAAAAACCACTCTTTTTGTTTTGGATTGGGTAAGCTAATTTTTTTAAGCCCCAATCTTCTTTAGCTATCATCTTTGCACCTTTAGAAACAAGAAAATCCTCATATTTCTTAACTGTCTCCTTTATCTGTTCTTCAGATAAAACGGGATTCAAGATGAAAACAGTTTCATAATGATTCATAATAAATTATATTTGTTTATTGTTAAAACGGCTGCAAAAATACATATAATTTCTAATTCAGACAATGTTTTTAGATGTAAAGTTTCAAACATTTTTCTGCAATAAAGATTATGTTAAATTTTACAGTTTGTCGGTAAAATTTGTTTTTTAACCGAAATTATTGTACTATTGTCGATATCTTAACCTAATAAATTATTAATGTTATGACTTTAAACTGTGTAGTTGTTGATGATTCTGCGATTCAGCGCCTCTCTATAGTAAAGTTAATCGAGAATCATTCCTCGCTCAACCTTATTGCAGAGTACAGCAGTGCGTTAGAAACAAAAAACGGTCTTAATACTCATAAAGTAGATCTTATCTTTTTAGATATAGAAATGCCTGTATTAAACGGTTTTGAACTCTTAGATGTACTCAACAACAAACCCCAAATTATTTTTGTTACAGGTAAAACCGAATATGCTTTTAAAGCATTTAATTACGACGCTACCGACTATCTTCAAAAACCAATCACAAAAGAACGTTTTAACACTGCTGTAGAAAAAGCTATTGAGCAGCATAAGTTAAAATTAGACTTTAACGAAACTGATGGCGAGCACATCTTTGTGAAGAGTAACCTTAAAAAACGTAAAGTTTATATTAAGGATATTAAATGGATTGAAGCTTTAGGCGACTATGTAAAAGTTGTAACAGAAGAAAACAGCCTTGTAGTATTATCTACAATGAAAGCTTTTGAAAAGGAGCTACCGGAAGGGAAATTTTTGAGAATCCACAAATCTTATATTGTGAATTTAGATAAAATTGACCGCTTTAACAGTAAGAATGTTGAAGTAGGTGCTTATGAGATTCCTTTGAGTCGAAATAAGAAAACACAATTAGTAGATGCTTTGAATAATATGTAGAATGACTACCTTTTTCAGAATATCTCAATAATACACATTGAAATAAAAAATCCCAGCAGTACTGTTGGGATTTTTTTGTTTAAACGGTTGTATATTTTGACGTCAGTTCGAGTGATTTTGAGGAACGTAAAATTGTATCGAGAACTTTTTGATTTCTAAAATTCTAATTCTCGATACAAATTTTTCTCATTTCAATCGAAAAATCCACTCGAACTGACGAATTTCACCAAAATTTTCTATGGTTTGTTTTAATAGTTATCCACATTCAATACCACTCTCACAGACCTAAAATCCTTAACAGCATTAAAACTGTTATCTATTTTCATAATAGCTTCTTTGGTTTTAGAAAGCGATTGATTTTGCGGAATCTTGATTAAGATGTTTTTATTAAATAAATTCCGTATTCTGGAAATTGGCGGAAATTCTGGCCCTAAAACATTTGCTTTAAAGACTTGTCGCAAAGATTTAGCATACCAATCTGCTGCTAAATTTACTCTGTTATAATCTTTATGCCTTAACGTAATTTTAATTAAACGATAGATTGGTGGATATTTAAAGTTGTAACGATCGTTCATTTGCTCTGCATACATTTCCTTGTAAGCATTTGTAGACACCTGCTGTAAAATATTGTGGTGTGGATTATAAGTTTGAATTAGCACCTTTCCTCTTATATCAGTTCGGCCTGCTCTACCTGACACTTGTGTCATTAATTGATAGCTGCGCTCATGTGCTCTAAAATCTGGGAAATTGAGTAAGTTATCGGCATTCATAATACCCACCAGCTTTACATGTCTAAAATCCAAGCCTTTGGTAAGCATTTGTGTTCCTACCAAAATATCTATTTCACGCTGTTCAAACTTTGTGATGATTTTTTCAAAACCATGCTTTCCTCTTGTGGTATCTAAATCCATCCGAGCCACTTTGTTTTCTGGAAAAAGCACTTTTACCTCTTCTTCTATCTGCTCTGTACCAAATCCTTTGGTATCTAGAGTAGCATTTCCACAAGCCTGACATGTTTTTGGAGTTACTGTATGGTAACCACAATAATGACAGCGAAGTTGATCTCTGTATTGATGGTATGTTAAGCTTACATCGCAATTAGGACATTGTGGTGAGTTACCACAAGTTGTGCACTCTACGATTGGCGAAAATCCTCTTCTATTCTGAAACAATATAATTTGAAAACCTTCATCTAAGGTTTCTGTCATTTCTTCAATTAAACGGTCCGAAAAATGACCTTTCATACGTTTACGCTTGTACTTATCTGCCAAATCTACCAATTCTATATCTGGCATAAGTACATTGTTGAAACGTGTTTTTAATTCTACAAATCCATATTTACCTTGACTAGCATTAAAATAACTTTCTAAACTTGGTGTTGCCGAGCCTAAAAGTGTTTTAGCCTTGTGAATGTTAGCTAGCACGACAGCAGCATCTCTGGCATGGTATCGTGGTGCTGGGTCAAATTGTTTGTACGATTGCTCGTGTTCTTCATCTACTATGATTAAGCCTAAATTAGAAAACGGCAACAACAAAGCCGAACGTGCTCCAATAACCAATTGCGCTTTCTCTAAATTGTTCTTTAAATTTTGCCAAACCTCAACGCGCTCGTTACTAGAATATCTACTATGAAAAACCGCAACCTTTTCTCCAAAATAATCCTGAAGACGTTGCACCAATTGCGTTGTTAAAGCTATTTCTGGCAATAAGTACAATACTTGCCTACCCAAATTTAGCTGCTCTTCTATGAGCTTTACATAGATTTCTGTTTTACCAGATGATGTTACACCATGTAAAAGTGTTACTGGTTTAGTCTTAAAATCAACTTTAATGCTCTCAAGTGCTTTGGTTTGAGCATCACTCAATTGCTTGGTTTGCTCATCACCTTCACCTTCAAACTGCACTCTATCGGTTTGAATGTAATATTCCTCTAAAATAGACTTATCAATCAGTGCTTTAATAATAGCTGATGATGCACCACTAGATTCACTTAATTCTGAAACTTTTATTGGTTTTTGTTCTGAAGCTTCGAGTGTAAACAAGGTTAAAATAACCTCGCGCTGTTTTGGTGCTCTGCTTAAAATTTCTAATAACTCCTGAAGTTTTTCTTCAGATTTATGTGATTCATGAAGCTTTACATAGCGCACCAATTTTGGTTTATATTTTTCATAAAGTTCTTCTTGCAATTGCAATACGCCTTTTTCTACTAAACGATTTACGACTGGAAGAATTCGTTTTTTATCTAAAATAGAAACCACATCTTCAATCTTTAAAGACGATTGATATTGCAAAGCTTCATAGATTAAAAACTCATCATCTTTAAGGTCAGCTTCTGAGATGTCAGCATTTTCATTTCTAATAAGAATAGTTTCGCTTTCTATGATAAACGCATTTGGCATTGCTGCTCGCATTACCTCACCAAGACTGCACATATAATATTTAGCAATCCACTCCCAATGCTTCAGTTGTAATTCGGTTACAACAGGCGCTTCATCTAAAATTTGATGAATGGTTTTTGCTTCATATGCTGTAGGTTCATTATTATGAATTTTATATGCTAAAGCTGTATAAATTTTGCTTTTACCAAAGGGCACAGCCACTCGCATACCTGTTTTGAGGAATTGTGCTTCTGCCTCAGTAATATGATAGGTAAACGCTTTTTGAAGCGGTATTGGCAATATGACATCTAGAAAATAGGTCATCTAAAATTCTCTGAAACTGTTTTAATTAGCTTTATTATCGTTGTTGTTTATTTTACTCAGCAATCTTAATGATGCATTTAACTCATATCCTAAAAGCAAAATATTAGCATTTAACCATAGGTAAAATACTAAAATCAGTAGAGCTCCAATAGAGCCATATAACTTGTTGTATTGCGAAAAATTATCAATATAAATACCAAAGAGATAAGATGTAAGAATAATAAGTAAAGTAGTAAGCAATGCTCCTACTGAAAAAAACCTAGTATGTCTTCCTTCCTTTGTACCAAAGTAATATAGGGTTGCTGTGGCTAAATAGACCATAAGTATAAAAAAGAGATACTTTACAACTGCAATCCACTGCTCTGCTGTTGCTTTTTCGGTTTCTAAAGCATCATTTAATGGTGTTATAATATAGATTTCTGTATACCCAAAGAAAGCCACAGTTAAGAGTACTAAAACCGCCAAAATAAGTGCTACACCAAGAGCGTACATGTATTGTTGAAATACATTACGTGTTAACTGCTCGTGATACGAGTTTTCGAAACCAGAAAACACGGCATTTACACCATTTGCCATTAATAACATAGATAACAAAAAAACTGAAGACAACAATCCTGCCCCTGAGCCGCCACTTATATTTTCAAAAATATTCGCAAAGAAAAACTCTGAGGTTTGTGGTGGTAAAAAATCGTTTAGAAAACGCTCAAACTCAACCTGAAATCCATCAATTGGTATGTATGGCATTAAAATAATTACGAATAGTAAAAAGGGAAATATAGCAGTAAAAAAACTAAAAGCAATGGCACTGGCTCTCGTCGTTAATGCGCCTTTAACAATACCTCTTAAATAAAGCTCTAGCAAATCGTAGATAGACAAACCTTCAAAACCTGGCAATCGGACTTGCTTAAAAAAGCGAACTACAATATTAATTACAGGGATTTTATCTAGTTTATCTTCTATATGTTTTGTCATTCAGCTTTAGAGATTTAGACTACTTAGACGGTTAGATTTTTAGACTTTCTAGACAGCTTTTAAACTTAAGTCCATATTATAAACAGAGTGTGTCAATGCACCAGATGAAATATAATCTACACCACATTCTGCATACTGCCTTACCGTTTTTTCATTAATGCCACCAGACGATTCTGTAAGACATTGCTCACCTATAAGCTTTACTGCTTTTCTAGTATCCTCATAATTAAAATTATCGATAAGAATACGATATACACCACCACAATCTAATATTTCTTTAATTTCTTCAAGGTCACGTGCTTCAACAATAATTTTTAAATCTCTATTAGTATCCTTAAGGTATTGTTTGGTTTGCTCAATGGATCTGGTTACTCCACCTGCAAAATCTATATGATTGTCTTTTAGCATAATCATATCATACAATGCAAACCTGTGGTTTTCTCCACCTCCAATCTTTACAGCCCATTTTTCAAGTGCTCTAATACCTGGAGTCGTTTTTCGAGTATCTAAAATTTTGGTTCCTGTACCTTCTAATAAATCCACAAACTTTCTGGTTTTAGTTGCTATAGCACTCATACGTTGCATAGCATTAAGCACCAAACGCTCCGCTTTAAGAATAGACTGTGAAGATCCTTCTACATAAAATGCAATATCTCCATACTTCACCTTACTCCCATCTTCAATAAGTGTTTCAACTTTCATGTCTTTATCTACGTAAGCAAAGACTTGTTTAGCAAATTCAATACCAGCAATAATACCGCTGTCTTTTACTAAAAGTTTAGCTTTTCCGGTAGCTGAAGTTGGTATGCAAGCCAAAGAACTATGATCGCCATCTCCTACATCTTCCCTAATGGCATTGGCTATAATTAAATCTATTTCGGTTTGGAATTGTTCTTTTGAAATCATGAGATGTTTTATTTAGTGTAAAAATAGGAATTGAAATTTGAAAAGTTTAATAAATCTTACGTCAGTTGGAGTGAATTTATCAGCAAAACGAATAAATTTGTACTTCGACAAGCTCAGTAGAACTATCGAGAACCAGCTACACAAGACTTGTTGATACAATTCCAATTTCGATAGCAACCGAAATGAAATTACTCGAAGTGACAAAAGCATATGAATATTAAACTCATCGCCATAGGTAAAACAGACAATAAAAATCTTCAGACCTTAATTGAAGATTACAAAAAACGACTGAGCTACTATATTAAATTTGAATTTGAGATTATACCAGATCTTAAAAAAGTGAAGCATCTTTCTGAAGAACAACAAAAAGAAAAGGAAGGAGAATTAATTTTAGCTAAAACTCAAAACTCTGATGTGCTAATTTTATTGGATGAAAACGGAAAACAAATGGATTCTGTAGCGTTTTCTAACTACCTACAAAAGCACATGAATTCAGGAATAAAAACTTTAATTTTTGTTATTGGAGGCCCTTATGGATTTTCAGAAGAGATTTATAAAAGAGCCAATGGAAAATTAGGATTGTCTAAAATGACATTTTCGCATCAAATGGTTCGCTTATTTTTTATAGAACAATTATACAGAGGGTTTACTATTTTAAAGAACGAACCATATCATCATAGATAACCAACCGAGTAAACCCTCTGGCATAATTAAACGTCGAAACGTTTTATTTCAATTTTAGTGTGTTTTAAAAACTTCTTTTCGCTTTTTTAATTGACGTGTTAAATCGTTTATAGTTTCATTTACAGCCAATTCGTAAGAGGCCTTGTTTGATGTTGCAAAAATGCGTGGACCAGGAAGACTCAATTCTATGTTACAAATTTTACCTGCTTCGTGGTCTTTGTCATCGTGTTTAATGTAAACCTGAGCTGAAATTAAGAACTCAAATTTATCTGCTAATTTTTTTAACTTTTCTGTTGTAAACGCTGATAATGTTTCACTTACATCTGTGTTTACATATTGAAAATTTACCGTCATAATTTTACTTGTTTTAATTAATAATTCCTTTATCTAATATACGACAATTTACAGGAGGTATAACTGATAATTATCATAAAGTAAAGCTAAATATTTAATAATACACGGACTTTCTCAAGCAATAATTATAAGCTATTTTTGACAAAAATATGTCTATGCAAATTGTATTCGCTACCAATAATAAAAACAAGATAAAAGAAGTACAATCTTTGGTTCCAGAACACATCAAACTTCTAAGTTTAGAAGATATTGGTTGCCATGAAGAAATCCCTGAAACCACTGGTACTATAGAAGGTAATGCACAGCAAAAAGCTAATTATGTAAAAGACAATTATGGTTACGATTGCTTTGCAGATGACACAGGTTTAGAAGTAGAAGCCTTAAATGGTGAACCTGGAGTAGACACAGCATACTATGCTGGTCCGCAACGCAATCCTGACGATAATATGAACAAATTACTTTCTAACCTTAAAAATGCGACTTCTCGTTCTGCTCAGTTTAAAACCGTTATTGCTTTGCACCTCAATGGTGAACTAAAAACTTTTACCGGAATCTGCAAAGGTGAAATTACAACAGAAAAACAAGGCTATAAAGGTTTTGGTTACGATCCTATCTTTAAAGCTAAAGACTATACCAAAACTTTTGCTGAGATTTCTTTAGAAGAAAAAAACAAAATAGGCCATCGTGGTAAGGCTGTTTCGCAGTTGATTGAATTTTTAAATCAGTTTTAACAAAAATTATAAGGACTTATCTACTTTACTATTATCTTTAATTGTACATAAAACAAAAGAAGCTTATGAAATTTCATTATTTACTTTTTATAATACTTTTAGTTTTCAGTTGCGAAACGAAAAAAGAAAACACCTCCTTAAATCCTGAAAATTGGTCTAAAAGAGCTGTAAAGTTAAAGGCATCGGACTCCTTAGAGTATGGAAAGTCTTATCTATCCATTTATTCTCAAATATATAGCTTAACGGAACACACAAAGCATAATTTAACCTCTATGGTAAGTATGCGAAACACAAGTGACAAAGACACTATTTATCTTTTAAGAGCTGAATATTATGATACTCATGGTAAATCCGTAAGGAAATACTTTGACTTTCCTATATTCCTTGCACCTATGGAAACAACAGAAATTGTAATAGACGAAATTGACGTTTCTGGAGGTACAGGCTCTAACTTTATTTTTGAATGGAAAACACCAAATAATTGCCCAGAACCACTTTTTGAAGGTGTTATGACCTCAACCATGGGACAACAAGGTTTATCTTTTACAACTCTTGCTAAGAGAATTGAATAGTTATAGTATGGCAGAAATCTTATCAACTGTATTCTTAATATTTGCAGTAATAGATCCTATTGGGTCCATACCTGTTTATTTAGAGGCCACTAAAGAGTTTGATCTTGTACATAAAAAGAAAATAGCAATAAGGGCTTGCATCGTAGCCTTTTTGATACTTCTCTTTTTTATAGTTATAGGACAGCTTATATTAGAAGGTATGTCTGTATCTTTAGATGCTTTTCAGATTTCTGGTGGAGTCATTCTTTTTCTATTTGCTCTAACAATGATTTTTGGTGTAGGGAAACCAGAACAAGAAAAGAGTAGTATTACAGATTATAAGCATGTTACTGTTTTTCCGATAGCTATACCATCTATAGCATCGCCTGGTGCTATAATGGCAGTCGTATTAATGACAAACAATCATATTTATTCTATAAAGCAACAAACTTTTACAACATTGATTGTATTATGCGTGGTTGGTATAACTTGTCTTATTTTACTTGCAGCAACCAAGTTACAGAAAGTTATTGGAGACTATGGTATTACAGTTTTAAGTAAAGTTATGGGACTTATTTTAGCATCTTATGCCATACAAAGCATTTTGAATGGCATAAGTAACTACTTTACTAATATTCAATAGTGATTTGTACTAAAGTTATTTCTTTATTCCTGAATTAAGAGCAGAATCTATTGCTTCTGAATATTTTTTATCTGCACCAACTTCTAGCATTCCTACAAGCATTAAGCAAGTATCTTTATCTATTTCATAGCAATAAACCTTGTTATTTAACTTTACACCTTCTGCTTCAGAGTTTCCATACATATAAAGCACTTTAATGCCATTAATTTCTTTCTCTCCAGAACTTGTAATTTCAAAGTTTTGAGTAGAAGCGTTTTCTTTTAATTTTTTCTTTGCAGCCTCATAGTTTTCAGGCACGTACATTCCCATAACAACTGCTTTAGGACTCTCTGAAACGTAGGTATTCTGCGTTACAGACATAAATAGTTCGCTGTCAACAGTGATGTCTACTTTTTTAGACATTAACTCTATGCCACGTGCTTGTTTTTCTGCTTCAGTTTCTTGAGCATTAGCAAAAACACCTAGAAAAAGTAATGCAATAATTACTAATTTTTTCATTATATAAATTTTAAATTTCTCAAATATAGAATTAATTCGAGCAAAATTTTCTACTTAATTTTATTAATAGCCATATAGTCAAATAAAAGAGTATCTTTGCGCCAAAATTCGCGTATATTAAATCAAACGCGAAAACCTCAGAGAGAGGTGTGTTACAAGAAGTTTTGGTTTAAGTATGTCGATACGCTTCTAATGTAACACTACATTAATTTATCGCATACATTAAAAACAAGAATGAGTACATTCCAACAACTTGGTCTTAATGAAGACCTTCTTAATGGTATTTCAGATTTAGGATTTGAAACACCAAGTGAAATCCAACAAAAAGCAATTCCGGTATTATTAGAAGAGGAGCGCGACCTTGTAGCATTGGCGCAAACCGGTACAGGAAAAACCGCAGCATTTGGTTTTCCGATGCTACAAAAAATTGACGTTAACAGCAGAACCACGCAAGGGCTTATACTTTCTCCTACCAGAGAATTGTGTTTGCAAATCACTAATGAGTTAAAACTTTACGGTAAATATTGCAAAGGCTTAAATGTTGTTGCCATTTATGGTGGTGCAAGCGTAACAGACCAAGCCAAGCAAATAAAAAAAGGTGCACAAATTGTTGTCGCTACTCCTGGTCGTATGAAAGATATGATTAGCCGTAACCTGGTTGACATTTCTAAAATACAATACAGTGTATTAGACGAAGCTGATGAAATGTTAAACATGGGCTTTTATGAAGATATTACAGATATCTTGTCGCACACACCAACAGATAAAAGTACCTGGTTATTCTCTGCAACGATGCCTAAAGAAGTGGCTAGCATTGCAAAAGAATTTATGTACGATCCTATTGAAATCACAGTAGGTAACAAAAACGAAAGTACAAGCAATGTTTCTCATGAGTATTATTTAGTAAATGGTCGTGATCGTTATTTGGCTTTAAAGCGTTTGGCAGATGCTAATCCAGATATTTTCTCGGTAATTTTCTGCAGAACAAAACGTGATACACAAAAGATTGCTGAAAAGCTTATTGAAGATGGCTACAGTGCTGGTGCACTACATGGAGATTTAAGTCAAAATCAACGTGATTTAGTTATGAAATCCTTTAGAAACAAGCAAATACAAATGCTTGTAGCTACAGATGTTGCAGCGCGTGGTATTGATGTAGATGATATTACACACGTTATCAATTACCAATTACCAGACGAAATTGAAACCTACACACACCGTTCTGGACGTACAGGTAGAGCTGGTAAAACTGGTGTTTCAATGGTTATTGTTGCTAAGAGCGAAGTACGAAAAATTAAAAGCATAGAGCGCATCATTAAAAGACAGTTTGAAAAGAAAGACATTCCTTCTGGAATGGAAATCTGCGAAGTGCAATTAATGAGCTTGGCCAACAAGATTCACAATACTGAAGTTAATCACGAAATTGATAAATACTTAGACAGCATTAACGAACTATTTGAAGATACAGAAAAGGACGAATTAATTAAAAAGTTCTTTTCGGTTGAATTTACACGTTTCTTTAACTATTATAAAAACTCAAAAGATCTTGCAGTTTCAGATTCAGGTCGTAGTAGTGATGATGGTGGAAGAGCATCTGGTTCGGACACGCGCTACTTTATAAACGTTGGTCGTAAAGATGGCTATGACTGGATGTCTTTAAAGGATTTCTTAAAAGAAGTTTTAGAACTTGGCAGAGATGATGTCTTTAAAGTTGATGTAAAGGATAGTTTTTCATTCTTTAACACAGAAAAAGAGAATGAAGAAAAAGTCTTGGCATTTTTTACAGATTTTAAGTATAACGGTCGCTTTGTTAATGTAGAAGTTAGTGAAAACAAAGGTCGTAGTGGTGGCGGAAGACGCGACAGAGGTCGTGGTGGAAAACGCAAGGGCAACAATGATAGACCTAGAGGCGAAAGACGCTCTAGACGTAGTAATGACTCTAATAAGCCAGAAGGAAGACGCTCCGAAAGATCTCCTAAAAAAGGAAGACGTTCAGCATCTGACAGACCTCGCAGATCTAGAAGAAAATAAAAGAAGACGTTTAGCGTTTAAGACTAAAATGACCTGTGTAAACTTTATTTTTACCAGGTCTTTTTATTTTGAACCAGTAGTCTGCTGCAGGCATTTTTGCTCCATCATAAGTACCATCCCATCCCAAAGAGTTTGGTGGTATCTGTGCAAGAAGCTTACCATATCTATCATAAATGAGGATTTCATTATCAGGCTCTGAATCTGAAAATTCAATTTGCCAATATTCATTTACACCATCTCCATTGGGTGAAAAAAATCTAGGATAATACAATAAGTAAACCTCTTGTGTTACGATACCACAATTATTTTTGTCCCTAACGTAAACAACATATTCACCTGGTAAAAGGTTAGAAAACACACTCTCATCTTGGTAAGTAACATTATCTAGAGAATATTCATAATCGCCAATGCCATCAACAAAAACTGAAATTGTGTTATCGTTTTCTGTCCAATCTGTAACTTCAACATTAGTAATCAAAGCTTCATCAGATTCAACAACTGTAAACAATCTATTAGCTGCACAAGTTATTTCACCTTGAGATGTTTGTAAACTATTGATCACCTCTACAGCATAATTACCTGTTGTATTTACAGTAATAGATTCCGTGGTCTCTCCATTAGACCAATTGTAATAATCGAAACCCTCACCTGCACTTAACACAACAGATTCATTGGTGCACAAATACACTATATCTTCACTAGATATCGGTGTTTCTAAAACATGTAATTGAAAACTTGTAAGGTCAAAACAATCGGGACTAAGGCTATTCTGCACTCTAACATAAATGGTTTGGGTATTGCTTATATTTTCATAATTGGTTTCTAAAGGATCTATATTATCAATAGCATTTTCTTCAGATAAATGATATGTTATATTAACACCTGGCAGGTTATAAATTTCACTATCCTTAGTACTTAAATCAAAAAATTGGTAACCACCATTCTCAATATCATCACAACGGTACATATCTTCTGGAGTGTTTGCTACCGGAAAATTATTTATAGTAACAATATTAGTTATGTAAAAGGTTTCTCCTGGCGCATTTATTTCTGCAGAAATAGTATACGAACCTGCATTTTGATAGTAATGCGTTGGATTGGTTTCCGTTGAAGTGAAGCCATCACCAAAATCCCAAATTATAGAATTTATTTCTGTGTTAGAATTTAGGCTAAATTCTGTTCCTTGTCCTAGACATGTGCCTTGCGTAATGATTGAAAAATTAAAAAAAGAAGATATAAAAGGTGGCAAGCCAGCTCCACAAAATCGATTTCCTAAACTCACAGCATTTTGTGAATAATTTGACGCAAACCCAATTTCATCAGGGTTTTCAATAACATCCAAAAATTGTTCTTGAGCTCTTGCAATGTATATTTTTCCATCTACAGCAAGCTGAAGTGCTCCTAATATAGTATTAGTACCACTATCATCATAAAGCGTCGTTACAGAATTTATCATATCATTTGCCGTGGATAAGGTTAAATCAAATTGAAATAACCGGCTTGTAGTAAAACCAAATAAAAAGTTTTGATCTGTTACATACAGCAAATTGCTATCTGGTGAAAATTCAATTCCGTATGCTCCTGAAGCTGGACCTGTTGAAAAAAATCCATTGCCAATTAGAATTGGGTTAGAAACAATACCTGTTGTGTTATCGAAATCAAAAATTTCAACTACACTATTTCCAGACCAAGAGGCCAAAGCTAATCGAGATGCATCAGGAGAAATCTTTAAATATCCTTTTGAATCTAAACCGTTATCTCCGTGCTCCTCTCCTACTGAAGATATTACTGGCACGATGTTAACACCTGCTGTTGTTACCTGATAAGACAAAAAGTTATTATTATTCCAATCGTGTGTTACTACCCAAAAATCTATTCCATTTGCATGTTTAACAGCAGATATCTTTTCTGTCGTAAAGGCATTTAATTCTATATTCTTTTGATTAGTAATGTCACCATTTCCGCCATTTAAAGTCATATTTACTTCAGAATATCTAAGGCCATTAGGTCCAGCCAAATCGTCTACAGTGAAAATATAAAAAATTGAAACGTCTCCAGGTTTAGGAACAATAATAGCAGACTGTGTACTCGAGGAGTCACCTGTAAGGCCTGTACCATTAGGCATTATATTATGCTGCTTATCCCAAACAGTAATTCCGTCGGTATAGAAAAGTAAATCACCATTATTTTCAGAAATTGTAGCACAACCTTCATCTGTAACCAGCTCACCATTTGTTAGTGCAATAGGATTCCCTGTACTAAAATCCAATCCTGCATTAATACCAAAATACCATTTTGAAGCTTCAGCTTGTGCCGATATACTGAAATTGACAAGCACCATTAATACTAGTAAGCAGGCTATTTTATTCAAAATTTATTTTTTTCAGCAGTCTTTTATTTGAGAATCTTTTTCAAAAAAGATTAAGCAACAATATAGGAAAAGCCGTTAGATGTTGTTAATATTTAGTCAAATCTTTTGCCAAAAACAGCAAAATCCGTTTTGTTTATTACCTTTACATTGTATTTAACACTATGCGACACCTACTATTAATAATTTTATGCTTCACTACAGTTTATAGCTATAGTCAAGATAGTACTGCCACAAAAACTCCTGAAACAGTTAAAGGAACCATTACTAGTTCTACCACTAATGGTCCTTTGAGTGAAGTAAATATTGTGAATATTAATCAGGTAGTTGGTACAGCTACGGATGATGAAGGAAAGTTTGAACTTAAAGCAAAAGTAAACGATACACTACACTTATCGTATTTGGGCTATAAGTCTATTAAAGTAAGAGTTACAAATGACTGGTTAAAATTTGGTAATACAGAAATTGTAATGACCGAATTAGCCCTAGCGCTAGAAGAAGTTACAGTTAAATCGTTGGAGCTTACTGGATACTTAGAAGTGGATATTAAACAAATACCCATAACCAACAATAACCAATATCGTATTTCTGGGTTGTATGGTAAAGCCTACGAAGGCGGAAAACCTAATATCGCTACCAAAGTTTTAGGTGCTATTTTTAATCCTGCTGATTTTCTTTATAACATGTTTGGCAAAAAGCCAAATGAAATGCACAAGCTCAAAAAGATTAAGGAAGATGACGAAATTAGAAACCAGTTAGCTAAGCGTTTTGACAGAGAAATGCTCATGGTTTTACTACAAGTTACCAAGTACGATTTAGATGAAATCGTTAATCAGTGTAACTATTCTAAAGACTTTATAAACACTGCAAACGATCTTCAAATCCTAGATGCTATAAGCGAATGCTACGAAGAATACAAAGTAATTCAGCGCAGCAAAGAACGTAAAAGCAAGAAGAAAAAAGATAAAGCTTAAAAATTCTTAAGCATTAGAGTGCAAAGCCACTCTGTTTCCTTCGGTATCTATAAACACTCCCATAAAACCGTGTTCATCTGAGATCTTTGTTTTAGGTTGATAAATTTTACCACCTGCAGCTTCTACTCTATCCAACTCATTCTGCACATCTTTAGAGATAAAATAAACCAACGTACCTTCTTGACTTGGAATATACGACTCTTGTTTTATCAAAGTACCTGTTGCCCCTTCGCTATCATTATGATTTGGAAACCATCCCATCTGTAAACCTCCAAAATCTACCTCCTTTATTTCAACTTTAAATACGGTTTCGTAAAAATTTTTAGCACGAGACATATCACTTACAGGAATTTCGAACCATCCTACCATAGCTTCTGTTATTTAATTTTCTTCAATTTCAGTGGTTTTACGTAGAACATTACATCGTGAATTTATGTTGAAAACATTCTCGATACTAATTTTATTCATTTACATTCATAAAATTCACTCGAATTGACGTCAGTTTTATTTAGATTCTAAAATTTGTTTTAAATCATTTAAGCCTTCTTCAAAATCCTTTCCTACTGTTTTATCCATATTAAAGAATAAAAAGAAAATGTTTGAAGGCATCTTATTTACACCTTTAAATCCCCAAACGACCTCAGTTGTATTTTCGTCAATAGCCCTCGTTGTTAAGTAAGCATCAGATTGGGATTTCCATGGCTTGTAAAAACGCAATTGACTTTCAACAGATTGGTTCTCTGTAATATTAGTAATTTCTTGTTCGCCTGTACCAACATCTTTGTTCCCTTCCCATCTTGCAATAAAACCAACGGTAGCATCTGTTCCTGTGTGCTCCTGTTTCATATTAGGGTCTTTCTTTTTCCAAGGTGACCATTCATCCTGATTTTTAATATACTTTAAGTAATTAAAAACTTCACCTATAGGTTTATTTATTGTAATACTTCGGCTAACATTATAGGTCTTTGGTGCAATTAACGCCAATAATACAATTAGGGCTATAATTGACAGTACAATGTAAAGTGCAGTCATCATAATTTTTGATTTTTTTAGTTAGTACTTAAAATTACAAAAATTAATATTGCGATTTGTAGCGTTCTATAATAGCATCGTAATCTTTCAAGTTTTTTTTGATCCAGTCAAAACGTTTTTCAATTACTTCTTCTTTTGTTAATTGCCAATCTAAATCAGACTTACGCAACCTTGAAGTCACATGTTGAAGAATTATTGCTGCTGATACTGAAATGTTTAAACTCTCAGTAAAACCTACCATAGGTATTTTTAAAAAACAGTCGGCTTCATCTAATACATTTTGGGATAGGCCTTCGGTTTCGCGTCCAAAAAAGAAACATGATGGTTTGGTAATATCAAAATCTATAAGATCACAATCTTCTGCATGAGGACTTGTTGCAACAATTTGATAGCCCTTAGCCTTTAAATCCTTTATACAAGATTTGGTGGTATGATAACGGTTAAGGTCTACCCATTTTTGAGCTCCCATAGCTATTTCTCTATCAATGCGTTTAGAGTTTATCTCTTCAACTATATTTACTTCTTGTATACCAAACACATCACAAGAACGAATAACAGCACTGGTATTATGCAACTGATACACATCTTCTGTAGCTACAGTAAAATGTTTGGTTCGCTGTGCTAGTACTTTTTTAAATCGCTCTCTTCTGTTTTCTGTGAGATAGGACTCTAAATATTCTAGAAGCTTTGTTTCATTCATAAAAAGATTATATTTATTGATTAATAAGATACCACTATGAAGCTAAAATACCTTACCTCTATTCTGTTTCTTTTAATTTTTCAATCTGTAATTGCTTTTCAGGACAAATCTATTTGTTCTTGTGAATTACTCAAAGAATCTAAGGAAAATGATGAAAAAGTTGCAACCGTTGCAAAAGAAATAGAAGCTTCATTTCATGACTTAAGTACAGATGGATTCAAAAAATATTTTGACACTAAATCTTTTAAACAAAAACTAGTAAGTGGTATTGATGTTGACTCTAATAAATCTTACGTTAAAGGCTTTTTAAATGGTGTTGGAAAAGCAGGAGATAAATTAGCTCTAAAAATAATTGATGAGATTGAATATGGCGCTTACTACAACCTTATTAATTACAGCTATAATATAGTAGAAAAGTCTTACTACTTTACTTTTAGAATGTATTCTGAAGAAACTGGTATTAATTACCACGATTACAGAGTTTGCTCTGATGGCGAAAATATTAAAGTCAATGACATTTACATTTACTTATCTGGCGAACATCTATCAGAAACATTGAACCGTCTTTTTAAAATGTCTTTAGAAGACGAAATAAATAATACTAATGATTCTAAAGAAAGTACTGTAAATAGTATGTTTAAAGTAACAAGAGCACAAAGGTTATTGCAAAAAGGAAAGTCTAAAGAAGCTTACGAAATTGTTAACAGCATTACAGGACCAATGAAAAATGAAAAGTTCTTCCTTTTGATTAAAGCCTTAATTGCCTCATCATACGATGAGAAAATATATGAAAACACGCTCGGTGAATTTGCTGAATTATATCCTGATGATCCTACTCTATATTTAAAACTTATTGACTATTATTTTCTGAAAGAAAACTACAAAATGGTTCATATTTATATAGACAAACTCATCTTTGAAACAGAAGATGATTTCTTAAATCTAATGAAAGCTCATGCATATTTACTACAAGAAGACTATATAAACGCTGAGAAAAGTTATAACTATATTAAGATTAATTATCCTGCTAGTTTTTCTGCACATATTGGTGAAATGGTAAGCCTTACTTTTCAAAATCGTTTTGAAGAAACCTTAGCTATTGCCCAAAATCTAGTTGATGATGGTTATGACAAAAAGGAATTAACCGATTTTTTTGAAGAAAAGGAACTCGATGGCTCTAATCAACTCCAAGCCTTTGTAGAATCTACAATATATAAGAACTGGAAAGCTAAACCTTAAGAAAATGAAACACATCGTCGTATTAACAGGTGCTGGAATGAGTGCTGAAAGTGGTGTAAAAACCTTTAGAGACCATGATGGACTCTGGGAAGGACATGATGTTATGAAAGTAGCTTCACCAGAAGGTTTTAGAGAAAATCCTGAATTAGTTTTAGACTTCTACAATCAAAGACGTCGACAACTTAAGGAAGTACAACCCAACCAAGCACATAAAGATATCGCTTTACTCGAAGCCAACCACAAAGTTACAATTGTAACTCAAAATGTAGATGATTTGCATGAGCGTGCTGGTAGCACAAATGTAGTACATCTTCATGGTGAACTTAAAAAAGTAAGAAGCACAGGAAACCCAAGAGATATAAAGGTCTGGACAGAAGACATAAACCTTGGTGACACGTGTGAAAAAGGGTATCAATTAAGACCACACATTGTTTGGTTTGGGGAAGATGTACCTATGATTGAAAAAGCTGTTGAAATTTGCATTACAGCAGATATACTTTTAATAATTGGTACAAGTATGCAAGTGTATCCTGCAGCTGGTTTAATGCATTATGTTAGTGATGATACTCCAATTTACTACATAGACCCTAAACCTGCTGTGGTTAGGAATCAGAATATTAATGTAATTGCTAAAACCGCTACAGAAGGCATGAAAGAGATTCTTAAAATGCTTTAATAAAAATCTTAAATAATCTCTCTATACATCTCGAAAATTGATAACAATCTAAAAGAGGTCCTTCTTTAGCCAAAAATATTCATTCAATCTAGCCAACAAGCTTAGCTACGATATCTTTTACAGGTAAAATTTCTTTAGTATGTTCTATACTTGGCCCAGCAACCCAAACCGTTTTATAGGTGGCCTTTTTCGCTGCTTTTTCAGTAGCTTTCATACCTATTGAAAAACGAATCATTTTTACCCACTTTTTAAGCTTTCGATTTTTGTTAAGTAAATTTTCTATCCAAGTAGCTTTAGTTCCTATTTTTTGAACATAAGGTGTATTAATCACAGTACAAGGAGTACCAGAAATACGCTCTGTCATTACAATATCCTTTGCACCATAATCGACACAAGCCTGCTTATATTCGTCTGTAACTCCAGCTTCTTCTGATGCTATAAACGGACTACCAACCGATACACCAACAGCTCCATAACTCAACATTTTGTCTATATCTGACTTCTGCCCAACTCCACCTGCTGAGATTACTGGTATTTTTAAATTTTCAACCAAATTAGAAATTAAATCCTTTGGTGAAATATTACCACGATGTCCACCAGCTTCATTATTAACAGCAACAACAGCATCCGCACCCAAACCTTCAACCTTTTGCGCAAAACGTAGATCTGTAATATCACAAAACACTTTAATACCAACAGCGTGTGCCTCTCTAATGGTTTCCTCTGGACTTCCTAATGAGGTTAAAATAAAATCGCAACCTTCTTCACAAATTACTCTTAGTTGGTCCTTTGCTTTTGGGTTAGATTTATTAACTATTAGGTTAAAACCAAAAGCTCCTCCTTCTACCTTATTAGCTTTTAATTCCTTTATTGCTGCTCTTAATTCATCTAGTGTTCTATAGTTAAGAGCCGGAATACAACCTGCAATACCGCATTTCATAGCTTCGGTAACCATAGCTACGTTAGACACCAAAAACATAGGCGCTTGTATTATAGGGTATTTTATATTGAGTAGTTCGGTTAGTTTAGTTTGCATCTTAATTAAGTTTGTTCAAATATAAAAAATATTATGCATGCATAACACTTTTATTCTAAAAAGCGATAATAACCGCATTTTAAGTAAGCACCTTCAGGAAAGGTAACAGGATGATCAATATCGTGCTTTGTTTTTAAAAGGGTTTCAAACAATCGACCTTGAGCATTTAAAACATTTTGATTTAAATCGAAAAACGACTGTCCTGTAACTCTAGATGAACACGAAGCCAGCACCAACAAACCTTGTTTTGCCGTGAGCTTTTCACCTAATTCTGCCAACTGTTTGTATTTCTTCTTTGCCAATTCTATTTCACTTTGTTGCTTAGCAAAACTTGGTGGATCTATAACAACGACATCAAAAGTCTTTTTTTGTTTTATGAGATTTTCCATTTCCACGAATGCATCACCAGAAATCGTTGTATGAACTCCAGAATAATCGTTTAACTTTCCATTTTCTCTGGCAACATCAAGCGCTTGTTTGCTAATATCTAAGCTGGTGACCTCTGTAGCTCCATTAGCTAATGCATGTACTGAGAATCCGCCAGCATAAGAAAATACATCGAGCATGGTTTTACCTTTACTCCACTCACCAACACGTCTTCTATTGTCTCTATGATCTAAAAAATAGCCTGTTTTGTGGCCTTTTAAAACATTTGCTGAAAAATGGACTCCATGCTCTACAAACTTTACAACTTCATTGTCTAAGGTACCATAAACTACTTCTCCATCGGTAAAAGTATGATGAGTGCTGTTCTCTAATTGTCGGCTCAATCTTAACACTATGGTTTCAGCATTAGAGGTCTCTTGAAGACTTTCTAAAATCCATTCTAAATATGGCAACCATATTTCAGAGTACAATTTTACAACCAAAACGGTATCGTAAACATCTGCTATTAAACCTGGAAATCCGTCATTTTCACCAAACAATAACCGATAGCTGTTGGTTTTGGTTTCAAGTAGTTCTTCACGCTTTTGATTGGCAGTTTCTATTTTTTGTTGAAAAAATTCATGATTAATAACTGCTTTTGTCTGCGCATTATGAATCATCTTAATACAAATTGGCGATTTGGCATCATATAATCCAATTCCAATAACCTTGTTTTTATTCTTGCTAAAAACAATGGCAAGATCACCTGTTTTCGCATCATCATTTATCTTAACAATACTATTAGAAAACACCCAAGGATGACCTTTCACAACAGATTGTTCTCCTTTTGCATTAAGCTTTACTGCTAAGTTTTTAGGTTTTATTTCTACTGAAAAAGATCTATTAAATGCCATAAATTGTCTAAAATTGAAATACTAAATTTCAAAAAATTACTGCAAAAATAGCTCTAAATAGTACAAGATTTTCACATTTAATGGATGAAATTACACTGTTCAGCGTGATTACTGCTGTAATTAACAATGAATGGATATCTTCGAACCGTAACCAAATCTACTTTGACAATTCGATTGTTGACCCTAGACCAATTAATTTGTCAAAACCTAATGAAATGAAAAATATAGTAATTTATGGTGCTTCTGGACATGCTAAAATGATTGTTGACATTATTTTAAAGAATAATGACTACAACCTCATCGGTTTTACAGACTCTTATAAACCTGTTAATTCTGCTGTATATGGTTATAAAATTATTGGAAACCTAGACTCACTTTCCGTTCTAATTAAAAAGTTTAATATAGAAGGTATTGTTATTGGCATTGGTGACAATGACCTAAGATTAAGTATATACAGAAGTATTAAAAAAATAGCACCAAAGATTGAATTTGTACCTGTTGTTCATCCAAGTGCAATTTTAGCAGAAGACATATTAGTACCAGAAGGTGCTGTTTTAATGGCAGGCACTATTGTAAATGCTAATGCTAAGCTAGGTAAATTCTGTCTTTTAAACACAAAAGCATCACTAGGACACGATTCTGTGATGTCTGATTTTTCTAGTCTTTCTTCTGGCGTTACTATCGCTGGAAATGTTAGTATTGGTTTTTGCTCATCTATATGTTTAAGCGCTTCAGTGAGCCAAGGCATTACCATCGGAGATTATACAGTTATTGGTGGTGCTTCATTAGTTTTAAAATCTATAGGCGATTTTAAATTAGCCTATGGTGTTCCTATCCATACCGAAAAAGATAGAACCTTAGATTTGATGCATACTGCCTAATTACTTGTAATACTCGTTTACCACTTCGCGTCGTTTACCAGACGATAAAAGCGGAATTTCATTTACATAGTTAATCTTTATGACAGCATCATCACCAAAATGAGCTTTATAGTCTGTGATGATTTTGGCTTCATCAACTTTAGTATCTGTATTGAGATTGATATGATACTCTTTTTTAGTTTTTTGAACGAGTTGAAACTGTCTAAACTTACCATAATCCATTAATCGCAATGATAAATGTGATGGAATTAAATTTCCTTTAGTATCGTAAAGTTGATCTACTTTTCTACCCGAAATATTAGTAAAGTATTCTATTCCATTTTCTTCTTCCACAATTCCAATATCACCTGTATCGTAGCGCAACAAAGGTGTTGCAAAATTATAAAGATCTGTAAGTACTATTCTACCTGGTTTACCATATGGTACTGTAGCATCTGAATCCAGCTCTAGAACTTCCATAACGTAACTAGAATCATTAATTCTGAAGCGTTGGTCATTAGGGCTAACTTGTTGTGCCATGATACCTGTTTCGTTGTTTGAATAACGTGACAAAGGTGTTACACCAAAATAGTGTTCTGTCTGATTTCTGGTATAATCATTTAAGGCCTCAGACATGGTAATTATGGACTTGGTCTTAAACTGAATTGGGTTGTGTTCTAACCTATCGATGTATTTACAAATTTTTTCTAAGGCTGTAGGATAAGTCAAAAAACTAATCTCTTCATTTCGTTTATTCAATTTTGAAATAAGCTGCTCCATACCATTATCTGAAAGATTGAGGATATTCCATGGCATAAAGTTTTTCAATAAGAAATTAAAACGCAATTTGCTATCAATTCGTTTTGGCCAAATTCTGATAAAGACCAAAAAATCACCAACTTCATAACCCGATTTTTGTGAAAAGTAAATATTATCAGCCTGTACTTTATAAACCTTTTCAGGATTTTGATAAAGACTAAAAGGTGAACCTGTTGAGCCACTTGTTGAAGCTACTTTACATGCTTTCTTGTTAAATTTTGAAGAAAAAAAAGCATCAAAATCTTCTCTAATAATATTCTTATTGATTACAGGAAAATCTTGAAGGGTGTTAAACTCTTTATTTTTGTAAAATGATGTGGTCTGCTTTGCACGTGCAATCAACTTATTCAATTGTTTTGCATTTTCATTTTTAGACCATTCTCGATTTTCTGCCTCTAAAATTGCGTAAGTTCGTTTACATAGCTGCTTTAAAGGCTGACCTTTAATCTTATCTAGAAACCAAAAAATGTTTCGTCTTAAATTCAACTTCTTTTGTTGTTAATTATCTGCATAAAAATAAAAAAACGCAACCAAATGAATGATTGCGTTTTATTTTATTCTTGATTCCTACCTTCGCAGGAATAACAAATAATTACTTCACTTCTTCGAAGTCTACGTCTTCTACATCGCTAGCTTCGTCAGTTGGCTGACCTTGCGCTCCTGCATCAGGACCTGCTGCTCCACCTTGCTGAGCTTCTGCTTGTGCTTTGTACATTTCTTCGCTAGCTACTTTCCAAGCTTCGTTTATTTTCTCTAAAGCTGGTTCTATAACTGCGATATCTTTAGACTCATAAGCCGTTTTTAATTCTGCTAAAGCATCTTCGATTGGCTTTTTCTTATCGTCAGATAATTTATCACCAAATTCTTCTAACTGCTTTTCAGTTTGGAAAATCATTCCATCTGCCTGATTTAATTTATCAGCAGTTTCTTTTGCCTTAGCATCTGCATCTGCGTTAGCTTCTGCTTCAGCTTTCATCTTTTGGATTTCTTCTTCAGTTAATCCAGAAGACGCTTCAATTCTAATATCTTGTTTCTTACCTGTTGCTTTATCTTCAGCAGATACTTTAATGATACCGTTAGCATCAATATCAAACGTTACTTCAATTTGAGGTGTTCCTCTTCTTGCTGGTGGAATTCCATCTAAGTGGAAACGACCAATTGTTTTGTTATCTGCTGCCATTGGACGCTCACCTTGTAATACGTGAATTTCTACCGATGGCTGATTGTCTGCTGCAGTTGAGAATACTTGCGATTTCTTTGTAGGAATCGTAGTGTTAGCTTCTATCAACTTAGTCATTACATTACCCATTGTCTCAATACCAAGAGATAATGGAGTTACGTCTAATAAAAGAACGTCTTTTACATCACCTGTTAATACACCACCTTGGATACCTGCACCAAGAGATACAACTTCGTCTGGGTTAACACCTTTACTTGGTGCTTTTCCGAAGAAAGACTCTACTGCTGCTTGTACAGCTGGTATACGTGTAGAACCACCTACTAAAATAACCTCATCAATATCAGATTTTGATAAACCTGCTGCTTTTAATGCAGTTTCACAAGGCTCAATAGTACGTTTAATTAAATCGTCGATTAACTGCTCAAATTTAGAACGTGTTAATGTACGTACCAAGTGCTTTGGTCCACTAGCAGTAGCTGTTACGTAAGGTAAGTTAATCTCTGTCTGTGCAGAAGATGATAACTCAATCTTAGCTTTTTCAGCTGCTTCTTTAAGACGTTGTAAAGCCATTGGATCTTTACGTAAGTCCATATCTTCGTCTGCAATAAACTCTTCTGCTAACCAATCTATAATTCTTTCATCTACGTCATCACCACCTAAGTGTGTATCACCATCTGTAGATAATACTTCGAATACTCCGTCACCTAACTCTAGGATAGAAACGTCGTGCGTACCACCACCAAAATCGAATACTACTATTTTTTGGTCAGTAGATTTTTTATCTAAACCATAAGCTAATGCTGCTGCAGTAGGCTCGTTAATAATTCTACGAACTTTTAAACCTGCGATTTCACCGGCTTCTTTAGTGGCTTGTCTTTGTGCATCGTTAAAGTAAGCAGGCACCGTAATAACAGCTTCAGAAACATCTTGTCCTAAATAATCTTCCGCAGTTTTCTTCATTTTTTGAAGAATCATAGCTGATAATTCTTGTGGTGTGTATAAACGACCATCGATATCTACTCTTGGTGTATCGTTATCACCTTTTACTACTTTATATGGCACACGTTCTGCTTCGTTTTTAGACTCAGAATATTTGTTACCCATAAAACGCTTAATAGAATAAACCGTTTTTGTTGGGTTAGTTACTGCTTGTCTTTTTGCCGGATCACCAACTTTAATTTCACCACCTTCTACGAAAGCGATAACCGAAGGTGTAGTTCTCTTACCTTCAGCGTTTGGGATTACAACTGGCTCGTTACCTTCCATTACAGAAACGCAAGAGTTGGTTGTACCTAAATCAATTCCAATAATCTTACTCATAATATTAGTGTATATATTTTTTGTGTATTTAATTTTTAAACTCGTTTACTAATAGTCAATGATTATGCCATGACAAAAAATGTGACATGATGTCAGATTACTTTTATGAAAAGATTTTACACCTTTCTATACTTTGGAATATGTTTTGATGTATTATTGGCAAAAAAATTAGTTATTATGAAACGTATTTTATCCTTAATTACCGTATTTACTTTATTATTTACTGCCTGTGAAGGTGATCCTGGACCGCAAGGGCCTCAAGGACCACAAGGAACTTACATTGTTGGACAATCATTTGAAAATGAGATCCCAATTAACTTCACATCAACTAATGGATTTCAAGACACCTTAGAAATTCCTCTTGATATTGAGTTGTTCGAATCGGATATGGTTTTAGTTTACAGACTTGTAGACGTTGTGGATGGTTATGATGTATGGAGATTACTTCCTGAAACTGTTTATACAGATGACGGTTCTCAGTTTACCTATAACTATGAACACAACTATGATCTTGTAACAATTTATCTTGAGGGTTCGCCTTCATTAGATCTAAGCACTTTACCTGATGCTTACAGAATAGACCAGTTCTTTAGAGTTGTTGTTTTACCTGTAGATTTTGCTAGCAGCAATAATATTGATATCAATAATTATAGCGAAGTAATGCAATTTGTTGAATAAAAAGCTCTTATTGAGATACAACATGAAAGTCCGAAAAATAATTTTCGGACTTTTTGTTTTTAATATTCTGCTTTGAAAAACAACTCATATCTTTGTTTAACTAAATTGATTTTATGGAATGTATTTCTGTCTTTGATATGCTGAAAATTGGTGTGGGACCATCGAGTTCTCACACTTTAGGTCCTTGGCGTGCTGCAGAACGTTGGATTAAAGAACTTAAAGACAAAAATCGTTTTCATAAGGTCGAAAAAATAACTGTAGACCTATATGGTTCATTGTCTTTAACAGGAAAAGGACATGCTACAGACCTTGCTGTATTACTAGGTTTAACAGGTGCTGATCCAGAGCGCATTCCAGTTGACACTATAGACATCATCATCTCTTCAATTAAGAATACAAACACCTTAATGTTTAACAACGAAAGACCAATTACTTTTGATGTGAATACAGACATTAAGTTCAACCGTAACTTTTTACCATTTCATGCCAATGGTATGTCATTTTCAGCATTAATTAATGGTCGAAATTACAAGTCTACCTACTACTCTATTGGTGGCGGATTTGTGGTACAAGAAGAACGAAAGATTTCAAAAGCCAATAAGATTATTTTTTATTGCACATTTCCTTATCCTATTTCTTATGGTGATGAACTCATAAAGTTTTGTCATCAGCTCAATTTACCAATTTCTGGTGTTGTTTTAGAAAACGAAAAGTCTATAAGAGATATTGAAATCATAGATTTTGAATTGCAACGTATTTGGGATACCATGTTAGAATGTATGTACGTTGGTTGCCATACCGAAGGCACTCTTCCTGGTGGACTTAATGTACGCAGACGTGCATATGATATGCATAAAAATTTGATTGGTGATTTCACTTATGAAACTCCTCAAGAATGGTTAAAAACCATTAGAAAAACTGAAGTAAAGTTTAGACAAATCCTAAAATGGGTAAGCTGCTTTGCTTTAGCTGTTAACGAAGTTAATGCATCGCTTGGACGTGTAGTAACTGCTCCAACGAATGGAAGTGCTGGTGTAATTCCTGCTGTATTGATGTATTATTTAGTGATTGAAAATCATGATGCTGATTTTGAGGAAATTAAAAAATTCTTACTCGTGGCAGGCGAAATTGGCAGCATCTTTAAAAAAGGTGCAACCATAAGTGCTGCAATGGGAGGTTGCCAAGCCGAGATTGGTGTGTCATCCGCTATGGCTGCTGGTGCATTGTGCGAATTACTTGGCGGAACACCAGAACAAGTTTTAGTGGCTGCCGAAATTGCTATGGAGCATCATCTTGGTCTTACCTGTGATCCTATTGGTGGATTGGTTCAAATTCCTTGTATAGAACGTAATTCTATGGGAGCTATAAAAGCTATCAATGCTGCAGAATTAGCTTTAGAAACTGATCCTAATAATGTGAAAGTTCCTTTAGACAAGGTCGTAAATACCATGTGGGAAACTGCTAAGGATATGAACACAAAATACAAAGAAACCTCTGAAGGTGGTTTAGCTGTTGGTGTACATTTGAGTGATTGTTAATATAGACTTTTTAGATTAGTTAGACTTATTAGATTAGTTAGATTTTTTAGACGCGATAGATTCTTCCATTAATCTAGAAATCTAAAGTTCTAATAATCTAATGATCTAGTTTAAATCTAATATTCTACTTTAGACATCCTTCTCTTCGTCTGGTATCAACTAAATAAATAATTTTCCATTCCTCATCTTCTTTTATTAGTTGGAAGGAATTAACACCGCAATGACTAAAGTTACCATTGTACCAAAATTCGTAAGGTGTCCAAGCGTTTGACATATTTCCATCTACTTGAATATTGAAATCTAATAACTTCTCTTCAAATGTATTTTCCTTAGGAATACTTGCAATGCTTTTTAGAAACTGACTGTATTCACTCTCTGTTAATACTGACTTCCCTTCCTTGTTTACAGTTATAGACTGTAACTTAATGTTTCCTTTTGCCATGATCTTTAAAGCAGTAGTATCTTGTTTATGGAAGGCTTCAAAAAAGTTGATAATCGTTGTTTTTACAGCTTCAGAATCTGTGTCTTGTGCCTGAATACCGAGCGATAAAGAAAATACAATTAATAGTATTAGTTTTTTCATGATTGAAATAATTTTAAATCAAATTAATGATTTGTCAGTATTTGCGCTTTAGATTAAAGAAAGTTTAACAAAACTCTTTATTTTTACAAATATTAATTTAACTATATATGTCAGTCGCAAAAAAAGAATATAAGAGAATTACCGTAAAGAGCCTTGTAGAAATGAAGTCTAGAGGTGAAAAAATATCTATGCTTACTGCTTACGATTATACCATGGCAAAGATTGTAGATGGTGCAGGAGTTGATGTTATTTTGGTTGGTGATTCTGCAAGTAATGTTATGGCAGGTCACGAAACGACATTACCGATAACATTAGATCAAATGATATATCATGCCTCATCGGTTGTTCGTGCTATAGATAGAGCATTAGTTGTTGTTGATTTACCGTTTGGTACGTATCAAAGTGATCCTAAAGAAGCGCTTCGTTCTGCTATCAGAATTATGAAGGAATCTGGTGGACATGCTGTAAAACTCGAAGGTGGAAAAGAAATTAAAGATTCTATAAAGCGTATTTTAAATGCTGGAATTCCGGTAATGGGACATTTAGGTCTTACACCTCAATCCATATATAAATTTGGGACTTACACAGTAAGAGCTAAAGAAGAACAAGAAGCCGAACGCTTAAGAGAAGATGCTAAAATGCTGGAAAAAGCAGGTTGCTTTGCCATTGTATTAGAAAAAATTCCTGCTGCCTTGGCTAAAGATGTTGCTGAGAGCGTAAGTATTCCTGTCATAGGAATTGGTGCTGGAGATGGTGTAGATGGACAAGTTTTAGTATTGCATGACATGATTGGTATGACTCACGAATTTAATCCTAGATTTTTACGTCGCTACATGAATTTATATGAAGAAATGACTAGTGCTATAGGTCAATATGTTGAGGATGTAAAGAGTCAGGATTTTCCTAATGAGAAAGAGCAGTATTAAAAGCCCCTTTTATTCCCCAAAAGGGAAAATCAACAAGTAGTGTCAAAAATTTTATCAAATAAGAACAATCTTCAAATTCTGTATGAAGACAATCACATCATAGTGGTTAATAAACGTGCTGGAGATATTGTACAAGGCGATAAAACTGGAGACAAACCACTAAGCGATATTGTAAAAGACTTTTTAAAAGACAAGTACAACAAACCTGGAAATGTGTATTTGGGTGTTGTGCATCGTTTAGACAGACCAACTACTGGTATTGTACTTTTTGCTAAAACCAGTAAGGCCTTACCTCGTTTAAATAAATTATTTGCCGAAAAGAAAACCAATAAAACCTATTGGGCTTTGGTAAAAAACAAACCACCTAAGTCTCAAGACCGCCTTATTAATTGGTTAAAGAAAAATCCTAAAAATAATAAATCTACTGCCTTTGATAACGAAGTTGAAGGCAGTAAAAAAGCAATTTTAAATTATCGTATCTTAAAAACTTTAGATAATTTCTATTTACTCGAAATTGATTTAGAAACAGGAAGACATCACCAAATCCGTTGTCAGTTAGCTAAAATTGGTTGCCCTATAAAGGGAGATTTAAAGTATGGTTTTCCAAGAAGTAACAAAGATGCCAGCATAAGCTTACACGCAAGAAGATTAGAATTTACACATCCTGTAAAGAAAGAAAAATTGAGTATTACAGCACCTTTACCTAATGATACTTTATGGCAAGCTTGCGAAAATTAAACGTTTCTGTAAGGGTAAATCAAGGTTAGTACTGTACCTTTATCTGGTTGTGACACTAAATTAAATTCTGCTTCTAAAAGCTCTGCTCGCTTTTTCATGTTTGTCATTCCAGAACCTTGTTCAGCACCTTCTGTATCAAATCCTACTCCATCATCTTTAACCTTAATTTTGAGCTTATCTATACCATAGTCTAGATAAACTTTTAAAGTTTCAGCTTCAGCATATTTTAAGGTATTAGAGAAAAATTCTTGTAAAATTCTAAATAAGATAATCTCATCTTTTTTATTCTCAAGATTCTGATCCTTACCTTTAATTTTAAGCGATACTTCTATTAAGCCTGATTTGTTCAAGCGGTTAATTTCATTTTCTATTATTGGCTTAAAACCCATATTTTGTATAACATCACTGTTTAGTGATTTTGACAAGGCTCTGACCTCTGCTAAACTTTCTTTTAAAGCTTCTGAAGCATTTGCTACTTTAGGCTTAAGGTCTTCGGCAGCATTACGCGCAACACTATTCATCTGCATTGTCGCAAATGCCAATAGCTGACCTACGTTGTCGTGTAACTCTCTTCCAACATTTTTAAGCGTTTGCTCTTGAATTTCCTGTTGTGTTTTTATAAGCTCTTCGTCAAATTGTTTTTGCTGCTGAATGTTTTTTAATAATAGTTGGTTTTTTCTCTTTTGAAAGGTCAAAAAGAAAACAACAAAAACAACAACAATAGTTAATACAAAAAAGACAACATATACAATTAATGCAATCTCCTCTTCCGTTATTCTTTTTTGAATTGAATAGTATATAAGAAAGCAAATGTAAAGCATGAATATAAAAACATATTAATAAGGAACATGAAAACGTGTCTAAATTGAACGAACCCTTTATTTACTGCGAAAAAATAACCATCAAACGTAAATAGTGGAGCTGCACACAAATACCACAATAGTAGGCTGGAACTAATATAGAAAACAGGTAATTTATAAAAAAGTAAAATCTTATTACTAGCCAATAATTGTTTGTAGTATAAAATTACAAAAACAAATACAATAAATGTTTCCATGAAAACATCATAAGGCAATGACTTTTCAAAGAATGTTCCTTTAATTAAATAATACAATATTGCAAATGTGACATATACAACAACTGCTACTTTAATAATGATTTTTGATGATTTCTGATGAATAATTTTTAAATAAAACTTTCCGAATATTAGAATTGAGACAAATGAATAGATATTATACAACCAAGTATTAGTGCAAAAAACACTGTTTTTTAGCCATACAAACCAATCGTAATCATAATTGTTTAGTAATACATGACCATACATCCCAACAGTTTCAACAAAAACCACAAGCCATAGATACCAAATGAAAATTTTCATTTGGCTATCCCTAGTTTTTAGATAATAATAAGTACCTGCAAGAGCAGCAATAAGTTCAACAATATGAATTGCTACTATATAATTTGACATTTACTGAGGATAATTAGCACTCGGAGGATCACCTTTGCTACCTCTATTAAGACCATCAGCACCTTGTATATCATTACCTCCACCTTGTAAAGTTGTCAACATAGAACCTTCTGAAACATTTTTAGAGCCTGTTGGCACAAAGAACATAGTCATTAATCCTGGTCCTTCTTTGGTATCTGGATAGGCACCAGCATAAAGTCTTAATCCGTCTAAGGTGTAACCCAAAGAATCAGCTTGTTCCTTGGCATAAGCGATGTAAGACTCAATCTCTTCTATAGAATACCAGGACGACCTATTGTCTGGTCTATCAATCAGTGAATCACTAATAAGAGTATGTCTGCTATTATATGCTTGATCTAATGTTTTAATTTCGGATGGAGTGATCAATCCTTTTGGTTTAGTCATTTCTTCTAAATTTTGATTGCTTGATAAATAATAATACGCCGCGGCAATACCAATTACCACACCTACAATTAGTAATAACAGTTTTTTCATATGTAGAGATTTAAATTAATAGTCTAAACTAATTTATTGAAATTATGAAACATATAAAACTATTATTAATTATTTTCTTACAAATTTATTCTTTTAGTCTAAACTTTATTGTATTTCCCAAAGTTTTTTGAGCAAGGGAATTTATCGCCTCTTGTGTTAACTGCAAAACTCTAGGATAACCTCCTGTAGTTTGGCAATCTCGCATTAAAACAATTAAAGAACCATTGGGTGTCAACTGCACTGTACCTGGTAAAACCGGAGAGCTTAATATCGGCTGTAAGTAATTATCTAGCGCAGGCTCTAACTGATATGCCATACGATTGTTATTCTTTGAGACCGAAAAATCCTTTGAAAACAATTGTTGCTTTTGATTTTCTGAAAGCATACCAAACTCTACACCCTTAAAAACATCTAAAACACTGGACTCTAAGCACGTATCATCATATCTCACTTTAGTAAATGTTTCTTGGACACCTTGAAAAGGCTTATAAATAATCTGGTCATTCGTTTTAAGAACACTTTGAGTTGTAACAGATGGATACATACTCCTACTTCCTAAAATCGTTTCGGTTTTAAAGCCATCTTTTACAGCCAAATATGTCCTAAAACCCTTCACTGCAGCACCAAAATGCAATACATCATTCGGTTGAATTTTAATTAACTTATTTTGACTTACTGGTTCACCATTCAGTTTTGGATTCATAAAAGCTCCAGATATAGCAATTATAGTAGGTTCTAAAAATTGAAATTTCCCACCAAGCATTGTCATTTCAATTATTGCTGAACCTTTAGCATTACCTAATAACGCATTTGCAAACTGCACCGAATATAAATCCATAGCTCCAGAAACGGGAACACCTTTATCTCTGTAACCAAATCGGCCAAGATCTTGTATGGTTGAAAAAAATCCTGGTTGCAAAACCTTAAGCATACAATTCTGGTGTTAGTTGAAACTGATTGTTTATTATGTTCTGTTCTAAATCTAAGAATTGCGCTTTTGAAATTGCAAAAAACTGAAGTTTATCACCTGCATTAAAAAAACATGGTGGACTACTTTTTGGGTTAAAAAAATCAATTGGAGTTTTGCCAATAATATGCCATCCTCCAGGACTGTTTTTTGGATAGATTCCGGTCTGGTTTCCACCTATACCAACAGACCCTTTTTTTATATCTAAATTAGGTGTAGATTTTCTATCTAAATAAAGCTTCTCATCAAGGCCACCCAAGTATAAAAATCCTGGTAAAAAACCAATAAAAAAAATAGTGTATATTGCAGAAGAATGAAGCTCAATAACTTCGTTTTTTGAAAGCTGTTTTTCTTTAGAAAACGCTTCCAAATCTATGCCGAAATCATCATCATAGCAGACAGGTATTCGCCATAATTTTGATGACGACTCTTCATTAGTATCTACTTCAATTTTTAGTGATTTTAATCGTGAAATCTCACCATAGACATCATCAATAGTTAAGTCGTAAATTATTAATAATGAATTATATGTATTGATTATATCAACAATTGATTTAATACATGAATTTTGAATCGATTTTTTGTAATTCAATATGTTTTTCAACATATTTTCATCCATTACAGCAGGCCATTCTATTAAAATGGAGCACTCATTATAACGCGAAAACTTCAATTCAAAATCCATAAAAAACTATTGAATTTTTACATTATATTTTGGTAGTTCTTTGCTTAAAAATTCCAAAATTTCAACTGCATTTTTAGTATCTCCATGCACACAAAATGTTGATGCTTTTATCGGCAATTCTACTCCATTAATGGCAGTTACTTTTTCGCGATGAATCATCCCTAAAATATGGTTCAAAATTCTTGAATTTTCATGCAGAATTGCATCCTCTTTTTTACGCGAAACAAGGCTTAAATTTTCTTCATAATTTCGGTCTGCAAAAGCTTCAAAAGTGACACTGATTTTTTCCTGTTCAGCAAGCTTAGAAATCACAGAATTATAGGGCACATAAAGTTGAATTGGCATAGCAATACTTTTTACAACTTCAATAATTATTCTTGCAGTTTTTTCGTCCTTAGCTGCTAAATTATAAAGCGCACCATGTGGTTTTATATGATGCAATTGTGCATTTTCATTATACAGAATTTGTTGCAAATTTCGGATTTGCGATTTTAAACTACTGTACAAATCTGCAGCAGAGATATCCATAACTGCTCTACCAAAATTCAACACATCAGGAAATGAAGGATGCGCACCAGTCTTCACTTTATGAGTTTTGGCTAAACGCACTACTTCAGTCATGGTTTTGGCATCACCTGCATGACCACCACAAGCAATGTTACATGATGACAGAAAAGGCATCAACATTGTTTCGTTGCCTAAACCTTCACCAACATCGGCATTAATATCTACAGTTTTAAAACTCATATAAGATTAAAAACACTTAGAATTACTTTTAGTCCTAATAAGATAGTGATTACCAAAATAATTAAACCTAAAAAGTTTTGAAATTTTGAGTTTTTAAAATTGCCCAAAACCGATGTTTTATTCATAATCCACAATAAAAAGCCTGCAATTATAGGCAATAGTAAACCATTAGCAACCTGAGCGAATTTTATAATTTCTATGGATTTAAAACCTACCGAAGAAAACACAACACCAAGACCTAAGATAAACATCCAAACTGCCCTAAAACGCATAGATTTTAAGTCTGTTTGCCACCCTAAACAACCACTTGCCACGTAAGCCGCAGCCAAAGGTGCTGTAATGGCGCTTGTAATTCCTGCTGCAAATAAACCAACCGACAAAAAATATTTGGCATTAACACCAAATAATGGCTCTAAAGCCAAAGCCAAATCTGCTGCATTACTTACATCTTTTATATTGATTGCTGCTGCTGAAATAATAATACTCATAGAAACAATACCTCCTAAAACCACAGCCAAAACAGTATCTTTTCTGGCTAATTTAATATCTGATTTATTATTCCATTTCGTTTTTGCCAAAGACGCATGCAAAAACAGATTGTAAGGCACTACAGTTGTACCAATAAGCGCTACAATAGTTAATATACCGTCATCAGGGAATTGTGGTACCAGCATATTTTTCAGTATACTGATAACATCTGGTTTGGTAAGAATTGCTGTTGACAGAAACGCCAAACTCATTAAAATAACGAGACCGACCAAAACTTTTTCAAGCACTTTATAGGTTCCTAAGTACAATAATATAAAGGCTAGCAAGCCCAATATCCATGGAATAACAGACAACTCTACATTAAACACACTAACGGTTGGATGCCCTAAAAGTGTTTCTAAACCCAACGCACCTCCACTGATGTTTCCTGCTTCGTAAGCCGCATTACCAACAACAATAGCAGATAATACTAGAACAACACTAAAACCTCTTAAAACAGGACTTTTTACCTCTTCTCGAATAACCTGAGATAATCCTTTTTGGGCAATAATTCCTAATCGCGCTGCCATCTCTTGTAAAACTATGGTTGCAAAAACCGACAATACCATTGCCCAAAGCAAAGCATAACCAAAATTAACACCTGCTAAAGTACAAACGGTTACAGTTCCTGGACCAATAAATGCAGCAGCTACCAAAGGTCCTGGCCCAATATTTCGGAACCAGTTTTTCATTAGTTTTCTATTGAATTTAAAGCACAAATAGCAAAACTCCCAAGCCAATGACCTCCTTCATAACTATCACCAACAATACTTGGCAAGGAATAGTTAATATGCTTGTTTGCTAAATTTTGAAGATGATTAAACTCTGGTAAATCCTTCGCAATATAGTTTAGACTCCATGCTCTTGAAAAATTCACTCCATCGAGATGCACCAACTTACCATCGGTTCTATCTGACACTTTACCAACTTCGATATCAAAATCTTCATTATTCAATTCCGGAAGAAAATCATTCACCCAAGACAAAAATTCATCTTTAGCCAAAACGCGCTTCATTAATGCAGCTTCCTCTAAACAAGGTGATAAAAAATCGAAACCACTCGGCTCCCACTCTAACGGACAATCTTGATCGTCTGAATAAAATTCCTTTGCTCTGGTTTCAATCAAAGTTTGTAATTGTGTATTCTCAGTAGCCAAAGCATAATCATAAGCAAAACTCAACCCAAAAGCTGTATTTGGATGCTCTCCCACTCTAATTGGATAATTCAGTTTTGGTAAAAATTCTAAATAACGCTCAACAATTAAATCGGTTAAAGGTTGAAGATTTTCTTCTAAGGTTTTAGCTTCAGCATGATTCCAAGTATGCAGTTCTTCCGCCAACTTTAGCAACCAAGCCCAACCATAAGTACGCTCGTAAGAGGTATTGTGTTTTCCTTTAAAATATAAAACCTCTTGCGCTATATTTTCTTTTGAAATATTAGTCAATAGTTTTTGAATAATAGCTTCACGATTATTCAACTCCGGAAATTCTTTCAACAGTTTTACCAAACTCCAATGGCCATGCACAGCCGAATGCCAATCGAAACACCCATAAAAAGCAGGATGCAATTCTTGTGGAGATTTTAGATCTTCATTGCTTCCTAAAACCTGTCCTAGCTTGTTAGGATATTCGGTATTAATGCAATGAATTGGCAATGACGCTAAGCGATTGGCTTGCTCTAGATTAAGCTGTGGAACATCTACAATTTCAACTTTTGTTTTTGGCTTAGAATCCTTCTTTACGGTTTCAGAATTCTGGCAGCCTACCAACAAGACAAGTATGATTAGAAGTTTATAAAATTTCATGTATTACTTTTTTATGTTTTTAATAAAAACCCTGTGTATCTAGTAAAAATACATTAAAAAGTAATTTTACATAACTTTTGATGCTTTACTCTTGATATACTCACAATACTGTTTATCTTTAAAGTTGAATCTTACATTGTATTTTCAAAAAAGCTATTACCAAAAATCATGACTCCTGAAACCAAAAAGAAATGGATTAACACACTAAAATTCTTTGCCGCTTACTTGGTTGCCGCCTGGACCTTTCTTCAGTTTGTAGATTGGGTTTTAAACCGTTACAACATCTCGCCGTATTGGGTAGATATTTTATTGTGGTTTTTTATTGGCATTAGTCCTTCACTTCTTATATACTTCTATCACCAAGAGCGATTGAGCAAGCGAGTTATAAAGCTTAGAGAAAAAATAATTATTCCACTTAATTTTATACTGCTATTTTTAGGACTTTACTTTGGCTTTGGAAATAGCGACTTAGGCGCCACTACCAAAGAAATAAACTACACTGACGAATCTGGTAAATCACAAACCAGAACCATTACTAAAGAAGAATTTAGAATTGGAGTTCCTATCTATGGTTTTGAAAATTTAAGTAATAACGATTCTATTAGCTGGCTGCGCTACGGAATTGGCAGACTCTTAAAAGAAGATTTATTGCAGAACAAAAGTTTAAGCCCAGATTTTTCTTTTTACACAGACACCTCAACAAAAATTGAAGACGCATCAATTTTTAATGATTTTTATATCGATGGAAGTTTCAATAAAGAAGGAGACAATTATAGCATTACTGTATATAAACGAAAATCTACCAATGGAAAATCCCTAAAAGAAAAAGAATTTAAGGGAGAAGATCTTCTAGAACTAATTGATGAAATCTCTGTATTTGTGGTAGAAAATTCTGGTTTTGTAGAAAGCAAAGATTTACGCTATTTAGACTACCCTATAAATGAGTTTATGAGTAATTCTCTAGAAGCTGTTAGAGAATATATTGAAGGCAATTACACCAAAGCTGTGACTATAGACAAAGAATTTGCACTAGCCTATTTAGAATACGCAAAACAATCGCTTCATGTAAGTCGAGGGAGATTAGAAGTCCAAGATCTGGCAGACAAAGCATTTAAATATAGATATAGATTACCAATACAAAAACAACTGGAAGTATATATACAGCGAAATTTAGCTTACGAGAATTTTGACGACGCTATTGAGCAAGTAAAATTACAACTAGAAGTCGATCCGATGAATGAGTTTTACAATCATGTGCTTTTCAGTATTTATGGAGAAACGAAACAAACTGATAAATTTTATGAATCGTCTGCTAGGCTATTTAATATAAATCAAAGTCCAGATACAGGCATAAACCTTGCTATGGCTGCTTTGGTAAATGGTAATGACGATATGCTTATAGAAGAAATTAAAAAATATGAGTTTTTAAGCCCTAGCCTAAAGATATTTAGACTTCAACCAACAATTTTTAAAGGGAATATGCAAAAATCTGAAAAGCTCTTAGAGGATATAAAATTTCATTTTCCATACACAAAATACAGAGCAAAAATATTTGATTCTGCTATTGCTTATTTAAAAAAAGAAGGTTACAACATTGCTAAACTCAAAAAATTTGAAGGCACATATCGCTCAAGTTTTAATGAACAAGAACAAACCTATTGGATAGACAACAACAGACTTATTCAGTATATAAAAAATCAGACCATGCATGCGCTCATTCCTGCAGGCGAGCATACTGCTGTATCAGGTTTTTTAAACGATCAGACTTTTCAGCACAAACTCATTCTTAATGAGAATAAAAAACCAATTGGCATCAATTTTATTCAGTATAATTATAAAAACCAAAATGCATTTTGGTATTGGAAAGAAGACGAATTTATACAAAATGCTCACAAAGCATTTGACAAAGGTGATCTTGAGAATGCTTTAAAACTATACGAGATAGCTTTTAAAGAAAATCCTAAACACGGCTATTTACCAAATATAATTGCTTATTTAAGGTATATTAAAGATAACGATGAAGCTTTAATTCTGAAACAGAATGAAGCTTTTGCTGGTGATTATGGTCCAAGGAAGTTTTGGCTAGAAGATGGCAAGTTTTATTACAAACGTAAAGACAATGAAACAGAATTGGCCAAAGTAGAATTACTACCAATTTCTGAAAACCGTTATATGGATTTAACCCGTTTAGGCACTATAATGGCTTTTGAAAAAGACACCTCTGGTAAAATGGCTTCTAATAGCTATAGCTTCATTGTTGAAGAAGAACTTGCTTTTGAATGGAGAGATAGTAAAAGCAATGAAAATGTTAAAAATTATTTCTTAAAAGACGATTAACCCAACCAGCCTTCGCGATCCAAACTTCTATATTGAATAGCTTCGCTAATGTGTGCTCCAGTGACATCATTAGAACCCTCTAAATCCGCAATGGTTCTTGATACTTTTAAGATTCTGTCGTACGCTCTTGCAGAAAGATTTAACCGCTCCATAGCTGATTTTAGTAATTCTAAAGAGGCTTCATCGAGTTTACAATACTCGCGTATTTGTTTAGTATTCATCTGTGCATTGTAGTGCACGTTTTCCAAATTTTCAAAGCGTTTGGTTTGTAATTCCCTCGCAGCTGTTACACGTTTTCTAATATCTACGGAAGATTCACCTTTTCGGTCATCGGATAGTTTCTCAAAAGGAACAGGAGTCACTTCAATATGAATATCAATACGGTCTAAAAGCGGTCCCGAGATTTTGCTCATATAACGTTGCATCTCAGCAGGACTAGATGTTACTGGCGCATCAGGATCATTAAAGTAACCGCCTGGACTTGGATTCATACTAGCTACCAACATAAACGAACTTGGGTAAGTGACTGTAAATTTTGCTCTAGAAATAGTGACTTCTCTATCTTCCAACGGTTGACGCATCACTTCTAAAACTTCACGTTTAAACTCGGGTAACTCATCTAAAAATAAAACTCCGTTGTGCGATAGTGAGATTTCACCTGGTTGTGGATAGCTTCCGCCACCAACTAAAGCGACATTTGAAATCGTATGATGAGGACTACGAAACGGTCGCTGTGCCATCAATCCTGTATGATCTTTAACACGCCCAACAACAGAATGAATCTTGGTTGTTTCTAGTGCTTCATGCAACGTCATTGGTGGCAAGATACTTGGCAGCCGCTTTGCTAACATCGTTTTTCCAGAACCTGGCGGGCCAATAAGAATAATATTATGACCTCCAGCAGCAGCGATTTCCATACAACGTTTTATGCTTTCTTGCCCTTTGACATCTGCAAAATCAAACTCAGGGAAATCAAGATTTTTATAGAACTCCTCTCGTGTATTGATAATGGTTTGCTCTAAGGTTTCATCCTTATCGAAATGATTGATGACTTGTTTTATATTATCGACACCATAAACCTTGAGATCATTAACTATTGCTGCTTCTTTGGCATTTTGGCTTGGCAAAATAAAACCTTTAAAACCTTCCTCTCTAGCCTTTACCGCAATTGGCAACGCGCCTTTAATAGGCTGTAAACTACCATCTAAAGACAATTCACCCATTATGAGATACTCGTCTAAATTTTCTGCTTTAATTTGATTAGATGCTGCTAGAATTCCCACTGCCAAAGTTAAATCGTAAGCAGAACCTTCTTTGCGTAAATCGGCTGGCGCCATGTTTATTGTAATCTTCTTTCCTGGAATTCTGTAACCGTTATTTTGCAAAGCTGCTGCAATACGGTAATTACTCTCTTTTATGGCGTTATCTGGAAGTCCGACCAAATGGTAACCTACACCTTTATCTACATTTACTTCTACTGTAATCGTTGTAGCTTCAACACCAAAAACGGCACTTCCAAAAACTTTTTTGAGCATAAAGAATTGATTTTCTATAAATTACTAAGATAACAAGCTATCTAATAAGTGCAAAATGTCCTGTATAGGTTTTTCCATTTTGGCGTTCTAACATGAACCAATAATCACTACTAGGCATTTGTAAACCATTATAAGTACCATCCCAACCCACTGACCTAGGATCTAGCTCTATCAATAATTTTCCGTATCTATCAAAAATATAAAGCTTATTGAGAAGTTCTTTATTAGCATTATAAAGTTGCCAATAATCATTCTCTGTATCATTATTTGGAGTAAAGAACTTTGGGTATCTCAATAAAAATAACTCTTCAATGTAAACGCCACAGCCATTTCGATCTCTTATATAAACTGTATAATCACCTTGAGTTAAATCATAAAAGATATTTGACTCTTGATATGTTATTCCATCTAAAGAATATTCATAATCTCCTATTCCGCTAGCAATAATTTGAATATCATTTGAGGTTATAGACTCTCCTACAACAACTATTTCCACACTATTAGGTTCTTCAGATTCGTAAACAACAAACGTTTTAGTAACTTCACAAGATATCTCAGGATAGTCTCGAAGTACAGTTACACTGTATTCACCAGCTTCTGTAATTGATATACTAGAAGTTGTCATTCCGTTGGACCAATAATAATAGTCTAAACCATCACCTGCGATAACAATTAAGCTTTCCCCTTTACATATATAATATTCATTTTGAATTTCTGAAATATCAGGAACTGGTTTAACAACAAGATTAAAATCACTTATATCATAACAATCTATATTTTCTTGACTCGAAACTCTAACATAAATTGTTTTATCGTCAGTTGACCCAACCATTTCTTCTAATTGATTTATATTTTCCAAGGCATTATCATAAGATTCAAAATAGGATATGGTATATTGATTTGTTGGCAAATCATTTAATATTTCTTCATTTATTGATTGTAAATCTAAATTTTCGAATCCATCATTACTTTCATCATCACAGAGTATTATATCTGATAAATCACCAATAACTGGTCTTTTTGAAGAAATTATATTGAATGACCCAATAGAATAACATTCTGGGAAATCAGCATTTTCAATTCTGTAATTTATTTCAGCTTGGTTTAAATTTTGAAAATTTACATTTATGATGTCGTCGTATAACACACCATTACTATAGGCATTTATTTCAGAATTTGTAATGCTATATTCTTCTAGTGAAGCATCTAGATACTCTCGTAAATAAAATATTTGCTCCTCTCCTTCTTCAAAACACAGATAAACATCATCAATTTGGATGTCTTCAGGTTTTAAAGCCACTTCGAAATTAATATCAATCTCCAATGGACATAACATAGGGTCTTGATTATTAGTTACAATTGCTCTTATTGTTGCACTTTCGCTTAATGAATATTCATTTGGAAAGGGACTTTCTATTAAGTTACTATTCTCATCAAAATATGAAATTTCTAAGTCATTTTGTCCATTCAAAATAGAGCTTTCTAAATTACTTGTATCAAAAGTAAAGAAGTTGTCTGAAGCGTCTAAGCAGCCGAAGTAATCTGGCACTTCACCTATATTATAATCTGAATTTATAAACAGAGTAATACCAGTTGTTACTTCGCAACCACCAGAAGGAATATTTTGATTTTCAGCAATTATAGAAACCGTAATATTGGTAATAGGATCCGATGTTATAAAAGGATCTGGCAGTGGGCTCGGCAATTCATTTCCATCTTCATCATAATAGCGAAAACTAACATCTAATGTTTGTAAATCAGAAAGTAAATACTCAAAATTCGATGTCGAAAATTCCACTAATCCATCGTTATCATAATCACATTCTTCAATTAACAATGGACCTGTTACTATAGGCATCTCAACTACATGCAATGTTATGTAATGCCCTATTCCTAAACATTCGCTATTTAGAGGATTAACCACCCTAACATATATATCTTGAGCGATAGGTGTTGTGTTGGTATAATTTGAAATATCTTGTATTGAATTTAAATTTCCATATGCATCCAAGAGGTTTTCATAATAAGAAATATTTAAATTCTGACCATTCGGAAACATTGTCTCAATTTCTGAATTTACAATACTGAAATCGAATACAGTAATACCATCATGGATATCCATTAACGTATCGCATTCATAAAAATCCCTAAAATACGTATCAGGAATCTGAGTTGAAGTAACATTTAAATTAACTTGGGAAGTGGCAAAACAACCATTTTCGTTTTCTACTCGTGCCCAGACGATATCAGAATTTATTGTTTCATTTGGATATTCTGTTGGTGCAACTATAGCTTCAATTTCATTTTCGGCATTAAACTGGCTTTCATAAAAAGTTATGGTTTCAGAAAGATAATTCGCTGAAATATTTGAATTCACATTAGTTAAATTAAAAATAGTGAATCCATCAGAGTTTTCGTCACATTGAGATAAATTCACAATTGTGCTGACATTTGGATTCTCATAAATTTCAATGGTCTTAAAACCACTTAAAGTCTCTCCATTATATGTGGCACTAACATTAACATCATAATTACCTGAATTGAGATATAGATGTGAAACATTTAACCCAATAGCTGTTTGCCCATCTCCAAAGTCCCATAAAACAGAATCAAAAGTCTCATTGGAACTTAAGCTAAAATCAACTGTTTCTCCTAAACACTCGTTTTGCGCATTTATAATACTATCAGTTCCTGTAACTTTAATATAAAATCTAGCATTGGGCTTTGGTACTGCTGTATCTAAAGTAGTCAGGTAATCATTACCAACCGCAGCACCACCACAACCTTTATACCAAGAAAAGTCATTATCTAATTCTGTCCCTGCAAAATGTGCTACAAAAGTGGCTACCTCATTTGGATTGTCAATTTTTTCAACCTCTACCAAAATGCGACTTACACCACTCGGAACAACTACAGGACTTTGAAATTCTACATTAATAATTTCCGGGTCACCATAGGTATAAACGTATGGAATATTAACTATTTGACTGCTTCCAATTAAATTGTTTTCATCAAAAGTATCAGGAAAATTTTCATCTATTTCATAAATATTAAACCTAGCCATAGCTCCACCGTATGAAGATGCAATTGCAAATTCTCCAGATGTAATCTCAAATTCTGAACCTAAAGCAATCCCAAAATCTTGAAGCGTAAAAGTTCTTGCAAAATACTCAGGTTCAGGACAGGAAAACATACCTGTATTAATCACCTCATTACCAACATTATGAGTAAGCTCTATCTGAGCATTTAAATAAGAATTAAAGAAAAAATAAACAAAAAGAATAAAAATGTAACGTTTTTTCATTGAAGTAAATTACAGAAAAACCAAATTAACCACTAATTATCTGATTTACAAAATCCAAAGCGCGTCTTTCATTATAATACACATTCTTTTTATCTATAAATCCAACATGTCCGCCGTACTTTGGCATTTCGAGATAAAGATTAGGATTTTGTTTTGCTTCTTTTACAGGATAACATTCAGCAGACAAAAATGAATCGTTAAGCGAATTAATAATTAAAGTTGGAATGATAATGCTCGGCAAATATTGTAGACTACTGGACTTTTCATAATAATCTAAGGCATCCTTAAATCCGTGAGCCTTTGAAGTATAAACATCATCAAAATCAACTAAGGTTTTAATAGAATTAAAATCTGTTATGAAAATATCTTGCGGAAACTGCTCTAATTTAGGTTTCAGTTTCTCCTTGAGATGTGCCAAAAACCTGATTGCGTAGTGTTTGTTTTTCAAACTCATCAAGGCATCACATGAACCCTTCAAATAGCATGGTGACGACACAGCAACAATTCCTTTTAATTCTTTTGGTAAGTCATTGTGCTCACCTGCATACTTTAAGGCCATATTAGCACCAAGACTGATACCTTTTATATAGATTTCGCTGTACTTGTCTTTCTCTAAAATATGATTTATAACCGCATCTAAATCTTCCGTTGCACCAGAATGATAACTTCTGTACAAACGGTTAGGCTCACCACTACAACCTCTAAAGTTTAAAGCGCAAGCATCTATTCCATTTTCATTAAATAATTTGGCGGTTCCTGTAATGTATGGTCGTTGCGCATTACCTTCTAAACCATGAAGTAAGATAATCACTTTGTCCGAAGGGCTTTCAGCATAACTCCAATCCACATCCATAAAATCACCATCCTCTAACTCGATGCGCTCTCTGGTTTGCACAACACCGTTTACTGTTCTGGCTAATCCTGAAAATACTGTAGACACAAAGCTTTTCTTTGCCCAAAATGGTGGTTTATATGTGGATTCTATTATTGGCATTTTTTAGTAATCAGCGATTATTTCTAATCGTCACTTCGAGTGATTCCGAAGTATGAGGAATTGTATCGAGAAGTCAAGAAATTAAGTTCTCGATACAAAATTGCCAGAAGCAATTTCACTCGAACCGACGTTTATTATTTTACTTAAGTATAGTAAACTCAATAGACGAATCATTAAATACCTTGTGCGTCTGCGCTTTAAAATCTGATTCTTTGGCTTCAAAAATATTATCTACATAGGTTTGCGGATTAGCATCTATGTATGGAAAAAAGGTACTTTGTACTTGCACCTGAATTTTATGTCCTTTTTTAAACGTGTGAAACACATCTTGCAACTTAATATTTACTGCTGTCTTTTTGTTTGGCACAAAAGGTTCAGGTGTTTCCATACTATTTCTAAAACGACCACGTAACACTTCGCTACGTACCATCATGTGGTAGTTGCTCAACTTTAAATGATCTTGCACATCGTCAGTATTCTCTGTATCTGCAGGATATACATCTATTACTTTTACAATCCAATCGGCTGCAGTTCCTGTAGTTGATACATTTAACTTTGCTAAAATATCACCTGCAAGCGTAATATCATTTTCTAAAACTTCGGTTTCAAACGTTAATACGTCTGGACGTCTCGATGCAAAACGCTGATCGTCTGTCATAAATTTTCGTGGTGTAAACCCAACTTTAATATCTTCTGTATAAGGTACTGGTTTTTTTGGATCACTTATAAAATCTGAAGTTGCGATATTTCTAGTAGCACGTTGCGTTAAGCGCTCGTAAGGTTGTAAAAAGTAACTTTCTTTAGCTGTGTTTTCTGGTGGCCAACTTTCAAAAGATTGCCATGATTTTGTACCTGTATTAAACATTTGCGCTTCTGGTAATCCTGTTTTACCATCGGCTTCACCTTTTAAGAAATGATTAAAGAACTTTGTTTCAATTTCTTTTTGAAAATAGTCTGAAATACTATCACCAAAGTGAATATTACCCACAACTTGCCTTTCAGAATTTCTTGCCCAATCTCCATGACTCCAAGGGCCAAAAACTACGGTGTTGTAATTATCACTATTGTTCTCAATGTTTTTGTAAGTATTGAATGGTCCATACAAATCTTCAGCATCAAAGAAACCACCAACAACCATCGTTGCTGGTTTTATATCTTTTAAATGTTGAATAATGCCTCTGCTTTTCCAAAAATCATCATACGTCACATGCGTTTTTAACTGTTCCATAAACACATTGGTACTGTCGTAAAATTTATTCAGCTTGCTCAATGGCATATAATCTAAGAAAAACTGATGTTGATCTTCTGTACCTAAATCTGGAAATTTGTACCATGATTCTGTTGTTGGAGTATCCTTCATGTAACCAAATACAGACGTTGCACGCCAATAACTCAATAAATAGGCACCATTATGAATAAAATCATCGAAAAAGAAATCTCCAATACACGCTTGTGGTGACGCTGCTTTTAAAGCTGGATGTGCATCTAACAGCGAATACGTCGTATAAAATCCTGGGTACGAAATACCATATGTACCAACCTTGCCGTTGTTATTTTCAACATTATTGATTAGCCATTCTATAGTATCGTAAGTATCACTGGCTTCATCAGTTTCGTTTCCTGTTTTATTTGGAATATAAGCACGCATATTATCATAAACTCCTTCACTATTCCAACGACCACGAACATCTTGATACACCATAATATTACCCTCTTCCATAAGGTATTTATTTGGTCCTATTTTACTCCTAAACTCATCTTCTCCGTAAGGTCGACAACTGTAAGGAGTACGCATCATTAAGATTGGGTAGGTTTTAGACGTATCTTTAGGTGAATAGATTGTTGTGTGTAATTTAATACCATCTCGCATCTCGACCATCACTTCTTTTTTAGTATAATTATCCTTTACGAAAGTATCTTCTACTTTTTCAGTTTCAGGATTTTCGAGTGCTTGGTGTTGTTCTTCTTTGCAATTAACTAAAGCGATACATAGTAGTAAAATGAGCGTAAAATTCTTAATCATATAAGGGTTGATTTTTTGAAAGGTTTAAAGATAGTGAGATTGTTAGACTTTTGGATGATTAGATTGTGCAGCTCAAAACTTTTAACTTTAATTAACAATGCAAAAAACCTTATGTTGTTTAGATCATAAGGTTTTAAATATGGATTAGTAATCTAAATTTATTGATTAATTCTTTATAAATTTCTTTGTCGATTTGGATTTACCAGATTGTAGTTCTACAAAATAAACACCTTTAGAAAGTTTTGAAATATCTAAATTATAATCTGTAGTTGAAATTTCTAATGATTGTAATGCTCTACCATTAATATCCATAACCGTAAGTTCTTCTATCACTTGATTTGAAGTGATGTAAATCATATTCTTTGCAGGATTTGGATATAATTTCACCGTTTCTGCACTTACCTCATCAATACTTAGAGGCTCAACAATTTCCGTATTGACTGTATTTGTAATAATTGGCGGATTAAAATCGAAGTAAATATCTGCTACTCCACTTATAACATCACCAACCTGAACATTTGACTTAGGTTTAATCTTAAAAGCAATATAACCATGAGAATTAGGCTCATCACTCGTACTGTCTGGTAAGTTGATATTATTGAAAATAAAACTCACATCTGTTTGGTTTTCAATTTCTACACGACCTGTATGACTTAAGCTTTCTAACTGCATCGTTGCCCAATCCAACTTATCATCTAAAATATGTTCTACGCTTACATTAATGGCACTAGCTGTACCTGTGTTTTGAAAACGAATTAAATAATGTAAATACTTATCTGCATCTTCAATAAAAATCTCATAACCTTCTAAAACCGTGATATCATTAGGGTCGTATGAGCCGATTACGGTTTGGTTTAATTCAAATGTATTATCTTCTTCTGTTTCATCACCAGAAACTGGATTTATGGTTGCTGTTGACACTAATACATCATCAATAGTAGTGGTTGGTGGTGCAAAGACATTAAACACTAGATCTATAGTTCTGGTTTCAAAAGGATTTAAGTCTGTGAAATCAAAGTTTAAAGTGTTTGTTGTTTGTGATGTAACAGTTTCACTGGAATTTAAAAATTGTAGCTTGGTATCATCAAACTCAAAACTAACTGAACCGCTTAATTGTGTAGTTCCTATATTTTTATAAACGATTTGGTAAGCTGTATCGAAACCTGGTCTAGGATCGTTTAATGATGGGTAAACTGAGACAACTAGATCGTTGAAGATACTTGAAGGCTCTAAACAGAAATTAATGATATCAATATTTCCAATTTCAGTAAAACTTGATGTTTGGGAATTTGGATTAGAAGTATAATAGTTTGGTAATTCACTCACTATCGATGTTGTAAAACTTCCTTCACTAGGGAATAATTGATAAAAACCATCACCAAGACTGAAAGAAGAGATGCTATTGACACCATCAGTCGTTTCAATCAATAAATTATTGACCCTTATATTACCGGTATTACAACCATCTAGGTTTTCGTCTAATTTTAAAACACCACTTATTTCATTGGTGTTTATTCCTAGATTTTTATGATAAATTATTTTATCCGCATGTGAAGAAACAATATCTGCATTACCATCATTGTCCATATCATGAATGACCACGTAACGTCCCAATACTAAATTTGATGCTATTATTTGTTGAGAACTAAAATTACCTAGACCGTCTTGATTATTGTACCAAGCTACGACACCGTCATCTTCAGATATCGATGCTACGTCCATATCACCATCACCATCCAAATCACCTATTGATAAATCTACAACATCATCTACATTGGTTGCAACAATCCTTTCGGTATTAAAATTTCCATTACCATCAGAATTCTCATACCAAACAATTTTATCTTCAAATCTCCAATAAGTCACAACATCCAAATCTCCATCCAAATCTAAATCAGCTGTATACAAAGTCCCTACACTACTACCACCAGTGTTGTAATAGACAAATTGTTCTTCTGAAAAATTCCCTAAACCATCAATGTTTTCAAACCAAACAATCTTAGATTCGTTAAACTGAAGACCAATTGATGCCAAAATATCATAATCGCCATCACCATCAATATCTGATGTGTGAACATTGGTAGAAGAATTAGCGATAGGAACAGTATTCGTATTATACAATAAGTTTTCTGATGAAAAGGTAACACCATTGCTATTCTGATACCATACTATTTCATTTTCTAAGGTCCTTCCCATAACCAAATCATCAAAACCATCACCATTTAAATCGTTGGTACTAAAACTAAAGGTTGTTGTTTCATCATCAGAATCAAAAACAGTAAAAGGAAAAATAGAGCCATAATAGTTTACACACCAAAATGTAGCATCATCAAGAGAGCTTCTAACAAAAAAATCAATAAATTCATCATTATTGATGTTAGCAGGTAATATGCTCACACCTCTATATCCTGTAGAAATATATTGCGGTGAAATATTTTCAAAACTACCATCAATGTTTTTTAGCCAAAGGAATTTATCATTATTATAACTTGAGTATTGAGATACAATATCAATATTACCATTATTATCCACATCAATAGGATAAAATTCGCCTAAGTTACCAGAGGATGAACTGATGATACTTTCAAAAAAACCACCATCCGAAAAATTATATTCTAATTTTATTTCACTTATTTGAGATGGTGAATTTATGCCTCCTAATATATCATAGACACCGTCTTCATTAACATCTACAACATCCAAGGTTTTAACATTTTCAAAACTATCAGAAATTATTATCTGAGAAGCAAAATCACCTAAGCCACTTATATTCTCATACCAAGCGATTTTACCATCATTATCAGAAGCAGAAACTACATCATTATCGCCATCATTATCAAAATCCAAAGAAACGACAGATAGCGCATATTGTACATCTATATTATTAGAGATGATTTGACTTGAACTAAAATTACCAAAACCATCTAAATTTTCATACCATACAATTCTATCATTTATGACAGCAGCTGTACTATACCCAACTATTAAATCATAATCTCCATCACCATCTATATCAGAAGCATCCATTGAATTAGACACAAAATAATCTAACTGCTCTATTAAATTTTCAGTTCCAAATGTTCCAACACCATCTAAGTTTTCAAACCAAATAACTTCATTATTTGAAAATGAATTAGAAACTAAATCCATATCTCCATCCATATCAATATCAACAGATAAAACTGAATTTGGTTGATTAATTATTGCTATTATTTGCTGATTACCAAAACTTCCCAACCCATTCAAATTTTCATACCAAGCAATTTTACCGTCATTTGAAGAAATTGAAATAATATCATTATCTCCATCACCATCAATATCATCTGATTTGATGTCTGTCAAACCATCAATATTATCCGAAATTAATTGTGAATCACCAAAATTACCTAGTCCATCCAGATTTTTAATCCAAAAAATTTTATTATCGTAAGACGAACCAAAAACTATATCCTCATCACCATCCATATCAATATCAATAGTATACATTGATGTAATATCAGAATTATTTGTTGAAATTTGGGTGATTATATTAAAGCTAGAATAATCTCCTGAATTAATGTCAATTAGTTCAAACCAACCGACATTAGTGGCTGTCGCAACCAATATATCTTTATCGCCATCATTATCTATATCTACAGATAAAGTCTCGTTTACATAACCTATATTATTATTTTTATCAAAGAGTACACTATCAGTAAACCCTAGTTGCCCAAAACAAAATTTTAAACCAAAAACTAATAAAATAAAGGAGTAAAAATGTTTCATAAAATCGTATGTTTAAAACGTTCAAAATATATCATATAATTCTCACAAACAAATAATTAAATATATTGTTTCAAACACAGATATTAAAAATACTTTTTGCCTATTTAAGAAGGATTAACAACTAAATCTGTAAACTCAAACTTCCCTCCATCAAACAAACCTTTGTCACTGAGTTTTAAAGATGGAATCACCAACAATGCCATAAAGGACAGGCTCATATATGGTGCGTGAAGTTTGCTACCTAGTTCTTTAGCCATTTTATCTAATTCTGAATACTGTTTTCCAATAGTCTCAGCGTCTTTATCGCTCATGATACCAGCAACAGGCAGTGCGACTACTTTTTGCTCTGTATCACTAATAGCGCATATACCACCTTCATTTTCAATTAACAGATTAACCGCTTTACAAATAGCCTCATCAGATACTCCAACTGCAATAATATTATGCGAATCGTGACCTACTGAACTTGCAATTGATCCTTCTTTAAGTCCAAAATTCTTTATAAATGCCATGGCTGGTTTATCATTTTGATAACGGTTAACAACAGTCATTTTTAGGATGTCCTTTTCTGTGTTAGAGACTAGATTATTATCTACAACTGTGGCTTCTTCAGTGATTTGATTGGTAACCAATTCGCCATCCAAACATTCTATAACTCTTATTTTTGTTGCATTAGCTTCAACTCTAAAATCTTCAACTGCTTTTTTACTGGTATTGAAGTTGTTTAGATTTTCGAAATTGACATGTTGTATTTTAGATTTACCATTATCGTAAACCAATTCACCATTAATATACGTTTGAAGTGTTTTAAAATCGGTTAAGTCTTCAACCACAATACAATCTGCTGTATCTCCAACTTGCAACAAGCCGACATCTAAATTGTAATGCTTAACAGGATTAACGCAAGCCGCCTGAAGAACCTTAAAAATGTCATTACCTTTAGCTACTGCTCTTGCACAAAGTTGATTGATGTGACCTAACAATAAATCATCTGGATGCTTATCATCACTACAGAACATCATATTTTGAAAATGATCGTCTAACAATCCTATCAATGCTTCAAAATTTTTGGCTGCACTACCTTCTCTTATGATGACTTTCATGCCTTTTTGAAGTTTTTCTAAACCTTCCTCATAGGTAAAACACTCATGATCGGTAGAAATACCTGCAGAAATGTATTTAGTTAAATCTTCACCTCGTAAACCTGGCGCATGGCCATCGATTGGCTTGTTGTAATGTTTTGCCCATTCTATCTTTTTTAAAACTTCAGCATCGTCGTAAATAACGCCAGGATAATTCATCATTTCTGCCAAATACTTAATATCTGGATTCGCCATTAAGCTTTTTATGTCATCAGAGTCTATAACAGCTCCAGCCGATTCAAAACTTGTAGCAGGCACACAACTTGGTGCACCAAAATTGAATTTAAAAGGCGTTTGTTTTCCGTTTTCTATCATAAATTCCACACCTTTTACACCAAGAACATTGGCGATTTCGTGCGGATCAGAAACTGTGGCTACTGTACCATGTTTTACAGCGACTTTTGCAAACTCGCTTGGCACCAACATACTGCTTTCTATGTGAATGTGAGCATCAATAAAACCTGGCAAGATATAGTGGTTTTCTATACAGTCTTTTTTTTTAATTGATTTGATCTTACCATTTTCTATGGTGATTTCTCCTTTATAGATACTGCGGTTTTGTATATCTACGATGTTTCCTTTTAGAGTTAAATTCATATCTACTAGATAGGCTTCGACTGCGCTCAGCCTGACAAAATTATCTTAATTCTATTTTAAAAATTTGATTTGTTTGGTCTGTTACCTTAAAACGGTCATCTGCTCTTCTCCCAACAACCCAAACTATTTTATTTTCTGATGTTAAAATCCAAGTGTCATCTTTTTCTATTGGTGTTAACTTTTCATCTTTAAGATATTTGCTCACCTTCTTCTTGCCTTTCATACCAATAGGATAAAAAACATCTCCTGTTTGCCAATGCCTAAGTTCTAAGGGATATTTCAGCTTTTCTGCATCTACATAAATTGCGGATTGATTATTGTCTTTTAAAGAATCCGCTTCATCAAAAAACAAAATACCGACTGGTGTTTTAACTTGGCCTTTTTGCACTTCGACTGCGCTCAGTGTGACAGGCTTATTTTTTGAAATAGATTCTGAATCAAGTTCAGAATGACAATTTGTTAGAATTAAAAACTCGCGATGCTTGGTAAGTTTGTGCGTGCTTGAAATTACGTACTTTCCTGTTTCAGCATCGAGTAGATTTACAACATCACTCCATTCTGAAAAGCCATAATCCTTAAACATTTCAAATAAGTAGGCTTTTGGATTATTTACTTTTTTAAATTCTGAAATTTTAAATTTTATATGGTTGTCATCCATATCTGTTATGGCTCTTTTAGCCACAGCATTCAGGCTTTCTTCTACGATATCTGCTGTATCATTTAAATACGCTAATGTACTCTGAAAACTATCTAATAATTGCGGATTAATTTCCTTAAGAATCGGCACTACATCGTGACGTAGTTTGTTTCTTAGATATTTTCGGGATGTATTGCTTAGATCTTCTCGCCATTTAATGGTTTCTGCTTTTGCATAGGCTTCAATAACTGCTCTAGAAAAGGGCAATAAAGGCCTTGCAATATTGTCATTCAGTTCCGGAATTCCTGTTAACCCATTAAGTCCTGTGCCTCTGGTGAAATTGATTAAAAACGTTTCGAGATTATCATCTGCGTGATGTGCTGTTAAGATGTAATCGAAGTTTAGTTGTTGTGCTAATTCAGAAAACCAATCATATCGCAATTCTCGCGCTGCCATTTGAATAGAACATTTGTTTTCATTAGCATAGGCTTCAGTATCAAAATTCTGAATAAAAACTTCCACATCTAACTGCTCTCCTAAGTCTAAAACAAAAGCTTCATCTGCGTCGCTTTCCTTTCCTCTTAAATTAAAATTGCAGTGTGCTAAAGCAAAATTAAAATTGAGTTTGTGGCACAAATGTGCTAGCACCACACTATCTATTCCTCCAGAAATTGCAATGACAGATTTGGCATTTTTCAAAAATGAAAAACGACTATTAATATGAGATGAAAAAGCACTAAACATAGTGTAAAGATACGATAATGTACTACTCTTACAATTACGTTAAAATGATAAAAATCATATTGGAATACCTTCTTTATTGGTAACTTTAAAGAAGTAATTTAAAAACTTTGGTTATGAGCACAATAAAAGAACTTTCGGCAAAATCTGCACAAACTACTTTTGACAAAAAAGTGCTAACCGCAGTACAGCACTTGCATCCTTATGTAAAGCACAGAATTTACATAGCAGAATCTACTGGCATTTTACCAAAAAACATGTATTCATCAAACGGTATTATAGATGAATGTATCATTACACTCTACAGTAAAGGCTTTAATATTGAGGCAGAATACGCAGCTGTAAGACTCGAGCTTTTTAAACTTGTTGATAATTACATGAACGAATTATTTAAGAAAGAAGTTTTTCATAAAAATACGATTAGCACAGACGAAATACGTAGAAATGAAATAGCTAAACTTGGTGAAGAATACACAATTGATGCAGACTTAGATTTAATCTTAAACACCGAGCTGAATGATATTTCTTACAGACAGGACATGGATAACGAATTGTACTTATATGAAGACAAGGAAACTTCTATTTTAAGAGCTTTTGAACTTGAAAATCTATCAAAAACTGAATCTCCAAAAGTGTTTAGTCGCTTCTACAATTGGTTACCAATTAATATTTCAAATATTGTTGATTTATACATTTTCGGTAATCTAGAATTTGATGAAATTGCCAAAATAAAGAACATCACAACATCTAGGATAGAATTGATTTTCGACCGCGTTAAAAAAAGTTTTAGAAGTCATTTGGAATAGAATTTCTTAGATCTGTTAGATAGTTAGACGTTTAGATTTGTTAGATAAGATTGCGATTAGAAACAATCTCAAGATCTAAACGTCTAAAAATCTGGCTGTCTAATTATCTAATTTTCCAACACCTCTCGCATAGCTTTAGCCTTAATCAGGCATTCTTCATATTCTTTTAAAGGGTCACTTTGAGCCGTAATAGCGCCACCAACAGAATATGAAAGGTATTTATTACTTGCATTATAAAGAATACTTCTGATGATAACATTAAAGTCGAAATCGCCAGATGGAGTAAAATAACCTACTGCACCAGAATATAATCCTCGCTTAGTTTCCTCTAGGTCTTCAATAATTTTCATTGCCGAAATTTTTGGAGCGCCAGTCATACTTCCCATAGGAAACGTTGTTTTTATAATATCTACAGGATGAACATCTTCTAAAACTTTAGACGTTATTGTAGAAATCATTTGATGCACTTGCATAAAAGAATACACCTTACATAGTTCTTCAACCTTTACGCTACCTCTTTCAGCTGTTTTAGACAAATCGTTACGCACTAAATCCACTATCATTATGTTTTCGCTACGCTCTTTGTTGTCTTTAGAAAGAGTGCTTTTTAACAGCTCGTCCTCTTTTTGATTTTCAGAACGTTTTGCCGTCCCTTTTATAGGTTGCGAAATAACTTTTTGTACTTCTTTTTTAATGTAGCGCTCTGGTGAAGCTGACAACAAATAGTTATTATTAGACTTTAAAAATGTTGCAAAAGGTGGTTGAGATATTGCATTTAATTTGTTGTACACTTCCAATGGATTTATGACATTATTTTCAGCATAAAATTCCTGACAAAAATTAGCTTCATAAATATCACCTCTATGGATGTGAGCTAACATTCTATTGACTTTCTCAAAATATTCATCTTTATGAATTCTGAGTTTTATTTTAATCGGATTGTTAGACTCTTGTGTTTTTAGATGACTAGTTTGTATAATTTCAACTAAATCCCTTTCAATTTCATCATCAACCATTCTCATATATTGAATTTCCACCTCATCATCTTTAAACAAAAAGAGTTTTTTAGGCTGAAAAAAATAGAGATCAGGAAAATATAATCCATCAAAATTCTTTGAACTTAACTTTTCTACATCATTTTTTAAATCGTAAGTGAGGTAACCAAAAATCCAGTCCTCCGTGGTAGAATAATACTCTTTTAAATTTTCAAAAGCATCAAAATAATCTGTTTTCAATGCTGTAAAAGCATCAACTGCCAAAACAGCATCATAACTACTATACTGGTCTTTATGGTTATTAGAGTCTAACCAAACAACATCATCAAACTGCTGGCTCCACAACAAAATGTTTTGTTTAAAAACTTCAATATCTTTTGGCTTATGAAAGGTTGTTGTTCTCAATAGAATTTTTAAATATTTGCAAAAATAACTAGAATAGTTATAATGCAATAAGAATTGTATCTTTCTAAAAACAAACATCATGCCTACAATACAAAATGACCTATTATCTATAGATATAAAAACTGTAGGAGCTGAACTCTGTAAAATTTCGGCTATAAACAACAACAATCAATTTTTATGGCACGCAGACCCTAATGTTTGGGGAAGCCACGCTCCTAACCTATTTCCTATTATTGGAAGTATGAAAGATGACAGCTACATCTATAAAAACAAGCTTTACAATATGACAAAGCATGGTTTTGTGAGGCATAACGATAAAATGATTGTAAAACAACAATCTGAAACTAGCATAACTTTCTTTTTAAATTCTAATGAAGACCTATATGAAATATTTCCTTTTCTATTTGAATTTGAAATTAATTATGAATTGAAAGACAATACAATTATAGTTAATCACACCATCAGAAATATTGATGATAAAACCATGTATTTCTCTCTTGGTGGACATCCTGCTTTTACTTGTCCTTTGTTTGAAGATGACGCTTACTCGGATTATTTTTTAGAATTTGAGAAGGAAGAAACTAGCGAATCTTATTTACTAAATATGAAAACTGGGCTTGTAACCAATAAAACTAAGTCCGTTTTTGATAGTCCAAATACCATCAATCTACGCGGCGATTTGTTTAATGAAGATGCACTTATTTTTAAAGATTTAAAATCTAGAAAAGTAGCTTTAAAGCACAAAACAAACGGAGAAATACTTTCTGTAATATTTGAAGATTTCCCTTACTTAGGTATTTGGGCAAAACCAAATGCACCATACGTTTGTATAGAGCCGTGGCTTGGTGTTGCAGACACTGAAGACACCAATCAGAAGATTGAAGAGAAAGAAGGTATTGTGACTTTAAAGCCAAAAAAGTCTTTAGAAGCGAGTTATAAAATAATTCTTAATCGCAATTTGTTAAACTGATATAGATTATAAATAGTAGCTTTGCACAAAATCTATAGCTGTGACTTTTCAAGATTTAAACCTAAATACTCCTTTATATAATGCCATTGAAGACTTAGGCTTTGATAAACCTACTCCTATACAGGCTGAATCTTTTAATGTAGTTGCTTCTGGAAAAGATGTAGTTGGTATTGCGCAAACAGGTACAGGTAAAACATTTGCCTATATGCTACCTATTTTACGTCATCTTAAATACTCCAGACAAGACAATCCGAGAGTTTTGGTTTTGGTACCAACTCGCGAGCTAGTTGTGCAAGTTGTTGAAGAAATTGAGAAAATGTCTAAATACATCAACAACCGTGTTTTGGGTGTTTATGGAGGCACAAATATTAATACTCAAAAACAAGCTGTAGCTCAAGGCTTGGATATTATTGTAGCAACACCAGGAAGACTTTATGATTTAGCAGTGAGTAGAGTTTTACAGCTTAAATCTATTCAAAAATTAGTTATTGATGAGGTTGATGTGATGTTAGATCTAGGTTTTAGGCATCAACTAATGAATATTTTTGACATCTTGCCAGAACGCAGACAAAACATAATGTTTTCGGCAACAATGACTGCTGATGTTGACGAATTGATTACGGATTTTTTCATTAATCCAACAAAGATATCGATTGCTGTTTCTGGTACACCTCTAGAAAACATAAAGCAAGAACGCTATAATGTTCCTAATTTTTATACGAAAGTCAACTTACTTGAATCGTTACTTAGTGATAAAGATGAATACTCTAGAGTTCTCATTTTTGTAGCTTACAAGAAAATGGCTGACCGCTTATTTGATCAGCTTGAAGAGATTTTCCCAGGAGATTCATGCGTAATTCATTCTAATAAAACACAAAACTATAGACTTAGAAGTATAGAACAGTTTAGTGAAGGACAACATCGTATACTCGTTGCTACAGATGTTATGGCGAGAGGATTAGATATCGATGATGTAACACACGTTATTAATTTTGACACGCCTGATTATCCTGAAAACTACATGCATCGCATTGGTAGAACTGGTCGTGCCGAGAAACAAGGTAATGCCTTGTTATTTTCTACTGAGAAAGAACAGGAAGCCAGAGAACGCATTGAAGGCTTAATGCAAATGAAAATTGATTTAGAGGAACTTCCTGAAGATGTAACAATTTCTACCGAACTGATTGAAGAAGAACGTCCACAAATTCGTGAGCGCAATAATCCTACCAAACGAAGCACAGAAGATATACCTGGACCTGCTTTTCATGAGAAAAAAGAGAAAAACAAAAAGGTAAACTTAGGTGGTTCTTATAGAAGAGAAATTGCTAAAAAATATAAGAAACCTAAAACAAGAGGTGACAAGAATTATAATAAACGTAATAAAAAGAAACGGAGATAAAAAAGAAAACCTCTTCAAAAATTGAAGAGGTCATCCTTATACGTCAAGTACTGCAGGATCACATTTTATTGTAAAATAAAATCTATAACCCTAACCTTATAGTTGATCCTGCATTTGTACTTGATTTTCCATTATTTCATTAACTGGCACTACCAATCTTCCTTTATCATTTTTAAGTATAACTGATATACTTTTCACTTCATCAATTGAATATGTTTCTCCATTAAAGGTAATTTTTTGGCCTGCTTCAAACATTTTTCTGGCATAGAACGTTTGCATTAGTTTACCTACCACCAATCTTGCTCCTAGTCCAAAAGCAATTGCAAATGCTAATAAGAAAGCAGCAATAATCATATTAATATTATTGGTTATAATCTCTGTATCTATACCTGCTTGGTTTAGTGCTGTAATGGCTATAAAAGTTAGCATTAGAAAGAATACCACCTGACTAATCATTTTACCACCTGAAAGCTCCATAGATTCAAATAGCGATTTAAGTCCATTCTTTACAAAATTGGCAAACAATAAACCTAATACGAAAATAACAACAGCTGCTAATAACTGTGGTATGTAGGATAGTAAATTACTTATCTGCTCTGTTATAATATCTAGACCCATAATATCTGAAGCAGTAACAAATATTATGATATACATTAAGTATTTTACTAGGTTAGAAACGACTTTGACCGTATCAAAATTCAGCTTTTTCCCCTCTATTATTTCAATGTCATTTAACTTATCATCTAACTTGTTCGCCTTAACTATTTTAAGAACTTTCTTAATAACCTTAACAATTAGTTTTGTAACAATCCAACCAACTATCAATACTATAAAAGCACCAATAATATTTGGAAATATTTTGGTAATCTCTAACCAAATATTGGTGAGCGACTTTAATGCTACATCCGAAAATTCGTTTACCTTATCCATACTTATTTGTTTTTTGTTAGGGTATTAAGTATTTATTCTTTTCTGCTAGCCGTTACACTATCTATAATGTGGCCAATATTATACGAGAACAACTCAGCCAGCTCCATAAATAGCTTCGCCATGGCAATGTCGTGCATGACTTTGCTTTTCAGCTCTGCTGGAACCTCTTTTAAAGGCTGGTTAATTTGCTTAAATGGATTCTCCATCTTTCGTATAATTTTCGTACTTACGTACAAGTTTTTCTTTTGCTCTTTTGAGACGCATTTTAACTGCGCTCTCTCCTATTTCTAAAGCATCAGACAGCTCTTTTATTGTTAAATTGTCTTCATACTTTAATAATAATATCATTTTTTCTTCTGGCGATATCAACTCCATCACTTTCTTTAACTGATCTACACGCATACTTTCAAACTCACGAGTAGAATCAATATCTTCACCAATATTTTCAATATCTACATTTTCAGAACTTACAGATTGTTTTTCAATCTTCTTTGCTGTATTTCTGGTTACGTAATTTACACAATGATTGTATGTAAATGCGTAAAGCCAAGTTGAAAATTTAGATTTACCCTTAAAGCTAGCTAATTTAATAAAGACTCTCAAAAAAACGTCTTGTGTTAAATCTTTAGCTTCATCGACACCATTTGCAAAACCATAGCACTTGTTGTACACCATAGTAGCATATCTGTCGTACAGCACCTCAAACAACATAGTGTCGTTGGTTTTTACGATTGCTTCTACGAGCGCTTCATCGGTTAGGCTATGAATTGCGTCTTTAGTCAATTTTCTTGGTAAATTCTACTTTAACTTGGTTGGTTATACGTTTAAGACACATAGTTTTTTAACAGGTCACAATTAAATTTATAAAATTTTACTCACTTATTTGGTCTTCCATATCTTTTAGATGATGCTCTAACGCCAATGTTGAAATTTGGATCTCTCGTATTAATAATGCTAAAGACAAAATAAGTAGCAACAAAGCAAATCCAAATATCCAAACTGCCGCATTGTGTTGATCTATATATATTAAAAACATTGTTAGCACACAAAGTAATAGACTGGAGATACCCAAGATTTGCATCCATCTTGTAAGATTCAATCTTAGTTTTAAGTTATTAATTTGTCTAATTAACACTACTTCTTTTCTTTCTAAATACTTATCACTAAGGTTTCTTATGATTGCAGCATAAGCCAAAAATCTATTTGTATAAGCCAACATAATTAAAGATATGGCTGAAAACAAAAGTGCTGGTGTTGTTAATGTTAGCTCTTCCATAGGAAAATTTTTACAAAATTACTTAATTTAATTTCTAGGCGTAAAAAAAGCGAACTTATTAAAGTTCGCTTTTAAAGAATACTTTTATATTCTTTTGTTGGTTGTATAATTAGTTATTCAATTCTAAATCATCAGGTATTTCAGGAATGTAATGAACATCTACTTCGATTTCATTTCCATATTTTATAATTATTGAACACAATACAGAAACAGGTTTTCCTTTATGTATGGCTGGTTTCATTTCTGGTATCTTTCTGAGAACCCTTAAGACTTCTGCCTGGATAGTTACCTCTGCATCTCTAACTTTCATGCCTGTGACTTTTCCGTTTTCGTTGATTATAAAAAAAGCATCAACATGTTTTGGTTCTGAAAGCTTTAAATCTTTAGACAGACTTAAATTAAACTCCTGTTCTACAAATGTTGAAATTTTATTATTAAAACATTTCCTTGTTTCCTCTATCGAAAGTTCTTCACAGCCTTTATAAATTGGTGCTAATTCTACATCTTTTAATACCATTCTATCATTAGAATCATAATTTGCTAATCCATCATTATGGGATACTATACTGCATAAACTTAACAAAGCTTGCTCTTCATTTTCTGTAATATTTCCTTGCGCCATAATCTGCTCTTGTACAGCATTGATTTTTATTATTAATTCGCTTTCCATTTTATTTGTAGAGCTCGGAGTTTCATTACAAGAAAAACACGCAAGAATAATAGCAAATACTGACAAAATTATTGAACCAAGTAATCTTCTTCTTTTTAAATAAAATTTCATAAGACTTCTTTTAGTTGGTTTCATTTGGTTTTAAACTCCATTTATAAGTCAAAATACCTATACGTGCCACTGTAAATGAAAATAACCCAAATGTAATGGTCAGTAAAGACACTTTTAGACCACCTGAAAATAATGCTGGATTTACATCTCCAAGGGCTTCTACCATATCAAACAACTGTATAATTCCTACAACTGAAGCTAAGCACCCAACTACCAAGGCTATGAGACTACACTCAGCAGCGAGACTAATCATCTTTTGAGCTACTAAACTGTCTTTCTTTCGTTTTACGAAGGCGATAACGACAAAGGTTAACGAAAGCAGGAAGACTAATAATATAATATACATTGCTGGCCCACCTTCTTGCAAGCGATTTCCTAAAAGAATTAATGAAAACATATTTTTTTATTTAATGGTTAAACTTAAAACAAACCTACAAGAAGTATAGTCTCAAAAATTTAAAATGCGACGAATTACCATTTTAGTTATGGTTATAACCTTAATGTTAAAACCAGCCCTAAATCTGTCATTCGTCTACAAAAGATAGTTTCTATTTAAATTTAGGTTATTATTGTAATATCATCATTATTTGAGCATTGAACAGCGTCCTTATCTATAGAATAAAACAAGTACTCCTGCACATTATATTTTGGATTTTAGTGCTTTTACTTTTTGCTTCAGTATTTGATGTTGATAATTCTCTAGATAGCAAAGTTATCTATTTCTCAATGTTTTTAATGCCTGTAACTATTGCAACAACCTATGTATCTATCTATAAGCTTATTCCAGACTATTTAATTACTAAGCGTTATTTACATTTCTGCATTTATAGCTTGTACACTGTAATTATTTCGATTTTTGGCATATGCCTTTCTATATTTTTTGCTTTAGCATATCTCACAAATTTTAAATTTGAAAAGGTGAATACCATAGGCAAAAGCGCTTTGTTTATTATTACAAGTATTTATTTAATAGTTATTGTAGTGAGTGCCTTCAAACTTTTAAAACTCAACTTAAAACAAAGTCGAATTACAAAAAGCCTAGAAACAAAAATTTTAGAAACCCAACTAAAACTAAAAGAGCAGGAACTCAAATATTTAAAAATGCAGATTCATCCTCATTTTTTATTCAATACATTAAATACAATGTATGGTTCTGCGTTAAAAAAATCTGATGATACACCAGAAATGATTTTAAAATTGTCTAATCTCCTAGACTACCTACTCTATCAAGTTGATAAGCCTTTTGTAAGTTTAGAGGACGAAATACATCATATTGAAGATTATATTGCGTTAGAAAAAACACGCTTTAGCGACACCTTAAATGTTTCATTTTCAAAGGATATTCAATCAAAAACTATTCATATTGCTCCAATGTTATTTATTCCTTTTGTAGAGAATAGTTTTAAACATGGCACTTTAAAAGATGGCGTTTTAACCATGAATATAAACTTAGTTGCAACTGCCAAAACTATTGTTTTTAAAATCAGCAACAGTAAATCTAATACAAACCATTACAATGAAGGTATTGGATTACAAAACATAAAAAAACGATTAGAACTGTTATATCCAAACAGATACAATTTAAATATCATTCAGGATGATTCTATGTTTTATGTAGATTTAAAGCTGAATATAAACTCTAAGCCCACAAATGACTAAACCTATCTCTTGTATAATAGTTGATGATGAAAGTATGGCTAGAGACATCATTGCCACACACTTAGCTCAAATACAAAATATTGAAGTCATTGCACAATGCAAAAATGCCATTGAAGCGTTCAATTTTATAAATAATAATGACGTTGACTTGATTTTTCTAGACATCAATATGCCAGAAATCTCAGGTATTGCCTTTGCTAAATCCATTAACAAAAACATAAAAATAATTTTTACAACCGCTTACAGAGACTATGCTGTAGAAGGCTTTGATCTTCAAGCTGTAGATTATTTATTAAAACCTATACCTTTTGAGCGATTGCTAAAAGCTGTAAATCGTTATTTTGAAGTTAAAACAATTCAGTCAGGCATTGAATTAAAACCTACAGACAATATTGACTTTATTTTTGTGAGGTCTGACAGACGTATGCTAAAAATTACTTTTAGCGATATTCTATATATCGAAAGTTTGAGCGATTATATTAAAATTCACCTAAGAGATCAATGCATTGTTACCAGAGAAACCATAAGTGCGATTGAAGCTAAACTACCTCAAAAGGATTTTTTAAGAATTCATCGATCATATATTGTAAGCTTAAACAAGATTGAATCTTTTACAAATGAAGAGATTACAGTTAATCGAAAAGCATTACCTATTAGTCGAAGTTACAAGAAAGATGTTTTAAATCATCTCGAAAATTATTAACTTTAGGTAAATAAAAGTCCAAATCTATCGTTATCATAGTCTCTAGACTATGTTATTAACCGCTTAATGAGTACACATCTTCATAATACCATCCCTAATTTAAAACCGTTTGATTACGATCGTCATCACGATTCTCACTTTATAAATCAGCAATGGGTTTTAGTAAATGGTATTTCTAAAAAGAAGGCTATTTATACGTTTAGGGAAGATAATATCTTAGAAATTGAGAGGAAAGATGCTACTATTACAACATCTTGGACTATAAGCATTCAAAACATTTTTACTATAGAAACTGAAGACGGTGTTATTACTGTTAAGGCTTATTTTAAGGACGATGATATTTTAGTTTTAAATCATCAGGACAAGGAAGAGTTTGCCATGTATATAAATACTACAAATTACTCTGAAGAACTAAATTCTATTGAAGACATTCAGGAATACTTAAAAACAAAATACAAAAAGAAGGTTAATAAGGTTATACACAAACACGAATTCTACTACATTTCTAAATCTAAAGAATTTGGCCCAAACACAGTTGAAGAACTGAAAGAAAAGGTAGAAAACGAAGCTATTAGCGCCTATTGTTTTGTTAGAGATGTTAACGAAGACAGCTATGCCAAGCGATTAAGAATTATTGATTTAATGCAAGAGTTATAATCCTTTTACTTTACTTAAAGCGTTTACTGGAAAGTATTTGTTTAGCTTTATTCTTAACTCCGCTACTTGCACCTGATTGCATTAATGTTTCCACAATAACTTTTGAAACATCTGCACAATCCAGAATTAACTCTTGAAGTTTTTTATGGTTAGACGACAATATTTTTTCTGCAATTTCTTCTGTTAAACCATTGGTTAAAAACTCTTGTCTTATAGCTTCATTAGGCTCATCTACAACACCAGGTTTTAGCAAAATGCGTGTATCTGTATAAGGCTTTAAATAAAACAGTAGATGATTTAACTTATCAACTAGTTCTAATCGGTTTTTGGTAGAAAATTCTAACTCTGGTGCCTCCCAGACACCTTCATAATCAAGTGTATTGGTTTTTGTATTGAATTTTGGAAGTAAATAAATAACCTGTAGTTGGTATGCACCGTTAATGTCTCCCTCTGGCCGCCATGATACATCAATAGCTTTTAGTCGTGTATGCGAACTGATAAGCAATAAAGAACTACCCGTAAAGTCGTGTATAGTGTCTTCTGTTGGATTTGTATCGGTTAACAAATTCCAATCAACTGACCATCCTGATGGTATTTTTAAGGGTTGAAGGTTCATTTGTAAAAAATTAATAACAAAAAAGCGAACTATTTTGAGTCCGCTTTTTTGATTCTGATCAATTTTAAATGATAATATTTCTATTTAAACATGTAACGCTCTATCGTCTGTTGCTGCTAATGCTGCTTCTTTAACAGCTTCTGCAAAGGTTGGATGTGCGTGAGAATATCTAGATATATCTTCTGCAGATGCTCTAAACTCCATTGCTGTTACTGCTTCTGCTATTAAATCTGCACAACGTGCACCAATCATGTGTACGCCTAAAACTTCGTCTGTAGTTTTATCTGCTAATATTTTTACAAAGCCATCAATATCTCCACTTGCTCTGGCTCTTCCTAAAGCTCTAAACGGAAACTGACCTACTTTATATTCAGTACCTGCTTCTTTTAATTCTTCTTCTGTTTTACCTACTGCTGCAACTTCTGGCCAAGTATAAACTACTCCTGGAATTAGGTTGTAATCTATATGCGGTTTTTGACCTGCTAAAGTTTCTGCTACAAAAACACCTTCTTCTTCAGCTTTGTGTGCTAACATTGCTCCTTTAACAACATCTCCTATTGCATAGATGTTAGACACATTGGTTTGTAAATGCTCATTAACTTCTACTTGTCCTCTGTCGTTAAGTTTTACACCAGCTGCTTCTGCGTTTAATCCATCTGTATATGGACGACGACCAACTGATACTAAACAGTAATCTCCTTTAAACTCTACAACTTCTCCTTTTTTGTTTTCAGCCTTAACTACAACTTCATCTCCATTACGTTCTACAGACTGAACTTTATGAGACACCATCATGCTGCATTTTGCTTTTTTAAAGACTTTATTAAGCTCTTTAGACAAACCTGCATCCATGGTAGGTAGAATTCTGTCCATATACTCAATTACAGTCACCTCAGCACCAAGACGACGGTAAACTTGTCCTAGCTCTAAACCAATTACTCCACCTCCAATAATCATCAAATGCTTTGGTACTTCTTTTAATTTTAAAGCTTCTGTAGATGTGATAATTCGTTCTTTATCAATATTGATAAAAGGAAGGTTTGATGGCTTAGAACCTGTGGCTATAATGGTATTTTTAGCTTCTATCTCGCCAGCATCTTTTCCTTCAATTTTAATATGTGTAGCATCTTTAAAAGATCCTAAACCTTCGTAAACATCAATATTATTTTTCTTCATTAAGAAATCTATGCCTCCTGTTGTTTGGTCAACAACAGCTTGCTTACGCGCTATCATCTTTTCAAGATTTACTTTAATTTCTCCTGGTATTTCTATACCGTGTTCTTCAAAGTGTTTTGTAGCTTCTTCGTAATGGTGCGAAGAACTTAATAAGGCTTTACTTGGAATACATCCTACATTAAGACATGTACCTCCTAGTGTAGAATATTTTTCAATAATTGCAGTTTTCATACCTAGTTGCGCACAACGTATTGCTGCCACATATCCACCAGGACCAGAACCTATTACTGCTACATCGTATGATTTCATAAGTGTTTTTTTGATGTTAATTTTATCTTACACAAAAATACAATATTGATTAATGATTAACGAAAAGTATAGGACTATTTTTAATTATGGAGCTGTTAATAAAAAAGCCCATTATTAAAAGATCAAAATCTAATTAAAATGGACTCTTTATTCCCTAAAAGTTAATAGCATTCAAAATTGGTGAATAACTGACATACTTACAATACTCAATTTGAGTATTTTTTCTATAACCAATGTGGATTTAGCTTTAAAATCCCAACCAATTCGCCTGTAGATGTTATATCTAATTTCTTTAGAATATTACGTCTGTGGGTATCTACAGTATGAGAGCTAATATTTAATTTTTCTGAAATTTCTTTACTGGTTTTATCTAAAATTAACAGACGAATAATATCTCGCTCCCTATTGGTAACACCATCGTGCAATAGCTTTTGAGAGAAGCTATTGAAATAAATGGTTTCATATTCTTGTTCACTATTAAGTAGCTTAGCCGAAGCCGTAATATCTAATTTTACATCTGGATGTAAAACGGTATAATGCGCCAAACCAATGATGGGTTTATTTTCTGAATCAAAAATTAATGGTGTGGTATTTTGAATAATATTAACGTATGTGCCTTGTGCGTTTTTAAACCTAAAATTCCAAGTGTAACTGGCATCTTTTCTTTTCTCTTGTGGAATTTCACTTAAGGTAAATTTCATAAGACTATTTAAGGCCTGCAACCAAGATTCTATATCCTCTGGATGTATTCTACTCCAGAAATAATGCATCCCCTTTTCCTTTATTTCTTTAGCATCTAGACCCAAACATGCATTATAATTTTTACTAATATATTCAAAGGTTAAATCTTGAGTATTTGTAATACAAAAAAAGGTAGAACTATAAGGTAGAAACTGATCCATCTCTATGATTTTTTCTATGTGCTTTTGTAGAGATGGCTTGTCATAAGACTCAAATATAAATCTGTATAATTCTTTTATTTTTGAATATTTCATAACCTATCGATTCTTTTTAATTTGGGAATCCCAACATCTCACCCATACCTACCGTAAATAACCAACTGCCATAAATAGCATGTTCTATGGAAACCAAGAGTGTTGACTTTGTTTTTTTGAATGTTAGCGCAAACAAAATACCTCCTATAAACGTTAAAATCATAACTAAGGTATTCTTAAAAAATATATGCGCCAAAGAAAATAACGCTGCATTTACCAATATAAATAATGCATTACTTCTAAATAAGGACTCGTAACGTTGAAAGAAAAATGTTCTGTAAACCAATTCTTGTGGATATACCGAAAAAACAGAATAGACAAATAAAATTATTGCCCATAACAAGGGTTTAGACTTTATAACAACGAACAGATTTTTATAATCTATAATATACATATACCCAATAGTAACAAGAGCTATTACCAGAAACTTAATGGTTGTTCGTTGCCAAAACTGTGTCCAGTTAATATGTTGCCTTATTTTAAACTTATTATTTTCTACCTTAAGAAGTACGTAAATCACATAAATAAAGCCCGCTATACCAATAGCTAGCTTAACCCATAACTGAAAATTAAACACAAAACTCATCGGTATTAAAACAAATACAACAAAAAACTCAATAAGTCTATACCTTATGCTTTGCATATTATAATGTTATTGCTGTAGTATACTTTACTTCACTAATCATAAACATACTGTGTGTGCTACCTATATGGTTTATATTAGTAAGCTTCTTAACCATAAATTCTCTAAACGCTTCCATATCCTCAACCAGTACTTTTAACAAGTAATCGTAGTCTCCACTGATATGATAACATTCTAGTACTTCGTCTAATTTGCGAACTTCTCTCTCAAATTTCATAACATAGTCTTGTGAATGCTGTACTAGCTTTACATGGCAAAAGGCAACAAAAGCCTTATTTACCTTCTTTTTATCTATAAGCGTAACATATTTACTTATAATTCCATTTTTTTCCAGCTTCCTAATACGCTCATATACAGCTGTAACAGACAATCCTAAAGCATGAGAAAGTCCTTTATTAGTTTGCTTACTATCGTTTTGAAGAAGTTTTAGCAATTCTTTATCTATATGATCTAACATTAGCTTAATATTTTTCGGAATCCATTAACGTTTGAGTAAAAATAAAGATTTTTATTCTAACAAAATTATTATAAACAAAATAATTATCTACAAAACACATTGTATGTTGATTTTTATTCTAATAGTTTTCAAATTTGTATATACCAATTTTAAATATTTCAAAAATGAAATTTAAACCTGCAAATAACATACAAGATTTACAATACTTTGGAGAATTTGGTGGTGTAAATCCATCAATTTCCGACTCTTCAACATACACTTTTTTATCAGCAAAAACTATGTTTGATACGTTTGAAGGTAATGCTGATGGCTGTTACTTATATTCTCGCCATTCATCTCCTTCAAACTTATATCTGGGCGAAGCTCTCGCCGCAATGGAAGGCACAGAAACTGCAACAGTTACTGCGTCAGGCATGGGAGCTATAACACCTGTTCTTATGCAATTGTGTGAAGCTGGTGAGCATATTGTTAGTAGCAGAACGATCTATGGAGGTACTTATGCTTTCTTAAAAAACTTTGCTCCGAGACTAGGTATTAATACTTCGTTTGTAGACATTACTAAATTAGATGTTGTAGAAGCTGCCATTACACCCAAAACAAAGGTACTTTACTGCGAATCGGTAAGTAATCCTTTGCTTGAAGTTGCCGATATTAAAGGTTTAGCAGAATTAGCAAAAAAACACAACTTAAAACTGGTTGTTGACAATACATTCTCACCGTTATCTATATCTCCTGCAAATTTAGGTGCTGATATTGTTATTCATAGTTTAACAAAATTTATTAACGGTTCTTCTGATACTGTTGGTGGAGTTGTTTGTGGTAAGCAAGAGTTTATAGATCAGTTAAGAAATGTAAACGATGGAGCTGCTATGTTATTAGGCTCTACAATGGATAGTCTGCGTTCTGCTTCTGTATTAAAAAACTTAAGAACACTTCATATTAGAATGCAGCAGCACAGCCACAACGCAAATTATCTTGCTGAAAAATTTGAAAAAGATGGACTTAAAACAGTTTATCCTGGTTTAGCATCTCATCCATCTCATGAGTTATTTAAATCTATGATGAATGACAAGTATGGTTTTGGCGGAATGCTAACTATTGATGTAGGCTCACTCGACAAAGCAAATGCGCTAATGGAATTAATGCAAGAGCGCAACTTAGGTTATCTTGCCGTTAGCTTAGGTTTCTACAAAACATTATTTAGTGCACCTGGAAGCTCTACGTCATCAGAAATACCTGAAGACGAACAAATAGAGATGGGATTAAGCGATGGACTTATTCGTTTTTCTATAGGCTTAGATGCAGATATACATCGTACCTACGAAATGATGAAGTCATGTATGGAGGAACTAAATATTCTGGAAGTTGAGTTGATCTAAAAAATGAATATTTATAAAAAAGCCCGATTTTAAAATCAGGCTTTTTTTGTATAGGTAAATATTTCTATTAAACTTTTAATGACGGCAAAATTTAAATTGAGTTAATATCTAGTTGTTTATATTTATTTAAAATCTTTGTATTTCTTAATATTTGAAGCTCAACACCTTCTTTTAGCTTATTAATTTCCTCTAAACGCTTTGGATCTTTAATTATATGCACATCTGCTCTTAAAAGCGTAATGTAGTTTAGAGTTCTTAAATTTCTTTTTAGCTGTTTTTGTTGTTTTTCTATCCCTTGCAGAATCTCTAATTTTTTTCTTACCATGTTCTCTTTATCTCCATTATATTTTGATGAGGAAAAAAGTGAGGCATTTGAATTAGATTTGGAATGATAACTATCCAAACTCTTTTCAGAAGAATCACCATTAAAAGCTATTGGATTTAATTCTATAAATATAAAATAAGCACCAATTGAAAATACTAATAATGTAAAAATTATAAAATAAGTAACTAAAGACATAACACATTTAATATTTGGATTAGATGCTTATAAGACACAGATAACCACACCCTTAGTCACTCCTTTTCGATGAAATACACACTAAACATTTCAAAATGATTAAAATCATAGATAAACTGCAACAATTATGAATTTTTGATATAAGTAATGAAAGTTGTAACATTACAGAGATAAATAAGATAATCTATGGAGAGTCAAAATATTAAACCAAGACAACCACAAGACGAAAATATAGTAGAAAATAAAGAGCTTAATATTTGGGAAGCTTTATTACCTGTGTTTGCATTGGTTGGTATGTTAGCCTTTAATGTATATGTTTATGGCGACAACGCTTTAAGCGGCAGCAATCAATTTATATTATTATTAGGCGCTGCAGTAGCGGCAGTTGTGGGTTTTTTTAATAAAGTTTCGTTTAACCAAATGGTTGAAGAGGTTGCTGAAAACATAAAATCTACAGCAGGTGCAATTTTAATTCTATTGATGGTTGGTTCTTTAGCAGGCACATGGCTAATTAGTGGTATAATACCTGCTATGATCTATTATGGATTACAAATTCTGAATCCTACAATATTTTTAGCGGCTTGCGTTATAATTTGTGCTATTATATCAGTTGCAACTGGTAGCTCTTGGACCACATCAGCTACGGTTGGTATAGCATTAATAGGGATTGGTGAAGCTTTAGGAGTTCCGATAGGAATGACTGCTGGCGCTGTGCTTTCTGGCGCATATTTTGGAGATAAAATGTCGCCTTTAAGTGACACCACAAATTTAGCTCCTGCTATGGCTGGAGGTGAATTATTTTCACATATAAAATATATGACCTACACCACAGTTCCAACTATTATAATTACGCTTATTGTATTTGTTATTTTAGGGTTTACCCAGAATACTGAAGGCGCAGCTGAAACCTCTACCTTAATTAACGATATTGATAAAACTTTTAATATTTCTGGCTGGTTATTTCTGGTTCCAATATTCGTTATATTCTTAATAATTAAGAAAACCTCACCTCTAATTGCATTACTGATTGGTACCATTTTAGGAGGCATCTTCGCTCTAATTTTTCAACCTCAAATTGTAGCACAAATTGCAGGTGTAGAATCTTTAACGGTTAAATCCGCTTACCAAGGAGTAATGGATGCTATTACTGTAAGCACTACTATTGAAACAGACAATGAAACTCTAAAAAGCCTATTCTCAGCTTCTGGAAAAGGTATGAGCGGAATGCTTGGCACTATTTGGTTAATTCTATGTGCTATGACGTTTGGTGGTGTTATGGATGCCATTGGTGCGCTTTCTAAAATTAGCAAAGCACTTTTAAGCTTAGCTACTTCAGTATTTGGACTATTTGCTAGTACAGTAGCTAGCTGCTTAGCATTAAACGTTACTGCATCTGACCAATACTTAGCACTTGTTGTTCCGGGTAAAATGTTTAAAAAAGCATATGAAGACAAGGGTCTTGCACCAGAAAATCTTAGTAGAACCTTAGAAGATTCGGGTACAGTAACCTCTGTTTTAATCCCATGGAATACTTGTGGTGCTTATCAAAGTGGAGTTTTAGGTGTAAGTGTTGCAGACTACTTTATCTTTGCAATTTTTAATTGGCTCAGCCCATTTACGACTCTACTTTTTGCTGCATTTAGGATTAAGATTAAATATTTATTGAAAAAGTAAAAATTTATTATTCAAGTAAAATCGCACTATTTTAATAGGTTCGTATTTTATCTTACTCTATTTTATCATTATCACAAATTTGGAGGTACTTTTTTGAAGCCATACACTTACACTATAACGCCATTGATTTATAATAAATAATTGCTATAAAAACTTACTTGCCTATTGGGTATTTTTGTGTTAAATCAATAATAAACTAAAAAAAATATACAATGGCATTTGTAGGAAAACAATTCCCAGATTTAAACGTAAACGCAATGAACGAAATGGGTGACACTTTTAAACTCAACGTTCTTGAAGAAGCAAAAAACAACAACAAAAAAGTAGTATTATTCTGGTATCCAAAAGATTTCACTTTTGTTTGTCCAACAGAACTACATGCATTTCAAGCTGCATTAGGTGAATTTGAAAAACGCAACACAATTGTTATTGGAGCATCTTGTGACACGGCAGAAGTTCATTTTGCTTGGTTAAGTACCGCAAAAGATAATGGTGGAATTGAAGGTGTAACATACCCTCTTTTAGCCGATTCAAATAGAAACTTAGCATCTACTCTAGGTATTTTAGACATCTCTAACGAAACTTACAACGAAGAAACTGGAGTTGTAACTGTAGATGGCGATAACGTAACTTACAGAGCTACTTACATTATTGATGAAGAAGGTACTGTACAACACGAGAGTATCAACAACATGCCTCTTGGTAGAAATGTAAATGAGTACTTAAGAATTATTGATGCTCTAACACACGTGCAAGAAAAAGGAGAAGTTTGCCCTGCAAACTGGGAAGAAGGTAAAGATGCAATGCAAGCTAACGCACAAGGTACTAGAGAGTATTTAAAAGCACACTTAAACTAATTATTGGTTATGACTCAAGAATTAGATCAAGACAATTTACAAAGCTTAGTTTCTGAAAACGAAACTGTTGTTGTACAATATTCAGCAACATGGTGCGGAAACTGTCGTATAATGAAGCCTAAGTTCAAGAAATTAGCAACAGAGAATGAAAACGTAAAGTTTGTTATCGCTGATGCTGAAAAATTTCCTGAAAGCAGAAAATTAGCAACAGTAGACAACTTACCTACCTTTGCTACTTTTAAAAACGGTGAGTTCAAAAATCAAGTACAAACAAACAAGTTTGACGTATTAAAAGACCTTGTTTCTGAAGTAATTTAAATATGAAATTACCTGTAATAAAACAATTAACCCAGTTTATCGAAGAAAACGATGAAGACTACGTAATTGAAACTATTGAAACCTTAGAAAACCTAACTGAAGTACCATCCTTAAAAGATGAAGAGTTAGATGTTATAGGCGAATTAATTTCTAATATGTATGGTGCAATTGAAGTACATAAAATGGTAAAAGATGGCACACCAAAAAAGGAAGCTTTAAATTCATTTATGTCTCGTGTTCTCGGATCTATTGATAAGTAAACGTATTAATTGAAAAAGAAGAATAAAAAACCACTTCTAAATTTAGAAGTGGTTTTTTGCTTTTAATTAAGTAGCTCAATTATCTCGTTTAATTCTTTTTCTTTAGCATAATCTAATGCTGTTTTTCCTTCAGTATCTTTAAGTGTTTTATCTGCTTTGTACTGTAACAAAGTCTGAACAATAGCTTTTTGGCTATACTGTGTAGCAAAGGATAATGCAGTTGTTCCGTTTTTATTCTGAATATTTACACTAGCATTATGAGCTAATAGTAAATCTACTAAATCTTTATTACCCTTAAAACTTACTCCAATTAAGGCTGTATTTCCTGATGCATCTTTTGCATTTATATCAGCACCTTTTTCAATTAACAATTTTGCAATCTCTTCTTTACCAAAATACGTTGCAAATATTAAAGGAGTAAATCCTCTAGAATCTTTAATATTGGCCAAATCTGGATTTCTATCTAACTGAAGTCCTAAATTTTCAACATTGCCTGATTGTATTGTTCTAAAAAACAGTTCGTTTTCGTTCATTTTTTTTCATTTAAAAAAAAGGAATGTGCTAAAACACACATTCCTTTTTCATACTCTATTAACTATCAATCAATTATTATTTCAAATCAAATCTATCAGCATTCATTACTTTAGTCCATGCTGCAATAAAATCATTAACAAATTTATCTTCTGCGTCATCAGCTGCATAAACTTCACAAACTGCTCTAAGCTCTGTATTAGAACCAAAGATTAGGTCTGCGCGCGTGCCTGTAAATTTTACCTCACCTGTTCTACGGTCTCTTCCTTCAAAGTGTGTTTCATCTTCTGAAGTCGCACTCCAAGTATAGGTCATATCCACTAAATTTTTAAAGAAATCATTGGTTAAATGGCCAACATTATCAGTAAATACACCATGTTTTGAACTATCATAATTAGCACCTAATACACGCATACCTCCGACAAGAACAGTCATTTCTGGTATTGATAATGCCATTAAATTGGCTTTATCAATCAATAAGTCTTCAGCTTTTACACTAACATTAGCGTTCATATAATTTCTAAATCCATCTCCAATAGGTTTTAAATAATTGAATTGCTCAATATCTGTCTGCTCTTGTGTAGCATCACCTCTACCTTGAGTAAAAGGTACTGATACACTATGACCTGCATTACTTGCCGCTTCTTCAATCGCTGCATTACCTGCCAATACAATTAAATCTGCCATAGAAACTTCGCCACTAAATTCTTTCTGAATGCCCTCTAAAACACTTAATACTTTATTTAACTCTTCAGGATTATTGACTTTCCAACTTCTTTGAGGTTCTAATCTTACACGTGCACCATTTGCACCACCACGCTTATCAGAATCTCTATATGTTGACGCTGAAGCCCAAGCTGTTCTTACCAATTCTGGAATAGTTAACCCAGAAGCTAAAATCATTTTCTTTAATGATTCAATATCAGAGTCACTTAATGTGTAGTCTACTTTTGGAATTGGATCTTGCCAAATTAAATCTTCTTTTGGCACCTCTGGACCCAAATAACGATCTTTTGGCCCTAAATCTCTGTGCGTTAATTTATACCAAGCACGTGCAAAGGCATCTTCAAAAGCTTTAAAATCTTTATGAAACTTTTGAGAGATTTTTAAGTACTCTGGATCTGTCTTTAATGCTATATCTGCAGTTGTCATCATTAAAGCTTGTTTTCCATTTGGATCACCAGCTTTTGGAGCCATACGTGCTTTAGATTCTGCCGTTGGTGTCCACTGATGCGCTCCTGCAGGACTTTTGGTCAACTCCCAATCATAATTTAAAAGTACATCAAAATAATCTGCATCCCATTGTGTAGGATTTGGCGTCCAAGCGCCTTCAATTCCACTTGTAATGGTATCATCTAAGACTCCACTTTTATACGTATTTTTCCAACCCGTACTCATTTCTGCCATAGGTGCACCGTGTGGCTCAGCACCAACATATTTTCCTGGATCTGCTGCTCCGTGCGCCTTACCAAAAGTATGACCACCTGCTACTAAAGCAACAGTTTCTTCATCGTTCATTGCCATACGACCAAAAGTTTCTCTAACATCTTTAGCAGAACCCATAGGATCTGGCTTACCATCTGGACCTTCTGGGTTTACATATATCCAACCCATCATTACAGCCGCTAGAGGATCTTCTAAATCTCGCTCCGCATAATTATCGCTATTGCCGTAACGCTCTTCATTTGCTCCCCATTCTGTTTCACTTCCCCAATAAACATCTTGTTCAGGCTCCCAAATATCTTCTCTACCACCTGCAAAACCAAAAGTTGGGAATCCCATTGATTCTAAAGCCACATTACCAGCCAGAATCATTAAATCTGCCCATGAGATTTTGTTACCATATTTCTTTTTAATTGGCCACAAAAGCAACCTAGCTTTATCTAAGTTTCCATTATCTGGCCAGCTATTAATTGGCGCAAATCGCTGGTTTCCTGTACCAGCACCACCTCGTCCATCACCAACTCTGTATGTACCAGCACTGTGCCAAGCCATACGTATCATAAAACCACCATAATGTCCATAATCTGCTGGCCACCAATCTTGAGAATCTGTCATCAACTTCGTTAAGTCCTGCTTTAATTCGTCATAATTGATACTATTGAATGCCTTAGCATAATCAAAATCTTCACCGAGTGGATTAGATTTAGCAGCATGTTGTCTTAAAATGTTTAATTTTAATTCATTTGGCCACCAATCTCTATTCTTAACACCGCCTCCTCCGACAGTTGTTTGCTTACCACTTAAGAATGGGCATTTACTTGCATCGCTTTCGTTAAGCTCAAATGTGTCTGTGTTGTTATTATCCATTATTTTAGTTTTTGATTGTAATTTTCACAGTTTAAAGTTAATAAATTATAAATTCAATAATAAGTCTAATTATTTTTTAAACTTATCTTAATATAGTTTATACCTATGGTTAATCATTTTTTAATAATTAAAAATTATTTTAATGATTTTTAATAGTTTATTATTTAAAAAAAACGTAACTTATATAAGATTTTAAATCCTACAAATATGAGCACTTCAGAATACACAAAAGTTTACTCAGGCAACTTTATTCTTGTAACCAGAGTTAAAGACGAATTAGAAGCTAAGGGCATTATACCTATAATTAAAGACGAAGGTGAATCGCAAAGATTAGCAGGATATGGCTCCATGAATCAAGGCTTTCAGGAAGTACTTGTTCATAATGACGAACTAAATAACGCTCTTGCTATTGTTGAGCAGGTTAAATCTGAGATGGAGTCTACCTCTTCTGAATAAAAAATGAATAAAAAAAAGGTTTGTTATGTGAGCACATAACAAACCTCTTTTGGTATGACAAAAAACAATTGACTATTAAAAAATTGTCTTTATTAAATTTAAGAGGACTTATTAAGCTGTAACACCATACATCTTCTCTCTCTGCTCCTTAATCTTCTTATCACTCATATATTCATCAAATGTCATGTAACGATCTATTACTCCATTTGGTGTTAATTCTATAATTCTGTTACCAACTGTTTGCGCAAATTCATGATCGTGCGTAGTTAGCATCACTGTACCTTTAAAGTTTTTAAGTGCATTGTTAAATGCCGTAATACTTTCAAGGTCTAAGTGGTTTGTTGGTTCGTCTACCATAACAACGTTTGCTCTCATCATCATCATACGGCTAAGCATACAGCGCACTTTTTCACCTCCAGATAATACATCTGATGTTTTTAAAGCTTCTTCACCACTAAATATCATTTTCCCTAAGAATCCTCTAATGTATACTTCTTCTCTTTCCTCTTCTGTTGTTGCCCATTGACGTAACCAATCTACTAAAGTTAGTTTATTATCAAAGTATTCACTGTTATCTAACGGTAGATAAGACTGTGTTGTTGTTACTCCCCAAGCATATTTACCAGCATCTGGGTTTTGCTTACCATTTATAATTTCATAAAACGCAGTTGATGCTCTGGAATCTTTAGAATAAATAACGACTTTATCCCCTTTGGCCAAGTTTATATCTATTCCTTTAAACAAAACCTCTCCATCGATACTTGCGGACAAACCTTCAACATTTAAAATTTGATCTCCTGCTTCGCGCTCACGCTCAAAAATAATTGCTGGATAACGACGACTACTAGGTTTAATATCAGCGATATTTAATTTATCTATCATCTTTTTTCTACTTGTTGCCTGCTTAGATTTTGCAACGTTAGCTGAGAAACGACGAATAAATTCTTCTAATTCTTTCTTCTTCTCTTCTGCCTTTTTATTTTGTTGTGCACGTTGCTTTGCAGCTAACTGCGACGACTCGTACCAAAATGTATAGTTACCAGAGTAATGGTTTATTTTTCCAAAGTCAATATCAGAAATGTGCGTACAAACAGCATCTAAAAAGTGACGGTCGTGAGATACCACAATAACACAGTTATCGTAATTAGCTAAGAAATTTTCTAACCACGAAATTGTTTCGTAATCCAAATCGTTGGTTGGCTCATCCATAATTAACACATCAGGATTACCAAATAAGGCCTGTGCTAATAATACACGTACTTTTTGCTTACCATCTAAATCTCCCATTAGAGAATAATGCAAATCTTCTTTAATACCTAAGTTTGAGAGCATAGCTGCAGCATCACTGTCAGCATTCCAACCGTTCATTTCTTCAAACTCTACTTGTAGCTCACCTATTTTTTCAGCATTCTCATCTGTATAATCTGCATACAGCGCATCAATCTCTGTTTTTAACTTATATAAAGGCTTATTACCCTTTAGAACAGTTTCTAAAACGGTATCTTCATCGTGCTTATTATGGTTTTGCTCCAATACAGACATACGTTTGCCTGGCTCTAAATGTACATGACCAGATGTTGGATCCATTTTACCTGCCAAAATCTTTAAAAAAGTAGATTTCCCTGCTCCATTAGCACCTATAATCCCATAACAATTTCCGTTGTTAAAGGTGGTGCTTACTTCATCAAAAAGGACACGTTTTCCAAATTGAACCGAAAGATTAGAAACTGATAACATAGTTTATAATTTTAGTCTTTATTACTATTCGAATTTTGAGAGTGCAAAAGTAGAAAAATTAAGCGATTGAGCGAAATAAATGATTAGTATAACAAGATTTAACTAGGTATTAACAAGACTTAAAGTTTTCATCATATATTTTTGTTTGCAATCTTTAGATAAATCCCCATGTTTTCTAGATATATTATACTTTCACTATTACTGCTGTCCATGTCATTTGGTTGCAAAGTAAACACAAATGATGGCAGCTATGCCTATGTTGGTGGTGAAATTGTAAATCCAAAGAACAATAGTATTATTCTTTTTAATACTAAAGGTAAGGTTGTAGATTCTCTTACGCTAGATAGTAACAACAGATTTATCTATAAAATAAAAGATCTGAATCCTGGATTATACTCCTTTACTCATGGTGGTGAATATCAGTTGGTTTTATTAGAACCAAATGACAGTGTTATGTTTAGATTAAACACCTATGATTTTGATGAATCTTTGGTTTTTACAGGAAAAGGTGCCAGAAAAAACAATTATCTCATAGAAACATATTTAGCTAATGAACAACAAGCATCAAAGCTAGTGCACTATGCTAAAATGGAACCTGAAGAATTTAATGCGTTTGTAGAAGAAAGACGTAAAAAAGAGTTGACCAAGTTTCATAATTTCCTTCAAGATAAAGAAGAATCTGAGTTGTTTAAATCTATCATTGAAACCAATATCAATTATAATTCTTATGCAGATAAGGAAATATATCCTTTTGCGTACTTTGGTAATAACAAGCTTATACATATAAAAGATTTACCCGAAGATTTTTATGATCACAGAAATTATGTAGATTATAATGCCGCTCATTTAAGTCATTTATATGCTTATAATCGTTTTTTATTTTCGCATATAGATAATCTTGCTGCACAAAATTATTACAAGAAACATAATGTTCATAGTACGTTTGACAGGCATGCTGCGGACTACAACAAATCTAAATTAGATTTAATAGATAGTATTATTTCTAATGAGACCATAAAAAATAGTCTTCTAAAATATAAAACCAGAGATTACGTAAGTTATAATCATACCGAAGCTGAAGCGGATGAAATGCTGAACTACTATCTTCCTAAAAGTACAAATGAAGAAGATAAAGAAAGCATAAAGGAACTAGTCTGTTCTCTAAAATTACTGAGACAAGGCAATCCTATTCCAAATATAGAAATAGTAAACTACGATAACAGCGAGCACAATTTAAACTCTATTATAGAGAAGCCTACCATTATTTACTTTTGGTCCTCCAATTCTAAAATGCAATATAGAAACAGCCATTATAAAGTAAAAAGCTTAAAATATGCATTTCCACATGTAGAATTTGTTTCAATAAATCTTAATTCTAATGATGATAAATCATGGAAAAGTATTATTAACAATTATGATTTTCCTACTAAGAATGAATACAAATTCAAACATCCTCTAAAAGCAAGAAAAATATTAGCTGTAAATTACCTTAACAAAGCCATTATAGTTAATGAAAACGGTATGATTTTACATCCTAATGTAAATATCTTTAAATCTGACTTTACAGAAATGCTAGGAGACATGCTACAAAAAAGGCACCTCATTGCTAAACAATAAGATGCCTAAAATAAACTCTTCTAAAAAGTTCTGTTAGTTTCCTTTCTTATAATCTGCCAAGAATTTTTCTAAACCTATATCTGTTAAAGGATGTTTTAATAATCCTGTGATAGAACTTAGAGGTCCTGTCATAACATCTGCACCCAATTTTGCACAATCTATAACATGCATTGTATGACGCACAGAAGCCGCTAATATTTCTGTATCGAAAGCATAGTTATCAAAAATATGACGAATCTCTGCAATAAGATTTAATCCATCTGTTGAAATATCATCTAAACGACCAATAAAAGGAGACACATAAGTAGCACCTGCTTTTGCTGCTAATAATGCTTGTCCTGGAGAGAATACTAATGTTACGTTAGTTTTAATTCCTCTGTCTGAAAAATATTTACATGCTTTTACACCATCCTTAATCATAGGAAGCTTAACAACAATCTGATCATGTAACTCAGCCAAAGCCTCACCTTCTCTAACCATACCATCAAAATCTGTAGAAATAACTTCTGCAGATACATCTCCTTCTACAATATTACAGATATCTACGTAGTGTTTCATAATATTGTCTACACCTGTAATACCTTCTTTTGCCATTAGTGACGGGTTTGTAGTAACACCATCTAAAATACCCATGTCCTGAGCTTCTTTAATCTGGTCTAAATTGGCTGTGTCAATAAAAAATTTCATCTAAAATAAATTTGATTTGTTGTGTTTTTAGTTATCGCGATTTGTTGTGTTTTTAGTTATCGCGAATTTACAACTATTACAGATGAGGACTTCAAATAATTCAATAAAATATATTAACAAATTACTAAAAATAGAACCTAAACCTATTCAATAATAAGTGTGTATGTTTTTGATGTACCATAGTTACACAACACATCAGGATCATCATAATCATTTCTAAAAGGTCCTTCAACATCAAGGTAAATAATAATATCAAAAATACCTGACACTTCAGGCGTACCTTCTAGACTAATCGTTCTGTAGTTTACAAAATAATCCATTCCTGCAGGAAGACCTACAACATCAAAATAATAATCGTAGTCATTATCTCTGGGTTCGTTATTAATTTCAGCACTCAGATCTACGTAATAATAACTCTCTGTGCTACCAATAGGAAATTCTTTATTGGGCAATTGCGGTTCTTTAGGAAAAATACATAATGGCTCATCGCAACCAAATACAAATGCCAAAAACAGAAGTGTAATGAGTAGAGGTTTTTTCATAATAGCTAATTTAAATTTCAAACCTCAAATAATGTACCAAAATGATTTACAGCATATAATGATTCATTAGAAGTTTTTCGTACATCTTGTCTGGCAACACACGCTTAAGCACAATAGAAAACTTTTGCATAAACGCACCTACCTTGTAATGAATCTTAGGCGATTTAGTTTCTATTATTTTATAAATAGCCTCTGCCATCTCTTTCGGATCACCACCTTCGTCAACATGTTGGTCCATAGTTTTTAAAGAATGTCCGTACTTTTCTTTGTATGGAGAATTTTCTAAAACAGGTGCGTGATATCTACCAGCAGCAATATTAGTTGCAAAATCTCCTGGAGCTACATTAGTCATTTCAATATTAAAATCTTTGAGCTCCATTCTAAAGGCTTCGGTTATAATTTCTAAAGCGCCTTTACTGGCACTATAAACGCCTCTAAATGGCAAACCCATATAACCTGCAATCGAAGTTATGTTAATAATTAAACCGGAGTTTTGAGCTCTCATGGTAGGCAAAGTTGCCTTTATTACATTTATAGGACCAAAAAAATTAGTTTCAAAATTTCGTTTTATTTCTTCATCCGGAATTTCCTCAACTGGTCCTGTAATACCTGCTCCTGCATTATTTATTAGGACATCTATTCGGTTTTCTTGTTTTAAAACTTCAGCAATACAAGACGAAATCGTTTCGGGCTTTGTAACGTCTAAAGCTACTATTGGAAATTTACTGTTTGGATAATTCTTAGGATTTCTACTGGTTCCGAATACTTTAAACCCTTTTTGTTGCAAAAATTCTCCTATTGATTTACCTATTCCTGAAGATCCTCCGGTTATTAAAACAACTTTAGACATAATAATAAAATGTGTGTTTTGAAGCTAAAAGTACAAAGTTTAAGAATATGTTATATTTTGTACCTAAAAGCGCTTTCACTTTAGCGCATAAAAAAAGGCAAGCTACCTACATCACACCGCTACGACCGCGTACCTTTGCTACGTTCCCGTCCTGGAGGATTAAGCAGGAGCTGGTTGTGTAGGACTTGCCCGGCTGCAAAGATACAACCTTTTAATACTTTCGCAATGATTTTTAAACTGAATTTTATTTAATACCTTTCCTAAAAATTCTAAGATATTCATGCAATTTTACAAGTACCTCATTATCTTTTGCTTAAGCCTGGTTTTAATTAACTGCGGAGAGAAAAACACTGCAAATCAAACTGGCTTATCTATTAATCTTAATACAAAATCTCTGTTATTAGGTGATACATTAAACCTTACTATTGATAATCCTAAAAAGCTAAACATCACAAATGTCAGTTATCAATTAGATGGTAAGCCAATTGCAAAAGATGCTGTATTAGAAAATGTAACCTTAGGAGAAAAAACTTTGGTTGCTACAATTAATTATGATGGTAACTCAGAGACAATCGACAAAACCATCATCATTTATAATAATATCATTACACCCATGTATAATTATGAAATTGTAAACACCTATCCTCACGACATCACATCTTACACGCAAGGATTAGAATTTCATAATGGAGAATTGTACGAAAGCACAGGACAGTACAAGGAGTCTAAACTTAGAAAAGTAAATTTTGAAACTGGCGAAGTTTTGAAAAATATTAACCTTGATGACAACTTTTTTGGTGAAGGCTTAACAATTTTAGATGAAAAAATATATCAACTTACATGGAGAGCAAAACGTGGTTTTGTATACGACGTAAACACGTTTGAAAAATTAAAAACTTTCAATTACGGTACAAGCCAAGAAGGTTGGGGAATTTGCAACGATGGTAAACAACTATATAAATCTGACGGTACCGAAAAAATCTGGATTCTTAATCCTGATAATTTGGCTGAGGGCAACCATATTGAAGTGTATACCGAAAAAGGCAAAATCCCAGCATTAAATGAACTGGAATGGATAGACGGTAAAATATTTGCCAACATTTATCAAAAAAACGGAGTGGTTATTATTAATCCTAAAACAGGAGGTGTAGAAGGTGTTATTAACTTTAAGCCTCTTAGAAAATTAGTAACACAGCACAACGAGCTAGATGTTTTAAATGGTATTGCTTACCATCCTGAGCGCAAAACTATTTTTGTAACAGGTAAAAACTGGGACAAACTTTTTGAGGTAAAAATTAAAAAGCAATAAGCAGACTTTGCAAACTTTTGAAAAAACCATCACTGTTTCTAAAGACGACTTAGACCAACTCAACCACGTTAACAATGTGCGTTATGTGCAATGGGTACAAGATATTGCGGAAGCACATTGGTTAAAAAATGCACCTAAAACCATTTTAGACAACTACTTCTGGGTAATGCTAAGTCATAATATTCAGTATAAAGGTGAAGCTTTATTAGGAGATGAGTTAACTATAAAAACCTTTGTTTCAAAATCAGAGGGCCTCACTTCTATTCGTCATGTAGAAATAACTAACAACACTAATAACAAGCTCATTGTTACATCTGAAACAAAGTGGTGTTTTATGAATACGGCAACCAAAAAGCCTGCGAGAATCCCTACAGAGGTCGCCAAACTATTTGATTAACATTTCTTTAGGTTAAAGTTTTTTTAATCTTAACTTCAGTTTAGCTGATAAAGTGTTTCTTTAAAGCACTAATCAATCAATAATGCGTTTTTTACTGACCTTTTTGCTCTTTTTGTCTTTCTATTATAACTTATCTGCGCAAACCTTGTCTGGTAAAGTTTACGACACCAAAACGGTTGTTAAGGATATGAAAGTCATCAATAAAACCCAGAATATCCTAACAGTAACAAATAAAGATGGTGATTTTAATATAACAGCCAAAGTCAATGACACTATTTCGTTTCAATCGATTTTTTACCATCCTTTAGAAGTTGTACTAAAGCAATCGCATTTTGATGATATTAATGTTTTTGAAGTTGAAGAAATTGTAAGTGAACTCGATGAAGTAGAAATTCAATCAGAACCAGAGCAACCCGTTTTCGAAGAGGAAACATATAACAGAGAACTCAATAACTTAATAAAAGAGGATCTAAAACGAAATCCGCATTTATATAGACCCGAAAACTCTCAATATGGTGGAAACATCTTAGGTATCATAAGTTTGGTAGTTAAACTATTCAAAAAGAAAAACAAAGAGAAAAACAAAAATAAACCACCAACATATCCACCTTTGAAATATGAGCAAATCGATTCTTTATTTGATAAAAGTTCATTCTTCAACAAAAGTTTATTAACTAAAAATCTTAAAATCCCAGAAGACAAAGCCAAACTCTTCTACGATTTTTGTTCTGCTAAAGGCATAAGTTCAGAATTATTAAAGGACGAAAACAAAATGCAGCTTTTAGAAGAATTGGTAGTCAACAGTCAGTTATTTCTCATACTCCTTGAAGAATATGGTGAAGAAACCGTAAATAAAGATTAAATATTACCTATGCGCTATTTTATTATCATTACGGCTTTGTTTTTTTACCACAATCTTAGTTTAGCACAAACCATTAAAGGGAAGGTTTTTGACACTAAAAATGTGGTTGAGGATATGAAAATCATCAACAAAACTCAAAACATCCTTACCTTTACAAATAAAGACGGAAACTTTAGTATAGAAGCCAAAGTCAACGACACACTCTCTTTTCAATCCATTTTTTACCACCCTTTAGAAGTCGTTGTTAAACAATCTCATTTTGAAAACCGAACTGTTTTTGAAGTCGATGAGATAGTTAGTGAGCTAAATGAAGTTAAAATCATTAATGAAAAGAAGAATAAGTTTGACTCTATATCTTATTACTCTACCATAAAAACTGAACAAAAAAACCTATCAAAGAAACCATTGGTAAAAAGTGGAGATAATTTAATGCCAACTTTAGATCTTAAATTACTTTATAAAGGCATTTCAAAACTTTTTAGAAAACGAAAAAACAAAAACCTAGAGAACAAAATTCCAGTAGACTATCAAGAATTAGAATCATTTTTTGCAACGAATGATTTTTTTAATAAAGAGCTATTTACTTTAGATTTAAAAATTCCCGAAAACAAAATCAGCCTTTTTATCGATTATTGTACCGAGAAAGGTATTAGAAAAGAATTATTAAAGGACGAAAACAAAATGCAGCTCTTAGAAAAATTGGTAGTTAACAGTCAATTATTTCTTATTCTTCTTGAAGAATATGGTGAAAAAGCTACGACAAAAGACTAAATTACAATAGAGAATTCCTATAATTCATAATAAATCATAACTTCAAAAGTTATATTTTTAAGCCAAATTATATTTATCTCTTATGAAGCGATTGTTATCCTTCCTTATTTGTTTTATTGTTCTATTATTCTGGAGTTCTTGCCGTAAAGATTTTGAATTCTCTCCAAGTACAGGAAATTTAGAATTTGCAAAAGACACGGTTTACCTAGATACTGTATTTACAAACATTGGCTCTAGTACATATAACCTAAAAGTATATAACCGAAGTGATGAAGATATTGTAATACCAACCATTCAATTAGAAAATGGAGTCAACTCATTTTATAGAATGAATGTAGATGGCACCACTGGTTTAGAGGGAGATCAAGAAGGCAAGTTTTTTGAAAATGTAGAACTTTTGGCAAACGATAGTTTATTTATTTTTATTGAAACAACCATTGATATTTCAACGCTATCCACTTTAGAAAATCAATTTTTGTACACCGATAAAATATTATTCGATTCTGGTAGCAATCAGCAAGACGTCGACCTCGTAACTTTGGTAAAAGATGCTGTTTTTATCTATGCCAATAGAGATGAAGATACTGGTATTATTGAAACACTAACTTTTGATGTTGATGGTGATGGCACACCAGACGAAACCTCACTACAAGGTCGCTATTTAGAGAACGACGAACTTACCTTTACCAATGAAAAACCTTATGTAATTTATGGCTATGCTGGTGTTGGCGCAGGACAAACCCTAACGATGGAACCTGGTGCTCGCGTGCATTTTCATGCAGATTCTGGAATTATTGTTACCGAAGGAGGAACACTAAATATCAATGGAGAACTTAGCGCAGATCAAGACGCTTTAGAAAATGAAGTCATTCTCGAAGGAGATAGATTAGAACCTCTCTATGAAGATATACCAGGTCAATGGGGAACCATTTGGTTATTTGATGGTAGTGAAAACAATACCATTAATTACGCAACTATTAAAAATGCAACCATTGGTGTATTATCAGAATTTGGACAGAACGACACTAATGATAAATTAAGTATTTCTAACTCTCAAATCTATAATTCTAGTGCTTTTGGTTTATTGGGAAGAGCCACCTCTATCACAGCAGAAAATCTAGTGATTAATAACTCTGGGCAATCTTCCTTTGCAGGTACTTTGGGCGGAAAATACAATTTTACACACTGTACCATTGCCAATTATTGGAATAGCAGTTTTAGACAATATCCTTCACTTCTACTTAACGATTTTGCAGTAGGAGAAAACAACACAATTTTTACTAATACTACCGAAGCTGAATTTACAAACTGTATTATCTACGGTAATGATGACCCAGAAATTCTATTAGAAAACGAAGGAGATGACTTTAACTTTAAATTCACCAATTGTCTTATAAGATTCAACAACTCTAACTTAGAAGGCACCGGAAATTATGTGTTTAGTGATGCAACACGTTACGAAGGTATTATCCGTAATGTAGATCCAGATTTTGAAGATCCTTTTGAAAATCTAATGCGTATTGGAGAAGACTCTGGTGCTAATGGACTTGCAGATTCAACATTTAGCACATTTGCTGATATTTTGGGAACTTCTCGTAGTGCAGATGCAGATTCTGGCGCTTACGAAAGTGTAATTTTTGAGGAATAATCTATCATAAATTTTTATCTATATGAAAAACCAACTCATTGCTCTACTATTAGTCATTGTAACATATACCTCTTACGCACAAAGTAAATACGAAAAAGAAATTAATGCAGAAATAGGTTTAGGATTAACTTCGCCTTATGAAAGCACTACCGATATTGTTAGCACAGGATTCTTTATACAAGGCGAGTATGTTGTAAAAATTAAATCATGGCTAGAACTAAGACCATATGCTGGGTTTATTACAACAAGTTCTAATGGAAAAGACATAGATAATAATCCAACTAATGAAAAAGTTGAAACCAAAGCTTTTTTACTAGGTGGTAAAGCTAGGCTAAGAGCACCTATTCCTTGGGTTGCACCTTACCTTGAGGTAGGTATAGGTGGTTCTATTGGTAAATTTGAAACTTTTACAGATTATACTAATATCGAAAAAAGTGGTTTTACTTATCACATTCCCATTGCATTTGGACTAGAATTAGGTAAAAATAATGGTGTTGATATTGGTTTTAGATATTTTTTCCTCCCTTCTGCCGAACAATTTGCAGGTGCATTTGCCGTTGGTATTTCATTTCCTTTAAAATCTTAAAGAATAATAAAAAGCCTTTCAATTTAGTATGAAAGGCTTTTTATTATTGTACTGCTGAACTTGATTAAGAATCTCATTTACATTATTAGATTCTGAATCAAGTTCAGAATGACACAGTTTCTATTAAGCATTAAATAAAGGTCTACCTCCCATAAGTTCATTTACCTTTTCAGCAACACCTTCTAATACAGTTTCGTTTTCGTAATTGTTGATTACCTCATCAATTAAATCTACTACATAAGCCATATCAGTTTCTTTTAAACCTCTTGTAGTAATGGCTGGTGTGCCTACTCTAATACCAGAAGTTACAAAAGGCGATTCTGTATCAAACGGTACCATGTTTTTATTTACTGTTATGTCTGCTTTTACTAAAGCGTTTTCAGCATCCTTACCTGTAATATTTTTATTTCTAAGGTCTATGAGCATCATGTGGTTATCTGTGCCTCCAGAAATCAAGTTATAATCTTTAGCTACAAAAGCTTGTGCCATAGCATCAGCATTCTTTTTAACTTGTAGCATATAATGTAAAAACTCGTCTGTTAATGCTTCACCAAAAGCAATCGCCTTAGCAGCAATAATATGCTCTAATGGTCCACCTTGGTTACCTGGGAACACACCAGAATCTAATAACCCAGACATTTTACGAAGCTTACCACTTTTTAAAGTAATACCAAATGGATTATCGATATTTTCACCCATCATTATCATACCTCCTCTAGGACCACGTAACGTTTTGTGAGTTGTCGTCGTTACCACATGGCAATGAGGCATTGGGTCGTTAAGAATACCTTTTGCTATTAAACCTGAAGGATGCGAAATATCTGCTAAAAGCACAGCACCAACACTATCGGCAACCTCTCTAAACTTTGCAAAATCTATATCTCTAGAATATGCCGAAGCACCTGCTATAATAAGTTTTGGTTGTTCTTTTTGTGCTTGATCTGCCAACATATCATAATCTATGTAGCCTGTATCTTTCTTTACACCATAAAATGTAGGTCTGTATAATTTTCCTGAAAAATTAACTGGCGAACCATGTGTTAAATGACCTCCATGAGATAAATCGAAACCTAAAATAGTATCACCTGGTTTTAAACACGCATGAAAAACAGCAGTGTTAGCCTGGCTACCAGAATGAGGCTGAACGTTAGCATAAGCAGCACCAAACAACGTTTTAGCTCTATCTATAGCAATCTGCTCCACTTCATCTACAACTTCACAACCACCATAATAACGCTTACCAGGATAGCCTTCAGCATACTTGTTTGTTAACACAGAACCTGCTGCTTCCATAACCTGATTGCTTACAAAATTTTCTGAGGCAATAAGTTCTATTCCTTCTGTTTGGCGTTCTTTTTCGGCTTGTATAAGTTCAAAAATTTGTTCGTCGCGTTGCATAATTAGTGTCTTTGTTAAATGAATACAAAAATAAGCATTACATTAGTTTTAGTATTAAAAATTATGTAGGTTTGAATAGAAAATAATGAACATTTAATCAACAAAAGATATTATGCCAATTTCAGCCAACGACCCAAATAGAACATCGTGGTTATACGTTAACAAGTACTCAGACTTTCCTATTCAAAATATTCCTTTTGGTGTGTTTTTAACCCGAGAAGACATCATTACTATAGGGACACGTATAGGTGATACCGCTATAGACCTTGGTGCACTACATCAATTGGGTTATTTTGATGGTATTCCTTTAACTGACGATATTTTTCTTCAGGATTCATTAAACGATTTTATAGCAGATGGTCGTAAAACATGGCGCGCTGTACGTAATCGTGTTGCTGAAATTTTTGATTCTAACAATGATGAATTAAAAAACAACACCAAGCACAAGGAAATTATTTGTTTCAGATTGGATGAAATTGAAATGCAAATGCCTGTACATGTTGGTGATTATACAGATTTTTATTCTAGTAAAGAACATGCTACCAATGTAGGTGCTATGTTTAGAGATCCTGATAATGCACTTTTACCAAACTGGCTACATATTCCGGTTGGCTATCATGGTCGTAGTTCTTCAATTGTAACAACACATATTCCAATTCACAGACCACAAGGGCAAACAATGCCAGAGGGTGCAGACAAACCTGTATTTGGCCCAAGTAAATTGGTAGATTTTGAATTAGAAATGGCATTTATCACCACAGACGCTAACGATCTTGGAGAACCTATTCCTGTTGAGGAAGCTGAAGAATACATCTTCGGATTGGTTGTTTTTAATGATTGGTCGGCCAGAGATATTCAAAAATGGGAATATGTACCATTAGGACCTTTCCTAGGAAAGAATTTTGCATCGTCTATGTCGCCATGGATTGTAACCCTAGATGCCTTAGAGCCATTTAGAGTAGCAAGTCCTAAGCAAAACCCTAAACCTTTAGAATATTTACAAACAAAGGGGAAACATAGTTTTGATATTCACTTAGAAGCCGGAATTATTCCTAAAGGTGGTAAAGAAACTACAGTTTGTAAAACCAACTTTAAATACATGTACTGGAACATGGCGCAGCAATTAGCGCATCATACGGTTAATGGTTGTCCTGTAAATGCTGGAGACATGATGGGAAGCGGTACCATTTCAGGTCCAACGGAAGATTCTTATGGCTCTATGTTAGAGTTAACCTGGAAAGGTACTAAACCTGTGAAACTAAAAGATGGTACTGAGCGTAAGTTCATCAACGATTACGATACTGTTGTAATGCGTGGCTATTGCGAAAATGATGATGTTCGTATTGGTTTTGGCCAAGTAAAAACACAATTACTTCCTGTTTTTAATCCTAAAAAGAAAAAATAAGATTTAATCACATAACTACTTACATAAAGCGCTATTAATTAGCGCTTTATTTTTTTTGGCACGAAGATTGGTTTATACTTTGTATAACCAATAAATACAAGATTATGAAACGATTTTTACTATTTACAGTCCTTGTTTCGGTACTCGTATCTTGTAGTGCCAAAAAACAAATTGAAGAAGCCATCAGCCATGGTAATTATGACCAAGCCATTTCTGAAGCGCTTAGAAAGCTAGAAAACAACAAAGACAAAAAGCGTAAGCAAGATTATGTAATTATGCTAAAAGAAGCTTACGATAAAGTCTTAATGGAAGATTTGGCACAAATTGAACATCTAAAAAAAGATGGCAATCCTGAGTTATATAAAACGATCTATGAAAGCTATGCCGATTTAGAAGCTAGGCAAAATGCTATAAAACATGTAATGCCTCTAAAAATAAATGGTAAAACTATTAGCTTTAGTTTTAACGATTATAGTAACGAGCTGGTTGAGTACAGATACAAAACCTCAGACTATTTAATGGATAAAGGTCTTGATTTGTTAGATACTGAAGACAAATTCAATGCACGTGAAGCGTATAGCCTTTTTGATTATGTAGATAGTATTAACCCAAATTTTGAAGATGTTAGAGACCTAATGCAAGAAGCACATCTTAAAGGTATGGACTATGTACAGGTATCTATTTTAAACGAAACACATCAAATAATACCACAACGTCTAGAGGCTGAACTTTTAGATTTTAACACCTATGGTCTTAATCAATTCTGGACAACATACCACGCTGTTGCAGACAACACCATAGACTATGATTTTGCTATGGAACTGCAATTAAAGCGTATAAACATATCACCCGAGCGAGTTAACGAAAGACAGCTATTAAGAGAAAAACAAATTGTTGATGGTTGGGAATACCTTTTGGATGACAACGGTAATGTAGCTAAAGACAGCTTAGGCAACGATATTAAAGTAGATAAGATTGTAAATGTTAGAGCGAGATTTTTTGAAGTATTACAAACCAAATCATCTCAGGTTATTGCAGATGTGGTTTATAAAGACTTAAAACAAAACCAGGTTATTGATGCCTTTACCATAGATAGCGGATTTACCTTTGAAAATGTTTTTGGGCGTTTTAAAGGAGATAGAAGAGCACTTAACAGAGACGATGTAAACTTATTAAGACAAAGACAAGTACGTTTCCCAAGTGATGAGCAAATGGTTTACGACTCTGGTGAAGACCTAAAACTGAAACTAAAAAACATTATCAGTTCGTATCGTTTGAATAGTTAGTAATAAAAAAACCTCTCAAAATTTGAGAGGTTTTTTATTGATTATGCTTATCGGTCTCGTATAACCGTCAGTTACGGATTTAAAGTTAATAATTTTCTGTTAAGCACTGACGTTAGCAATTCCGAGTGGATTCGGACGCAGTCGAATCCGCCGTAATTGCGGTTATACATTGTTGGTAGTAGTATTTGTTTTACTAAATGTAAAGTTTATTTGTCAAATAGAGTTGTTTGTTTTACATTTGCATAAGTTCAAATCTGTTTATTATGAAACTAAATTTTTTATTTCCGAATAATTTTAAAAAAATTGGTTGGTATATTCTCATTCCTTCTGCAATTATTGGTTTAATAACACTTATCTATGAATATGAGCCAAGTTTTTTAGATTTTAATGTTCCTGCAATTTTTGTAGGTGAAATACTTTCTGATGGTAAAAGAACTTTCAGAATGGTCAATAATAATGTATTAAATGAAATTCTAGGTGTTTTGATTATTATCAGTTCGTTATTAGTTGCTTTTTCAGAAGAAAAATCGGAAGATGAGTATATTTCTAAAATTAGATTAGAGTCTTTGGTTTGGGCTGTTTATTTCAATTTCGCCATTCTTTTATTATCATTTTTGTTCGTTTATGGTTTGTATTTTTTATGGGTTATGATATTTAATATGTTCACAGTCTTGCTGTTTTTCATAGTTAGATTTAATTGGCAAATTTCCAAACTAAAAAAATCAGCTTATTATGAAGAATAATATTAAGGTTGAAAGAGCGAAGAAAAATATTACACAAGCTGAATTAGCAAAATTGGCTAAAGTCAGTAGGCAAACAATAAATGCAATGGAATTAGGGAAATATGTTCCGTCAACAGTTTTAGCTTTGAGATTAGCTAAAATTTTTGAAATCGAAGTAAGCAAAATCTTCACTTTAGAAGACTCTGATTGGGATTAGTTCGTATTACTGCCAACGTTAAGATATAGTTCCGTTTCAATACTGAAATAAATTCAGCACAGGTGAACTATATTGATTGATAAGCGAAGTTAGCCTTATTATCCCGTCAAGTCAATACGTAACCTTACGTAGTTTTAATTTATTGTGCTTTCTTATTTATATTAATTTCCAAACAGAACAAACAACTGTTAAATGAGTTTATTTATATTTGGCTATGTCTTTAATCAGTTGCAAAGAATGTAATAACATGATAAGCGATAGAGCAACAAAATGTCCTCATTGTGGTGTTGTTTTAAAAGCGGACAATGCAGGATGTATTTTAGCATCTGGTTGCTCAGGTACATTAGTGATCATCATTATTCTTTTATTAATTTTTATTTATGGTATTTTCGCTTTCTTCTTTGATTTTATAAAAGAAATATGGAATGCCATATATGGCTAAACAGAACTTATGTGCTGTGGATTACCCTTAAAGATATACAGTTTTAGACAAATTTAGCCAAATCCATTTCGTTGATAGCGCCATGGCTGGCATGTGCTACGACTACACCATTTTTTATCACCAAAAGTTGAGGCGACTCATGCATTACCTGAAATTTATAACCTACCTCGTTAGAGACATCCCTATAACTCAATAAATCTAAGTAATACAAATCTACATTGAGATCTAGATTGTAAGCTGCAACAAACTGGTTCATTACCATACGGCTAATACCACAACGCGTAGAGTGCTTAAAAATAAGCTGCGTTTTGGTTGCAGAGGCTTTGGCTATAGCTTCTAACTGATTAAGATCGGTTAATGCTATCCATGGCAGTAGTTTCTCTTCCTTTGGTTCTGAACTTCCGAATACGTTTTTAAAAAAACCCATTAATATTATAGTGTTATGCAGCGCAATGTTTTTTAATAATATCTTTTAGTACCGCAGACTTTAATGGCTTGGTTACATAATCTATAATGCAATCAAATTTATTGGCCGTTTCTATATCTACAGGATCTACTGACGAAGATATCATATAAATAGCAATACGTTGCTTAATCTTGGATTTTAATTTGTTATAAGCTTCTAAAAATTGAAAACCGTCCATTATTGGCATGTTAATATCTAGCAGCAACACATCTGGCAGACTACTTTGGGTGTTTATTTGCTTTTCAAAATATTCTATCGCTTCCTCACCATCAGAAAATGTGATAATTTGTTTTGGTACATCCTCCATGGATTTTAAAATACGACCCATAGCAAACTGATAAATATTATCGTCATCTACAATACAAATATTTAAAACGTCATTTCTCATAATCAATTTAGTGTTACTATAAATTCTGTACCATCATTTACTGCACTTTTTACAGTAATATTTCCTCCCATGGCTTCTACTTTCATTTTGGTTATAAACAAGCCTACTCCTTTTGCTTCTGGGTGTCTATGAAACACTTTGTGCAATCCAAATAGTTTATGCCCATATTTTTCTAAATCCATTCCCAACCCATTATCTTTAAATGATAATTTGGTTTTGTTTTCTTCCTTGTAAGCCGAGATTAACAACTCTGGCTGACGCTCTTTTGAGGCATATCTTATGGCATTAGATATAAAATTCTCAAATATATTTTGAAGATACTGTTTATTATACTCTACTTTAATAACAGTACTAAAATCGGTTAAAATTTTTGCATTAGAGTTTTCAATCTCCAGTTGCAACTTACGTTCTGCGCTTTTATATATGGTCTCTAAGTCTAATATTTCTTTTTCTACTGAATTATTTTTTACTTTCAATGCTTCAGCCAAAGTGTCTAAGGTAAGACTCACGCGTTCTGTAACTTCCTCTAATTTATTACAAATTTCATCTTTCTCCTCTGCAGTATTAGATAAATGATATAATTCTATCAAAGATGTAAGGTTGCTAATTGGTGCTCTCAAGTTATGTGATGTGATCTGAGCAAATTCCTTAAGCTTAATATTTTGATCTTGAAGCTTTTCTGTTAATACTTTTAGGTGCTCATTGGCATCTAAAATACGCTGTTTAGATTTTATCTGCTCTGTAATATCGCGCATGGTAGCAGAAACTAAAAGTCCATCTTCGGTTTCAAGCGGACTCAAACTAATTTGCACAGGTATTTTGTTACCGTTTTTGTGAGATGCATAAAGGGGTTTTCCATCTATTTCTTGCAGTCCTTTGGCATTAATGAGATACTCTAACCTATTTTCATCTGGCATTAATTTATAGTCACTTGGCACTAAAATATCTGCGTGCACACCAATAAGTTCTTCCGATTTATAGCCAAACATTAATTCTGCCTGTGTATTTACGATTTGTATTATTTTATCTTCATTAACGATGACCATGGCATCTGGAGCCGACTCTAACAACGCTTTAAACTTTGCCTCCTCTAATACTTGTTGCGTAACATCTTGATTTGTACCTATGATTTCAGAAATTTCATTTTCTTCATCTAAAATGACTCTTCCTACCACACGTACATGCTTTATATTGCCTTTAGGACATATTATTCGGTGTATTAAACCTTTGCCATATTTTTTGTTTTTCATTGTTTCCTCCATATGCTTTTTCAATTTCAACCTATCATCTGGGTGTGTCATTGAAAAAATATTTTCCATAGATAATTCAAATGAATCAGGACTAAGATTAAATATCTTATAAAGATTTGAAGACCATTTTAGTTCATTGGTTTTAACATTCCATTGCCAGTGTCCCATTTTGGTAATTTGCTCTGCAAAATTCAAGGCTTCATTTTGCCGCAATAAAGTTAATTCCGATTCTTTTGAAGCCGTTATATCCTGAAAAATCCCATAAATTCTAGATACTTTAACATCTTCAAAGTCGGCTTTTCCAATTTCTCTAATATACTTTGTCTCACCTCTTTTATTAATGATTTCAAACTCTAAATCAAAAGGTGTTCCTTGTTTCATCAACTTTTCTATTGCCTTTCTTGCCTTCTCCCTGCTTATACCTGGCTTATAAATATCAAAGGCTTCAAAACCTATAATTTGCTCATTTTCTCTAAGCCCTAAAATTTCTCTTGCTACGCTGCCAAAATGAAAAATACCATCACTAAGACTTACTTCCCAAGTTCCAATACGAGATAGCTCCTTGGTTTCTCTTAATATTCGATCTATTTTTTGACGCTCTAATCGTTCTTGTCGTTTCTTGGTAATATCTCCAGTATACATTAATAATCCTCCAACACTACCATCACTAGCATACCATGGTCTTACATCCCAAAAAATCCACTGCACTGTACCATCTGCTCTTACAAAAACGGCTTCATCACATTTATCTATAGCTCCATTTAAACATTTTTGATGTTGCGCTCTCCATTCCTTTCCTATTTCTGGAAAAACATCGTAATGACTAACACCTATAACCTCTTTACCCTCTAATTTATAATCCTTTAACCACTTCTCTGACACTGCTATGTATTTCATATCTTTATCTAACATTGCAATAGAATTGGGTGATTGCTCTATAAAAATCTTATTGTATTTTTCCTTTTGTTGTAAGTCATCTTTTAATAACCTGAGACTTTTGTTTTTATCAATTACTTGTTTTAACGCTGGTATTAACAATACACCAAAACCACCTAAAACCGATATCCCTAAGAATATAGCTAGCCATGTAATAAAACGCGAGAGTTCATTAAGCTTTTCTTTGCCTACAATGTTATGATGATCTATGAGAGTTCGCATTGCACCTTCATAAGTCTTCACCAGTCTATCTAATTGCTCATCATCAAGATCGTAGCTATTAAAGTTATTTAAAACAGAGGATGACACCTGATTTAATTCAACAAGCTGTTTGTTAATTACAGTAAATAAAGAGTCTACAAAACGTGCATTTTCTTTTGGTATAGCTTTAAAATGACTCTTACACACCTTATGTATTTCCTCTTGCGCAGTGAAGAAGTTGTCATTAAATTTTATAAACTTTTGTAAATCAGAAAAATTATTGGGGTTTTCGTAATTGTAAGCAATGTGTTTTAGCTTTTCAGACACCTCATGTACATTCACAATCTGTCCGCTTGCAGAATCAATAAGGTTTGCAATTCGTTTCTGTTGACTCAAATATTGCTGAAGCAAAGCAATAGAGCCCAGTATAGAGATTACGATTAATACAACAAAGATAAAATACCGTCGTTGTACCTTTTTTTCAATGTCTTCCATTCATTATAGGTTTCAAGTTAGGGTTGGTTGGCCGAAAATAGAAGATTATTAAATATAATTTTTAATTTCAATAAATCATAATTATGAATTAATTAATCCGTTATTTAGTTTTATTACAAACAATCTCAGACAAAAAGTCATACAACCAACCTAGGAAATCAGTCATTTTGACATTATTTAAATTTTATAATGAATTGGTAAGATAATTGACTAATACTTACCAAACTGAATAAGATAAAAACAAATAAAAAGATGAACTTTAATAACTATACAATAAAATCGCAAGAAGCCATACAGCAGGCACAGCAGCTTGCGCAAGGCTTTGGTCATCAACAAATAGAAAACGAGCATATTTTTAAAGCGCTCTTTGAGGTTGATGAGAATGTGTTACCATTCATCCTTAAAAAGCTGAATGTTAATGTGTCTTTATTACAACAAATATTAGATAAAGAACTACAAAGCTTTGCTAAAGTCTCTGGCGCTGAATTGATGATTTCTAGAGAAGCCAGCAAAGCCTTAAACGAAGCGTCTATCATCGCAAAAAAGATGAATGACGACTACGTATCTATAGAGCACTTAATCTTGGCTATTTTTAAGTCTAAAAGTAAAGTTGCTCAGATTTTAAAAGATCAAGGAGTAACTGAAAAAGGTCTTAACTCAGCCATTGAAGAATTACGAAAAGGCGATAGAGTGACGTCTCAAAGTCAAGAAGAAACCTATAATTCTTTAAATAAATACGCCAAAAACCTCAACCAACTAGCACAAGATGGGAAATTAGACCCAGTTATTGGTCGCGATGAAGAAATTCGTAGAATACTTCAAATTCTGTCTCGTCGAACAAAAAATAACCCTATTTTGGTTGGTGAACCAGGTACTGGTAAAACAGCCATTGCCGAAGGTTTAGCGCACAGAATTATTGATGGAGATGTTCCTGAGAACCTAAAAGACAAACAAATATTTGCCTTAGATATGGGAGCGTTAATTGCTGGTGCTAAATATAAAGGTGAATTTGAAGAACGTCTTAAAGCTGTTATCAAAGAAGTAACCACGAGTGAAGGTGATATTGTCCTATTCATTGACGAAATCCACACGCTTGTTGGCGCAGGTGGTGGCCAAGGTGCAATGGATGCAGCAAACATCTTAAAACCTGCTTTAGCACGTGGAGAGCTGAGAGCTATTGGTGCAACCACTTTAGATGAGTATCAAAAGTATTTTGAGCAAGACAAAGCCTTAGAAAGACGTTTCCAAAAGGTAACGGTTAATGAGCCAGATACTGAGAGTGCTATATCAATACTACGTGGTATTAAGGAAAAGTATGAAGCACACCACAAAGTACGCATTAAGGACGAAGCTATTATTGGTGCTGTAGAGTTATCTAACCGATACATTACGAATCGTTTCTTGCCAGACAAGGCGATTGACCTTATGGATGAGGCTGCTTCTAAATTACGTATGGAAATCAACTCTAAACCAGAAGAGCTAGATGTTCTAGACCGTAAGATTATGCAGTTAGAAATTGAGCACGAAGCCATTAAACGCGAGAAAGATGAAACTAAACTAAAGTCCCTAAAAGCTGAATTGGCAAATCTTAAAGAAGAGCGTAACGAACTTAATGCCAAGTGGAAATCTGAAAAAGAAACGGTTGAAAACGTTCAGAATATAAAGCAAGAAATTGAAAACTATAAGCTAGAAGCCGAACGCGCAGAGCGTGAAGGCGATTATGGTAAGGTTGCTGAAATCCGCTACGGAAAGATAAAAGAAGCCACAGAGAAGCTAGAGGAGTATCAAAAACAACTGGCAGAACAGCAAGAAACAGCCTTAATTAAAGAGGAAGTTACCTATGAAGATGTTGCTGATGTTGTAGCAAAGTGGACAGGAATTCCTGTTACCAAAATGATTCAAAGTGAACGCGAAAAGCTTTTAAAACTTGAGGATGAATTACACAAACGTGTTGTTGGCCAAGAAGAAGCTATAGAAGCGGTAAGCGATGCAGTACGTAGATCTAGAGCTGGTTTACAAAACCCAAATAGACCAATAGGTTCATTCCTATTCTTAGGTACAACTGGTGTTGGTAAAACGGAGCTAGCAAAAGCATTAGCAGAATATTTGTTCGATGATGAAAATGCCATGACACGTATTGATATGAGCGAATATCAAGAGCGCCACGCAGTTAGCAGATTGGTTGGTGCGCCTCCAGGATACGTTGGCTATGATGAAGGTGGGCAATTAACAGAAGCTGTAAGACGCAAACCGTATTCAGTAGTCTTGTTAGATGAGATTGAAAAAGCACATCCAGATACCTTCAACATATTATTACAAGTATTAGATGAAGGGCGTCTAACCGACAATAAAGGTCGTATTGCAGATTTCAAAAACACTATTATAATCATGACGTCTAATATGGGAAGTCATATCATTCAAGAGCGTTTTGAAGCTACAAAAGATGTTGAATCTGCCATGGAAGCTGCAAAAGTTGATGTATTAGGAATATTAAAACAAAGTGTAAGACCAGAGTTTTTAAACCGTATTGATGATACTATAATGTTTACACCTTTAACTAAGGAAAATATTATTGAAATTGTTGATTTACAGCTTAAAGGCATCACAAAAATGATTGCACAACAAGGTATCACATTCGATGCTACACCAGAGGCAAAAGCATATTTAGCTGAAAAAGGGTACAATCCTGAATATGGTGCAAGACCTGTAAAACGTGTGATACAAAAAGAAGTTTTAAACCAGTTGAGCAAAGAAATTTTAGCTGGTAAAGTCACTACAGACAGTATTATTCTTCTAGATGAGTTTGATGGTCAATTGGTTTTTAGAAACCAAGGAGATTTAGTTGTAGAAGAGCTATAAGCAAGTGCCTGCACTGAGCGTAGTCGAAGTGTAACAAAAAAGTCTGTAAAGAGTCTTTATATTGATTGGTTGGTTAAAGCAACACTGAAATAAATTCGAAAAGCTATCGGGTTTTGGACGTGTTGCTTTCCTTTTTGTAACAAATTGTTCTGTAAGACTACAAACAATTTAAAATATTCTGTTTAAATCATATATTATGAAACGTATTTTATCATTACTTGTTGCAACCACACTTTCTGTTTTTTCAATTACGGCTCAAGAACTAGAAAATTCTACTTTATGGAAAATTGAAGGTAACGGCTTAGAGAAACCTTCCTACCTCTTCGGAACCATACATATAACCTGCGATGCTACACTAGAAGACGATGTAAAAAAAGCATTAGATGAAACCACACAAATTGTAATGGAACTAGATATGGACGATCCAAGTATGCAAATGAAAATGATGAAAGGTATGTATCTAAAAAATGGTAAAACATTAAAAGATTTTGTGTCTGAGGAAGACTATAAGACGATTGATTCTCTTTTTATTAACAATATGGGAATGTCGGTAAAAATGATGGAAAATGTAAAACCTTTCTTTCTTAGCTCTATGTTCTATCCAAAAATGTTAGATTGTCCTATGCAATCCTTCGAATTAGAACTCACAAAAATCGCTAAAGAGCAAAAAGAAGAAATTTATGGTCTTGAAACTATAGAAGAGCAAATAAAAGTCTTTGACGATATTCCTTTAGAAGATCAGTATGCTGATTTAATACGCATGGCAGAGAATAACCTTGAAGATGATAAAGACATCTTTGCAAAGATGTTGAAAGTTTACAAAGAAGAAAATATTACAGCACTATTAGACATGATGGATGATGATAAAAACAAAACAGTTTCAAACCATCAAGACAAATTATTAAACGAAAGAAATGAAAACTGGATTTCTAAGATAGGTGAATATGCCAAAGATCAACCAACATTTTTTGGTGTTGGTGCTGGTCATTTAGCAGGAGATAATGGTGTAATTAATCTTCTCAGGGATGCAGGTTATACAGTAACCGCTATTGTAGAATAAACAAAAAAGAGCCTTGTAAGGCTCTTTTTTGTAATAAATAATTGTTTCTACCTAGAACTTCATACCAACACCAAGCCCAATAATTAGAGGGTCGATATTTACTTCTGATGTGTCAGGATCGCCATTTACGGTTACATCTGTTTTAAGGAATAATTTCTTTATATCTAAATTTAAAAACCACTTATCATTTAAGTTGTAATCTAAACCAGCCTGTAAAGAGAAACCTAAAGCATTGTCATATTCTATATCATCTAAATCACCTTCATCAACACCATAGAAAATAGTATAATTAATACCTGCACCAACATATGGTTTAAAATCGTCAGCATAAAAATGATATTGTAAATTTAAAGTTGGAGGTAATAACCAAACGTGACCTAAGTCTACAGATCCACCACCATCAATATCTAAATCTACATCATGCTTTGCTGTACCTAGTATTAATTCAGCTGCCCAATTTTTAGAAAAGAAGTAAGTGAAATCCAATTCTGGTACAAAAGCTGTGCTTAAATCTACATCAGCACCGTCAATATCATCACCTGGAGAAGGTATTACTGAAATTAGCCTTAAACGTGCTTGCCACCTATTATAATCGTCCGTAGCATCAGTATCTTGTGCGTTTAGGTTAAATGTTAACCCTATTAATAAAGCAAATAATAATAAATTTTTCATGTTAAAATATTTAAGTTTCCGCCAAAAATAAAGGCTTAAAAAGGCTTAAATACTGATATTTATCATGCAAACTTTAGATTATCTTTTTTAATAAAACACACTAACAAATTCAAGTTGTTCAAATAGAAGTATTTGTAAGAAAATTTGATTTTTTTCGATGAAATACATAATTAATTTCAAATTAGATGATGCATTTTAACGGATTTATTCCTAATTTTGTCGAGCTATTTAATTCCAACCATACTTAAGAATCGATTTATCTTGTTGTAATTTTCCCTCTAAAACAAGGGAATTACTATAGTTAAATATTGAATAAACCCTACTTATAAAACATGGAATTGAACAGATATATAGATCACACCTTACTAAGTCCCTCAGCAACCGAAACTGATATTCTTAAACTCTGCGAAGAAGCCTTAAAATATAATTTTTATTCTGTTTGTGTAAATAGTTGCTACGTTCCTATTGCCAAACAAGCTTTAGGTCGTTCAGAAGTAAAGGTTTGTACAGTTGTTGGTTTTCCTCTTGGCGCTATGTCTACAGAAGCTAAAGTTTTTGAAGCTAAAAAAGCGATAGAACAGGGAGCAACTGAGATAGACATGGTAATGAATATTGGCCGTCTTAAAAGCAAAAATTATGTAGCTGTACTTAAAGACATTAGCGATGTTAAGCGTGCTATTGGATTAATACCTCTAAAGGTTATTTTAGAAATTAGTGAACTTTCTAAAAACGAAATTGTAAAGGCTTGCGAAATCTGCATAGACGCCAAAGCTGATTTTGTAAAAACTTCTACCGGATTCTCTAAAAGTGGTGCTACCCTTACAGCTGTAAAGATTATGAAAAAGACTGTAAGAGATCAATTAAAAATTAAAGCTTCTGGAGGCATTAGAGATGCCGAAACAGCCATAAAATATATAGAAGTTGGTGTTCATAGAATTGGTGCTTCATCTGGCGTTGCCATGATGACAAACTTAACTTCGAATTCTGCTTACTAGTTTAAAACGCTTTGCTTAACTTTACAGCATGAGTGTACACATTGGCGCCAAAAAAGGCGATATAGCAGAAACGATTTTATTACCAGGAGATCCGCTAAGAGCAAAATGGATTGCTGAAACTTTTTTTGAAAATCCTATTTGTTTTAATGAAGTAAGAGGCATGTATGGTTACACAGGCACTTACCAAGGTAAACGTGTATCTACTATGGGCTCAGGCATGGGTATTCCAAGTATTTCCATCTATGCCAACGAACTTATTAAAGATTTTGGTGTAAAGAACTTAATTAGAGTGGGTAGCGCAGGCTCTTACCAAAAACATGTAAAAATTAGAGATGTTGTTTTAGCCATGGCAGCATCTTCCACTTCTGGTGTTAATGAATTGCGTTTTGGTGGTGCAGATTATGCACCTACAGCAGATTTTGGTTTGTTCCTAAAGGCTGTGAAAGCCGCTGAAGCCAAGAATATTCCCTTTCACGCTGGAAATGTTTTGTCTTCAGACGAATTTTATGAAGACAATATAGAATCCTACAAAAAGTGGTCTAAATTTGGAGTGCTCTGTGTAGAAATGGAAGCTGCAGGACTTTATACCGTTGCTGCAAAACACAACGTAAACGCACTTGCAATTTTAACGATTTCAGACTCCCTCGTAACTGGCGAGAAAACCACAAGTAAAGAACGGGAGACAACATTTAAGAGCATGATTGAGATTGCTTTGGAACTAGCTTAAAAGAGGCTTTTAACATACTTTTTCGAAATAAATGAGATTTTCTAACTTATTTTTGAGAGGTTTAACCAATCATCTTTCAAAATGAAATCTCTATTTTTTAGTCTGCTATTTTTACTTTCTTTCAACATTTTTGCTCAGGAGACTCTTGAAAAAGAACAGAAAGTCACAACCTACTACCTTATTAGACATGCAGAAAAGGACGAATCTGATAAAACAAATAAAGATCCACATTTAACAGAAGAAGGCGAAAAGCGTGCAGAAAACTGGACAACAGTTTTTGGAGATGTTAAGTTTGATATGGTCTACTCTACCAATTATAACAGAACTAAAGAAACGGCAGAACCTACAGCCAAAGCAAATAATGTAGATATTACCTTTTATGATCCTAGAAATTTAAAACTTGAAGATTTAATAAAGGAAACTGAAGGAAAAACGGTTTTAATTGTTGGTCACAGCAATACTACACCTATGCTAACTAATGCTCTACTCAACGAAAAAAAATATAACCAGATAGACGAAAGCAACAATGCCAACCTTTACATTGTAACCATAACGGATTATACAAAGAGTTCTACACTTCTAAAAATTGAATAAAATTCACCTCTATTTATCCTATATTTTTGCATTTAACCTATTTACCGTAAATAGTATCAATACACAGATAAAAAAATTAATTTCTAAAAATAAATAACTAGTTTTGAGAACATTAATTAGAAAAGATTGATTTAAACTATTTATGAAAACTGTAATGTTATTAGGCGGCACCAAAGGTGTTGGAAAAGAAATACTTAAGGCCAGCTTAAAAAAAGGATATAACGTAGCTTTTTGTGGTAGAAATACAGAAGAAGGTAACGAAATTATAGAATCCTCTAATAACAAAGACCAGTTATACTTTCATAAAATTGATCTTACATCTATAGATGGCATAGAAGATTACTACAAAGAAACCATAAAGCGTTTCAAAAAAATTGATGCTTTAATTTTATATGCTGGCATTACACCTGTTGCCTCGTTAATAGATACAGATGAAGATACTTATGACAAAGTATTTAATGTTAATCTTAAAGCACCATATTTTTTACTGAAACATGTTTTAAGGTCCATGATAGAACAAAAAGGTGGTTCTGTTTTATTTTTTGGGTCAGCGCATATGGACTATGGTCAAGAAGATCGCACAGCATATGCTTTAACCAAAGGAACATTATATACGCTTTCTACTCATGTCGCACACCACTATGCTAAATATGGCATTAGATCCAACTATTTGGTAATGGGCTGGACCAATACAGAAGGGGAACTTCGCCTTCGCCAAGAAGAAGGTATAAGCGAAGAGCAATTAAAAGACGAAGCAAGTGAGATAATCCCTATGGGACGAATGCTTACACCTCAAGACCCAATACCTGCCGTTATGTATTTTATTTCGGATGATTCTGCTATGACAACAGGTTCAATTATGAGAGTAACAGGAGGAGAATTTATTTAAGCAATATATAATGACAAAACACTTAATTTACTTCTCCCAATCTGCCCAACTATTTGAAGGTCCAATTTTCGATTCAAAACATCAACTATTATATTTTGTTTCAATCCTAGATGGTCTGGTGTATTGTTATAATCCTAACACCAAAGAAATTTTAAGCATAAAGTTAGACTCACCTACAAGCAATGTTTATGTTGTTTCTAAAAAAGTTGTTCTAGTAGCTTCGAAAAATGGATTTTATGAAGTAGATTTTAATAATTTAAAATCCTCTTTCAAATTCCAAATAAGTATTGAAGACAATGTGCGATATAATGATGGTATAGAAGATGCTGTAGGTCGATACATTATTGGCACAATGGGTTATCCTGAAGTCATTGATGGAATAGGTAATGTTTATTCTTACTATAATGGTGAATCTAAAGTGATTATAGAGAGCACTACTATTTCTAATGGATTAGCGTTTTCTGACGACAATAAAACTCTTTATTTTATTGATACACCAACAAAGAAAGTTGCTAAGTACAACTATAACATTGAAACAGGAAATGTTGAGTTTGTTGATTACGTCATAGAGTTTAATGGAGATGGAAGTCCGGACGGAATGTGCATAGACAAAAAAGGCATGCTATGGATTGCAGAATGGGGAGGCGCTTGTGTTTCGCAATGGAATCCTTCAACAGGAAAAAAAATTAATGAAATAACACTTCCATATACAAACGTTACATCGTGTTGTTTTGATAATAAATCAAATTTATACATCACAACGGCGAAGAATGACGATGATAATAGCTTTGAAAATGGTAGTGGGTTATTTTACATAGAAATAAATCAAGATATATAAGTATGAGCTCTATAAAAATTAGTGTTATTGTTCCTATTTATCGTATAGAAAAATACTTAGCGCAGTGTATTGAAAGTCTATTAGAGCAATCATTTAAAGACTTTGAATTAATATTGGTAGATGATGGCAGTCCTGATAATTGCCCTCAAATTTGCGACGATTACGCAAAGAATGATAGCAGAGTCAAAGTAATTCATAAACCAAACGGAGGTTTATTATCAGCCAGAAAAGCCGGATTAGAAGCGTCTACAGGGACACATATTGCTTACGTAGATGGTGATGATTGGGTAGATCATTTTTATTTAGACACACTGTACAAACTTGCCATAGCCAATGATGCTGATTTAGTTGTAACTGGTCATTTTAGAGAGTTTGATGGTAAAATAGAAACCATAAAACCCAAAAATCCTGGGTTTTATGATGAAAGCAAAATTAAATCTGAAATTTTACCAAAAGCCATATTTAATGGAGAGTTCTGTGAGCATGGCATGTCTACTTATGTTTGGAATAAACTCTTTAAAAAAGAGCTTTTAGAGAAAGTACTTTACGATGTTCCTAACGATGTTGTAATGGGTGAAGATGCTGCTATTGTATATTCTTACTTAGCCTTTACGAAGCGATTAGCAATAAGTAAAATTCCTCTTTATTATTATAGACAACGTCACGACTCTATCGTAAAATCTATTGAAAATCCAAAGACAGAATATTACAGACTTGGACTTTTAATGAATTTCCTTAAAACTAAATTAAGCAATGTTTTAGATGAGGAAAATCTAAACACGCAAATAACATATTACCTCTATTCGCAAATACTGGTAAGGTCTGGCGGACTTATATACAATAAGAAAAACGACACTTGGTTTAATCCGTTTTTAAATACCCAGAAAGATTCAAAAATTGTAGTATATAGTTCTGGTTCTTTTGGTCAACACATACTTTCTACCAATCTAAAAACAAATTATTTTAAAATCGTAAAATGGATCGATGTAGATTATCACGATTTAAAAATTGGAGAAAACACAGTTAATCCTATCAGTAGTATTTATAATGATGAGTTTGATTATTTAATAATAGCAACTATTAATCCGTCTATACATAAGTCTTTGAAAGAAGAATTAGAACTGATGGGTATTAATCAATCTAAAATTGTTAAAACAAATACAGACGAAGAGAAGATCAAAAATCTACTAAAAGACATAGGTTTTGATAAAGATTTCATATTTAATAAATAATAATAATAATTCCCTCATACATAAAGTTAATAACCCTTAAAATCAACAACAATGAAGAAAATAATTATACTAGGTGGTAACCCAGAAACAGGTGTTTTGGTTGAATTTGCCAATAACATGGGACTGCACACAATTGTCATAGACCCAAACCCAGATGCACCTGCAAAAAAATTCGCTGCCGAAACCTTTGATATTGACGGTTTTGATATAGATGGTATTGTGAAAGTTGCCAAAGATAATAATGTTGATGCTGTGCTTGTTGGTGTTGCTGATATTTTGGTTAAGCCCTATAAAGAAATTTGTGACAGACTTGGATTACCTTGCTATGCAACAGATGGTACTATTGAAGCTTTTTGCAGTAAAGATGGGTATAAACGTTATTGTGAAAAATATGACGTACTAGACATACCAGGAATCTACTTAAAAAAAGATGAACCTATTAGAAAACCAAAAAACGTAGATTTACCTTTAATGGTAAAACCTGTTGACAGTGGCGGAGGTGTTGGAATGAAGATATGTAGAGACGAAGAGGACTATAATGAAACTGTAAAGAATGTTCTAAAATTCTCAAAGAAAGGAATAGTTTTAGTAGAAAAATATATGGATTCTAGCTGTCATGATATGGCTGCTTACTATACTTTTAAAGATGGTGTTCCTTATTTATCTGCTGTATACGATAGAACACTAACCAGATTACAAGGTAACTCTAGCCCAATTGGCTTAGCTACATTATATCCGTCAAAATATGCACAACAATTTGTTGATACTGTTCACCCTAAACTCAGTGAGTTATTTAAAGCTACTGGAGTTCAAAACGGTGTTTTAAATGTTCAGTTTTTTGTTGAAAATGGTATATTCTACAGTTACGATCCAGGATTTAGATTACAAGGAGAAGCACCTCATATTCATTTAGCTCATATCAACGGTTTTGACCACAGAAATATGCTATTAAATTTTGCTTTAACAGGTGTATTTGGTGATGAAAATTTTGCTGAACAAAACGATTATATGCTACGAGGTAAAAAAGCGTGTTCAGTTTGGGTACTTTTAAAAGCTGGAAAAATCACATCTATAAAAGGTTTAGAAGAACTTAAGAATCATAAGAATGTAATTTTTGTTGTGGAGCGATTTAAACAAGGAGACGAAGTATTACCTGCTATGATTGGTACAGAAAGACAAGTACTATATAGAATTTACACAGTTTCTGACTCGGTTGCAGAAACCAATCAAACCATTTTAGACATTCAAAACATACTAGACATTCGAGACGAAAACGGCGAGGATATGGTATTAGAATGGACAAGCTTATGGGATACAGATGAGTATAGTCATCATTAACTATAAAATCAAACTATCAATCAACCAGAAAAAATGAGTATTAACATTTTAGAAAAATTTAGTTTAAAGGACAAAAAATCCATTGTTGTCGGAGGTGCTGGAGATCTCGGTAAAGCTATGGTAGAAGCTCTTGCAGAAGCTGGAGCGCAGGTTGTTGTCATAGATATTGACGACAGAATGTACGATTTATGCAATGACTTAAAAGCTAATGGTTTCAATGTAGAGCCTGTAAAAGCTGATGTTAGCAAAATTGAAGACATCAAAAGCTCTTATAAAAAGGCTTTAGAAATTCTTGGTGGCAAACTGGATATTTTAGTGAATTCTGCAGGAATACAGCGACGCTATCCTAGTGAGCAATTTCCAGAAGAAGAATGGAGCAAGGTTATTGCTATTAATCTCGATGCTACATTCTACTACTGTAAATATGCAGCCAATACAATGCTAGAAGGTAATGGAGGAAAAATTATTAATGTAGCATCATTAATGAGCTTCTTAGGCGGAATTACAATTCCTGCATATGCAGCATCAAAAGGTGGTGTTGGCCAGTTAACAAAGGCATTATCAAATGATTTAGCAGCTAAAGGTATTTGTGTTAATGCCATTGCACCTGGTTACATGGACACACAATTAAATGCTGGCATCATCAATGACAAAAAACGAACTGACGAGGTCTTTATGCGTGTGCCAATGAAGCGTTGGGGAACTGGAGAGGATTTAAAAGGGCTTACAGTCTTTTTAGCTTCATCTGCTAGTGATTACGTTACTGGTACTATAATCCCTGTTGATGGTGGTTATTTAGGTCGATAAATGATTATTTTAATAAAGAAAAAGAAGCTGTTGTCTTAAAAAATCTCAAAATTGTCATTCTGAATTTATTTCAAAATCTTGTTGATTTAATTTACAAGAATCTGAAACGAGTTCAGATTGACAAAAAAACATGAAGCTTAAGACAACAGATTCTTTTTTTTATTGATTGAGTAATTCAACCTGTATATTTTTCAACTCAATTTTAGATAATAATTTCAGCTTCTTTTCTTCAAAAGCTTTGCCCAAATCAAATAATTCTAACTTGTTGTCTTCAGCCTGATAGTTATTGTAATCTACAAACCTAATTTCTTCAACATATCTCTCATTATACGCTTCTCTAAAGCGCATGCCTACACCATCCTCTTCATTATAAGAATAGGCCAAATAGTCAACTTTGAAGTTTTTACAATCAAACCAATACACAAACACATCTTCATAGTCCTCACCGCCTCCATCAGGATTAAATGTTACTTTAATCTTATAGTAATCTTTATTTTTAATTTTTTCGATACCTAATAGTGTTTTGTTAACGGCTTCAGCATTTAAACCATACGGTAAAACCGAAAAATAATGCACAGAATTCACAGATGCCGAAAACTTAGACTTCATACTATCTTCTAGAATAACACGACTGTCATTTATAAAACGATCAAAATTGTTATTGGTCAACAAATCGAAAACAGAATCGTTACCATCTTTAAACATTCGTATTAATGAATATTGACCTTTATCACGCCTAGCTACATAAAATTTATCTCTAAAATCGAATCGTATTACAGAATTATCAAAAGCTTCACCTCCAGATTTTTCTATTGATTTGGTTACAATCTCATCTGCAGAAAGTTTGATCTCTGCCTTTTCTTCTTTGCAGTTAAAAAGCATTAATCCAAATAAAACCAAGCATAAATATTTCATGATATTGATTTAGGTAATTAAAGTCGTAAAGCTAAGTAATAGTTTACAATAAAACATACTTGATGCTTTTGTACTTTGTACTTGATACTTTCTTATTATCTTTGCCAACTATGCAAAAAAAGGTAAACATACTAAACAAGAAGGCTAAATTTCAGTACGAGATACTAGATAAGTACACAGCCGGAATTGTTTTAACTGGTACCGAAATAAAATCTATTAGAGCCAGTAGAGCTTCTATTGCCGAAAGTTTTTGCGAATTTAATGAGCGTGGTGAACTCTTTGTTATTAATATGACCATAGAAGAGTATGCCTTTGGCAACTACTACAACCACAAACCTAAAGCAGAGCGTAAATTATTGCTTAATAAACGTGAACTTAAAAAGCTTGAAAAAGAAGTTAACGTTAAAGGAAATGCTATTATTCCGCTTCGTTTATTTGTTAATGAAAAAGGACTAGCAAAACTAGAAATTGCTTTAGGAAAAGGTAAAAAACTCTACGATAAGCGCGAAACGATAAAAGATCGTGACAACAAGCGTAATTTAGACCGTATTAAGAAAAGTTTTCGATAACTTTAGGATTGCTATAACTTTTACATATTTCATTTTGCTCTAAGTTTGATGCAGTTGCAGGCAACCATTAGTGGTAAAATAGCGTCTGTAATTATAAAGGTATGTTTTTTGTGCAACAAAATCTATGTCTAAGTTTAACCATCAATCAATATCTATGAATCTAAAATTACACGCTCTTTTTTTACTTTTCTTTTGCACTTTTGCATCTGCACAAATCACAGGAACTATTACAAACACTAAAGGAGAACCACTACCCTTTGTAAATATTCTTGTAGAAAACACTTTTAAAGGCACTACCAGTAATGACGATGGTTATTATGAACTCTCCGTTTCAGAGAAAAAATCATATACCATAGTTTATACATATTTAGGCTATAAAACAGTTAAGAAAACTGTTGATGTAACTTCACTTCCTTTTAAAGTTGATGTTACTTTAGAAGAAGAATCGGTTTCTCTAAATGAAGTTGTTGTAGCATCAGAAGACAATCCTGCGAACGCAATAATTAGACAAACAATTGCCAAGCGCAAAGAAAACCTTGAAAAAATTGAATCTTTTAAAGCCGACTTCTATTCTCGTGGATTAATTAGAATAAAAGATGCTCCCGAAAAAATCCTAGGCCAAGAAATTGGCGATCTTGGAGGTGGCTTAGACTCTACCAGAAGTGGTATTATTTACCTTTCTGAAACCATTTCAAAAATTCAATATTTAAGACCAAATCAACTGAAAGAAAAAATTACAGCTTCTAAAGTTAGTGGAGACGATAATGGTTTTAGTTTTAACAATGCACAAGATGTAGATTATAATTTTTATAACAATACAATTGAATTTGGTAACCAAATCGTGTCACCAATAGCTAACAATGCCTTTGGTTATTATCGCTATAAATTAGAAGGTATCTTTTATGATGAACATGGCAACCTCATCAATAAAATAAATGTAATTCCTAAGCGCGAAAATGACCCTGTATTTTCAGGTACCATTTACATTGTAGAAGACCAATGGACACTTTATGCTATTGAACTAGACATTACAGGAACACAAGCCAGAATTCCTGCTGCAGATATCATCTCTTTAAAACAAAGTTTTTCGTATTCTAAAAATGATGATTTATGGGCTCTAATATCACAAAGTATTGACTTTAAATATGGCATTTTTGGCATTAAAGGAGATGGTCGTTTTACTGCTGTTTATAGCAATTACGAATTCAACTCTAATCTTACTCAAAAAGATTTTGGTGCAGAGCTTGTTTCTTTTGAAAATGAAGCTAATAAAAAAGATTCTTTGTTCTGGAAACAAATACGACCTGTGCCTCTAACTGAAGAAGAACGTACAGATTATGTAAAGAAAGACAGTATACAAATTGTACGTGAATCTAAAACGTACTTAGATTCTGTAGATCGCGAAAAAAATAAATTCAAACTTGGAGATGTTTTAGGTTACACTTATAACAATTCGTACAAAAAGTATAGTCTTGGGTATGACATCCCTTTTAGTGGAGTGCAGTTTAATACTGTACAAGGATTTACAACACAACTCAATTTGTTTTACACCAAACAACTAGACGAATTTAAACGCTATTTTAATGCAAGTGCAAGCGTGCAATATGGTTTTTCGGATGAACGCTTACGAGCTACAGCATCATTACGATATAAGTTTAACAACACTAACAGACGTTTCTTAACTTTATCTGGAGGTACAAAGGTAGAACAGTTTAATCCTGCCAATCCTATTTCTCCAATAGAGAACTCGGTTGCCAGCTTATTTTTTGAAGAAAACTACATGAAATTATACGAGCGTCGATTTGTTCAACTTAATTATTCTGAAGAATTGTTTAACGGTTTTAATCTATACTCTAACATTTCTTACGAAAACAGAACTGCGCTTTTCAATACAACAGATCAGGCATTTTACCCAAGAGGAGATCAGGAATATTTAAGCAATAACCCAATAAATCCAACAAGTACAGATGCGCCATTTGAAAACCATAACATTGTAAAATTTAATGTTACTGGTCAGATTAATTTTGGTCAAAAATATTTGAGTTATCCAGATAGTAAATTCAACATTAACTCAGAGAAATATCCAACTTTAGTATTGAGTTACGAAAAAGGTCTGGGAGCTACAAATAGCGATTATAATTATGACCAAGTTAAGGCAAGACTCTATCAAAGCTTTACCATAGCTGATAAAGGGCGTTTTAATTACAATATTAGAGCAGGCAAATTCTTCAATGCAGACGATATTGCGTTTATGGATTACCAACATTTTAATGGTAACCAATTAGCAATTAGCCAAAGAGGTAATTACACCAACGTCTTTAATAACCTAGGTTATTACGATTTAAGCACCAATGACAGTTATCTAGAAATGCATGCCGAACATGATTTTAACGGTTTTATTTTGGGTAAAATTCCAGGTTTAAATAAGTTAAATTTCAACCTTATAGTAGGTGCACATAACTTAGCAACGCCAGACAACAAACCGTATCAAGAATTTACAATTGGAATAGATAATATTGGCTGGGGAAAATGGCGTTTCTTAAGGTTTGATTATATTCGCTCTTACCAAGGAGGATTTCAAGGAGATGCTATTTTATTTGGCTTGAAATTCTTTTAAAATTAACTTTAAAAAATGAAAGTTCAGATCTTATCATTATTATTTATTTTTAGTTTAACTCACTCATTTGCTCAAAAAAATAGTGAAATGATAACACCTGAAAACGCTAACAATTTATTTAAAGAATTTATTGCAAAGGAAAAGTTTATAAAGGAAGGAACTTATCCAGGCATTTCAGATGAGAAACTGAAACCAACATTAACAGAAAAAATAAATAGTGTTGCCAAAGACTTTCAAAAAGTTTCTGAAAGTAAAAAGCCTAAAAAAGAAAATTATCTCAATGTCATAAAAAGTGGATTAGCTAAGTTTCCTGAAATTGAACTTGGTTATGATTCAGAAGATAGGGAACGTATTTGTTCTTATTTTGAAGAGCTTATGGATATTGTAAATTTAGAAAGTTCAAACGGATTATTAAATAAATTCTACTATGGTTTCAACCCAAACAATTGATATGTCAAAATATAAATTATTACTACTAATTATTTTTCTAGGGAGTTCGCTAAATATCATAGCCCAAGAAGAAAAAAAAGATTATAGCAAAAATGTAGCTACATTAGATAGCACCATTGAAACTCTTTACACCGTCATTTCTGGCGACAAAGGCTTTGAACGCGATTGGGCTTTATTTAAGCATTTGTTTCACAAAAATGCAAAGCTAATTCCTACTGGTAAGAACAAAGAAGGAAAACAAATAGCGCGCTACATGACACCTGACGATTACATTAGTAGCTCAGGAAAATGGTTAGTGGAAAACGGATTTCATGAAGTTGAAATTAACAGAGAAGTACAAACATTTGGAAACATTACACAAGTGTTTAGCACATACGAGTCTTTCAAAAATAAAGACGATGATAAGTCTTTTATGAGAGGTATTAATAGTATTCAGTTACTAAATGATGGCGAACGTTGGTGGATTATCAATATTTACTGGATGCAAGAAACCAAAGACAACCCAATTCCTGAAGATTATTTGCCAAAGAATTAATCTTATTTTTATCAAAAAGTAAAAACAACATCATGCTAAAAACACTCAAATTCAATTTCATTCTAGCGCTTACAATGGCTTTTTCTTTGCAAAGCTTTGCTCAAGATACAACAGAAAAAGCAACACCTATTTTCAAAGATGGAGAAGCACAAATTGTTGAAGCCTTTAACAGTCCCGAGAAATGGATACATCACGACCTATGGGTAGAAACCGAGTTTGATACAGATGGTGATGGTGATTTAGACAGAATGCATGTTTCTGTTACCAGACCAGAACAAACTGATACCGAGGATTTAAGATTACCTATCATATATGTTACAAGTCCTTATTTTGCAGGAGTGGCTGGTGATACACCAGGTATTATGTGGGATGTAGAAAGAGAATTAGGTGGTAAATCTAAACAACGTACACATCCTGAAGTAAAAAGACGTGCAGCGCAAAGACCAATGATTTCATTTTCTCATATTAAAAAATGGTTACCTAGAGGCTACATTGTTGTACATTCATCTTCACCAGGAACAGGTTACTCTGATGGTGCGCCAACCTGTGGAGGTCCTAATGAATCTTTGGCACCTAAAGCCGTTATAGATTGGTTATGTGGCAGAGCAAAAGGTTATACTAAACGCAATGGAAAAAAAGAAGTAAAAGCCTATTGGTCTACCGGAAAAGTAGGTATGACAGGTACTTCTTATAATGGTACTTTGCCTCTAGCTGCAGCAACTACAGGTGTTGATGGCTTAGAAGTTATTATTCCTATTGCACCTAACACCTCGTATTATCATTATTACCGTTCTAACGGTTTGGTGCGTTCACCTGGTGGTTATTTGGGAGAAGATATTGATGTGCTTTACGATTTTATTCACAGTGGTGACGAAGAAAATAGAGCACACAACAACAAAGTGGTTAGAGATACTGAGATGATGAACAATATGGATCGCCAATCTGGAGATTATAGCGATTGGTGGGCAGCCAGAGATTACCTCAACCAAATGGATAACATGAAAGCTGCACTACTAATGTCTCATGGTTTTAACGACTGGAATGTAATGCCAGAACACAGCTACAGAATATACAAAGCTGCAAAAGACAAAGGGCTTCCTGCTCAGATTTATTACCATCAAAACGGTCATGGTGGTCCACCTCCAATTTCAATGATGAACAAATGGTTTACTAAATATCTTCACGGTGTAGATAATGGAGTTGATAAGGAAGAAAACAAAGCATATATCGTAAGAGAATATGATGATCCTTCAAATCCTACGGCTTATAAAGATTATCCAAACCCAAATACACAAGACATTGTTTTGCATCTTGATGCAGGAGGAAATACAAGCGGAAGTTTAACTCTAGACAAGCCTAATTCTGAAACAACAGAATCTTTTGTTGATGCTGTATCTTTCTCTGGCGCAGATCTAGCAAAAGCAAAAAACTCAAAAAACAGATTACTTTATGTAACACCAAAATTGCAGAAAGACATTCATATATCTGGAGTTCCTAAAGTAACCATCACATTATCAAGCAGCAAACCAGCTGCTAATTTAAGCGTTTGGTTAGTATCACTTCCATGGGATGATAGTGCTTCAAAAATTACAGACAACATTATAACACGTGGTTGGGCAGATCCTAAAAATCACAAGTCAATATCTAAGGAAGAAGATTTAAAACCAGGTAAATTTTACACTGTTAGTTTTGATTTACAACCAGACGATCAAATTATAAAAGCAGGACAACAAATTGGCTTAATGATTTTTTCTAGTGACAAAGAATTTACTATTCACCCAGAACCTGGGACAGAATTAACAATAGAGTTACACAATACAACACTAACCTTACCTATAGTAAAAGGTGAGGACTATTACAGAAAGTTTGTAAACTAATTTTTGTCCTCTAACATAGGCACAAAACGGAATTCACCAAACTCATGCTTTTCAAACTCTTTAGGCCCTTTTCTTATGAAAAGGGTCATTGTTTGTACGTCATCTCCTACTGGAATTACGAGCCTACCTCCTATCTCTAATTGACTTAATAATGGAGTTGGTACAAAAGGCGCTCCAGCAGTTACTATAATACTTTTAAAAGGTGCCTCTTCAGGCAAACCTTTATAACCATCACCAAAAATTAACTTCTTAGCTCTGTAACCAATTTTTGGCAAAAACTTAGATGTTTTTTTAAACAATTCCTGCTGACGCTCTATACTATAAACTTTTGCTCCAAGTTCTATTAAAACAGCACATTGGTAACCACTACCTGTACCAATTTCAAGAACTTTATCACCAGGTTTTATTTGTAATAATTCAGATTGAAACGCTACAGTGTAAGGTTGAGAAATCGTCTGATCTGCTGCAATAGGAAACGCCTTATCTACATAAGCATGGTCTATAAAGCCAGAATCCATAAATAAATGTCTTGGTATTTTACCAATGGCATTCAATACCGCTTTATCCTTTATTCCCTTTTCAATAAGAGTATCAACGAGTTGTTGACGCATTCCTTTGTGCTTAAATGTATCTTTCAAATCTTAGTTTAGTTTAAGGCTAAATTACTTCAAACAAAAGCAAAATGCAATTGCAATTTTCAATTATTAAATTCTCATTATTTTAGATTTTCTTTCTTAAATATCTCGTACAAATCAATTATTTTTGAAAAAAACAGAAAAACATGCTAAAAGCTGGTGTTTTGGGTGCTGGTCACCTAGGAAAAATACATTTAAGACTACTCAATCAATCCAAAAAATATGACCTTGTTGGTTTTTATGATGCCGATCCTGAAAACGCTAAACGTGTTGTAGAAGAGTTTGGTTATACGTATTTTGATTCTATTGAAGCTTTAATTGAAGCTGTAGATGTTGTAGATATTGTAACTCCTACCCTTTCGCATTACGATTGTGCCAAGCAGGCGATTAAAAAAGGTAAACATATTTTTATTGAAAAGCCAATTACTAATACTGTTGAAGAAGCCGAGGCAATTAGAACTTTAGTTGCAGAACATGGTGTAAAAGGGCAAGTTGGCCATGTAGAGCGTTTTAATCCTGCTTTTACTGCAGTTAAGGATAAAATAGACAATCCAATGTTTATTGAAACACATCGTTTGGCAGAGTTTAATCCTCGTGGCACAGATGTTCCTGTGGTATTAGATTTAATGATTCATGATATCGACATCATTCTTAGCGTTGTGCAGTCGCCTGTAAAGCATGTTTCGGCAAGTGGAGTATCTGTCGTTAGTGACACTCCAGATATTGCTAATGCTCGTATTGAGTTTAAAAACGGATGTGTCGCAAACCTTACTGCAAGTCGTATTTCATTAAAGAATATGCGAAAAACACGTTTCTTTCAAAAGGATGCTTACATCTCTGTAGATTTTCTTGAAAAGAAATGTGAAGTGGTAAAAATGAAAGATGCACCAGAGAATCCTGGTGATTTTGATATGATTCTTCAAAATGCTGAAGGTGTAAAAAAGCAAATCTATTTTGACAACCCTGAAGTAGCAGGCAACAACGCCATTTTAGACGAACTTGAAACATTTGCAGATGCCATTAACAACAACACAAAGCCAATTGTAACATTGCACGATGGTACAGAAGCACTACGTGTTGCCACAATGATAATTAATCAGTTTTAATAAAGCCTTCTCTCCTTCCAAAGGAAGGGAACTCGAAGCGCTCTTTCAAATATATATTACTAACAAAATTCTTATCAGCCCAAGTAAGAATTCCTTCCCTTTGGGAAGGTTAGGATGGGCTTATATTATGAAAAACATAGCAGTTATAGGAGCAGGAACAATGGGAAATGGAATTGCCCACACCTTTGCTCAATCAGGATTTAAAGTAAATCTTATAGATATTAGTGAAGCGTCTCTAGAACGTGGTTTGGCTACAATTTCTAAGAATTTAGACAGAATGGTAGCTAAAGAAAAAATCACTGAAAACGATAAAGCAGAGACCTTAGGAAACATTACAACCTATACAAACACGGTTGATGGTGTTAAAAACACTGATCTTGTGGTTGAAGCGGCTACTGAAAATGTAGATTTAAAACTAAAGATTTTTAAGCAGCTTGACGACGCTTGTGATGAAGCTACAATTTTGGCTACAAACACATCCTCAATATCAATAACACAAATTGCTGCGGCAACATCACGTCCTGAAAAAGTAATTGGTATGCACTTTATGAATCCTGTGCCAATCATGAAATTGGTAGAGATTATTCGTGGATACAACACAAGCGATGAAGTAACTAACACCATTATGGAGTTATCTAAAACGCTCGGTAAAGTACCAACTGAAGTTAACGATTATCCTGGTTTTGTTGCTAACCGTATTTTAATGCCAATGATTAACGAGTCTATCGAGACTTTATATAATGGTGTTGCTGGTGTTCAAGAAATTGATACCGTAATGAAATTAGGAATGGCACACCCAATGGGACCATTACAATTAGCAGATTTTATTGGTTTAGATGTATGTCTTTCAATCTTAAATGTAATGTATGACGGCTTTAAAAACCCTAAGTATGCTCCTTGCCCATTGTTAGTTAACATGGTACAAGCAGGTAAATTAGGGGTAAAGTCTGGAGAAGGTTTTTACGATTATTCAGAAAGCCGTAAAGCAGAAAATGTATCTAAGCAGTTTTTATAGTGTGAAGTGTAAAGTCTAAAGTGTGAAGTATGAAAGTTCAAGATTTAATAGTTTATCGAAAGGGTTTTAAACTAGCGATGAATATTTATGAAATTTCAAAATCTTTTCCTAAAGAAGAAACTTACTCACTTACAGACCAAATAAGACGTTCTTCTAGAAGTGTATGTGCCAATTTATCAGAAGCTTATCGCAAAAGACGCTATCCTAAACACTTTATTAGTAAGCTTACAGATTGTGATGCCGAAAACGGAGAAACTCAAACATGGTTAGAGTTCGCAGTTGCTTGTAAATACATTTCTTCAAAACAATTCGAATTATTAAACGAAGAATCTTTTGAAGTTGCTAAACTCTTAAATTATATGATACTAAATCCTGAAAAATTTGGTTCAAAAAAAGAATCATAAACATTTAGTAATAGGCGTCAAAAATTTGCCACTTCACACTTATTACTTTACACTTTAAACTAAAAGATGGCTAAAATAATTCCTTTTAAAGCGGTTAAACCAACCAGAGCTATTGTTGGTCTTGTAGCAGCACGTCCTTATCAAAGTTATACTTTAGACGAACGTGAATCTAGAATGGGTTATAACCCTTATAGCTTTCTTCATATTGTTAATCCAGGTTATAAATACGACCAGGAAGTTACAGGTAAAGAACGTTATAGACTGGTAAGAAGCCGTTACGAAGAATTTAAGGAAGATGGCATTTTTGTTACCGAAAACAAACCGTCACTTTATGTTTATAAAATTGTAAACAGATACGGACAGGAATTCAACGGAATTATTGCTGCAACAAGTGCTGAAGATTACGAAAAAGATGTTATAAAAAAGCACGAGGATACCATTGCTAAACGCGAACAAACCTTTAAAACCTATCTACAAACCGTAGGCTTTAATGCAGAACCTGTGCTCCTCACCTATCCTGATAATACGGTTATATCAGACATCATAAAAGAAACTCAAAAAGGATATGCTGAATTTGAGTTTACTATGACCTATAGAGACACACATTATTTATGGAAACTAGATAATGACGAGTCTATCAAAAAGGTTCAAGAGGAATTTAAAAAAATGGAAACCATTTATATTGCAGATGGTCACCACAGATCGGCTTCATCATATTTGCTATACAAAGATGAAAAAGACAAAAATCCAAACCATAATGGTTCTGAGTCTTACAACTTTTTCATGTCTTATTTAATCCCAGAATCCGATTTAGTGATTCAAGAATTTAACCGATTAGTAAAAGATTTAAACGGATTAACAAAAGAAGAATTTTTAATAAAACTAGATGCAGTTTACAGAATTGAAAACAGAGGCATAATGCCTTACAGCCCATCTAAACCACATCATTTTAGCATGTATTTAGATGGAGAATTTTATTCGTTATATTTAAGAAAAACGAATTATAATTTTGAAAATGCGCTTGACAAACTTGATGCGCAGCTCTTGTACAGCACAATTTTAGATCCTATACTTGGTATTAAAGATTTAAGAAACGATAATAGGATTGAGTACGTACACGGCAAACACGAAATGATAACCATTAAAAGCAGTGTGGATAGTGGGAAGTTTAAAGTTGGTTTTGGCATGTGTCCTGCAACTGTACAACAAATGAAAGAAATTGCAAACGAAGGCCTTACAATGCCTCCAAAAAGCACCTATATTTTACCAAAATTAAGAAGCGGAATTACGATATATGAGTATTAAAGACAATCTTCAAAATATAAAATCAAGCATACCAGAACATGTTACTCTAGTTGCGGTTTCTAAAACCAAACCTGTTAGTGATTTAATGGAAGCTTATAATGCTGGTCAGCGAATTTTTGGCGAAAACAAAATTCAGGAAATGGCTGAAAAGTATGAACAAATGCCAAATGATATACAATGGCACATGATTGGCCATGTGCAACGAAATAAAGTAAAATATATGGCTGAGTTTGTGAGCTTAATTCACGGTGTTGACAGTTTCAAACTCCTTAAAGAAATTAATAAACAAGCTAAAAAGCACGATAGAGTCATCAGCTGTCTGCTTCAAATAAAAATTGCTGATGAGGATAGTAAATTCGGCATGTCTGCAAATGATGCTACTACCCTTTTACATTCTGATGAGTTTTCAGAATTAAAAAATATTAAAATTGTTGGTCTCATGGGAATGGCTACATTTACAGAAGATATGACACAAGTAGAGAGTGAATTTAAGTTCCTTAAAACTACTTTTGACCAACTTAAAACTGAGAACTCAGAACTCAAAACATTAAGTATGGGTATGAGTGGAGATTATAAACTCGCCATAGAATGTGGTAGTACTATGATACGCGTAGGAAGTAGTATCTTTGGCGCAAGAAATTATCAGTAGACAGTAAACAATAGACGAAGATTACACTTTTAACTTTTAACTTTTAACTTTTAACTTTTAACTTTTAACTTTTAACTTTTAACAAATTTACGCAATACTAGACATAGAAACTACTGGAGGAAAGTACAATGAAGAAGGCATTACTGAAATTGCCATTTACCGTTACGATGGTCATAAAGTAACCGATCAGTTTATCTCTCTAGTAAATCCTGAGCGCGAAATTCAACCTTTTGTGGTTAATCTTACTGGTATTAACTCTAACATGCTTAAAAATGCTCCAAAATTCTATGAGGTAGCAAAACGAATTGTTGAAATTACAGAAGATTGCATTATTGTCGCTCACAATTCAGATTTTGATTATCGTATTCTAAAAACTGAGTTCAGACGCTTAGGTTTTCCCTTTAAGCGTAAAACATTATGTACAGTAGAATTGTCTCAACAGCTTATTCCAAATATGGAGTCTTATAGCTTAGGCAAATTAACCAGAGCTTTAGGAATTCCTGTAAGTGACAGACATAGAGCTAATGGTGATGCTTTAGCAACTGTAAAATTGTTCAAAATGTTACTTAATAAAGACTCTGATAAAAAGATTATTAAGCAAGCTGTAAAAGTTGAACAAAAATCTAAGTTGGCACCAAACCTAAAAGAGATTATTGAAGCGTTACCGAGTGAAACAGGTGTTTACTACATTCATGATGCCAATGGAGATATTATTTATATTGGAAAGAGTAATAACATAAGAAAACGTATAACACAGCACTTTACCAACAAAAACTCAAAATCTAAAAAAATTCAGGTAAAAGTAGCCGCAGTAACCTATGAAAAAACCGGTAGCGAACTCGTTGCACTTTTAAAAGAAAGTGAAGAAATAAAAGCTAATAAACCTATTTTAAACAGAGCGTTAAAACGAAATCAATTTACGCAAGGACTTTACAGTTTTATTGATGATAATGGTTATGTAAATCTTCGAATAAGTCCTATAAAAAAAGACGACAAACCAATTACCACTTTCACCAATAGGAAAAGTGGAATTTCATTTTTGAATAAAATGGTTGAAACCTATGAGCTCTGTGCTAAACTTTGTGGTCTTGAGAAAACAGTATCTAGCTGTTTTAACTATGGCATTGAAGAGTGTTTTGGTGCTTGTATACAAAATGAACAACCAGAATTATATAATAAACGAGCCAATGCAGTGATAGAAAAAAACACTTATGACAATAAGGATATGATTCTCATCGACCGAGGGAGAGATATTGATGAAAAAAGTGTTATTCTAATCGAAGATGGTGTTTTTAAAGGGCTTGGTTTTTTTGATTTAAATCATCAAATTAATAATAGGGAGATCTTAGAATCACTTATTACACCAATGCAAAATAACCGAGACACCCAACATATTATTCAAAGTTATATGCGCAGAAATAAGCGTCTTAAAATTATTTATTTATAAAAATATGGTAAAAAAAATAATTACATCCTTTGCCCTCTTCTTAATCTCATTGCTATGCTTTTCTCAGGATTATAATGCAGATATGAAAGTTACCAGAGATGACTTAAAATCTACATCTTACGCAAAAGATTCTATTGCTAATGCTCTGATTATATACGATTATGGTAATGCTTTTATTGACAGAGAAACCTTTATGTTAACATGTCAAATTAAACAAAAAGTAAAAATCTTAAAAAAAGAGGGTATTGATTTAGGTGTCATAGAGGTAAAATTATATAAAGGCAAATCGTCTAGCGAAAAGATAGAAGATATTAGAGGAACAACTTATAATTTAGAAAATAATGAGATTGTCAAAACCCAACTAAAACCAAGTGCTATTTTTGAAGAAGAAAATGAGAAATACACTCTTGTAAAATTTGTCTTACCTAATCTGAAAGTTGGTAGTGTTTTCACAATCAGTTACGAAACAAGATCTCGTTTTATTACAAAATATCAGCCATGGTATTTTCAAAGTTCCAATCCTGTACTTTATAGCGAATATAATACCAGTATACCCGGAAACTATAAATACCATGTAAAACTTGTCGGTGGATTTAAGTTAGATGTTAATGAATCTAAAATAGAGCATAACTGTCTAGAAGTAGCCAGAGGTGGCTCTGCAGATTGTGTTGTTAGCAAATATGTAATGAAAAATATTCCAGCTTATAAACCTGAAGGTTACACCACCACAGACTTTAATTATATCTCAAGAATAGAATATGAGCTTAATGAAATTTTATATTTTGATGGTCGAGTAGATAAAATTTCAAAAACATGGAAAGATGTCGATAAAGAGCTGAAAACTGATGCTAATTTTGGCAGACAAGTAAGCAAAAAAAGTTTAGTTAAAAAAGTACTTCCTAAAGACATCTCTGATATTAGTGATAAACTAGAAAAAGCTAAAGCCATATATCAATTTGTCCAAAATAATTATAAATGGAATGAGAAATATGACAGGTATGATGTATCAGTAAAACAAACTGTTAAAGAAAAAATAGGAAACGCTTTTGAGATTAACCTATTATTAGAAAACCTATTAACTAATGAAGGATACACTGTTTACCCTATTATGATTTCTACTCGAGCCAATGGCTTGCCAACCAAGATTTATCCAGTTCTAACAGACTTTAATTATCTAATTCTGAAGGTGACAATCGATGGTGAAGATTATTATTTAGATGCCACAGAATCCTATCTATTTTTTGGAGAGCTACCTTATAGATGCTTAAATCAATATGGAAGGTTAATGGATTTTGAAGACGGAAGCTACTGGGAAGATATTAAGCTAGATGAATATTCTACCATATCGCATAAAGTATCTCTTAAAGCTTTTTCTGATGACGAATTTAAAGGTTTAATTGGAAGCAAATTTTCCAGATATCACGCACATAACCCAAAAAATACATATCAGCAAAATTCAATTAGTTATAAAGAAAACAAAGCAAATAATTACAAAAACATTATAATTGAGAATCATGATGTTATAGACACTGGTACTGATAGTGAAAACTTTGAAGAGACCATCAATTTCTCCCAAGAGCCAGAGTTAATAGCTGATAAAATCTACTACAATCCCTTTATCGTAAAATTCTTTGAAATTAATCCATTTAAATTACAAGAACGAACATATCCTATAGACTTCGGATACAAAGATTCTTATACTTACATACTAAATATAGACTTGGGCGAAAAACTAAAAGTTGTAGAATTGCCAGAGCAAGAAAATTTAATTCTCCCTAACAATACAGGTTCTTTCGTTTTCAATGTAGATCTTACCGATAATAAATTAACTTTAATCTTTAAGTTGAAATTTGACAAAATCATTTATGAACCAGAATATTACAATTACCTAAAAATGTTTATGAGTAAAGTGGTTAAAACTCAAAATAATACTGTAATAGTATTTGAAAAAACATAAAATCTACTTTTTGTATTTTTAAAACGTGGAATCGGAAAACAAACATACCTGGCGAACAAGACTACATGAAATAATTTATGAAGCAGATACTCCTGCAGGAAAATTGTTTGATGTTGTTTTACTTATAGCTATTCTAGCCAGCATTATTTTAGTGATGCTAGAAAGCGTAAGTAGTTTTGATGATAAGTACCACAACTTATTGAATATTGGCGAATGGATTATTACTGTTTTGTTTACAATAGAATATATTCTAAGAATTGTAACCGTAAATAAGCCCATAAAATATATTACTAGCTTTTATGGTATAATAGATTTACTATCTACCATACCAAAATATTTATCTTTAATATTTGTAGGAACTCATGCTCTTGTCGCACTTCGTGCATTACGTTTAATAAGAATTTTCAGAATTTTGAAATTAGCACGTTATTTAGGTGCCTCTAATCAACTAGCGAATGCTATAAAAGCTAGCAGAGCCAAAATTTCTGTTTTCCTATTTGCAGTACTAATAGCCTCTGTCATTTTCGGAACCATTATGTACATGGTAGAAGGTGCAGATAGTGGTTTTACTAATATACCCAAAAGTGTTTATTGGTGTATTGTAACAATGACTACTGTAGGATTTGGAGACATAGCTCCCGTAACACCATTAGGCCAATTTATAGCAGCTGTTATTATGATTATGGGTTATGGTATAATTGCTGTACCAACAGGCATTGTTTCTGCAGAATACACAAAAGCTTCTGGTAGCGATAAAAAAGTATCTGATGAAGAACATAAGCATTTACAAACCGTTGTATTAAACTCCCAATGTTGTATTAACTGCTTGGCAGAAAAGCATCAAGATGATGCTATATATTGCCACAAATGTGGGTGTAAACTTCATCATGACTAAAACCCTTATTTCTATAGTTGGCCCAACAGCCATTGGCAAAACTGCGCTTAGTATAAAGCTAGCACAATACTTTAACACCGAGATTATCTCGGCAGATTCTCGTCAGTTTTTTAAAGAAATGAATATTGGAACTGCTGTTCCTTCCACTGAAGAACAAAACGCAGCAAAGCATCATTTTATTCAACATATATCCATAAAAGACAATTATAGTGTAGGTGATTTTGAACGTGATGCTATATCAAAAATTGAATCAATTCATAAAAATAATGATATAGCGATAATGGTTGGTGGCTCTGGTCTTTATGTAAAAGCCGTCACCAAGGGTTTAGACAACTTTCCAAATGTAGATGAGAGCATACGAACTGAGTTAAATAAAAGACTTATAGATGAAGGCATTGAAGCACTTCAAAAGAAACTAAAGTCATTAGATCCTAAAGCTTATGAATCCATTGCAATAGATAATCCTCAACGATTAACAAGAGCTTTAGAAATTTGTATTGGCTCTGGGCAAGCTTATTCATCTTTTTTAACAAATCCTGAAAAATCCCGACCTTTTAAAACCATATCTATAGGTTTAAATGCAGAACGATCTACAATCTATGATAGAATTAATCAACGTGTAGATATTATGGTAAAAAATGGTTTGGTAGAAGAAGCTAAAACGCTATTAAAACACAAAGATTTAAATGCCCTTAATACAGTAGGTTACAAAGAACTCTTCAACTATTTTGAAGGTGAATGGACGCTTGATTTTGCAATCTCAGAAATTAAGAAAAATACCAGACGATTTGCAAAGCGACAGCTAACGTGGTTTAGAAAAGACGATACTATAAAATGGTTTGATTATACAACTGATATTAATAATATAACCGAGTACATCGAAAAAAACTTATAAAAAAAATCCGATGTTTAAAACATCGGATTTTTTATATATAAAAGAATTAACTTTCTTTTCCGTTGACTACTAGCCTAAACCCTTCTCCGTGAATATTCAAAATTTCAACTTTTGGATCTGGCTTTAAATACTTACGTAATTTAGCAATATACACATCCATACTACGAGAGGTAAAGTAATTATCATCTCTCCATATTTTTGTTAATGCTAATTCTCTTGGCATTAAATCATTTTCATGTAAGGCTAATAAGCGTAATAGTTCGTTTTCTTTTGGCGATAATTTTGTTGGCTCTCCTCCATCAAATTTTAAGAAACGAAGCTTAGAGTTAAGATCAAAACGACCAATTTTAAACTCAAACTGCTTACTATCTGCAACAGAATCTGTAGCCTTACGCTGCATAATTGCTTTTATTTTCATTAAAAGCACTTCGCTATCAAAAGGTTTGTTAAGATAGTCGTCTGCACCAACTTTGTACCCTTTAAGTACGTCTTCTTTCATTGCTTTAGCAGTTAAGAATATAATTGGCACGTCTGTGTTTTTTTCTCGTATTTCTTTGGCTAGAGTAAATCCGTCTTTGTAAGGCATCATTACATCTAAGATACAAAGATCGAAATCGTCTTTTTTGAACTTCTCAAAACCTTCCATTCCATTTTTGGCATGGACAACGTCGTAATCGTTCATCATTAAATAATCTTTTAAAACGGTTCCAAAATTTGGATCGTCTTCTACCAAAAGAATTTTCTTGTTTTGCTCTTCCATGATTCGTTTTTATGATATTAACGGTAGCTTTATTATAAAAGTACTACCCTTTCCTTTTTCGCTTTCTACTGATATATGACCTTGATGGTCGTCTATTATTTGTTTTACATAGGCTAATCCTAACCCATGACCTTTTACATTATGTACATTTCCTGTATGTTCTCTATAAAATTTTTCAAACACGCGCTTTGCCACTTGCTTAGACATTCCGTTACCTTGATCGGCAATTTTTAAGATAACATTGTTTCCAACATTTTCTGTATAAACATCTATTTTTGGCTCGTCGTCTGAATACTTAACAGCATTATCTAGAATGTTTACAATAACATTTGTAAAGTGCGACTCGTTTGCTAAAACAGAGGTTTGAGTTGCATTTAGATGTGTCTTTACATATCCTTTTCTGTCTTCTACTATTAACTCTATGTGAGTTACCGCGTCTTCAACTAAGTCGTGTAACTCTAGGCGCTCCTTACTTATATTAAGTTCGTTTTTTTCTAGTTTAGATATACGTAATACATTTTCTACTTGTGCATGCATACGTTTGTTTTCATCCTTAATCATACCTAGATAACGTTTTACTTTATCTTGGTCTGCTATAATTTTTGGATTTTTTATAGCATCTAATGCCAGATTAATAGTAGCTATTGGTGTTTTAAACTCGTGCGTCATATTGTTAATAAAATCTGTCTTTATCTGCGATATTTGACGTTGCCTTATTAATTGGTATATGGCACTAGAATAAGCTAAAATGATAACTCCTGTAAATACTATAGATAACACTATCATTTTTAGTATTGTTGACAATAGAAATCGCTTTCGTTCAGGAAAATCTACATAAAGTCTATAACTACTTTCGTTATTAGTGTCTAAAAATATTGGGACACCTAAAAAGGCATTATTTTTTTCAAAATTTCTTGTTTGCACCTTTGTTGCTAAATCATCATCATAAATAGCAAATTCAAAATTGGTATCTATCCCTTCATCCTTTAAGTGTCTCTTTAGCAAAGTTTCAACCTGCAAAGCAGTAACTCGCTTATATATAGGCACTTCTCTTAAAAAGGTTTTAAAAGTATCTTCATAGGCCTTTTTATCTATTTCAGAAAGGTTTGAAAATTCTACAAGAGTCTTTGTTGGCTTAATACCTTGATTACCATCTAGCGTATTCCTATCAAAATATTCTGTTGTACGCTCGCTAGTAAAATTACTAATATCTATACTGTCCGTATCAATTTCAAAGAACAATGAAGGCACTTTAAAGCGCTCTTCTAAAATAGTATTACGATGAATTATTGTTTGATCATTAACAACATCTTCTGTCGTAATATACAATTGTCTTATTGCTGTGGAATCTGGCTTTCTATTGTTTGCAATGTAAGGCTGAATTAAACCATAAAACTTTCTAATTTCGTAATCTTGAATATCTCTAGACACAAAACTTAAAGCCCTGGTTACGCTTCGAGTAAAATTATCCTCCTCATTTTTTAAACTATTATTAATAAAAAATGATTGCACAAAAATGATACCGATGAGCGAAAGGCTCATTAAAACCACCAATAAGATGAATAGTTTTTTACTCATCAGCCAAATTTAACATTTTAACATTTAGCACAAATTATGTTTAACCTTACATTAACAAACGGAAGATTATTGTGCTTTTGACTTTTTTAATAAAATTTGATGAATAGAAAGGGCTTGTTCCTTAGCTTCTTCTAGCTTATTATTATTAATTACGAAGTGAGATTTTTTAATCTTCTCTTCATCAGAAAGTTGATTACTTATAATAGACTCTACTTTTTCTTTTGAAGCGTTGTCTCGCTTCATAACGCGCTCTATTCTTAAAGCTTTGTCTGCAACGACTGTGATAATATAATCGTATTGATATTCTAGGTTGTTTTCAAAAATAATCGCTGCTTCTTTTATGACATAAGGAGAATCTTGCTTTTTTAACCATCTGTTAAAATGCGATCCAACCTTTGGATGAACAATTGCATTCATTTTAGACAACAACGTTCTGTCATTAAAAATTTTTGAAGCCAAATATTCTCTATTTAATTTACCTTCCTTATACGCATCTTCGCCAAAGAGTGCGGTTAGCTTTCGCTTTATTACTTTAGAGCGATTCATTAAAGCTTTAGCCTCTTTGTCTGCAATATACACAGGTATTCCTTGAGATTGAAACCACTTTGCTATTGTAGTTTTTCCACTTCCTATACCGCCTGTTAAACCAACTACCATCATTACAATCTTATAAAATCTATGCGTTTTTGTTTTATGTTGACACGTTTAACAAACTCAGGCATCTTAGCTATCTTCGGCACAAAATACGTCTGATTATTATTAATTAGACTATAATCGCACTCTACAGAAAATGCTGATGGCGTAATAGAATTAAAACTTTCTAAATCCACATAATACGAAAGGGTTACTGTCTTGGGAAAGTAATTAATTAACACATTTTCTGGCTTGTTAATTATGGTTAATGGCACCTCAATCTTACCTTCGGTAAAGCGTTTTACTGTTGCCTCCACGTCTATAGATTTAGGAAAAACCTCAACATCTTGAATTTTATTAATCATAACCGAGGTCTTAATGTCTGTATTTACCTCTGTTAATTTTAACTGATTAGTGGTTACAAAACTAATGTCTGCAATTTTATCTGTTGGTCCTACAATTTTTACACTATCGTTACTTAACGTAAAATTGCCATACAAATCATATCCTGTTGCATATTTTATATCAGAATTTAGCTTAACACGCACAAACTTAGATGCTCTTTTAGAATAAGATATATGTAATAAATCTGGCTTTAACGACCGTATTTTATAAGAGGATCCGAGTTGCTCTTCTAATAGAAAACTATTTTTTTGCACCTCGAAAACAAACTCATTTTCATTAACAATTACATCTTCATTAGCATTTAAACTAATGGTTTCAGAATTATTAAAAATATAAGGTATTAGTGCAAACCCCTTGGCTTCTACAACAGCTTCAATGATATCAGAGGAGTCTGACTTAATTATTATTTCTTCTGCCAAGTCTGTAAACTTTACTTTTACATTAATCGGCTGGTTATAATCACTAGAAAGTTTAGAAAATATCAAAAAAACAAAAGCTATACCCAAAAAGACACCAAAACGATTAATATTTCGTTTTTTAAGTATTTCTAATATGTTAGCCTTTTTTTTTGAACACATTTTTAACTAAAGAATAAATGAGGAAAAGCTTTCTCTGGTTGCTTTCTTAATATTACAAGACTAATGGTAGACTTTATAAAACCGTAGCCATAACCAAAAAACTGAATCAGAACAGCTACTAAAGCCAATAAAGCTACAACTAAATTCTTGCTACTTAACAAAGCAAGTATAAAAGCTATGCTAAAATAAACCACATATAAATATATTAGCAACATAATACCAAATAAACTAAGTACACTCGCTATTATTAAACCAATCACAAATAACGTTGGTAACCAATATGTAATACTTTTTGAGGTAGGATGCCATTGATTAAGTATTGGTCTTACCATACCAAACTTATTTACTTGCTTATAAAACTTAGACCATGATATGCGTCTTTTATGAAATACAAAAGCATTTTTTATTAAAGTGGTCTTAAATCCCAATTTTAATAATCTAAGTGATAAATCTGGATCTTCGCCTGGATGAATTTTCCCAAAACCTCCTGTTTCTAAAAATGCTTTTTTAGACAAGCCCATATTAAAACTTCTAGGCTGAAAATCTTCAATTTGCTGTTTTCCACCTCTTATACCTCCAGTTGTTATAAAAGAGGTCATTGCAAAATTAATTGCTTTTTGAAGATTAGAAAATGATGTATGTGCGGCGTCTGGTCCGCCAAAGCAATCATAGTATTTTTTTGAAAGAAAATTGTTTACTTCTATCAAATAATTAGAGGGTAGAATAACATCAGAGTCTAATATTATAAAATAATTTCCCTTAGCATGATTCATTCCAAAGTTTCTGGAATCTCCTGGCCCTGAATTTTCTTTAAAGAAATAAGAAATATTCAAATGACTCTTGAAACTATCAGCAATATCCTCAGACTTTATAGTAGATCCATCTTCTACAATAACAATTTCATAGTTTAGATTGCCCTCTAAATTCTTAAAACTATCAAGAAGTTCCTTAATCTCGTCTGGCCTATTATACACAGGAATTATAAAAGAATAATATATCTTTTCCATAGCTACAAAAGTAACTAAAGAAAACACAAAAGCCACCTATATAGGTGGCTTTTGATAATATATAATTGTCTAAAATTATTGCTTAATTACTTTTATTGTTTTAGTAATATTAGCGATAGTAACCTTAACAAAGTAAGCACCATCTTGTAAGCTAGACATGTTTAATTCACTATTAACAGTATTTGGTGTAGCTCTTAATACTTCTTGACCAAGCATATTATACATTGTAACATTCTCAATAGTATTTTGAGCATTTAATGTTAAACTTCCTTTCGTTGGATTAGGATAATAAGTAAATGCCGCTTCATCTTCAAAACTATCAACACTTAAAGGATTACAAAAAACATTTGCTACCCAACCTGGTCGTGTTACAGAACCATCTGAAGTGAATACAAATGTTATACATCCAGAAGGATCAGTAGATGTGATTGTCATACCTTGTAAATCACCCGTACCTACAGCTGGCACATCATTTCTATCCCAACACCATATTGTTCCACCTCCTGGAGGGTCTATAGTTGTTGCAGTATTATCCGGACCATCATAGATTGTTAAACCATCATAACAAGCTGAAGTACCATTGTTTTCTGTACTAAAAGATGTGAAATCTACCGAAACAACATCACCAGGACTATCTGGACAAATGGTATAAGTAATTGTTTCATTGTTTGAATAACTACCACTCTGTCCACCTGAGTCTAAAAAGATACCGCTTGTACAATCTGGTGCTACAGCAACATAAGGTGTTGCAAAAGCAAATGGACCAGCCCAAGCAGACACTCCATCCACCCCACAATCAGTTTGTACATAAAACTCATAACTATTATCTCCAACAAGTCCTGTAGCCACGTAAGGGTTAGTAGTAACTCCAGATACCGTTGGTGTTCCTGTAACAGTACCTCCAGCAGTTAAATCTACAATTTCTATATTCCACATAGTAGCAGTACCATTTTCTGTCCAACTTAATTCAGCAGTTGTTTCTGTAATGTTTGCGGCACCTAATGCTGAAGGTGTAGGACATGTTTCTAAAGTTGTAAATGAGAAAGGACCAGCCCAAGCTGAACCACAATCTGCACGAACATAAAAATCGTAAGCAGTATTTTCTGTTAATCCCATAGCGCCGTATGGATTACTAACACCAGCAGCCGTTGGAGTACCCGTTGGAGTAAATCCATCAAGACCAAGCTCAACATCCCAAGCAGTTGCAGAACCGTTTTCTGTCCATCCTAAATCAGCTGTAGTATCTGTAATATTAGTAGCTGTTAAAGCGTTTGGCGTAGCACAAGCTGGAAATTCTGTAAATGATATATTATCTATAGCTATATCACCTTCAAAACTACCTGCACTTGTAGCTCTTAACGTTATAGTAACAGTTTGACCTGCGTAAGCTGCTAAATCAACTACAGCAAGTTCCCATGGAGTTGTTTCTGTTGCTTGTTGTTGACCAGAAAGAGACCAAACATTATCAGTTCCGTTAACTATAACATCTAGAGTACCTATTTGACCACCAAACATATGATAATTAAATAATATTGCTGGATCTGTTAAAGATGTTAAATCTACTAATGGTGATACTAACTCGGCAACATCACCAACGCCAGCACCTGATGCTTCTGTAAAGAAATAATTACCTGTAGTAATAGTAGGCGAAGGTCCTGTACCACCTGAAGACGTATCTGTACCCGCAGCTGATTCCCAATAAAAACTACCACCTGTATTTGATCCCGACCAACAGTTTTCTCCACTAAAAGGAGCCGTTGAAACAGTAAATGTCTCAAAGTCCTCTGTGTAAGCAGCAACAGGCGCACAAGCAGTGGTGAACGTAAAAGGTCCTACCCAGTTAGAAGTACCTACACCACCACAATCGGCTTGTACGTAAAAATCGTAAGCTGTTTCAGCTGTTAAGCCTGAAGCCGCATAAGGATTTGCTACACCAGAAGCTGTTGGAGTTCCTGTAGCAGGCGAACCATTTGTTACAACCTCTACATTCCATGCTGTTGCTGTACCGTTTTCCATCCAACCTAAATCGGCAGTAGTATCGGTTATACTTGTAGCAGATAACATAGAAGGATCTATACAAGATGGTGGAGTTTCAGACATAATTGTTGGAGACTCTACACACCAACCATATTGCCAACCAGTTTGATCGTCATAAGAAACTCTGTATTGGAACCCAGACAATTGAGTAGCTGTGTAACCAGAGATGTCTAATGGAGGAGTTGTGTAAGCTTCAGAAATTACACAACCTTGATAATCCGCTACTGTAGTTGTATTACCAGTAAATTGATAAACCTGTGACCAAGTCATAGCATCTGCATCGTATACTTCAATAGCTAACACATCACCACCTAAGGCGTAGTAAGTAAAGTTACCACTCACAGTAATCCAAGTTTCACCTGCACCAGCTGCTGCTGTTAAATCTATAACAGGCGAAGTAGCTTCAATGGTGTCTGCAGATCCATTACCAGCAGCATCATCATCAAAAATAAAGTTTGCACTTGCAGTTGTAGGATCTCCTGCAAGTCCACCTGGTGTATAGCTACCAGAAAGCGTCCAAGCTGCGTTAGGCCAACCAGCTGGTTGGTTTAAAGTCTGTGAAACACTCACAAACGTACCTAACATAAACATTATTACAAAAACATTAATTGTAATTTTTTTCATATAAACATAAATTTTAAGTTAGTAATATGTTAAAAATATGTCAATATTTTACAATACACCTTATCATTATTTACTAATCGACAAAAAACAAAAAACATCGCTAAATCGCATGCGATGTTTTAACTATTTATTTTAAAAGAGTTAATACTTGATAAATCTTTTTAAAGATTGTTTATATGAATTTTTTAATTTAATGAAATAATGTCCAGAAGTCAAATCTTTAATGTTTACGTATCCTGAACTATCTATTTTACCACGCAAAAATACCCTTCCGCTGAGGTCTAAGATTTCATAGGTAATATTATATGCGCCAAAAGCATTAATATACAAGTAATCATTTACTGGATTAGGATAAATATTAACATTAAAATTATTAAAATCTCTAGTATTTAAAGAATTAGAACCTTCTGTTATTGAGAGCAATTGATTTGGACTGACATTGTACAAAATATCTTGCATACCACTTAGCCAAGTAACCTTAACATAATCAACAATAGTATTTAAACCTAATCCAAAAAACTCAGTACCACTATTTTGCCCCATATATCCTTCACCACAAAGTGTATATCTATATTGCTTTTGCCCATTGACACTTATCTCTATTCTAGACCCTATACCTTGCTTATTACTAGTTGTTCCCTCTAACTTTACTTTTAACCAGTTATTTGTAGTAGTTGTTAGATTTTTCCAAAGAAATAAATCTTCATTATTGGAATTACTAACAATAATTTCGGGATAACCATCATTATCAATATCTCCCATAGCATTGGTATAACTTTCTAGGTTATCATTACTAAAGCTACCATTGCTTAAAATAGTAAATGTGTTACTGCCTTGATTTTCATAGAAAGCAGCCGATAAAAATTGTGGATCTGCTCCGTTAGCCTGGGCACTTACATAAAGATCTAAGTCCCCATCATTTTCAGCATCAAGAAATACTGAACCCCAAGCCGAACTATTGAATGTGGTTCCAGAATCTTGAGCCATATCGGTAAAAGTCCCATCCCCATTGTTTCTAAAAAGTATATTACCATCTGGTCCATTTGTTATATATATATCAAACCAACCATCATTATCATAATCTCCAATAGTTGTACTCATCGCATCTATAGCCACATTGGTACCAGAAGATTCTCCTATTTCAGTAAATGTGCCATCTCCATTATTGTGATATAGCAGGTTTTGTGTTTGCGTCTTGTCGTTAGCTACGTATAAATCTTGCCAGCCATCATTGTTGTAATCAAAAAAGGCTGCACACAATGATAAGTAACTCCCTAACCCAATCCCAGAATTGATATTAACGCTAATAAAAGTTCCATCACCATTATTTTTAAATAAAAAATTAGGGATTTGAAAGTTGAGATCTCTATTACATATAAAGACGTCCAAAAACCCATCATTATTATAGTCTCCCCAAGAAGCTCCAAATGTGAATAGATTGTCTAATGGAAGTCCCGCGGAAATGGTGATATCCGTTAGGCCAACGACATCATTTCTATAAAGTCTATTTCCATTGGTATTACTAGTAATGAATAAATCATTATCTCCATCATTGTCAAAATCAACCCAAACAACCTGCTTGTGCTGAAAATTATTAGACGGGTTTAATACTGTCTCTTGTATAAAAAAACCATCTTGAGTGTTCTTGAATATTTTTAAATTGTCACTGTTTTCTGTAGCAAGAGTTATATCGTCCCAACCATCATTATTATAATCATAGAATGAAATGCCGCCTCCATAATTTATAATACCACAAGAGGAACCTACACCTCTTGCTGAAGCTTGATTTTGAAAATTTATTTGACAATAAATACCCTCAAAACCTAACATACAAAACAGAATAGTTAACAAGTTTAATAATGATCTCATATACTATCAACTAATTTTTAATCAATTTAACAACTTTTTTTACCGAGCCTTCAAACTCTAGTTGGCAAAAATAAATACCACAATTTAGACTGCTCAAGTTTATGGTTAAATTTTTATCATTAGTTTTTCCTTTTAATACTTTCTTTCCAAGGTTGTCAGAAATAATATAAGCATCAATATTAATAGATGATTGTATATTGAAAAGCTCATTTACCGGATTTTTATAAAAAATCTTTGGATCACCATTGTATTCGGTAAGTGACAAAGTAGATCCTTCGACAATATTTAATGTTTGATTAACTGGTACATTATACAAAATATCTACTAGCCCACTAAGCCAAGTTACTTTAACATAATCAACTATGGTATTATGCTCTGTTCCAAAAAACTCTGTTTGAGAATTTTGTGACAAGTAACCTTCTCCACAATGCGTATATCTATACTGTTTTTCGCCATTAATGGAAATTTCTATAAATGAACCAATACCTTGTTTGTTACTTACTGTTCCTTCAAGCTTTACTTTTAGCCAATTATTAATGTCTGGAGTATTATTTTTCCAGAGAAATATGTTACTATGACTTATATTGTTTACAACTATTTCTGGATAACCATCATTATCTGTATCTCCTATAGCATTGCTATAACTATATGCAAAATCATTAGGAACTGCATTATTATACAAACTAAAATTACCATTATTATCATTAACATAAAACCCAGAAGACAATAAAGTTGTATTGCTTCCATTACCCTCACCACTAATGTATAAATCTAGATCTTTATCATTATCTGCATCTAGAAATACAGCACCCCAACTGGTACTATTAAAAGTAACATTATAGGATTGAGCCATATCAGTAAATGTACCATCTCCGTTATTAATAAAAAGAACATTATTATTAGGATCATTAGTAATGTACATATCTAACCATCCGTCAGCATTAACGTCGTCTACTGTTATCGTCATTGCATCAATACTTATATCTGTACCTGTTGCTTCAGCTACTTCAGTAAAAGTACCATCACCATTATTTCTGTACATTAAATTACGAACCACATACTTATCGTTAGAAACATAGATATCTTGGTCTCCATCATTGTCATAATCTAAAAAAGCAGAACAAAACGACATATAACCAGTGTTAAACAAACCAGCTTCATTATTTGCCAGAGTAAATGTATTGTCGCCATTATTTTTATATAAGATATTTGGAATAAAATTGTCTCTAATGCTTAAAAAAACATCTAAATACCCATCATTGTTATAATCACCCCAAGAAGCACCATAATACGGAAATTCATCTAGTAACATACCGCAAGTTTCAGAAATATCTAGCATTATCATGTTACCTGTATTCTCATAAATTCTAATACCAGAATTGTCACTTGTAATAAACAAGTCGTTATCTCCATCGTTGTCTATATCTACCCAATTTAACTGTTTTGCATTGAGATCATTTGTTGCTATATTAAGATTATGCGGAACAAAATTTCCATTAATATTTTTGTAAAAATAAATTGGGTCTCCATTAGCTGAGGCAATAGAAATATCATCCCATCCATCATTATCATAATCATAAAAACTTATTCCACTACCTAAATACGTATAGCCACAACTGGCAGTTACACCTAATTGTTGTGAACTTTCTGTGAAGGATATCTGTGCTACTGAAAAATTAAATGCTACTAAAGTCCAAATCCATATTCTTTTCATAACCTGCAAAACATATTCTATAACGGAGAACCATTCTACCTAAGACCAAAATATAATATTAACAACTATTTAACAAAAAAAGCGCAGCTTTTTTAGAGTTGCGCTTTCATTATTGAATTATTGTTTAAAAACAAACTATTCCTCTGTGAATTTCTCCATAACAGCGTCACTTACTCCCATATTACTAAATCCTCCATCGTTATAAAGGTTTTGAAGTGTAACACGACGTGTTAAATCACTAAACAATGTCACTGTGTAGTTTGCACAATCCATTGCAGTAGCATTACCTAATGGAGACATTTTTTCTGCATAAGAAATAAAGCCATCAAAACCTTTTACTCCACTTCCTGCAGTAGTTGGTGTTGGTGATTGTGAAATCGTATTTACACGGACTTTTTTGTCGCGACCGAAGAAATAACCAAAACTACGAGCAATACTTTCTAAGTAAGCTTTATTGTCTGCCATATCATTATAATCTGGAAATACGCGTTGCGCTGCCATATAAGTAAGAGCAACAATGCTTCCCCATTCATTCATAGCATCAGCTTTGTAAAGTGTTTGCATAACTTTATGGAATGACATTGCAGACACATCAGTTCCTTTCTGAGTCCAATCATACTTTTGATCTGTATAATGTCTTCCTTTTCTAACATTAATAGACATACCGATAGAATGCAAAACAAAATCTAATTTACCACCCAAAATCTCCATTGATTTTTCTACAAGGTTCTGTAAATCTTCTTCTGATGTTGCATCTGCAGGAATTATTTGAGAACCTGTTTTTTCTGCCAATGCATTAATTTGCCCCATACGCATTGCTACAGGAGCATTAGTTAACACAAACTCACCACCTTCTTCATGCACGCGCTCTGCGGTTTTCCATGCTATTGAGTTCTCATCAAGAGCTCCAAAAATGATTCCTTTTTTTCCTTTTAATAAGTTATACATAGTGTATTATTTTAGTCAGTTTTAATGCTGTAAATATAGTATTAATTCAACAATTGCTTTGCATGAGCCATGGCAGATTCTGTAATATCTGCTCCACCTAACATTTGCGCTATTTCAACAATACGCTCTTCTTCTGTTAAGCGTTTTAAGTTGGTCTCTGTAATGTCGTTATTATCTGTTTTATATACTTTGAAATGCGAATTTCCTTTAGCCGCTATCTGTGGTAAATGAGTAATAGCAAATACTTGCATTCTTCCGCTCATCTGCTTCATAATATCTCCCATCCTATTTGAAATTTCTCCCGAAACCCCTGTATCAATTTCATCAAACATTATAGATGGCAACTGAATATATTCTGACAATATTGATTTAATAGCTAACATTATTCGAGATAACTCACCGCCTGATGCAGATTTCTTAAGCTCGTTGTAACTAGAGCCTTTATTAGCCATAAACAAAAACTGTAGACTATCTTTTCCGTTTGGCAAAAATCGGTCTACTTCTGCTAAGTCTATTTTAAATTTAGCATTAGGCATCCCTAAATCCGACAACAAACTTTCAAGCTTTTGAATTAAAATTGGCACTACAGATTGTCGTTTTTTAGAAATTTGAGCTGCTAATTTATTTAGGGTCTGTTCAACATTAGACAACTCTATTTCCCTTTCTTTTATAGCCTCATCTAGACCTTCTGTATCCGACACCTTAGATGACAACTCATTTTTAATAGAAATTAAATCTTCTATTTGAGAAACCGAATGTTTTTGAAACAGGTTATTTATAATTTGAAGCTGAGAATTTATACGCTCTAACTCTTGAGGGTCGGTAGACAAAGCCTCTTCCAAATCATCTAACTCCAGCAACAAATCATCTAATTCTATATGAACGCTTGCTATTCGCTCAGCCATGACTTCATAGGCTTTTCCAAAACCAGAGATTTTATTAAGTTCTTGTTTTACGGTATTTAACTGATCAACAACTCCTTGATCCTCCAAGCTTAAAATGCCTTTAGCATTAGCAAGCTTCTCTCCTATTACTTCTACATTGTTAAGCTGCTCATACTGTGCCTCTAAATCTTCTAGATTAATAGATTCTAACTTTGATTCATTGAGCTCATTTACCAAAAAGAGATTGTAATCATATTCTTTAATTAACTCTGCTTTAGAGTCCTTTAAAGTCTGTAACGCTTTCTGTAACGCTTTATAATCTGACAGTTTCTTAGAATACAATTCTAAGTTCTCTTTATGACCTGCAAGAGCATCTATAACCCTAAACTGATAATCATTCTCAACCAATTGTTGTGTTTGGTGTTGCGAATGAATATCTATAAGATGAGAACTTAAATCAGACAATGCATCTAGCGTTGTTGGTGTATCATTAATAAAAGCACGAGACTTGCCTGATGGTAAAATTTCCCGTCTTATTATGGTTTGTACGTCATAATCTAAGTCTAACTCCAAGAAAAGCGGTTTTAGATTATAGTTAGCTATATCGAAGCTAGCTTCAATTATACATTTTTCGTCTTTATCTTTTACCTGGCTTAAGTCTGCGCGTTTGCCTAAAACTAAAGACAAGCCTCCTAATAAAATGGACTTACCTGCTCCTGTTTCGCCAGTAATAATAGTTAATCCATTATTAAATTGAACATTGAGCTCATCTATTAGAGCATAATTTTTTATGTAAAGAGAGGTTAGCAAAAATCTATAATTTGTTTTTTACAAAAATATAGAATCTCTGTTAAGTTAAGAATGGCTATTGAAAAAATAAATAGAAAATTAAAACTTAATATTTCGCCATTTCTGAGAGTGCATTGGCGCAATTTTATTGAGTATATCTACAGCTTCGGCAATGTTAACACTTGGTCCTCCAGAGAGAATATCCATTATCTCATCTGATTTTGCATCAAAAAACACGCGTAGCAAGTATGAGTTAGGTCTCCTCTTATGAATTTTTTGTAACTCTGATAATGTGGAGATAACTTCAGATTTACCTTTTTTAGCATCGTCTGCCATAACATCCATACCTTGCATATGATAATTATACATGGTTGTTCTTATTTCTTTAAATGTTGGCGAAAGCAGGTTATCTATTAAAGCAAAACGCGATTGTAAACCATCTTCCAGTTTCCAGCCTTGTCCATTTAATTGCTGTGAATAATTAGCTATAGTTTGCGCTTGAGAAAAGTATTCATCACCTCCATTTAATTCAAACGAATCTGCATCCATACCCAAAATCATGAATACATGAAACGAAAGAACAGACACTAAATTAGACTCAAACTGCAGTGGATTAAATACCATATTTTGATATTCTATGTACTGAAAATTGAAATCCTTATCATTATAATTGTAAACAGGTGAGCTGTACGTAGAATTAAAAACAGGTCTTGATGATGACACCTGTAAAGTTGCACTAAAATTATCGTTCTCGTATGCTGTTACATTAATAACCATACTACAGTTAATACGTTCTTCTGCGCCAAAGTTTTTTTCGGTCCACTTGGTGTTGTTAATAAACTCGTTCAGCTGCTTTTCTAATGTTTTAAAAACAACATTATTATCATTACCTGTTTGTTGAGCTATAACATTAACGGTACAATTCAACTCTTGCGAAAACACAACGGCTGAACATAAAAAGGCGAATAAAACTAGTAATTTACGCATTTAGCTGTTTTAAGATCTGTTGCATTAAATCTTTAGCAACTTCAGCCTTAGATTTAAGCGGATTTTCTATAACATCGTTAGTCGATGTTATAAATGTAACTTTATTTGTTGATACTCCAAAACCTGCACCCTTATCTTGCAAGGAATTAAGAACAATTAAATCTAAATTTTTAGATTTTAATTTTCCTTTAGCATGCTCTAACTCATTATTGGTTTCTAGTGCAAAACCTACAAGTAGTTGGTGTGCTTTTATGGCACCTAAAGATTTTAGAATATCTTTTGTTTTTTCTAACTCTATACTAAACGTAGCATCCTTCTTTTTTATTTTTTGACTCGCTACATTTTTTGGTCTGTAATCTGCAACAGCTGCAGAAAGAATTGCTATATCTGAAGCTTCAAAATGCTTATGAACTTCATTATACATGTCCTCTGCACTTACAACAGGCTTTACTGTAACTAAACTGTGTGTAATAGTTTGATGTGTTGGTCCTGATACAAGAACAACCTCAGCTCCAAGATTTGCTGCTGCTTTTGCAATTTCAAAACCCATTTTTCCGCTAGAATGATTTCCAATAAATCGTACAGGATCTAGTGCTTCATAGGTTGGTCCTGCAGTAATAAGTACCTTTTTACCATATAATGGTAATTGGCTTAAAATATCTTTTTCTACAAAACTTACAATATCTTCTGGTTCTGCCATACGACCTTCTCCTACCAAACCACTGGCTAATTCTCCGGTTCCTGCTGGTATCATTTTGTTACCATATGTGGTTAGTTTTTCAAAAGACGTTTTTGTAGACTCGTGTTTGTACATATCTAAATCCATTGCTGGTGCAAAGTATACAGGACACTTAGCAGAAAGATAAGTTGCTAAAAGGATATTATCGCAAATACCATTAGCCATTTTTGCCATAGTATTTGCTGTGGCAGGAGCTATTATAAAATAGTCTGCCCATAATCCTAATTCTACATGATTGTTCCAAACCTCATTATCATCATCTTCGTCAACAAAAGATGAGTATACAGGATTCTTAGACAAGGTTGAAAGTGTAAGTGGAGTTATAAAATCTTTAGAAGCAGGCGTCATAACAACTTTAACGTTAGCGCCTGCTTTAATGAATAATCTGACTAAACTAGCAGATTTATATGCGGCAATACCTGCGGTAATGCCTAATAAAATATTTTTGTCTCTTAGAATAGACATCTAAGGATTATTGTTTAGAATCCTCAGTGTTTCTGTGGTAAATTTTACCATCTAACCACTCTTTTACTGCTAATGCATGTGGCTTTGGTAATTTTTCGTAAAACTTAGAAACTTCGATTTGCTCTTTGTTTTCAAAAATTTCTTCAAGACTATCGTTGTAAGTTGCAAACTCTTCTAGCTTGTCTATTAACTCACGTCTTATGTCTGTGTTAATTTGCTCAGCACGCTTAGAGATAACCGAAATCGCTTCGTAAATGTTATCTGTTGCAGCATCAACTTCATTTCTGTTATACGTTACAGTTGAAACAGGTGCATCTGTCTTTTTTAAATCCATCGTTATAATGATTAACTTTTAGTAAATGTACTTAATTCTTGTTCTAATTCTTGATTCATTTTAGTAGCGTCTTCCATAAATTCTGAATTTGGATACGCTTTTTTAAATGAATTATAATATCCTATAGCATCTTTTAATCGCTCTTCTTTTAGTTGATCGATACTTAAAATTGCTAAGTTGTATGAAGCGTCAAATCTGTAAAACATTGCTTCATCTCTTAGTGATGTACCTGGAAACTCAAGCAAAAAGTTGTTGAAAGATTTAATTGAAGCTTTATAATCTGTTATAAGATCGTATTGTTTTGCTATTTCAAAAGCTTTCTTTTCTAGTTTAAAATCTAGCTCCTTAACCAACGTGTTAGCTTCTGCTAAATACTGAGATTCTGGATATTGATTAACAAACAACTGTAATTTTTCAATGGCCTCGATAGTTTCCTTTTGCTCCTTAGAGTATACTGGCGAATTGAAATAATACCCTTTTGCTGCTTTAAAAGCTGCTTCTTCAGCCTTCTCACTTTGTGGATATATATCCGTAAACTTATCAAAATGATAACTAGCAATATAGTAATCTCCCATCTCATAAGAACAGTTAGCGTGCATATACGTTAACTTCTCTGCCTGAGGCTTTCCTCTATACTTAGGTAGAATTTGATCTAAAAGTCTCTTAGACTTACTCCATTTTCCAGCTTCGTACAATTCATCAGCCATAGTAAATTTTTTTGCAACATCTTCAGATTTTAAGGCTTTCTGAAAATCGCTACATGAAACTAATAAAAGTGTTGCGAAAAGTATGTAAATTCCTTGCTTCATAAATTTTAAACAGGATGCAAAAGTACGCATTATTAACGGATTTTAAAAACAAAAATTATACGCTAAAATAATGGTTGTTTTAGATGCGCTGTGTAATTTAAACTAAGTTTAACTTTTATCTAAATCTTTTAAGGCACTTTTAATATCATTTTTAAGCTGACCTGTTGCTTCAACTAATGGTAAACGCACATAAGATTTAGAAATATCTAGCGCTTCTAACACTGCTTTTATACCTGCAGGATTGTTTTCAGAAAAAATTAAACGTGTTATTGGCATTAAATCGAAATGAACTTTATAGGCTTCTTTAGCTTTACCTGCAATACCTAAACGAATCATTTCAGAAAATTCTTTTGGCAACGCTTGTCCTATAACCGAAATTACTCCAGAACCTCCTGCTAATGCTACACCTAATGCTAAATCATCATCACCAGACAACACCAAGAAATCATCTGGCTTGGTTCTTAGTAATTCTAGATATTGATGAACATTATTACCTGCTTCTTTAACTGCAATGATGTTTTCAAAATCCTTTGCCAAACGCAATGTGGTTTCTGGCAACATATTAGACGATGTTCTTCCAGGAACATTATATAAAATTATTGGTTTTGGTGATACCTCTGCAATGGCTTTAAAGTGTTGATAGATGCCCTCTTGTGTTGGCTTACTATAATACGGAGACACTGATAATATAGCATCTATATCAGACAAGTCTGTAGTTTTAATTTCATCTACTACAGATGCAGTGTTATTGCCGCCAATACCAAGTACTAAAGGCACTCTTTTATTATTTACTTTAGATATAAATTCTACTAACGTTTTCTTTTCTTCTGCAGTAACCGTAACACTTTCGCCTGTGGTACCACTAATAACTAAGTACTCTGTACCGTTCTTTATATTATACTCTACCAATCGCTCAAGCCCTTCAAAATCTATACTTAAATCTGCATTAAATGGTGTAATTAGAGCTACTCCCGTTCCTATAAATTTGGTCATTATAATTTGTTTAAAATGTTTAAATATTTTTTTAGTTCGTTTTTAAATGTTTTAATGTCTTTTGGGTTTACATCTATAATTAAATCATACAGGCGTTCATCCTTTCGGCTTAATCCAACTTTTAAATTTGCTTTAGAAGCTGCTGTTATTAAATTCAACTCAGGTGTTTCATTCTTATAATAACTTACCAATACATCAAAAGGCTCATCTATAAATGCTTGCAAGTCGATATTGTTTATTTTACCCTTCCAACCAAAATGCTTTGGTGAAAAGTACGTTTCCCATTGACTCCCTTCGTACTTATCATCTTTTGTAAAAGCAACTACTTTATGTTTAGGAGATGTGAGGTTTAATTCTTTAAAATAATTTCTAAAAGCCTCAAAATCTTCAAATTCATTAGCATTAAATAAAACTGCAACTACCTTAACCTTATTATTATGTATAGTAGCTTTACGAGCAAACAACAATTTGTTTACATATTTTTGATTTGATTTTTCCTTAAATGCTTTTAAAATCATTTATCTTTAGCCTTTGTGCAAATTTAACAAAAGCCCAAACATTATTTAATGACTATTTCAACTAAATCAATGATAAAAAACACACTTTTTATAATTCTATTTTTAAGCTTGGTTTATTCTTGCCAGGAAGTACCAAATAGAATTGAAGGTAATCGTCTGGATATTGACGAAAACATCTCAACAAACAAAGAGATTGAAGATTTTATAGCCCCTTACAGATCTAATGTAAACAAAAATTTAGATAGTGTCATTTCTTATGCTCCAGAAACCTATTCTAAATCTAATGGAGAATTGAACACTGCAATTGGCAATCTAATGGCTGACGCTGTATTTGCTGAAAGTAATCCAATATTCAATAAACGTACAGGTAAGAATATTGATTTTGTGATACTAAATCATGGTGGTATCAGAGCTATAATTTCTCAAGGAGAGATTACATCAAGAACCGCTTACGAGGTAATGCCTTTTGAAAATTCTGTTGTAGTTGTTGCGTTAAAAGGAAAACAAATCAACGAACTTTTTGACTATCTTTCTAAAGCTAAGCGCGCTCACCCTGTTTCTAAACAAGTTGAATTACTTTTAGACAAAGACTATAATATAAAAAAAGCACTTGTTAATGGTAAATCTGTTTCAGAAGATGACACCTACTACATAGCGACTAATGACTATTTATATAACGGCGGAGATCGCATGACGTTTTTCCACCCAAACGATAGTTTATACACACTTGATTACAAAATTAGAAACGTCTTGATTGATTATTTTAAAAAGCACGACACTATTAATCCTAAAATTGATAAGCGTTTCACAAAGTTAACTGCAGAATAATAATGAAAAGAAGACATTTTATACAACAAACAACAGCTGCAACAGCATTAGCTGGTTTAGGAGCCTTAAATCTTCAATCTTGTGTATCAAACAGAAAACACATTACTATTCTGCACACTAACGATGTACATAGTCATATAGACCCTTTTGGTCCAAATGACAAAAGAAACGCAAATAAAGGAGGTGTTGCAAGACGTGCTACTTTGGTTGAAAACATTAGAAAAGAAAACCCTAACACATTATTGTTAGATGCTGGTGATATTTTTCAAGGTACTCCGTACTTTAATTATTATGGAGGTGAACTAGAGTTTAAGCTTATGAGTATGCTTAAATATGATTTGGCCACCATTGGAAATCATGATTTTGACAACGGTATAGATGGGCTCTATGCTCAACTACCACATGCAAAGTTTGAGTTTGTTTCTGCAAACTATGATTTTTCTAATACAGTAATGGACACACATGTAAAACCATATAAAGTTCTTGTAAAAGATGGTGTTAGAATTGGTGTATTCGGTTTAGGTATTCAACTTGAAGGTTTGGTTGATAAAAAAATGTACAAGGAAACGGTTTACCACAATCCTATTGAAATTGCACAAGATATGTCGCGCATCTTAAAAGAAGAAGAATCTTGTGATTTAGTAATTTGTCTGTCGCATATTGGATATCACTACAAAAATAGCCCAGACAGGGTTTGTGATTTACACCTAGCTAAAGCCACAAAAGACATAGATTTAATAATCGGTGGGCACACGCACACTTTTTTACCAAAGCCTACCGTAGCACAAAATAGTGCAGGTAAAAACGTATTGGTAAATCAGGTTGGAGCTTACGGATTATATTTAGGTAGAATTGACTTTTATTTTGAACAAGGTAAACCTCTTTATTCAGATAGCACCACAATAATCGTTTAGTAAATTTTGTAAGTTTCTAAAATTGAAGCGTCTAAGATTTCAACTAAACCAAAGTTTATGAAGTCTGACAAAATCATTCTTATACTAAGAATAGCTGTAGCTGTTATATTAATTCAAACACTTCGCTTTAAGTTTACTGCACATCCGGATAGTGTCTATATTTTTGAAACCGTTGGTTTAGAACCTTATGGAAGAATTGGAATTGGACTATTAGAGTTAGTTGCAGGAATTTTATTATTAATACCAAAAACCGTTTGGGCAAGTGCTCTTTTAACTTTAAGTCTTATAGGTGGCGCAATAGTAATGCATTTAACACAACTAGGTATTGAAGTACGTGGAGATGGTGGAGTACTATTTTTTACAGCAATAATCACATTTTTGCTAAGCGTCATTATTCTTTATTATTTCAGAAAAGATATTCCGATTGTTGGCAAGAAATTAAGCTTCTAATTGCTCATCCATATCTAAATATGTAGGCTGTGGACCTGTATGCTTAAGTTGCGATTGTAAGTAGAAGAATACAAAGGCTACAACTAAGAAAAATGAATAAATAAATCCTAAATTTTTATCTTCTAAAATGTAATAATAAGCTAATTGTATTATTTCAGAAAAAACTATACAAATAGAGCCTAATAGAAAAAGCATAGATTTATTATCATTTCTATACATATAATCTATTAAAGCCACAGATAATAGCGCCATTATAACACCATTATAAACAAACTCTAAAATATACTCATAAGTAGTAAGTGAATTTCCGGTAGCATCTGTTACAATAATTACACAAAACACATCTAACACAACAAGAATTATAACAGGAATTAATAACTCTCTAAAAACCTTACCAACATTAATTGAAGTTAAAACTTTGATAATCAGAAATAAGTAGGCTATAATAAAAAGAATGTTAGCACTATAATAGTGGATATCAAATTGATCTACCTCTAACAAAGGCATAAACCAACCTGAGTAACTCAAAAGATGACCTACTGCAAAAATCACAAGAAACCAAAAGAAATGCCAAGATTTTTCTGCCGTCCATCCACAATATAAAATTGTCAATAACACAAGCATTAAAGCACTTACAGCGGCACCTTCAACTTCATAGGCTAAACCTTGAAGTATTATAAAAATACCACCTAAAAGCAATAGCAATACTTTTAAGATTTTATTCACTAACATTAATTAATCCCTTATTAATAAGGCGAATATATAAAAAAATTACAATTAAACGATAAAAAAATGCTTTTTATCGATAAAAAGTTAACTTTTTTGTAAGAATTTATTTCAAAAAAGATAAAAACTCTTGTTCAGTAAGAATAGTAATACCCAAAGATTCTGCTTTTGTACGCTTACTTGGGCCCATTTTATCACCTGCAACCACATAACTTGTTTTTGATGATATAGAGGACGACACTTTTCCACCATTATCTTCAATAAGTTTTTTAAGCTCGTTTCTAGAAATGGATTCAAACACACCTGAAACTACAAAAGTTTGTCCTTTGAGTTTTTCTGTTTGGTTAGCTAATTTCTCTGCAGAGATTTCTAATTGCACTCCGTATCCTTTTAAGCGCTCTACAATTGTTTTATTTTCTTCAGAAGAAAAGAACTCTACAACACTTTCTGCAATACGCTCGCCTATTTCATCTACAGTTACCAAGTCCAAAACTGAAGCAAACATTAACGCATCAATAGATTTGAAATGCTTTGCTAATTTTTTAGCAACAGTTTCTCCAACATATCTAATACCTAAAGCAAATAAAACACGCTCAAACGGAATCTGTTTTGAAGCTTCTATACCTTTGACCAAGTTCTCCGCACTCTTCTCTGCCATACGCTCTAACGGAATAACTTGTTCCACGGTCAACTCATATAAATCAGCATAATTTGAAATTAAGCCTTCTTTTACCAAAAGCGCAACGGTTTCTCCACCAAGTCCTTCAATATCCATAGCTTTTCTGGAAATGTAGTGCTGAATACGACCTACAATTTGTGGTGGACAACCATTATAATTAGGACAATAATGTTTCGCTTCCCCTTCTGGTCTTATCAATTCGGTTTGACATTCTGGACAATGCGTAATATAAGTTGTTACCTGAGAATCTACAGGACGTTTTGCAAGATCTACTGCAATAATCTTCGGAATAATTTCACCACCTTTCTCTACAAATACCTCGTCTCCTTCTCTAATGTCTAACTTTTCAATCTGATCGGCATTATGCAACGATGCACGTTTTACTATTGTACCAGCTAATTGCACAGGCTCTAAATTAGCCACAGGTGTAATAGCACCTGTACGACCTACTTGATAGGTAATTTCATTTAATCTCGTAGAAACTTGTTCAGCTTTAAATTTATAAGCCATAGCCCAACGTGGTGCTTTGGCTGTATAACCTAATTCGTCTTGCTGATATAAACTATTTACCTTTACCACTACTCCATCAATTTCGTATGGTAGATTATGCCTGTGCTCATCCCAATAATTTACATACTCTAAAACTTCATCTATAGAATTAACCAATTTCGCCTCTTGTGGCACCTTAAAACCCCATTCTCTGGCTTTTTCTAACCCTTCAAACTGTGTTGAAATATTAAGATTATTACCTTTTATACTGTATAGAAGACACTCTAAAGGTCTCTTGGCCACCTCAGAACTATCTTGAAGCTTTAAACTTCCTGATGCTGTATTTCTTGGATTTCGATAGGGTTCTTCATCATTAGCAATACGCTCTTCATTCATTTTTAAAAAACCTTCAATAGGCAAAATGATTTCGCCTCTTATATCAAAACGCTCAGGATAATCTCCTTTTAACTGAAGCGGTACCGTATTAATGGTTTTTACATTAGCCGTAACCTCATCACCTTGAACACCATCACCTCTGGTAACTGCTCTCACGAGTTTTCCGTTTTCGTAAGTTAAGTTCATGGATGCACCATCGTACTTTAACTCACACGTGTACTGCACATCTCCATCTACCATTTTTTTGATGCGCTTTTCCCAATCCATTAAATCTTCTTTAGAATAAGAATTGTCTAAAGAATACATTCTGAAATCGTGCACAACCGTATTAAAATTCTTAGTAATTGTACCACCTACACGTTTTGTCGGCGAGTTTTCATCATAAAATTCTGGATGGGCTTCTTCCAAAGCTTGAAGTTCTTTCAACTTCATATCAAATTCATAATCGCTAATGGTAGGATTATCGAGTATGTAATAATTATAATTGTGTTGACGAAGTTCGTCTCTCAAAGATTCAATCTTAGATTTTATATCCATTCTATAATCCTTCTTTATTCAACCATTTTGGTGCTGGCAATGGTTTATAATTATTCATTTTATCTAAAAGTCCTTCAATTGTTGTGTCTATAACAACAGCATCTAAATTTTCTTGTTTTAAAAAGCCACGTTCTACCATGACTTTACATTGCTTTATCAAAGCATCATAATAACCATTGATATTTAAAATCCCAATAGGTTTGGTATGTAAGCCTAATTGTCCCCAAGTTGTGATTTCAAAAAACTCATCCATAGTACCAAAACCACCAGGAATAATGATAAATCCTTCACTTTTTTCATACATAATAATTTTTCTATCGTGCATGTTGTCTGTGGTAATCAATTCCGTCAGTTCTGTATGAACGATTTCTTTAGTTTTAAGAAAGGTTGGAATAACTCCTATTGTTTTACCACCATTTTCTATAACACCTTCTGCCACCTTTCCCATGATACCAATCTTTGCCGCACCATAAACAAGCGTTATATTTTTTTGAGCAAATTCTTTGCCCAAAGCATAAGCTGTTGTGATAATTTCGTTGTCATTTCCGTCGCTACTTCCGCAAAAAACTGATATACTTTTCATATTTATTTCCCATGAAAATGGGAATCTTTTTAGTTTAGATTCCTGTCTTACTTCGACTAAGCTCAGCACAGGTCGCAGGAATATCATTCATGTTACTTTTTTATTCCTTTTAGCATTCTGTCATTACCATTTAAATCTTCTCTCAACTCAACCGCTTTAAATTCGGCATCAACTAAAAGTTGCTTTGTTTCTTGTCCAAGATACTGGTTAATTTCAAAATAAAGTGAACCATTAGACTTCAACTTATCAACAGCAAAATCCGTTATCGCTTTGTAAAAAATCAATGGATTATCGTTTTCTACAAATAGCGCTAAATGAGGCTCATTATCGAGAACGTTTGGTTTTATTTCTTGCTTTTCGAGTTCACGAACGTAAGGTGGATTTGATACTATAATGTCAAAAAGCCCTTTCTGTCTCTGCGAGACATCTTTCCCAGAAGGAAAGAAATCCTCATTAGCTAAATTAAGTGCATCACCTTTTATAAACTGAATATTTACATTGTTCTTTTCCGCATTCTCTGTAGCTATTTCTAAAGCAGACTCTGATATATCAACTGCAAAAACCTGAGCTTCTGGCAAGTGCTTTGCCAACGAAATTGCAATACAACCAGAACCTGTTCCTATATCTAAAATCTTAATTGCTTCAGAATTTTGAATTTTAGATTTTGCATCCTTTATAATCCAATCTACAAGCTCTTCCGTTTCTGGTCTTGGAATGAGTACATTGTTATTCACTTTAAATTGTAGTCCGTAAAACTCGGTTTCTCCCAACAAATATTGAATTGGTTTTTGCTGTTTTAACCCTTCTAAAATTTCAAAAAGGAAATCAGCTTCAGTTTTAGACAAGGTAAATTCGGGCTCTAATTGCAACTGTATTCTGGCCACATTAAGATGGTGCTCTATGCCTAAATAAAAAAAGCTTGCCACCTCATCTTTGCCATAAATTTGATCTAATTCTTTATGAAATATGTCTTTTAAATCCTTTGCTTTCAAAATTAAAATGTTTTAAGCATCCATACGGTACACGAATAATGGCCTGTATTGCCAAGTGGTTTTTCTAAAAATTCGAAACCAACTTTTTTGTACAATTTTCTGGCATCATCCATATAAGGCATGGTTTCTAAATAACAACTTTCAAAACCAGCGCTTTTGGCAAATTCTAAGCAAGCATTCATCATTTTAGTTCCTAATCCTTTTCCTCTCGCCTCTGGCATAAAATACATTTTTTGCAACTCACAAACATTACCCTCATAGTGTTCTAAAGGAGCAATACCAGCACCTCCGAGAATCTCTGCATTCTGAGCTAAAACAAAATATCGGGTTTTAGAATGACTATACGTTTCTGTCATACAATCTAACGACGCATCTTCGTATGCAGTACCAACTTTTGGCACTCCCATTTCTATTAAAACACTTCGTATAGCCTTGGCTATTTTAGGATTATCCTTTTGTTCTATTTCTCGAATAACTATGGTATCTTTACCCACCTTTTTAAAACTTTTATACCGTTTTTTTCACGGTATGAAGATAGTTATTATTACGTTTTTATGAAGAAAAGCATCGTATTCATTTTAGTAATTTGTTCACTTGTTTTTAACTGTACAGTGAAAGAAAAACCTCAATTTATTGGCATTGATAATATCAAGGTTTTAGATTCTAATATTGAGAACATTACTCTTAGTGCAGATGCTGAGTTTAGCAACCCAAATAATGTTGGTGGCACGCTTCAAACAGATGCATTAAAGGTGCTTGTTAACAACAGAGAGGTGGCCACATTTACATCAAAAGAATTTAAAGTACCTTCTAAAGATAAGTTCAAAATTCCGCTTACGGTTTCTATCGCTACAGATAGCATTATTAACAAAGGTAACCTTAGTGGTTTACTGGGTAGTTTATTATCTAAAAAACTAAAAGTGCAATATATAGGAGACATTAAGTACAAGATTTTTGGCTATGCTTCTACCTATACTATCAATAAAACTGAAGACGTAAAAATTAAATTATAGTTGCAAACACACGAGTACTACATAAAACGTTGCTTACAAATTGCCAAAAACGGATTGGGAATCACCAGACCAAACCCTATGGTTGGTGCTGTTATTGTGCATAACAACATTATTATTGGAGAAGGTTTTACCAGCGCTTATGGAGGACCACATGCCGAAGTTAATGCTGTAAATTCTGTTAAAAACAAATCCTTACTAAAGGACAGTACAATGTATGTGCTTTTAGAACCTTGCAGTCATTACGGAAAAACACCACCTTGTAGTGATCTCATTATACACCACAACATCCCAAATGTGGTAATTGGTTGTATTGATGATAATCCTGAAGTTGCCGGCAAAGGCATTGCCAAATTAAAGGCACATGGTTGCAATGTCATTGTTCGTGTTTTAGAAGCAGAATGCAAAGCACATTTAAAGCGTTTTTTTGCTTATCACAATAAAAAACGACCATATATAATTTTGAAATGGGCAGAAACCGAAGACGGTTTTATTGCACCAGAAACTAAGGATGAACAAAAACCTGTTTGGATTACAAACACTTACTCAAGACAATTGGTACACAAATGGCGCGCTGAAGAACAAGCAATTTTAGTAGGAACTAATACAGTTATGGAAGACAACCCAAGTCTTACTGTTAGAGATTATACAGGAGAGAATCCTATTAGAATTGTCATAGACAAGACTAACAAACTTGATGAGAGTTATAAAATTTTTGACTCCTCAGCTAAAACCATTAAACTCACTAAAACTGAGCTTAATTTTGATAGTCCTTTGGCTTCTCAGATTTGTAATTACCTACACCAGCATAATATAAACTCTGTGATTATTGAAGGTGGTGCTAAAACGCTTCAAACTTTTATTAATGAAAATCTATGGGACGAAGCTCGAATTTTTATTGGGAAAACTGAATTTAAATCAGGCACCAAAGCACCTAATATAAATGGTAGATTAATTTCTGAAAAAAAATTAAAAGAAGATCGAATAAAATTCTACACAAATGATTGATACGCTTATTTTCGATTTTGGCGATGTCTTTATTAATCTAGACAAGCAAGGCGCAATGCAAAATGCACTTAACTTGTTTGAGATCGATACGTTTGAAGAAGACATGATTAACACCAATATCTTATATGAAATTGGCAAAATTTCAACTGAAGAATTTATTGATTTTTATGTATCTAAATTTTCATATTTAAACGAAAACCAAGTCATTGAAGCATGGAATTATATCTTAAAAGATTTTCCAAAATATCGCTTAGAGTTTCTTCAAAAACTCGCAAAAGAACAACGCTATAAACTCATTTTATTAAGCAACACGAATGATATGCATATAGACTTTATAAAAGATAACGTTAGTTTTTATGAAGACTTTAAAAACTGTTTTGATCAATTTTACTTATCTCAAGAAATTCACCTTAGAAAACCTAATAAAGATATTTTTGATTTTGTTTTAGAAAACAACAACTTAAAACCAGAACAATGTTTCTTTGTTGACGACACCAAAGACAACACTGATACCGCTAAATCTTTAGGCATTAAAGTTTGGAACATCGATGAGACGCGTGAAGATATAATCAATCTGTTTAACCTTAATAGTACATACTTTTGATTTTTTTAATACTTAGCATTTTATCGTCTACAGCTATTTTTGTGCTTTTTAAACTTTTCAATAAGTACAATATAAATACACTACAGGCTATTGTATTTAATTATATAACAGCATTTACTTGTGGGATTTTGCTTTATAACAAACCTATTAATATTGACAGCTTCATATCAGAACCTTGGTTTTTTGCAGCTTTAGGTTTAGGCTTTTTATTCATTAGCATTTTTAATGTAATGGCACTTACTGCTCAAAAAAATGGCCTGTCTGTAGCTTCTGTGGCTAGCAAAATGAGTGTGATTATTCCAATAGTGTTTGGAATTATTGTTTATAACGAAAGTATTGGCTTCCAGAAAGTGATAGGTATAATATTAGCACTTTTAGCTGTTTACCTTACTTCAATAAAACCAAAATCTAACGTTGTACTGACTAAGGCAATTTATTTACCTATCATTTTGTTTTTCGGTTCTGGAGTTATTGACACCAGTGTTAATCATTTTGCGCCAGATGGCAATATGCCTTTATTTCTAGCTATTATTTTTGGAAGTGCTTTTTTAATCGGCTTGGTTTTAATAACATTAAAAACCAAACAGACTAAACAAAAATTCAATCCTAAAAGCATTCCGTTTGGTATTACCCTTGGCTTGGTCAATTACAGCTCTATGTACTTTCTTTTGAAAGCCTTGCGAGTAGACGGATTTGAAAGCTCTACAATTTTTACAATAAACAATGTTGCTATTGTTGCTGTATCGTGCTTAACGGGCTTATTACTTTTTAAAGAAATAATATCCTCTAAAAACTGGATTGGTGTAGGCCTAGCTTTAATTTCTATAATATTAGTAACCTTATAATTTTGACTGAAGACATATATAAAACCATTTCTAAACCTTCGATCGGAGAGTTATTTAAAGATAAAAACAGCAAATTTATTGGCTATGCTTTCCCTGTAGAAAACGAAGAAGATGTAAAAACACATATTGAAGAGGTTAAAAAAGAGCATCACTCAGCAAGACATTGGTGTTATGCTTACCAATTAGGCACAGAAAACATAAGTTTTAGAGCAAATGATGATGGTGAACCAAACAATTCAGCTGGAATGCCAATTTATGGTCAGATACAATCTTTTGAAGTAACAAATGTTTTGGTAATTGTTGTACGATATTATGGAGGTGTAAAACTTGGTGTTGGCGGATTAATTAATGCTTATAAAACTGGCGCACAATTAGCACTTGAAGCTTCAGACATCATAGAAAAAACAATCAATAAGAATTTCTCACTCAAATTTGAATATAAAAACATGAGTAAAGTGATGAGAATTCTTAAAGAGCATCAGATTGAAATAACAAAACAAACTCTAGAACTTGACTGTTTGTTGGAAATATCTGTCAGAAAAGGTAACATTTCTAAAATATTTGAAATATTTGACCAGTTTTATGGTGTTGAAATTGATGAATTATAACGAATAATTTTGCAGTTTATCTAAAAGATATTTTGGACATCTGGTAGGTCTATTTCGATTCATATCTATAAATGCCAAAACAGTGTTACCTGTTGCCAATAATTCACCCTTACTATTTATTAATTCGTAATCAAATTCTATTGAAGCAGTTGGCATTTTTTTTAACTTAGTTTTTACTTTAAGAACATCATCATAACGTGCTGAACTTTTGTAATTTATACGCAATGAAATAACAGGAAGCATTATACCTTCCGCTTCCATAGTACTGTAACTAAGACCAAACTCGCGTAACCACTCAGTTCTACCTACCTCAAAATAAACAGCATAGTTAGCATGATATACAACTCCCATCTGATCAGTTTCGCCATAGCGAACACGTATTTCTGTTTCGTTATAATTCAAAATTTTGAACGATTTTAAATAAAAAATTTGTAGTTTTAAAGGATTTTAAACATGGGAAAAAAAATCTTAAAATTCAATTAGAATTGATTTTTTTTTTAAAAATTTTGTTCACATATTTGTCATGTTCAAAACGCTAAGAGAATCCTAATTCTCTTTTTTTTTGCTAATCTAACTAACAACATAAAATCTAAATTTAACTAATGGAGATCACAGCGGAATCTGTATGGAGTAATTGTCTCTCATTTATAAAAGATAACATACAACCTCAAGCCTACAAAACATGGTTTGAACCCATACAAGCTGTAAAACTTACCGGTAACGCCTTGAGTATTCAGGTACCTAGTAAGTTCTTTTATGAGTGGTTAGAAGAGCATTACGTAAAAATCCTTAAAGTAGCTCTTACTAAAGAGTTAGGTGACGATGCCAAGCTGGTGTATGTTATTAAAATGGAAAACACCTATGGTAACAAACAACCTTTTACAGAAAAAATTCCGAGTTCTAATAGAACACCTGTAAAATCTCAAGATGTAGATGTACCTTTTAACAACAAGAGTCCAGAACTTAAAAACCCGTTTATAATTCCTGGAATTAGAAACGTAAAAATTGAGTCGCAACTTAACCCAAGTTATACTTTTGAAAATTTCTTGGAAGGAGACTCTAACCGTCTAGCCAGAAATGCTGGAATTGCTGTTGCTAACAAACCTGGCGGAACATCTTTTAATCCACTTTTAATTTTTGGTGGAGTTGGATTAGGAAAAACACACTTAGCACACGCTATTGGTGTAGATATAAAAGACAAATATCCTGAAAAAACAGTTCTTTATATCTCTGCTGAAAAATTTACGCAACAGTATATTGATTCTGTAAAAAAGAATAACAGAAATGATTTTATTCATTTTTATCAAATCATTGATGTTTTAATTATAGACGACGTACAATTCTTATCTGGTAAAACAGGTACGCAAGATGTATTCTTCCATATCTTTAACCACTTACACCAAAACGGTAAGCAAGTTGTATTAACAAGTGATAAGGCACCTGTTGATATGCAAGATATTGAGCAACGTTTATTATCTCGTTTTAAATGGGGACTTTCTGCAGAGTTGCAAACTCCAGATTTTGAAACCAGAGTTTCTATTCTTAAAAACAAACTTTACAGAGATGGTGTAGAAATGCCAGATGAAATTGTAGAGTATGTTGCTAAGCACATAAAAACAAATGTTAGAGAACTTGAAGGTGCTATCATTTCTTTAATAGCTCAATCTTCTTTCAATAAAAAAGAGATTACAATAAACCTTGCTAAGGATATTGTAGATAAGTTTGTAAAGAACACTAAGCGCGAAGTATCTATAGACTATATTCAAAAAGTAGTTTCAGATTATTTCCAGATGGATGTAAGTACACTTCAGTCTAAGACGCGTAAACGTCATATTGTACAAGCACGTCAGTTAGCTATGTTTTTTGCAAAGAAATATACTAAAGCGTCTTTGGCAAGTATTGGTTCTCAAATTGGGCAGCGCGATCATGCTACAGTTTTACATGCATGTAAAACCGTTGACAACTTATCTTCTACTGATAAACAGTTTAGAAAATATGTTGAGGATTTAGCCAAAAAATTATCGCTTTAAACAACTAAAACATGACTAAGATTTTAATGGTGTGCCTTGGCAATATTTGTCGTTCACCATTAGCTCATGGTATATTAGAATCTAAACTTAATACTTCTCAATTTTATATTGATTCTGCTGGCACAGCAGCCTATCATGTTGGTCACCAACCAGATCGCAGATCTATTAAAGTAGCAAAAAACAACAACATAGATATTAGTCACCAAACTGCAAGACAATTTAAAGCTTCAGATTTTGATAGGTTTGATTACATCTATGCAATGGACTCTTCTAATTACACTAACATTATTAGTCTAGCAAGGAACAATTCAGACATTGGTAAAGTGAAACTATTTCTAGAAGAAAATCCTAATATCTCCAACAAAAATGTACCTGATCCTTATTACGGAGATATGAGTGATTTTGAATATGTGTTTGATTTAATTGAGAACACTTCAATTATTATTGCAAAAAGGCTTCTTGAAGAATAAAACCAAGTCTTTGATTTTTCGTAACTTAGAAACATTATCACTTCCAAAAAGCCTAAGCTATGAAAACTACGACTACTATTCTTTGCATTTTGTGTTTTTACTTTTCTTTTTCTCAAGATATAGAGTTAGAATCTTTTGCCACAGGATTTAATCGACCTGTTAACATTAAACATGCTGGTGACGACAGACTATTTGTGGTTGAGCAAGATGGTATTATCAAAATCGTAAATTCTGATGGCTCAGTAGAAGCAACTAATTTCTTAGATATTGATACCATTGTTGGTAGCAACGGAAACGAACAAGGGTTACTTGGTCTGGCATTTCATCCAGATTTTGATACGAATGGCTATTTTTTTGTGAACTATACTAACAATTCAGGAGATACTGTTATTTCGAGATTTTCAAGAATTGGAGTTAATCCTACCATTGCAGATCCTAATTCTGAATTAATAATACTAACGTATTCTCAACCTTACAGTAACCACAACGGTGGTGAATTACAGTTTGGACCTGATGGCTACTTGTATATTTCTAGTGGTGATGGAGGTTCTGGTGGTGATCCTCAAAACAATGGTCAAAACCTCAACAGCTTATTGGGAAAACTATTAAGAATAGATGTTAACAATGCTTCTGCTTCAAATCCTTACGATATTCCTGCCGATAATCCTTTTGTTGGTGACACAAACGCAAGAGATGAAATTTGGGCTTACGGCCTACGGAATCCTTGGAAATTTTCTTTTGACAGTATGAATAACGACTTATGGATTGCTGACGTTGGTCAAAATGCTAGAGAAGAAATTAACCAAGTAGTATTAACCGCAGCCGGACTTAATTACGGCTGGAGATGTTACGAAGGAAATAATAATTATAATACAAGTGGTTGCCCAAATAGCAGTACGCTAACTTTTCCTGTTTCAGAATATTCTCATTCTGGCGGACGCTGTTCTATCACTGGAGGTTATGTATACAGAGGCTCTAATTATCCTAATCTGGTTGGTACTTATTTATTTGGCGATGTATGTACTCAAGAAATTGGCTATTTAAAATTTGAAAACGGTAGTTGGAATTCAACTTTTGAAAGCTTTTCCGGCAACTGGGTAGCCTTTGGAGAAGATATAAATGGTGAACTCTATGTATCTGGTCTTGGTGGCACCATATACAAGATTACGGACTCATTACTTAGTATTGATGAAAACACCCAAAATTCTTTATCAATTTATCCAAATCCAGCAAACACTATTTTGAATATTGACCTTCCTGATAGTACTCCTGGAAACTCAACAACTTTTAATATTTATGATGTTCAAGGAAAGTTAATAAAGTCTATTTTAAAAGATAATAATGATATCTTTACAAGCATAAATATTTCAGATCTAAAAAGTGGTTTTTATATCCTTGAAGCAAAGTTAGACGAGGATGGAAAAATCACTAAAAAATTCGTGATAAATTAAAATGACAAGCTCAAAAGGCCAACTTTTTCTTATTCCTACTCGATTAGGAGACAATCCTCCTCTAGAGGTGCTACCTATTTCAATTAAAAAAGTAATTGAAGACATTGACTATTACATTGTTGAAAACGAAAAAACTGCACGCAGATTTATAAAACGTATTTCTCCAAGTAAGTCTCAGCCTTCACTCAAACTAAGTGTACTTAATAAATATACAACCGAAGAGGAGCGTAATACGTTTTTAAATCCATGTTTAGAAGGCCACACAATTGGACTACTTTCTGAAGCTGGATGTCCAGCAATCGCAGATCCAGGCTCTGATGTTGTTAGTTTAGCGCATAGTATGAATATAAAAGTTGTTCCTTTAGTTGGTCCATCTTCAATAATATTGGCTTTAATGGCTTCTGGAATGAATGGACAAAGCTTTTGTTTTAATGGTTATTTACCTATTGATAAAGCTGAAAGAAAAGCTAAATTAAAAAGTCTGGAACGCTTATCATCAGAGCACAATCAATCTCAAATTTTTATTGAAACTCCTTACCGAAACACTAAAATGTTAGAGGATTTATCTAATGTTTTACATCCAGAAACTAGAGTATGCGTGGCTTGCGATATTACATTGCCTAGTGAGTTTATAAAAACTCGACCTGCAAGAGATTGGAAAAACAATAAAGAAGACCTGCACAAAAGACCAGCAATCTTTATTATTCAAAAAGATTAGATTTTGGCTTTCGCTTTTTTATTTGGTTTAACGATAGTTGTGTCGTAACCCGAAAACTTTTTCATGTAGTACTTTACTGTAGATCCATACGCATCAGAAAGATTATAGTCGCCATAGCTACGTAAAAACTTTTTTACTGTACCAGGACCAGCTAAATGTGCAGCTGCAAGAATACCTGACTCTGTCACCTTTACACCTGCTATAAATTTACCTTCAAAACGTTTGATATCTTTTCTTAAAATCCATTTGTTTCGAGAGGCGTTAGCCATAAATGCTTTTTCTTGTAGTTCTGGATTGTATAAAAAATGATTTGGATTGTAAATACCAATCAACTTCAAAGTCTCAGCCCCAAATTGATATTTACCCAAATAGCCTAAAGTATTTACAGTAAAATAATCACCTCTAGATTCTTTAAAAGCTAAAGCTTCTTTAAAACCTTCAAAAGACTTTCCAAGGTGCGGAGTAAAAATATCTGGTTTAGATAAATCTGATCCCTCTGCCATCGCTAAATCAGACTTAATGTTGTAGTTTAAATCTAATCCATCTGTAGAATACAAGTCTGTATTTAAAGAGGAATTTGGATAAAGTGCCAAAGCAACTACTATACAAATTGAAAATGGCAACAAGTAATTCTTAACGCTATTTTTTATCATAACAGCCAATTTTTAACTGATAAAACTTTCCCCATAAGCTTTTATCAAAATCGCGTGCAAATATACAACTTTTATTTAAATATTGAAAATCAACATGTTAAGGTTTGTTAAAAGTTATCAGTAGTAGATATAATGCATCTTAAAACGTCCTTTACTATTTAATTCTAATGCTGGGAAAGGTACCTTAATTACGTTTAAAACATCAAAAATGGTTTTTAGAAAATGAGATTTTGTTTTAATCCTACTTAAATCTATATCGAGACTTAGATAATACTGCCTTGTTCTATTTTGATTTATAAATAAAGGATCGTTTGGCTCACCTGTTAACATACCATCTGCTCCATAGCCAACCGCAAGATTTAACCAATTTGGAATATTATCGGTTTTTAAAAACGAATTAATATTAGCACTTAACCAATAGGTCTGACCATTATAATCTTTTAAGAATTCTTCTGACAATCCATTTCCTAATTTATCTGGTCGTTGCTTTGCAAACTCTGTTTGATGAAACGAATATTTTAAATGTATACGTTGCTCTTTCCATAACAATTCTTGACCAACAAAAAGTCCCGAACCTAAAGTATTGGCGGCCATATCTGTCCAAGAAAATCCCCATTCTTCAGAAAAACCATCCATAACCTCAACAGCTGTTAAAAACCCTAAGCCAAGTGTAGAGGCATAAATGATTTGATTTTTTTTACTCACACCGGCCCAATTAAGTGTATTTGCACCCAACCTACCTAACTGATAAGAAGAAAACACATGACCCAACTTATCCATCTGCAACCACTCTCCACTATCGTCTAGCGTCTTAAATTTTGATCGTGCATAATCAGCATACCATAACTGGTCTAAACCAATGAGTGCAGTAGTAGCTAATGATACTTCAGAAATAAGAACGGTATTTCTTCGAGACTTATTGAGAGAGTCACTTGGTTTTAAAAATTGATTAATCTTAGATTGTGCAAAAAAAGATCCACTAACACAAAGCAGAAATATGATATGTGTTATAGCCTGCCTCAAACCCTAACCTTATCTATTAATTCCTTGCGAAGATAAATACCTTTGATATTCTTTAGCATTATTATTATGCTGCGCCAAAGTTTTGGCAAACTTATGATAACCTAAACGTTTTGCATCTGCAGCAAAATATAGATAGTTGTGTTTTTCTGGGTTTAAAACAGCCCTTATTGCAGACAAATCTGGCATTGCAATAAGTCCTGGAGGCAAACCTAAATTCTTATATGTATTGTAAGGAGAGTCTATTTCTTTATGAATATTTAAAACTCGTCTTATCACTGTATTCTTATATTTTGGCAGTTGATAAGCTGCAAATTTTAAGGTTGGGTCTGCTTGCAATGGCATACCAATTCGTAATCTATTGAGATAAACTCCAGCAACTCTTGGCTGTTCATCGGCTTGTTTAGATTCTTCGTGAACAATAGAAGCCAAGGTCATTACTTCATTTGGAGATAAGTTTAATTGCCTTGCTTGTTCTAGTCTAGATTCGTTCCAAAAACGATTGTATCTGGCTAACATTTTATCTCTAAAACCCTCAGCAGACGTATTCCAAAAAAACTCGTAGGTATCTGGCAAATACATACCTAATGCGGTTGCTTTTCTAAAACCATGCTTCTCTAAGAAGTCTTCATCTGTCATAGCATTTAACAATGAAACACTATCAGCTTCAATTTGCTTGCTAATTCTTCCTGCTAAATCTTCAAGACTATGCTGATTATTGAAAGCTATTTTTACGGGAAGGTTTTTGCTTCGGATAGAATTAATAATCTCGTTATTATTCATTCCTTTAGAAATAGCAAATCGACCTGCTTTTATGTTGGATATATACTTTTTTTGTTCAGCAAGCGCATCAAAGGAATCCATGTCATCTAGCAAAGGCTCTAATTGCTGTCTTACCTGAATATAATTAGCGTTGGTTGGTATAAATACGTAAGCTGTTTCATTTTGAAATTTTGTATTTGGTTGAAACATGGCACCATAAATATAGTATGCTATACCACCAAAAATTAATAAACCCATTATGGCTACTGCCCAAAGTATCTTTTTTATATACATATATTAATTGTTAATTCGCTGTAACATATACTCGTTTGAAAATTTTTGACCATCAAAACTCCAGTCCTTTTTTAAACCTATTTTTTTGAAACCATTGTTTTCAAACAGCGCTAAACTTGCTGCATTAGTTTCTGAAATATTAGCATAAACCTGATGCAAATGAAGCGTTTTAAAACAATAATTTACCAACAAGTTTAAAGCTTCTTTGCCATAACCCTTATATCGATTGGATTGGTCTTTTATTAAAATACCAATACCTGCACGCTTGTTTTTAATATCAAAATCAAACACATCTATTAAGCCAATTGCTCCATCATCAGTAGTACAAATAACTAAGCGCAATTGTTTAGCTTCAAAAATATCTTGCTGCGCGTTTTCTAGGTATTGCTTTATTAAAAATCGAGAATAAGGTGTTTGTGTATCGCTTAGTACCCATAGTGAAGTATCGTTTTCTATTTCATAGATAAAATCGAGATCCTCAGGTTCTAAAGCGCGCAAAAAAATGTGTTCACCTTTTAAACTTACCATTCTATTTCACCTTTAAAAACTTGTTCTGCAGGACCAATTAACCAAATATCATTATAGCCTTCAGGACTTTTACTAAAGTGCACTTTAAGTTCTCCTCCTTCAACTTTAAGCTCAACTTCATTTCTTGTAGTCTTTTTATTATGATGCATAGCTAGTGCTACAGCTGTGACACCAGTACCGCAAGACAAGGTCTCATCCTCTACTCCTCGCTCATAAGTTCTAACAGCAAATCGGTTATCTGCCAATTGCTCAACAAAATTAACATTACTTCCTACTTCATTATAAGGCTCACCATATCTAATTGCCGACCCTTTAGACTTAACATTCAATGTTTTACTATTAGATACCATTTCTACATGATGTGGAGACCCAGTATCCAGAAATAAATGATTGTCATAAACTTCAATCGTTTCTACATCTTGCATATGTAAATGCACAATACCATCTTTAACTTTAGCCTTGTGCAAACCATCTATCGCTAAAAATTCGGTTTCATTTTCAATAATACCAAGAAACTTTGCAAAAGCTACAATACAGCGACCACCATTACCACACATAGTACTTTCATTACCATCCGAATTGTAGTAAACCATCTTAAAATCAGAAGAATTGTCATTTTCTAATAGTATAAACCCATCTGCCCCAATGCCAAAACGTCTGTCACACAATTCTGAAATACGTTTGGTATTGTTTTTGTCTATTTTTTGTAAACGATTATCTACAATAATAAAATCGTTACCTGTACCTTGATATTTATAAAAAGTCATAGTCATAATTCTACGCAAATATAAGAATTAAAGACTGTAACTAGCGATGTTAAAAGGCAGTTAAAGTTGGCGTTAAATAGTCGTTAAAATGAAAATTAAAATTCAATATATATATAAATTTAAACGTTAAAAAGAAAACTTAAATCCTGAAAAATTATGAAGAAGATCCTATCATTAGTTGGTGTTTCGGTATTAGGTGGTCTGCTAACCCTTGGTGGTTATAAGCTTTTTATTGAAAAACAACAACCAGAGCAGTTAGCTGTAGAGCAAGTTTCTGACTTACCTGTATACGTACCCACAAACACAACACTTAACAATTCTGCTGAAATAACTCCAAACTTTGTTGAAGCAGCAGAAAAATCTTTAGATGCAGTAGTGCACGTAAAAAACACTGCTATTGTTTCTGCACCTATAACAATGGGTGATTACTTCTTTGGAAGATCTCAACCTCGTGCGCAAGTTGGTACAGGTAGCGGTGTTATTATTTCTCCAACAGGCTACATTGTTACTAACAACCACGTCATTCAAAATGCTAACGAAATTAGCATCACTCTAAACAATAACAAAACTTACATGGCAGAACTGGTTGGTACAGATGAAGCCACAGACATTGCTCTCATAAAAATTGAAGCAGATGAGGATTTACCATTTTTAGCCTTTGGAGACTCAGATAGTGCTAAAATTGGTGAATGGGTTTTAGCCGTTGGTAATCCGTTTAATCTCAACTCTACTGTAACTGCTGGTATTATTAGTGCAAAATCGAGAGACTTAAGTGGTAGAAATACGCAATCTTTTATTCAAACCGATGCGGCAGTAAATCCAGGTAATTCTGGTGGTGCCTTAGTAAATACTAATGGAGATTTAATCGGTATTAATACCGCAATATCATCGCGAGATGGATCTTATATTGGGTATTCGTTCGCTGTACCTAGTAATATTGCTCGTAAAATTGTTAATGATATCATGGAGTACGGAAATGTACAAAATGGTATACTTGGTGTTGTCGGCAGTGCTTTAAATAGTCAAACAGCAGAACAAATAGGTACTGATATGACAGAAGGTTTCTACGTTAGTGATGTTACAGAAGATACAGGTGCTGAAAAAGCAGGAATTAAATCTGGAGATATCATAAAGAAAATTGATAATGTTGAAATTAATAAGTTCTCAGATTTAGCAGGCTACTTAAAAACAAAAAGTCCAAACGACGAAGTTATTGTAACCATAGTGAGAGACGGTAATGAAGAAATTGTACCAGTTACACTTTTAAAACCTTCCCAAACCGTAATAGAAACCATTGGTATGGTAAAAAATGCTACAAAATCAGATTTAAAAAAATATGACACTGACTATGGTCTAAAAATATATGAATTTGATGAGCGCTACGAAGCCTATTGGAATAGAGAAGGTATAGAGGAAGGAAGCCTCGTTACACGTATTAACGGTAAAAAACTATACTCAGTAGATGATGCTCAAAATGCTATTAAAACAAGAAATATGAATGAGCCTCTTCAAATTGAAGTTATAAATAAGCAAGGTGAAAAAGTAGTCTACAACTTTAGATAAAAAAATTTAAAAATAGATTAAAGCCACCCTTCAAAGTACAATTCTTTGAAGGGTTTTTATTTTCGGTAAAAAGTGCTACGAAAACGTTTGAAATATGTATTTTTGCGCAAAATCTAAAAACACTAAACCAATAAAAAATGGGTTTTAACGACACTTACGAAAAAGAGTTAGCGTTTCAGGCAGACCGTCGCAGAGCTACGGTCGAATTTATTAAAACAGTAAGCGACCTTTGGTACGATAATTCCATTGAGCTTGTTTTATTCAGAAACCAATTAATTGACAGAAAAGTGAGCGAAATTTTAAACTTGCACGAATATGCAGGCGAATTTGTTCAGAAACCGATTTCAATCTTTGACTCTGTAGAAATTGCTCAGGCTATTAAAAAATTAAATTTACCTCCTGCTAAATTAGACATTGGTAAATTAACGTACGAGTATCACTTAGAAGATCAGAAGTATGATAATGCCACTGCTTTTGTTGCTGCTAAATTAAAAGATGCAAATAACTCTAAGGAGTTAGAACCTAAAGATGTTATTCTTTATGGTTTTGGTAGAATCGGTAGATTAGTAGCACGTGAGTTAATGACACGTACTGGTAAGGGTAATCAACTGCGATTAAGAGCTATTGTAACTCGCGGTGAGGTTAACAAAACTGTATTAGAAAAACGCGCATCGTTATTAAGAAACGATTCTGTACACGGAGATTTCTCTGGTATGGTTGGTGTTGATGCAAAAAACAGCGCGCTTATTATAAATGGTACAACAGTTAATATTATTTCTGCTAATGCACCAGAAGATATAGATTATACAAAATATGGTATAAACAATGCTTTAGTAATTGATAATACTGGAGCATTTAGAGATGATAAAGCTTTAGGGAGACATTTAAAATCTAAAGGTGTAGAAAAAGTTCTTTTAACAGCGCCAGGAAAAGGAGTACCTAATATTGTGCATGGAGTTAACCACTTAGAACATAATCCTGATGAAGTTAAAATTTTCTCTGCCGCTTCTTGTACTACTAACGCCATTACACCTGTTTTAAAAGCTGTTGAAGATTCTTTTGGTGTAAAATCTGGTCACTTAGAGACCATTCATGCTTACACGAATGACCAAAATTTAGTAGATAACTTTCACAAAAAATACAGACGTGGTAGAGCTGCTGGTCTTAACATGGTAATTACAGAAACTGGTGCTGGTAAAGCAGTAAGTAAAGCATTACCATCACTAGAAGGCAAATTAACATCTAATGCTATTAGAGTACCTGTACCAAATGGTTCTTTAGCAATTCTTAATTTAGAATTAGAAAAAGAAACTTCTGTAGACAGCATGAATACAATCATGAAAAAATACGCGCTTGAAGGTGATTTAGTTGAGCAAATTAAATACGAAATGAGTGACGAACTTGTTTCTAGTGATATTGTTGGAAGCTCGGCACCATCAATCTACGATAGTAAAGCAACCATTGTAAGAGCAGATGGTAAAAATGTTGTCTTATACATTTGGTACGACAATGAGTATGGTTATAGCCATCAAGTTATTAGACTTGCAAAATATGTTTCTAAAGTAAGACGCTATACTTATTATTAGAATCTTTTGAAAAGGGAAAAAGAAAAAATCTTGTCGTTTGGCAAGATTTTTTTGTTTTAAAAACATCCAAAGCAACACTAAGTGCGTATATGAACTGTTGAGTAGAATTGATGATGTATTTGTTTTACAAATTATTGAAACTAATGCCCATAAAATCATTATCTTGGCACCTAATTAATCGAACACAACCAAAACAATTACAATATGAAGTTTTTAGCTAAAGTCGCTGTAATTCTTATAGTTACCTTTAACCTACAAACCTTAATCGCACAAACTCAGCAAGATGATGCTGATGAACAATACTCATTAAGCAGTGGTAATATTGATAGTCAATTTGAGTATGTTTTTAGAAAATCTGGAAACTTTAAAGGTACAAACGGGCAACCTTACGAAGCTGTAAAACAAGCTTGGTTATTAAAACTAAAAGCCAATGTTTTAGATTCGCTTAAAACAACTTACAAAGATTTAGCTAATTCTGAAGCTACAGTTGCCAACCAAGTTAAAGAAATAGACGATCTTAAAGCAAAACTTGGTAACACACAGACCACCTTAAACGAAACCAACGAAGAAAAAAACAACATGGCATTATTAGGTATGCAAACCAGCAAAACCAATTATAATGTTATTATGTGGACGATTATTGCTGCTCTTACTGCATTATTGTTGTTCTTTATATACAAGTTTAAAAACAGCAACTCATTAACCAAAGAAGCAAAACACAAACTTGAAGAAGTAGAAACAGAGTTTGAAGAACACAGACGCACTGCGCTAGAACGCGAACAAAAAGTAAGACGTCAACTTCAAGATGAGATTAATAAAAACAAGGCTTAATAATTACCTTTTATAAATATTGAAAATCCGCAATACTAATTGCGGATTTTTTGTTTATTGATTTTTAATGATTTACATTTACTAATGTTTGTTGCAACTAGGTATGGGAAAGAAAAAAGAAAAGAAAAAAAAGAGTAAAGTTGAGTTTAACGATCGAGAATCTTTCAAGCAGCAAAAACCATCAAAGCTACCTCTTTATTTATCAATTCTTGCAATTTTAATAAGTTTTGGACAGTTAGTGTTTACAGTTCCAATTGTTTTGAAATATTTTGATAGAGTTGAAATTGAAGCCAAAGAACTTGGAATAGCTAAACCTATCAATGAAGATTTTATTAAATCATCCTTCATAATTAGAAATACAGGAAATAATACGGCCGAAAATGTAGAGCTACATTTACGAATTCTTGATGATGACAATGTTGTATTCATTCCTGACGTATTTAGATTGGTTAAAGATGATAATAGAGATGGGATTACGAAAAACTTAATTTATAAATGTGATGAGTTAGTTCCAGGAGAACATGTTAGAATCTCTGTTTTTTCTAATTTTGTGGATTATCTAAAAATCAATAATATTGATACACTATATTTCAATAAACCCATTAAAAGACCTGAATTCAACTTTGGACCTTACATTAGTGGTTTAAAACATTCTTTGAATAAAGTTAAAGTTGAGGAGAAAGACTCTCTATATTTAAAAGAAATTAGGTATTTGAATCAATAGATTGAATTTTTATAATTTGGATATCCCTTCACAATCAAAATCTCTTAATTAAACCTACCTTTGCACACAATTTAGAAAGACCATGCGCATAGATATCATCACCGTTTTACCAGAACTTTTAAAAAGTCCGTTTGAAGCTTCAATACTTAAACGTGCCATAGAAGCAAATTTGGTAGAAGTTCATTTTCATAACCTTAGAGATTATACCACAGACAACTATAAATCTGTAGACGATTACCAATTTGGTGGTGGAGCAGGTATGGTAATGATGATAGAGCCAATAGATAAATGTATTTCTGGTTTACAAGCAGAGCGTAACTATGACGAAATCATATATATGACCCCAGATGGTGAGTGTCTTAACCAAAGTATAGCCAACCAAGTATCGCTAAAAGAAAACATCATCATACTTTGTGGTCATTATAAAGGTGTAGACCAACGTGTGCGCGATAAATTTATCACCAGAGAAATCTCTATCGGAGATTATGTGTTGTCTGGTGGCGAATTAGGTGCAGCTGTGCTGTGCGATGCGGTTATTAGATTAATACCAGGTGTTTTGGGCAATGAGACTTCTGCCCTGACCGATTCGTTTCAAGATAATCTGTTAGCACCACCAATTTATACAAGACCGAGAGACTATAAAGGAATGAAAGTCCCTGAAGTATTGTTTAGTGGTAACTTTGGTAAAATAGAAAAATGGCGAGAAGAGCAAGCCTACCAACGTACCAAAGAAAGACGACCAGATTTACTGGAAGAATAATCTTCTTAAAATTATTAATTATTAATTGCCAATTACCAATTAATAATTATCTTTGCACCCACTTTTGGATTAACCTCTGGCGAAAACCGTGAATGTTGATTTGAAACAACCATTATAAAAGAGAAAACATGGATTCTTTAGTAAAATTTGTACAAGACGAATTTGTAACCAAAAAAGACTTACCAGAATTTAGTGCTGGTGATACTATCACAGTATACTACGAAATTAAGGAAGGCAGTAAAACACGTACACAGTTCTTTAAAGGTGTTGTATTACAACGTAAAGGAAGTGGAGCTTCAGAAACATTTACAATCCGTAAGATGTCTGGTACGATTGGTGTAGAGCGTATCTTCCCAATTAACTTACCAGCTTTGCAAAAAATTGAAGTGAACAAGCGTGGTAAAGTACGTAGAGCACGTATATTCTACTTTAGAGGTCTTACTGGTAAAAAAGCAAGAATTAAAGAAGTTAGAAGATAATCTAACACACATAACATTAAAAAAGCCTTCATTACTGAAGGCTTTTTTAGTTATTAACTTTTGTTAATAACTACAGTTTATAAATTGTGTACATCTAAATTGTTAAAAAATTTGCTTATTCGAAATATAAGCATATTTTAGCTAAACAATCAACAACAAACAGTGTTTGGTTTTAAAAGAAATTTTAGATTTATGTTAATTGTTTAAAGTAACGTTCTTTAAAATTAATAAGATTGTTTTTTGAGGGTAGCGAACCGCTTGTGTAGGCAAGTGTTGGGTAGTTAACCATGAAGCTTAAGTTTTATAATATGCTTGCAGATTAGAAAGCGTAAGTGGAAAGTTTTGAAAAAGTAACGGAATCGAAAGTGAACGCGAAAAGGATGAGCAATGTTTTTGGACGTGTAGGACACGCAAGTGAAGAACAAAGAAGAAATCATCAAGAAAAACAAGTCTTATGAAGCTTAGTAGTATCAGGTCAATACATTTTGAAAGGTATGAAACGTTTCATTTGAAGTAGGAACACTTGAACTGAAAAAGATGATGATGAAAATCATACAGCTGAGTTAGTGAAAGCTAAATAGGTCACGTTAGTACTGTTTCAAAAAGAAGCCATGTCAGAACAGTTTTACTGTAGTGATATGGCTTTTTGTTTTTCTACTCATTTTTATTCACTATTTTAGTTAGATGAAATTTATACTAGTATTCATATTCTGCTTTTTAAGTTTTTTAAGCTATGCTCAAATCGATACTTTAAGCATTCTACACAAAAATATATGGACACCCAAAAAGCATATTTATACACATTGGCTAGAAAGAGACACTATCAATCTTAAGTCTCTTAAGTATTATAAAAAAATTGAAGACTCTATATTTAAGAAAGAAGATTTAAGTCAAGAAGATATTAATGATTTAATAGCATCTGTTAGGTTTGAAAATGAGAAAATTAAATTTGATTCTATAAATAATCTAAAACATATTCTATATATGTCTTGCCCTGTTGGTGCAACTATGTATAATTTAAAAAGTTTAAAATATAAGAATGGTCAAGTTGATCTCAATTATTCTGTTAGAAATTGGAGCCAGAATGAAAAAACAAAACATTATTCTTTCAATTATAAAGTTATAATATGGAATGATGATGAGATTCTTTTAAGCAGAATTAAAATATGAACTTACAAAGCATATCTGACCAAAACTTCAGTAATAAAGACTACACCACTAACCTACTTCCAAAAGCAGAATACAGCTATTGCACCTTTACAAACTGTAATTTTGAAAATTCAGACATTTCAAACAACGTCTTTTTAGAATGTGAATTTGTGGATTGTAACTTTAGCAATGTCAATGTAAAGCATACTACATTTAATGATGTAAGTTTTAAATCTTGTAAGCTCGTTGGTATTAATTTTAAAGATTGTAGTGAATTTCTACTAAACTTCAGCTTTAGTAATTGTAATCTTAATCTTAGTTCTTTTTCTGATATGAATATCAACAAAACACGTTTTACAGATTGTAAACTACATCAAGTAGATTTTACATATACAGAAGCAAAAGAATCCGAGTTTACCCAGTGCGATTTATTCAACACAATTTTTAATAACACTAACCTCGAAAAAGCGGATTTTTCGACAGCGTTTAATTTCAATATCAATCCTGCTGAAAACAATCTTAAAGGTACTCAGTTTTCAAAGAATAATATTGAAGGACTTTTAAATACCTTCAAAATAAAAATTAAATAAAAAATCCATCCAATTTAGTATTCCTCCCAAGAAATTCCCAAAATTTACCATCAATTACTAGCAATCTCGCAATCGCTAAACCCTATCTATTTTGTATATTTGCACAGCTTAAAAATAAGCTTAAGCATATTCACATTATATTTAACAACCTATGACCAAAATAGCAAAGATTGTTTACACAAAAACAGACGAAGCGCCAGCTTTAGCAACACGTTCTTTTTTACCAATAGTTCAATCATTTACCAAATCTTCAGGTATAACTATTGAAACAAAAGACATCTCATTAGCAGCAAGAATTTTAGCTGTATTTCCAGATTTTTTAACAGAAGAACAAAAGGTAGCAGATGCACTTACAGAACTAGGAGAATTAGCAAAAAAACCAGAAGCTAATATTATTAAATTACCTAATATTAGTGCTTCAGTTCCTCAATTAGAGGCTGCTATTGAAGAACTTCAAGCTAAGGGGTATAACCTTCCAAACTATCCAGACGAACCAAAAAATGATACTGAAAAAGAAATCAAGGCTCGTTACGACAAAGTAAAAGGTAGCGCTGTAAATCCAGTATTAAGAGAAGGAAACTCAGACAGACGTGCACCAAAAGCTGTTAAGAATTATGCTAAGAAAAACCCACATAGTATGGGAGCTTGGTCAGCAGATTCTAAAACGCATGTGGCAACAATGAGTGAAGGAGATTTTGCTCATAATGAGAAATCTTACACTACTCCTGCTGCAACTACTGTTAAAATAGTTCATACAGACACAGAAGGCAATACTACTGTATTAAAAGATAACTTAGCATTACAAGCCGAAGAAATTATCGACGCTACGGTAATGAGTAAAAAAGCGCTTTTAGCTTTCTTAGAAAGAGAAATAAAAGATGCCAAAGCACAAGGCGTATTAATGTCTTTGCACATGAAAGCTACCATGATGAAGGTTTCTGACCCTATCATTTTTGGTCATGCTGTAAGAACATATTTCAAACCTGTTTTTGAAAAACATGCTGATACTTTTAAAGAAATTGGTGTTGACGTAAATAATGGTTTTGGAAACTTAATAGAAAACCTTGAAGAATTGCCAGAAGTAAAACGTAAAGAAATCCAAGCTGATATTGATACTGCTTTTAGCGAAGGTCCGGATTTGGCTATGGTAAATTCAGATAAAGGTATAACCAACTTACACGTACCAAGCGACGTTATTATTGATGCTTCTATGCCTGCAATGATTCGTACTTCTGGCCAAATGTGGAACAAAGATGGTAAACAACAAGACACAAAAGCTATCATTCCAGATAGTAGTTATGCTGGTGTTTATACAGCTACAATAGACTTCTGTAAAAAGCATGGTGCTTTTGATCCGACAACCATGGGAACTGTTCCAAATGTTGGTCTTATGGCTCAAAAAGCGGAAGAATATGGTTCTCATGATAAAACCTTTGAAATAATATCAAACGGAAAGGTTGAAGTTATTGACGCTAACGGAACTGTTTTAACAGGCCATAACGTTGAAACTGGTGATATTTGGAGAATGTGCCAGGTTAAAGATGCGCCTGTACAAGATTGGATTAAATTAGCAGTTACAAGAGCAAGAGCATCGCAAACACCTGCTGTGTTTTGGTTAAATGAAAAAAGGGCTCATGATGCAGAATTAATCAAAAAGGTAAATAAATATCTTCCTAATCACAATACTGAAGGTCTAGACATTAGAATTCTTGCACCTATTGAAGCTACTAACTTTACGTTAGAACGTATCAAAGAAGGTAAGGATACAATCTCAGTAACCGGAAATGTTTTAAGAGATTACCTTACAGATTTATTCCCAATTTTAGAATTAGGAACTAGTGCAAAAATGCTATCTATTGTACCTCTAATGAATGGTGGAGGTTTATTTGAAACTGGCGCTGGTGGATCTGCACCAAAGCACGTACAACAGTTTGTAGAAGAAAATCACTTAAGATGGGATTCTCTTGGAGAATTTTTAGCACTTGCTGTTTCTTTAGATCATTTTGCTGAAGTTAATGACAATACTAAGGCACGTGTGTTAGGTGAAGCTTTAGATGAAGCAACAGAAAAGCTGTTAGAAAATAAAAAAGGTCCTTCTCGTAAAGTAAACGAACTAGACAACAGAGGTAGTCACTTCTATTTAGCGTTATATTGGGCTGAAGCTTTAGCTAATCAAACTAAAGATAATTCTTTAAAAGAAGAGTTTTCTACAATTTTTAATGCACTTTCGTCAAAAGAAGAGCAAATCGTAGCTGAACTTATAGATTGTCAAGGAAGCCCTGTAGAAATTGAAGGATACTATTTCCCTAATGAAACTCTAACAAGCAATGCGATGAGACCTAGTAAAACACTCAATTCCATATTAAGTTAAACTTAAAAATGAGCTTCATTGAAAAATGAAGCTTTTTTTATACTTTTAGTTTATATAATTTCTTTTGAAAACTAACAGCAAATGTCATTTATAAAAACAACAGAACAAGATTCATTATACAATGACTTAGAAAAAATGTCTGTAAAAGAAATAGTTTCTAATATAAATATTGAAGATAAAACTGTACCGTTAGCTGTAGAAAAGGCAATACCTCAAATAGAAGCTCTTATTAATCAAGTTATCGCTAAATTAAAAATAGGTGGAAGACTATTTTATATTGGAGCAGGAACAAGTGGTAGATTAGGTATTTTAGACGCATCAGAGTGTCCTCCTACTTTTGGAGTATCTCACGACATAATTATTGGTTTAATTGCAGGAGGTGACACAGCTATAAGAAAAGCTGTAGAAAATGCTGAAGATTCTACAACACAAGGTTGGGAAGACTTAAAATCATTTAATATATCTAAAAAAGATATTGTTATAGGAATCGCAGCATCAGGAACTACGCCTTATGTTATTAGTGCTTTAAAAAAATGTAATCAAGAAAACATCACTACAGGTTGTATAACTTGTAATAAAAATAGTCCTTTAAGTATAGAAGCACTGTATCCTGTTGAAGTAGTGGTTGGTCCTGAATTTCTCACAGGAAGCTCAAGAATGAAAGCAGGAACCGCTCAAAAACTAGTTTTAAACATGATTACCACCACTTCTATGATACACTTAGGAAAGGTAAAAGGAAATAAGATGGTAGACATGCAACTAAGTAACGATAAATTAGTGAAAAGAGGTGTAAGAATGATTATGGATGAATTGAGTATATCTAAAGAAGAGGCAAGCAAACTACTAAACACACATAAAAGCGTAAGAAAAAGCATAAATCATGGAAGAACAAAGCAGAACAGATAAGAACATTTTAAGAAAAGGGATAAAACGATTAGTAATCTGCTTGGTATTAATGTTCCTTGGCCCCACACTTGTACACTTAACTCTTAGTAATGATGACAAGCCTTTATATATCCCTCTTTTAATTGTTTCTATACTTCTTTGCATTTTAGCAATAGTAATGCTATTTATTGGACTAAACACAATAATGGATAGTATGTTTAAAAGAAAAAATTAGCTTACCAAAGAAATAATAAACAACAAAAAAACCCTTACTATTAACTAGTAAGGGTTTTCAAAAAAGGCGGCGACCTACTCTTCCACAGATGCAGTACCATCGGCGCTAACGGGCTTAACTTCTCTGTTCGGAAA